>ERZ772877.10-NODE-10-length-391494-cov-65.5284_pt1 | contig 391494 bp, 266 predicted proteins | sample MGYA00580583_ERZ772877 | MGnify/ENA primary metagenome ERZ772877 (study PRJEB29015, sample SAMEA2737661) | human gut metagenome | biome: human gut; feature: human-associated habitat; material: faeces | place: China | collected 2012 ... | reverse complement strand
CGGTCAAAGGCGGACTGGAATTTCATGTGCAGGGATTCAAGCATACGGGAATGGTACGAATCATTCTCGATGAAGGAAAGGATCTCTTTAAAGTACATCTTATCCCTGACTCTGAAGGAGAAAGAAAAATAATAGAAGACGTTTACTTTGATATGCTCATTTCTGTGATAGACGAGAATGTAGAGAAAACGGACGACTATGAGAAGAGGATTTCTGATACATACGATATTATAGGGTATTAGGGAATCTCTGAGAAATTTAGAATCTAAAAATACGGCTTTCTGTGAAAGAACAGGGTTTATAGGAACTCAAAATCTCACGGAAAGTCTTTTTTATGTAATAATATGAATAGTTCCATAGATTAGACGACCATCTAGCCAGTGGAACCACTGTTAAAACTATTAAAATTTAAAATCAATGAACAATCAATATATTGCTTATCTTCGGGTAAGCACACAGAAACAAGGATATTCAGGACTGGGACTTGAAGCACAAAGGGAAATTATACAGAAATATCTTCGTGACAAAACTCCGGTTGCTGAATTTGTTGAAATTGAATCAGGTCGAAAAAAGGACAGGCCCAAACTTAAAGAGGCATTAAGCCTTTGCAGAAAAACAGAAGCGACACTGATCGTTGCCAAATTGGACCGGTTGGCAAGAAATGTTTCCTTTCTGTCAAATCTTCTGGAGAATGATGTGGAGATCGTGTTTTGTGATTTCCCGCAAGCCAATAAAATGGTGTTGCATATCCTGTCGGCAATCTCACAATACGAAGCGGAACTGATAGCGGCAAGAACAAAATCCGCCCTACAGGCAAAGAAGGCAAGGGGATTCAGGCTGGGTAATCCGGAACACTTAATGGACAAACATGAACAGGCAATTCAGAACAGTATCAGAACCTGCAGGGAGAAAGCGGATAACAATCCCAATAACAGGAGAGCTGTCGCCATGTTGCGTACATTAGTAAAAGAGGAACATACTCTGCAGGAGATAGCGGATATTCTTAATAAAGAAGGATTTGTAACGTCTAAAGGATACAGGTTTTACAAATCAACGGTTTACAAATTAATCAGAAGGTATAATCTGAAATAAGAAAGTTTATGATCTGTTATATGATAATCAATGGCAACATGAGTTTTGGGTAATAGAAAATCTTTATAAGAAGAGAAGCTGAGGGATGCCCCGGCTTCTTTTTTTCTTTCTTCATCGGGTAAGTCGGAGACGGAGAGTACATGTATATGATACATAGCCGAAGGATGAAATAAAAAGCTTACAAAAAAATGTACTTCTATTATAAAATGTACACGATTTGCACACTTTTTTATAACACTTTTATTTCCTTCCAGGAGTTATGTATGTCATTACTCACTCCGTTCACTTACTCTTCGCCTTCGGCTAACCCCAAGAAATAAAAATGCCGTCAATCTTATATATGCAGATGTCGGAAATCTCGGAATTGTCGGGATTATACTCCTAATACGATACTGGCATCAATATTCAATTTCCGACTGCTCTCACGGGCTACTTTTAAGGTAGATTCGCATTTACCGGAAATATAGTCACTTGAAGCATGAAGGACTTAAACCTATCAGTTTGTCCAGGGATTTTTTTTATACTTTCCATTTTGTATGGAGTTGCTGGAGAATGCTTGTCCGGAATGAGGTCACGAAAGGATATGCAGACAGTGAGCCTGATGTGTATAGGCGACACGGCAGTTCAATGTACACAGGCTTATTATGAAGACAGTCTTTAATGTGTATGGTAAGTGGATATCGTCCGATACAGGACAGCTTGATAGTGTTTCCTAAAACTATGTATCAGACTGTGACGAATGACAATACCATCATCCTGAAGAAGAAGTTTTGTGGGTTAGGCTTACAGGTAGAATTTTGTTATCCAGGCGGTCGGCATGTTAGGGTAGGAATAAGCTGTAATTTGATTATGTGGTAATGAAAAAGGAAATATAATACGCTAGTATTTGTAGATTACTTCTCTATTATTTTTTACAGCTAAATTATTTTTGGATATTTCACATATTATTTATAGTTTCGTATTTATATTTTAATCTCATCTTATGATGTAACTTATCTAAATTATATTGAAGGTATGAAATATATATGTTTATTTTTTTTTGTGTGTATTTCAATAATATCCAAAGCACAAACTTTAATTCTATCAGAAAATGATTCTACGGTTATGACAGAATATAATGATGGAAATCTTTGGGCATATAGAAATGTGAATGGCTTTATTGTTGGCCTTACGACTTATGAAACGAAGGATGATTATGGAAAATATTATCGGGTTGATATTTTCATCAAGAATCAGTGTGATTCGTCGGTCATATTTACGCCGGACGATGTTACTTCTCATTTGCTGACTAATAGAGGAGATAATTATCAATTAATGGTATACACAAATGAAGCATTTCAGAAAAAGATAAGAAAGTCTCAAAACTGGGCTATGGCCTTATATGGCTTTTCTTCTGGGCTTAGTGCGGGAAGTGCCGGATATTCTACATCTTATTCCACATCGTATTCGTCAAATGGTACCGCTTATACAACAGTGACCAATCATTATGATGCAAATGTGGCTTTTCAAGCTAATATGGCATCATCTTATCAACTACAAACATTGGGTAAAATGATGGATAATGATAGGGAAATAAAAAGGCAAGGATATCTGAAGAAGACAACAGTACATCCCAATGAGGGTATAATAGGATATATGAACATTAAAAGAAAAAAGGGAAAGATTCTAACTATAAATATACCTATCAATGGTTATGTCTATTCTTTTGATTGGGATGTAAGTGGATAATTGGATTGAAGGTAAATGAAAGACAGCTTATTAGGCTGCCTTTTTTGTAATCCTTCCTATCAACAACACACGAATCAACAAATTCTCAAGAAGGGTTATATAAGATATATTATATGGGAGTTGTAACCAATTTCCGAGAAGCATTATTCTATGATATAACAATTATACTCAGAAGCAGATTCCTTGGAGACAATGGGAAACAATCTATTCTCCCTAATGGTAAAATGATAAAAAGATGTATAATTCACAGAGGCCCCTATTGGGATAATGCACAAATTTTACGGGAGATTGTAACAAAAGCATACGGGGCTAGTGTAAAATATGTTAATGACTGCATTTCTCTCCATATATACAGTCTGATTCGAAATAAAGTAGTATATTCGCGCCCTATTTTTTAAGCCTCTTCATTTTATGCACATAGGAGCTGAATTTAATTAATAAAACTATGAAAACTAATATATTTAAAAAAACTTACAAATGTTGTTGCTTTATGTACTGCATGTCTAAAATTAATCAGAGAGGGTGTAATTTTTTTTAATACTATTAAGGCTTACTTCCCAAAGAAAGAAAAGGAGGTTCAGCCTTGCCAGCAGTCCTCTAAAAACGTCAAATCCATAACACTGAATGATATTTTCAGACGTAGCAAGGGGCAAAGCGCAGCGTCCCTGTCACGAGGCCTTTTCGCCCCGGGAGAACTCCATGTAATCTGTGCGCAGACAAGTATGGGAAAATCCGTTTTTGCAGTAGAAATGGGTCTGGCGATGGCTGGGGGTAAAGAATCCGAGCCCTATGCGATAGTTAAGAGCATATTGGGTGATAAGTAGGATGCCACGAAGCAGAGGGTGGAGTACCTTGACGGAGAAAACGGTGAAGACGAACTGTATGAACGTTATGGGAGAGGAGACGTCAACTATCCCGACACTTTTACCGTGGTTCCTTCCGGAGAGATATCATCTATTGATGATTTGGAAAAGTACATCCGTCAGCGTGCGGAAGAAAGGAAATACAGGGAAGACCGCACGATCATCATTGACCATCCCGGATGTTATGATGGAAGCGACAATCCCCATCGTATGCAGAAGTTTTATAAATCCCTGAAAAGTATTATAATAAACTATCGGCAGGGAGGTCATTGCCTGACTGTCTTTGTTCTGAGTTTCGTTAAGACAGACAAACCATGGAAACCTGTATACTCGGAGGATATTATAGGTACGAAGGAACTCAAGAATATAGCCCATACTATTGTAGCCTTGTGCCCATGCCGGAAGGGAGGAGAATACCGTTTCCTTAAGGTTGTCAAATCAAGGAGCGGGGAGAAAAATGAAGAGGTGCCTGTTCTTAAGATCAGCAAAGAGGGCGGGCTGTTTTTTCACTATGTCGGCAGGATGAACGAAAAGGATGCGTTACCCTTACCTGTGAAATCCCGGAGAACTCCCGTCACTTTTCCTGATCTCAAGAAAGATATGTCTGAAGTCACCGGAACCTCTGTTGCCCCATTAGAGTCGGTTCTCTCGTGTGAGAAGCCTGAAACGGTGGAAGAGGTAACCGATTCTGCTGTGAAGCAGGACAAACGCATAAAGGTTACACTTGGGAAATTACAGCAGATACAGGAGCTGGATGCAGACGGATTAACACAGGAGAGTATAGCCAAAGCCTTGGGTTTGTGCAGAAAAACTGTCAATAAGTACCTGCAATGTATCAAGCGGGAAGAACCTCAGTGTAACCTGTCACCATTATCCTGCTGATACCTATTCCTACAGGAAGCGTCCTTCTTTCTTTTGTAACCTATTTCTGTTTTTGTAAATGGGTTACAATATTGATAAGGGTAAGGTACTAGTATTATCTTTTTTTCAATGTTCATCCCGGATCGGCTATGCTGAATTTTCACAGAATTTCCGGGATGTATGTTGTTATTGTATCATGTAATGAAGGTGATCAGATTCCGTTTTTGAAATGGCTAAAGGCAAATACTATATTAGGCAAGATATCAAAGTTTGCTTCTCTTTATATTCTTGGGGATTATTGTCGTGTAACCTATTATGTGAAGCATATGGAAGGCATATTTTAATAGACTACAAATTATACTATTGGGGAATAAAGAATAGGTTACAGTTGCATGTAATACTTTAATAATCAAAGGAAAATGTCTTATAAGTTACAGTTTATGTTACAGCTAGAGCCATTATATAAAAGATAAGTACTCAGGCTTATTTCGTAAGCAACTGCTCAACTACATCTTGTGTATTTGATTTTTTAGTGAGGTGCATTCCATTGTAAGTGCCTCTCAATTTTCATATACCAACTTATCTCAGGGTTGTTTTTGAGTGGCAGTCTCGCTTTTTCCCGCTTTTTCCTGCGTTTTCCCGGAACTGTCCCGATTATTTTCTCCATACATCCGGCAGCAGTTCTTTCAAGTCTCTGTCTGATTTGGGAACTAGATAATAAGGAAGTTTGCTTATCACATCATTCGGCCACTCTCTGGGGGGAACATTACGTTCCTTACATGAGCCAAGCAAGGAGCAGATTATAGCCGTATTCTCAGCCACTTACCATATAATTTGCGTATTTACATTCTTCCTTGAAGTCAGTTACACTTTGTATGCATTTTGAGGGAAATGGATTTCTTCTGTTATAAAAAACAATATGTTTTTTTGTAATATTCTTCGTACATTTTATCCTCTGAAATGTGGCAAATATTTTTTTCTGTCGTATCTTTGCAGTGTAAATATCTATAACATAGATACCAATGGATCAATTTCGATACAAGATAATAGAAGAATCATGGTCTAAAAAAAGGCTGTGTGATTATTTGCTTGTTCTTCAGAAGGAGGATCGTTCATCTTCTGAGCAATACATTCTGTCTTTCTTTGAAAAGTTGTTTGCTCTTCTGGTAACTTCTTATATGAGCCAGGATTTAGAGAGAGGTGATAATTATTTGCAGCGGGCTGCTAATGGATTTAGCAATGAAACTTTATGGAAAACCGCGACAAAAATATCTATGAATGTTCCGGGTGTTTTAGGCAAGAGCGTAACTTTTGTTTCCGTCTATTTAGCCTTGGGTTCTGCCTTGTTGGGAGTGAAGAAATGGCAGTCTTTAAGACGCGAGGACCGTCATGCCCTGCAATCCCATATAAGCGATTTCCTGATCGTCAGTAAGGAACTGCCCTTGAAATCTTTCTCCAATTATGTCCGTTGGCGTGATTACAGTCTTACGCATAAAACGATTCTTCCTTTAGCCGCATTATTTCCTGAGTTTATCCGGTGTATTATAAGTTTTCCTGTTTATGACAAATATCTTGATTTTATAACCTTGATCTATTCTGCGCATTATTACCTTTATGATGAGGAGTCTTCGCAATTTTCGGATTTTATATTTGATATGCTCCGTTCCCGGGATTGTAAGGTGAATGACAGATTATATGATGATTTATGCCATTCGTCTTTTCTCTATGAGATACAGACTGAATACCGTGATTATTGTGTTAGAAAAAATATAAAGGAGCAGTCTCTCTTTTCAATGGATCCGCCTTCTCCGCAGGAGCCTGTCTCTCCGTCCGGACCACAACCGGATCCTGCTGCCCCCTCTTCCTGTGGTACTTCAATCAGTAAGAAAGATTATTTCCCCAACCTGTCATTGGATGAGAGGAAGATCCGTATCCTTTATAATGCATTGATAAGGAACGGCTTTATTTCACCTGATACCGATTATTCCGTTTTCCATTTTCGTTTTTCCGGTAAGGACAAGCCTGTGAAGACGTCGCCCGTATGCTGGGACAAGAAAAAGAAGGAACTTGCTTATCTGATAAAACGTTTGACTCGTAAGGATATTCATGATCCGAATTGTAAAGATGCTACCAGTAACGATGTCTACTCCAAAACTAAAAAGTTCTTTATAGTCAAAGGAGAGAGCTGGCGTCCTTCCGATAATCTTAGTGACATGGCTTCCAAATTGAATTTTGCGGACAAAGAAACGGTTGATGGCCTGTTGGATGAGCTTTTTGAATGCAGCTGATTGTTTTTTTGATCCTCCTTTTTATTTCTGCCGGTTGAAAGGAATGGCCGTTTCTCTTTTTTATAGGGAAGCGTTCATCTTGATGTCTGCGGATACTGTCCGTTGGTTCTCCATTTTCCTCTGATGCCGGATACCCTTTATCACAGTATGCACAGTTTTGGGTATATTTCTGTTTCTATCCACTTTCTATCGTTTGGATATTGTTTCTATCATCCTGATAAATGCTTCTATCATCGTGCCCAAATGCTTCTATCGTTTCTATCGGGTGGTATATCGGGGGCTGTAAATGCTTATTTTCGCACACACTAACTAAAAACATAATATATGATGAAAAAATTAGATCCGGTCAGGATTATTGAAACCATAGAAAAGCTGGGTGTCAGAAAGAGCATCAAATATGCCTTCATAGGGTCAGGTTGCATATTGGTTGTTGTAGTTCCTGTTTGTTGTGTTGTTACATTCATCAAATCTCACGCTAAGACTAAGGAGCAGAATAATGCGTCTACGAACAAACAGAAGGAAATTGAGCGTATTTCTGAATGTAAGAAGGGGGAGGAGGATCGGGACCACGCCCATCGTATGGAGGAAAATACACAAGTTCACGAACATCATATGGAAGAGATTGAGGCTAAGAAAAATGCTGATATTGAAAAAATGGAAAAGCGTGCAGAACTTCGCAAGGAGAGGGATGCGGCAAAAGCCAATCAGCCCCTTGTCGATCTCCATTTGAACAGTATACCTGAAAGCTACCACGAAGCTTTGAAGAACGGTATTGTTCATGTCAGTCGGGAAAGGACTCTTGGATTCTCCTGGCTGCGTGAGGGTTATGATACCGGCCTTGTCGGTCCGACCGACTGTGGAAAATCAGTATTCGTCATGCAGGTTGCTATGGCTCTGGCGCGAGGTCGTTGTGATGTAAACTTGTCTTCAGAATGGCATGACATCCCCCCGATGCCGGTTGTCATGTTCTCTCTTGAGCAGAGTAACCATGAGATAAGGGAATATTATGGCTCCGTTATTGATAATCTGTCCACCCTCAAATTATATGCCGGCAGCCGGATCACTCCTGCCCATATTATCACTGTCATTAAGGAAGAGATGGAAAAGGCCGATGGTTCGGGAGTGGTTGCCATCATTGACAACTATACCAAGCTTGAAGAACGTGCGGGTGTTAAAGCCATGAGGCAGTTCTGTGCGGATTTGGACTGTCTCCGTCAGCAAGGCCTGGAAAAGGGTAGCCCTCTGACACCTCTTAAGGTCTATCATGCCAGGTCAGACTGGAAACTGAGCAGTCCTTTGACACCGGCAAGTGTAAGAGGGGACAAGAAGAATGTTTGTTTTACGAACAATTTTCTGTATCTTACATATTGTAAACAGGGTTCTGACAAGCGTGTACTCGGCTTCATGAAACTGAAGCATGGCAACAAGGAAGCCGTTTCCATATTGGAGTTTGCCGGTACAAAAATAGATCAATTCCGCTACGTTGGAAAAGGCGGCAGTAACGATCTCGGTGAACCGACAGAACCGTCTGAAGAGAGCGGTGACAATACAGGCGGTCCGGGTCGGAAATCTAAATATAGTCTTGAGGAGGTCATGGGCTTCTACAATAAGGTCCAAGCAAAGGAATGTACCTACAAAGATATTGAGAGGAATTATGGCATTTCGAGAAGTGCGATCAGGAAAAGGGTCTATCGTGCCCGTATAGCACATGACGTACATGGGTGATAAAAGATTACAGTAACACTCACAGATAGTGATATCATTTCATGTGTCCTGTTGTCAGTGAAGGTGGGGACAAATTCAAAGGGGATAAATATTACGGATTGCGTAAGTTGCATATAATCAGAAAGATATAAAAATAAAGAGGTGTGTATAATTTGTCCTCCCTTTCGTGTGACGCTCTCCGAATATATGTCAATTTTTCACTGATATGTTTATAGTACATGATCACTAACACTACTTCGAATGTACAGGTCTCTGCTTTCATTTGCCCGGCATCGTCTGCTTGAAAACACCTAAGATAACTATCGAAACTAATTTCTCCCGATACTCACTGAGATCTCATCTTCATCTACTCCCTTTTGTTTTATGAGCAACTGGACTCTGCAATATTTCTCTGCATTCAAACTACCCTTTAACCAGTCAACAAGATGCAACATTTTTTTTACTCTAAAACATATCCTATTTAAGTAATATTGCTGATTTTCAATAAAAAAATGCACTAAAATATTGTATTCGTTAGTTGTAGGCAAACGCCGTGTGAGTGGTTATTATAACAGTTGTAATATATTTACGATATATCCTGCCTTCGGTTAACCTGTAAGTTATTATTCCTAAGGGTTGAATCATTGTAATTCATGGACAATATTCTCCTAAGTACCTTTCTGCCTCTTCTTGACTATACCAGTGATATGGTTAATTCAGCTTTCACTAAGGTAAATGCTACAGATTATGCTATCGCTGAATTTGATCGCGTTGGTATGGAGTCTGTTCCTCTTGCCAAGATGTTTAATCCTTTAGACTCTGTTCTTGATGGTCTTCCTTCTACTATAACGTCTAACACGCTTCTTGGTTATGCTCCTCGTTATATTGATTATAGGACTGACGTTGACTTCTCTTTTGGAGGTTTTAAAATTATTTAAATTCTTGGGTTATCTCTTATGGTAATGAATCGATTGTTAATCAGTTGAATGTCTCTTCTAATTATAAGATCGACTCTTCTGTTCCTGTTACTTTTGTTACTTACAAGGTTAATCCTAATTGTTTGGATCCTATCTTTGCGATTGAAGCCTCGGCTGACATTGCTACTGATCAATTCTTGTGTAGTACATTTTTTGACGTCAAGGTGGCTCGTAATCTTGATACGGATGGTTTACCTTACTAGTCCTTTGTTGTTTTAACTTTAATGTTTATTATACCACAAGATATGCGAATAGTTGTTGCAGAACTATAGACAATCCTCAGTTTACAATTCTTCATCACCATTATTGCTACTAGAAAGTTCATACATTATAGGCATCAAGCTAGCAGTTTGCCGATAACATACTTAAAAACACAGATGATTTTTGGAATTACTCATTGTTTAATGAGAGTATATTTGATTTTTCTAAATCAGCAAATTTAGGAAAATCAAAAGCAAGAAAATGCCTCATATAATATGTATAAGGTGTAGGACAAACTTTTGTGTCTATGGTAAATTGTAGTTTTTTATAGAGTTGTCATTTATCTCTTCTTTTCTGAATAGTTAATCATCAAATTATGTTTTCTGTTAGCTAATTGGTTTGAACTGGACAATCTTTTTAGTTATTTCTAAGCTTATTATAAAATTTATATTTATAGTCTTTAAGGCTTTCATCTATTACGTTCTATGAATGCTAATTAAGTTATTATTTGAGTGCTTGGTTTTGATGTGTGGCACATTTCTAAGAGTGCATGTCCTACTCCTTTTTATCATAGTTTGTTTTTACCATCATTGGTAATTGTTGTCTTAGTTTGTCTTTTTGCTTTATAATGTGCTTATTTTTATGTTTTAAGTATCAGATTTGGCTGTTTTATCTATCGATAATCTGTTTTTTATGATGATTCAAAATAGTATAATCTTTTAATATTATCTTTAAATAGTCATAATCTACAATGTCATATTTTTGCATCTGAAAAACATATACTCAATTTTTTTAAAACTTAATATCTATGAAAGTTAAATTATTTTCAAAGTTTTGGACTTTCTTTTATCTCATGATTTGCTTGATGTCACTATCTGACTATCAAGCATTTGCACAGGAACGTTTCTCTGTGTCAGGAGTAGTGAAAGACCAGTTAAATGAACCCATTATGGGGGCGAGTATTGTCTCTTCCAAGGGGACAGTAAAAGGTACAATTACTGATTTAGATGGTAATTTCTTGTTGGAGAACGTGTCGGTCGGAGAGACATTTACAGTTTCATTTATTGGTTATAAATCTTATAATTTTAAAATAAAGAATAAGGAAAAATTATTAATAATTCTTGAAGAGGATTCCAAATTACTTGATGAAGTTGTGGTGGTCGGCTATGGACAGATGAAAAAAAGTGACTTGACAGGTTCTGTCGCATCTGTTAAAGCAGAAAAACTTGCGGATATTCCAACTAGCTCTATTGAAAGTGTATTGCAGGGGCGTATTGCTGGAGTACAAGTTGTAAATGCTTCTCAAGATCCAGGTGCTTCTTCTACAGTAAGAATACGTGGTAATTCTTCACTTAATGGATCTAACTCTCCTCTTGTTGTAATTGATGGATTTCCTTATGGTGAAGCTGGAAACCTAAAACATATCAATCCTCAAGATATCGTTTCTATGGAGGTGCTTAAGGATGCTTCTGCTTCTGCAATTTATGGTTCTAGAGGTGCCAATGGTGTAATTTTAATAACTACTAAAAAAGCGAAAAAAAATGAAATGTGTATAAATATACGTCAACAGACAACATTATCAGAGTTTACCTCAGAGCTGAATCTTTGGCGCGATCCAGTTTTGATGGCAATGTTAAATAATGAAAGTTATATAAATGCAGGGTTAACTCCTTTATATACAGGTAATGTAAGTAGCAATGGTGTTTACTATCCTTCTATAGAAGAATTACAAACGTCTTGGTCAACGAATACTCGTTGGGATGATTTAGTATTTCGTGATACACCAGTTTCAAATAATACAACTGTTCAGCTTCAAAGTTCGAACGATAGAACTTCTTTTGTTCTTAGTGCGAATTATTTTAATGAAAATGGAATGTATATAAAGGATACTTACAGAAAGTTTGGAGGAAATTTTTCAGTAACACATAAGGTGTTTGACAATCTTTCTGTAAAAGCATATGCCAATATAATGCACAGCAAACGCAATTATAATAGTGATTTGTCATATTCTCGTAATCCGATATTTCCAGTCTATGATGATAAGGGGAATTATTGGCAATATAGTGAAACTGATTATTACAATCCTATGGCTATCACTGATTTAAGAAAGAATGAAACTAATGGATTAAATTTAATTTCTTCTGTATTGGTAGATTATCAGATATTACCTTATCTTAATTTGAAAGGTCAGGTCAATTATAAACACGGAGAATCGATTAATGATGTATATAACCCTAAAAAATATACTGAAAGTGGTGTTCGGAATCAAGGTTATGGTAAAATTGTTAATAGTAAAGATGATAATTTAGTATTTGAAACTTATGCTACATTCGATAAGATATTTAAAGAAAAACATCATCTTACAGTCATGGGAGGATATTCTTATGAACAATATCAATCTCGTGGATCTTCTTTAGCGGGTAAAGGATTTGTAAATGAATCATTGGGAAATGAGAATCTGTCAGCAGGAAATGCAGAAAGCTATGAAATAAGCAATAGCTTTTATAAAACAGAATTAGTTTCAGGAATGGCTCGTGTCAATTATGCCTATGATAATAAATATTTAGTGACTCTTACAGCTCGTACTGATGGTTCTTCTAAATTTGGAAAGGATAATCAATGGGCTTTTTTCCCATCAGGAGCGATTAGCTGGAAACTTCATGAAGAAGATTTTATAAAAAAATTAGGTGTATTTGATCAGTTGAAGTTAAGAGCTAGTTATGGTATTTCTGGGAATCAGGGTATTAGCGCTTATCAAACACTAAGCAGATATGGCGAACATAAATATTATAATGATGGTGCGTGGCAAACTGTTATTGGACCAGGTTACATTTCTGGATATTATGGTGAAGGAAATCGTTGGAAGTATTGGAGTGGAGTACCTAATAAAAAATTAAAATGGGAAACAACTTCTCAGGTAGACTTAGGTATTGATATGTCATTTTTTGGAGGCAGATTGAATGTAACTTTTGATTGGTATGATAAATACACTTCAGATTTGTTGCGTGAACGTAATATTGCTCCATCTTCTGGATATGATAAGATGTGGGTGAATGATGGGAAAATTAGAAATCGTGGTATTGAACTTACTTTAGATGGTGTTGCATTTCAAAATAAAGACTGGAAAGTTGGAGGAACTTTTGTCTTTTCTAGAAACAAAAATAAAGTTGTAAGTCTTGGTAATGTTGTTGAAACTGGTTTGCAAACAGATGCACGGACGGGCATGCTATATGAAAACTATGGTAATTCTAACTCTACATTTGTTTCCTATACCAATATTCTTGCAGTAGGACATCCTATGTATGTTTTTTATGGATACAAGGTGAATGGAATGGTACAAAGTTATGCTGATGGTTTGTCTGCAGGATTATCAGGTGATTTTGCACAACCAGGAGAATATAAATACGTCGATTTAGATGAAAGTGGCACTATAGACGAAAACGACAGATGTATAATAGGTGATCCTAACCCAGATTGGACATCTTCATTAGGTATAGATGTGCAGTGGAAGAATTTAGACTTTAGTATCTTCTTTAATGGAGTGTTTGGTAACGATGTGGTTAATATGGCTAGTTTTAATCAGCCAAATAATTCACATCTCCGTTGGACTGTAGATAATCCAACAAATGAATATCCTCGTTTAAATATGAATCGTCAGACGAAATTCTCAGATTGGTGGGTTGAGGATGGCTCTTTTGTACGTATACAAAATATGACTTTAGGGTATACTATACCTCTTTCAAAAAAGAAGTTAGCTCGTAATGTAAGATTCTATGTCAATGTGGATAATCTATATACATTCAGTGGCTTTAAGGGGTATGATCCCGAAGTTGGCATGACAGGTATTTATAGTGGCGGATATCCGCGTTTACGAAAATGGACAATAGGTGCTGATATTACTTTTTAAAATCTTATGAATATGAAAAATAAATTATTTAGTTCATTAATACTCATTGGAGCGCTATCATTCACTTCATGTGATCTATCTGAAGAACCATACGGATTTTATTCAGAGAATAACTTTTATAAAACTGAAGCAGATGCCGAAGCAGCAGTTAACTATATCTACGATGCAATTACGTATATAGAATTTTCTCGTGCTATCGTATTTTTAGGTGATATGCCTACCGATGCTTTAGATCCTAAGCGGAGTACAACTGTTAGTGATAATCAGCAATTGGATGAATGGAAAATTGCAAGTTTTAAAAGTAATGTGTCATTAGGTAACTTCTTTAAATATTGTTATATAACAATCAACCGAGCTAATTCCGTAATAAAGAATATTCCGTCTATGTCAATAAATGAAAAATTAAAATCACAATATGTAGGTGAAGCATTGTTTATGCGTGCTTACTCGTATTTTTATTTGGCAAGAAACTTTGGATTAGTTCCTTTGCATCTGGAGCCAGTATCAACGTTGGAACAGACTTTGGTAGGTACTGCTAAATCATTGGATGAACTTTGGGGTATTATAATTAATGATTTGAAAGAAGCTTGTGAAAAATTGACTTATTTCGAGAAAGCTGAACCGGGTAGAGTTGATTTGACGGCTGCACATTCTCTGTTGGCTAAAGTATATCTATATTTGGCTTCAGCTAAAGATCATGGCACTCCTCAATATGTTAATATGTCCCATGATGTAAATGCCTATTATAATGAGGCCATGAAGTATGCTGAGAAAGTAGTAGATAATGCAGAACAGAAAGTGTTTGGATTTGAATCCAATCTTCTTGAAATTTATAATGTAGATAAACCGGATGGGAAGGAGCACATTTTTATAATGTCAATGGATCGTACAGGCGTCAATGAAGGACAATTCTCAAAGATTTCAAAAATGTATATTCCATATGTTTCTGGAGGAACTATTTATCTTAAAAATTCAGCAACAGGTCAACTCGAACCTTCACATGATGGATGGGGCGAATATGTTACCAATTTAAACTTTTATAATTCATTTGATCGCGGAGATAAAAGACATGATTGGTTAATTGTCGATAAAGTATACGATGCCAATGACAATGTTATTGCTTCGTTAGATGATAAAAAGTTATCATATCCATTTTGTAGGAAATTTATAGATCCTCATTTTGTGGGTGATAAGACATCAACCCGTCCTTATCTTATCCGTTATTCAGATATAGCATTGACTTATGCTGAAGCAGCAGGCCCTACAGATAAAGCTTATCAACTAGTAAACTATATTCGTAGTCGGTCTGGACTCGGAGATTTACAGCCCAATTTATCACTTGAACAATTTAGAGAAGCTGTTTTAAACGAACGTAAATTTGAATTGGCTTTTGAAGGTAACTGGTGCTATGATTTGCGTCGTTGGAATCGCTTGCATACAGATATTGAATCTGCGAAAAATCAAGGACTGACTGCTGATGTGATGGTTTTTTATCCATTGCCATCAATAGAAACTGATTTGAATCCTAATCTTTAAAGAAAAAAATAATTATGAAAGATCTTAAATATTTAATATTTAGCGTTTTATCAATTTTATTGATATCTTGTAAGGCAGATCCTTGGAATGATGTTACTGATGGTGGCTGGAATCATGAAAGAACCATTCTTGACATTAAGTTTGAAGGTCAGGCAGGTCTTGCCACAATAGAAACGGTCGATGCTGAAAATGGTATGATTACCTTGAAAATATCTCCAGATTTAGTTACGGATATGTCAAGAGTAAAGATTGAATCTCTTTCAGTTTCTTATCAAGCAATACCTTCAGTGAAGCAAGGAGAAACTATAGATTTTACATCATCTAATCCAACAATAACTGTTGTTTCGCAAATGGGTGAATCTAGAGTATATTCTATAAATATGGAGAAATTTGAAGAAACATTGGTAGGGATTTATTCAATAGATGATTTGTGGGTTTATGGTGGTACAGGACCTACGTATGGTGGAACATCAACGGTGCGTGTAATGGCTAAAAGTTGGTGCTGGACTTCTGGTGAAACATCTCCTGAATCTGAGTGTGATAATTATTTAGTCTTTAAAATGACAGAAATAATGGCTGATGGTAATACAACGGGGGAATGTATTAATTATGGTGGTGAAGATGCTAATTGGTGGGATTGTATCTTTCTGGCAAAATACAATAAATTAGGTACGGGAGATTTAAATTTGGAGCATTTCTATCGTAGTATTCCAAAAGGTAAGAGTACTTGGATACGGAATTATGCAGATAATACAATAACATTTATTTCGGCTGATGGTGCTAAGACTGTTGCTTCATTGTTGGGGGCAGATACATATGTTTTGTATGATGATGGTAAATATACAAGAAAGATCACTGTCCCAAATCAGGCTTTGCAATTTGTTTTAAAGGGAAAGGAGGACTGGGCAAACACGTACACTGATTATAATACTTTTGCTGCTAATCCTAGCAAATATTTTATTATGGTGACTAAAAAACCAAGTGGTTATGTCATTCCAGAAGAATCAATGACATTGCCTGATTAATGCATGTTTAAAGTTGATATGTGAGAACAGTTTTCACATATCAACTTAATTTTGTATGATAATGAGAGTTATGCTCTGGTAAATGCGACTATCAAATTTGTAGTTAATGAAATTATTTCTAGTTTTAAGGCCAAATCTTATATAAGCCTTCACAGAAGAATTTGATTTGAAAGTGCTTTATAAAAATGTTATGTTTGATATGAAAAAAAATGTTTTATTTAATTTTGTTGTATTTGTAGTAGCATTGTCGTGCTTTACGAATTGTAGTCCTGAGAATGATGGACTTCCAGCCAGTGAAGATCCAGTTACACTCAGCATTGTAGATAAGCAAGCTACTTCTGAAACTAAAGCTTTATTAGCAAATTTATGGGATATCCAAAAAAAAGGATTTATGTTCGGACACCATGCAGACTTTTACATGGGTCGCGATTGGTTGTATGATAAGACTAAAACTCAGTCAGATACGTATAATGTTTGTGGGGATTATCCAGGAGTGCTTGGCATTGATTTTGCTAAAATGATTGATGATCGTTATTCAGATTCAAAAGAGCATAATGAAAAACTTCGTGATTGTTGCCTTGATGCTTATAGAAGAGGAATGGTTATTTTGGCATGTATCCACATTAATAATCCTTTAACAGGTGGTGATTCTTGGGATAATTCGAGTAATGAAGTTGCAAAAGAAATATTAAAGGATGGGAGTGTCACCAATGTAAAGTTTAAAACGTGGTTAGATCGCTTGGCTGCTTTTGCCAATAACTTGAAAGGTGATGGTGGTGAATTAATTCCTATTATATTTCGACCTTTTCACGAACATACAGATCCTTGGTCTTGGTGGGGAAGTACATGCACAACAGAAAAAGAATATATTTCTTTATGGCGATTTACTGTGGAATATTTGCGCGACATAAAGGGTGTTCATAATTTCTTGTATGCCATCTCTCCGGATATGAATAAGATGGGGGATGATAGTGATATATTGTATCGTTATCCAGGTGATAACTATGTTGATTTTATAGGTATTGATAGTTACGTAGGACTTAATAATAATATCTTTGTAAATAATCTAAAAGCTCTTGTTCGTGTTTCAAAAAGTAAGCTAAAACCTTGTGGCGTAACAGAAACAGGAGTTGAAGGCTTTCAGGCTTCAGATTATTGGAGTACAAATATTTTGGCTCCTCTAACTGGTCGTCAAATAAGTATGGTTGTTACTTGGACAAATGAATATGGCCCATCCGACTTGGGTAACCATTATTTTTCTGTTTTTCCAGGTCATCCATCTGAAAAAGATTTTATTAAATTTTTCAACAATGATTTGACATTCTTCTGTAATGACTTGCCTCAAATGTATGAAATGCTAGACTGTGTTTCTATAGACTAGATAGTGTATGAAATTTATCATATTTATTTTTCTTTTTTTTCAATCAGTTTTCTGTGTGGCACAGAATGAAGATGAAAAATATAACTTACTGCCTAATCTTAGTTATATTGGGAGTAATGAAACAGATTGCTATGCTGTAAGCCGTTGTAAATTGGATTTATACTATCCATGTAATAAAAATAATTATCCTACTGTAATATGGTTCCATGGTGGAGGGCTTACTAGTGGTGAAAAATATATACCTGAAGAATTAAAAGAAAAAGGAATCGCAGTTGTAACGGTTAATTATAGACTTAGCCCTAAAGTTAAGCACCCATGTTATGTAGAAGATGCTGCTATGGCAATAAAATGGGTTTATGATAATATTCACAGATATGGGGGGACTACTGCAAAACTATTTGTCGCTGGTCATTCTGCAGGTGGATGGTTAACGACTATGCTTTCCTTGAATAAGGATTACTTAAAGAAGTGGCATATAGATTCTGATAGTATTGCCGGGTGGTTTTCAATTAGTGGGCAAATGGTAACCCACTCTACTGTCCGTAGCGAAGTGGGGATGGACGGTGTGATTCCTTTTTTAGATGAATATGCTCCTTGTCTTAATATACGTAAGATGAATTCCTTGCTTGTATTAATTACAGGAGATAGAGCTATGGAATTATCTTCAAGATATGAAGAAAATCTATACTTCTATTCATTAATGAAAAATTTAGGGAATAAAAACATTGAAATCCATGAACTTCATGGATTTGATCATGGTAATGTATATAAGCCTGCATGCCTACTGATATTGGAAAAAGTAGAAAAGATGATTAAGTAAAAGATTTGATTATATTTTTAGAGGAGATGAGTATGAGGAATAAGTTATTAATTCTATTAATTTTTAGTTTGTTTACAGGGAATGTATTAGCTCAAAATGAGCATGTGAATAGCAAAAAGTATACAATTCTGTTGTCCGGTGCTTCTTTTGCTTCACCGGAAAATGGTTGGTTTGAATTAGGGTGTAGAGAATTAGATGCAAAAGCAATTAATCGTGCAATTGGCGGAGAAGCTATAGCGGATGCTGCTAATCGTATGAATGATGGATCTCTTTATTCACAAGAAGAGTTGGAAGAAATTGATGCGCTTGTTATCATGCAAGTGCACAATAGGGATGTTGCGGATGAAAGTTGTTTACGTGATAAGTACACTGACTATAAATTGCCATTTAACAGAGATAATTATGCTATTGGTTTTGATTACGTAATCAAGCGATATTTGACAGAGTGTTATGAATTACGTAATAATCCTAAGTCGAAATATTATAAAAGTAAATATGGTAAACCTGCGTTAGTCGTTTTATGTACACATTGGAATGATAACCGTACGCTTTATAATACTAGTGTTCGTCTATTAGCTGAAAAATGGGGATTCCCTTTGGTTGAATTTGATAAATATATTGGATTCTCAAAAAGGGCGAATCACCCAGTAACAAATGAACCTGTGACATTATTATATGCTTCTGATATGCAGAAGATAGAAGGTGTATTGCATGGGCACCATCCTTTGCGAGGAGAAAATGAGTATATTCAGCGTAAGATGGCTGCAATATTTGTTGATATGATGCATAAGGTACTGCCTGTAAAATAACATATTCGTTTTTGTATATAGTATTTATATTATTTAGTTTGTCTTCTTGCACTTATGCCTTGAAGTATGTTTGCAAGAAGACTTTTTTATAATCTTATAGTGAGATGATTATATCTTGATATTTTCTGAACTATATAGTAAGTCTATTTACTTTATTTGATACGCAATTGTGCATTATTTGATATAGTCCATAGGCATATCAGCTGGTATTTTAGTTGCAAAATAACATAATTGATAATATATTATTGCGTATTTTTTTATTTGTTCAAAATAGTATAACTATATAGTAAAATTTTACATATTATTTCCTTTGATATTCCCTACCTTTGTATCAGTATTATTATTGTTAATTTTAAAATTATGGAAACATTTAATGTCAGTTTTATTGATTTGACTATTGTTCTACTTTATCTTTTTTTTATAGTACTTTGGGGACTAAAAAATGGGAAAAGTTCTGATTCGCAATCATACTTTTTAGCAGGTCGTACAATGCCTTGGTGGGTTGTAGGGCTTTCTCTTTTCGCTGCAAGTATATCAAGTACAACTCTGATTGGCCAATCAGGTGACTCTTATCATACTGGGTTAGCAGTTTTTAATTATAATCTAACAGGAATTATTGTAATGGTTCTCTTTGCAGTATTTCTTTTGCCCCTTTATATAAAATCCAGAATATTTACTATACCAGAATTCTTGGAAAAAAGATTTGATAGTAGATCCAGATATTATTTTTCGGGGATTTGTATTTTGGGAAATATATTTTTAGATGCTGCAGGGGCACTTTATGCTGCTGCTTTAATTATAAAATTAATACTTCCTGAAGCCGATTTACAAATGATAATTATTGTGTTTGCTATCATTTCCGCTTCATACACCATTCCAGGTGGCTTGTCGTCAGCTATTAATGCAGAACTTATTCAAGCTATCATATTGATTCTTGGTTCTGTTATTCTAACAATCTTTTGCTTTCAACAGGGTGGTGATTATTTTTATGGACTATTTGCCGATGGTGATATGTTGGTCAAGCTTATACGGCCTCTATCAGATTCTGCAACACCATGGTTGGGACTTATAGTGGGCATGCCTATACTTGGTATTTATTTCTGGGCTAATAATCAAACCTTAGTTCAAAGAGTTTTAAGTTCTAGAAATATAGATGAAGGTCGTAAGGGAGTTATATTTACTGGCTATCTAACATTACTTACATTGTTCATTGTTGCTATGCCAGGTCTAATAGCTAGACACCTTTTCCCAGGTTTGGAAAAACCAGACATGGTATATCCTAATATGGTTTTGCAGCTAATGCCTATTGGCTTGTTAGGGGTGATGCTTTCTGCTTTATTATCGGCATTAACTTCAACTTTAAGTGCGATTTTGAATTCAACATCAACTTTGTTCACAATTGATTTTTATGCAAAGTTTAATAAGAAAGCAGACTCCAAACATTTAGTTTTCGTAGGTAAAATAGCATCTTGTGTCATTATTATATTATCAGCTATTTGGGCACCGCAAATAGGTCATTTTGGCTCTTTATTAAAATACTATCAGGAAATGCTATCTTATATTGCTCCACCAATTGTGGCTACATTCATTATGGGAGTATTTTGTAAAAGAGTTAATGCTAATGGGGCATTTGCTGGTTTGATAGGTGGCTTGGTTATGGCCGTATTATTACTTTTCTTTAAACAATATCTTGTAGGAGAACTTCATTTCCTTTTTATTGTTCCTATTTTATTTGGATTAAGTTGTCTTATTATATATGGATTTAGCTTATTATATCCTGCTCCATCTGAATTAAAACTTAATGACACAACATTTAATGTGGCTGAATTTAAGGATGAACTGTCTCGTATGCGAGACTGCAAATGGTATGATAATTATCTTTTTTATTCCGTCGTTTTATTGCTGCTCAGCGCGGTAATTTGGATAATCTTTTCTTGACTTATAGAACATTTTAACATAATTATATTTACATAATATGAAACTCGAAAAATACGTAGGAAATCCTATTTTATCCCCTTTGGAATGTAATGAGTGGGAGTCTTTAGTAACGTGCAACCCTGGTGTTATATATGATGGTGGCGTATTTTACATGTTATATCGTGCAGCAGGAAATGATAAGGAGCATGTTATTCGTTTTGGCTTAGCTGTGAGTAAAGATGGTTATAATTTTGATCGTAGTTCTGACCAGCCAGTATTTACTCCCAGTGAGAATGGTCCAGATTCAGGCTGCGTAGAGGATCCAAGAATTGTCAAACTTGATTCGGAATATTATATAACTTATGCATTTCGTCCGTATGCTCCAGGCCAATATTGGAAATTTGAACATGACGAGGTTTTAGTACCCGAATGTGGTGAAGATGCACCTCAATTTATAAAAAAGAATTTAGGGAGTACAGGACTTGCTGTTACAACAGATTTTAAATCTTTTAAGCGCCTAGGTCGTATAACTTCTCCTATTTTGGATGATAGAGATGTTATTCTATTCCCAGAAAAGATTGATGAAAGATATGTTTTGTTACATCGTCCAAAACAGTTTGTTGGCAATGAATATGGTGTAAATTATCCTTCTATATGGATTAAATTCTCAGATGATATTTTAAATTGGGAAGATAAAGAAAGCATATTACTTCTAACAGGTAGACAAGATTCCTGGGAAGAGAAGATTGGAGGCAGTACTCCTCCTCTGAAAACTGATAAGGGATGGTTAATGCTTTATCATGGTGTTGAAAGCGGAGGACTTGGATATTATAGAGTTGGGGCAGTTTTGTTGGATAGTAATAATCCTACAAAAGTTATTGGAAGAACACGCACACCTATATTAGAGCCTGAATTTGACCATGAGATAAATGGTTATTATCATGGATGTGTTTTCCCTACAGGAAATGTCATTGTAGATGAAAAGTTGTATGTGTATTATGGTAGTGCAGATAAATATGTTTGTGTTGCTACTTGTAATGTTAATGAGCTCGTTGATTATCTTTTATCGGACGAGTGCAGTGTAGATAAAATATGACAATAGATATGAAACTTATTTTTGTACAACTGGTTATCGTCTGTTTTCTGTTTGCTTGTAAATCAGAAAATACAGTTGAAATAACAGTACTTAAAGATACAGTATCACATAATTATTTAGGTAATGGTGTAGAATGGGATCCTTATGATGAAGCAGAGTCATGGGGTCATTCTGTATCTGAAGATGATTGGAACAAGCTGTTTAAACGTTTAGACTTTATGAAACCGCAATATGTAAGGTGCATGATTAACAGTCCATATCGTTATTTTATTTCAAAAGATGGTAGTTTTGATAAAACTCGTAATATAAATTCTATATCTCGTTTATTAAGATATTGTACAGATCGGAATATAACAGTTATATTCGGAGAATATAATCCACCTACTTTTGATATGAAAGATAGTGAAAAGTGGGTTGATATGTCTGTGGCTTACTTAAAGTATCTAGTTTGTGATTTAGGGTTTACATGTATCAAATATTTTAATATTTTTAATGAGCCAGATGGTGATTGGGCTTCAACCAACGGAGATTATTTATTATGGAAAAAGATGCTCTTCTTATTTCATAAAAAAATAAGTGAATATCCAATGCTTGCCAAACAAGTTAAACTAGCAGCACCAGATGTAGTTATGGATTATCATAATTCCAATTCAGAATATGATGCTGAAGGTTGGTTGATGCAAACTATTGCAGATGCAGATGATATCATAGGAGTCTATGATTTACATGCTTACCCTGGTCAGGCAGAAGTTAGAAGTGGAAGTTATTCTAAATTATTGGCTTCATACAAGAATCATATCCCTAGTGATAAACAGATTATTTTGGGGGAGGCTGGATATAAATATTGGCGTACTGCTGATTCTTTGCTGATGGCTGAATATAATAGGCGTTTAGTGAATCACCCGTACACAAAAGGTACAGATTGTAACATGCTGTGTTATGACTACTTTTATGGCTTAGATATGCCTTTATTGGCTATGGAAGTTATGAATGCAGGTTATTCAGGCTTAGCAATGTGGATGCTTGATGATGCTATGCATAGTAATGGTGATTCGGGAAAACCTGAAGATATTAAAATTTGGGGTATGTGGAATATACTTGGTGAAGAGGTTTTTAATAGCCCGAAAGAAGAAGAACTAAGGCCTTCTTTTTATACTTGGTCTTTGATGTGTCGTTATTTTCCATCAGGTGCAGATATTCTTAAAACTGAAGTTCTGGATGGAAATAATGAAATATATGCGGTAGCTGGGATGTATAAGGGAAAGCTAACTGTTGCAATTGTCAATATTGGAAAAGAGGATAAAAAAATTAATCTCTCCCTGCCTAAGGAAATGACTTCTGCTTTGCTATATGTGTATGAAGAAGAGCATTTAAATAAAGACGAGAATGGATTCCCACTTCCCGTTCAGACAGGCATGAAGTTAAACAGTTATAGTAACACTATAAAATCCAATAGTTTTATTATATTAACCGACTTAAGTGATGAATAAATTACTAACAGCTTTTGGCTTGGCCGTACTGTTCACTATGAACAGTGCGGCTAAAGTCGTTTTACCTGATATAATTAGTGATAACATGGTTATCCAACAAAACACAAAAGTCAGGTTATGGGGTAGGGGAAATGTTAATACAACAATTAGTGTTGTAGCTTCATGGAATAAGAAGACTTTTACAACAGTTAGTAATGATAAAGGAGATTGGGAACTATGGATAGAAACCCCATGCGCAGATTATACACTAAGACAAATAGAAATTTCTGATGGTGAAAAGCTTGTCATTGATAATGTCTTAGTAGGAGAAGTCTGGTTATGTTCAGGACAGTCTAATATGGAAATGCCTTTGAAGGGGTTTCAAAATTGTCCAGTAGAAGGAGGTAATGAGTCAATCGCAACAAGTGGAGCTTGGAAAAATAAAATCAGATTTGTTACTGTTCCATGGACCGAAAAACTTATTCCACAAGAAAGCTGTTCTGGTCAGTGGAAATGCTCTTTACCTGAAAATGCACAGTGGTTTAGTGCTGTGGGATACTACTATGCACAAATGATGAATAAAGTTCTTGATGTCCCTATTGGTATTATTAGTTGTAGTTGGGGAGGCTCAACAATTGAGGGTTGGTTACCAGAAAGAATTCTTACTAAATATCCAGATATTGATTTATCTTTAGCAAAAGAAAAGAAGGGGATGCAGTGTTTACGTCCTATGATAATGTATAATGGAATGTTACATCCATTACATAGATTTACAATCAAAGGTTTTTTATGGTATCAAGGTGAATCGAATGTAGATAAATATAATGTGTATGGAGAACGACTGCAGACTATGGTTAGGTTGTGGAGAGAAGAGTGGAATTTAGGAGACTTACCTTTTTACTATGTTGAAATTGCTCCATATCAATATGCTTCTCATTTAAAAGCTCAACGCTTTAGAGAAGAACAATTTAAAGCGCAATTTTTAATTCCAAATTCAGGTTTAATATCTACTAATGATTTAGTTGAACCATACGAACAGACAAATATACATCCAAAAAATAAGTCGGAAGTCGGTAAACGATTAGCATATATGGCATTAAGTCAAACTTATGCTATAAAAGGAATTTATAGCAGAGGGCCAGAATATAAATCTCATCAAGTAAAAAATAATAAAATTATCCTTTCATTTAATCATGCAGATGATGGCTTTAGTAGACTAGAAGGAATTGACGGATTTGAAGTAGCTGGGAGTGACCGTAAATTTTTTAGAGCTAGTGTAAAGGTGCTGTATGATGAAAGAAAACTTGAAGTTTTTTCTGAAAATGTTAAAGAACCTGTTGCGGTTAGATATTGTTTTCATAACTTTATGCCTGGTAACACAGCCAATCAAATGGAACTGCCAATTGTTCCTTTTAGGACCGATAGTTGGGAATGACAAATTGAGTGAGTGGGATGTTCTGATTTTAATTTATATTAGCTTATTTACGAAGACATGAAAGATATACATAAGGAAATAATACCAATAGCTCCTGATGATTTATTTATAGTTTTGAATCATCCTAACGCAGCTTTTGATTATCCAATACATTATCATTCGGATTATGAAATCAATCTCGTGATGAATGCTCCAGGTACTCGTATTGTTGGCGATTCTGTTGGAGAGTTTGATACATTGGATTTAGTAATGATTGGACCTAATTTATCTCATGCATGGAGAAGTGATGTGATTAATGATAACCATGTGATTACGATTCAGTTTTCAGAAAATCTAATTAATTTTCCGATTTTAGAAAAACGTCTTTTTAGTCCAATCAAACAATTGCTGTTTGATTCACAAAGAGGAATTGTAATAACTGGTCAGTCACAATTACTTATAAAAGATAAAATTATTCGTTTGACACATATGCAGGGATTTCAGACAGTACTTGAGTTTTTTTCTATTCTATATGAACTTTCTATATCTAGTAGATATACTCTAATAAGCAATCAGTATAGTACAGAAGATACTATAAGAACCTCAAAAAGTCGGAGAATTGCCAAAGTATGTGATTATCTTGAGAAGAATTTTGATGAATCGATAAAGCTCTGTGATGCAGCTAAGCTTGTTAATATGTCAGAATCTGCATTTAGTCATTTTTTTAGAAAAAAAACCAATTATACATTTATAGATTATATAACCAATTTACGTATTACTAAAGCCTGTCAATTACTGTCAGACACTACATATACAGTTGCCGAGATTTGTTATACATGTGGATTTAACAATTTGTCAAATTTCATAAGGACGTTCAAAAAGAAGAAAGCGATGACTCCTAATGAATATCGCGTTTATTTGCAAAAAATGCTCATCAAGTATTAGCTTTTATTAGAAAAAATAATTCATTCATTCAATATTTACATGTATGCAGAAAAAAAGTTTTTTGTTTTGCTTATTATTAATTTTTTCATTTTTAGTATCTTATGCGTCTGTAGTTCGTATGGAAATTAGTAATGGGTGGAATTTTTGTCAAGCTAGACTGAATTTGTGGCATCCAGCTGTTGTACCTGGAGTAGTTCATTTGGATTTGATGAGAAATAAAATTATAGATGATCCTTATCTTGGTTTAAATGAACGTGGAGTCCAGTGGGTGGATAAAGAAGATTGGATTTATGAAACATCTTTTGACTTGTCTGATAGCATTCTTCATAAAGAAAATATTTATATGGTCTTCGAAGGATTAGATACGTATGCAGACATATATCTTAATGATTCGAAAATCTTAGTTGCAGATAATATGTTTCGTGAATGGAATATAGATGTAAAGACTATATTGAAACAACACAATAGATTAAAGGTTTATTTTCACTCACCATTGAAGATAGATATTCCCAAATGGGATGTACTCCCTTTTAAGTATGAAGCGGTCAATGACCAATCAGAAAATGGAGGTATCTTTAATAAAAAGGTAAGTGTTTTTGCTCGTAAAGCTGGTTATCATTATGGTTGGGATTGGGGCCCAAGATTAGTAACCTCTGGGATTTGGAAGCCTGTGTATATTGAAGCGTGGGATGGAATGAAAATTACAGATGTCTTTTTTAAACAACAAGAAGTAACCACAAAACGTGCAGATTTAGTAGGTGAGATAGATTTATTTTCTTCTTCTGATATTGAAAATGCTACATTAATCATTCAAGATAAGAACTCATTGATTCAATATGGGAAAATAAGCTCAAGATTGAGTAAGGGTACCAATAAAATTAAAGTTCCTTTTACAATTGATAACCCAGAGTTATGGTGGTGTAATGGACTTGGAAAGCCATTTTTATATGATTTTGAAATAATAATTAGTAATAATAATAGGATTCATGATAGTGTATGTAAAAGAATTGGATTACGATCTTTGCGCGTTATAAATAAACCTGATAAGTATGGAGAATCGTTTTATATAGAATTGAATGGTATTCCTGTATTTATGAAGGGAGCTAATTATATTCCTCAAGATAATTTTTTACCACGTGTTACAATTGAACAATATAGAAGGACTATATTAGACGCAGTAAATGCTAATATGAATATGCTCCGTGTGTGGGGTGGAGGAATTTATGAAAAGGATGTTTTTTATCAAATGTGCGATGAATATGGGATTTTAGTCTGGCAAGATTTTATGTTTGCTTGTAGTCTATATCCTGTAGATGATATGATGGCTGAAAATATTCGACAGGAAGCCATAGATAATCTTCGAAGATTGCGGAATCATTCATGCATTGCGTTATGGTGTGGTAATAATGAGTGTAATGAAGCATGGTATACTTGGGGGTGGAGAGATCGCTATTTTAAAAAAACAGAAGTTGGTGGAAAAGTTTGGGAACAATACACTCGCTTATATAATAAAATTTTACCGGAAGTAGTTTCCAAATTCTCTCCAGGAACTTTTTATTGGCCTTCTTCGCCTTTCTCTCGTCATGGAGCTCCTAGTAAAGAGAATATTGGAGATCGGCATTTTTGGGATGTTTGGGGAGGTGAAAAAAGTATCGATACTTATTTAACTGCTAGGAGTCGTTTTTTCAGTGAATACGGATTTCAGTCTTTTCCTGATATTGAAACTATAAAGCGATACGCTCCTAACAAATCAGATTGGAATATTTATTCCGAAGTTATGATGTCTCACCAGCGTGCTGGAATTAATGCCAATAAAAAAATTGAAACATATCTTATAGATGAGTTTGGTAAGCCACATGATTTTCAATCCTTTCTGTATATGAATCAGCTTTTGCAGGGGGATGCAATTAAAATGGCAATTGAAGCACATAGGCGCGATATGCCGTTTTGTATGGGTACATTATTTTGGCAGCATAACGACTGTTGGCCTGTTGCTTCGTGGTCAAGCCGAGACTATTATGGACGTTGGAAAGCGCAACATTATTTTGTGCGAGATGCTTTTAGAGATATTTTAGTATCCCCATGTTTAAAAGCTGGAAACCTTGATATATATGTTGTCTCTGATAGGTTAAATAAAGCTCATTCACAACTAAAGATTAGTTTTATGAAATTTTCAGGAGAAGTAGTTGCTTCGTTTGAAAAAGATGTTGTGATTGAATCTAATTCTAGTAAAAAGTATTTTTCTGTAGATTTGGAAGAACTTTTAAAAGATTTGGATACAAGAAATATATTTGTATTTTTGGAGTTAATTACTGATGAAGGAGATACTTATAGTAATGTACATTTCTTTAACAGACAGAAGGATCTTGATTATCCGACTGTAACTATACATAAGGAGATAAAAATCATAGAAGGAGGATATGAACTAAGTTTGATTTCAGAAAAATTTGCTCGTGGCGTTTATGTTTCTCTTCCTGGTAATAACTGTGTTTTAAGCAATAATTTTATGGATTTATTGCCGAAAAAACTAGTTAGGTTAAATGTCTATACAGATTTACCAATAGAAGATTTTGAAAAAACTATACGAATTGTAACTTTAAATAATTTGTAGTGTTATTTGTTATATAAATGGCTGGTTAACTGTGTATTGCATATAACAATAAGAAGGTGTGCATTCTATGTTTCTACGCAAGAAAAACTTGAAGTTTTTTGCTGTTTTTTGAATAAGAATGTTATTCTTTTAATAATATGCCTCTTCCTCCTCGCCACTTTTCGGCACTTCTTCATCGGTTGCAGTATTTCACTGGTCAACCGAAATGACATCAGCCTTTACTAAGTCACTGCTGTCGGCACTAAACACGAGGGTGTCAACCTGCTTGTAGTCCGGGTTCCTGCAGGTACTGATGGGGATATATAGGTTGGTATAGTAGCCCTTTACATTTGTATTGGTCATGTTCCCGTCACCCACGATCACGGCAACATACCTTCCGTGCTCTTGTAATTGACACGGCAGCTCACTTGAAGATGGGCACCGACAGTATTCTCTTTCCCGAGTGTTGTAAACTGGTTTTCATTGCTAGAGTTGACGCCGGGCGTGCTGAGGTCAAGCGGCTTGAGCTGCTACGGGGTGAGAAGCAGGGCGGCTTCCGTGTCTTCCACGCGTGCTTGTCGGTCCCCTTGCTTCAATCCTGTTGATGTCGGTCGCGTTTGTCATGTCAATGCCTTCGATAGTGTACCAGGCAGTTTGCTCGCTGGAAACACTTTTGCAGCTTTTGTCATATTCTTCCCAAAGTATGATAAAACCTTGGAGCTGTGAAGTGTATTCGTGTATGGGTATCATTTCACGGAAAAGTCCCTGCAAACTTTCGATGGTTTGCTGCAGGGGCTTTATGCATTAGGACAGGGAATCATCGCTTGTCAGCAATTCCATATTCCGGCCAATGGCTGGAATCTACACGGGGCTTGATCAAACCCTTCAAGTATACAGTCAAATTGCGAATCTCTGCCAGTTTGCGGTTGGTGTTAGGGATGATTTCATTCAATTCAGCGCGCCGGCGGTCCACTTCCGCGTTCAGTTTCTCACCTTCGAGGATAGCAGCTTCCAGTTTTGACAAGTCACTCGCGCTTACTCCGTAGTTTTTCACCGTTACCAAATGTTTTCTCAATCCTTTGGTCAAGGACCGTGCCTTGTCCAAATACATTTCGTTTGTTTTTGACATATTCTTTTGTTAATTAATTAGCAAGGTAATGAATCCGTCCCTTGCATGACTGGAGCTTTTGCCGTTTCAAAGATACGAAAAAAATAGCAAAACAGGTACTGCTATTTTATAGTGTATATACGTGTAAATAGCTGAAAATCTGTAGATAATGAAGTGTTAATTATTCAAAAACATTCTATTCCTTCTTCGCCTTGTCGCCCATGTCTTCACTATCGGCTTCCACTTATCGATCATCTCGTTCATACAATAGTAAAGTCTTCATGATTCGCTTCGCCGTTGAGAATAGCTAATGTGTTTACGGCATCCACCGGTGGGCGATAAGCGGCTTTGAAGACGTTACGACTTCCCCTCTTACAGGACCCTCCTGACAGGCCGCATCCGCCTTTTATATCATTCCTTTGCATTTATAGCAGCTCTGTACCTCCTTTTCAATTTTAATTAAAAACTATAGAGCACGTTTGTTCTTTCCATTTTGGACTGGAATAATAGTTAAAGTATTTAGTTCATTTTTATTCAAATCACCATTTTTCAACGCCATGAAAACAGTTTGAGAATACAGTAAAATGACCATTCAAAAGCAATATTATCGTAGCTTCATTTTGGTATATTTTTATAACTTCAATACATAAACATGCTGAATATTGGTATCGTAGTATCAGTGCTTAACTATTCCGAGGAGATGTTTATAATTTTTTATGGAAAAGATGGAAAATTTGAACTTTTGTCAAAAAAGACAAAGAAAAATCTTTAGAATAAAACTTCTTCCTTTATGTATAGGAAAAAGGAAGATTTACTTAATATCACTAAGATATTATGTGCTAGTGCTATTCGTTGTTATCTGTTATGGGATTAATATGTTTTTTCGGCATCAATCTTTGTATTCTATTTGGGCGAAAGTTTGTTGATAACTTCTTAATGTAATGTTACATCCATAGTTTGTGCTACTTTCCATTATCATGTGGGGACTTGATTTTTTCGAATAGGGCCATCCTTCGCATTTAATGATATTAGATGAATAATAGAGAAGGGTATTAAAGTCTTTTAAACCTTCTCTATTATTCATTTTTACTAAAACTATTCAAATCCGGGATTATTCTGTCCGTTCAGGGCTGCATTAGATTGCATTTCAGCCAATGGGATTGGGTATAGTTCGTGTTTGCCATCCACAAAATTATGTCCTGCTACATAATTACTTGATGCCCATGTCTTTGGATTCCATTTAGCCATGTTGATATTGTCATCTTCATTAGGTTGCCACGATTCCAAATATTCTTGTGCAGTTCTTAAAGCGTCTCCTAAGATACCCCAACGAAGAAGGTCATATTTGCGTTGTCCTTCATAGCAAAGCTCAAAAGCGCGTTCCCAATAAAGAGCGGTACGGAATTTTCCGGTATCATCTGCATCGGAAATAAAAGCTAAATTGTAAACTTTCGGAGCCTTCAATAAGCTGTTATAATTAGCATTTGTTATAGGAGTAGCACCAGCGCGTTCGCGTACGTTGTTCAGTAATTTCCACGCTTCTGGTGTATTCCCTGTTTCATTGTAAGCTTCAGCTGCCATCAAAACAACATCTGCATATCTTAATGGACAATAATTAACTCCAGTATTATTAGGATCTACAAATCCCAAAGCCATCCATTCTCTACGCCATTTTCCTGGATATCTATATGCATTATTTCTGATAGCACTGTTTGTGTATGTTTTATTTTGTGTTTCAGTGCTTGCATTCCAAACGTAAGCATAGTCTACAAAATTCACATCTCTTCGTTGGTCTTTTGGGGTACCGTCATCGTTTGTTTCATAGAATGTTTTCCAATAAGGTAGTACCAGGAAGAAAGCATTAGCTCGTCCCATATAGTTACTTGTTCCCGGATACTCCCCTGGAGCAGCTACTATTGGACCATTATAAGTTGCCCATGTTCCAGCATTGTCTGTTTCTCCTTGGTTTGGTTCAAATGCTATTTCCCATAAACTTTCCTGATTGTTTAATATCAATTGTGAGTAATTTTTAAAAAGCTGTTCGTACCCCTCATTATAGAATCCATGATAGTTTTCTGATTGAAAGGCCTCCCACTCATCAATAACAGCATTGAAGTAAACGCTTCTTGTATTATCATCTGGTCGTGTAAGTTTGACTGTTTCACGATTCAGACTATAGCCTGCCCGTTGTAAGTAAACTCGCATTAACAAGGCACGTGCAGCACCGCTAGATGGAACCTCTGAAGAAGATGTGGTACTTCCTTTAGGTAAGTGCTCCTTTGCAAAATTTAAATCTTTGATAATCTGTTCATAAATAAGTTCACGGTTCATTCGCGGTTTTGAGGTCTCTTCATAACCGCTTGTATATTGTGTGCTAAAAGGTACATCTCCCCAAAATCTTACTAAATCAAAGGCAAGGAAGGCACGGAGGAAGCAGGCTTGCGCTACCAATTTCTGTAAAGTAACATTGTCTGTATATCCTTGCATTTTCTCAATGTTGCTGATTGCCAAATTCGCACGGTCGATGCCTAAATAAGCGTATTTCCAAACGGAGGCTATCCATGTATTGGATGAAGTGTACATATAATGGGAGATATCACGTCGAGTACCATCCGAGCCGGTACCTCTTACCATAAACATATCGTCTGCTCCAAAGAAGGGCATTATATACTGTCCATAATAGTTGATTGTTTCTATACAGTCATAAATTCCTACTACAGCCATTTTAGCTTTATCTTCTGTTACAAAATAGCTGTCCATTTCATAATACGAGGTTGGCTGTTCGGTTAGCTCACAAGAAGCTAATATGAGTGCAAAGAGTGTATATATTATTTTGTTTTTCATTGTATATTTTTTTAAAATGACACATTTATACCAAACACGAAGGAACGGCTTCTCGGATAGGCTCCGAAATCAACTCCCGGTGTTAAAGGACTACTCATGGTAGAAACTTCAGGGTCAAAACCTGTATAGGGTGACCATGTGAACAAATTATTACCAGTAGCATATACACGTAATTTACTTAGACCGATTTTATTGATGATCCGTTTAGGGAATGTATACCCTAAGGTAACATTACTTAATTTTAGGAAAGAAGCATCTTCTATAGCCCATGAATGAATGTAAGTATTATTTGAGCCATTATCGTCAAAGCAGGCTACAGTTTTTCCTGCATTCACAGTTGCTAATTCTTCTGGATCAGTTATAATATTACCGTCATTGTTTATCGTAACCCAGCGATTTGTTTCACTGGCTATTGCCAAAACATTTTTATTTGTCAATGCGGTTTTTGTGTTAGTTAGTTTGGTCGCATTCAAAACCTCACCACCGTAGCTGTATGTTAGAAAGATACTTAAATCAAAATTTTTATATGCAAAGGTATTGTTAATACCGCCATAGAAATTGGGAGAGGCATTACCGATGACAGTTTTGTCATTTTCAGTAATTAGGTTGTCCTCACTGCCATCTACATTCTTAAACTTCCAGTAACCAGGTTGAATGCTTGCTTTGTCCCCATGATAAGGTATACCTTCCTTCAAGGTATACTTTTGAGTGGTAGGATCGTAATCGAAATCACTGACCTGATATAATCCTTCTGTCACATAACCGTAAAATTGTCCTAAAGGTTGTCCTACCCCAATCTGGTGTGAAGCACCTGCACCTGAATATCCGAAGTTAGCTAAATACAACTGTATGCTTTCTCCTGTTAGTCTATTGACTTTATTTTTATTATGAGAAAAAGTTATCGATGTATTCCATGTAAAATTCTTGTTGGAAATATTCACCGTATTTAGAGTCAAGTCAATACCTATATTTTGGGTTTCACCGGCGTTGATAATCATACTTTGATATCCTGATGAATATGGTAATTTAGCATCTAGTAATAAATTGCTACTACGGTTAATATAGAATTCGGGTGAAAATGTTATACGCTGATTGATAAATCCAAAATCCATTCCTAAATTGAATGTTTTGTTTGCCTCCCACTTTAAATCAGGATTAGGAACTTGATTAGAAGCATATCCTGCCTGTGCTCCGTTGCCACTAGCTGCCGTAACAGAACTCATTATTGCCAAGCTTTGGTAGTTGTTGATACGATTGTTTCCTGCCAAACCATAACCAATACGAAGTTTTAAATCGGAAAAGATTCCTATGTTTTTGATGAATGTTTCTTCACTCAAACGCCATGCAGCAGAAACAGCAGGGAAGTATCCCCACTTATTGTTTTTTCCAAACTTGGATGAGCCGTCTGCGCGTATAGAGGCTGTAAATAGATAACGATTCATATGGGCATAGTTCACGCGGGTAAAGAAAGAAAGTAGTTTGTCGTCATAATTTTCGTTGGAAGTAGGGGTGCTTGGTGTTCCTAATGAAAGGTCTGCCAGGCCAATTTCATCGTTTGGGAACTGTGTGGCACCGGCTGAAAACTGTCTTGTCCATTTCGTTACAAATTCATGTCCCACCATTATGGCGACGTCGTGAGAGCTGTTTTTCCAACTATAACTCAGAACATTGGAGTTCTGTAAACTGCTACTTTCAATGTTTGTTATACTTCCGTATATACTTGAACGTTTGGCTGTCTGCGAATCAGCTCCATAGAAAATATCATTACGACGGGTTTGATAGCGCATGCCTACTGTACTGCGAAATGAAAATCCTTTCCATAGTTTGATTGTAGCGCCACCATTGGCTTGGAAAGTACGCCATTCTCTATTATTTATTTCTTCGGCCGCAGAAATCAAAGGATTTTGCATTACATTGCCGCTGTCATCAGCAAGTATAGGATCTTCCCCAAATAGCAGATCGGCATCTGCTCCTTGAATGCCTATTGTTGGACGATATTGTATGATATGTTGCATTTTGTTAAAACGGTCGGTATTCTCCGAAGTGCCCATTCCTTCTATACGCATTTGGTCGTAACTGATACGAGAGTTTATTGTTAACCAGTTGCTTACCGCATGATTTATGTTAAAGGAGATGTTGTGTTTTTTATTACTACTATATACCATAGCTCCTTCTTCATCGTAATAGGAATAAGCTAAACTGTAGTTCATTTTATCGGTCTTTCCAGAAACAGATATACGATAGTTCTGTGTCAAGGCGGTACGCCCCAATGTTTCTTCTTGCCAATCAATTCCTTTGCGACTGATATAATTGGATTCAAGATCACTATATTCGCCATATCTTTTCTTCCATGCTTCCATACCATCAGAGCTTGTATCCCCATTACCTATGCGCCATAATGTCCGTTCGTAATCTAATTTGATAAATTCATAAGGAGAAAGAACATCTAACTTTTTTGCTAATGTTTTAGCTCCCCAATATGCATCGAAATTAACTGTTGCCTTTCCACTGGATTTACTACCATTTTTAGTTGTGATTACAACAACTCCATTTGCTCCACGTGCACCGTAAATGGCAGTGGCAGAAGCATCTTTTAATACATCAATTGTTTCTATCTCAGCAGGATCAATGGTTGACATCCCATCTTCGCTAGGAAATCCATCAATAATATACAAAGGGTCGTTACTTTGAGTAATAGAAATTCCACCACGTACACGAATAGAAACAGATGACCCTGGGGCCCCTTCACTTTGCTGTACTAGCACACCGGCCATACGTCCAGATAGGGCTTGAGTTACATCACTAACCGGTATTTTAATTAACTCTTGACTGCTTATTGACGCTACCGACCCTGTTAGATCTTTACGCTTTACTGTGGCGTAACCAATAGCAACAACTTCATCTAACATCACAGTGTTAGCCTGTAGTGTCACATTAATAACTCTCTGTTTATTTACTTTTACTTCTTGTGTGATCATTCCTACATACGAAAAGACAAGTATGTCTTTAGATGCATCATTGATTTTTAAAGTAAAATTGCCATTAATGTCAGTAACAGTCCCAGTACCAGTAAGACCTTTTACTGTAACGCTACTGCCGATCACTTCATATCCTTCACTGTCAACCACCTTTCCTGTAACTATCAGGCTCTGTGCATATGCAGACACACATGTAAAGGTTGTAAGGAATAGTAATAATTTCTTAAAATTGTACATAAATAAATCTAAGGTTTTAATTAAAAATATTAACGTCTCTAAGTTCAATGAAAATTATGAGAAAAAATACAAGTATTATTTATTTTTCTTACTTATATACATTATTATCATATTAAATTTGTTTCCCAACTATCATTTTTGTCTAAAATATAATAATCATACATTAATGTTATAATCTTTTTATGTGGATATTTTTGTTCTCCTTTATTATGAATGAGTATTGTTCTGCCTAAGAAAAATATATAAAATAGATTCTGATTAATGTTTAAATGTGTTTCCGGGTTAATAGTGAAAATATTTTAATCTATTGTTAAATATATCATTTTAAGACATGTCTTTAGTAGTATGTATAAAGTTTTAGCTATTTGATTGCATCTATATTTGTCATTTCACGCTTTATTTTTAATAAAGAAGAGGAATCTGCAATATTTTTGGAAGTGTACCATCTCTGTCTGGAGGCAGTATTAGCGTCAATGGGAGTAGTTTTATTAAATAATGTATTGCTATAAAATGTATTCGTGAATAGTCATTTTCTATTCCCAGGCTCCATAAAAGATATTAGTATTCAACTAGGAATTTAAATTTTCGGTTCAGTTGTATGCTCGTTTAATATTCTTCGGATAAAGGTTTAGTTGCAATAACTGTTGGATTAAAGATACAGGACATTTGTTTAGATGTTATTTGATGTAATCCTTTTCGGTCCACCTTTGTATTGATAATGAAAAGTATATTATTGTAAGTGCTTATCATAGATTTTAATTTTCCTATGAGAACTTCAGAACTATCTACTATTCTAAATCAAACAATATAAATGGTTTAATACAGATGATTGACATCTGGTTAAATTTAAAATAGTTGTGATTTCGTTGGTGCCTCATTGAAATTAGGACGAGTTATTTATTAATCAAACAGTCCTGAAATAAGAGAATTGAATTGTTTTTGGGATATCATTGAATTAAATTTTATTGAATGACTCTTGTAGTAAATGGGGCTTATTTGTTAATGGGATACTAAGAAACTATAGGACCTTATAGCTTGAACGATTCTGTTGCATATTAAATTGGATAACAGTTACCAAACAATAAGTGGTGATAGTAGTACTAATCTGCATTTGAACAGCATGCTCTAGTATCCTATAAACTTTTTATCTTAAGATGCTGCTTCAACGATTTGAAGCAAGGTTTCACAAGCCGTTTCTTTTTGTGCTCCAAGTGCGGATATCCGTTTGGCGTTTGTCAGGAAAGAAATCAACTTCACTTCCATATCAGAAAAGACATTCTTCGCATTTTACGCTTCCATTTACGGAATTTAAACTTTAGGTTTGACTTCACTCTAACTACAAAGAACCTACAAGATGGATTTGATAAAGTTCTTTGAATAACTTTTACACTCTGTCAAATATGTAAAATTTTGCTCATAATTAATTATGGACATTATTGTTGAATTATATCTGAATGCTGTAGTTATTACATAGAAGGCTGAAACTTGTACTTCTATATCATAGAGGAGATGAACTTTAGTGCCATTTTCTTCTAACAGAACTTCGCCTAAAGGGATTTAGTCAGACATAAAAGAACCATAGTGGAATCACACGCATATTTTCTTCATTCTGTAGAAATCAAAGTTTTCGGAGATTCCATAATCTCAAATCTGATTGGCGGATGTAAATGTCGTTTTGGTTGGGAATCATCCCTCAATGATAACGTTTTTTTTGATATAACTCCAAGCTATAATCAGGTTACGAAGACTTTTTGCGTTTAGTAAGTTGACCAACCATTATTGCAAGTAAATGGCTCGAATAACTGAAGTGCTTTTACATAACGATTACCACTGTACTTCTCTACAAAGTTTTCTAAGCTTATCGTTGTTCAAGAATTCAAACGTATTTGTCTTGATTCATTTGAGGTCGCTTTAATTAATAGATCTCAAAGGTGTGATATCTTCTTATAGATGTCTTTTACTAAAATGCCTATCTTTTCTGTGTATTAAACAGATCCGTCCCCAAGTTTAGAGATTAAACAACTTTTCTATAATATGGATGGGAGATATCCACTTTTTCTCCCGATGATAAATATGGTCATTTAAATACAATAACTCGGTACAGTGTATTAGCATACAATCATAAAAAATAAATTTCTACTCGAACTAGAATGAAATGGATTTAAACTGGAAAAAATCTATTTTTATATTCTATTGGTAGACAACCGACATATTTTTTAAAACATGTTGTAAAGTAAGAAGGGGTATTATATCCCACCATAAAGCTGATTTCAGATATGGAAAATTTACCTTCTTCTAATAACTGGCAGGCTCGATTAAGCCGTATTTTATGTATAAATTCAGTGGTTGATTCTCCTGTTATTGCTTTCAATTTCATGTGAAGGCTCGAACAACTCATATTCATTTCCCATGCGAACTGTTTTATGGAAAACTTCATATTATCTATATTTTTCTCAACTACCATATTGGCTTTTTCAAGTATTTCTTTATTCATTGTGGTATTAATTCGTTCTGTCGGCATAATGTTAGAACTATGCTCAAAAATATAGTGAGATGTATGTAGCATATTTAATGTTTTAAATTTTAAAATATTTATGGAGAATGGTTTGATTATATAATCATCAGCACCTACTCGAAAACTTTCCAATTGAGATTCTATATCTGTTTTTGTAGATAAGATATAAACAGGTATATGACGAGTAGATAGATTTTCTTTTACTAGTTTACACAGCTTAATACCATCTATAACAGGCATTATTGCATTTGTAATGATCAAATTAACTTCCTGTCTTTTTAAAATATCCAGTGCTTCTTTTCCGTTTTTCGCTTCTAATAGATAAAACAAAGAGGATAGATTATTGGATATATATTGTCGTAATTCTTCATTGCTTTCTGCTATTAAAATAGTTCCGTTTTTTGTTTTTATCACTTGTGTATTAGTGGGTTCATGCTCATCTTTCATACAAATCTTGTTTGAATATATAGAAGGTATTATATCTTGTTTCTCTTCCATGTTGTCGTTAAGAAACTCATCTTTGTTGTATGAAGACTTGTCCTGTGGAAAATGAATAGAAAAAGTGCTCCCTTTTCTTATTTCGCTTTGCAATATAATTTTTCCATGATGTAATTCAACTAATTGTTGAACCATAGAGAGCCCTAAGCCGTTTTCTATGTAGCTATTTTCTATTTGATAGAAACGATCGAATATTTTTTGTTGTTTTTCTACTGGAATACCGATCCCTGTATCTGACACTTGTAGGACAAGGTTTTTGTCCTCCTTATATAGTCGTATTGTAATGCTTTTTCCAGATTCTGTATATTTAAATGCATTTGCAAGTAATTTATTTGTAATTAGAATTAGAACGTTTTCATCAAAAAAAAGATCTTCATCTTGTAATTTTGTATAGAAATTATATTCAATATGTTTCTTCCTGGATAAGTATTTATAGCTCATGAAACAATCTAGTACTCGTTTATATGCGTTAGAGTGTATTATATTGAGCTTGAGTAAACCTAAATTGATGTCACTAAGAATTTTTGTTTGGCTAATAATGTATGATAATTTATTGGCACTGTCTTGGATGTGTAGCAATTGCTTATATTCCCAATCTCCGTAAATGTGCCTCATTAGTTCTTGTAATGGTGAAATAATTAGGGTTAGTTGGTTATGTAGTTGTTCATATAATATGTTGATATTCATTTGGTATATTTCTTTTTCTTTCTTTTTTCGTATGTTCTTTAGTTTGTAACTTTTGTATAATGGAAAAAGCCATATAGAGCTTAGCACCAATGATAAAAGTAAAAAAATAGTAAGAAGGGGTATATACTTGCCATGATACCCCAAACGTAAACAACGAATACTCTTCATGATAAAATTATTATTATTTATTTGGTGGTAGGAAGCATACTCCTGTATGTAATCAGGATAGATAATTAGAGTGGAATGTTTTTCCTTATATTTTGCAACATTATATCTTTTTAATTGATAAATAAAGGTTGTAAATCTGTGGCGAGCGGAGTATGCTGTCATTTGTCGTTTTCCCTTTTGATTTTGTTTTATGGAAAAAAGTGTGTTATGTGGTGAATAGAAATGTTTTTTGGTGATATCAATATTCAATGTTTCGAGAGCTAATTCTCCTAAAAACATTAATAAGAAATGTATGAATTTCATGACTTCAGTCTGTTTTAAATTAATAAATTACTGTTGCTTTTGATTCATCCTACAATTCCATCTTTTACATTCTTTGTAATCTGGTAGTATGTATTAGATAAAGATTCACGTTATGAGGATGACTTACCGGTTGATAATATCCTTTTTATTTTAGACTATATATTGATATAACAAATATTAATCAGTAATTTTATATGTTCCGATAAATATATTAAATAATCGCACTTTTGCAGAATATTGTGTAGGCGGTCCATGTTTCCAAGAATTATCGCCTATGATGTGATTATTACATAATGCGTATTTCATTTTAATATTAAATTTAATGATTGCTCAAAGGTAAATATTTGTTTGTTACATATATTTTATTCTCTTTTACGATTTTAGCACTTCTGTTTTTATTATATAAAACATGTCGATTTTTATATTAAAATTGTTGAAAGATACCGAGTGAAACAATTTTGATATTTTTTTAAACGAAAACGAATATTGCCGAAATGTAAACTTTTTATCTTTGACCTGGATAAATAACTTTAATATCTTATGAAACACTTATCTTTATTGCTGTGCTGTTCTTTCTACGGACTGTCTTCCATATCTGTAGGAGCGATTAATCATGAAAGACCCAATATCTTATGGCTTACTTTTGAGGATACTAGTGCACGTGAATTTGGTTGTTATGGGAACAAGGATGTGCATACTCCAAATATAGATAGCCTTGCTCTCCGTGGTATACAGTTTATGAATGCTTGGTCGGTAGCTCCACAAAGTTCTGCGGCCCGTTCTTCCTTAATCACTGGATGTTATGCTACCACATATGGGATGGATGTTCATCCGATACCTTATGATACTCCCGTAGATATTTTCTTTCCTCAAAAATTACGTGAGGTGGGGTATTATTGTACAAATAATAATAAGACCCATTATAATTCTACTACAAATAATAAGATCTGCTGGGACGAATGTAATAAATATGCGTCATACAATAGTAGTAGACGGAAAAAGCATCAGCCATTTTTTGCTGTGTTTAATACTGTTGTTTCTCACATGGGGCGTATTCGTACCTTTCATACCGAGGGCCGAAGAGATTACACTAGGGAGGGGATTTATCCGAGCTTATTGTCACTTCCTTCTTATCTTCCAGATCTCCCAGAAATTCGTTCTGATTATGCTGCTCATTTGGAGTCGGTACAAGATGTGGATACATGGCTTGGATTCTTTTTGAAAGACTTGAAAGATAGAGGGCTAGATAAGAATACAATCATATTTTTTTTTAGTGATCATGGAGGGTGTCTTCCACGTGGTAAAGGATATTTGTATGAAAGTGGTTTAAAGGTTCCTTTAATAATATACTTTCCACCTAAATGGAGGCACTTGGCAAAGGTTTCTTCAGGTAAGGAATATGGTCTTATTAATTTTACTGATTTAGCTCCCACTGTACTTAGTCTTGCAGGAGTCAGACCACCCAGGCATATGCAAGGCAATGCGATATATGGCAAATTTGTAAATAAGGGTAAGCGTGAAATGCAGTTTGCGTTAGCGTCTAATCAATTACATCATTTTATGCCTGTACGTGCAGTTACGGACGGGCGTTTTAAATATATCCGAAGTTATATTCCATATCGTCAGTTTGCTTTACGCAATTATTATCAATGGGGCATGCCTTCAAATCAAGTATGGGATGAGTTAATATTAAAAGGGGGGGGGAATCCGGAGTGGGGCCAACCTTTTCAAAGTCATCCGGCTGAAATGCTATTTGATCTTGAAAAAGATCCAGACGAACTTCATGATCTTTCTGGTGTTTCTGAATATGAAGGTGTCCTCTGTAAAATGCGGCAAGCATTATCTGCTCATATTCGTGTTACTACTGATTTAGGCTTTTTTTTACCTGATTCACGTATAGGGCATATACTTTATGAAAAAGTACGTCAAGAACGCTACCCGTTAGCTGAACTGTATGCCCTTGTTGAGATGGTTGGTACTGCAACAATAGACCTGCTTCCTGTATTAGAAGAAGCAATTACTAGTTCTTTGCCAGAAATGCGATTTTGGGGCGTAGTAGGGTATGCCAAACTAGCCAAAGAAAAACGAATTAGAACTTGTCCTCAAGCTTTGTTGGCATTAATTTATGATACTAACCCATATATAGCTTCGGAGGCTGCTTATGCCATATCTTATTTGGGAAGATATCAGGAAGGTATTACCCGTCTGCTTACTCCTACTTTAGAAAAGAACCGAAAAATAGGTTATTCGTCGTTGGAATGTCTGTCTTTGGATCCAGAAATGCGTGAATATATTCGTCCTTTCATACCGGAACTAAAAGAAGCGGCGGAAACTCTACCACATGTTGAGAATGAAGATGCAGGATTTATGGCACGTGGTATACTTGTAAATCTAGGCGAAATGGATATCAAGGAATTGTATGGTGCCGAGGCCTATGAAAAAGGTTTGAAATTAAATTATACTCGTAGAGCAATGCTTCCCTTGCCTAATTAATTGATGTGTAGATTATTTGTAATAGAATAATCTGATGCAAAGCTACAAATTTAAGTTCGTTCAAATCAAGTAATTCGTACTTTACTTGCATAAAATAATATTGTACTTTCAATTCTTGATAGTAAGTAATAAAGTAAGCATTGATTGTACAAAGTGGAACGCCTGTCATACAACAGTACGAAACCTTTTGTGTAACCTTCTTCTTGTATTGCGTTGACAGCCGTTCCTATTTCCATAGTTCGCAAAGATACAAATTTTTATTTATAATCTCAATCCTCTACATTAAACAAAAGTATTCGCTTTCTCTGTAATCTTTTACCTGCATCCCTTTCGGCTTCCCTTAAGGTTGCCCTACCTGTTACGATGTCGGTAGGGGAAATACGGGGAGATTCTATATAAGTGACTAACGATCGATTTAGCCCCCATTTCTCTTCATCAGCAGTATGATGTCTGTGTAATCTTATATACCTAAATGACCTATCTTAACTGCTTGCCTTTTGGCTATAGCTACCCAATATCCGTAAGCCATTCTTTGTCACGATGGTGCAGCGGTTTACTTATATTGCTACCTAACAATTATACATTGGATATTTCTATATAGGTCCATATTGTCAAGGGAACTCGTACCAAATCATTACTGGTAACGCACGCCTTTTTAGGCTACTATTGATGTAACAATAGGTTCAGACGTAATGCAGAACAATTACTTGTACAACTTCCTGTCGTACGGAATATTTAAAGAAATAAAAATGACTATCTTGTAATGATATTGTTATCTTTTGAGTGTATCCCTATTTAATCAGGGTTTTGGCACGAAAAAGGATGAATATCGTTTCTTGTTTTTTCTTTCTCATTACGCTGCTCCTCTTTCTTTCTTTTTGCAATATATTCTTTGGGGAGTAGACCGAAATAATCAACAAAACACTTTGTAAAATAACTATGGTTGTTGAATCCTACTAAGTAGCATATTTCATTGATCTTGTATTCTTCTTGAATTAATAATTCTGCAGCCTTTTGGAGTCTTATAGCTTTTATATAATTATTGGGTGTCATTTCTGTTATTTCTTTGACCTTTTTAAATAGAACGCTTCTACTCATGCACATTTCCTTAGCTACATCATCCACTGTAAGGTCGTGTTTTGAAATACATTGGACAACAATGTCACTAAATTGTTTTAGGAAACAATCGTCAACATTGTTATCAGAAGGTTCTGATAGAGTAATGAACGAGTGTTTGCTAAAAAAAAGTTGTAGTAATTTTCTTTTTTCTAAAATATTTTTTATTCTTATTTTCAAATAATCAACATTAATTGGCTTCTCAATGAAGGCTTCGGCACCATTTTGAATACAATAGCTTTTAGTGTTAATGTCAGTATTATCTGCAAACATAATAATAGGTATATTGTATAAATTAGCATCTTTTTTTAACCGTTTACAGAGATTTATGCCATTCATTTTAGGTATCATAACTTCACAGATTATTATATCTGGTTTTTCCCCAATAGAGAGTATCTCCATAGCTTCTTCTCCATTAGATGCTGTGTAAATTTTGTACTCTTTTGAGAGTGCATCAGCTAAATATAATTGTAAATCTCTGTCATTATCTACAATTAGTATTCTATTGTGCTTTCTTAAATACGAATCTATCTCAGATTGATTTATATTCGCTACTGAAGGAGTGTCTAATGAGTTCAAATCTTGAATTCTTTCTAGTATTGTTTCATTTTCTATGCTTTTTTCGTAAATCGGTATACTAATGGTGAATGTAGTAAATTTGTTTACTTCACTTTCGATATTTATAGTCATATCCATTTTGTACAATAATAATTTTGATATTGTAAGCCCGAGTCCAAAGCCTGATACATTTACTCTATTGGTCTTATCATAGTGCCAAAAAGCATTAAATACATTCTTTATGTCGTCTTGTGAAATACCAATTCCATTATCATGTATAGTAATGATAATATTATTTTTATAGATCTTTGCTCTGACCTCTATAAGGTTGTTGGTAAATCTTAATGCATTTGAAAGCAAATGGTTCATAATTTTATTCCATGCATCTATGTTAAGGTTGGCGACTACATTTTTTTTGATTTCATCAATGAACACGATATCCACGTCAAGAAAAGAATTGTTTGCTTTAAAGGTGTTAACAATCTGGCTTGTTAAATCTATTATGGGTGTAGGATAAATATTTACTTCTGCATTTATTTTTTTTAAGTCAAGAATTTCATCTGCAAGATTAGAAAGTTTTTTAGAACTATTTTGGATGATAGAAATTTTTTGTGCTATATTTTCTGGTAAATTTTCGATACTAGCAATTTCATTTATTGGATTATTTATCAACATGATAGGAGTTCGAATCTCTTGTGCTAGATTGAAAAAAAACTGTAGCTCAGTTTCAATGCGAGTCTTTTCCCTAACATATTTAATTTTCGCTATTCTATTTTTCTTTTTTTGAACGTGGTGCATGATTGAGTAAGTGATAATACCGAATACTAGAGCCATACATATAAGAATATATATTATTATAGCTACTTTACTATTCCACCAATGCGGTTTTACTATAATATTCCAAGAAATAGGTGTCCCCCATACTCCATCATTATTAGAAGAACATACCCAAAATGTATATTTGCCACAGGGAAGATCTGAGAAGGTAACGTGATTATTTTTCCAGTTGGTCTCAATCCAATTACTATGATAACCTTCCAGATAATATTTGTATTTGTTATTTATTGGTGAGTGATAGCTTAGACTAGCAAATTTGATGGTGAATGGATTGTGCCATTTGTATAAGATTGTACTGTCTGTATGTTTATAAAGAGTATTTGATGTATGGATAAATATAGTGTTAGGTTTTACAGTATTGCTTTTAAGTCTATCTGGAGTGACGATATTGAACCCATTATTTGAACCGAGATAAATTTTACCATCTGATGCAACTATTCCTGAATTAGGATTGAAAAGATTTGTATTTAATCCATCATATTTACCCAAAATGTTACATTTTGCGATAGATGGATTATAACAGAGTAGACCTTCATTGGTACTGAGCCAAAGATTGTCTTTATAGCTTATAATATTATAAATGGATAGATGTTCCATCTCAATATTTGAACATTTCTCTTTTGTTATGGATTCTGTTGGAATATGGTATTTTATTAGACCTTGCCCTGAGGTCCCAATAAAAAGGTAGTCCATATGTAGTGACATAGATGTAATTTCATTAGGTATTTTGATTCCATTGGAGCCTTTAGAAATGTGGGTAATATTGTGGGTAGTAGGAGTGTATTTTAGTATTCCCTTATTAAGAGATGCGAACCAAATGCTCCCTTTTAAGTCTTCACATATAGCAATAATATCACTATTGTACCCTAACTCCTTTTCTTTTATAAATCCATGTTTTTTTGTCCATGTCCAAATTGCAGTTTTGGTACCAATCCATATTTTTCCAGATAAATCTTCATGTATAGAATATATACTTTCGTTTGTTATGCCGTCTTTTTCAAAATAGGGTATATGCTCGACATATTTTGTTTTATGGTTTATTCTATATAGGCCTTTAGAATAAGTACCAATCCAAAGGTATGTATCATTGCTCCAAATTGCGTGAATATTTAAATTAGGATTAGATTTATCAATTGTATATCGATGGCACTTGTCTTTGATCGGATTATATATAAATAATCCTCCATCATCTGTCCCGATGAATATATCACCATTTTTATCTTCATGAAATTTACTGATAATTCTTCCTCTTGCTGATTCAGTTGCGCAATGTCTAATAGTGAAGTTTGAACTATTGGGATTTGAATAGTTTATACCACCAAAATATGTAGTGATCCATAGCCCACCTTCATTGTCTTTTAGGATATCATAGACAAAGTCATCAGATAAACTACTGCTATTGTTTCGGTTGTAAGAAGTGGTAATGTATTTTTGCGTAGATGGATCAAACAATGTCAACCCTTGATCTGAACCAATGTATATCTTGTTAGGCTCGAACGCCTTAATTGTATGGATACGCCCCTGTAATATTGGTCGGCCCCTGTCCGTCAGATAATTTTTAAAACAGGATTCTTCGATAGAATAATGAAATATCCCACAGTCCCAACCACTAATCCAAAGATCTCCTTTCCAGTCTAAACACATAGTGAATGCATTTGTTTCAACCATACCATTTTTTTTATCTTTTATAAGAATTTTCTCGAAAGTATCGCTATCGTGATTGTATCTATGTAAATAACTCCCGGATGCGAGACACCAAATATTGCCTAATGAGTCAGATAATATCTTTGTTGAATAATCTGAATTAAGTCCAACATTCTGTGATTGTCTATAGTTTCTAAGTTCTTTATTATTTGGATTATATTTGAAGATACCATGTCCCAGTGACGCTGCCCATATTTTACCATGTGAATCCTCTGAGATTGATCTTATATGTGATTTTTCGATGTTTAATCCATTTATTTGTTGGAATTTATCCAAATCTTTGTTGAAAAGATATAATCCCTTTTCGGTGCCTATCCATAGTCGATTATTGCGGTCCTCGTATATGCAGTAGATTCCATTATTACCAATAGAATAAGGGTTATTGGAGTCTGTTCTCCAAGTTTTAAATGTATATGTATCATATGTTGTTAATCCATCATTGGTTCCAAACCACATTTGACCATTACTATCTTGAAATGTACAATAAACCGTGTTTGAATTTAAACCTGTTGAGATATCCATATGCTCAAACTTTAAATTTGTATCTATTGCAAATGTTGGTTTAGTGCACAAAATAAATACGGAAATCCAAAAGATAAATGTAAAAAAACTATTGCTACTCATATTTGTATTAAATATAAATTTCGTCCAAATATATAAGAATAATCTTTATTGCACTAATCTAAGTCTTTATAAAGCTATTAAAATACAATATTTGTATAAAAAAAGACGATTTTGTTAAAACAGGTGGTGTCAGTGCGGGTATATTTGCAGCGATATTCAAAACATTTATTAACCTTAAAAAAATCACAGTATGAAGTTCTTAAAAAGCAAAATGTTGCTACTTATTGCCTTCTTATTGATTGGTATGGTTGTTTCTGCACAAAATTTAGTTACGGGTGTAGTAACAGATACGGGAGGAACGCCATTACCAGGTGTTAACATTATGTTACTAAATGGGCAATCAAACTATGGAGTTGTGACTAATTTAGATGGGCAGTTCAAAATTGATGTTCCTAACAATTCAACAATTGAGGTCTCGTATGTTGGATTTATTACACAAACGATCAAAGTAAAAGGTGGGCAAAGGCTCAAAATTCTTCTCCAAGAAGACGCACAAAGTCTTGATGAAGTTGTAGTAGTAGGTTACGGTACTCAGAAAAAAGAAACAGTTGTAGGTTCTATTTCTTCCGTAAAACCTGTCCAATTACAGGTTCCTGTCCGTTCACTAAGTCAATCTTTAGTTGGTAATGTAGCAGGTCTTGTTGCTCTTCAATCTTCGGGAGAGCCAGGTAAGGATGATGCTCAATTCTGGATTCGTGGTATAGCAACTTTCACAGGTGATCCTAATCCGCTCGTGCTTGTTGATGGTATAGAACGTCCGCTTGAGAATGTAGATCCACTTGAGATTGAATCTTTCTCTGTATTGAAAGACGCTTCTGCAACAGCAGTTTATGGTGTTCGTGGCGCTAATGGTGTAATTCTTATAAATACACGTCGTGGTTATGATGGTCCAGCTAAAATAGATGTTCGTTATGAACATGGTTTTTCTGCACCTAGTAAGCGTCTGTCTTTTGTAGATGCGGCGACTCGTTCAATGCTTTTCAATGAAGCTGTAGATGCTACTGCTGGTATTTCTTCTTCGTTTAAATATTCGGATGCCGAGATTAAGGCAATGCGTGATCAGACAGATCCAGAGGTATATCCAAATGTTGATTGGCAAGAGGTTTTGATGAAAGATTTAACAATGTCAGAGAAACTGAGTGTAAATATTTCTGGTGGTGGTAAATATGCACGCTATTTCACTGCGGTATCTTTCTATAATCAAGAGGGACAGTATCATATCAATCCGGGCTCTTATTCTTGGGTACCTTCTTCTATTGGGAGTTTTGGTGAAAATGTAAATTATAAGCGTTATAATTTCCGTTCAAATGTAGATATGGATATATCTCCCAAAACAACCGTTAGTTTTGGTATACAGGGAAATGTCTCCGAGAATACAGAGCCTGCTGAAGGTGGTTCCGCTTCTATTTATCGTGATATAATTAATGCAGCACCTAATGCTTTTCCTGTCATATTAAAGGATGGTAGATTGGCCGGCCGTGATGGTCTTAATAATCCATATAACATGTTAACTCAACGGGGTTACGTAAAAAATATCTCCAATGCTTTAAGGGCAAATTTAACTGTAGATCAGAATTTGGATTTTATCACAGAGGGCTTGACTGCAAAACTCACTTACGCTTATGACTATAGTACTGATGCTGCAGATACTCGTTCTCGTAGTATAAACTTTTTCGAACCAACAGGTCGTGATGAAAACGGTGACTTGTTAGCAACAGAATGGTATGCAAGTTCATATCAGGATTATCTTAATTATAGTCACTCAAGTTCGTCTACTCGTTCACAGTATGCAGAAGCAACTATCAACTATTCCCGTACATTCGGAAAACACGATGTTGGTGGACTAGTTATGGGATTTGTAAAGGACAATCGCTACATGATTCAAGGAATGGATTATATTACATCCTTACCTAAACGTAGTCTTGGTCTTGCAGGACGTGTTACGTATGGTTATGATAATCGTTATCTTTTAGAGGCAAATGTTGGTTTTAATGGTTCTGAAAACTTTGCTAAGGGTAATAGAATGGGTATATTCCCTGCAATTGCTTTGGGCTGGGTGGCTTCGGAGGAATCTTGGTTGGCCGGTAATGAAGTTTTAACATGGGCAAAGTTACGTGCGTCTATCGGACAGGTCGGTAATGATCAGATTCCTTCAACCCGTTTTATTTATCTTGCCACAATCAATGAATCTGCAGGTGGGTATAACAACCTCGGCCTTAATTATGACCAATACCAATCTGGAATCGGAGAAGGACGTATGGCAAACAGTGATGTTACTTGGGAGGTTGCGACAAAATACAATCTCGGTGTTGAGCTCGGTTTCTTTAACAATTTCCGCTTAAATGCAGATGTGTTCTATGAAAAACGTGAAAATATTTTCTTGTCACCTCAAACCTCTGAAGTTGCGGGTCTTCCAAACGGTTTTGATATTTATGCCAATATGGGTGAAATGGAAAATAAAGGTTTTGAAATTTCTGGAGAATATTCTAAACAAATTAATAAAGATCTATTTATTTCAGCAAGAGGTAACTTTACCTTTACCAGAAATACTGTCCTTAAAGACGGTAAATATTATGCGTATCCTTGGCAAGATTACAAGGGGGTTCGTTATGGTTTGACTTTGGGATATAAAGCTATGCACCTATTTTCTCAAGAAGAGTTGGATAACATGCCTGAATATTATGAGCAGTTCTCGATGGATAAGACACAGCTTCGCCCAGGTGATATTCGTTATGAAGACCTGAATGATGATGGTAAGATTACTGAAGCTGACAGAACTTGGATTGGTGATCCGTCAATGCCAGAGTTAGTTTATGGTTTTGGTGCATCTCTTAAATATAAAGGATTTGATTTTTCATTCCTGTTACAAGGAGCGGGTAATCGTTCTACTTATTTAACTGGAGGATGGTATTTTCAGCCATTCCAAGCAGACCGTAGTCCTAAGTACATGGGTAATGTCATGACTATGTTCCTTGATCGCTGGACAGAGGATAATCCAAATCCAAACGCCTTTTCACCTCGTTTGAGTTATGGTGCAAATGCAAACAACTACAAAACATCAACATGGTGGCAACGGGATGCAAGTTATCTGCGTATAAAAAATATTGAATTAGGATATACTCTTCCTGAAAATCTCACTAAAAAAATTCATGCAAAATCTATGCGTGTATATCTTCAGGGTGTGAATCTTCTTACAATAAGCAAATTCTACTCTGATTTTTGGGATCCAGAGACAAGTGCAGACTCTTATCCCATGCAGAAAACTATTTATCTTGGTTTGAATTTATCATTTTAACAGTAAATAAATATGAAAAAATATATACATATTGTATTAATGTTACTAGTATTTTCTTCTTGTTCTGATTATCTTGAACAGGACGCGGGCGAATTAAATACTATTGATAAAATCTTTGCTTCAGAAGTTGAAACAAAAAAATGGTATTCGCGCATGTATAGTGATGATTTTATGGTGCAAGAAATGCACTATAGCGGTCAAATACCATATTTTTGGTGTACTGACGAGGCTGCTTATGTTATGGAAAGTAATATTCGTAATATTTCTGAAGGCTTGATGTCGCCAGATAATTACTATGGTTATACAGGTTATAATTTATATTTCTTTGTGCGTTATTATCAAGCTATCCGTCATATTAATATCTTCTTGGAGAATCTTGATAGATGTGTTGAGATGGGGGAACTTGAACGTCGTACAAAATACGCAGAAGCAATTTTCATGCGTGCGTACTATCATTATCTCTTACTTCGTTTGTATGGTCCTATTCCAATAGAGGAAAGTAGTAGAACTGCAGATGGAATAGCTGCTTCCAGCGCACGTAAACCTTTTGCAGAGTGTGTTCAATGGATTAGTGAACAGATTGATTGGGCCTGCGAAAATGGTATGCCTGAAGAACGCAATGAGTCTATTGAATTAGGTCTTCCAACAGTCGGAGCGGCTCGTGCTATTCAGTCACGTATGCACCTGCTGGCTGCAAGTCCGTTATATAATGGCAACAGTGTATATAAAGATTGGAAAAATAATGATGGAACAGTTCTTATTCCAACAGAGTATGATAAGGAACTTTGGAAAGTAGCGGCAGATGCGGCAAAAGATGTAATTGATAACTATGGATATGAACTGAAAAAGCCTGATGCTGAATCTGGTGAACCTACTTTCGATGAAGTGGTTGAGAATATACGTGAAATCACTACAACTTGGGGTGAAGATAAAAATCGTGAGATAATATGGGGGCATCCGAATTCTATCCAGTGGTATGCAAGATGTGCAGTGCCTGGCCGTTGGTATGGTTGGAATGGCCGTTATTCACTGCCGTTAGGTATGATTAATGACTTCTTTATGGCAGACGGCTCAAAGGCCCGTCCGTTGGAAGAATGGTTTGAAAATAAAGAATTTTCTACTGAAGACGGTAATGGTACCATTGCGAACACATTCCACATGTTTGTAGATCGTGAACCTCGCTTCTATGCTAACATTCACTTCCCTAATCAGCGTGTATCTTATGCTTACCCCAATGAAGGGGACTCGTATCAAGATTCGGACGGTTATGGTATAGTCGACTATTGGTATAAAGGTCTTTCAGGCAATGGATCGACTCCTGGTGATAAAAATACAACCGGTTTTTCCGTTCGTAAAGGCCTTCCGCTTAATTACTGCTCAAGTAAAGAAAAGGCTAAAGACACATGGAACTTGAATGTACCATTCCCGATCATTCGTTTAGGTGAGGTGTATCTGAACTATGCGGAAGCACTTAATGAATATTACGGAGAATCTCGGCAAGATGAGGTCTTGGAATATCTCAATGCTATTAGAGAACGTGCAGGTATTCCAGGTTATGAGGATAGTTATTCTCAGGAAGAGATGCGTGAAATGATACGCCATGAGAGAAAAATAGAGCTTTGTTATGAGTGTCAGCGTTTCTTTGATGTACGTCGTTGGTTTATTGCTCACGGACCGAATGGTGCTTTTAATCACAACGAGTATGGTCTTGATATGTCAAAGGGAGAAAACGCCACAGATAAGGAGTTCTTCTCTATGACAGAGGCAGCTATTAAGCGATTTGACATCAAACATTACCTTATGCCTATAAAAGCGTCTGAGTGTGAACTTAATACAGAATTAGTACAAGCTCCATTCTATTAATAGAGAGTGTTCTATTGATTGTATGGAATTGAAACGATAAAAAAACGGACTTATTATGAAAAAGTTTTTTAAAATATTATTTCCGACTGCCCTCATTGGTATGATGTTTGCTTGTGAGGCAGAGCTGGCGCCAATTACTATAAAACCGGATCCAGTATTTGATAAAACAGGTCTTTATACGGTGAATACCATATCGATTTACGACGAAGAAGAGACCGTAGTTAACATTTCGAGAATTTACGGACTTTCAAAAGAACTCGATTTAACCATTGGGGTAGATGAGACATTATTGACTGAATACAATAATCTTAATGGGACAAATTATCAGTTGATGCCAGCTGAGTATTATGACTTCCCATCTACTATCAAGTTAGATAAAACGGATAAGGAAGTAGAATTACCCGTCGTGATTAAGCCAAGAGAGCTTGCGGCAAACGGTATATCTACTGCTAATAATTACGTACTCCCTCTTTCTTTGAACGCTTCATCTGTTGAGGTGGAGGATAAAGGGAGTGCAGCACAGGTATTGCTTATTCCTAATATTGTAGAACCAACATTTACAGTTAAAGTCCCTGAGGAGAATTTTTCATTGAGTTTTATCAGAGATGTTTTATTACCTCAGACTGTTGAAATCGAAGCAACTTCTAATTTTACTACAATAGATGCTGGTAAGGTGACTTATGAAGCAGATGCTGCATCGGTTAGTGTTTATAATGAGGCCAACGGTGTTGATTATCAACTGCTCTCATCTGAATACTATACGGTTAATGACGGAGTATTGGATTCTGAGACGATGAACTATAAGACAAGTATTACGTTCAATTGTGGGAACATGGATAGTGACGATATTTTCCTACTTCCTTTGGTTATGTCTTCAGATGTATATCAAACTCAACAAAAGGAGCCAATTTATGTGTTGGTTCAGTTGAATACACTTAAGATGTGGGTCGCAGGTGCAGAGCAGGTAGTGGTTAATAAAACGGGAAATGGAAAAATTTCAGTTGCAATGAATGCTCCTATCAGCGATAATCAGCCGGTGAAATTGACTGTAGATAATTCTTTGATAGAGTCTTACAATACAGAGAACGGTACTTCATTCATCCCATTCGAACCATCTAATGTCAGCGTATCAACAGAGTCGATAACTGCTGGTGAAATGGAGGTAAATGTTGCTTATCAAATCGATCTGACATCTATGTCTTTTGATGGAATTGAACCCTATTTGTTTGCGCTTAAGCTTGATGAATCAGAATTGTTTGAGGGAACTCAAGTAGAAAATAACGTGATTTATATTCAGCCTTTTAGAACATTGGCAGGTGATTATGAAAAGGAAGTTTGGGGTGAGGAAAAGAGTGATAGAGTTTCAGCACCAGCAATCTATTTAGCAGGTGAGAATGGTTGGCCGGCTTCTCAGAGTGATAAGGCGCATAAATATTGTATTAATTACAACAAGAACTGGAGTGGCGGTGTGATTCATTTCAATATTCTTGATGAGTTTGTTGAAGGATATTCGGATAGAAAAAAACTTGGAGATTTTGTAGACAGAGCAAATGAAAGAAATGGCCAGGGCTATGATCAGGTTGTAGATAATGGTTCTTGGGTTGATATGAAAACAGGTGTTGTACACTTTGACCTTAAGGTTGTAGATAATAAATACAGTGGTGAAGGAGGTTTCCCAATTCAGTATAATTTTACTCCTAGTTTTTAAATAAAAGTTTAATATGTGAGAGTTTGGTGGCAATGCTGCCAACTCTTACATATTCTATACTGTTTTATTTCATTTTTTAGTCATGCATACAAGTTCTTGTTTATTTTCAATCGTATTATGTACTGTCTTCTTCTCATGTTCAGATTCAAACAATTTTAGACAGGAACCAGATACAACCATTCCCGTGGAAGAAGATAAAACGAATCCTTCATTGATTGTGAATGGTGATATGGAAGATGATATTTCGATGGATTTATCAACAATGGCTGTGTCTGGAGTATGGAGTTACATTGGGGGGTGGAATGCAGAGGCGGCAATTGTAGAGCAAAAGGAGAATAGTGGTGTAAATGATTCCCGTTGCTTGTCCATTATTGCATTGGATGAGGACACTGATGTAATGTTTGCTCAAAAGGTGACCGGATTAAAGTCAGGTGGCTATTATAAGGCATCAGCTAAAGTTAAAACTGATATGATAGACGGTGGTATGGGAGCTAATCTCTGTCTTGATTATCTTTGGGCCCCTACTTCTGGAACGCTTACAGGTTCGCACTCTAAATGGCAAGACTTGGTATTGGAAATAGATGATGTTCCGGAAAATGGAGAGATAATTCTATGTTTAAGATTAGGTAATACTGCAGCATCTTCTAAAGGGCTTGCCTATTTTGATGATGTTGTTTTAAAAGAGAATCAAGATCTATATATTCGTACAAGCAAACATTTTCGTTTAGTTGTTTCTCGGGACTTAGTGCCCATATCCGATCAATTGATTGATGAATGGCTTGCCAATATGGATGATGTGTATGAATGTTATAAGGAATTATTTAGGGGAAAGGTTCCTTTTGATGGAAAAATTATCTCAATCCGTTCTAAAGAGATTGATGCATGGGCATATGCCGGAAATCCGATACAATGGAATAAGAACTATATTTACGAATCGCTTCAAACGATTCGGAGAGGAGATTGGTGTTTTGGAATAATGCATGAAATAGGGCATAATTTTGCTCCTTATATTTCAGGTGCTACATATGCTTGGAATTGGAATGAAGAGATATTTGCCAACTTCAGGATGTTCTACGCCTTGGAAAAATTAAATGCAAAAGTTATAACAACAGCCTCTGTTGTACAAGCAGATGGTTCATTTGAATCACAAGAGAAAACGTATACAGGTTCAGAACTTTTACAATTATATAAATCAGAAACAGATAACTGTTACGATCGGACAATAGGTGCCGGTAGAGCGGTAGAGATGGGCAATGCTCTTTGTTATTGTTTGATTCGTATTAAAGAAACTTACGGTTGGGAATTATATCAAGATGTTTTCGAGGAATTATATTCCATTCCAAGAGACGAGGAGCAAGAGAAAAACATGAATCAATGGCAGAAATTCGAATATTTTCTCTCTTTTCTTACTAAGCATGCTAAGGCAGATACGAACGAACTGTTTAGTAAACAAGAATTACAAGTGATAAAATCATATCTTTCTACACAACAATAATTGAAGATTTATGAAATTAAAATTTACACAATTGCTTATTTTTATTATTTGCTTTGTTGCTTGCAAAGATGATAATAATGTTATTCCAGAAGGTTCTCAAACACCTCCTGTCATTGAGAATCCTAATGCAATAGAGATATCTAATGCTTCTTTTGAGAATGGATTGGAAGGATGGACGAGAGTAGAATATGCAAACGGCTCTAAAACGCTTCTTGAAGTTGTTGATGGAGAGGGGGTAAATGACAGTAAAGCTCTAAAAATACAGCAATTACCGGAAAATGATAAATGTTGTGTTGGCGTGAAGAGAACATTAACAGATTTAGAACCGGATCAGATGTACCGTATGACAGCCCGTATCAGATATTCAGATATTCCGAACGGTCAAGGTACGGGGCCTGTCATATTTCGACCTAATTCTAAACAATATTGGAACTCGTCACGCTATCTCTATGGTACTGAGCTTAAAAATTGGACAAATGTAACTGTAGATTTCATGGCTGATGATAACGGAGAGGCTGAAATAGTTGCTGCATTAGGTTTCTGGCAAGGCGGAATGGCTAACGGAGGTCGTTCTACAGGTACTGCCTATTTTGATAATATCAGCGTAGTTAAAGTGACGGATGAATTATTTACTTTAGAAAGTGAATATATGAGAATCTTTATTGAGCCATCTAAGGTTAATATATCTGTGCAGGTCTTGCAGCAATGGTTAAAGAATCTGGATAAGATCTATCTCTCTTATTTAGAGTTGATGGGGGAGGTTCCTCATGAAGGTAGAAAATTAGCTATCCAAACAACCAAAGGAATCTATTCTGGATATTGGGCACTTGCCGGTTATCCAATTTTATGGACTGCTAATGGTACTGCTGTAGAGGATTCATTCTCTCAAATGCTTCAGCATGATGATTGGTGTTTTGGAATCTTACATGAAATAGGACATGTCTTTAATATAGGTGATACTTCTTGGAACTGGAATGATGAAATGTTTGCAAATTTCCGTATGCACTATGCTCTTGAAAAAAATAATGGGAAAGTATATATGGATGGCAGAAATGGAAAACAAGTATTCACAGGAGGAGAGATTTTGGATATGTATAAAATAGATTATGAAAATACAATAGGTACAAAGGTAAATGATAACGGCATTCATTATATGTTAGCACGTATGGCAGCATCGATTACTTGGGAACCTTATAAGAAGACCTTTAATTATCTTAGGAAAAATGGAGGTTCAGGAACAAATAAATACGATAAATTTGTCCATTTTGTAAACACCCTTAACAGGTTTGCTAAGGAAACAAATCCTGATGTAGATGTTTGGGATTATTTTTCTGCCTTAGAATTGGAATCTATAAAGAAACAACTGAATTAACACTAAAACAATATGAGATTATTATTTACATACTTAGCTTGTGTATTCCTTGGAGGAATGAGTGTAAACGTATTTGCTCAGGATAAAGTAATTTTTGAAGACGACTTCAATCATAGTAAAAAGTTTGAGAAAAATTGGTTTGACAATTCTACAGAAGAAAAAACAGGTAAAATAGAGTATAAAAAAAAGGGGGGAATCGATAATAGTGGATGTGTAAAGATTTCCAATCCTGAAAGAGGGGCTATAAGAATCATGCATAGCTTGAATAATCTCGAACCTGGAAAACTTTATCGTATGAGTGCCATGATGAAGTGTGTAGGGGTGAAAGAGGGACGTGGAGCTGTCATATACCTTAATCCAGATGGTTTGGAGCAAGGTTGGAATGCCTCTAAGTTTGTTTATGATGATATGGAATGGTCTGAGATTTATATGGACTTTGTTCCAAATCAGAAAGGGGAGGCAACGATTTGTTGTGCTTTAGGTTTTCCTTGGGGGACTTATAATGGTGGAAAGGCATTAGGAGAAGTTTATTACGATAATGTCAGAGTCGAACCGATTGGCGATAAATTATATCATCGTGAAAGTAAGCATTTCATTGTGTCATTGGATAAGGATAAGGTTACGATTACCGACAAGCAGATGGATCGGTGGTTGGCAAACCTGGACAGGACATATGAAGCTTATAAGGAACTCTTAGGAGGAACTCCATACGGAGGTCGTAAGATTATGATTTTAAATACACCAGGTATTGAACCTGGATATTGGGCCCTTGCAGGAAACCCTATTTTATGGAATAATAAAGTAAAAGTTACCGAAGTAATTGAACGTGCTGCTAACCTTGATGATTGGGGCTTTGGTATTCTTCATGAAATTGGGCATAATTTTTCCGCTAGGAATATGCTTGGTAGTGGAATGGGAGGATGGAATTGGAATGATGAGATTTTCGCTAATTTCAGAATGTCATATGCTATAGAAGTTTGTCAAGGTGCAGTAAGCCAAAGAAATATAATTTATCGTGGAGCAGATATAATTAACTACTACCAGATTTTCTATGATGAGACTATTGGTAGTGGTGTAGCGAAGAATAATGGTGATGCTCTTCACTATACATTTCTTCGTATTAAGGATAAATATGGTTGGGACGTATATAAGAAAGCTTTCCGTACATTGTATGCAATCAAAGATGCCGATCTTCCAGAGATGAAAAGTTCTTATGAGAAGTTCTTGTATTTTCTTTCGCACGTATCTACAGCAGCAGGCGAGGATGTAACTAAGACCTGCTACACTCCAGAGGAGTTGAAATTGATTGAGAGGTCTTTAGAAAAATAGTACTAGCAATAATTATTTTGTAATAAAATATGAAGCTCAGACATTTGGTATGTGCGGCTTTGTTGCTGTTTAGTATAGCAGCATCTGCACAACCGATTTATAGATTTAGTGTAAAAGTAGGTATCGACTGCGAGTCAGTAGACTCTTTAGGGGGTGTTGACAAAGTTAAACAGAAAATTGAGTATATGTTTAAGCGTGTCAATAAGGCTTTCAATCATACTCGTCAATTTGATGCAGTATATGATTTCGAGGTAGATTGGGAGGCTTTTTATATATATGATGGCATTTCTGCAAAGGAAGTTAAAAAGCCACATCCCAATCATGATTATTTAGTGATTATCGATGGATATAAGTCCCACCCTGAAGAAGTTGGTGGTGGTTGGTGTGGTTCGAATATTTTAACAGTATATCATTCAAGAACTCATAATGATAGATTTAACGATCCTTTTAACGAAGGTGCTATCGACGGTATTATTCATGAATTCGGTCACGGTCGTGGTGTGCCAGATATCTATGCAATGAAGGTGGATGCTGATAAGAATCCAATTGCTCCGATAGCCTGCGACGGCACTCGTTGTATTATGAACTATCCTTATGGTGAGACTTTTTGGAGTGAATATGCTGTAAATATGATCAACCTTGCCGAGGATAAGATGGTTGAGATTGACAATCTTGTAGCTGATATGCTCCCCAAAAATCTTGCATTCAAGGTGATGGATCCTAATGGAAAACCTGTAAGAGATGCTGAACTTACATTCTATCCTGTAGTTTGGTATTCTAATAGCGTATCTGCCGAGCCTGTGTACTCTACAAAAACAGGGTGTGATGGTGAAGTGAGTTTCGATACTCAAAAAGTATTCCCTACATCTGAAGAATTCGGTGTTAAGTATCCAAATGCCTTTGTTAAGATTGCTTCAGGTGATATGGTTGCTTATGCGTGGCTGCCATTATATGAGATCGAGAATGCCACTTTCGAAGGTAAGAATACACATGAGACTCTTGTTTCTTTAAAAGATACCAGGCCATCCAATCCATTTGAGTTCAAGCCAAACAGAAAGGTATATTATGAACCGGAGGTAAAGGAAACTGCGGCAAGATGGGAGGTCAGCAAAAATGGCGTAATTGAGTGGAATATTACTGAGAGCAAGCTTCCTCATTATGACCACATCGAGATGTCAGGTGAGCAGATAGCTTGTGTCCTTCGTTGGAATATTGATGAGAACTCTACTCTGACTACTGAGCGTTCTTTGGTATTTCCAATGCTCCGCAGGCTTCCCAATAATACTCATGCAAGTCTTATGCATAGAATTGCTTTAGATGTACCGTCGCTTATTAGCGTTGACGGTCTTGTTCTTCAGAATCCTAAGACAGAGTCTGTTTATATTGATGGTGTATTCGGAAGCGCAGAGACATATTGCATAGGAAAGCAGAACATTGGATCAGGTAAAGAAACATCCCCGGTTCCTGCAGTTAAGCTTACTAGAACTATTTTCCCTTCAGTGGATAAGCCATATTTGTGTGAGCGTTATGTGATAACTAGTATTAGGGACCGTGCTCTGACTCTATATATTCCTGAGTTTACCCAGACATTTAAAACTCTTGACTCTAAGGGCAAAGATGGTGCTTATATCGTGGAAGCCAAGGTTCAGGGATCTGGTACTTATGTTTTGGGAAAAGGTGAATCTCTTACTTTTGATGTTATTTTCTCCGGACGTAAGGCTGCTGAACCTCAGTTTATAGCAGATGTTAAAGCAGAGTTTCAGGCACGTAGAGATTTTATCAATAAAGATATCGATGGTGCATTAATATTAGAAACGCCGGATTCTGTTATTAATACAATGTTCCGTTATGCCAAGATTCGTACCAGCGAGAGCATTTGCAAAACAGCAGGTGGCTATATGCATGCACCGGGGGGGGAGTCATATTATGCGGCAATTTGGGCAAATGACCAAGCAGAGTATGTAAATCCATTCTTCCCATATTTGGGTTACTGGCGTGGCAATGAGTCGGCAATTAACTCATTTCGTCATTTCGCCCGTTTCATGAACACTGAGTTCAATCCAATTCCAAGTTCAATTATTGCTGAAGGTACAGACATCTGGGCAGGTGCCGGAGACAGAGGTGATGCTGCGATGATAGCCTATGGCGCTTCTCGTTTCTCGCTTACTTATGCTGATAAGGCAGTGGCACAGGAACTCTGGCCATTGATTGAGTGGTGTCTTGAGTATTGCGATAGAAAGCTTAATCATGCCGGCGTAGTAATGTCAGATACAGATGAACTTGAAGGTCGTTTTGAGGCTGGTGATGCAAATCTTTGTACTTCATCACTTTATTATGACGCATTGCTTAGCGCAGCCAGCCTGTCAAAAGAACTTGGGCTGCCGTCGTCTGTCGCTAAAGCATATCGTAGCAAGGCTGCAACATTGAAAGTTAATATCGAAAAGTATTATGGTGCTACAGTTAGTGGTTTTGATACTTATAGATATTATGATGGAAATGATATTCTTCGTTCATGGATTTGTATTCCATTAACAGTCGGTATCTTTGATCGTGCTGAAGCTACCGTAGATGCACTATGCAGCCCGCTTCTTTGGGAAAAGGATGGTCTGCTAACAGCTCAGGGTAGCACTACTTTCTGGGATCGTTCTACTCTATATGCTCTTAGAGGCATTTATGCAGCGGGAATGGCTGATATTGCTACTGAAAAGTTAAAATATTATTCAAAAAGGCGTCTTCTAGGTAATCACGTTCCCTATGCGATTGAGGCATGGCCAGAGGGCTCACAGAGACATCTTGCAGCGGAGAGTGGTCTGTATTGTCGTATCATTACTGAGGGTATGTTTGGTATTAGACCTACGGGGTTTAAGAGCTTTGACATTACTCCGTCTATGCCATCCGATTGGAATGAAATGGCACTTAAAAGCATTAGGGCATTTGGGAAAAATATCGACGTAAAAGTATCTCGTATTGCTGCGGGCAAATTAAACGTTGTTATAAAGGTAAATGGCTTAGTGAAGAATTACAAAATCTCTGAAGGCGCTAAAATTAGCGTAAAAATTTAAACTAAATCATAATTATTAATGGATAAAATTAATGCTATAGTAAAGAAGCTAATTATGAACGTAATGATACTTGGACTAGGAATCTTGGTATCGTGTTCCAAGGCACCTGATTTCATTACAGTTACTTCGCCTGATGGTAAAATCAAACTTGTTGTAGATTTGAAAGACAGTGTTAGTTATTCTATCGTTCATGAAGGAGAGGTTCTTGTATCACCATCTGCTTTGGCTATGAAATTTGAGGGGGGCAGGATGTTAGGTGTCGGTGAAGCTTCTTACAAAGTGAAAATTGGTTCCGCATCCGAGTCTGTAGATGCCCCCTTTTATCGTCAGAATAAAATCTCTGCAGAGTGGAATTATGCCCGCGTAGATTATGCCGACTGGACATTAGAGTTTAGGGTTTACAATGAGGGTGTGGCATGGCGTTTCGAAACTGAATTTGAATCTGATGCAGTGGTTCTGGATGAGACGGCACAGTTCGTGTTCCCGGAAGATCCGATGGCTTGGGTTCCTTATTCAAGAGGAAAAGATCTGATTGCAAATTCTTATCAGAGCCAGTATACTTATGAGAAAGTAAGTAGGTTTGGCTCTCAGTCTAACTTGACTTTTCTTCCTGTTGCAGTGAAAAATAAAAGTGGTAAGACCCTTTTAATTTGTGAGTCAGATCTTCGTTCTTATCCAGGTATGTTCCTTGAGGGTATGGAGGGCGGTTATTCAGCAACTTTTGCTAAGTTGCCGGATAGCACATATATTACTCCTACCAGATGTCAACTTAAGATTGCCACTCGTCAGGATGTAATCGCTAGAACGGAGGGTACTCGTTCTTATCCATGGCGTATTGTTGCTGTGGCAGAGAATGATATTCAGCTGCCTACTAACGACTTGGTTTATCTTTTGGGTGAGCCGAGAAAAGTTGGGGACGTGAGCTGGATTAAGCCGGGACTGGTTTCCTGGGAGTGGTGGAATGACTGTGGCTTGACTAATATAAATTTCAAACCAGGTGTAAATACTGAAACCTATAAAGCATATATCGATTTTGCAGCCAGATTTAACATCCCATATATCATAATTGATGAAGGATGGTCTGCGAAGGATGATATTATGGTTATCAAAGAGGCCGTTGATCTGAAAGGTCTTATTGCTTATGGTGCTGAAAGAAATGTTGGTATCATTATTTGGGCTGTAGCAAATGTACTGGACGATAAACTTGAGGAAGCGTGTGCTTTCTACTCTCAGATGGGAGTAAAAGGTTTCAAGGTAGACTTCTTCGACCGTGATGACCAGAGGTGTGTTGATATGGTTTATCGTTTGGCTGAAGCCGCAGGAACATATCATTTGATGCTTGACCTTCATGGTATATACAAGCCGACAGGACTTAATAGAACTTATCCTCACATCGTAAACTTCGAGGGTGTTTTCGGTCTTGAGGAGGTGAAATGGTCTAATCCTGATATGCCGCTTTATGATGTAACTTTCCCATACATCCGTCAGGTGCAAGGGCCGGTAGATTATACTCAGGGTGCATATATAAACAGCACTAAGGAAGGCTTTGAGATTAATTATCATAAGCCTATGAGCCAGGGTACAAGAGCCCATCAGGTGGCCACTTATGTAGTATTTGATTCTCCACTTACCATGCTCTGCGATACTCCTTCACACTATTTGGCTGACGTTCCATGTACTGAGTTTATCACTTCTATTCCAACTGTGTTTGAACAGACTCATATTATCGCAGGTCAAATTGGCGAATACATTGTAACTACCCGTGAGAAAGATGGTAAATGGTATGTCGGTGCCTTGACAAACTGGGATGAAAGAGAAGTTATTATCAATCTTTCATTCCTTGAAAAAGGAAAACAGTACACTGCTAAGCTATTGGCAGATGCTGCTGATTCATCTGTTAAACCTGAGAAATATAAAATCTCTACTATTGATGTAGATTCTGCATCTGAAATCTTAGTTAAATTGGCTAAGGGTGGTGGAGCTGCGTTGATTATTGAAGCCAAATAATTATTATTTGAATAGCCATTTAAAATAGAATACATAATGAAGAAAATTACTCAATTATTCCTTTTGTTGGTAGTTGTTTTCGTAACAGCATGTAATAACACTCCTAAAATAGTGTACTTGACAGATTATCTGGCTAAGGATCAAATGGAAATTGATGCTATGCCGGCAATTCGTGAGGCTTTGGATTACTGCCGCGAGGTAAAAGCAGAAAAACTAGTGCTTCCAAAGGGAACACTTTGTATTAAAGCTGACAAGGCTTACGAGAAATATCAGTTTATTAGTAACAACGACGAGAGTCTTAAGAGAATTGCATTCGAACTTGAGGGTATGCAGAATTTCACTGTAGAAGGTCAGGATACTAAGCTTCTTTTTACAGGTTTCGTTTCTGCATTCAGCCTTGAGAATTGTAAGAATGTACGTATCGAAGGTCTTTCTATTGATTATACTCGTACTTTCCATTCAGAAGGTATTATTGAGGCTGCAGGTAATGGCTACCTTGATATTCGTTTCCCGGATGAATATCGTTGTAATATAACAAATGGTTGTCTTTATTTCTCTGATGAGAATGGTATTGTTTATGACTTTTCTAACCTGCTGGAGTTTGATACAGAGAAAAAAGAGCCTGCATACCTGGTATGTGACTATTGGCTTTCTAAGAGAACTATCCCGGCAGAGCGAATCAAGGATAACCTTATTCGTATCAAACGTCATGACCTGAAGGGTACGGTCGGTAATACAATGGTATTTGGTGCAGCACGGAGAATTAACCCCGCATTCTTCATTTCTAATTCAGAGACTATCCATATTTTCAATGTAAACATCTGGCATTGTGGTGGTATGGGGGTTATAGCCCAGCTTAGTCGTGATATCGAACTTAATAATGTAAATGTAGTTCCTTCACCAAACACAGGTCGTATTATCAGTATTACAGCTGATGCAACTCACTATGTGAACTGTGCCGGTTATATCCGTATGATTGGCTGTACCTTCTGCAACCAGAAAGATGATGCGACAAATATCCACGGTCTTTACATGGCTGTTGATGAGATTCTTGCCCCTGACAAGGTTGTCTTCAAGTGGAGAAATTCAGGTCAATATGGAGTTGACTTCCTTGAACCAGGTATGAAGGTTGAGTTAGTAGATAACAAGTCTGTAGTGACTAAGTGCTATGCTGTAGTTAAAGAAGTTGAGCGTCTTAACAAGATTACTACTATAGTTACATTCGAGGAGAACCTCCCTGAGGGAATCGAGAAAAATATGCTTATTGCTGCTGACGAGGAGTATCCTGAAGTCTTGATCAAAGGTTGCCACATGGCAGGGAACAGAGCACGTGGTCTTCTCCTTGGTTCAAGAGCCAGGATGATTATTGAGGATAACTACTTCCATATCCCGGGTGCAGCCATCCTATTCGAGGGGGACGGTAACTTCTGGTTCGAACAGGCAGGAGTAAGAGATGTTATCATTAGAAATAACGTATTTGAAAATGGAAATTATGGTTATCCTACCTGGGGGAATGCTTGTATTGCTGTTGGTAGCCGTATCCCTGATCAGTCGGGTGATGAGTGCTATCACAGAGGAATCGTAGTAGAGAATAATGTATTCCGTGTTTTTGATCCGCGTATTGTAAATCTTTACTACGTAGACGGCTTTACATTCCGTAACAATAAGATCGAAATGACTAACGACTATCCCTATAATGGTGATGTGAAAGATCATTTTATTTATAAGAATTCTAAGAATATCGTTATTGAGCACAACTAAGAACTATGAGACATTTATTATTTGCAACAATATTAACACTTCTGCCATCATTACTAGTGGCAGAAGTAAAGTTACCATCTATTCTTGGCAGCAACATGGTGCTTCAGCGCAATACAGAAGTTACTCTTTGGGGCACAGCTGATGCAGGTAAGACAGTTAGTATTACTACATCTTGGAACGGCAAGAAGTATAAAGTAAAGACAGATACTGATGGTGCCTGGAGTCTTAAAGTGCCCACATGTGAGGCAGGTGGCCCTTATTCTATCACTTTCTCTGATGGAAAAGAACTAGTAATCGATAATATCCTTCTTGGTGAGGTATGGGTATGTGGTGGTCAGTCCAATATGGAAATGCCTGTTGCGGGTTTCATGAATCAACCTGTTGAGGGCTGTATGCAGGCTGTACTTGATGCAGAAAACTATCCGGGCATAAGAATGTTCACTGTTCCACGTAATTCTTCAGATGAGCCGGTTTACGACTGCAAAGCTCAGTGGCAGTGTTCTACTCCTGCTTCTGTAAGTGCATTTAGTGCGACAGGTTATTTCTTTGGACTTACTCTTTATAAAACTCTTCGAATTCCGATTGGTTTAGTAACATCTAATTGGGGAGGAACAAATATTGAGGCTTGGATGTCTAAAAAGTCAATTGATGCAATCGAGGGTCTTGATATGGAACGTATCGCTAAATGGAAAGGCGAAAGTAGTAAGCCTGCAGGACTTTTCAACGGCATGATCTTTCCTATCGCGAACTTCACTGCTAAAGGATTTATCTGGTATCAGGGTTGTTCAAACCGTATTAATTGGTACGACTATAAGGACCTTCAGGTAGGCTTGATCAAACTTTGGAGAAAGATGTGGGGTAATGATGAAATGCCATTCTATATTACTCAGCTGGCACCATATAGATATGAAGGTGACCACTTACGTTCATTGCCACTTGTAATTGAGGCTCAGTATCAAGCTGCCGCAGAATTGGAGCATGTTGGTGTAGCTGCTACAACAGATTTGGGGCACCCAACCTGTATACATCCAGCTAAGAAGTTAGAAGTTGGACAACGCCTTGCTTTTTTAGCTTTGGCAAATGATTACGGAATTGAGGGAATTCCGGCTCCATCTCCTACCTATAAGTCAATGGAGCGTGAAAAGGATAAACTTGTGATTTCATTCAATAATCTTTCTGAACCATATAAATTCAATGATGCCAACTCTATTGTTGGCTTCAGTGAAAAAGGAACAATGAGATTTCAAGGCTTTGAGATTGCAGGTGAAGATGGAGTATTCTATCCGGCAACAGCACATTTGAAATGGTGGGAGAACAAAATCATGGTTAGTTCAGATAAGGTCCCAGAGCCAGTAGCGGTACGCTATGCGTTTAAGAACTTCTGCCCAGAGGCAAATGTTAAAACGAACTATGGTCTTCCATTGGCACCATTCCGTACAGATAACTGGGAAATTCCTGCTGAGGAAATAGGTGAAATTCGTTAAGAACCATTAGGTGAAAAAATATTCATTTTAAAGTCTGAATAATATTAATGTGGAGAGGATATAGTGCTAAAGTTGTGCTGTAATCTTTTCTTGCAAAAATGATTCACAATGATTAAATATACTATTCCTCTGATTATTTTTTTGTAGTATTATGCGTAAATACAAATGCGCAAGAGACCAAGCCTAAAACATCCAATCCTGCAGTAATAGAACATCCATGGGTAGACAAAACGGTAGCATATTTAGGTGACTCAGTCACAGATCCACGCAATAGAGAAAGTAAGAACAAATACTGGAGCTATCTCGAGCAGTGGCTAAATATTAATACCTATGTTTATGGGCGGAATGGAGCTCAATGGAAAGAACTTCTTGGGCAGGCAGCCAAGCTTCAAGCAGAGCATGGTAATGATTTTGATGCAATCATGATTTTTATGGGAACTAATGATTATAATTCGGCAGTTCCGATTGGAGAGTGGTTTACTGAAGAAAAGGCTAAAGTTAATGTAGATGGAACTATTATTGAGCGCACTCGTAGAATCACTGTTTATGACGAAAATACCTATAGAGGTTGTATCAATATAGTCTTAGATTCACTTAAAAGAACATGGCCTGATAAGCAAATTGTAATGTTAACTCCAATCCATCGTAGTTATGCGTCATTTGGACAATGGAATGTTCAGCCAACTGAGGACTTCCAAAATGGCTGTGGTGAGTACTTAGATACATATGTAAACTCTATCAAAGAGGCAGCTGCTATATGGTCAGTTCCTGTAATTGACATTTACGCACTTACTGGATTATTCCCGATGCATAAGGAGCAAGTTGGTTACTTTTATAGCGATATTGATCGTCTTCACCCTAACGATAAAGGACAGAAGCGCTTAGCACAATGTCTTTATTATCAGCTCTTAGCTCTTCCTTGCTCAATTGAAACGCTTAACCATTAAATTTGCATTGAATGAAAAGACTAATTTGGGTAATTTTATTTACGTTTTATACAATTGTTCTTAGTGCTAAAGTTTATGATTTAGTAAATCCTTCAGGCAAATTAAAACTGCAAATTGAGGTTCTTGATAACATCAGTTGGACATTATTGGTAAATAATGATGAAGTTCTATCTGACAATAGGGTGTCAATGTCACTTGCTGATGGAAGAATCTTGGGCAACTCTCCAAAGGTGAAGGAAGTGTCGTATAAGACCATGTCTGAGAAAATTACTTCTCCATTCTATCGTCAAGCATTAATTGTATCGACTTACAATGCAATGATTCTTCGTTTTCAGGGCAATTACTCATTAGAGTTTAGGGCTTATGATGATGGAGTAGCCTATCGTTTTAAAACAGAAATGAAAGAAGGTTTTCAAGTCAAAGATGAGTGTGTAGAGTTTAAATTTGCTAATGACTATGACATGATTATCCCATATAGCGATAAACGTGTGGATAAATATACGTCATCATTTGAAAGTCAATATACTCTGCAGAAAGTTAGTGAAAGTACCGAAGCGGAGTGTTTTGGTTTCTTTCCAATCGCCTTAAATCTAAAAGAAAATGGCTGGCTACTTCTAATGGAGTCGGATTTAATTTCTTATCCTGGTGCCTTTGTCAGAAGTATGGAAGGTGCTATAGGACTGAAGGTTATTTTTCCTCCAATGCGTGAAACTGAAAAAGAAACGTCAAGTGGTTGCCTTTATCCACAGTCCTATAAAAATGTGATTGCCGAGGTAGAAGGTACTCGATCTTTTCCATGGAGAGTAATCGGCTATGCAGCAGTCGATAAAGAACTTCCACTAAACAATATGGTCTATAAGCTTGCTTCACCATCTCGTGTAGAGGATGTTTCTTGGATTCTGCCTGGTAAGTCTACATGGGATTGGTGGAATGGAGCAAGACTATTTGGGGTAGATTTTATATCGGGGAATAATACTGATACATATAAATATCATATTGATTTTGCTTCAAAGTTTGGTATTGAGTATGTGATGATTGATGAAGGCTGGTATAGTTTCTGCGATAAGAATATGCTTAATCCTAGAGCAGATCTAAATCTTTCTGAACTATGTGCTTATGCACAGGAGAGGGGAGTCAGGATTATTCTTTGGGCAGTAGGACATACCCTTGAAAAGGATGCTGAAGAAATCTGCGCTCACTATGCTGCAATGGGTATTGCAGGCTTTAAAGTTGACTTTTTCGAGGCGCAAGACCAGAATGTAGTTGAGACTTTGTATTATCTAGCTGAGGTAACTGCTAAGCATAAATTGCTGCTCAATATTCATGGAACATTCAAGCCGACTGGACTTAGTCGTACATACCCTAATGTGATGAACTACGAAGGAGTTTATGGTTTGGAACAGATGAAGTGGACAGATAAAGATAAGGCAAATATGCCATTGAACGATGTATTGATTCCATACATTCGTATGGCAGCAGGTCCATTGGATTATACTCAGGGAGCAATGCTAAATGCTTCGAAGAATGATTATCGCAGTATTGATCATATGGCAATGAGTCAAGGTACAAGAGCTCATCAATTAGCATTGTATGTAATTTTTGATTCTCCATTGTCAATGTTATGCGATTCTCCATCTATATATCTTAGGGAAGAAGAATGTACACGTTTTATAACCTCTATTCCTACTTGTTTTGAGAAATCTTTTGTTGTGGATGGCAAAGTAGGCGAAACCGTGATTATAGCACGTAAAAATGGTGAAAACTGGTATGTAGGTGGTATTACATCGTGGAACCCTATAGATTATAGTTTGGACCTATCTTTTTTGGAGGAAGGAGAGTGGACCGCAGAAATTATCAAAGATGGTGTTAACAGCAATAGGATTGGCTTTGACTACAAGAAGCAAGTTCTTACCGTAGATACCAATTCAAAGTTGGACTTTCATATGGCACCAGGTGGTGGTTTTGCTATCATTCTTACGCCTAAAAACTAATGTAAACCATCGATGAATTCCATCGAAAAACAGATAAATAACCATCTATCTTTGCTCCAAAACGAAGAACATGGTATACTTGTAGATTATTTAAGATTCTATACAATTAATATATAGAATCAGATGCCTTGTCAGTAATAGAATCGTCTAAAGACTTTCTGCTAGTCAGTTCAGGAACTGTAAATCGTCTTACTGGAAACTAGGAAGACTCAAAATCGATACTGACATCAAAGATGCGAAACATAACGATAGCCTATTACAATGATGTTGTCTTGTGGCTGAATGTGTCAAAACTCAAGCACAACCTTTTTTTATGTACAAAGCCTAGACTTTCCAAAGCCCTAGGCTTTGAAATTACCCAAAGTCTATGTAACCTGCATCATAATTATTTGAATTAAAATGATTGTTCTAATTCTTTGCCTCTTTCTTCTGTTATACTCAAAGAAGCCCTTAATTTATCAAGTAATCTTCGCTCTTTAGGGCTTATTCCCTCATCCTCTTTCAAGCAAGCTTTATATTCTTCTAGGTATTCTAATTCTGCTTCTGTCAGTTGAGGAAAGATCTCTTCTTCCAATTCTTTAGCGCGGATCTCACTGATACCTAATTTAATACGAATTTTTTCAAGCAAACGGCGTTCACCGGGTGAAATTCCACCACTCTCTTTCATGCATATTTTTAGTTCTTCCACATATTCATTCTCATTGTCTGTGAGAACATGATTATTAGATTGTTGAGTAATATTTATATCTTGTAATTCTTCCAAGGAAGCAAAACAGACTTGAATAGATAAGATTGCGTTTTCTTGCAAAGCGAACTTTTCTTCATTCTTTTTATCCCAATGTCCTTTAGCTTCTATGAACAGACTTTTGAACTCCCCCTCTATAGAACATAGTTCATCACTTTCAAGTACTCTGTTTTTACGTGTTTCGATCCGTTCTTCATGTTGTAACAAAGTACCTTTCATTCGCTGCTCATACAATCTTTGCCATGAAGGCTCATTAGGATACCAAACTAATACTTCAGGTAATTTGGGAACACCTTTGGGTATAAATTTCTGATGCAAATTAACAGATTGGCTGATTTCATCAATCAAATGCCGACTACCTTGTTCTTGGCTATATCCAGAGCCGGAAACAACCCGATAAGAAACATCTCCGGATAAATTCCTGTCAGAATGTTTTTCTGTATCATTTGTCGAACTGTTGAGACATTCTATTGTAATTTCCATTGCCCCCAGACTCTGCATAATCTGACAAAATTCGCGGATTTTATCTTCTATTAATTCCAATTCATAGCTCTCGAAAGGAATGTATTTTTGAGCTATGTAAGGATGACCAATATAAAGTTGATAGGCTACTGGATGGCCTATGGGAAATTCAATGTTTGTGTAAGGTAGTGTGTTTATATTAATTACCGACAAACGTTCCTGGCGTAAGTCTGAATATTCATTGACTACTAATAGTGTTTTCCGTTTATTATAGGGTTGTTCCAAATAATGGGTAACATATTCATTTTCACAAAAATCAAAATCTTTTTTTGCATCCTCTTTAATCAGTGTATCATTTCCTGTAAGATATTTTAGATCATCCGGAGCATTGAGCGCAACAGGTAAAGCATACTTTCTCGCTTCAAAGTCATTTTTTAAGCCATGATAGGCTGAATATTTAGCATACAATAATTGGTACTCCATCGGACTGGTCGATTCACAATGTCTCAATCCTTCATTACATAACGAAATTGCTTTGGCATACTTTTCTTTAATAAGATATCCTCTGACAGCCGGCATATAAAAGACTTCTAAGCCTTCTTGATCTTTGCAAGATAAGGCAAACTGAAATGCTTCTTCCGTTTTTCCTGCCGCATTCAGTTCATCGTAATGTTTTATTGCTACGTCAAACGCATCTTTTTCAGGTTCTATAGTTTGTGCCATTTCTGTCAAGTTTTGGGCAATGGCAATTCCCATGCGACGTGCTTTACCGTTATCGTCCGACTTCATGAAGTAAGAAATGTGGATGGGACAGTAGTCATCATCGTTGTTACTATACCCCCAAAAGTACAACACCAAATCCTTGTATTCCACACGTTGCACTGCACTCCATGAGAAGCTGATTTTTTCATCCATCTTATCATTGTCCGGAATGCAATAGACTCCCGCATCGGTCAATGCTAAACCTTGATTGCGGGAATTCCAAAAAGATGTATCACGAATAAACAGGATTCTCTCATTATAACCTATGCCGAAATTCTGTCGAACTTCGCTCTTGATGTTTTCCTGTATCCAATTGCAGCAGCAATCTGTATCGTTTATTTCTCCTTCTTTTGACCAGATGCTTGGTTTGAAGATGGACTGTATATTTTTGGAAGTATTTACGCTTGTACCACAGTTTGGACAAACATTCGTACCATTATTTAATTTTTTACCACAGTTCTTACAATACATATTTCTTCGTGTTAAAATTACAGCTTTTTACCACAAAACTCACAAAAATTGCTGTCTGGTTCGTTTCTCTGTCCACATTTAGGACATACTTTGAACAGAGACGTTCCGGTGTCCGAGAGATTTCCTTCCTTTGGAATGTGGACACTACAGTTGTTGTAGGTATTTTCTTGTGAGATTTGTACCTTGTTGTACTTCTTATCAAAGGCCTCTTCTCCGTTAACGAGGTATAAAACTCCTTCTATAAATGCAATGATAACCGGAACATAAGTCCAGCATAGAAGAAGATAGAATATTCCGTTCCATTTGCCTAAATAGAATTTATGTACTCCAAATCCTCCCAAAAAGATGGCTAATAGTGCTGCTATAAATCGATTCTTCATGATGAGTTTCCATTAAAACATTAAACTGAACATGGAACTAAACAACCATAATGAGAGCCAGTTCCATGTTTTTGATAAAAAAGACATTTTTAGCGGACTTGTTGTACGTCTAGGTCAGACATATTCAATGCTCCTGCTTTTTTTATATCTACTCCATAAATACGATAAAAAGCATCGATAACTACTTGTCCACCGTTAGTTGTGACAGGATTGCTGAAAGAGTTGGAAGGAATGTCTACAGTCATTCCTGGTTCAAGACGAATACCATTGGTGTTTTTCATTCTCTTTACTGTTACTCTGAATAGTGGCATAAAATACCCTCCTTAAACTTTATTGCCTATAAGTCCTTCGAAGTCAGCATTAATTTGACTATACAAGAAAAGCGTGAGGACTTGTTCTGTTATTCATCAAGATCTGGTGTCTGGAATACCTACTTAGAAATGAATATGAAGAAACAATACTCACGCTATGATGTTATGTATAGATACAACATTGGCTGTATCAGGTACATATACAAAACAGAATGAGCGTTACATTGTCCTCATCCTTCTAAGTATCAAAATTGTCCAGACTTCGATCTTAGGATAAAGCAAAAAAACGCTTTCTATATCTCTGACCATTTCTCCGGTCAGCTTTTGCAAATATACGTATTTTTGTTCAATGTAACGCTCTTATATGAGTATTCTTTCTTCATACATAAGAGAATTGGAGTTTTCTAGGCGTAAAGATACAGGTAAAATGGTATTAAAACAGAGAAAACGATTTCTTATTTTTCATACATTCTCTTCTGTCTGATATTGAGTACGCCTTTAATTGAGAAGAAAAAAAATAAAGAGTACCTTCCACCCGTGCATTCCCTTTACTTTTTGATTAGTGTGTTAGTTCAAGTAGTGGGACACTTTGGTTTCAGGTACTCTTGTGTGAGTATCATTTCTTCCCTAATAAGGTGATGAGGTGATTGGGGACGGATATTTGTTCCCTCGTATTTTTCTCATCCAGCAATAAGCATTTGCCTTAACTTCCACTTTTGTAAATTTCTCCAGTTCCGCCTTCAGCATCTTCACTTCATCCGCAGTCGGTTCAGGGAGGGTGATATCATACCGTGAGTTGCGACCGATATTCACCTGCTGTGGCGAACACATACCGACCAGTTCCACCAGTTCTGCCAGGTCAAATTGCATCAGGGGTTCACAAGTTACATAGGTGGGGATTCCATAGTTGGCGATCTCCTGCATAACAATTGCACGCTCCCTGGGCAGGGGAGCGTTCCTCATTATATCCGGATAAAAACGGTTCGTCTCAATGGTAGTACAAAGGACGGACTTTCTCATGACCGGATGATCCAGATATTCCAGAAAACGGGCGGGATTCTTGGATTGGAAGAGATAGCTGTTATCAAAACCGTCACAATAGTCCAGTACCTGCTCAATCCACTCCGACGGGACATTAGCCGCCCATTCATCCGTACTGCTGCCTACAAAGATAAAGTTGCCTTCCCCCAGGTTCACTTTCAGTTCCTTCAGCTCCAGACGCAAGGGAGGCAGGAGAAGTTTACATCTCATAAAACAATACGCACAGGAGTGTTCACATTCGCCTTTCATCGGGTTATATGTATGTGAAACGAAAGCATACATGTTCCCGGTACTTTTATTCAGTGCCATAATTCTTTTTTTAAGTTCGTTAAATATTCTCATTTTCTATTTCTGTACCGCATACGTTCACACCCGAATATATTATTGGCGTAAGCGTATTCGATTATTTCCGTTATATCAAAACCGGGAATAAGTTCCTCTATGAATGCCTTTGCCTTACCCGGCTCAACGCCAGCCTTACATAAGATACCCGCATAGGACATCGCCGTATTATTCCTGCCATTGCTCAAAGATTTCCCGTTCCATGCTTTTCTCAGTATCCGGATAATGCTGTCATCAGAAATGACTTGTTTGTTCAACTGGTTCAGAAAACCTTCGACCCAGGATTCGTCCTGTACCAGAACAGGTTCTCCTTGCACATCCCTGATAACTGTTTCTGTCATCGTATTGGGTATGACAGGTTCCGGTGTTCCCGGTACAAAGTGAAAGGGAACAGGAGTTGGATTTTTCCATAAGTCCGGATCATAGGAGAGATAATTCCCTCTGGCCAGGTCGGTGGTGCTCTTGTCTATCCAGGGACAATCAAACAGCTTTACTAATTGTCCGTACAGGTCATAGTGATAAAGCGGTTCACAGTTATCATGCAGGATGATCGCTTTATACCCCGTTCCGCCTGGAGTGACAAAACAGGCATAGACACATGGAAATCCCTGCAGCCACCTGACAAAATCCGGCATATCATCCACCCCGATATGGTCAAAATCGAGAGCCGTATAGGAGGAGTAGACTGTGCATTCATTCTTATGTCTGGACTTGAAGGTTCCATTCCATGTAACTACGGGGAGAAGGGCTTTCTTCTTATTTTTCTCATCTTTAGTTCCGGCATTTCTGACGGCTTCCACTTTGGCCTTTAGATAAAAATAAGTGTCATCCCGGATAATTTTCAGCAGCTTGTCCACGTCATATTCCTGCGGTTGGTTTACATCGGTGATTCTAGGAAACAGGGAGACTTTCTTCCGTGCATGTGAGATAATTTTGAACATTGCTGTCACTGTCCTTTTGGACCTAATGGTCTTCTCTTTACAAGTCAGATAGCCGGTAATATCGGATGCGCTCGGTTTACCCTGTATACCCAGTTCATGATAGATTCCCCGAAGGATTTCCTTTACTTCCGATTTGGTATATTCACCTCCCGCTTTCAGTACATTCATCAGTCGACCGGCGATTTCATTCCTGGGTAATAACTTCATGGGAACTGGGGCAAGAGCTTGTTTTATATAGTCCTCCCGCCAGTATGAGCTCTCAAAGCCCTCCCTTCCCAGAGCATCATAGTAATCCTTGTATTTCCTTTCGATAAAGTTGCATTCCTCCAGAAGCAGCGGGGCATTTTCATACAGGTCACAATACATCCTGGCCTTTCTGTCGAACCGGTTGTCCGTGTTCCATTCTCTGAAGATCCTTTGTATCTCCGGATTATTGCTGTCGGTAGCCTTTGTCACATTCACTCCGGCCTTCAATGCACGGTACATGGAGAAGTCATTGTTATAGATCATGTTTGTCACTTCCCAGGCTCTCCTGTCTGCTATCTCCAGAATTTCATTTTCGATGACACATACTCTGCCATTACTATCTCTGACAATGCAGCAGTAGTGCTCCTTATGCCCATACTTCCTGATCGTGTCTTCCATCATTTGGAGCATTTCATTCTTGTAGGGGGCGACTGTATAGTTCTTAATCTGTCTTTGGGTCTTCTCCTTCTTTTCCCTGACCGCTTCCTCAAGTGCCTGTCGGTCCACTCTGGATTCCCTGGTGTTGAAATAAAGAGTAGCCGAGTTGCGGAAAGGGTTTTCCTCAAGTCTTTGGCGGCCTATTATTTGTTGCAGGTCCACCGATACATCCACGGTCATGCTGCTGATACGGGGATTGGCGAAGATATATGAATAGGCGTTGGTTGAATAGAAGTCGGCACCTATATATACAGTGGAGGTACAGAAAGTGAACATTTTGTGAAGCTCTCCTTTTTGTGGGATATCTCCGATCCTGAATTTCATGCCCGTCTCCCGTGAGAGTTCGTCCAGTTTCCTGATATTCTCCGGTTTTGAGGAACAGATGATATTGGCTTCTTCCGGACGTATGTTGTTTTCCAGTATGATCTTTTTTATCTCCGAAATGCTGTTGATATAGAATACGGCTTCCCCGGCAATAAACTTCCCACCGTCCACCAGAATTGACTTGCCGTTTCCTTTCCGATAGTCATCCACCAGTCGGGCACACAGGCTGGCAACGGATTTTCTGGACTTGATCACTTCCACTTCCGGAATTTGTGTCATGTTCGCGGGCCACAGGAGTTCATACACCGTCAGACCTCCGAATTGTCCGGTCATATCCAGATAGGATTCAAGAAACGGGGTGGCGGAGAGATAAACTACGGTGGAGAACATTCCGAGTATCATGCTGAATTCATACTCTGTCGTCGCTTTGTACTGGCAGTCACAGAACATGGACTGGAATTCATCCACTACAACGGTCCATTCCTGCAGGCATTCTCCCGAACTAATCAGGACTTCTTGAATTTTCCCTAGTGAATCGTAGGTGGTTAGTATCTTTCTTCCTCCGGCTTGTATGTATCTGCCCAGTTCGTTATTAAAGGCAAGAATATCCTTTTCCGTATTGCCTGTGTTTTCAAAATACCTCTTCTTATCCCCCTGATACCGGTACAGGTGCAGGTTATCGGAGAGGTGCTGGGAATACTTGTTATAGAGCAGATGTTTTCTGGGGCTGGCTAATATGACTTTCCTGCCTGATCTTAGATAAGCTTCAGTAGCTCCGCATCCGCATATACGTTTGTTTAGAATGTAATGTTGTCCTTCCGGTAGCAGGGTATTCCATAAATTGTGCCAGTCTGAAAGGTATCTGATCCCATCGGGGACATTTAATGTAATTTTATGCATGTTTTTGTTTTAAGATGAATGGGGTAAGTCGGAGACAGAGGGTATACGATAGTAGAGAGTATGTAATACATAACCGGTAGGATAATGTAGATGTTATAAAATATACTACAAAAAATGTACTTCTATTATAAAGTGTACACGATTTGCAAACTTTTTTATAACACTTTGTCTCCTCATAGGAGTTATGTATATCACTACACTACATTCCTTTACTCTTTGCCTCCAGCTAACCCCGGTTATACAAAATTTATGGTTCATCTATCGTTTTATCCAAGCCACTCTTAGTCTTTTGTGAGTTGATATTCAGGGTTACACCGAAAGTACGTAGCAGGAAGTTTATTAATCCCAAGTATGCTTCGATCTTTGGATAATCCCTTTCACATATGCCCTTGAACTCCTTGAGAGATACATTAATGACCAGCCCTTCATGTAGGTCATATCTCTCCTGTAACCTTTTGATATCCTCCCTGTATCTTCTGGGTATTCTCTGTGGAACTGTTTTTTCGATAACATCAGGACAATTCCCTACCTGACGGTCTGATATAGAGCTATCGTTCTTATCTGACAATATTATATTTGGTTTCATACATATATCAAGCTTTCGAGGGATTTGAACGGCGAAACAGACTTTTTTGAGAAGAGAGGAGGGGAATGCTATTATTATAGCACTATTATCAAAATACTAACTTTACGGTAACGTAAGGTGGAAAAAAGCAAATTAATTGCTACCGGAAGGAGAGTAAAAGAATGCATGGCTTGTTACATAAAATATATAATGCTGTCCCATTATGCATATACAAAAGAACAGCATTACCAATTACAGGACGATAATTACGTCCTTCCAAATCAACCTTAGCATTAGCTTGGTTTTCATTAATAAAGTCTCTTTCAAGAGTAATGATATGGCTCTTTTTATTGTAGATGAGTGTTGGTAAGTTTTAGCTTAAAAGTTCATTTTCTCTAAGATTTAGTTTTGACATACTTCATTGAATGTATTATAATAGGTTTTTCATAGCATCATCTATCTGTTCGTTGTCAAAGCGACTAAGGTATATTTGTGTGGTTTTTATATCTTGATGTCCTAATGCTTCTGAAATGATTCCTATATTAACTCCAGATTTCTTTAATACACTGGCAAACGAATGGCGTGCAACGTACGTTGTAACCTCTGCCTGAATATTTAGCTCTTTAGCTAATATTCGTAATTCTTGGTTGACTTGATGACAGATTTTATGTATGCGGTTATTTTTTTGCATAGGCGTAATGTGTCGTTTACAGTGGAGGATAGGAAAGAAGTAATCTGCCTGTTTTTGATAGTCGGTATATTTATTTATTATCTGCCTGGCATTTTCTGTTAATAATAGATTAATAACCCCATGTGTTTTTTGTCGTTGATAAATAAGTCTATTGTTTATAATATTCTTAGGGGTGAGATTGGCTATGTCTACGAATGAAATGCCACCACATAAATAGGAAAATGTGAATAAATCGTGCGCCAGTTGTCTTACTTTACTTTTATTATTACAATCTACATTGATAATTTTAAGAATGTCATTCTTGGATAATGCACGTTTGATAGTTTTTGTATTAAGATGGCTAAGTTTATATTCAGTAAAAGGATTCTTATCACGTGCCACAATTTTAGCTTCAATAGCTTTATTGAATGTAGCTCTTAAAGTTCTGAGTTGGTAACTGAGAGTAGTATCTTGGTTACCTTTACTACGCATCCAATCTTCAAATTTGCGACAGAAGGTTACATCAATGTGACTGAATGTATAATTAAGCTCTTTACCTTTGTTGAAGTTGCGTAGTGTATTATATGAGTTTAAATAGGCATAGCTATTACCTATTCGTCCTTTTGATTTTAATTCTTCTATAATTGAATGATAAAACTCACCTACTGTTTTAGCTTTGATTTCTTCCTTGCGTTCATTAATAAGGGATGAAGCTGTGAATTCTTCATTTCTGGATAATTTCTCTAATACCTTGTTCTGATATTCACTTCTTACTTTTAAGATGATACTCTGAATTAGTTCACGATTAGGACATTTAGGTTTAGGCTCTTCTTTATTGAAGTCCCAGAACTTAGGATTTACTGAAATCCCCAAACTTTTCATAACTCTCTTCTTATTCTCCGTGATACGTAGCATAAGAGGATGTTCACCATTTGATAGTACTTTACTCTTGAAACAAACTATTGAAACCTTGATACTCATAGCTTTAAGTGTTGTGCAGCGGTTTACACTATGGTTTACACCAACAGGTCATTGGGGACTATTTTAGGGCTAATTCCAAGAGTTTGTAAAAACAAAAAGGCATCGATAACTGTCAGATTACCAATGCCTTATTCAGTCGGGATGACAAGATTCGAACTTGCGACCACACGCCCCCCAGACGCGTACTCTACCGGGCTGAGCTACATCCCGAATTGCGGTTGCAAAAGTAGTGCTTTATTTTTAAATAGCAAATAAATAGCCTGTTTTTTTCCATTAGCTGATTTTAGGATAAGTTTCCGTTTGCGGAATAAAAAGTCCTTTAGTCCATAATAATTCTAAATAATATAGGTGGTTGCAAACTAACATAACAGGGTTTTGTTTATGAAATTAAGTGAATAGATAGTGCGTAACTTCTTTAAAATGAAACCATATCGGCATACGAGACATGAGAGTAGTTTAGGATAGTATATTTTTGTATTTAGTTTTATTTAATGAGGGGTAAATGTGTATAATAAAAATAGAGAAACGTTAGAAGCTTATGTCTTAGGTGATGATTTTAAGTATTTTCAGAATTTGAAGTATCTTCCCCTAAGCGTTTATCCTTCTAATATTCAGTCTGCTTTGGTCGTGTATTGCTTCAGCGGAAAGGCCAAGCTTAATGTATATGATGATTCGCATTGGATACAGCCGCAGGAATTGATTATTCTGTTGCCGGGACAATTCGTTTCGTTCACCGAGGCCAGTGATGATTTTCTGACTACTACGTTGGTGGTGTCGCCTACAATGTTCAGCGATGCGCTGAGCGGTGTGCCTCGCTTTTCACCGCATTTCTTTTTCTATATGAGGACCCATTATTGGTATCCTCAGACCGAAAATGATACTCGGCGGTTGATGAATTTCTTTGGAATGGTAAAGGATAAAGTGACGTCTAATGATATATACAGGCGTGAGCTGATTATTCATTTATTAAGATACTTATATTTGGAATTGTTTAATGCTTATGAAAAGGAGGCATCTCTGATGACTACCCGAAAAGATACTCGTAAAGAGGAACTGGCTAATAAATTCTTTGGGTTGATAATGAAGCACTTCAAAGAGAATAAGGATGTTGCTTTCTATGCTGATAAGTTGTGTATCACATCCAAATACCTGACGATGGTGATCAAGGAAGTGAGCGGCAAATCTGCCAAAGACTGGATTGTAGAATACATCGTACTCGAAATAAAGGCTTTGCTGAAGAATACGAATATGAATATTCAGGAAATTGCCGTGAAAACAAATTTTGCCAATCAGTCGTCTTTGGGACGTTTCTTCAGGAAACATACCGGAATGTCATTGTCCCAATACCGGATGAGTAACTTAGGATAATATAGAAGATGCCTGTGGGGAATAAAGGCATATGTGGGGAGAGGAGAATGGGAAAGGGAAAGAAGAAATGGGAAACCTTTTAGGGAATCCCATTCTCCTTCATTATTATAATAAGTTTCAAGATCAGACTCCCATACATTCGCGATAGAAGTCAAGCATTTCAAAAATTGTGTCTTTATCAGCTGTCTGGTTGATGCAAATATCTCCGATCTCTTTCAGTAAAGTAAAATTGACCGTTCCTGAGGTATTTTTCTTATCATGTTGCATAAATGCGTAGAGTTGTTCGTACTGCTTACAGTCGAATGCGAATGAACCATAATTCTCTTTGATGAATTGGATGGTCTGTCGCATCTTGTCTTTCGGAAAGCCGACTTTGAGGTGTGACAGGTAAAGCTCGCATACGATTCCCCATGCTACGGCATAGCCATGCAGCACGGGGCGATTCTCAGCCAATGCCAGACTTTCGAAGGCATGTCCTGCTGTATGTCCCAGGTTCAGTGCTTTACGGATGCCATGCTCGAAGGGGTCTTGCTCCACAATGTCTTCCTTCACCTGTACCGATCGTCCCACCATATTTTTGAGATATGCATAATCAATGTTATTGGTATTGAAATCCAGTAATTCGACCCAGTGTGCGGTATTGCTGATTAATCCGTGCTTTAACATTTCAGCATAACCGGAGAAGAAATTCTGTGCATCGAGGCTGCGCAGGAATTCAGTTTCAATCAGCACACTGTCTGCCGGAGCAAACGAGCCTATCTCGTTTTTCAGTCCGTTGAAGTTGATACCTGTCTTACCGCCGACGGATGCGTCGACCATAGCCAACAGTGTAGTGGGTATATTGATATAAGAAATCCCCCGTTTGAAGGTAGCGGCGGCAAAGCCTCCCAAATCTGTTACCATGCCCCCACCAAGGTTGATGAGCAATGAGTGACGTGTAGCCCCTTGCTGACTCAGTGCCATCCATACGGAGGCCAGAGTCTCCAGTGTCTTATGCACATCTTCGGCTCCGATACAGATTTCGACTGCGTCTTTCAGAAACGATACCTCTTTCAATGAGGGCAGACAAAGACGCTGGGTATGTTCGTCTGTGAGGATGAATAACTTGTCATGCGGACACCTTTCAATGGCACGACCGAGGCTTGTTTCCAAGCTTTCGCAGAGAATGACTTCTTGTTTACTCATGATTCTTTTGCTTTTTCTTGGTGCAAATGTATATAAAATATCTTTTTTTACTTACTTTTGTCTCGTTAAAACGTTCAATTATGAAAGCATTGTTTCCTGTATTTTGCCGTCCTTTGGGATATGTGGTGTTGTTAGTAGCTTTGTTTCTTCTTCCGATTTTGCTAATGCAAGGGTTGATAACCGACCATAACCTGCTATTTTATAAGGAATGTACGAAGCTGTTGATGATGGCAGGATGCTTGCTGATCATCTTTGCCCTAAGCAAGAATGAAAGCCGCGAGACGGAACAGATTCGTAATGCGGCAGTCCGGAATGCAGTCTTTCTGACTTTTCTGTTTGTTTTCGGTGGTATGTTGTGGCGTGTTCTGCAAGGAGATGTGATCAATGTAGACACTTCTTCTTTTCTCACCTTTTTAATCTTTAATGTGCTTTGTTTGGAGTTTGGTCTTAAAAAAGCGCTTGTTGATCGATTCTTCAAAAGATAATTTTCTATTAAATTAAACCTTTTACGATTCTATTTGTCAAAAAGACATTGTTATTACTCTACTAATCGTAATTAAGGTAAATGAAAAGATTATCAGTTTGGTGGGTGCTTACACTGTTATGCACCTTCTCTATTTTTGCACAGAATAAGGTGATTACCGTTTCGGGGCGTGTTGTCGAATCTGACTCTAAAGAGCCAGCTGCACAGGCAACTATTCAATTGTTATCGTTGCCGGATAGCGCTTATGCAGCCGGTATAGCAAGTAGTAATAAGGGGTGGTTTACGCTCCCTAAAGTGAAAGCGGGGAAATATTTGTTGAAGGTTTCTTACATCGGTTTCCGTACGAAATTCGTTCCTGTACAATTATCCAATAATGTGACTGAAAAGAAAATGGGGACAATCTCTCTGGACCCTGATGCAGTGATGCTGAGCGAGGCTGTGATTACGGCGGAAGCTCCTCCTGTTACTGTAAAAGCTGATACTACAGAGTATTCTGCAGCGGCTTACCCTGTACCGGAAGGTTCAATGTTAGAAGATCTTGTGAAAAAAATTCCAGGAGCTGAAGTGAGTGATGAAGGTAAAATTACTATAAATGGTAAGGAAATAAAAAAGATAATGGTTGATGGAAAGGAATTTTTTTCTGATGACCCGAAAGTCTCTATGAAGAACTTACCTGCTAATATGATTGAGAAAGTAAAGGCTTATGATAAAAAAAGTGATATGGCACGTATCACAGGAATTGATGATGGAGATGAAGAGCCCGTCTTGGATTTGACCGTTAAGAAAGGTATGAAAAAAGGATGGATTGGAAATCTTATTGCAGGGTATGGTAGCCAGGATCGGTATGAAGGGGGAGTAATGATCAGCCGCTTTAAAGATGATGCGAGTCTTTCAATTATAGGTTCTGCAAATAATACTAATAATAAGGGATTTTCTGAATTTGGTGATGCCGGACAGGGACTAGGTGGAGGTAATGCTGGTTCAGGTATTACAACTGCACAATCGTTGGGAGTCAACTTCGCTAAGGATACTAAAAAGTTGCAGATCGGGGGGAATGTACAATATGGACATTCTGATAATGACGCTCGTCGCAAAACCTCTTCAGAAACATTTTTGGGGGAAACATCTTCTTTTGCTCAAAGTGAGAACTTTTCAAATCGTAATCGCCATGATTTTCGCGTTGATTTCCGTTTGGAGTGGAGACCTGACACATTGACTACGATTATTTTCCGTCCTAACGGTAGTTATTCACAAACAGAATCTAGCAGTCGTTCTTGGTCAAAGACAGAAAATAACTCGCATAGTCCTGTTAATGAAAAAGAGGCAGCTTCTTCTTCTAAAAGTCATAATGCATCTTTTAATGGTAGCTTGATGGCTTTTCGAAGATTGAACAATAAAGGACGAAACTTGTCTTTGGGTGCACGTTTCGGATATAGTGACAGCGAGTCCGATTCTTATTCTGATTCAAAGACTGAATTCTTCGAAAAGGATAGTATTTCTGATATTTCGCGCTATACAGACAGAAATAGTGATAGTCGTAACTGGAGTGTATCAGCTTCTTATACAGAACCTGTATTTAAAAATCACTTTTTGCAGTTGCGTTATGAATTTGCTCATCGCAAACAGTTATCACAATCATTAGTGTATGATAGTATTAACTACTATCCGTATCCTGAATATATAGAGCGTGGGTATGATAATGAACTAAGTACACGTGTGGAGAATTTCTATGATACTCATACTGCTGATGTTTCTGTACGTGGTATTCACCCTAAGATGATGTATAGTGTAGGAGTGGGGGTGACTCCTCAGTCATCCTTAAGTAAAACGACAATTGGTCCGAACTATAAGAAGAATCTTCCAGAACAGAATGTTTTGAATTGGGCTCCTTCAGTAATGTTCCGTTATATGTTTAATAAACAACATGTATTAATGTTCCGTTATCGTGGAAGAAGCAGTACACCTAACATTGAGGACCTGCAGGAGGTGATTGATATAACCGACCCGATGAACCTAAGATATGGTAATCCGAATTTGAAACCATCATTTAATAATAATTTTACTCTCGATTATAGAAAGTTTGTACCGGAATCTATGCGTAGCTATTCTGCTAATTTGTATTATACAAGTACATTGAATTCTGTAGCAAATAGAATGACATATGATCCTCAGACGGGTGCTCGGGTTTATAAGAAAGAAAATGTAAATGGTAACTGGCAAGCAAGAGGATTTTTTTCATTCAATACACCGTTGAAGAACAAGAAATTTACAATTTCATCTAATACAAATGCACGATTTAGTGATGCTGTAAGTTATACAAGTGTCGGAAGTTCTAAAAATGCAGATCAGGAACTAAGTACAACGCATAATTTAGGGTTAGGAGAACGGTTTACCAGTAGTTATCGTAGTGAAGTTTTTGATATATCCTTAAGTGGTTCTGTTAATTATAATTTGGTCAGAAATAGTAAACAAGAAAATAGTAATCGAGAAACATTCGACTACTATATTGGAGGTAATACCAATGTAAACCTTCCTTGGCAAGTCTCGATTTCCACAGATATTAATTGTCGATTTAAAGATGGATATACAGGTGGGCTTAATAATAACGAAGTGATGTGGAATGCACAAATTTCGAAGAATTTTTTAAAGAATAATTCGGGTACAATTCGTTTTAAAATATATGATATCTTAAAACAACAAAGTAGTTTGTCGCGTTCGATTAGCGAAACAATGATGAGTGATACTGAATATAATACTTTAGGAAGTTATTTCATGGTACATTTTGTATATCGCTTTAATACGTTGGGTGGAAAGTCACCAAATCGACGTGGACCGGGTGGTGGACCTAGAGGAGGACATGGCTTTGGCGGCGGTGGCAGACCTATGCGTTTCTAAATTGTGACTAGCTCTGAATGAAAACGGGAAAGTCCCGATGGTAATGAACATGACTAACATGACTTGCCATCGGGACTTTTTTGTTTATCCGATAATTTGCTTTATATTTGTTGTTCAGTATCCATATAAAAAAGGAGTATCCTATGATTGACTGGAACATACTAGTTAGCCAGATAGCTACGGTTGCTTTTGATATCGTTTATTTTGGAGCCATTATCAGTACGATTGTCGTTATCATTCTTGATAACCGGAATCCGGTGAAGACTATGGCATGGATACTCATATTACTTTTCCTCCCAATTGTCGGTCTTGTTTTTTATTTCTTCTTTGGTCGGAGTCAGCGTCGGGAACGTATCATCGGTCAAAAAAGTTATGACCGCCTTTTGAAGAAACCTATGGCGGAATACATGGCGCAAGACTGTTCGGATGTACCTGAAGAATATGCCCGCCTTATCCAACTTTTCCAGCATACCAATCAAGCTTTTCCATTTGAGGGAAACCGTATTGCTGTCTATACGGAAGGCTATACCAAATTGCAATCATTGCTTCGTGAGCTCCAAAAGGCGAAACAACACATTCATATAGAATACTATATCTTTGAAGATGATGCTATAGGACGTTTGGTAAGGGATGTACTAATCGAAAAAGCATCTCAGGGGGTTGAAGTAAGAGTAATTTATGATGATGTGGGGTGCTGGCATGTACCTAACCGCTTTTTCGAGGAAATGCGTAATGCAGGTATTGAAGTCAGGAGTTTCTTGAAAGTACGCTTCCCTTTGTTTACAAGCAGGGTCAATTATCGTAACCACAGAAAAATAGTCGTGATAGACGGACGTATCGGTTTTGTGGGAGGTATGAACCTGGCAGAACGTTATATGCGTGGTTTCTCATGGGGGATTTGGCGTGACACCCATATTCTGATAGAAGGAAAGGCTGTGCATGGTCTGCAAACGGCCTTTTTGCTCGACTGGTATTTCGTTGACCGTACATTGATTACAGCTTCACGTTATTTCCCAAAGATAGAATCTTGTGGAAGTTCATTAGTTCAGGTGGTTACCAGTGAACCCATTGGCCCCTGGAAAGAAATCATGCAGGGGCTGACTATGGCGATCAATGGAGCGAAGAAGTATTTCTATATGCAAACCCCTTATTTCCTGCCGACAGAGCAAGTACTTGCCGCTATGCAGACAGCTGCACTGGCAGGAGTAGATGTGCGTTTGATGTTGCCGGAACGTGCCGACAACCGAATCACTCATTTGGGATCGCATTCTTACCTGGCAGATGTGATGCAGGCAGGTGTCAAAGTCTATTTTTATAAGAAAGGGTTTCTGCACTCCAAACTGATGGTTTCTGATGATATGCTCTCTACAGTAGGGTCTACCAATGTTGACTTCCGTAGTTTTGAGCATAATTTTGAAGTAAATGCCTTTATGTATGATGTGGAAACGGCTCTTGAAATGAAGGAGATATTCCTTCAGGATCAGCGGGAAAGTACACAGATCTTTCTGAAAAACTGGGTGAAACGTTCGTGGAGGAGGAGGGCAGCAGAGTCTGTCGTTCGTTTGTTGGCTCCGCTGCTTTAAAAAGGATGCTTCCTTTATCTGATATACTTTTATCTTATCTGAAAAGCGAGAAATTCACACTTCCATAGACTCTTCTTTCTATGAAATGCGGATGATCTTCAAAGTTATTTTGCTTACCATGCTCCAATACAAACAAACCTCCTTCTTTGAGCAGATTATTTTTGAATATTAGTTCCGGTATCGATTCCAGCTCCTTTAAAGCGTAAGGAGGGTCGGCAAAGATAAAATCAAACTGCTCTCGTCCGCTGTTGATAAACTTAAATACATCGCCACGGATAGGCAGACATTTGTCAGTTTGTACTTCTTTCATTATTTTGCAGATAAACGAGTGATGAGCCGGATCTTTTTCCACACTGATCACACGGTCGCAGCCTCGGGATACCAGTTCGATACTGATACTGCCCGTGCCTGCAAACAAGTCAAGTGCAGTTACTCCTTCTTCGAAATCAATATAATTATTAAGTACATTGAACAGATTCTCCTTGGCGAAATCTGTTGTAGGGCGTGCTTTGAATGTACGTGGTACATCAAATCTTCTTCGTTTATAAATACCGCTGATTACTCGCATGTTAATAAGGCTTGCATGTCAATATTGTTGGCAGGATTCATAATGAATACCTGCAGAATGAATTTTTTCAGTTCGTTCATCAATGTCTCTTTGTCCGACAGAGTGCCTGTCAGATGTAGTTCATCCCGTTCCTGATTAAATTCCAGTTGCTTCCAGACATATAATAGATAGTAGATACGATCTTCGGTTTGCATGCACTCGAAAGAGTTGGCCAAAAGTAGCTGCCCCCGTTCGAAACAGTAAATGTCAATGGCATCTTTGCGTACTGAAGCATACATTTTCTTACTATTCCCCAGTCTGCTTTTGATAGAAAAATACTCGATGAGCGGGGTAGACTGAGAGTAGAAGCGGGCTTCGGGATATTGTTCATTTAAGAATGTATAGGTGCTTTTGTCTATGCCGAAGATTACGACTACATTATTCTTTTTTAGAATATTGTACATCACTATTTCATTCTCCCGTTTCTGATGATTGTGATAGAATAAAAGCTCTGCCTGCTCTTCTTCAAACAGTTCCAATGGTATCATGGTAAAGCGTTTGCTGGCTATCATGATGTTCACCCGTTTGTAGGAGTAGCTTAAAAAGTCCGATTCGTGGAAAACGTTTTTAAGATTGGCTGTCAGAGACAGAGAGGTGTCTACCTCTTTTTCGAACAGCGACTGCGAATTGTCGTTAATCGGATTGTAGATAGAAAAAGAAAATCCATCCGTACTAAGACGGATGGATAAAGTATATTGTTTTGATTTTGTAAAATCAATCATTATTCCCAGTTACCAGCACCATTGTTAGGATTGTCAATAGAACCTACCATCAAACCTGAGTATCTGCCCAGTTTTTCATTAAGGTCTTTCAAATTGATAATTTCTTGTCTGTCAAGTCCGCCCAAGTAAGTTTCATATGGAGCTTTCACTTCAAACAAGTATACAGGAGCACCTGATTTAGCTGTGTCGTTTTTAACATTCATTTCAAAGATAGCACCGTTGCCATAAGGAATGTACTTCATTGAATCTGCATTGAAACCTTTTGGATAGATGGTGTCCATTACAGCTACCCACATGGTGTCACGCTTAAAGTTTTCAAGTCCGTTTTTCTTAACTTCATCATACTTGCCTGTTTTTTTAGCTTTGTTGATGATTGCCATTGCTTTCTTCTCAGTCAAGCCGCTTTCCAATTGGTCGTCTGTCAGCTGACCTACTTTCATAACGAAAGGTAATTTTTGATTTTTAACGAAATCAATCAGTGTGTCAAAATGTTCTGTGTACATTCCGTGATGAAGCGAACGGTATTCCTGTTGTGCTTTACGGATGTCGATCAAACGGGCAATGACAGCCTGCTCTCTTTCCTTTTTCGCTTTTTCAAAATTGATAGGACCCATAATACTGCTATAGCAAATGTAGATTAATGCAGCAGCACAGAGTACTAATACAATATTAAATACTGTTTTCATGATAAATTATGTTTTTAGTTGTTATATTCGCATCGCAAAAATAGAATAAATAAATTTAAATACGATAGTTCCGGGAACTTTTTTCTCGTACAAAAATGATAAATAACTATTTAGAAAGGCAAATTAAGGAAAATTTTCCTTATCAACCAACTTTTGAGCAGGAAATAGCTGTAAAATCTCTTTCAGAGTTTCTGCTTTCCACACTGGCGGATGAAGTATTTATCCTCAGAGGCTATGCCGGTACTGGTAAAACATCTTTGGTAGGGGCATTGGTAAAGACGATGGATCAGTTACAGCAAAAGGCTGTGTTACTGGCTCCTACCGGTCGTGCTGCAAAAGTTTTTTCATCCTATGCCGGTCACCCGGCTTTTACAATTCATAAGAAAATATACCGGCAGCAGTCGTTTTCTAATGAAACCAGTAATTTTTCAATAAATGACAATCTTGCTACGAATACTTTGTTTATAGTCGACGAAGCTTCAATGATTTCCAATGAAGGATTGTCGGGCAGTATGTTTGGAACGGGAAGATTATTGGACGACCTGATACAGTTTGTTTATTCCGGTCAGGGGTGCCGTCTTTTGTTGATGGGAGATACTGCGCAGCTTCCTCCGGTAGGTGAGGAGTTGAGTCCGGCACTTTTTGCAGATGCATTAAAGGGATATGGATTGGAAGTGCGGGAAGTTGACTTGACGCAAGTGGTTCGTCAGATACAGGAATCGGGCATTTTGTGGAATGCGACTCAATTGCGTCAGCTGATAGCGGAAGATAATTGCTACTCTTTACCTAAAATAAAGATAACAGGTTTTCCAGATATAAAGATGGTGCCGGGTACGGAATTGATTGATGCCATCACTAGTTGTTATGATCATGACGGCATGGATGAGACGATTGTGATCTGTCGTTCTAATAAACGCGCGAACCTATATAATAACGGAATACGTGCACAGATCCTTTGGCGGGAAGATGAACTGAATACGGGAGATATGTTGATGATAGCCAAAAATAATTATTATTGGACAGAGCAATATAAGGAAATGGACTTCATTGCCAATGGAGAAATAGCAGTCGTGCGTCGTGTCCGTAAGACGCGTGAGATGTATGGTTTTCGCTTTGCGGAAGTGACTCTCAGGTTTCCTGACCAGAATGATTTTGAACTGGATGCCAATTTGCTGCTGGATACTCTTCACTCTGATTCTCCCGCATTGCCAAAAGTAGATAATGACAGATTATTTTATACCATACTTGAAGATTACGCAGATATATCTAACAAGCGGGACCGGATGAAAAAGATGAAAGCAGATCCACACTACAATGCGTTGCAGGTGAAATATGCTTATGCGATAACTTGTCATAAAGCACAAGGTGGGCAATGGCAGAATGTTTTTCTTGATCAGGGATATATGACGGATGAATATTTGACTCCGGATTATTTTCGCTGGTTGTATACGGCATTTACTCGCGCCACGAAGACATTGTATCTGGTGAATTATCCCAAAGAACAAATTTTATAAAAGATTTCTTTTTTTTCTTCGTAAATAATTGATTCCCAGTCTAGATGAATGGGGAGATACTCGTTGTGAAAAAATAAATATGAGATTATATTTATTTTTTTTCAAAAACCTCTAAGTGTTTTTCAAGGTATGGGTTGTTATATAAATGTGAATCGAAAATAATAAATGGAATATCGATTCTAATATTTATATAAAAACTAATGTTTAATCTTAAATTCAAGTGTATGAGAATCAATGACTCGTGTAGAGGCTCGAAGATTTTTCGGGCATTGTTGATCTTGATGCTATTCGCCCTTCCGGCACAATCTGCAATAGCACAGTTAACAATTAGGATCTCCAATTCTTCTTTAGGAACTGTGATTAAGCAAATCCAGTCTCAATCCAAGTATCAATTTTTTTATGATGACAATTTGGCTTCAATGCGAATAGAGTCATTGAATGTTAAAGATGTTTCTTTGGTAGAAGTACTGGATAAGGCTTTGAAAGGGAAAAATGTCGTTTATAAAATTGATGACAATGTTGTTTATTTGTCGAAAGCAAATGCATCTTCTTCGACAAAGTCGACTCAACAACAACAGAAAGTAACAGGTAAGGTGGTAGATGCTAATAACGAACCTTTGATTGGCGTTTCTGTATTGGAAAAAGGAACAACTAATGGTACTATTACTGATTTTGATGGTAATTATACATTAGTCGTTACAGGTTCAAATGCAGTTTTGCAATTTTCGTATGTTGGATATCAAACTTTGGAGAGGGCTGTAGCAGGAAAGACTGCTATTAATATCACTTTAAAGGAAGATGCTCAAGTCTTGGATGAAGTCGTAGTTACGGCATTGGGAATCAAACGCTCAGAAAAAGCGCTGTCTTACAATGTACAGCAGGTAAATGCTGATGCAGTGACTACCAATAAAGATCCTAACTTTATTAACTCATTGAGTGGTAAAGTGGCAGGTGTTAATATCAATGCTTCTTCATCCGGAGTGGGCGGTGTATCTAAAGTAGTGATGCGTGGTACAAAATCTATCATGCAGTCTTCCAATGCATTGTATGTAGTAGATGGGGTTCCGATGTACTCCAATGCAAATAAAGTGAATGGGACAGAGTTTTCTTCTAAAGGAAATACTGAGCCGATTGCCGACATTAACCCGGAAGATATTGAATCAATGTCTGTGTTGACTGGTGCGGCAGCAGCTGCACTTTACGGTTCTGATGCTGCCAATGGTGCGATTATCATTACTACTAAAAAAGGAAAAGAAGGTCGTGTGAATATCACAGTGAATAGTAATGTTGAGTTTAATGCTCCTTTGGTAATGCCTCGTTTCCAGACACGTTATGGTACAGGTATTGGTGGCGTGAAAGATGATAACTCCAGTCGTAGCTGGGGCCCTAAACTGACAGAAGCCAGATATTTTGGATATAATCCTCGTGATGATTATTTTCAGACTGGTGTTATAGGTACAGAAAGCGTATCATTCTCTACCGGTTCGGAAAAGAACCAGACTTATGCTTCCGCTGCAGCGGTTAATTCAAAAGGTATCGTTCCTAACAACAAATATGACCGTTATAATTTCAACGTACGCAATACTACTTCATTTCTTGATGATAAGATGACATTGGATGTAAATGCCAGCTACATTTTGCAGAAAGACCGCAATATGGTGAATCAGGGTACTTACAACAATCCGTTGGTAGGAGCTTATCTGTTCCCTCGTGGTAATGACTGGGAAGATATTAAAATGTACGAACGCTATGACGTTGCACGTAAGATCTATACTCAGTACTGGCCGACAGGTGATGGTAATATGACTATGCAGAATCCTTATTGGGTGAACTACCGTAACTTGCGTGAAAATAAGAAAGACCGCTATATGTTAGGTGCAAGTCTGAATTATCAGATTCTTGACTGGTTAAATGTTTCCGGACGTGTCCGCCTGGATAATTCTAACAATGATTATACGGAAAAGGCTTATGCCAGTACAAATACTCAGCTGACAGAGTTGTCTGATCGTGGTCTTTATGGCATTTCCAGAAGCTACGAAAAGCAGTTGTATGCAGACTTCCTGGTAAGTGTGAACAAAACATTCGGTGAAAAATGGTCTTTACAAGCTAATATGGGTGGATCGTTTACTGATATGCGATATGATGAAATGGCTGTACGCGGACCTATTGCTGATGATTCAAAAACGTTTGCTGGTGAAAAAGCCGGATTGACAAACGGTTTCTATATTCAAAACCTGAGTACGACCAAGACAAGCAAAATGCAGTCAGGATGGCGTGAACAGACTCAGTCTATCTATGCATCTGCCGAAGTTGGCTACCAAAGTACTTATTATCTGACATTGACAGGTCGTAATGACTGGCCTTCACAGTTGGCAGGCCGTAACTCTGTCAATAAATCATTCTTCTACCCTTCGGTAGGTATGTCTGTAGTGTTATCTGAATTGATGCCTAAATTGAATAAGGACTATCTGTCTTACTGGAAGATACGCGGTTCTTTTGCTTCTGTAGGTACAGCATTCGAAAGATATATAGCTAATCCTTTGTTCGCATGGAATACCAGTATCGGTCAGTGGAGTAACCTGACTGACTTCCCGGTATATGACTTGAAACCGGAACGTACCAATTCTTTTGAAGTAGGTATGAATATGCGTTTTCTTAAGAACTTCGAACTGGATGTGACTTATTATAACGCCAAGACAATGAATCAGACATTCAATCCTGAGTTGCCGGTAGGTGAATATGCTCGTATCTACATTCAGACAGGTGCAGTTCGCAATCAAGGTCTTGAGTTAGCGTTGAATTACAATAATACATGGAAAGATTTTACTTGGAATACAGGAGTTACTTATTCAATGAACAAGAATAAGATTCTTACCTTAGCTGATAATGCCATCAATCCTATCACTCGCGAGAAATTCTCTATTTCTTCTCTGAATATGGGTGGTCTGGGTAGTACCCGTTTCATCCTGAAAGAAGGTGGAAGCATGGGTGACATTTACTCCTTGATGGATTTGAAGAGAGATGCCAATGGAGCTGTTTATATCGATGAGAACAACAGTGTTGTAACAGAGAGTCTGGAAGCTAATAATTACATCAAATTAGGTAGTGTATTGCCGAAAGGAAACTTGGCATGGCGTAACAATTTCAGTTGGAAAAACATTAATGTGGCATTCCTTGTATCAGCTCGTCTGGGTGGAGTTGTATTCTCACGTACACAAGCTGTTCTTGATAACTTCGGAGTTTCTGAAGCATCTGCTGCTGCACGTGACAAAGGTTATGTATCGGTAAATGGAAACGACCGTGTAAATCCGGAAGGCTGGTATTCAGTAGTAGCTGGTGGTACGGCTGTTCCTCAGTATTATATTTATTCCGCTACTAATATTCGTTTGCAGGAAGCTTCTATCGGTTATACTATTCCGAGAAAATGGCTGGGCAATGTGTGTGATATCAAAGTTTCATTGATCGGACGTAATCTTTGGATGATCTACAACAAGGCTCCTTTCGATCCTGAAAGCGTGGCATCTACTGATAACTTCTATCAGGGAATTGACTACTTTATGATGCCTTCATTGCGTAATATTGGCTTTAATCTGAGCTTTAAATTCTAAATAAATCAAGATAGGTATGAAAAATATAATAAATAAATTAGTATTTGGATCTCTTACCGTTGCCTTGTCCTCGTGTATCGGTAACTATGAGAATATCAATTCCAACCCATATGAAGCTCCTGATTTGTCAGCGGATGGATATGCTTTGGGATCTGCCATGAATAACCTGGCCGGTTGCGTGGTATCACCGGATGTAAATACAGCTCAGTTCACAGACTGCTTGTTGGGCGGACCTTTAGGCGGATATTTTGCCGATTCTAATGCCGGTTTTACAGAAACCATTTCAAACTTCAATCCGAAAGACGACTGGAGCCGTGTGTTTCTGAAAAGTGATAAGATTATTCCGACATTATATTCTAATCTGACCCAAGTGAAACTTGTATCACAAAATACGAATGATCCGGTTCCTTATGCCATTGCACAAGTGATAAAGGTGGCAGCTATGCATCGTGTAACTGATGCTTTCGGTCCGATACCTTATTCTCAGATAGGTGCGAATGGCGAAATTGCTACTCCTTATGATTCTCAGGAAGTGACATATAATACATTCTTCGATGAGTTGAATGCAGCTATTGCCACACTCAATGAGAATTCTAACGAACAGCTCGTTCCTACAGCCGACTATATATATAAAGGTGATGTAAAGAAGTGGATCAGATTTGCCAACTCACTGAAGTTGCGTCTTGCTATCCGTATAGCTTATGCTAATCCGGTGAAAGCTCAACAGATGGCTGAAGAAGCTGTGAATCCTGCAAACGGAGGTGTCATCGAATCGAATGCGGACAATGCAACATGGAACTACTTTGAGACTTCACAAAATCCTATTTATGTAGCTACCCGCTACAATCAGGTACAGACTTCCGATCATGGCGGCGTACCCTGTTTGACTGGCGGTGATACGCATGCTGCTGCCGATATCATCTGCTATATGAATGGTTACAAGGATAACAGACGTGAAAAGTTCTTCACAAAATCCGAATGGGCGGGACAGGACTATGTAGGAATGCGTCGTGGTATTGTCATTCCCGAACTGAAGACAACCGGACATAAATACTCTGGGGTGAACATTGCTCCTACATCTCCGCTTTATTGGATGAATGCAGCCGAAGTAGCTTTCTTACGTGCTGAAGGGCAAGCTGTTTTTAACTTCAGCATGGGTGGTACAGCAGAATCATTCTATAATCAAGGTATCCGTCTGTCATTTGAGCAATGGGGTGCAGACGGTGTGGAAGACTATCTGAAAGATGATGTAAACAAACCGACTGCATATACAGACCCGGCAGGTACGAACACTTATCAGAATGCTTTGTCCAATATCACTATTAAATGGAATGATAGTGCTGACAAAGAAGAGAAGCAAGAACGCATTATCGTGCAGAAGTGGATTGCCAACTGGCAATTGGGTAATGAAGCTTGGGCAGACTTCCGCCGTACCGGATATCCGAAACTGATCCCGGTGAAAGAAAATAAGAGCGGTGGTGTCGTTGATTCAGAGAAAGGGGCGCGTCGTATGCCTTATCCGTTGGATGAGTTTGTCAGCAATAAAGCAAATGTAGAATATGCGATTGCCAACTACTTGCACGGTGCAGATAACATGGCTACAGATGTATGGTGGGCTTCTAAAAAATAATATTAAACTTAAAGGAAAGTATATATGAAAAATAACCTGAAATATAGATTGTCTGCTCTGCTGTTTCTGGCATCAGCTCTGACAATAACTTCATGTAGTGATTGGACAGATGTGGAAAGTCTCCAATTGAATACTCCTACATTTGAAGAGCAGAATCCTCAGTTGTATGCTGACTATCTGAAGGATTTGAACAGATATAAGTCTGAAGAACATAAGGTCACTTTTGTTTCTTTCGAGAACCCTAAGGGATCTCCCGGCAAGCAGGCTGAACGTCTGACCGTCGTACCTGACAGCGTTGATTTCATTTGTCTGAATAATCCGGAAGTAAGTCCCGAAGTACAGGCAGAAATGGTCAAAATACGCGAGAAAGGAACTCGTACGGTTTACAGTATTGATTATTCCAGCATTGAAAATGCCTGGAAGGAGAAAGTAAAAGCCGAACCGGAGTTGACAGAAGAGGATGCTCTTCAGTATATCGGTGAACGCACCAATGAGATGTTGGCACTCTGTGACAAATATAACTTTGATGGTGTTATTGCTGATTATACGGGGCGTTCGCTGGTGAGCCTTCCGGAGGCAGCTCTGAAAGAATATAATGACCGTCAACAGAAGTTTTTTGGCGAGGTGATGAACTGGCAAGGCAATCATGATGACAAGACTCTGGTATTCTACGGAAATGTACAATATTTAGTGCCGGAGAATATGGATATGTTAAGCAAGTTTGACTACATCATGTTGAAAACTGTTTCTTCTACCAATGCTGATGATCTTGCTTTAAAAGCATATTTGGCTATTCAGGCGGGTATAGATGCAGTAGGCGGTACAGAAGGAGGAGTGAATCCTGTTCCTGCTGATCGTTTTATCGTTTGTGTCGAATTGCCGCAGGCTGACGATAAGGATAAAGTGAAGGGTTACTGGAGTACAGTGGATGAAAAAGGCAATAAACTAGTAGCAGCTCCGGGAGCAGCCCGGTGGATGGTTGAAGCATCTCCTAATTACACCCGGAAAGGAATCTTTATTATGAATGTCCATAATGATTATTATAACAATACTTATGGATATGTGCGTGAAGTTATTCGTATTATGAATCCTAATAAATAAGAATAGAAATGAAACTCTATAAATATTGTTTTGCGCTTTTGGCTCTTACAACAGTCACAGTGAGTGGTTGTAAGAATGAAGATATCAATGAAGAGCATCATTATGACAATAAACTCTATGTTAGCTCGGCTCCTGTTTGTGATGATTTGCTGATTAAACCCAGTATAACTGAGGCTACCCGTGAACTTAGCTATCGTATAGCATCGCCGGCAGAACAAGATATTCAAATAAGCTTTGATGCGGCTCCCGCTATGACAGCAGCATATAATTTGATTTACAATGATAACGCAACTGCACTGGATTCATATTTTTATAATATACCAACAAAAACTGCTACTATTAAGGCAGGGGATATTTCCAGTGATAATATTGTGATTGACTTTAAGAATACCAACGAATTGGATAAGTCAAAACGATATGTATTGCCCGTCACCATTCTAGATGCATCCAATATTGATGTACTCGAAAGTGCCCGTACTGCTTATTTCATATTTAAGGGTGCTGCCCTTATTAATGTAGTGGCAAATATCAAAGAAATCTATTTCCCAATTAACTGGAAGAGCAGTGTGAATAGTCTTTCTACTGTTACTATTGAAGCTTTGGTTCGTAGTGAAGACTGGGTAGCAGGACGTGATAACGCCCTGAGTTCTGTTTTCGGTATTGAAGGTAAATTCCTTGTACGTATTGGTGATGCTGACCGTCCACGTGATCAAGTTCAGGTAGTAGCTCCCGGTGGTAATTTCCCAGGTCCGAATGTTGTTCCGGGTTTACCGGTTAATGAGTGGGTACACATTGCCATTGTTTATGATAATACAACAAAAGAACGAATCTATTATAAAGATGGTGTGCCTGTTTATAAAGACGAAGCAGCTTCAGGTAATGTATCTTTGAGCAGTGGTTGTTATATTGGTCGCGCTTGGGATGATACTCGTTGGTTGCCGGGAGATATTTCAGAAGTCCGCGTGTGGTCAGTGCAAAGAACGGCAGAGCAAATTGCCACTAATCCTTATGAAGTAGATCCTGCCAGTGAAGGACTGGTTGCTTACTGGAAGTTTAATGAAGGTGCTGGAAATGTTATTACCGACCAGACTGGACATGGTAATGATATTACAGGTTCGGGCGATCCTACTTGGGTAAAAGTAGAGATTCCTAAGATAAATTAATTGTTGGTTTAATCTTTTATTCAAGAATTCATTATGAATATGAAATATATAACTTCGGGTTTGTTCGCTGCCATGATTGTGAGCAGTACTGCATTCTTGACCTCTTGTGCTGATGATCTTGAGGTCGGAAAGAATATTGATGAGTCGGCCTACAGTGGCATTTATGAAAATAATGCATATCTGCGTGATGGAAAGTCGAACTTAGTTTCTAAGGTTGTCGAATTGCACGGTGAGACTTATGCTACTACAGTAAAAATGGGGTTGAGCAAGACACCTAATACAGCTACATCGGCAAAAGTGAAAATTGATGCTGCTTATTTGGAAACGTATAATAAGGCGCATAATACAGATTTTGCATTGTATCCGCAGGACTTGGTTACCTTTGCTAACGAAGGAATACTTACAGTGAACGCTAATACTAAATCAGCGGAGGTAGAGATGACTATTCGGGCAGGAGAAGGTCTGCAGGAAGATAAAACATATGCTATTCCGGTAGCTATCAGTGATCAGAGTAGTGATATCACTATTAAAGATGAAGATGCGAAACATTGTATTTATCTGGTGAAAGATATGCGAAATGCCGGTGATGCATATAAAGGAGAAGGTGTAATGCAAGGTTATTTGTTCTTTGAAGTAAATGACGTAAATCCGCTGAATACTCTTTCTTTCCAATTAGAGAATGGAAAACTTCTTTGGGATGTTGTTGTACTGTTTGCTGCTAATATCAACTATGATGCTGAAGCAGGACGTCCTCGTGTACAATGTAACCCGAATGTACAGTATCTGTTGGATAATAATGAAACTCTTCTTCAGCCACTGCGTAGACGTGGTGTGAAAGTATTGTTAGGACTGCTTGGTAACCATGACATTACAGGCTTGGCACAGCTTTCCGAACAAGGTGCTAAAGACTTTGCCCGCGAAGTTGCTCAGTATTGTAAGGCATATAACTTGGATGGAGTAAATTATGACGATGAGTATTCAAACAGTCCTGATTTGAGCAATCCGTCTCTTACTAATCCAAGTACGGCTGCTGCAGCTCGTCTGTGTTATGAAACCAAACAGGCAATGCCGGATAAACTGGTTACTGTATTTGATTGGGGACAGATGTATGGTGTAGCTACTGTCGACGGGGTAGATGCAAAAGAATGGATAGATATTGTGGTAGCCAACTATGGTAGTGCTGCATATCCTATCGGACAAATGACAAAGAAACAATGCTCCGGTATTTCAATGGAATTCAACTTAGGTGGTGGCGGTAGTTTATCTGCCTCTAAAGCTCAAAGTATGATAGATGGAGGATATGGATGGTTTATGGGATTTGCTCCAAGTCCGGCTAAATATGGTAGTGTTTTCAGCCGTCTTCAAGGTGGTGGCGAAGTATTGTACGGGTCCAATGTAGCAGCACCGACTATATTCTACAAGAAGAATGATCCGACGCCATATAAATATCCGGATGATCTTTAAATAAAATAGGAACAAATAAAAAACAAGAATATGAAAGCACATTATAAACTCTTTTTATCTCTGGCAATAGGATCATTCGTTACTTTTGCTGGATGTCAGGATGATGAGGTGGTGGATTTGGTCAAATATCCGGTGAATCAGCCTGCTATAACGATTGACGATGCGGAAGGAGCGTCTAAAGCGACGTTGACTGCGGTTTACAAATCTGATGGAACATTGGAATTAGATGGCCCTGTCACTAGAACTTATACATTCCATTTTGCTGCATCACCGGAAGATGCTACAGTGACTTTTGATATTATAAATACTAATATCCCAAAAGAAAATGTAGAGATCAGTGCCACTAAAGTAGTTCTTCCTGCCGGTTCAACAGATGCTTCTGTCACTGTGACTTTGAAGGATGAAGATTTTAGTTTTGCAGCATCCAATTATGATGCGACTACTTATGAATTAGGGGTGAAAGCCAGTGTGGAAGGATATAAGATAGGAACTGAACCAATAGAATCTAAAGTTGTAATAGAGAAGGAGGCATACACAGCTTCATGCTCTGTGGTTGGTGAGAGCGGTAATAACGTTACATTTGAACGTGCTTTCTCTCAAGGAGCGATTGTAAATCCTGATCCTATATCCTATACTTTCAAGATGAAGTTGGATAAGCCGGCAAGAAAAGACGTAAAAGTGAAACTTGCCACTACGGGATTGGATGAACAGTTCATGAATGATATCACTGTTACTCCTGCTGAAATTACCATAGCTGCCGGAGAGTTAGAATCAGCAGAGGTTACCTGGACTATTACTGATGATTTCTTGCTGACAACAGCTGGAGAAGAATCTCACACTCTTGTTGTTACTGCATCAGCAGAAAGTGAAGACCCCGTTGTGAAGGTTAATAGTAAGGAGAACTTCTTAACCTTTAATGTGGATAAAGTACTTAGAAACTTTAAATATTTGTCTGTTATAGGTAGTAACTGGACTGAATTGTCGAAAGTAGGTTGGAGTGCGGAGATTCCTTCTGGTGTCTCCGGTAGAGCTAGTTATTTGATTGATGGTAATGGAGGAAGCTATGGATCAGATGTATATAGTTATAATCCATTCTGGTTTGTTATTGATATGAAATCAGCACAGACTTTTAATGCTTTGGGTATGGATTATTATTATACGTATGCTTCTAAGAAAGTACGTATTTCAACTTCATTGGATAATGAAAACTGGACTCCACAGGGAGTGTTGGAAGTTCCTCGTGTGGGTAATCATTATTTCCAATTCTTCTCTTCTATAACAGCTCGTTATGTAAAGGTTGAATTATTGGAAGGCTTTGGTTCATATATTGATGTAACTGAAGTTTATATCTACAACGCTCAGTAAAGTCTAGTCATTAGCAGATTAGTTAATTTTAGAGCCAGGCTTCATTCTGAAAGTTTGGCTCTTTTCTTGTATAAGCTACTATGTCCCTCCTTGTTTCCTCGTAAGGGAACCCTTGTGCCAAGGGCTTGGCACAGTTGTGCCACTACGGTGTCATTGTTGTGCCAACGGCTTGGCACAGCCGTGCCACCAAATGGTGACAGTTGTGTCTTCTGAGCGTAACAGTAGTATCACTTCGTGTTACTGCCGATCACCAGTCATAATCTTCAACGTATGCATCAAAGTTTTGTAGATGAGTTGCTCCGCAATTCTTGAGGATATTTAATATTCTTTGTTGCTCGGAGGGGGTAAGGAGGCGTTCGCCTTTGCGGATGCGGTAGTAAGTTCTGCGACCAAAATAGCTCATTAAATGCGATATGACAGTTTGCATTTGCTTATAAGGTAAGTCTTCTAACATTCTGATGAATCCCTTAGCATAACGTACTTTGACATTAGAACGATAATAAGGACAATTCCCTTGTTGGGCAGCGAGATGTTTGGGACTGATAATAACCCAGTATTCAATCTTTTCCGGTACACTTTGTGCTGTAAGTAGTCTTAAGCAAGTGTTTGCTTTTGAACATTCCCGATTGAGGCACATTGCGTACTGATAGGGGACTTTGGTAAAGTCAATTTCTTCTTCCATGATTTATAGTTGTTTGTCCGGCAAAAGTAGTGAATACTAACTGAAAAATAGCCTGAAAGTAAACTTCTTTACTTTCAGGCTATCGTTTTTTTTGCCATTATCCGGATAAAGTCTTTCAGAACAGAGAGAAAGTCAGAAAACCGGAAGCAAAAGGGCCTAATATAGGAACGTGAATTTAATCGATGAACTAACTACTGTTCTTTGGAAAAAGAATAAGGCATATCCTCTTCTTTGGTTCCTCTGTTCAGATTCGGCCGATTACTCATGTCTACTTTGATAGTACCTCCCTTGAACAAATCTTCGTGACGCAGATAATTCTTGGTATGATCAGCACCATTGAAGCTCATGGAATCAATATAGAAATTTTCCGTGCTGTTATTGGGCGCGTCGATAACAAGACTATTGCCGTTCTCGAAGTGAAGAGTAGCCTTTTTGAACAGAGGAGTTCCCATCACATATTCGTCCGTTCCAGGGCAAACAGGGTAGAAACCCAGCGCAGAGAATACATACCAGGCAGAAGTCTGTCCGTTGTCTTCGTCTCCGCAGTAACCGTCCGGTCCGGGCGTGTACATTCTGTCCATTACCTGACGTAACCAATATTGAGCCTTCCACGGTTGTCCCGCATAGTCATAGAGGTAGATCATGTGCTGGATCGGCTGATTGCCATGCGCGTAGTTGCCCATATTCATCACTGTCATTTCACGAATTTCGTGAATCACTTGTCCGTAATAGCTGTCATCAAAAATGGGCGGTACGGCAAATACGGAATCCATCATGGTAACAAACATTTCTTTCCCGCCCATCAAGTCAATAAGTCCCTGCGGATCGTGGAAGACAGACCAGGTATAATGCCAGCTGTTTCCTTCCGTAAAGGCATCTCCCCATTTCAGTGGTGAGAAAGGAGACTGGAATGTACCGTCTTCGTTGCGACCACGCATCAGCTTGGATTCTTTATCGAAAAGATTCTTGTAATTCATGGCACGTTTGGCAAACAGGTTGATTTCTTTCTTGGGACGTTTCAGCTCTTTTGCCAACCGGTAGATACACCAGTCATCGTATGCATATTCCAAAGTACGGGCGGCGTTCTCGTTGATTTTCACATCGTAGGGTACGTATCCCAGCTTATTATAGTACTCGTATCCCAATCGTCCGGTGGAAGAAACCTCCGGATGTACATTCTCCGTTCCGTGAATCAGTCCTTCATACAGCGTTTTGATATCATCGACTTTTACTCCCTTCATATAAGCGTCCACAAGGATTGATGCGGAGTTATTTCCAACCATACAACCTCTGTGTCCCGGACTTGCCCATTCGGGGAAGAAACCGCTTTCCTTATACGTGTTGATTAATCCTTCCTGCATCTCTTTGTTGACCGACGGGTACATCAGATTCAGCAGCGGGAAGAGGCAGCGGAATGTATCCCAGAAACCGGTATCGGTAAACATATATCCCGGAAGTACCTGCCCGTTATACGGACTGTAATGGATGGGCTGGCCGTTTGCATCCAGTTCATAGAACTTGCGCGGGAATAGCAGCGAACGATACAGGCAGGAGTAGAATGTACGGTACTGATCCAAATTACCGCCTTCTACTTCTATTTTACCCAGTACTTGATTCCAGGCATCTTTTCCTTTTTGGGCGAGTTGTTCTATGTTATCTTTGCCCAGTTCGTTCATATTAGCAGCAGCCTGCTCAAAGCTGATAAAAGAAGAGGCGATACGTGCATTCACCTGTTCCCCTTTGCGGGTTTTGAATCCGATGATCGCTCCGGCATGGTCGGTCATCTGTTCCGCTACGTTCTCTTGCAGATTTCCGTTTTCTACCGTAGCCTTATAGGTGAAAGGTTTGTCGAACTCGATGATAAAGTAGTTCTTGAAGTTTTCAGGAACACCACCGCTGTTGCGTGTCGTATAACCGATTATCTTATTCTCTTCCGGAAGAATCTTGATGTAAGAACCTTTGTCGAAGGCATCTACGACCACATAAGAATGATCATTCTCCGGGAAAGTGAAACGAAAAAGCACGGCACGTTCCGTCGGTGTCATTTCGGTGACTATATCGTGTTCTGCCAGGTATACTTTGTAGTAGTAAGGAGTTGCCACTTCTCCTTTATGTGCAAACCAGCTTGCCCGTTTCTCTTCGTCAAACAACGGTTGGCCCACTATCGGCATAATCGAGAACTGACCATAATCATTGATCCACGGACTGGGCTGGTGTGTCTGTTTGAACCCGCGGATTTTGTTGGCGGTATAGGTATATTGCCATCCGTCTCCCATTTTGCCTGTCTGTGGAGTCCAGAAGTTCATACCCCAGGGACGGGCAATAGCCGGATAAGTATTACCTGTTGATAACTCAAAAGTAGACTGGGAACCCATCAGCGGATTGACATACTGCGTCCAGTCTTTGGCTTGGGACAATAGCGTACAACTAAGTACACAAGCTATCAATAAGAGTCTTTTCATGATTAGTAATGGTTTTTATATGATTATTGAGGAGAGTTGTTACTTCCCCATTGTGTAGGATGGTCAGTCATTTTGATCTCCATGATTCCGCCTGCTACAATGTCCTGATGTCCGAAGAATGGCGTGTCCAGAGGTTTGCCGTTCAGCAATACGCTTTCGATGTATTTGTTGCTTTTGGAGTTGTTCTTCACCACGATGCTGAATGTCTTTTCACTGGGGAGATTGATCACAGCTTTGTCGAAAGCCGGACGTCCGATAGAATACACCGGTTTGCCCGGGCATACCTGATAGAATCCCATCGAGTTGAGTATGTACCATGCCGACATCTGTCCGCAGTCTTCATTGCCGGACAACCCGTCGACGTTGTTGGCATACTGGCTCCGGTAGACACTGTCCACTAATTCCTGCGTTCTCCACGGACGATTCACATAGTTGTACAGATGAATCACGTGATGACTCGGCTCATTGCCATGTGCATACTGACCGATCAGTCCGCTGATATCAGCCGAGGTGGTTTCTCCGTCCAGACTCGAATCGACTGTAAACAGCGAATCCAGCTTTTCTACAAAAGCCTCCTCGCCTCCCATCAGTTTTACAAGTCCTTCCACATCGTGCGGAACAAACCAGGTCCACTGCCAGGCGGTTCCTTCGCAATAGTCATCGCTACGGTGAGTGGAGGCACGCGGGTTGAATGGGGTGCGCCATTCGCCATTCGAATCCAGTCCGCGCATGAAGCGGGTCGATTTGTCGAAATAGAACTCGTAGGCTTTGGCGAAACGTTCATACTTTGCTTTGTTTTCGAAGTCGTTCATTGCTTCGGCAAAGATGGAGATACACCAGTCGTCGTAGGCATATTCCAGCGCTTTGGCTACAGATTCATTTTCGCGGTCGCAGGGGATGTAGCCGATGGCGTTTTTATAATACTTCGCTTTGGGCATCAGATGCGGCAGCACCAGATCGGGGCATTTGATGCCTGTAGTGTCATATTCGGCTGCCCGTAGACTGGCTTTATATGCTTCGTGAGCATCAAAATTGCGGTAACCTTTCATATAGGCATCCACGATAACGGGGACCGCATGATATCCGATCATCGTTCCAGTGTAGTTGGAAGCCAGATCCCACATTGGGTATATTCCGCCTTCCTGATGTTTCCTGATCAGTGAATTGATGAACTGATTGTTCAGATTCGGGTCGATGATCGTCATCAGCGGGTGCAGTGCACGGAAAGTATCCCACAGGGAGAAGACAGTATACAGAGGATTGATGGTATCTCCCTGATGTACTTCGAGATCCATGCCGAGATAGCGTCCGTCCGCATCCGTAAACAGGTTCGGGCTGATGGCCGTATGATACAGGGCGGTATAGAAAATGGTTTTATCTTCTTTATCGGAAGTGGTGATGTCTATTTTAGACAGATAATTGTTCCAGGCAGTGCGGGCGTCTTTTCGTACCTTGTCGAAGTCCCATTCGGGAATTTCGGATTCCACATTCTTGCGTGCGCCGGCGATATCGACAGCAGATACACCCACTTTTACCAGTACTTCTTCGTCTTTCTTTGTATTGAAGTGCAGCACCGCTTTGCATACAGGCAGGCGCTTGCCGTTGTCCATTGTGACAGAATCGGTGATGAGGGTATATGCGAACGGTTTGGAGAACTTGGCGTAGAAGTTAATGTACTGGTCGAAAGCCCAGTAAGTCGTCTTCTTGTGTCCGCAGATTTCCGTGTCGCTGATTACTTCGATTTCCATCTCGTAGTTGGTCTGCCGTTGCAGGCTGTAGTCCAGGTCGATGATAAATCCGGATTCTGTGCTTTCGGGGAAAGTGTAGCGGTGGATGGCGCCGCGCTTGGTAGCTGTGATCTCCGCTTTTACCTGATAGGTGTCGAGGAAGACGGAGTAATATCCGGGTTCCGCTGTCTCATTCTCGTGCGAGAAAGCAGAGGCGTAAGCCAGTTTCTGGCTTTCCGGATCTGTTGTCAGATACTGCGGCTTGCCGACAGTCGGCATCAGTAATACGTCTCCGTAGTCACAACAGCCTGTACCGCTGACGTGGGTATGCGAAAAACCGTTGATCGTGTTGTCGTCGTAATAATAACCGGAGCAAGCGTCCCAGCCGTCGATCCGGGTGTCCGGACTGGGCTGGATCATACCGTGTGGAACTACGGCTCCGGGGAAAGTATGTCCATGTCCGCCGGTGCCTATGAAAGGATTGACATAAGCACTATAATCTTTTACACTGGGGGACTCTGTGCAGGAGTTGAGCATTATAAATCCTCCGAAACATCCTATCAGAAGTGTCTTTAATTTCATGTCGTTTATTAGTTTAAGTTTAACACAGGATTCATTTCTTATCTGAAGAGATAAAGATATTGTTTCCTACGATTTTATATTCAATAGGTATGGAATTCTGCAAGGATTTCAATACCGATTCGATGGTTGATTTTTTCTTCAATACACCCGAATATGTTTTGTCCGACCGAATGTCAGGAGACAGAATGATCTTCACGTCGTAGAAGCGTTCCAGTGCCTTGGTGATGGTAAATATGTTTGCTTTATTGAATGGTATCAGATTGTCACGCCATACAGCATCCAGTTTCGCGTCGACCTGTTTCACCGTCAGTCGTCCGCTGTTTCTGTTCAGTTCGGCACGCTGACCGGGGGCGAGGACAATTTGTCCTTCGTCCTTGTTGCCTTTCACTTCGATTTCTCCTTCGATCAAGGTTGCTTCCGCTATCCGGCAACGTTTGTCGCATTTGAAGTTGAAAGTGGTTCCTAGTACACGTACGCGCATAGCGTCGCTTTCTACCGTGAATGGTTTATGGCGGTTCTTGGTCACTTCGAAATAGGCTTCTCCGTCCAGATACACATTACGTTCTTTTTCGGAGAATTCGCGCGGGTACTTCAGCGTGGCAGCATTGTTCAGCCAGACTTTCGTTCCATCCGGCAAGACAACTTCCTTCACGATGCCTTCATTGGCAACGGCTACCAGCATCTGATGCTCCGGCCGGTTGTAGAACCAATATCCAGCTCCTCCGCCCATTAGTAAAGCAACGGCAAGGATGGCCGCATATCTCATCCAGCGATGCATATGCAGTACTTTATCTTTCTTCTTTTTCTCTTGAGACAGTTGTTTATAAAGCCTTTTTTCCGCATTAGCCATTCTCTGTTCATCGGCATAATGGTCGAATTTACCCAGATGATAAATTTCTTCCATGCGGAACAACTGGCGGGCATTTTCGTCCGATTCGCTGATCCAGGCATTCACCTTGATCAGCTCTTCTTCAGAACACTGACCAGTCAGATATCTGTTTATTATTTCTTCGCTCAGATTTCTCATTTTCTTTTCCTTCATATAAGTAATACAATTGAAAACCCAAAAACACTTATCTTTAATCCAATAAAAATAAGAGGAGAATGAACCAAAGATGTCCGAGACGATTTCGCAGGAACTTCAATGCCTTATACATATGTGCCTCTACCGTGCGGAGTGAAACTCCCAGTACATCGGCTATCTCCTTATTTTTCATGTCGTGCAGATAGCTGAGCTTGAAAACTTCTTTGCACTTGTCCGGAAGCTCATTGATTGCATCGTGAATCTCTTTCCGCAATTCCCGGTCTTCGATCTTGCGGATCACTTCGTTGTTGTCCGGCTGATAAAACTCTGCACGCCTCCGGTTTATCTCTTCCATGGCGGCGCAATAGCCATCTTCTACATTACGATGTTTCAATACGTTAAGGGCACGTGTATAGACAGCACGATAGAGGAAAGCCTGAATCTGCTCTCCTATCTCTATGCTGTCTTTTCGTTTCCAAAGCTCTACGAACACGTCCTGCACTACATCCTCCGCCTCTTCTTCTCCTACCAGTCGGGTGGCATAGAATATCAGGCTGGGGTAGTACCTGCGGAATAGAGCTTTGTAGGTTAAGTCGAAGTTTTCATTCATTTTTCCGATAGATTAGTTTAGGTGGACCTACTGGGTCTGTTCTTCAAATTCGACTTCCACTAATGGAGTATTCCCCATTTCAAATTCGACGGTGGCACCGCTCATAATCTGTTCATGGGTAAGGTAGGTCTTGTTGTACGGTTGACCGTCTACTTTGATAGATTGAATGTAAATATTCTCTTTGCTTACTTTGGGAGCAAGTACTGTAAATGTCTTTCCGTTAGCCAGATGCAACTTCATCTCCGGGAACAGGGGAGTACCTATTTCATACTTTCCGCTGACCGGATTGACCGGATAGAATCCCATTGCGCTGAATACGTACCAGGCAGACATTTGTCCGCAGTCTTCGTTTCCGCAAAGACCGGCAGGCTCGTTCTTGTAAAGCTCGTTCATTACTTTGGCAACGTATTTCTGTGTCAGGTTCTGTTGTCCTACGGCATTGAAGAGATAGATTACGTGATGGCTCGGTTCATTTCCGTGAGCATATTGTCCGATCATTCCCGTGCTGAAGATGGGAAGTTCTTCGTCGGCTGCCGGATGGTAGGTAAACATACTGTCCAGTTTCTCTGCAAAGCGGCTTGTGCCTCCTGTGAGATCAATCAGACCGTCTATGTCATGCTGCACGGACCAAAAGTATTGCCAGCCATTGCTTTCGCAGATATGCGGAGTGTATTCGTCGGCTTTGAAGTTTTTGATAAAGTTACCTTTATCGTCACGCGGCTGCATGAACGAAGTGGCCGGATTGTAAACATTCTTATAGTTCTGAGAACGTTTGTAGAATTCGTCCGCTATCTCCTTCTTGCCCATCTTGTTCGCCATCTCAGCGATGCAGTAATCGTCAAATGCATATTCCAGTGTTTTGGACAGTGACCAATTTTCGGCATTGTAATGATCTGTCACATTGTAAGGAATATAGCCTAATTGCTTGTATAGCCCGATGCCCCGGTAGTTATCCAGATTGGCGGTAGCTACGCAGGCGGCCAGTGCTTTCTCTGCATCAAAGTTGCCTATACCTTTCAGATAGGCATCTACAATCACGGGAACGGCATGATAGCCGATCATCATATCGGTTTCACTCCCGTAGAAGTTCCATACGGGCAGGCGTCCGTTCTGTTCAAAGAAGGCGATGAAGGATTTTACCATGTCGTTAACACGTTCCGGTTCGGTATATGTAAAAAGGGGATGGGCGGCACGGTAGGTATCCCAAAGGGAGAAAGTGCTGTAATTCACCCAGCCGTCACTCTGATGTACTTTTTTGTCGGGACCGTAATAGGCTCCGTCTACGTCACTGTAAATCGTAGGTGCGATCATCGAGTGGTACAGAGCTGTATAAAAGTTTACTTTATCGTCTTGATTGTTACTCTCGACTTCGATCTTTCCCAGTTGGCGGTTCCAGTTTGCTTTTGTTTCTGCCAGATACTTGTCGAAGTCATTTTCGGGCACTTCGGCTTGCAGGTTCTTGGCTGCGCCTTCCATGCTGACGCCGGAAATGGCGGTATTGACGAGAATCTGTTCTCCTTCTTCGGTATGGAAGTCAAAACGTGCGATGACAGCCGTACCGATGTGTTGCTTGTCTTTGATAATGGCAGTCGTATCCAGTTCTACCTTGTCGAAAGGCTTGGAGAAGCGGGTGCGGAAGTAGATTCGCTGGTCGCGTGCCCAGCCGTCGGAGTAACGGTATCCTTGAATCGTCACAGAGTCCACTACTTCGATGTGCGAATCGTTTGTGAAGTCCCAGTTCATGGCTTTCTTCAGATTCAGGAAGATGGCGGCTTCGGCTTTGGGGAAGGTGTATCGCTGGATGCCACAACGTTCGGTTGCGGTCAGTTCCACATTGATATGGTAGTCTTTCAGACGTACTTGATAGTAGCCTGCATAGGCGCTCTCTTCATCGTGAGAAAACTTGGAGTAGATGCCCAGCGGCGCTTCTGCCTCTTTGTAGGGCAGTGTGACCGGCATGAAAGAGATGTCGTACAAGTCGCCTGCACCTGTTCCCGAAAGGTGGGTATGGCTGAAGCCGGCGATGGTGCTGTCCGGATAAAAATAGCCGGAGATGCGGTCCCATCCCGGAAGTCCGTTGTCCGGGCTGAGCTGCACCATACCGAAGGGGGCTTGTGCGCCGGGATAAGTGTTTCCTGTGAAATCGGTGCCAATAAAAGGATTTACATACGATGTGTAATCAATTTCAGCTTGTGTCTGTTTGGTGTTGCAGGATGCAAAAATACAAACGATTAGAAGTAGGTAAATAGGTGTTTTCATCGGTGTACGGGTATTGGTGATTACTTATTTTATTATTTGAAGGATAAGAAAAATAATTAATCTGTTTACAAAGGTAGGAAAAAGTTGTGATAATTGAGTTTATATCACGAATATTTTTGGCAGGAGGCTGATTAGTTGCTGTTGACACTGGAATCTGAAATAAAAAAACGTGCCTTAAAGTGCGGGTGACTTTAAGACACGGTTCTTGTATTGGATGTATGTTACTGCTTTTTTAGATACCTGCGAGTTCCAGTACCTTTTCGATAGCGGCATTCAGTCCGTCTGTATTCTTGCCTCCGGCAGTAGCGAAATGAGGTTGACCGCCTCCGCCGCCTTGAATCAGTTTGGCTGCTTCTTTCACCAGGTTGCCTGCTTTCAAGCCACCGGCCACCAGATTGTCACTTAGCATGACGGTCAGCATAGGCTTGCCGTTGTCGAGGCTTCCGGCCACAAAGAACAGGTTTTCTGTGATTTCACCGCGAAGCTGGAAGGCGATATTCTTCACCACTTCCGCCGGCAACGGAGCACAGAACTTGATTACCTTGATACCGTGAATTTCCTGTATATTCTTCAGCAGTCTTTCTTTCAGCGAGGCTTCTTTCTCTTTCATGTAGTCTTCTACCTGCTTTTTCAGTCCTGCGTTTTCCTCAATATACTTGCGGATGGCAATACCCAAGTCGGGTGCGTTGTTGAAGAGCGATTTCAATTCACTGATCGTATCCTGAATGGTATCCAGCATTTCTTCCACACGGGCTCCCGTATATGCTTCGATACGGCGTACACCGGCTGCAACAGAGCTTTCGGAAATGATCTTCACCATACCGATATTTCCGGTTGCGGCTACGTGGATACCTCCACAGAATTCGATAGAAGAACCGAACTGGATGACACGTACTCTTTCACCGTACTTTTCACCGAAGAGGGCGATAGCTCCTAGCTCTTTCGCTTCTTCGATAGGAATGTTGCGGTATTCCTTCAAAGGTATGTTGGCACGAATCTTGGCATTCACCAGGTGTTCTACCTGGCGGATTTCTTCGTCGGTCACCTTCTGGAAGTGAGAGAAGTCGAAACGCAGTGAATCCGGTGTTACTAACGAACCTTTCTGTTCGATATGCTCGCCCAGTACTTCACGCAGGGCAGAGTCCAGCAGGTGAGTTGCCGAGTGATTGGCTGCGCAGGCTGCCCGTTTGTCGGTGTCTACACAAGCCATCATCGGAGCTTCCGGATGTTCCGGCAACTTTTTGGTAATATGTATCGGTAGATTGTTCTCTTTCTTGGTGTCAATCACTTCGATGGTCTCGAATTCGCTGACCAATACACCGGTGTCGCCTACCTGACCACCGCTTTCTGCATAGAACGGAGTACAGTCAAGTACGATCTGATACAGTGTCTGGTTTTTCTGCTTGATCTGACGATAGCGGAGAATAGATGCTTCGTATTCAGTATAGTCGTAACCTACGAATTCGGTTGTTCCTTCTCTCAGAGTCACCCAGTCACCGGTTTCGATGGCGGCAGCGTTACGTGCACGCTGTTTCTGCTGTTGCATTTCCGCGTTGAACTCTTCGATGTTGACTGTCATTCCATTTTCGCGAAGAATCAGTTCTGTCAGGTCTAACGGAAAACCGAAAGTATCATATAAGGTAAAGGCATCTTTACCGCTGATTTCTGTCTTTCCGGCGGCCTTTGTATCTTCCATTGTTTTATCCAGCAGACGGATGCCTGTTTCCAGCGTGCGAAGGAAGGCTTCTTCTTCTTCCTTGATTACTTTTTCGATCAGACCTTTCTGTGCGATCAGTTCCGGATAAGCGTCTCCCATGTTGTCGATCAACACCGGAAGCAGCTTGTACATGAATGACTGTTTCTGTCCGAGGAAAGTATATCCGTAGCGAACGGCGCGGCGGAGGATACGGCGGATTACATAACCTGCCTTGGCATTGGAAGGCAGCTGACCGTCCGTAATGGAGAAAGCAATCGTACGGATGTGGTCAGCGATTACACGCATGGCGATGTCCTGCTGCTTGTCTTTTCCGTACTCTGTGCCTGACATTGCTGCAATCGCTTTCAGCATCGGCTGGAATACGTCTGTATCGTAGTTGGAAGTCTTGCCCTGCAAAGCCATACAGAGGCGTTCGAATCCCATACCTGTATCGATAACCTTTGCAGGAAGTGGTTCGAGGCTGCCGTCAGCTTTACGGTTATATTGCATGAACACAAGGTTCCATATTTCAATTACTTGGGGATGATCGTGGTTGACGAGATCACGGCCGGAGATTTTGGCACGTTCTTCTGCCGGACGGAGGTCGATGTGGATTTCCGAACAAGGTCCGCAAGGACCTGTATCACCCATTTCCCAGAAGTTGTCGTGCTTGTTGCCGTTGATGATGTGATCTTTCGGCAGATACTGTTCCCAGTAAGAAGCGGCTTCGTCGTCACGACTCAGTCCTTCTTCGGGGCTTCCTTCGAATACGGTGGCGTACAGGTGTTCCGGATTCAGTTTCAATACTTCTACCAGATATTCCCATGCCCAGTTGATGGCTTCTTTCTTGAAATAGTCACCGAATGACCAGTTGCCCAGCATTTCGAACATGGTGTGGTGGTACGTGTCGTGTCCCACTTCTTCCAGGTCATTATGCTTTCCGCTTACACGCAGACATTTCTGAGAGTCCGCGACTCTGTGGTATTTGGCCGGGTGGTTACCCAAAATAATATCTTTAAACTGGTTCATCCCTGCGTTGGTAAACATCAGGGTAGGGTCATCTTTTATCACCATCGGAGCCGAGGGAACAATGTGGTGTCCTTTCGACTCAAAGAAATTCTTGAATGAATCTCTGATCTCTTTTGCAGTCAACATATTCTTCTATATATCTATTGTTGAGGTTAATATTCTCAAAAAACTGTGCAAAGATAGCTTGTTTTTATTACTTTTGCCGTATTAACAAGCGAAATATTTCCAAAAAGATGCGCAAAGTTTACTACATCTACAATCCAAGGACGCAGACTTATGACCGAATTTACCCTACCGTACGGCAGCGTGCGCTTAGCATTCTGCGCCGGCTTTTTATCGGTATGGGACTTGGAGCCGGATGCTTCATCGTCTTGCTTCTGGTGTTCGGATCGCCTTCGGAGAAGGAGCTGCGAATCGAAAATAGCCGTCTTTTGGCGCAATATAATGTACTTTCCCGCCGTCTGGATGATGCGATGGGGGTGCTGCAGGATATTCAGCAGCGTGACGATAACCTGTATCGGGTGATTCTGCAAGCTGATCCTGTTTCGCCGGCTATCCGTCAGGCAGGTTTTGGAGGTACGAACCGGTATGAGGAGCTGATGGATCTGGCAAACTCCAAGCTGGTGGTAAATACGACCCAAAAGCTGGATGTACTGTCCAAACAACTTTATATCCAGTCCAAATCTTTCGATGACGTGGTGGATATGTGTAAGAATCATGATGAAATGCTGAAATGTATTCCGGCTATCCAGCCTATCTCCAATAAAGACCTTCGCAAGACTGCTTCCGGATACGGAACACGTATTGATCCGATTTACGGTACGACGAAGTTTCATTCGGGAATGGACTTCTCCGCTCATCCGGGAACGGATGTCTATGCGACCGGTGACGGTACAGTGGTAAAAGTAGGATGGGAAACCGGATATGGCAATACGATTGAGATTGATCATGGCTTCGGTTATCTGACTCGGTACGCTCACTTACAGAGCTATAACACGAAAGTTGGGAAAAAGGTGGTGCGTGGCGAGGTGATTGGAAAAGTGGGAAGTACAGGTAAGAGCACCGGTCCTCATCTTCACTATGAGGTACACGTGAAGGGAAAGGTTGTGAATCCTGTCAACTATTACTTCATGGACTTGAGTGCGGAAGATTATGAGAAGATGATTCAACTAGCCGCCAATCACGGTAAAGTGTTCGATTAATCTCTTAAAACAACGATTTCTATGCTGAATACGGACAAAGAACTAAAATTATATTACTCCATAGCCGAAGTGGCCGATATGTTTGGAGTCAATGCATCCTTGCTTCGTTTTTGGGAGAAGGAGTTCCCGCAGATTTCTCCCAGGACAACGGGGAGGGGGATACGTCAGTATCGAAAGGAGGATGTGGAAACGATTGGTCTGATCTATCATCTGGTGAAGGAGAAAGGTCTGACGCTTCCCGGTGCCCGTCAACGGTTGAAGGATAATAAGGAAGCCACGGTTCGCAATTACGAAATTGTGAACCGTCTGAAAGGTATTAAGGAAGAGCTTCTGGCTATCAAGAAAGAACTGGACGGACGATAAATTATTCCTCCACCCGGTTCACCTGTTTGATGTTTTGAATCTTCTTCAGATTATTACAGATTGTCTTTACATCTTCCACATCGTGTACCCATAGCTGAATCTTTCCTTCGAATATCCCGTCATTCGTTTCAATGGCAAGTTTACGGATGTTCACGTTGAGCTGTCTGGAAATGACCTGAGTCACTTCATTCAGAAGTCCCATGCTGTCTATACCTCTTAAATAGATATATACGAGGAAAGAAAGTTCTTTGTGAGTATCCCATTCGGTCGCTAATATACGGTTACCATAGCTGCTTTTCAGCTTGGCAGCAACAGGGCACTGGCGTTTATGAATAATAATGCGGTCGTTTTCATCAACGTAACCCAAAACATCATCACCGGGAATCGGATGACAACATTCGGCCATGATGTATTTCTTTTGCAGGCTTTCTTCGGTCAGTTTAAGAATCTCTTTCGGATTGATCTTTTCTTTTTCCTGCGGTTCTTTCTCTTCCGGTTTTTCCTTGTTGCTGTTCCCGAAGGAGAACGTCAGGTATTTCTTCCAGTTGCTGGTTTGCTTTTCTCTCAGCTCGTTCTTGTCCGCTTCTCCCAAAGTAATGGCTTTGCTGCCGATAGCGGCCAGTAACTCTTCTTCATTCTTAAAGTTGTGAAACTTACGCAACTTCTCGATGACAGCTTCTTCCGGACGTATTTCTTCCTTCTTCAGAAACTCACTGAGTAGCTCTTCGCCAATTTTCTGATTCGCTTTCCGTTCTTTGCGAAGAATCGCTGCGATCTTGGCACGGGCACGGGCGGTCGTTGCGAATACCTCCCATTGCGGTTGTACACGTTGGGATTTTGAAGTTAATATTTCAACCTGATCACCACTTTGCAGTTTATGGCTTAGCGGCACTAGTTTATGATTGACTTTGGCGCCGATACAATGGCTACCGATATCTGTGTGCAGTGAGAAGGCAAAATCCAGCGCCGTAGAGTTCTGCGGCATTGTCTTTAACTCTCCCTTCGGAGTGAACACAAAGATTTCGGAAGCAAACAGGTTCAGTTTGATCGTATCCAGAAAATCTATCGCATCCGGTTGCGGATCATCCAGTATCTCTTTAATGGTTTTCAGCCATTTCTCCAGTTCACCTTCGTCTTCGCTGCCTCCTCCTTCTTTATATTTCCAGTGGGCGGCAAAGCCTTGTTCTGCAACATCGTTCATCCGTTCGCTGCGAATCTGTACTTCGATCCATTGTCCGTTGTTTCCCATCAGGGTGACGTGCAATGCCTGGTAACCATTCGCCTTCGGATGGCTTACCCAGTCGCGCAGGCGGTCGGGATGAGGCTTGTATATCTTGGAAATGGAGACATAGATGTCGAAACAGTCGTTGAGTTCTTCTTCCACGTTGCGTGGTTCGAAGATGATACGGACAGCGAGCAAGTCATAAATCTCCTCGAACGGGACGTGCTTGGTTTGCATCTTGTTCCAGATGGAGTAGATCGATTTCACACGTGCCAGAATCCGGTATTTCAGCCCCATCTTATCCAGCTGAGTGCGGATCGGAGCTGTGAAGTCGTTGAATACTTTGTCGCGTTCGGCGGCGGTAGCATTCAGCTTTTCTTCTATTTCGGCATATTCTTCGGGGTGTTCGTATTTGAAACTGAGGTTTTCAAGCTCTGTTTTGATCTTGTACAGACCTAGGCGGTTGGCTAACGGGGCATAGATGTAGAGAGTTTCTCCTGCTATCTTGTATTGCTTGTTGGGCAGCATGGAACCCAGCGTGCGCATATTGTGCAAGCGGTCGGCTATTTTGATCAGGATAACCCGGATATCGTTCGACATGGTGAGCAGTAACTTCTTGAAGTTCTCTGCCTGTGCCGAAGCGCGGTCGCCGAAGATTCCTCCGGAGATTTTGGTTAGTCCGTCTACAATCTGGGCAATCTTCGGTCCAAAGATATTTTCGATGTCTTCTACCGTGTAATCAGTGTCTTCTACTACGTCGTGCAGTAGTGCCGCACAGATAGAAGTAGAACCAAGACCAATTTCGTTACATACTATTTGTGCAACGGCAATCGGGTGCATGATATAAGGTTCGCCAGATCGGCGTTTGATTCCTTTGTGTGCCTGATTAGCGAAGTTGAAAGCTTTTGTGATGATTTCAACTCGTTTGCGATGTTTAGTATGGAGATAATCATTCAGAAGTTCCTGGAACGCCTGATTGATCATCTCTTCATCTGCTATTTCTTTGGGGGTTATATTATCCATATTCGTTATCCTTTCATTCGCTTATTTTTGCAAAAATAAGCAAATTTCCGAATGAAGCAAGCGGGAAGTCATTTATTTGTAGATTTTCAATTGTTTTCCTGCTGCGATTCTGGTGTTCGACATACCGTTCCACTGCTGTATATCTTTGACACGTACGCCTAGCTTTTCGGCAATCGATGAAAGAGTGTCTCCACTTTTTATCTTATAATAAGTCAATTTTCCTTTACCGGCCACTGCACTTGTCTGTCTGCGGGTGGTTGGAGTTACTTCTTTCACGGCAACGGTTTTGCGGTTGCGGAATAGCTCGTCAGCACGGTGTGCGTAGATCGTATCTTGCTTGTCAATAAACGTACTGATGGCGCCTTGTGGTAAACGTAATGTACAAGGTTTGGTCGTGCCGGGAATCACTTGTTTCTTGTATTGGGGATTCAGGCTCTTCACTTCCTCCAGCGGAACATTGCAAAGTTCGGCAATCTGCTCGAAATGCAGGTTTTTAGTGACTTGCACCGTATCTGTGCTTGCCGGAATGTTTGTTTCCATCGGACAGATGTTGTGGTCGCAATAATATGTCATCACGTAGTTGGCTGCAATGAAAGCAGGTACGTATCCGCGTGTCTCTTTGGGCAGCAGGTTATAGATTTTCCAGTAATCCGTTTCGCCTCCGGCGCGGCGGATTGCCTTGTTGATAGTACCTGGGCCGCAGTTATAGGCTGCGATAACCAGATTCCAGTCTCCATAAATATCGTACATCTCTTTCAGATAACGGGCGGCAGCCCAGGTTGCTTTGATCGGGTCGCGGCGTTCATCTATCAGACTATTGGATTCAAGACCGTAAATCTTTCCTGTCCCAATCATGAATTGCCACAGTCCCGAGGCGCCGGCACGTGACACAGCCGAAGGATTCAGTGCGGATTCGATAATCGGCAGGTACTTCAGTTCCAGAGGAAGTCCGTAAGCGTCCAGTGCTTCTTCAAAAATAGGCATATAGAAATTGCAGGCGCTCAGCATGAATGAAACCTGATTGCGCAGGCGACCCGCGTACATATCGATGAATTTGCGTACAATGTCATTATAAGGCATCTCCATGACAGCCGGAATACGTGAAAGGCGGTCAATGTAGACAGAATCACTGAATAAAGGATTCACTTCCGCCGTACTGCAATCTTTGCCTAAATCAATATAGTTTTTAGCTTTCCAGTCGTTCAGCAGACTGTCGAGCGGGTAAGTCATACTCTTTGGAAGATCGATGCTTTCTTTGCGTTCGGTTCCGTTTTCACGAATAACTACATCTACACTTTGAGCTTTTACCTGTGTGGTTGCCAACAGGAAAAGGAAAATAATCGAACAATAGTTTTCTAATTTCTTCATGCTTTAATTATAAGTTCAATCTAAATTGTGTTTTTAAAATCGTAGTACGCATTGCAGTCCCACTGACTTATTCTTGTAACTGTTGGAGCGAAACTGGCTGTTATTGTCAATGACAGTTGGCTCCAGCTTCATACTCAAGTCAGGTGAAATGTCGAAGTTTGATAATTCCGCATCGACATAGGCATCGATGATGGAAATAAGGTATACTCCGATAAATGCAAATATACTAAGGTCCCGAAAACGACGGAACGAGTCCTTTCTTCGTTTCAAGGTGTTTTTCAGTTGCTCTTCATTATACTGGGCGTTCGGTGGCAGCAAATCTTCATAGCTCTTGGTGTTTGGATTACTGTCCATGATGTCCAGATAGGCCTGTGAATAGTCTTTATACATTTTCCCGTTCCAGCTGAGGGCATACGCACATCCTGCAAACCCTCCATATATAATAGGTAGTTTCCAGTATTTACGGTTGTAAATCTGTCCTCCGCCGGGGAATACGACTGCAAGCCATGTCGCTTTGGTTGGGTTAGGAATGAACAGTTTCTTGTTGAGATTCTGCACAGGAGGTACTGTGTCGGTTTTCACTACAATAGGTGTCGGCTGTTCTATCTTCTTCAGTTCTTTTTTATTGGCTGCGTCAAGGCTGTCGGCTATCTGTATTTTGGCAGCAGACAGACTGTCGGTTGCTTGCAGGCGTTCCGGATGCAATATCTTGATCGAATCCTTCTTCAGCGAATCCATCACCTGAGCAGGATCCCGGTGCCTTCGTGCACGTGCTTTCGGTGCTTCCCGGCTCTGAATAATACTGTCTTTCTGTACCGGAGTCACAGGTTCTTGTGCATACACATCAATCCCTGCCACCTGTAGAAAACAGAGAAGCAGGGTGATGATGAGTAACTGATATTTCTTACTTTTTCTTGTCATCTACTTTTTTAGCGTATCGAAGATTTCCATGATACGTTCCAGTTCCTCCTCGTTGCTGAAAGGAATACTGATTTTTCCTTTCCCCTTTTCGGAGCAAGTCAGTTGTACCTTGGTGTTGAAAAATCCCGTGAGTTGTTGCTTTAGTAAATTAAACTCTTCCGGTAGTTTACTGCGTTTCGGAGTGATTTTCCGTGTGCCGCTTTTCACAGCTTCTCCTTCGCTCAGCGATTTGACAATCTCTTCTACTTTGCGGACGGAGTATCCGTGTTCCTGTATCTCTTCGAATATTTTTACTTGAAGTTTGGGGTCGCCTAATGAAATCAATGCACGTGCATGTCCCATATCCAGCTGTTTGTTTTGCAGAGCCATCTGTATAGGAGCCGGCAGTTTCAGCAGACGCAGGTAGTTGGCGATAGTAGTCCGGTTCTTGCCGATACGTTCGCTCAGGCGTTCCTGTGTCAGTTCATACTGGTCCAGCAGATGTTGATAAGCCAATGCTATTTCTACCGCATTCAGGTCTTCACGCTGTATGTTTTCAATCAGCGCCATTTCCATCATGTTTTCGTCGTCGGCGGTGCGGATGTAGGCAGGGATGGTTTTCAGTCCTGCTTTTTGTGAAGCACGGTAACGACGCTCTCCCGCGATGATCTGATACTCATCGTCCGAGAGTTTGCGTAGAGTGATAGGCTGTATGATACCGATTTCCGCAATGGAGTCAGCCAGTTCCTGCAAAGCCGTTTGATCGAATTCGCGGCGGGGCTGATTGGGGTTGACGGTAATCTTCGCCAACTCTATTTCACTAATGGAAGAAGAACCTTCGGTTTTCACATCATCCATTGAGAGCAAGGCGTCAAGTCCGCGTCCTAATGCATTTCTTTTTTGTGTTGCCATATCTTCTTCGGTTATTTATTTCTGTTGATAATCTCTTTGGCAAGGGCGAGATGGTTTTTGGCACCGGTAGAGTCCGCATCATAAAGAATGGTCGGGATACCGTAGCTGGGAGCCTCGCTCAGTTTCACATTTCGCTGGATCACACTGTTGAAAACTAATTCCTGAAAGTGTCTTTTCACTTCGTCGTAAATCTGGTTTGCCTGACGCAGACGTGAGTCATACATCGTCAGCAGGAAACCTTCGATTTCCAGAGCGGGATTCAGTTTCGACTTGATGATTTTAATTGTATTCAGCAGTTTGCTGATGCCTTCGAGAGCAAAATACTCAGCTTGCACGGGGATGATCACGGAGTCGGCTGCCGTCAGGGCATTGATGGTGATCAGTCCGAGTGAAGGAGAACAATCTATCAGAATATAGTCATATTCTTTCTTCAAGGGTGTGAGCACTTCTTTCAGTATCTTTTCGCGGTTTGGGAGGTTCAGCATTTCAATCTCTGCTCCTACAAGATTGATGTGCGAAGAGATCACTTTCAAAGAGTCGATTTCTGTGTCAAGAATAGCGTCCTGTACATTGGCTCTGTCAATAATGCATTCATAGATAGTGCATTCCGACTGCTTGATGTCCACTCCCAGACCGGAAGAGGCATTTGCTTGCGGGTCGGCATCTACCACGAGTACTTTCTTTTCAAGTGTAGCAAGTGACGCTGCGAGATTAATCGTAGTCGTGGTCTTTCCTACACCCCCTTTTTGATTGGCCAAAGCAATTATTTTTCCCATATACTCTAAATTTATTGGCAGCGAAATAAGTGATAATTCCTTAGAGCGCCTACGAAAAAAGAGAAACTTTGCATTTTCTGTTGATAAGTCACCGGTTTTGTTAATAACTGCCGGACGAAACAGTTCCGAAACCCGGTTGATTTTATCATCATACTTTCTCTGTTCGAGCTTGCAAATATACATATTTATATTGGATATCTATTTCTTTTTTTACTCGCTTGCAGAAGATTAAGATTTGTAAACGGGTGTATATTCGTCAGATAGCGATGTGATTAATGTGATATTCGGAGATAAGCGGTTGGCAGTACGGTTACTTTTTGCTACTTTTGTGCGAACATTAAAAAGGAAAGGATTGAATATATGGAAAGTAAGAAGCCGTTGATCCTCGTTTCGAATGACGATGGTGTTATGGCTAAAGGTATTAGTGAATTGGTGAAGTTCCTTCGTCCGTTGGGGGAAATTGTTGTAATGGCACCCGACTCTCCGCGCTCCGGCAGCGGCAGTGCATTGACGGTGACTCATCCGGTTCATTATCAACTGGTCAAAAGAGAAGTGGGACTGACTGTATATAAATGTACAGGAACGCCGACCGATTGTATCAAGCTGGCATTGGGCTCAGTGCTCGACCGGAAGCCTGACCTGATCGTAGGCGGTATCAATCATGGAGATAATTCCGCTATTAACGTGCATTATTCGGGAACGATGGGAGTAGTGATTGAAGGCTGTCTGAAGGGAATTCCTTCGATTGGTTTTTCTCTGTGCAATCATCAGCCCGATGCTGATTTTGAACCTTCGGGTCCTTATATACGCAAGATAGCTGCCATGATATTGGAAAAAGGACTGCCCCCGTTGACTTGTCTTAATGTGAACTTTCCCGATACTCCCGACCTCAAAGGAGTGAAGGTTTGTGAACAAGCAAAGGGATGCTGGGTGAATGAATGGGTAACTTGTCCCCGTCTCGATGACCATAATTACTTCTGGCTGACCGGTTCATTCACCGATCATGAACTTGAAAATGAGAACAATGATCATTGGGCGCTGGAAAACGGATATGTGGCTATCACGCCAACGACAGTCGATATGACTGCTTACGGCTTTATAGATGAACTGAATGGCTATTGTCAGCAACTGGAATTCTGACATACGCATTGTGCTGATTTCAAATATCAAAACTCCTAATTCAAAATTCCCATGAAGTACTATCTGATTGTCGGTGAAGCTTCCGGAGACTTGCATGCGTCCCATTTGATGACTGCCCTCAAGGCGGAAGATCCTCAGGCCGATTTCCGCTTTTTCGGTGGAGATTTGATGGCTGCCGTCGGAGGAACGATGGTGAAGCATTATAAAGAGCTGGCGTATATGGGATTTATTCCAGTACTGCTTCATTTGCGTACGATTTTTGCAAATATGAAACGTTGCAAGGAAGATATTGTGGCGTGGAATCCCGATGTGGTGATCTTGGTCGATTATCCCGGTTTCAATCTTAACATAGCTAAGTTTGTGCATTTCGAGACGCAGATTCCTGTCTTCTATTATATTTCTCCGAAGATATGGGCATGGAAGGAGTACCGCATAAAGAATATCAAACGTGATGTGGATGAACTTTTCTCCATTCTTCCTTTTGAAGTGGAGTTTTTTGAAGAGAAGCACCGGTATCCTATACATTATGTAGGAAATCCTACGGTAGATGAAGTGGCTGCTTATCAGAAAGCTCATCCTAAAAATCCGGAAGCATTCTTGGCGGATAATAATCTGGAGGATAAACCGGTAATCGCACTGTTGGCGGGAAGCCGGAAACAGGAGATCAAGGATAATCTGCCGGATATGCTGAAAGCTGCTTCTGCTTTTCCCGATTATCAACTGGTACTGGCCGGTGCTCCCGGCATCGCTCCGGAGTATTACAAACAATATGTAGGGCAGGCTAAAGTGAAAATAATCTTTGACCAGACCTATCGTTTGCTACAACATGCGGAGGCGGCTTTGGTCACTTCGGGTACGGCGACTCTTGAGACAGCCTTGTTCCGTGTTCCTCAGGTGGTTTGTTACTATACACCGATTGGAAAAGTGGTTTCGTTTTTGCGTCGTCATATCTTGAAAGTGAAATTTATCTCACTAGTCAATCTGATTGCAAATCGTGAGGTTGTAAAGGAGTTGGTTGCAGATACAATGACAGTCGGAAATATGCAGAGTGAACTAAAGAAACTGATTGAAGATCAGGAATATAAGGATCGTATGCTTGCCGAATATGAGTATATGGCAGATCGGTTGGGGCCTGCAGGTGCTCCCCAGCATGCTGCTCGCAAAATGCTTGAACTGTTGAAAAAATAACTTTCTTTTTCTGAATAAACGTAAAGCCGGTGCAGTAAATGCCCGGCTTTTTTATTTATATAGCAGAAGAATTAAAAAGAGAGGAATAAATATGAAAAAATTTAATTGGCTTTTAGTAATGTTATTGCTCGCATTGGTACCTGCGCTGCAATCATGTGACGACGATGGGTACTCAATTGGAGACATAGGATGGGATTGGGCTACAGTTCGTGCTACCGGTGGCGGTGGTTATTATCTGGAAGGTGATCGTTGGGGTATGATTGATCCGGTGGCCAGCTCTATTCCTTGGTACAAACCGGTAGACGGTGAACGAGTAGTTGCTTTTTTCAATCCTTTGGCTGATACGGATAAGGGTGCTCAGGTAAAGATCGAAGGAATTCAGGAAGTGTTGACAAAAGAAGTGGAAGATATGACGGCTGAAAATGAAGAGGAATTCGGTAATGATCCTATCGTGATTTATCAAGGAGATATGTGGCTGGGAGGAAAGTTTCTGAATATCATCTTCCATCAGTATTTGCCTCGTTCTGAAAAGCACCGCATCAGTCTTGTACAGAATAAGATAGAACCGGAAGCTCCGGAAACACCGGAAGCTTTGAAGGTGGATGAAGATGGGTATATACATCTGGAATTACGTTACAATACGTATGATGATGTGACTGGATACCGGGGATGGGGACGAGTTTCTTATAATCTGGAAGAGTTCTATCCAACGGCAAAAGATGCAGCTGAAACAGAATTTAAAGGATTCAAGGTGATTATTAATTCAGAAGAAAATGGAGAAGGAAGAGTGATCGTTCTTGATTTGGATCATCCGGTAGGCGTTCCGGAAAAAGCGAAAGATGTGCATTCTACTTCTTTTGTTAAATAGCAAAACTTTTATAAATAACTAAACCTAAACCTTGACGAACACTGTGTGTGAAAAAAAAGGTCGGAAGTGCTTCAAAGCGGCTTCCGACCTTTTATTTTATTTATTCTGTTATTAAAACCAAGTCAGTGCATATAGATAAAAGACCGCTGCCGGTATAGCCATCAAAGCACTGTCGAAGCGGTCGAGCATCCCTCCATGTCCCGGAAGAATGTTTCCCGAATCTTTAACGTGCAGCTGGCGTTTCAGTAATGATTCTGTCAGGTCACCCCATGTTCCGAAAACGACAACGACTAAAGCCAGACCTGCCCATTCCCACATTGACATAATCGTGAAATAATGTGCCAAAACAAAAGAAGCTCCGATAGCTACTACTCCGCCACCGATGGAACCTTCCCATGATTTTTTAGGAGAAATACGTTCAAACAAGCGGTGTTTGCCAATTAATGAACCGACACAATATGCACCCGTATCACTCAGCCAAAGGAATATAAAGATAGACAATGGCAGGATCGGATTGTAGCTTACGCTGCTATATTCCGGATCAGTATGAAATGCCAAGACATTGAGCAAGGCAAACGGCAGGCCTATATAAAGCTGGCTGAGCATGGAATATGCCCAGTTAAGCATTGGACTTGCCTTTTTCAGATACAGCTCACTGATCATCAAATAGAGTAGCAGCAGCAAATAAGGAATGAAAATCTTGGAGTCGGCTGCATCGATACAGAATCCCATCACTGCGAGGAACAAGTAAGCTCCTCCCAGCATGATAATGGTTTTGTTTACATTGACTCCTTCTGCGCGGCTGTTGATTAACTGTCCGAATTCATAGATTGTCAGTGCACTGATCGCCATGAACAGAATGCCGAAGCTGAAAGAATTATAGAGTATACATCCCACTAAAATGGCAACAAAGAGTATACCCGTAATGGCCCGTTTTATAAAATTACTAATCAAAATCTTCGTGTTTTAATTATTTAGATTCGGTAGTTTGTTCTTCCTCATTGGATTTTGCTTCTATAGTAACTTTTCCTTCTACGGTTACTTTTTTTCCTTCCGCAGTGATTTTCGTTTCTGTAGTTGCTTCTTCCTGAGCAGAATTTTTAGCTTCCTCTTCTTTGATTTCTTGTTCTTCTGCTTTCAGTTTCTCGGCAAGTTCTCTTTCCGCTCTGGCAGCGTCCTGGCTTTCTTTGGCAGCCATGATTTCTTCCGAGCGGGATGCCCACGGGCGTTTACCGAAAATACGTTCGACGTCTTCGGCAAAGATCACTTCTTTGTCGATCAGTAACTGAGCCAGTTTATTGTGTCCTTCCATATGTTCGGACAAAATCTTCTTGGCACGTTCATATTGCTCGTTCACCATCCGTTTCACTTCTTCGTCGATGAGTTCGGCTGTTTTTTCGCTATATGGACGGTTGAAAGAATATTCCTCATTATTATAATAGCATAAGTTGGGTAGTTTGTCACTCATACCTAAATAAGCAATCATGCCGTATGCCTGTTTCGTAACTCTTTCGAGGTCGTTCATGGCACCGGTAGAGATGCGTCCGATGAACAGATCTTCGGCTGCACGTCCTCCGAGGGTAGCACACATTTCATCAAGCATTTGCTCTTTAGTAGTGATCTGACGTTCTTCCGGCAGATACCAGGCGGCACCCAATGCACGTCCGCGGGGAACAATCGTTACTTTGATCAATGGATTTGCGTATTCCAGCAACCACGAAATAGAGGCGTGTCCTGCTTCATGCAAGGCAATCGAGCGTCTTTCCGCTTCTGTAGTAATCTTGGTCTTCTTTTCCAGACCACCGATGATACGGTCTACCGCATCCAGAAAATCCTGCTTGCCTACAAATTTCTTTCCGTGACGGGCTGCGATCAGCGCAGCTTCATTGCAGACATTCGCAATGTCCGCACCGGAGAATCCCGGAGTCTGACGTGCCAGCAAATCTACATCTACTGTATCGTCTATCTTGATCGGGCGCAGGTGTACGCCGAATACTTCTTTACGTTCGTTAAGGTCGGGCAGGTCTACGTGTATCTGACGGTCGAAACGTCCGGCACGAAGTAATGCCTTGTCAAGTACGTCCACACGGTTGGTAGCGGCAAGGATAATCACACCACTATTGGAACCGAAGCCGTCCATTTCAGTCAGCAACTGATTCAGAGTGTTTTCACGCTCATCATTTCCACCCATTGCCGGGTTTTTTCCACGAGCACGGCCTACCGCGTCAATTTCATCGATAAAGACAATACAAGGAGCTTTTTCTTTAGCCTGCTTGAACAAGTCACGTACGCGGGAAGCACCTACACCGACAAACATTTCTACGAAGTCGGAACCTGCCAGTGAGAAGAACGGAACGTTTGCTTCGCCGGCAACAGCCTTGGCAAGCAAGGTCTTACCGGTGCCCGGAGGGCCTACGAGCAATGCGCCTTTGGGAATCTTACCTCCCAGGTCAGTATACTTCTGAGGTTCTTTCAGAAACTCTACGATTTCTTCTACTTCCTGTTTTGCTTCCGCCAGGCCGGCTACATCCTTGAATGTAATCTTGATGGAGCCTCCCTTTTCGAAAAGCTGGGCTTTGGATTTTCCTACATTGAATACACCGCCGGCACCACCGCCGCCACCGCCGCTCATACGGCGCATGAAGAATATCCATAGGGCGATTAATAAAACCAGTGGAAGAATATTAATCAGGATTGCCGGGAAAATATCCGAATCGGCAGGGTAATCTGCGATTCCGTCAAAATGACCGGCTGCTTTTTCGTCCTGCAGAAATTTATCCAGTCTGTCCTTGGAAGGAGGGTTACTGGTGATAATCGGGTTTCTTCCCACTTTGGTGGAGTCCGCACCGAATATTGCACCTACGGCATTCGGCTTGACATGGGCTTCGAGAGTTTTCTCAGAGCCCAGCACTTTGCTGATGTAGCCGTTAGTGACATACTTCTGGAAGTCGCTGTAAGGAACGACTTTACTTCCGCTTCCTCTTGAATCGCTGCTCCACCAAAGGCCGAGAAGCATGAGGGCAATAATCATATATAGCCAGTTCAGATTGAACTTGGGCATATTCACCTTATTGTTAGGCTTATTGTTATTAGTATTATTGTTGTCCATAATTGTGGATTAGTCTAAATCGGGGATTTGAGTAAGTTTGGCGTCAGCCCACAGATGTTCAAGATTATAGAAGGATCTTACTTCCGGCAGAAAGACATGTACGAGTACATCGGAATAATCCATTGCCACCCATTCTGCATTTCGGAGTCCGTCGATTGCGGTCGGTTTGCTGTCTGCACCTTTACGGGCAAACTCCTTGACAGAGTCTACAATAGCATTTACCTGACTAGGGGAGTTCCCCTGGCATATAACGAAATATTTGCAGATGGTATCTTCTATACTGGTTAAATCAGCAATAATGATGTTTTTACCTTTTTTTTCCTGAATTCCCTCTTTAATTTTTTCAATTAATATTTTCGTATCGTTCATTCCTGTAATTGAAATTAATAATTCATGTTCTCTTTTGGTTTATAACAAAAAAGGATTCCCCTTTGTTTCTGATTATAAACGTGATATTTTTGACAAATATACGGTGATTTATTGGATACAAGAAAGTTATGACTTAATTTTTGTGTTTTTTAGGGGAGATGCTTCTACTTAAGGGAGCAAAATGAGAGTTTTTGCAAAAAAAATAGCAGAAATGTTTGCAATTCCCAAATTATTTGTATCTTTGCACCCGCAAACGAAAATCATTGGGCTATGGTGTAATGGTAACACTACAGATTCTGGTCCTGTCATTCCTGGTTCGAATCCAGGTAGCCCAACAAACCACCAGCTTTTTAATGACAAAACCCCGCTAAAACTGCAATTTTAGCGGGGTTTTTGTTTTTTGTGGTATACTTTCAAGTTGGTAAGGCTCAAAAAAAAGAGTCTTCCAAAATGAATGGAAAACTCTTTTTACATCCGCACCGTTTAGGTGATGTTTTTCTGCATCTATGATGGGATACCTATTGTGTCTGTGTTATGACATTTGGCTGCTACCAACCCGGATTCTGAACAAGTTTGCTCGACTTCTGAATCTCGTTTAACGGGATAGGATAGAGGTACATGCGTCTTTCAAAAATACGGGTTTCAAATGCGGTACGCTCCATAAAGTCCTCCAGGTTATCGGCATTCATATTCATACCATGTACCGGTCCGCCTTGCTTATATCCTTCTTCATCGGCACACATCCAGCGACGGACGTCGAAATAGCGTTGTCCTTCGGCGAATAGTTCGATCCGGCGTTCTTTGCGGATGGCTTCTTCCTGTAAGGCTTGGTTGCCTTTTATTTCAGGCTTGATGTCCTTTAGTAAAGGGATACCTGCCCGGTAGCGGACACTGTCGATATGTGCAATGATACGTTCATCCGAAGGATTTACATGGTTCAACGCTTCGGCATATAATAAATAGAAGTCGGCGAGACGGAACAACATTCCTGCTCTGTATTTTGATTTGGCATTGCTTCCTTGGTTTAAAAGATCACGGTTCATTCCCTTGTAAAGCAGATAGCCGGAGTAGCTCATATCCGCTTTGGAGTTATCGTCTCCGCTGCCTTTATAGAAATAAATCTGTTTCGTTGTTTTTTGCCATGTCTTGCCGGAGTAAGTTATGGCCTGATAAAAACGTGGTTCGCGATTCTTATACATATTAGGAATGCCGTCTTCGCCAATGCCTTCTTCTGAATAAAGTCCTGACTCGTGAATACTCTTGCCGTCATTCATGTAGAAATCGTCAATGGCTTCCTGCAATACACCTACACAACCGAATCCGCTATATATCGCACGTGGAGTGCATCTGCGTTCTCTTCCTTCTCCACCTACATCGCCCCATGAATTCTTGCTGGTTTGCCAGATAGCTTCCGGGTTGTTCAAACTTACCTGAAAGAGTTGGTATAGAGATTCTTCTGCATTCAACTCTCCGTCTTTATCTTTTTCTTTATAAAGGTGATAGTGAGTTTTTGCATAATCAATGAAGCGCTGCAACGCGTTTAAGGCAGTTTGCCATTTTTTGTCATCTTTCGCAGGAAACAGTTGTTTGTCCTGATTATCCCTCAATGCGATTGCTTCCGAATATCCTCCGTTAAGTAAGGGGCTTGCGGCATACACGTGGAGTTTTGCCAGAATAGCCAATGCTGCCCCTTTGGTAGGTGCTGCGCTTCGGTTCTCGTTTGGAGTCCCGTCATCGTTCACTTCCTTTTCAGGCAGCTCATTGTAGCATTCATTGAGTTCGGAATCGATGAATTGCACTACTTCGTCGACAGAGTTCCGGTAATAGTCCAGATCACTTGCGGACGGTTCCGATATTTCTGTCATAATGGGGATAGGGCCATACAATTCAAATAACAAGTAGTGATAGTAAGCACGTAGGAAACGAGCTTCGTTTTTCAATCTTGCCAATTCGTCTTCGTCAATGTAATCCGTAACGTCGCCTTGCTGTGGGATCGTATGCGAGTATGCCAGAAATTCGTTTGCCTGACGGATTTGTTTGTAAAGACTCCAGCGCGATAAATCCGCCGATCCGGCATGGTAACCTACTGTCGGAATTGTCTTGACATTATTTTGTGCACTTTTTAACTCGTCGGAAACTGCCGGCCAGGGATTATCCAATCCCGTCAAGGCTGCATAAGAACTGGTTATAATAATGTTTGATACATCCGGAATTCCGGAATATATATATCGGTGGAAGCGACGGGCATAACCGGTATTATTGAATACTTCTTCCATGCTTAATTCTGCCGCCAGGTCGTCCGATACATCCAGATAATCGCTGCAACCCGAAAAGAATATCGTGCTTAGTCCTACGGCCACTATGATTGATAGTTTTTTCAATGTCTTCATATATATAATGTATTATATGTATTATTAGAAAGTAAAGTCAAGACCGAATGTGAAAGTCCGGCTCAGTGGATATGAGAAGCCGCCGTTGGTGTTTCCAAGTTCCGGGTCCCACATTTTGATATCATCCCATACACAAAGATTGTTTCCTTGCAGATAAACACGCAAAGCTTGTATACCGATTTTTTTCAGTGTTTTCTCCTTGAAGTTGTAACCGACTTCAATATTTTTCAGTCGCAGGAAGCTGGCATTGCGCAGCCACCAGGTGCTGGCAGCTGTATTGTTATCATAATTGGTAGAGTGCATGCGCGGGAACATTACATTTTGGCTTGGGTTCTGTTCGGTCCATCTGTTGGCTACTTCTGATCGTACAGCGGATTCTTCGACTCCCCATTGGAACGGGAAAAATGCTCCGTCCGAGCTGGCTCCTAATACGGTCGATGTATTTCCTGATCCTTGGAAGAAGATACCGACATAGGCTCCTTTCCATTCGGCATTGAGGCCGAAGCCATAAACTATTTCCGGAACGGAAGGATTTCCTACATCTTCCATTTGGTCGTTGCTGTCGATCTTACCGTCTCCGTTCAGGTCTTTGTATTTGATATCTCCCGGGCGTACTCCGCTTGACAAGCCGGATACAACTCCCGATTTCAGTTCATACTGGCGGTTCAGACCTTCACCTGTTATGTTGAAGTCGTCGGCGGTATAAAGTCCGTCAGCAATGTATAGTTTCCATGAGTTGAGGCGAGTTCCTTTCTTTTCGAGCCACGGATAGACTTGTGGCACCTGATCATATTCGAGGATTTCGTTGCGTGCAAATGTAAAGTTGCCGCGTGCGCTCAGGTTTACTTCACCGACTTTATAATTGAGATTCAGACTTGCATCCACACCCTGGTTTTTCACGATACCGAAGTTTTGCCATGGCATTTGCTGGAAGCCTGTCACATTGGAAACGGTATTACGTTGCAATAGGATGTCCTTACGTTTGTTGTTGAAGTAGTCCACTTGCAGGTCAATGCGGTTGTCGAATAACCCCAAGTCGATACCGAAGTTGCGTTTGTCTTCGATTTCCCAGGAAAGAAACGGTGATTCGAACTGGGCTTCGGTAATTCCATTGCCTACTCCGCCCAATGCACCGCTGTTGCTGAATCCGATATTATAGCCACTATTATCTTGTTTCATGGTTCCACGATATAAGAAGCGGTTGCCTCCGGTATCGTCGTTACCGGTACGGCCGATGGAGAATCTTAGTTTCAATTTACTTACTACCTTTTTCAAGGCTTCCGGATAATAATGTTCATTGCTGATATACCATGCCAAACCCATGGCGGGGAAGAAACCGAAGCGATAGCCTTTTGCAAAGGTTTCCGAACCGGTGTAGCCGAAGTTACCTTCTAAGAAATAGCGTCCGTCATATCCATAAGTTACACGGCCTACCAAACCTTGCTTTCTATAAGGTAAAGCGTTATTGTGATACTGTGTTTCTTTTTGCATGTATAGGAACATGGCGCCTACATCGTGTTTCTCTGCAAATGTACGGTTGTAATTGAATGCTGTTTCAAAGTAAATCTTTTTGTTTGAACTGTTACTCAGGTTTTCTGATAATACATCGCTGCCTTCTACTACAGTCTTATATAACAGTTTGCCATTTTCGTCGCGTCCTGTGGCCAGATATTGTGTCGGTGTTTTGGTGCGTTTGGCGATATATGACATGTCTGCGTCAAAGCTGATGAGGCCTTTCCATGTCAAGCCCTTAGTCAGGAAGTCCAGTTTTTGATCTACTTCCACTTTTGATTGGATGGAAGTTCTCCATTCTTTGGCGTATCCTGAGTTAACAAGCAGGTTGTACGGGTTGGAACGATTGCCTGACGGACGGGGATGTCCGGCCACAGTTCCGTCGGAATAAACTGCCGGCATGATATAAGACGGAGTACGGCACATGGTAGTAAAAATAGTGCTGGTTCCTGTTCCCGGATAATTGGTTTGCAGGTATTGTCCGCTGAGGTCTACTTTTACTGTTGTGGTTTTAGTTGCGTCAAAGTCAATGTTGCTGCGCAGATTGTAGCGCTTCAATCCGATATTGTTATCATAGTCATTGCCGAAATCCTTGAATATACCATTTTCCTGATAGAAGGCGCCGGATACGAAGTAACGGGCACGTTCAGTTCCTCCTCTTACGTTCAGGGTATACCGCATATTATAGGTGTGGTTTCTTAGCATTGTACCCAACCAGTCAGTGTCCGGATATAAATCACGGTCGGCTCCGGGACCGTATTTGGCTATCTCTTCGTCTGTGCGTATGCTGGCGGTCCCTTCGTTGTTCAATGCTTCGTTGTATAGGTTCAACGTTTCTACTGAGTTCATGAAAGTCGGCAGACGTGTTGGTTCGAGAATAGTTCCTTCGGCTCGGAAAGAGATTTTAGGTTTCTGTGAATTTCCTCGTTTGGAAGTAATCAAGATAACTCCGTTTGCGCCTTCGGCTCCGTAAACAGCTGTGGCGGCAGCATCTTTCAGTAAGGTAAATGATTCAATTTCATCCGCTTCAATATCCTGCATTTGCCGGGGGACACCGTCGACTAATACAAGCGGATTGGTACCGCCTTTGAAAGAACTTTGTCCCCGAATCCAGAAGTCGGCATTGTCATATCCCGGTTCACCGGAACGTTGCACTGCGATCAAGCCCGGTACTTGCCCTGCCAGATTATTGGTCATATTACGACTGGAAGAAACGGACAACTCTTTGGGACCGATGGCGTTGATGGAACTTACTACGCTGTTCTTCTTTTGTTTTCCGTAGCCGATAACAACGACGTCCTCCAGCATCTCTGTGCTCGGAAGCATTTTGATTGCTAATACCTTTTCTCCTTTATAAGTGATTTTTTGCTGTTCGTAACCCACATAAGAGAAAAGAAGTATATTGCCTTTTTGGGCTTTGATGGTGAAATTACCATCTACGTCAGTGATGGCACCGACTGTGGTTCCTTCGATTTTTATCTGCACTCCGATCATCGGCTGCCCGTTTTCATCGACTACGAGTCCTGTCGGACTTTGTCCTTGTGCATAAATAGTGTTTATTCCTGCAAATAAGGCAAACAGAATGAAACACATTACTTTTAATATCTTATTCATAAATGTTTCTTTTAAGTAAGAATTAGAAAATAATTAAGGTTACTTGTCCGTGCCGTATACATATATTTCTGCCAGGTGTCCTACAGATGAACCACTGCCCAGAGTGGGGATGTAAATACGTATCCAGCGTGCATCACATGCTTTTACGGGGACCATTTGCTCTGTTTTTATGCTACCGTCAAAGAAGTATTTTCCAATCAGGTTCCATGTTTCACCGTCATCTCCTGCATAAATCTCAAGGTTCATAGAAGTTAGTGCATTTTGTCTGGCGATGAGTCCTAATTGGCTGACACTGTTCTCTTTGCCCATGTCGAGTATTATTTCGTATGGTGGAGCTACTTCTCCTCCCTGCCATTTACTATGCCAGAAAGTGTTTATCTCTCCGTCAATCAAAGATATTGTCTGACCGTTGTGGGGGTAAGCGGCTGAAACTTCGCCTGTCTTTTCTTCCGTGTTGGCAGTCACTGTCCAGTGGTCACGGTTAATAGGGCCGCCTTGTTTGATTACGAAATAGTTGGCTACCGTTTCCTTGTCTATGTTGATGCTGGCGTCTCCTTGTCCGCTAAGTCCGCCGAGTGAAACCGGAAGAAGATAATTTCCGGGGGGAAGTGTTTCACCCAGCAGACTAATAGCAGAGCCTCCCGTTGTCTTTCCCTTGGCGATAGTGACATCGGGAAGAGTGTAGAAGTCGGAAGGTAAAGATATGTAATAGGTCGAATTTGCCGAATTGTAGTTGTCCACATAGTCCGCTCCTTTGGTTGCAAACGAGGTCGTCAGATCCCATTCGTTCTCAAAGCTTATCTCTGTGTCGAGATTCATAGGTGAAGTAGTTGTTCCTCCTTCTACTACGAAGTCTCCTCCGGTAGATGCAAGTCTGACGATGGCTTCTTTAACGATAAATCCGTAAAGTGTTGCCGTTCGGTCGGAGTTCATAGGAGTCCCTGTAGAGGATACCCGTAATGGAAGAACGTATTTAAGTTCATCAAAGCCGCACAGGTTGTAGATTTTGTGAGGATCATACACCAGACTGCCTCCTGTTACGCGCCTGTCTCCGCCAGGAGAGACGGAATAGGTTGCATTTTCAATCGTATAGCATTCGGGAGGTAGTAATTGATAGGAAGTGCCGTCCGCATTATTCAGAGAATCCAACAGGGATTGTTCTACTGAAAAAGTCACCGTTCCTCCGGTATCCTCTAATCCTGCCTTGGCAATGGATAGATCAATCTTGTTGAGAGGGCCTAAATCGTAAACTTCAATGGTGGAGAATCCACTTTGTGATGCTGAGAACATTCCCTTAGAACGTTCGTTATCAACATCTTCTATGCAGCTGGTAATGCATAAGAATGCCAGCAAGCATGGTGTTAGTTCAAAGCATTTTTTCATAAATTAATATTAGTTTTATTAAAGGTAAAAAGGGTAAAAACAAGTTGAAGTACTTGTGGGTACTCTTGGATTTGGAATACTTATTTCTTTCTCATAGGCATTAAAATTAGAAGTTAAAACTTTTATTTGTGTGCTGAACTATGCTGATTTAAAGTCAAAAAAATAATAAGTTCTATATCTTAGTTCTTGTAGAACTATAATATAGTAGATGATAAGATGGAATAGAATGCATGTTGTTGATAATCAATGGGGAATATTGGGGGATGTAAACGTGTAATAGTGAAATACTCACTCTGTTTCTACCCGTTGATTGATTAAATGAGAATAAATGAAAAACTTATTTGTCATTTAAATATGAAATATTCTTGAAAAATAGTATGACTTTTTCAAACTAATTAGTATATTTGCGCACGAATCGTTGATTTTTAGCAAAAAAGATGGTAAATCTATTGCTTAGTTAGATGCGTTAGTTTAGATACAAATGGATTAACAGACTGTTTTTTGTGCTAAGTTCTACAAGAACTTAGTTTAATTATTCCTCTATTCCTTTTTAATTGGTTGATTGTTTCGGTCAGACCGGGCGAAAAACTCACTTCTTAAATATAAAGCATTTTGGCAGTCGTTTAATTACGGGTGTAAGGGAGAAAATATTTAATTGCTATTTGGATAGTACACAGCGTGATAAAGGTTGTTATATTCTCAAAGAGTTCTCATGCCTTTGAGAAAAAATTCTCACCACACTGAGAAAAAATTCTCAATGCAATGAGAAAATTTTCTCAAAGGCATGAATATTTTTTCTCAGTGCAGTGAGAATATAATGAAAGCTTCAATAAAAAAGCCAACTAAATCCATAATGGGTTAGTTGGCTTTTATATTAGAGGATTTATCCTTTGTTTCGGGAATATTTATTCTTCCGCTTTCAATGATTCATCGATAACCTTGATTTTCTGTAATACCAGTTCAAGGTCAGCTTTCAGTTTATCCACTTTTCGATTCAGTTCAGTCAGCAGGCTGCTACCTTTCTTGGAAGAAGAAGTAAGGAATCCCAAGTTATTTTCATAAGTCTGAAGTTCATTCTTCATATTCTCATAAATACGTACCAGTTTTTCCCGTTCTCTATATAAAGACTGAGAGCCTCCTCCTTGGATATTGCTGATGTTTGAACGGAAATTGCTTAATTTCTTGTTGGATGCACTGATGTTGAAACGGTCGAACAGTTGATCGATCAAGCCATGATATTGGTTATACAATTTGTCTTTCTCCTTGAACGGAACATGACCGATGGTATTCCACTCCTTCATCAGTTCGCGTACCAAAGTGCTGGCTTCGTCAGTATCCATGTTTTCATCGATTGAAGCTAATTTTTCAATCAACGCTTTCTTCTTCTCCATGTTCTCTATTTCTACAGAACGTTGTGAAGAAGTAGCCTTGTTTTTCTGGTCGAAGAAATAGTCACAAGCAGTGATGAAACGTTTCCATACGGCATCCGAGTATTTCTTGGCTACCGGACCGATTGTTTTCCACTCTTTCTGCAATTTGGTCAGCGCATCAGCAGTTGCTTTCCAGTCGGTGCTGTCCTTCAGTGCTTCTGCCTTTTCGCAAAGTGCTTTCTTCTTTTCCAGATTCTCGTTCATTCCTTCTTTCAGAGCCTTGAAGAATTCTCCTTTCTTTTTGAAGAAGTCATCGCAGGCATGACGGAAGCGTTCGAAGATCTTCACATTCATCTTTTGGGGAGCGAATCCGATTGTCTTCCATTTGTTTTGCAGAGCAATCACTTCCTGCGTCTTGTTCTCCCAAGCCGAGAATGTTTTCAGTTCATCATATTCAATTGCTTCTACAATTTCGCAAATGACAGTTTTTTGATCCAGATTGTGCTGTTCCGATTCTTTCAGCGCTTCGAAATGTTGCTGGTGACGGCGGTTTACAGCCGTAGAAGCAGCTTTGAAGCGGTTCCAGATTTCGTCACGCAATTCTTTAGCCACCGGACCTGTATCACGGAATTCCTGATGCAGCTTCTGAAGCTGGTGGAAAGCGGAAACTACATCTTCCTCGTCAGCCAGCTTTTCGGCTGCTTCGCAAAGATGAGTCTTGATCTCCAGATTCTTTTTGAAGTCGTATTCACGAAATTCGTTGTTCAGTTTCAGCAGATCGTAGAATTTCTCTACGTACAGTTGGTAATTCTTCCAAAGTTCATTCACCTTGCCTTGCGGAACCAGTTTGGTTTCGTTCCATTGCTGTTGCAGCTTTTTGAACTCCGTATAAGATTTGTTGGCATCATCACCCGATTCTACCAGTTCTTTAAGTTCTTCGATAATGGAAAGCTTGACTTGCAGATTTTCTTCTTTCTGACGTTCCTGTTCGGCTACAAGTTGACTTCTTTTCTCTTTGATCGATCCCATGAGGCGTTTGAATTCCTCTTCTGTCGGATCATCCTTCGGAGTGAAGTCTTCGGCAGCGCCTCCGTTGTCGATAAATTGCTTTTTAGCAGCTTCTAACTCAGCGTTGTGTAACTTGTAGAATGATTGTTTTAGATTGTCAATTTCCTGCTTGTTTGCGTTTTCCGAGTCTTGCGCAAGCTCTTTCAATCGGTTCAGTACGTCTTCCTTTGTGGCAGGTTTAGGTGCTGCTTCAGTCTGAACTTCGGCAGTAACTTCTTCAGTAACTTTTTCGGTACCTTCTTCAGTCGGAGTCTCTGTAATGGCTTCAGAAACCTCAACTGTTTTCTTTTCTTCTTCTAACTCCCCTTGGTTCAAGGGAAGATTAGTGTCATGAGCGTCCATCATTGTATATTAGTTTTGGGTCACAAAATAATGAAATAAAACGATTACTTCATACTCTTTTGCTTATTTTTTTTTGATTATCGCATTTTTATGATAATAAAACAGTAATTCCCATGTACAGCATCATACCGATTATGTCATTTGTGATGGCTATAAACGGACCTGTTGCGATGGCGGGATCTATTTTTAGTTTCTCCAGTGTCATCGGGACCAGTGTGCCGAAGATGGAGGCGAACATCACAACGGCAAACAGACTGATGGATACGGAATAAGTAACCGTAGCCGTCGCACCGAACCGGATAAAGTTGTAGGTATATACCAGCAGGGAGATGATGGTAGCATTGATTAAGGCTACTACCGCTTCCTTGGTCACTTGCTTGAAAGTGTTTTTGGCGTCCAGCGAACTGTTGGCAAGCCCTTGTACGATGATAGCGGAAGACTGTGTACCGACGTTTCCTCCCGTACCGCCAATCAGCGGAATGTATAATGCCATTTCGGGGTGTGCGGCAAAGGTTGCGTCGAAATTTCCCAATATCATGGAGTTTCCGATACCTCCGATCATGCCGATCAGTAGCCAGGGCAGTCGGGCTGTGGTCTGTCTTAGTACGTTGTCATCGGTTTCTACGTCCTGCGAAAGACCGGATGCCAACTGGTAATCACGTTCCGACTGTTCACGAACTTCGTCCATGACGTCGTCGACGGTGATCTGTCCTATCAGTCGGCCGATGCTATCCACCACGGGGATGGCAACAAGGTCATACTTTTCGATGGTTTGCGCCACTTCATCGATGGAAGTGTCTACGTGTACGGAGATCGGGTCTTTCTGCATCACGTGTTTCACTTTGGAGACAGAAGGGGAGGTGATCATCTTCTTGAGCGGGAAGATTCCCCTCAGGCGTTCATCGTCGTCAATGACATATACATAATATATTTCGTCCAGTTCTTCGGCTTGCTGACGCATTTCCTTCAGACACTCGGGCATACTCCAGTTCTCGTTCACGACTACCATTTCGGTGCCCATCAGACCACCGGCGGTGTTTTCGTCATATTTCAAGAGGTCCACGATGTCTCCTGCCTGTTCGATGTCTTCGATGTGCGAAAGAATTTCTTCCTGCTTGTCTTCGTCGAGGTCACGCATCAGGTCTACGGCATCATCCGTGTCCATGTAGTCCACAAAGCGCTTGGCGATTGTTTCCGAAGGGATCATTTCGAGGAACTCTTTACGAACGTCCTCATCCATTTCGACGAGTACGTCGGCCGCGGTTTCATTGTTGAGCAGGCGGTAGACAAACCGGGCTTCTTCCGGGTTCAGGTCATCACACAATTCAGCGATGTCGGCGGGATGAAGGTCGACAAGAAGTTCTTTAACCTTATCGGCATCTTTTTGCTCGATAAGGTGTTTTACGTTGTCAATGTATTCCTCGTTCATCTTTTTGTTTACGATTAAACGTTTTACAAATTACGGTTTTCGCTCACTATCGGTCAGTTACCGGATGCGGTGGCTGTTTTCAGCGCTTCTTCCACCTGGTTGGTCAGACTGATGAATTCTTCCACCGACAGTTGTTCCGGGCGCTTGTTAAATAATGCATCCTCCGTCAGCGGACAATCTTTGCCTAAAATCGGCTTGATAGAGTTGCGTAATGTTTTGCGCCGTTGGTTGAAGGTGGTCTTCACCACTTGTTTGAACAGTTTTTCGTCGCATCCCAGTTCCTTGGTATCATTGCGGGTCATGCGGATGACGGCGCTTTTCACTTTTGGGGGCGGGTTGAAAACATGTTCGCTGACGGTAAAGAGATATTCTACTTTATACCATGCCTGTATCAGTACGCTCAGGATGCCGTAGGTTTTGCTGCCCGGTCCGGCAGCGATACGTTCGGCTACTTCTTTCTGTATCATTCCGGTACAGCAAGGGATGATGTCCTTGTTTTCCAGCATCTTGAAAAAGATCTGGCTGGAGATGTTGTACGGGTAATTACCGGTCAGTACGAAAGGCTTTCCGTCGAACAACCGGTGAAGGTTCATTTTCAGAAAATCGTCTTCGATAATGTGATCTTCCAGTGACGGATAGGCTTCACGGAGATAGGCAACCGATTCGTAGTCTACTTCAACGACTTTTACCAACCGGTCTTTTTTTACCAGAAACTGGGTCAATACTCCCATACCCGGTCCTACCTCCAATACAGGCAGTTCGGGGAAGGTGTCGACTGTATCGGCAATATCCTGCGCTACTTTCAGATCTTTCAGAAAGTGCTGTCCGAGAAACTTTTTAGGCTTTACTAATTTCATTTACCAACTAAATAATTACTTTTGCAGCCGACAAAGGTAATTCTTTTAAATGAAGAATGAAGAATTAAGGATGAAGAAACTACTAAAAAAGACGCTGAAGCTGATATTACCGATCGTTTTAGGCGGCTTTATTCTATACTGGGTTTATCGCGACTTTGATTTCAGCAGGGTCGGCGAGGTATTACGGCATGGTACGAACTGGTGGTGGATGCTTTTTTCGCTCTTGTTCGGGGTGCTTGCTCAGGTATTTCGCGGGTGGCGGTGGCGGCAGACGCTGGAGCCGCTGGATGCTTTCCCCAGAAGAAGCGACTGTGTGAATGCCATCTTTATTTCTTATGCCGCCAGCTTGGTCGTTCCCCGGATAGGGGAGGTGAGTCGTTGCGGGGTGTTGGCGAAGTATGATAATGTCTCGTTTGCCAAATCGCTGGGGACAGTGGTGACGGAGCGACTGGTAGATACATTGACCATTTTTCTGATTACCGGTATTACTGTATTGCTGCAAATGCCGGTGTTTGTCACTTTCCTTGAAAATACGGGGACCAAGATACCTTCTTTTGCTTATCTTTTGACTTCGGTATGGTTTTATATCGTCCTGTTTTGTTTTATCGGGGTGGTGGTGCTTCTTTATTATTTAAGGAAAACGCTGTTTTTCTATGAACGGGTGAAAGGCTTTGTGTTGAATATTTGGGAAGGAATCATGTCTTTGAAAGGAGTACGCAATATTCCTTTGTTCATATTTTATACATTGGCCATCTGGGCTTGTTATTTTTTTCATTTCTATTTTACGTTCTATTGTTTTGCATTCACTGCTCATTTGGGCATTCTTGCGGCACTGGTAATGTTTGTCGGCGGTACGTTTGCTGTTATTGTGCCGACTCCCAACGGGGCGGGACCGTGGCATTTTGCTATCATGGAGATGATGATGCTTTACGGAGTAAATGTGACGGATGCCGGAATATTTGCTCTAATTGTGCATGGTATTCAAACTTTTTTGGTAGTTTTGTTGGGTGTATATGGTTTGGCGGCTTTGCCGTTTACCAATAGACAGCGAAAGTAATCACTTAATAAAAATAGATTTGTTATGAGTACTATTCTTTCTTTAGCTCCACAGAATGTGTGGAAGCATTTTTATTCGTTGACTCAGATTCCCCGTCCGTCCGGACACATGGAGAAAGTGACTGAATTTCTGATTAACTTCGGAAAAGGCTTGGGACTGGAATCTTTCGTAGACGAAGCGGGTAATGTGATTATCCGTAAACCGGCAACTCCGGGCATGGAAAACCGGAAAGGTGTAATTCTTCAGGCACACATGGATATGGTTCCTCAGAAGAATAATGATACAGTTCATGATTTTGAAAAAGATCCTATCGAAACTTATATAGACGGTGACTGGGTAAAAGCCAAAGGTACTACGCTGGGTGCTGATAACGGACTGGGTGTAGCTGCTATCATGGCTGTACTGGAAGCGAATGATCTGAAACACGGTCCGCTGGAAGCATTGATCACTAAAGATGAAGAAACCGGAATGTACGGTGCATTCGGCTTGAAACCGGGTACGGTAAACGGAGAAATCCTGCTGAATCTTGACTCTGAGGACGAAGGCGAACTGTATATCGGTTGTGCCGGTGGTATGGATGTGACTGCTACGCTGGAATATAAGGAAGTAGCTCCCGAAGAAGGCGACGTCGCTGTTAAAGTAAGTCTGAAAGGTTTGCGTGGTGGACACTCCGGATTGGAAATCAATGAAGGGCGCGCCAATGCCAATAAGCTGTTGGTACGTTTCGTGCGTGAAGCGGTTGCCAGCTATGAAGCCCGCCTGGTAAGCTGGGACGGTGGTAATATGCGCAATGCGATTCCTCGTGAGGCATGTGCGGTACTTGCCATTCCTGCTGAAAACGAAGAGGAACTGCTGGGCTTGGTGAAATATTGCGAAGACTTGTTCAATGAAGAGTTCTCTGCAATCGAAACTCCGATCAGCTTTACGGCAGAACGTGTGGAGCTTCCTGCCGGTGAAGTGCCCGAAGAAATTCAGGATAATCTGATTGATGCCATCTTTGCTTGTCAGAATGGTGTGACCCGTATGATTCCGACCGTTCCCGATACGGTGGAAACATCTTCTAATCTGGCTATCATTACGATTGGCGGTGGTAAGGCTGAGATTAAGATTCTGGCCCGTAGCTCCAGCGATAGTATGAAAGAGTATCTGACTACCAGTCTTGAGTCTTGCTTCTCTATGGCAGGCATGAAGGTAGAAATGACTGGCGGCTATTCAGGATGGCAGCCGAACGTTGAATCACCTATTTTGCATGCGATGAAGGAATCTTATAAACAGCAGTTTGGAGTAGAACCCGCAGTGAAAGTAATTCATGCAGGTTTGGAATGTGGTATTATCGGTGCTATCATTCCGGGGTTGGATATGATTTCATTTGGTCCGACATTGCGTTCGCCGCACTCACCGGATGAAAGAGCTTTGATTCCTACCGTACAGAAGTTCTATGACTTCCTGGTGGCTACATTAGCACAGACTCCGACGAAATAAGGATTCTTTTCCTATTTATATAATAGGTATCATATAGTAAAAAGGCATGGAAGATTATCTTCCGTGCCTTTTTGTCATATTTGCTGCCATTGAAATTATAATTCTGCCTTATAACAAATAAATTAATTGATGCAAATCAATTAATATGCTATAAAACATAAATTTCTTTCCTTTTTCGGCTCAATCTATAAACAATGGTCGTATTTTTGTGTTATAAAACATGTAATTAGGAGGATAACAAAATGAAAAAGTTAGAAAGATTGTTTAGAAAGATCGGCAATGCCGATGTACATGTTTGGGGATACTCAACACTTGGCATACTCCCCAAAGAGAAGATTTAAGTTTTTTAGTTTTCAGGTATTAGTAATTTTAAAGGTTTAAAGATTATGGCAAAGAAAATGAGTTCATTAATTAGAAAAATCCTCAGTGAAGTAGGTCGCAACGAAATGCTTTCATGGGGGTACAGAATTGAAAAATGAGATTCAGTACATTAACTAAGCTTGAGTGGGGATGCGTTATTGAAAACGTTATCCCCACTTTTTATTCTGTCATTTAGGCTGTATAGTGGTTAATCCGCGTTCTTTATCTTTCTGTTTTCCATGTTCCGATAGTTCTTGTCGCACTATCAAAGTTTACCCCCACTTTTATTATTTTCCAGTCTCCCACCTGATAGGGAATGGCATACTCCTTACTATTAATCTGCGCCAATGCTTCTTCCGGTGTACCGTCCACTTTAAATTCAAAGACATAAAGGGTATCTTGTAATTTTACAATGGCGTCAGCCCTTCCGATAGCTGTATCTACTTCCACATCTATATATTGCCCCATCAGCCTGAAAAATAGATAGAAGATGGTTTGGTAATGTTTCTCTTCTTTATTATTTAACTTATTAGGGATAGAAGCGAAGAAGGACTTTAGTCTTTCCAGGCATCCATCCAAATTTCCGGCACGTAAGTCTTTAATAAATGATACTATATAAAATGTATTCTCTCGTGCGGGCAAATGTACATAAGCAGGCATGAGAGATTCGAGAAATCCTTTCCTGACTTCCTTGTTGGGGTAAGCTAGGGTATAGAGCTGAAAACTCGGGTCATATCCTTTAATAGTGAGATAGCCGCTTTGATAAAGTACTGGAAGAGGGTCGGTAATTCTATTAGTGGGAGCATCAAATTGTTCTGCTGTAGCAGTAGTGTCATCCAACTCACGGATATCAAAGTTACTTTCTTGTAGGAGATCTATCAAAAAAGTGGGAGTACCGGTAGAAAACCAAAAATTGGAATACTTTTTTTGTGCGAAAGCATTGAACAGACTGAATGGATTATAAATATCCTCGCTATTTTCACTAAAATGATATCCGTCATATTGTTGTTTCAGATGAGTACAAGCTTCTTCATATGTTTCGTTATTGGCTTGAGCCATCTGTTCGATATCGATTTGCAGTGTGTGTACCTCTTGTTCGGTAATGCCGCATATAGCGCTATATTCATCCCACATACTGATATTTTGCAAGTTGTTCAGTTCGCTAAAGATACTCATTTGACTGAATTTGCTGATACCTGTGATAAAAAGGAAACGGATATATTGGCCTTGCGCTTTCAAAGGGCTGAAGAAATCGCGCATAATATCACGAATTTCTATTTGCAATTCCGTATTGTTATTACTGTCCAGCATGGGAGCATCATATTCATCTACAAGTATCACAACTGGTTTGCCGGTCTGTGTATATGCGCGTTGTATGATTCCCTTTAAACGAAGGCTGAAAGTCGTTTCTCCTTCTTCGCGTCCATATAATTTTTCCCATTGCAGTAACTGGTAATTAATGACGGCTGATAACGCTTCGGCAGTCATATATTTACTCACACTGAAATCAATATGTAGCACCGGATAAACAGCCCATTCTTTTTCCAGAGTTTCCATTGCCAATCCGTTGAACAAGTCTTTCTTTCCGGAAAAATAAGCTTCGAGTGTAGATACTAGCAGACTTTTCCCGAATCGTCGGGGACGGCTTAAAAAATAAACCTTATTTGTGTTTGTCAAACGGTAAATTAACTCCGTTTTATCAACGTACACATAACCATTATTTCGCAAATCTTCGAAATTCTGTATTCCTATCGGGTATCGTCTGAGTCTCTCGTCCATCTAAATTACATTTTTATATGAAACATAGACAAAGATAGAACTAAATAGGGGAAAATCAAAGATCAAAAAGTATATTGTTGTTTTCTTCCATTTTTATTTTCGTATTTCTTTTCACATAATATACTCTTGTTTTCTTCCCATATTACGATACATTCTTTTAGCTCCTCACCTGTTTTATTTCTATTTGTGTATATATCGGTCTCATGGTGAAAAAATGACCTTCTTAAAAAGGGAATATTTAAACAGTCAGGAAGGCGCTAATGCCAACATCATATAAATATAGAATGAAAAAGCTTCGGCATTTGTAACTATGATATTTACTCTTTTTATGAATTGGATGGTTTTGTGATTAAATTGAAGCTGTCTTGATCTTAAACTGGTTATTTGGTAACTTTATTGAAATTTGATGATTCATTATGCTATTGTTATCATGTTTGTTATTGTCGATAAACTAGAGAAAAATAGCCTCCCTATGCCTCTTTTATTACTTTTTGGCCAGTGATAAATAAGTTCCTCGGTGAGGAAAGAGTCGTTGGTTTAAAAGGAACATCCCGTTGGTTTTAAACCAACGAAGGTTTTGTTGGTAAGAAAAGATGCATATTTCACGTACCTTTATGTAATATTAGTCTATATTTCTGCATATTATTACACTTATTTATGCGAATTATTTGCTGGTTCACTATTTTTTGATCAACTGAATTTCTAATATAATCTTAAAAATCGAACATTGCTGTCTCTTTTTCAAATTTGGTATCAGATGAAATAAGACAATTATTGAAAATTAATTGAAAAAGAATAAATCTTTAAACTTTTATTCCTTACTTTGTTATTTATACAGATATATATCAAACTTAAACTGGAAAGATTATGAAAATAAGGCAGATTTGTATGCTGGTGCTATTATGTCTGGGAGTGATTCCGGCAGTGCAGGCACAAACTTACGACAAATTATGGAAACAAGTGGAGCAGGCAGAAAAGAAGAGCCTGCCTGAGACTGTGATAAAACTGACTGGCGAGATTTATCAGAAAGGGGAGAAAGAAAAGAACTCTCCACAAATGCTGAAAGCGTATATGTGGCGGATGAGATACCGGGATATGCTGACCCCAGATAGCCTGTATACGAACCTGAATGGTTTGGAACTGTGGGCAAAGCAAACTGACCAACCCATGGACCGAGCTGTATTACATTCGCTGATAGCCGAGATTTATTCAATGTATGCTTTTAACAATCAATGGCAACTCCGGCAACGGACAGAGATTGTAGGTGAAGCTCCTTCGGCAGATATGAGGGAGTGGACAGCAAACATGTTTGTAGAGAAAGTGAGAACAAACGTAAAGGAAGCAATGGCGGATTCCGTACTATTGCTTAACACATCTTCACGTACTTATATTCCTTTTGTTGAGTTGGGCGAAACAAGTGAATACTATCATCATGATATGTATCATCTGCTGGCTACCCGCGGTATTGTAGCTTTACAGCAGGTAGCGGGATTGGATCGTGCCACTCCGGTGGAAGATATTTCGGAAGATTCGTCTGCTGAAAAAGAATCTTCGGTGAAACAGGATATTATAGCAATTTATGGAAATATGATTGCTGCTTATAAAGCATCCGGTTTGAAAGAAGGCTATGTGTTGACAGCGCTCAGCTATTTAGAGTGGAGACGTGATTCAGATAGAAACATCCGCCCTTTCGGACTGAAGAAAGGATTGTCGGGATTAACAGAAGATACCTACGTTACTGCACTGAATGAACTGAAAAGCAGATTTAAATCAGAGAGTATTTGTGCTGAAGTTTATTTGGCCCAGGCTCGCTATGCGATTGAAAAAGAACAGCAAACGTCAGCTTTGCAGCTTTGCGATGAGGCCATCCGTTTATACCCCGGTTATCGTAGAATTAACGCTCTGAAGAATTTGCGCGAAGATATCCTGTCACCGTTTCTGAATGTAACTGCGGCTGCAACAGCTTTCCCTGGTGAGGAAATCGAAATAAGAGCTTCGCACAAGAATCTGGATGGATTTACACTTCGTCTTTATCAGGCAAAGAAGTTGATAAAGGAACAGCACTTTGCAGTTCTTCGTCCTGAAGACTACCGGACGCAGGATACGGTATTTACCTTTAAAGCGCCGGAAGTCGGACAATATGTAATGCGTATCGTTCCGGATATTCGTGCCAAGAGAGACAGTGAAAGCAAATTCAATGTGACACGTTTCAAAGTATTGACCTGCCGTTTACCGGGAAATCAATATGAGGTAGTGACGCTGGACGGACAAACGGGACACCCTATACCGAATGCGAAAATAACTCTTTATACGAATGACGAAAAAGTATTGCAGGAATATATAACTGGGGCAGATGGCAAAGTTGTCTTCCCCTGGAAATCCGAATACAGATATTTGAAAGCTGCTAAAGGTATCGATACCGATATGCCGTTTCAAAGCATTTACGGTGGAAGTTATGGATATTACGGAGATGAAAACAAGGTCTCCGAAGGAATGACTTTGTTGACGGATCGTTCTTTGTACCGTCCTGGTCAGATCGTATATGTGAAAGGAATTGCCTATGTACAGAAATCTGATACGGCAAATGTACTTCCGAACAAGGACTATACTGTTGTTTTGATGGATGTAAATAATCAGGAAGTTGGACAGAAAGCGGTTCGTACCAATGAATTCGGCTCGTTTACTGTCGATTTTGCATTGCCATCCGCTTGTCTGAATGGGATGTTTTCGTTGAAAGCCGGCGAGGGAAGAACGAATATTCGCGTGGAGGACTATAAACGTCCGACGTTTGATATTACTTTCGACAAGCAGCAGGGCAGTTATCAATTGGGCGATAAGGTAGAGGTGAAAGGTAAGATACAGTCTTATAGCGGTGTGTTGCTGCAAGACCTTCCGGTAAAATATACAGTGAAGCGTTCTGTTGTCGATCTTTGGAGACTGGCGGAAAGTACGCAGATTGCTTCCGGTGAGGTAATTGCCAATGAGGACGGGGAATTTACGATTCCGGTTCTTCTGGAAGAAAATAATGCCTATAAGAATAATACCAGAATCTATTACCGCTACTCGATAGAGGCTACTGCAACCAATGTAGCAGGTGAAACACAGTCGTCTACAGATGTGATAGCAGCAGGTAACCGTTCACTGATTCTACAAACAGAATTAAAAGAGAAGACCTGTAAGAATCAACCGTTTAACACTGTATTTAAGGTACAGAATCTGAATGGGCAGCCTGTTGAAGTAAAAGGTACATTCTCCCTCTATCAGGCGAAAGATGCGGACTTCAAGCAACTGGACGAGAATCCGGCTGCAACAGGTACATTTACTTCCAACGAAGAAATGACGATTGAGTGGGGAAACCTTCCTTCCGGACCGTATGTGTTGAAAGCTGTCGTAAAAGATGGACAGGGCAAAGAAGTGACGGCTGAGGCCAACACCATTCTTTTCTCCCGCGAAGATAACCGTCCGCCGGTAGAAACGACCGTTTGGTTCTATGAGGCAAATACGGAATTTGATGCAACGCATCCGGCCGTGTTCTGCTTCGGAACTTCGAAAAAAGATGCTTATGTGATGATGAATGTATTCTCCGGTAATAAGTTGCTGGAAAGCAAGACTATGAATCTGTCCGACACAATTGTACATTTTAAATATCCATATCAGGAAAGCTATGGTGACGGAGTACTGGTAAGTTTCTGTATGGTAAGAGACGGACAAGTCTATCAGGAACAGGCAAGGCTGAAAAAGCGTCTGCCGGACAAGACATTGACCATGAAATGGGAAGTATTCCGTGATAAGCTGCGTCCCGGACAGAAAGAAGAATGGAAACTGACTATTAAGACACCGCAGGGACAGGCTGCCGAGGCAGAAATGCTAGCAACTATGTACGATGCTTCGCTGGATAAGATATGGAATAAAAAACAGAATTTCAGTGTATTCTATAATCAGATCATCCCTTATTCTAGTTGGATGGGCGGATATTTCGGTAATAATTCGTTCAATTACTGGTGGAATAATAAATACTTCAAAGTACCGACAATGGAATATGACTATTTTGTGACGCAGGGAACGATGTCGATGGACCAGGCGTTGAATGGAATGGTGCCGGGAGTGATGGTCAGAGGATATGGCGTGCAAAAGCAGGCCTCAATGACGGGCAGTATGATGATACGGGGCGTTTCGAGAAGCAAGGCGGAAGCAAAATATGTACCTGCTTTGGCTGGAAGTGTTGCTGAGGATGCGGTATTTGAATCAGAGTTAGTGTCAGTAGAGGCAGGCAAGCTGGACGGCGCATCCGAAGAAGAAACTCTTCCCGAAGCTCCCGCCGATTTGCGTACGAACCTTGCGGAAACAGCCTTCTTCTACCCACAACTTCGTACCAATGAACAAGGCGAAGTTTCCTTCTCCTTCACTATGCCCGAAAGTCTGACCCGCTGGAACTTCCGCGGTTACTCTCATACCAAAGGTATGCTGATGGGCACACTGGACGGTGAAGCCACTACAAGCAAAGAATTTATGCTGACTCCTAATCTACCTCGTTTCGTACGTGCCGGAGATAAGACATCTGTTGCCGCCTCCATTTCCAACATGACCGGAAAGCCGCAGGCCGGTACGGTGAGCATGATTCTCTTTGATCCGATGACGGAAAAGGTAATCAGCACACAAAAACAGAAGTTTACCGTAGAGGCCGGAAAGACAATCGGCGTCAGCTTCATGTTTACCGTGAGTGATAAATACGAGATACTGGGATGCCGGATGATAGCCGACAGCGGTACCTTCAGTGATGGTGAACAGCAGCTACTTCCCGTGCTTAGTAATAAAGAGCATCTGGTAGAAACGCTTCCGATGCCTGTCCGTGGAGAAGAAACACGTACTTTCTCTCTCGACAGCCTGTTCAATCATCATAGTAAGACGGCAACCGACCGTAAACTAACCGTTGAATTTACCGGAAATCCTGCCTGGTATGCTATTCAGGCATTGCCTTCATTGAGCCTTCCGGGAAATAATAATGCCATTTCGTGGGCTACCGCTTACTACGCAAATACACTGGCTTCCTACATCATGAACAGCCAGCCACGTATTAAAGCTGTATTCGATAGCTGGAAGCTACAGGGTGGAACCAAAGAAACCTTCCTGAGCAACCTGCAAAAGAATCAGGAAGTGAAGAATATCCTGTTATCCGAATCTCCGTGGGTACTCGAAGCGCAAACGGAAGAACAGCAGAAAGAACGTATCGCCACTCTGTTCGATCTGAACAATATCCGTAGTAACAACATTGCCGCATTGACAAGATTACAGGAGTTGCAGAATTCAAGCGGAGCATGGTCGTGGTATAAAGGTATGACCGGTAGCCGTTACGTCACTACCTACATTGCCGAATTGAATGCCCGCCTGGCTATGATGACAGGTGAGCAACCAAGCGGCACGGCGCTTGCCTTGCAGAAGAATGCCTTTACCTATCTCCATCAGGAAGCTCTGAAGGAATATAGAGAAATTCTCAAAGCACAGAAAGACGGGGTGAAGTTTACAGGTGTTTCCGGAAGTATCCTGCAATATCTGTATCTGATCGCTCTGTCCGGCGAACAAGTTCCGGCTTCCAATAAAGCCGCCTATACTTATTATCTGTCCAAGATAGGCGAAATGCTTCCGACCGCTTCGATGGATACGAAAGCGATTGCCGCTATCATTCTGGATAAGGCCGGACGGAAGAAAGAAGCTCAGGAGTTCATCGCTTCACTGAAAGAACATCTGACGAAGACGGACGAACAGGGAATGTTCTTTGCCTTCAATGAAAATCCCTATTCCTGGGGCGGAATGAAAATGCAGGCTCATGTAGACGTGATGGAAGCACTGGAACTGACAGGCGGAAATAACGATACCGTAGAAGAAATGAAACTCTGGCTGCTCAAACAGAAGCAGACCCAACAGTGGAATTCTCCGGTAGCTACTGCCGATGCCGTCTATGCCTTACTGATGAAAGGCGTAAACCTGCTCGACAATCAGGGAGACGTGCGTATTGTCATTGCCAATGAGGTGCTGGAGACTGTCTCTCCAAGCAAGACTACCGTACCGGGACTGGGCTATATCAAACGCTCGTTTACACAGAAGAATGTAGTGGACGCCCGTAAGATAGAAGTCGAAAAGAGAAATCCGGGCATTGCGTGGGGAGCCGTTTATGCGGAATATGAATCACCCATCAAGGATGTGAGACAACAGGGAGGAGAACTGAATGTGCAAAAGCAACTGTATGTGGAACGTATGGTGAACAATGCTCCTCAACTACAGCCTATTACAGAAAAGACCGTTCTTCAGGTAGGCGATAAAGTAGTTTCCCGTTTGAGTATTCGTGCAGACCGTGCGATGGACTTCGTACAGTTGAAAGATCAGCGGGGCGCCTGCTTCGAACCGATCGGCAGCGTATCCGGTTACAACTGGAGTAATGGAATCGGCTATTACGTAGACATCAAGGATGCTTCCACCAATTTCTTCTTTGACCATTTAGGAAAAGGAGTGTATGTGTTGGAGCATAGCTATCGTATCAGCAGAGTAGGAACCTATGAGACAGGTTTGGCAACCATGCAATGCGCCTATGCGCCGGAATACGCTTCACACTCGGCTTCGATGACAATTATTATTAAATAACGCACAGAGAAGATTTCTTCTCCACCGGTGAGCAGGGCACTCGCCACCGATAAGGAAGGTGTTCCCCACCGATGAAGGCTACCTTCATCGGTGGGGAACTTTTTGTTGATGAATACTGCGTTGCAGGAGTTGTCACAGGGTAAAGTATTTTCTCAAACGGTGTTAATCTATGTAATCTGTGATGAAAAACTCATCTAAAACTCCTACATTTGTGGACCAAAATAAAATATATCACATGAAACGTACTTTACTATTGATATTTACTCTGCTTACTGTCACTTTGGCGGCTGTTGCCCAACCCCGTATTTCCTCTAACAAGGAGACGCACAACTTTGGACAAATAGAATGGAAAAAGCCGGTAACAGTAGAATATACCATCACCAATACCGGAAACGAGCCGTTGGTGCTGACCAATGTCACGACTTCCTGTGCCTGTGCCGTAGCCGACTGGACAAAGGAACCCATTGCTCCGGGTGCCAAAGGAACTGTGAAAGCCTCTTTTGACGCGAAAGCGCTGGGACGTTTTGACAAGTCGATAGGCATATACAGCAATGCCACTCCGAATCTGGTTTATCTGAAATTCACCGGTGAGGTAGTGCAGGAAATCAAAGATTATTCAAAACTTCTTCCGTACGCCATCGGCAATATCCGCATTGACCGTGACGAGTTCTCCTTCCCCGATGTCTATCGCGGACAGCAACCGTCTATGACGTTCAGTATTGCCAACCTTTCCGACCGCCCGTACGAACCGGTGTTGATGCACCTGCCTCCTTATCTGAAGATGGAAGCGGAACCTAAAGTACTGCTGAAAGGTAAAAAAGGAACGATCAAGCTGACACTGGATGCCAGCCAGCTACAGGACTTCGGACTGACACAGACCTCTGTCTACCTGTCCCGTTTCTCCGGTGATAAAGTGAGTGAAGACAATGAGATACCCGTTTCGGCCATTCTTCTTCCCGATTTCTCGCGTATGACGGAGAAAGATTCTTTGAATGCTCCTTCCATCCACATCTCGGAGACGAATATTGACCTGAGTATTCCGTTGATCAAGAAGAATAAAGTCAGCCATGATATATTGATCGCTAATGCGGGAAAGACCCCGTTAGTCATCAGCAAGCTACAGGTATTCAACTCTTCTGTAGGAGTAAGACTGAAAAAGACGGTCATTCCGCCGGACGGAATGACTAAGTTGAAAGTGACGATCCACAAGCGGGATGTAGGTAATAAGAAACATCATTTACGTATCTTGATGATTACAAACGACCCGTTGCGTCCGAAAGTTGAAATAAATATCAAACGCTAACTCTTATTGCCATGGAACATCCTGAAAATAACGAAGAATATAAAGGACTCGTTGTCAATAAAGGCATCGAACAGCCCTCATCCGTGAATCCTTATTTGAAACGTAAGCCCAAAAAGCGTCAGCTTTCGGTAGCGGAATTTGTAGAAGGTATTGTGAAAGGCGATGTCACTATTCTCAGTCAGGCTGTGACACTGGTAGAGAGCGTGAAGCCCGAACATCAGGCTGTCGCCCAGGAAGTGATCGAGAAATGTCTGCCTTATTCCGGCAATTCCATCCGTGTAGGTATCAGTGGAGTGCCCGGTGCGGGAAAGAGTACCTCGATTGACGTATTCGGTCTGCATGTGCTCGAAAAAGGCGGTAAGTTGGCGGTGCTGGCTATCGACCCGAGCAGTGAGCGTAGTAAAGGCAGTATCCTGGGAGACAAGACACGTATGGAACAACTTTCCGTACATCCCCAATCGTTTATCCGCCCCAGCCCCTCAGCTGGTTCGTTGGGAGGAGTTGCCCGGAAGACCCGTGAAACGATTGTGCTTTGTGAGGCTGCCGGATTCGATAAAATCTTTGTGGAAACCGTCGGAGTGGGACAGAGCGAAACGGCTGTTCATTCTATGGTGGATTTCTTCCTGCTGATTCAGTTGGCAGGTACGGGAGATGAATTGCAAGGCATCAAACGAGGAATCATGGAGATGGCGGACGATATTGTCATCAACAAAGCCGACGGAGATAATCTGGAACCTGCCAAGTTGGCTGCCAGTCAGTTCCGTAATGCGCTGCATCTGTTTCCGGCTCCCGAATCGGGATGGATTCCGAAGGTGCTGACTTACTCCGGTTTTTATAATATCGGCGTGAAGGAAATCTGGGACATGGTGTATGAATATATCGACTTCGTGAAGAAGAACGGTTATTTTGACTATCGCCGTAATGAACAGAGCAAGTACTGGATGTACGAAACGATCAATGAACAGCTCCGTGATAGCTTCTATCACAATCCTCGGATTGAAGCGATGCTTCAGGAGAAGGAACAACAAGTGCTGCAGGGAAATCTTACTTCGTTTATCGCTGCTAAGAGCCTGCTGGATACCTATTTTGACGAATTAAAACGATGATAAAGCAGAAACAGTGATGGATTAGAAAAACGACCGAACATTTACCCCCGATAACTATACCCTAATTAATAACCAATTGTTAACTTTAACACCTGATGAACAAAACCTTATTAACCGGGCTTTTGTGTTGTAGTTTGTCAATACAGAGCTTTGCAGACCAACCGTTAGAAGGATTCACCTATGGTTCGGTGAATGCTCCTACAGGAAAAGAGTGGGAATCTCCCGAAAACCTGGCGCTCAACAAAGAGCAGCCGCATGCTTATTTCTTTCCGTTCCAGCATTTGGATAATGCCCGCAAGGTATTGCCGGAAAACAGTAAGTATTGGCAGTCACTTGACGGTGACTGGAAGTTTCACTGGGCACCCGACCCCGACTCCCGCCCCAAAGATTTCTATCAGACTGAGTATGATGTCAGCTCATGGGATGCGATTCCCGTGCCTTCAAGCTGGAATATTTATGGCATTCAAAAGGACGGAAGCCAGAAGTACGGAACGCCTATCTACGTCAACCAACCGGTAATCTTCCAGCACAGCGTGAAGGTGGATGACTGGCGCGGAGGCGTGATGCGTACTCCTCCTGCCAACTGGACTACTTACAAGGATCGGAACGAAGTAGGTTCCTTCCGCCGTGATTTCGAAATCCCGCAGGACTGGGACGGACGCGAAGTCTTTATCAGCTTCGATGGTGTCGATTCATTCTTCTATCTGTGGATCAACGGTCAGTACGTAGGTTTTTCCAAGAATTCGCGTAATACCGCTAATTTCAATATCACTCCCTATTTACAGAAAGGCAAGAACACCGTAGCCGCCGAAGTGTATCGTAGTTCGGACGGTTCCTTCCTCGAAGCGCAGGATATGTTCCGTCTGCCGGGCATCTTCCGTACGGTTGCCTTGTACTCGGTTCCCAAAGTTCATTTCCGTGACTTGGTTGCCACACCCGATTTGGATGCGACTTATACGGACGGTTCTCTGACTGTCAATGCCGAAATCCGTAATCTGGATAAGAAAGCCATCAAAGACTACAAGGTATATTACTCTTTATATGCCAACAAACTGTATTCTGATGAGAATACCTTGGTAGATGGATTCTTATCTCCTGTGATCGACAAAATCGCTCCGAATGAAACCGGTAGTGTTCAGACTGTTCTTAAGGTAAAGGCTCCTAATAAGTGGTCGGCTGAATTTCCGTATCGCTACACGTTGGTAGCCGAATTGAAGGATAAGAAGAACAGAACCGTTGAAATGGTTTCCACCATTGTCGGTTTCCGCAAAGTGGAGATTAAGGATACTCCTGCTTCCGAAGATGAATTCGGACTTGCCGGACGTTATTATTATGTGAACGGAAAGACGGTCAAACTGAAAGGGGTGAACCGACATGAATCCAATCCGGGAGTAGGGCACGCCATAACCCGTGAGATGATGGAGAAAGAGATTATGTTGATGAAGCGTGCCAACATCAATCATGTACGTAATTCACATTATCCGGATGATCCGTATTGGTATTTCCTGTGCAACAAATACGGTATTTATCTCGAAGATGAGGCGAATATAGAATCGCACGAATATTATTATGGTGCTGCCTCCCTCTCTCATCCGGTGGAATGGAAAAATGCGCACGTGGCACGTGTGATGGAAATGGTGCGTGCCAATGTCAACAATCCTTCTATCGTTATCTGGTCGTTGGGCAATGAAGCCGGACCAGGCAAGAACTTTGTGGCGGCTTATGATGCTTTGAAGAAGTTTGATACTTCCCGTCCTGTGCAATATGAGCGTAATAATGACATTGTAGATATGGGTTCCAACCAATATCCGTCTATCGGCTGGGTACGTGGGGCCGTGCAGGGGAAATATGATATCAAGTATCCGTTCCATATATCCGAATATGCCCATTCAATGGGGAATGCCTGCGGTAATCTGATAGATTACTGGGAAGCTATGGAGTCGACCAATTTCTTCTGTGGAGGTGCCATTTGGGATTGGGTAGACCAGTCTATGTACAATTATGACCCGAAGACAGGTGTCCGTTATCTGGCTTACGGCGGAGACTTTGGCGATACTCCCAATGATGGTCAGTTTGTAATGAACGGCATCGTGTTTGGTGACCTTGAACCGAAGCCTCAGTACTATGAAGTGAAAAAGGTATATCAGCACATCGGCGTAAAGGCAATAGATACAGAAAAGGGGGTATTTGAGATCTTCAATAAGTACTACTTTAAGAACTTGGCGGAAGATTACCAGTTGGTATATTCGCTTTATGAAGACGGTAAACCGATAATGACCGGTAAACCGATGGATATCAATATAGCTCCACGCCAACGTGCACAGATCACTCTGCCGTATGATCATGCCTCTCTTAAGAAAGATGCTGAGTACTTTATGAAACTACAGTTTATACTGAAAGATCAAAGACCTTGGGCTGCCAAAGGCTTTCCGATGGCAGAGGAACAGATTTTGATAAAGGAGGCTACAGACCGCCCGTCCATCAGTGAAGTAACTGCCGGTGCAGCAAAACTGGATGGATTCGTACTGGACAAGGATACGAAGCGCATCCTTATAAAGGGAGCTGACTTTGAAGCCATATTTGACCCGCAAACCGGAAGTATCTACAGTCTGAAGTATGGCAACGAGACTGTTATCGCCGATGGCAACGGTCCGAAGCTCGATGCTCTCCGTGCTTTTACAAACAATGATAACTGGTTCTATGCCCCCTGGTTCGAACATGGTTTGCACAATCTGATTCATAAAGCAACTGAATATAAAGTACTGAATAAAGGCAATGGCACTTTGGTATTGAGTTTTACGGTAGAATCTCAGGCACCGAATGCCGCACGCATTAAGGGTGGTACAAGCTCCGGTAAGAATAGCATCGAAGAACTGACCGACAGAAAATTCGGTAGCAATGACTTTAAATTTGTCACTAACCAGATATGGACAGTGTATCCGGACGGTTCTATCGAATTGCAGTCCAGCATTACTTCCAATCGTTCGAGTTTGGTTCTGCCACGTTTGGGTTATGTGATGAAAGTTCCACAACAATACAGTAACTTCACTTACTATGGACGCGGACCGATAGATAACTATGCCGACCGTAAGAGCGGACAGTTTATCGAACAGTATACGAATAGCGTAGCAGGTGAGTTCGTAAACTTCCCGAAACCTCAGGATATGGGCAATCACGAAGATGTTCGCTGGTGTGCATTGACCAATCAGGCAGGGAATGGAGCTGTCTTCGTAGCTACCGACCGTCTTTCGGCTTCGGCACTTCAGTACTCGGCTCTCGACTTGATTTTGGCTTCCCATCCTTATCAGTTGCCGAAGGCAGGCGATACCTATCTGCATTTGGATTGTGCAGTGACCGGTCTGGGTGGTAACAGTTGTGGTCAGGGAGGTCCTCTCGTACACGACCGTGTGTTTGCCAATCAGCACAGCATGGGCTTCATCATTCGTCCTGCCGGTAAGGAACTGAGTGTCGTTGCCAATGTTGCTCCTGCGGGAGATCTTCCTCTGTCTATCACACGCACCCCTGCCGGAATGGTCGAATTGACTTCGGCAAAGAAAGATGCTGTCATTTGTTATAGCATTGACGGAAGTAAGAAAGTGCAGGAATACACAGAGCCTGTCCCTATGCGTAACGGAGGTACGATCAAGGCATGGTATAAGGATAGTAAGGATATCAGCAGCACGATGAAGTTTGAGAAAATAGAAAGCATTCAGACGCAAGTCGTATACGCCAGTAGTCAGGAATCGGGTGAAGGCGATGCTTCTCATCTGACTGATGGTGATCCGAATACCATCTGGCATACCATGTATTCGGTGACAGTTGCCAAATACCCGCATTGGGTAGATTTGGATGCCGGTGAAGTCAAGGAAATCAAAGGCTTTACTTACCTGCCACGACAGAATGGAGGAAACGGTAATATCAAGGATTACTCTATTCAGGTCAGCATGGATGGAAAAGAATGGGGAGAGCCTGTTAATAAAGGAACGTTCGCAAGGGACTCCAAAGAAAAGAGAGTCTTGTTTGACAAACCGGTGAAGGCACGTTATATCCGTTTCACGGCTTTAAGCGAACAGAACGGACAGGATTTTGCGTCCGGTGCGGAGATAACGATTCTGGCTAACTAAAGATAGCTGAATATATAGAAGAAAAGTATCAATGGGAATGTGTCCCCCCTTCTAAATTTATGAGGGTTTCGACACATCCCCATTGATGCTTTTCTCTATTTTATCGGTATGAGGAAACTTCTACAACTCCTTTCCCGCCTTCTCAAAATCCGCCTTAGACTTACTCTGCGTCACAATATACACACCCAGAAACACAAGTGTAATGGCGATTCCTTTTTCCCAGCCGAAGCTCCCGATTCCCATGAGGATTGCTGCAATCGTAGCCACAATCGGCTGCATATAGTTATACATACTTACCACTGTAGGGCGGAGTAACTTCTGAGCTGTCATGATGCAGAGATAAGCAAGGAAACTTCCTCCCAGTACGACATACAATACCTGCAAAATGGCAACCATTGGAATGCTGGTCCATTGAATGACCGAAATATCTTGATAAGAGAAAGGAATATAACACATCGAAGCATAGATAAACATCCATTTATTGATGGTTACTGCCGAATATCGCTGAGACAGCCCCTTGAACACCGTCAGATAGATGGAGAAACTGATTTGCGCAACCAGACAAAGCAAGTCGCCGATCAGACTTCCGTTACCACTACTCGCTGCCTGACTGCTCATAATAAGGATAAGCGCTCCCATAGCTCCCACGAAAATACCCAGTACTTTCTTGTTCGTAATCGGCTCTTTCAGATAGATGGCTGCCACAATCATGGTAACTATCGGCAGAGTAGTCGTTACGATAGAAGCATCAATAGGCGAAGTCATCGAAAGCCCGAAGATAAATATCCCCTGATTGAAAACCAGAGCAAAGAGGGAAGCAAAGAAAATCTTCAGCATATCGCGGTGGTCCACATGCTCCTGTTTGCAGAAGATGGAAAGTATCCAGAATGCCGCTGCCGCACCTACCATACGAAACGTGGTGACGGAGATAGCTGAAAACTCTTGAAGTGCCGATTTGCCGATAGGAGACATCAGTCCCCACATAACGTTTGCCGTGAGTGCAAACAGATGTCCGTGCAGATTCTTGTTATTGCCCATAAGTCTGTGTATACCTTTTAATTGTTACCTTTATTGAAAACTGCTGCAAAGGTAACCAATTTGTCGCATGATTTGTTTATATTTGCCTTGATTAAAATTGAATATTATGGAACAACAGGCAGACTATATCCGGCGGATCGAGATCAAAGGACTCTGGGGCCGCTTTAATATACAATGGGATTTGCGTCCGGATGTGAATATCCTTTCCGGCATCAACGGAGTGGGAAAGACCACTATTCTGAACCGTTCGGTGGGATACCTCGAACAGCTTTCCGGCGACATACAGCTCTCCGGTGAAATGAAAAGCGACGCAAAGAACGGAGTACACCTCTTCTTTGATAATCCCGCAGCGACTTATATCCCATACGATGTGATCCGCAGCTACGACCGCCCCTTGATTATGGGTGACTTCACGGCACGCATGGCAGACAAGAACGTGAAGTCCGAACTGGACTGGCAACTGTATCTGTTGCAGCGCCGCTATCTCGATTATCAGGTCAATATAGGCAATAAGATGATCGAAATGCTTTCCAGCAATGACGAGGAACAGCGCAGCAAAGCCGCCACCCTCTCCCTTGCCAAACGTCGTTTTCAGGATATGATTGACGAACTTTTCAGCTACACCCGCAAAAAGATAGACCGCCGTCGGAATGACATAGCCTTCTATCAGGACGGAGAATTGCTGTTTCCATACAAACTCTCGTCCGGTGAAAAGCAAATGCTCGTGATTCTGCTGACAGTGCTCGTGCAGGACAACAGCCACTGTGTCCTTTTCATGGACGAACCGGAAGCCTCCCTGCACATCGAATGGCAACAGAAACTGATTTCAATGATCCGAGAACTGAATCCCAATGTGCAAATCATTCTGACCACCCATTCGCCTGCCGTCATCATGGAGGGCTGGCTGGATGCAGTGACAGAGGTGAGCGATATTTCCACCGAAGCGGACGGATTCAGACTCACCCCGACTATTAATTGTTAATGACAACTTCTACATGGCAACTTCACTACGCGATAATCTGACTTCTTCTTACTTCAATGCTGCCCACAAGCTGTATTCCAAAAAGGCTCGCCGGCGCATCATTGCTTACGTAGAGAGCTATGATGATGTTGCTTTCTGGCGCACATTACTCGAAGAGTTTGAAGATGACGAGCATTATTTTCAAGTGATGCTCCCTTCGGCCACCTCATTGGCAAAGGGGAAGAAGATGGTACTCATGAACACGCTGAATACCGCCGAACTGGGCAAAAGTCTGATTGCCTGTGTCGACAGTGACTATGATTTCCTGTTGCAGGGAGCCACGAACACTTCCCGAAAGATCAACCGGAACAAGTACATATTCCAAACCTACACATACGCTATCGAAAACTATCACTGCTTTGCCGAAAGTCTTCACGAAGTATGTGTGCAGGCCACATTGAACGACCGTTTTATACTGGATTTCAACGCTTATCTGAAACGGTATTCAGAAATCGTATACCCACTTTTCCTGTGGAACGTGTGGTTTTATCGTCAACGGGATACGTATACTTTCCCGATGTACGACTTCCATACTTATACTGCCTTGAGGGAGATCAGTCTGAAACATCCGGAACACAGTCTGGAAGCACTGCAACACCGAGTTAATCAGAAACTTGCTGAACTGAAAAAACGCTTCCCCGGTTCTGTCAACCAAGTGAACGGATTGCGGTCGGAATTAAAGGAACTGGGACTCGTCCCCGAAACCACCTATTTATATATGCAGGGACATCACGTGATGGATAATGTCGTGATGAAACTTCTGATTCCCGTCTGTACCGCCCTGCGCCGGGAACGGGAACAGGAAATCAAACGACTGGCGGAACATAATGAACAATTCAGGAATGAATTGACTTGTTATCAGAACAGCCAGGTGAATGTCGAAATCATGTTGAAGAAGAACGTCGCCTATAAGCGACTCTTCCACTATGACTGGCTGAGGCAGGACATTCAGGAATATCTGGCCAAAGGAGAATGAATAAAAGGGAACTAACTAATAAGGGAATAAACTAAAAGAGATACTATTTTATGAAAGAAGTGATTGATACAGTGAGTGTGGCATTGGCAAATGGAGATACGGAGAATGTTGGCAATGTCGTGATGCAGGAGGTCAACCGTACGTTGCTCTCGGCAGGTGTGGATGAAGTATGGGCGGACAAAATAGATAATCTGATCGTATTGCTGTTTATTATCGGAATAGCCTTGTTGGCTAACATAATCTGCCGTAAAATCATTTTACGGGTGGTAGCCAAGTTGGTGAAGCAGACCAAAGCTACCTGGGACGACATTGTATTCAACCATAAAGTGATGGTGAATGTCAGCCGGATGGTAGCGCCTATCCTGATTTATATCGCCATTCCTATCGCATTCCCCGAGCATGCGGATTCTGATTTGCTCGATTTTCTGAGGCGTCTCTGTCTGATATATATCATTGCCGTTTTTCTTCGTTTCATCAGCGCTTTGTTTACGGCTGTCTATCAAGTCTACAGTGAGCGGGAGCAGTATCGGGACAAACCGTTGAAAGGACTTTTGCAGACGGCGCAAGTGATTCTTTTCTTTATAGGAGCCATCATTATTATAAGCATTCTGATCAATCAGAGCCCGATGGTCTTGCTGACCGGATTGGGAGCGTCTGCCGCTATTCTGATGTTGGTTTTCAAAGATAGTATCATGGGATTTGTATCCGGTATTCAGCTTTCTGCCAACAATATGCTGAAGGTGGGCGACTGGATCACCATGCCGAAATATGGTGCGGACGGCACAGTGATAGAAGTAACGCTGAATACCGTGAAGGTGCGTAATTTCGATAATACGATTACGACCATTCCTCCTTACCTGCTGATCAGCGATTCTTTTCAGAACTGGCAGGGAATGCAGGAGTCCGGCGGACGCCGGGTGAAGCGTTCCATTAATATCGATATGACAAGCGTGCGCTTTTGTACTCCCGAAATGCTGGAAAAATATCGCAAGATACAGTTGCTGGCAAATTACGTAGATGAAACGGAGAAAGTGGTAGAAGAATATAATAAGGAGCATGATATTGATAATTCCGTGTTGGTGAACGGGCGGAGGCAGACCAATCTGGGAGTTTTTCGTGCCTATCTGACCAATTATTTGCGGAGCCTGCCCACTGTTAATCAGGATATGACCTGTATGGTACGCCAGCTTCAGCCTACAGAAACCGGCATTCCGCTGGAACTTTATTTCTTTTCTGCCAACAAAGTATGGGTTGCTTACGAAGGCATACAGGCAGACGTGTTCGACCATGTACTTGCCATCATTCCGGAGTTCGGCCTGCGCGTCTTTCAGAATCCGTCGGGTGAAGACCTGCGACGGATAGGAGTGAAGATAGAACACTGATTTAAAAGATAGAATACTATATATTTTAAGAACGATACATACTGTTAACCATTATTGATTATGAACACACCTATACCCAATCAGATTATCCGTGAAATTACACCTTTGTCTGACAAAGACTGTTTCTATATTGCAGAACGTTATAAGACGGAGTTTACCTATCCGATTCATAACCATTCTGAATTTGAACTGAACTTTACGGAAAAGGCCGCCGGAGTCAGGCGTGTAGTGGGAGATTCCTCCGAAGTGATAGGAGATTATGATCTGGTTCTGATTACGGGCAAAGACTTGGAACACGTATGGGAACAGAATGAATGCCGCTCCAAAGAGATACGGGAGATCACCATCCAATTCTCTTCCGACCTGTTCTTCAAGAGCTTTATCAATAAGAACCAGTTCGACTCTATCCGCCGGATGCTGGATAAAGCTCAGAAAGGACTTTGTTTCCCGATGTCCGCCATACTTAAGATATATCCGTTGCTGGATACGCTTGCTTCCGAGAAACAAGGGTTCTATGCGGTGATCAAGTTTATGACGATCCTGTATGAACTTTCTCTCTTTGAGGAAGAGGCCCGGACACTGTCCAGTTCTTCTTTTGCTAAGATTGATGTTCATTCCGATAGCCGCCGGGTACAGAAGGTGCAGGAATATATCAATCTCCATTATCAGGAAGAAATCCGATTGGGACAGTTGGCAAGCATGGTCGGGATGACTGATGTGTCATTCAGCCGTTTCTTTAAGTTGCGTACGGGGAAGAACCTTTCCGATTATATTATTGATATCCGACTGGGATTCGCTTCGCGGTTGCTGGTAGATTCTACGATGTCTATCGCAGAAATCTGTTATGAGTGCGGATTCAATAACCTGTCTAATTTTAATCGTATCTTTAAGAAGAAAAAAGATTGTTCTCCGAAGGAGTTTCGCGAGAACTACCGGAAGAAAAAGAAACTGATCTAATTTCTCTGTCTCCTCGCATACTTTACTAGTCTGTTTCTCTATTAGGGCTGACTAATAATTAGCTTAGAATCGTGTTGAATTTAGAGTCTTGTTTCCTAAGATTTATTCTTCGGGGGGCTGACATCTATTCTCCGTTAGGTACAAAACTAATCGTCTGACAGTTGTTGTTTTTTCGTCTGACAACTGTCAGACGAAAAAACAACAACTGTCAGACGAAAGTTTAACTATAGTCAGACGATTAATTCTGTGCATGACGGGAGATAAATTCTTTTGATATGCGGATTAAATCTTACGTAGAAGAGGACTAAACCTCATTGGTAAGCGGATTGAAACAGTGTGGTAAGTCATTGATAACAAGTTTGTAACACGATGTAACAAACCTGAAACGGCTATTTCAAACCATTGTATCTGATTCGTATTCATATTGTAATCTCTTGGGTCTACCTTTGCCGACGTAATAAAAACGTAGAGCGAAGTTCGATGAAAAAACTATTTCTTTTAAGATTTTCAGTTGCAGCCTTCTTTTGTTTGTTGTGTGTTCTTCCCGCATTGGCTGCCAATATTAAGATTAAAGGTGCTGTGAAAGATAAACTTTCCAAAGAGCCTTTGATTGGAGCAACGATACGGTTGGTAGGAACTCCTGCCGGAGCCGTGACCGATATGGACGGTAATTTTGAATTGAACAGTACCGGTGTTTTGGAAGGTTTGTATGATATAGAGATTAAATATGTAGGATATAAAACGGAAGTACGTCGTAAGGTCCGTGTAGAAAACGGAAAACTGGCGATTCTGAATCTGGAGTTGGAGACAGATGCGCACGAACTTTCGGACGTTGTGGTGGTAGCAAAGAAGAATCGTGAAAATGAGAATATGTTATTGCTCGAACAGCAGAAGGCGGTCATTGCCGTGCAGGCTGTCAGCGTCAAAGAGCTTTCACGCAAAGGTGTTTCCGATGCGGAAGGGGCTGTAACCAAAGTGGCGGGAGTCTCCAAACAGGATGGAGTGAAGAATGTTTTCGTCCGTGGACTGGGCGACCGCTATAATGCGACTACCTTTAACGGATTTGCCGTTCCTTCGGAAGATCCGGAATATAAGAATATCTCTCTCGACTTCTTCGGTACGGATATTATCCAGTCTGTTGGCGTCAATAAGGCATTTAATGCAGGAGGTATCAGTGATGTCGGCGGTGCGACAATCGACATTGTTTCCAAAGAACTGATTGGCAGCGGAAACCTGAATATCGGCCTTTCCGGAGGACTGAACACGCAGACTGTGACAGCAGACTTTCTGAAGCAGGACGGAGTAAACCTTCTGGGCTTCGCCACTACAACAGAACCCGCCGATGAGAACAACTGGGGATTCAAGAATAAGCTGGACCCCTCCAAGCAGAGCTTGCAGATAAACCGGAGTTATAGCATTTCCGGCGGAAAGCGGTTTCATATAGGAAAAGACAGGAATCCGCTCTCTTTCTTTCTCACTGCCGGACATACCACTGATTATCAATTTACGGATGAAACCATCCGCAACACAACGACGAGCGGTACGATCTACAAAGATATGACAGGCAAGAAGTACACCGAGAATATCAGCCAACTGGCACTGGCCAATGTGGATTATGATATGCAGAACCGTCACCACATGAGTTATAACTTCATGATGATTCATGCCAATGTGCAATCCGTAGGAGACTATACCGGTAAAAACTCCATCTTCAGTGACGATTATGATAATCAGGGATTTACCCGTCGCCAGCAAGCGAATGACAACTTACTAATCGTTAACCAGCTGATGACTAACTGGGGACTGACCAAAACATTGAGTCTGGATGCCGGTGCTTCTTATAATATCGTGAAAGGCAATGAACCCGACCGCCGAATCAACAACATAACCAAAGCGGAAGAAGGATATACCTTACTCAGAGGCAACTCCCAGCAACGGTATTTCTCCACTTTGGACGAAGATGACATCAACGTAAAGGCAGGACTCATCTACCGTCTGAAAGATAACGTAGAAGAAATCTCTAATATACGCTTGGGCTATACAGGCCGATTTGTAGACGACAATTTCAAGGCGACTGAATACAACCTCACAGTAGGACACGCTTCTTCCATCCCCTCATTGGATAATTTCTCACTCGACGATTATTATAATCAGCAGAATCTCTCTTCCGGATGGTTTACCGTTCAGAAGAACATCGATAAGTATTCGGTCGCCAAGAATATCCATTCCGCTTATGCGGAAGCCACCTACCAGTTTACTCCCCGTTGGATTGTAAATGTAGGAATGAAGTATGACAATGTGGATATTCAGGTAGACTACAATGTGAATAAAGGCGGATCGGAAGGAAGCAACACGATTCAAAAGGATTTCTTTCTCCCGAGTCTGAATCTGAAATACAATCTGAGTGAAAAACATTCCTTGCGTCTCGGAGCGAGCAAAACATATACGCTGCCGCAAGCAAAGGAAATTTCTCCTTATCGCTACGTAGGTGTGAATTTCAACAGTCAGGGGAATGCGAACCTGAAGCCTTCGGACAACTATAACGTCGATTTGAAATGGGACTTTAATCCTACCCCCACTGAACTGATCTCTCTGACAGCTTTTTATAAGCTCATCAAGAATCCGATCTCACGCATTGAAGTGGCAAGTGCCGGAGGATACCTTTCGTATGAAAATATAGCCGATAAGGCAACAGTGGCCGGAGTGGAAGTAGAAGTACGTAAGAATCTGTTTGTCCGTCCGCTAAGCAGTGCGGCAAACGGAATGAATAAGCTCTCTTTCGGCTTGAATGGATCGTACATTTATACAAATGCGAAAATGCCTCTGGCAACGGTTACCACCGGATCGCAACTGGAAGGGGCCGCTCCCTGGATTGCCAATTTCGACTTGTCCCACAACTTCACGAAAGGAACTCATAGCTTCATCAATACATTGGTATTCAACTATGTCAGCGATAAGATTTATACCATCGGTACGCAAGGCTACCAAGACATCATGGAGCAGGGAATGATGACGCTTGACTTCGTTTCGCAAGCCAAACTCAACAAGTATGTCTCACTTACGCTGAAAGCCCGCAATCTGCTGAATCCCTCTTATCAGTTGAGTCGCAAAGCCAACGAAAGCGGAGAGAAGGTAGTACTCAGCGATTATAAAAAAGGAATAAATATCAGTCTGGGAGTGTCGTGCACATTTTAAACCGGATAATGAAATAAGATTATTAACTAATTATTAAAGCAAAATGAAAAGATTGTTTGTAAACTTTATGACGTTTGCCGCTATGGCAACTGCACTGACATTCACTGCGTGTAGTAGTGATAGTGACGGAGATGACAATGGAAACGGTAACGGTGGAAATGGCGGAGGAACAGGTAGTTCTATCGTGGTAGGCGAAAACATCCTGTCCGGAACACTGACCGGTGAACAGACACTGGATGCCAAAGAATACATTCTGAACGGAACGGTTATCATCGCCGACGGCGGTCGCCTGAATATCCCTGCCGGAACTACCATCAAGGCGCGTGAAGGTTTCAGCAGTTACCTGCTGGTAGCGCAGGGAGGTAAACTCTATGCCGATGGTACGGCCGACAAACCAATCGTCTTTACGGCAAATACCACCAGCCCGGTATCCGGATATTGGGGTGGCGTGATCATCAATGGTAAAGCACCTATTTCCGGTTCAAAGACCGACAAGAGCGATACGGCACTGACGGAAATCAACAATGACTATAAATACGGCGGCAGCGCAGCTGATGACAACTCCGGTTCGTTGACTTACGTGAAAATCTGCTATGCAGGTGCACGCTCCACAGCAGACATCGAACACAACGGACTGACCTTGAACGGTGTCGGCAACGGAACAAAGATTGAAAATATCTACGTACTGGAAAGTGCCGACGATGCAATCGAGTTCTTTGGTGGAACAGTAAATGTAACCAATCTGCTGGCTGTTAATCCGGATGATGATATGTTCGACTTTACACAAGGCTATTGCGGTACGCTGAAGAACTGCTATGGCGTTTGGGAAAGCGACTACACAAGTACGGAAGCCGATCCTCGCGGCATCGAAGCCGACGGTAACATGGACGGTCTGTATCCGGATCACCTGCGTCAGTCTGACTTTAAGGTGGAAAACATGACTATCGTGAATAATGCTGCCAACACTGCCGATAACGTAGACCGTATGCAGGATGTAATCAAGATTCGTCGCGGAGCAAAAGCTACCATCACCAATGCATTGGTTAAGGGTACGGGTGGTGCTATCGACCTGGTTGATATGAAAGACAGCAAAGGTGCAGGAAACATAGAATCCAGCATTAACATCACAAGTACATTAAGTCTCACAGGATTGAAGCAGAACGGCGAACTGAATACATTTGTCGAATCGGCAGACAATACAGGTGCAGACGCTTCTCTGTTCGGCTGGACAGGCTATAATTTATCAGCATTCTGATGAAGTAGCCAACGGTTCTTTTTCACAGTAGGTATTACTTTTCGGGCACGGATTGCACGAATTGCACGGTTATGATTTACTAAAACCGTGTAATCCGCGTAATCCGTGCCAAATCATATAATAATGAGATGCGTTTATTACGCTTTTACCTCCCTGGCTATCCCTGCTACTATCCTCTCTCTTCTATTATGAATTATTTCAGATATTATATGTTTCGCTGATTTTCTTTTTCGTATATTTGCTATTCATTATTATACGATCAATCACTTATGCAAACAAACTACGAGCGATACTGTAAAATGTCTTCTTTGGCTCAGATAGGATGGTGGGAAGCGGACTTTTTGGCTGGGCATTATGTCTGCTCTGATTTTCTTTGTGATCTTTTGGGACTGGAAGGAGATACCATCTCTTTCATGGATTTCCAGAATTTGATACGTGAGGATTACCGCGAACAGATAGTACAGGAATTTCGGGCCAATGCAAATATCCATAAAGACTTTTATGAACAAACCTTTCCCATCTGTTTAAAAAATGGTGAAGTTTGGCTGCATACCCGTCTGGCTCTTCGTGAGAAAGGTACCGGAACCAATGGAGGTGACAAATCTTTTGGCGTCATCCAGCGTGTTGAGGCGCCTAAAGAAGTGGAACAGAAAAATACCCTCCGGCGTGTAAACGACCTGTTACGCCGGCAAAACTATATATCACAGTCTTTGCTTCGCTTCCTCCATGATGACGATGTAGATTCTTGTATTATGGAGATATTGAATGACGTGCTGAGCCTCTATCAAGGCGGTCGTGTGTATATCTTTGAGTATAACGAAGACTATACGCATCATAGTTGCACGTATGAAGTCGTTTCGGAAGGTGTTTCCAAAGAGAAAAACAAGCAGCAGTCCATTCCGGTTAATGAAACCCGATGGTGGTGTGAGCAGATTCTATCTGGCAAACCCATCATACTGACTTCCTTGAAACAGTTGCCCGAAGAAGCGGAGGATGAATATAAATTCCTTGACGCTCAAGGCATTTGTTCGTTGATGGTCGCTCCTTTGATGGCAGGTGACCGTGTATGGGGATTTATGGGTATAGATCTGGTCGAATCGTATCGTGAATGGAGCAATGAGGATTTTCAATGGTTCTCTTCATTGGCGAATATCATCAGTATTTGCATCGAATTGCGCAAGGCCAAAGATCGTGTTGTCCGCGAACAGTCTTTTTTAAGCAATCTGTTCCATTTTATGCCGTTAGGTTATATACGGATGTCTGTCGTCCGTGATGAAAACGGTCAGCTTCTTGATTATAAGATAACGGATGTCAACAAGGCCTGTTCCCGCTTCTTTGCCCGACCTGCCGAAACGTATATAGGAGTCTTGGCCTCTGAAATATATCCGGATTTTTCTTCACAGCTCCTCTTTCTGAAAGAAGTGCTGGATAACAATTCATACAGGGAAAAGGATATCTTTTTCCCGCAGACAGAGCTTTATACCCATTGGATAGTTTATTCTCCGGAAAAAGATGAAGTGGTAGGTCTGTTTACAGATTCCACGGAGGCCGTGAAGACCAATAGGGCACTGGACCGTAGTGAGAAGCTTTTTAAGAGTATCTTTGCCAATATCCCGGCAGGAGTGGAAATCTATGATAAGGATGGATTCCTGATTGACCTGAATAATAAGGATCTGGAAATATTCGGTGTAGAAAATAAACAGGATGTGATAGGAGTCAACTTCTTTGAGAATCCGAACGTACCGCAGCATATCCGTGACCGTGTGCGGGATGAAGATTTGGTAGACTTCCGTCTGAATTACTCTTTTGAACGGGCAGAAGGTTATTATCACCCCGATCGTCGGGATACGATAGATATATATACGAAAGTCAGCAAGCTCTATGATAACGAAGGAAACTTTAACGGCTATATCCTGATTAGCATTGATAATACGGAGCAGATTGATGCGATGAACCGTATTCGTGATTTTGAGAATTTCTTCCTGCTCATATCGGATTATGCAAAGGTGGGATATGCCAAGTTGAATCTGCTGAACCGGAAGGGATATGCCATTAAACAATGGTATAAAAATTTAGGTGAAGAAGAGGATACTCCATTGGCGGACGTGGTGGGAGTCTATCGTAATATGCATCCCGAAGACCGTGAACGTATTTTTGATTTCTATCGGGAGGTCAGAAAAGGAAACCGGAAGCACTTTCAGGGAGAAATGCGAATCTACCGTCCCGGCAAGAAGAATGAATGGAACTGGATACGTATGAATGTAGTCGTTACGACATACAATCCGGAGGAAAACGAAGTGGAAATCATCGGTATCAACTATGATATTACCGAACTGAAGGAGACGGAGAAAGAATTGATCCTGGCACGTGACAAAGCCGAAATGATGGACCGTCTCAAAAGTGCTTTCCTTGCTAACATGAGCCACGAAATACGTACTCCTCTGAATGCCATCGTCGGCTTCTCCGACTTGCTCGTCGATACGGAAAATATAGAGGAACGACGGGAGTATATTCAGATTGTGAAGGAGAACAATGACCTGCTTTTACAACTGATTTCGGATATACTCGACCTGTCTAAGATTGAAGCGGGTACATTTGAGTTTACCAACGGAGATGTAGACGTGAATATGCTCTGTGAAGATATTGTCCGCTCCATGCAAATGAAGGTGAAGGAGAATGTCGAACTGATGTTCGATCCGCATCTTGCGGAATGCCGCATTATTAGTGACCGTAACCGACTGCACCAGGTAATCTCCAATTTTGTGAACAATGCGATTAAGTTTACCTCGGAGGGAAGTATCCGTGTGGGATATAAGCAGAAAGGAGAAGAACTGGAGTTCTATGTACAAGATACGGGAGTTGGTATTGACGCAGAGAGTCAGGCACATATTTTTGAACGTTTTGTGAAGTTGAACTCCTTTGTACACGGCACGGGCCTGGGGCTCTCCATCTGCCAAAGTATTGTGGAACAAATGGGCGGAAAGATAGGGGTGGAATCCGAACCGGGAAAGGGTTCGCGTTTTTGGTTTAGCCTTCCCTGTTTTGTGGTGATGTCGGAAGAATAGACAAGAATGATGGGGCTGACTAAAAAGTCAGCCCCAAAGAGTCGGTTTCTTATATTCCGAATGATAGTTTATCGATAGACTGATATACGATACTTGCAATACCCAGTCCGATGATGCCCAGTGTGCAGAGCGCCAGTCCCCACTTTGTACAGCGGTCGCTGCGGAAAGTCGGAATCGGGTTATCGGAAGGCATGATATACATTGCTTTTACAATCAGCAGATAGTAGTACAATGAAATCACGGTATTAACCAGTGCAATGAATACCAGCAAGTGGAAGCCCGCTTCGAAAGCTGCCATGAAAATAAAGAACTTCGAGAAGAATCCGGCAAACGGAGGAATACCTGCCAGTGAGAACAGCGAAATAGTCATCAGAAAAGCCATTTTCGGGTTCGTTTTGTAGAGTCCCGCATAATCTTCGAGGGTAAACTTCTGACTGCGTAATGCTACGATAGTGATGACGGCAAATACTCCGAGATTGGCAGCGGCATATACAAGTATGTAATATACCATGGCGGTCATTCCCTGTGCCGTTCCTCCGATTACACCCAGCATGATATATCCTGCCTGCGAAATACTGGAGAACGCCATCAGACGCTTCAGATTCTGCTGGCGGATAGCGAATATATTGGCGATGGTGATAGAAGCGATAGTCACCCAGTAAAGTACTTCTTGCCAGTCATGTATCATCGGTGCGAATACTTTGATCAGAATTGCCATCAGCACAAATGCTGCCGAACCTTTGGAGATAACACTCAGATAGGCGGTAACCGTACTCGGTGCACCTTCGTAAACGTCTGCCGTCCATAAATGGAACGGAACCAGAGAGAGCTTGAACGCCATACCGGTAAAGAAGAATACAAAAGCCATGATTTGCAACGGATTTCCATCGATATGAGCAGGAAGATCATCGAAATACAGTGTTCCTGCGGAACCGTAAATCATTGACAGACCAAACAGTAACAGTGCGCTGGAGAAAAGTGCGGTAAGGATATACTTGGCACCGGCTTCAGCGGAGTTATGGCGGTATTTGTCGAAAGCGATCAAGGCTGCCATCGGGATGGAAGCTGTCTCCAGTCCGATGAAGAACATCAGGAAGTGTCCGGCGGAAATCATGAGATACATACCGAACAGGGTGGAGAGTGTAAGTACATAGAACTCACCTTGCTTGAATGAAGTATCGTCGCGTTTCATCCATTCGTGTGCCATCAGGAAAACAATCAGCGTGCCTATGTTCAGGATTGATTTGACAACCGTGTGCATGGGTACATAGTGATACATACCGCCAAAAATGTCGGCAGCTGTGCCTGGAACCAGATTGATCGCTGTATGGATGGCCATCAGGATAACTGGCAGCATGGTGTTCAAAACGGGTCTCGTCCCTTTTTGCTTGTGTGCGTCCGGACTCATGAAGAGATCGGCAAGGAACAGCAATAGTAAAACTGCTACGAGCGACAGCTCTTCCCGCATATGTAGAAATTGTGAATAATCCATCTTTATAAATTAAGAATTAAAGATTAAAAAATAAAGGTTATGGGATGAGTTGTGAGACTACAGGGAGTACACTTTCACCAATCATGTGGCTTACCCAGAAAGGAGCCATACCCAGTCCGGCTACACAAACGATGAGGCAGATAACAGCTACCCGTTCATCCCAGGTCGCGTCTGTCAGCGCAAGATGATGTTTGTTGGTGCAGGTACCGTACAGAATCTTGCCTACCAGACGCAGGATATAGACTGCCGTGATCACGATGGATGAACAAGCGATGATGGTCAGTGTACGGTGGAATACGTCGTTGTTCTGGAAAGAACCTACGAAGATAGTCATTTCGGCAATGAACCCGCTTAATCCCGGCAAACCGAGATTGGCAAGACCGGCAATCACATAACATACGCTGAGGAACGGCATTACTTTCATTAATCCGGTAAGCTCGCGGACATCACGTGTGTGTGTACGTCCATAAATCATACCGATCAGGGCAAAGAACAAGGCTGTCATCAATCCGTGGGAAAGCATCTGAAGAATGGCTCCTGTCGCAGCAGTCTGATTCAGCATCAGAATGGCGAAAAGTACCAGTCCGCAGTGAGAAACGGAAGAGTAAGCGTTGATGTATTTCAAGTCTGTCTGTACGCAAGCGGAGAATGCTCCGTAAACAACGGAGATACCTGTCAGTATCAGGAATATCCATGAAAGTTCGTTAGCGGCTTCCGGCATCAGATACATGGCGATACGGAAACATCCGTAACCTCCCAGTTTCATCAGTACTCCGGCGTGAAGCATGGATACAGCTGTCGGGGCGGAAGCGTGACCATCGGGACTCCATGTGTGGAACGGGAAAAGAGCACCCAGCACACCGAACCCGAGGAAGGTAAGCGGGAACCAGATACATTGCTGTGCAAAAGGAATATTATGTAGCTGTGCTATTTCCAGCAGGTTCATGGTGGTAGCTCCCGAACCGAAATAGATTCCGAGAATACCGATCAGCAGGAAAGCGGAACCGCCCATCAGCATAAGGGTCAGCTTCATGGCTGCATATTCTTTACGTCCCGAACCCCATACACCGATCAGCAGGTACATAGGAATCAGCGCGATTTCGTAGAACATGAACATGGTGAATAAGTCGATGGATATAAAGAATCCGAAGACTCCCATAGACAACAGTGTGAACCAAAGGAAATATTCTTTTGTCAGAGGCTGCAGACGCCAGGAGGCGAAAGTACCTGTGAATACAATAACGGCAGACAATAACAACATGGCTACCGAAATACCGTCAACGCCTACCGAGTAGGAGATGTGAAGCGGTGCATACCAGAGTGTATCCGCACGGAATAGCATTTCTGCCGTGTTGCCGGCACTGCGTTCTCCCAAATACATAAAGGTAAGTACGACGGAGGCAATCAGAAGTGCCGATGCGCCGGTAACCATAACCCCCCGAATCGCTTTGATTCCCCGTGCTGCCCAAAGTCCGGCAAGCATCAGTAAGGGGATGAGTACGAAGATTGATAAAAAATTCATAATTGAATTATTAAGTTTTAAGTATTAATTCGCAGCGACTTGTTGCGCAGCTTAATATCTAATACCTGATAGTTAATACTTGCTATAGAACTAACAGCAGGATAAGCGCCAGCGCTCCGCAAAGGAACACGTATGCGTATTGCTGTACCTGACCGCTTTGAAGACCACGTATCTCGTCGCTTGTCGTATTCGTAGCCCATGCCAGGAAATTAAAGAATCCATCCACTACATGACGGTCGAACCATGCGATAGGAGTCGAAATGCAACGGAAGATGATCTTATGCGTAATAAACTGGTATATATCATCAATATAAAAACGATGATAAGCAGCTGTCCACAATCCATTGAACCGTTTGGCAAGTGCATTGGCAACAGGCTGTTTGGCATTCTTATACATCCATGTGGCAATCCCGATAGAAATAATCGCAATTACAACGCTTGTGACAGCTACCGACAGATCGAGGTGAATAGAGTAAGACTCTCCATTCGAACTGATAAAATGTCCGAAAGGAATGAACCCTGCACCACAAGTAACAACCGCCAGAAACATCAACGGAAAAGTCATAGCCAACGGACTCTCATGCGGGGTGTGATGAGCATGAAGCTCTTTATTTTCTTTGCCCCAGAAGATGCCGTAGTAGAGGCGGAACATATAGAAGGCGGTCATTGCGGCGATTACTGTCATCACCCAACCCATTGCAGGGCTATATTGGAAGCAGGCAGCCAAAATCTCATCTTTTGAGAAGAAACCGGAGAACGGAGGAATACCGGCAATGGCGAGACAGGCAATCAGGAATGTCCAGTGAGTAATAGGCATGTATTTGCGTAGTCCTCCCATGGCTGACATTTCGTTGGAATGTACTGCATGGATAATGCTGCCGGCACCCAAGAAGAGTAATGCCTTAAACATGGCGTGTGTGAAGAGGTGGAACATGGAAGCCATATATCCCAGTCCTCCGTGGTGCGGGTCCATAGAAGTACAAACGCCCAGTGCTACCATCATAAAACCAATCTGTGAAATGGTCGAGAAGGCCAGCACACGTTTGATATCCGATTGTACGCAAGCCACGCTTGCTGCATAAAAGGCGGTGAAAGCACCTACCCAGGCAATCATATGTAAGGTGTCCGGTGCATAAGCAATGAAAAGCGGGAACATACGCGCTACCAGATAAACGCCGGCAACTACCATCGTAGCCGCATGGATCAAGGCACTGACAGGAGTAGGACCTTCCATGGCATCGGGCAGCCAGATATGCAACGGGAACATGGCACTCTTTCCGGCGCCACCGATAAACATCAGTCCCAAAGCCAATGGAAGCATGGAAGCGCCGCCACTGATCAATGATACCGTATCCGGTGTGAAGCCGAATGTGCCACCGTAGTATCCGTAAATCAGAATACCGATAAGGAAGCCTAAGTCTGCAAAGCGGGTGACAATGAACGCTTTCTTGGAAGCGGCAATGGCAGCAGGCTTTGTATAGTAAAAACCGATCAGCAGATAAGAACTGACACCCACCAGTTCCCAGAAAAGATACATCTGGAAAATGTTTGTGGCAACAACCAGTCCCAGCATAGACATCGTAAACAGGGACAGGAAAGCGTAATAACGTTGAAAGCCCGTCTCACCTTTCATGTAGCCGAAGGAGTAGATATGCACCATCAGTGACACGGTAGAAATGACAATCAGCATCATCACGGATATAGGATCTAGCAGAATGCCCAGATCAAATCGTAAAGTCTCGGTGAAAGGAAGCCACGTAAAATTATAAGGTATCAATGTGGCAAATGTTCCGTCTTCCAAACGAGGGGCGGAGAAATATTGGAAAGCCGTAACGTACGATAGTACTGCTACTGCTCCCAGTATCAGTGTACCGATAGCACCCGCTGTCCGATGAGACATCCATTTTCCTCCGATTCCCAGAATGAGGAAGGAGAGGAAGGGAAGAAGGAGTATTAGAATTGTTAGTTCCATACAGTTTATTTTAATTACTTGTTTTATTATTGTTCATATTTATCACGATATCCATCCGAATGGAAATTGGGTCGTGCCGCTTTGGCACTACCACTTCAGATCGTCCAGATTGCGGACTTGAATGCTTCGGAGGTTGCGGTAAATGTTAATCATGATGGCGATAGCTATAGCCGTTTCCGCAGCCGAAATGGCGATGGAAAAGAGTGCAAAGAAATAGCCTTCCATGCCTCCCGGAAAGAGAAAACGGTTGAACACGGCGAAGTTGATGTCCGTGGCGTTCAGCATTAACTCTACAGAAATCAGGATAGCCAGCGTATTACGGCGGGTAAAGAACCCATAGATTCCTGCAAACATCATGATGGTAGAAACTACCAGATAATATTCCATGTGTATCATATCTGAAATTATTAGGTTTTAAGTAATAAGTATTAATTCCTTGCGGTTCATTGCGCAGCCTAATACCTGATACTTAATAGTTAATACTTACTTATTTATCTCTTTCGGGCGATCATGATACCACCGATGATACAAGCCAGCAATAAAATACTGATTGCTTCGAAAGGCAATATATAACCATATTTGTCACTGCTTAATAAAGCATTACCAATGGTGTGGATGTTTATTTCCAGCGGAACCAGGTTGGTCGTTTGCAGGAAGTTATGCTTCAGGGTGATAAACAAGATAATCGCTAAACCGGCAATCATCGTAAAGAGTCCTGCCAGAAACCTGCTTCGTTTCAGTTTCTCGGCGCGGTCACCTTCTCCACTGGTCAGCAGGATGGAGAATACATAAAGGACGACGATACCACCGGCATAAACCATAATCTGGACAGACCCCAGAAAGGTGTAACCCAGCAGGAAATAGATGCCAGCCGTGCCGAAGAGCACGAAGAGCAGATAGGTGGCTGAGCGGACAATACGTTGGGTAGTCACCGTCATGATGGACATTGCAATAATAAATGCTGCCAAAAAGTAGAATACTACTGTTTCAAGTGTTGATCCCATATCTAAACTTCTTTTTTCTTTTCAATTACTTTACTACCGGTATGATTCAGTTGCAGGACAAGCTTCGTCCGGTCAAAGACGGCATGTTCGAAGTTCTGGTCGAACGTGATGGCATCATGCGGACAAGCGTTGACACACAGTTGGCAGAACATACAAGCTCCGAGGTCATATTCATATTTTGCCAGGATTTTCTTCTTCTTGCCGTCTTCAGTCTCGATCGTTTCGCTGGTTACGGTGATTGTATCGTTCGGACAAGCTATCTGACACAATCCGCAGGCTACACAGCGGTGTTCGTTATTCTCATTGTGGGGCATTGCCAGTGTACCACGGAACCGGTCGAACATTTTCAGCTCTTTCCGGTTTTCAGGATACTGTTCGGTTACTTTTTTGCGGAAGTATACCTTGATACTGGTTTTCATACCCGTTGCCAGAGTGCTGATACCATGTATCAGTCCTCCCAAATACGTATATTTTTGATCTTTATATTCCATAATTCTTATTTTAGAAGTGGAAGCCAAAGGCAACACAACATGCCATTAATAATAGGTTTACCATAGAAATTGGAACCAGATATTTCCATTCCAGATTCAGAATCTGGTCGATACGCAGGCGTGGGAAAGTCCATTTGATCCACATTAAGAGGAACACAACGAAGAATGCTTTGGCAAAGAACCAGATGAAGCCGGGAATATAGTCCATAACAGCGTTGAATCCGTCCAAACCGATGATATGCAATGGCATCCAGCCTCCCAAAAAGATGGTAGCGGCCACGCTGGCTACGATAAACAGATTCAGATATTCCGCCAGATAAAAGAAACCGAAGTGCATACCGGAATATTCCGTATGATATCCGGCCGTCAATTCACTTTCCGCTTCGGGAAGGTCGAACGGGCCACGGTTACATTCTGCATTTCCGGCAATGAGATAGATGATGAAAGCGATAACGGCAGGAATATGTCCTTTGAAGATAAACCATCCGTCAGCCTGTCCTTCTACGATTTCGGAGAACTGCATGGTGCCCATCAGTACGACCATCGTCATGATGCTCATACCCACTGACAACTCATAACTGATGATCTGTGCGCCACTTCGCATGGCACCGATCAGCGAAAACTTGTTGTTACTACCCCAACCGGCAAGCAGAATACCTACCACACCGATGCTGGAAGCAGCCAGCAGGAAGAATACGCCCACATTAAAATTCAGAATTTCCGCTCCTTTATTAAAAGGAATACAAGCGAAAGTGAGGAACGAGGCGATAATCACCATGAATGGAGCCAGATTGTAGAGGAAGCGGTCGGCATCCTTCGGAGTGAAAATCTCCTTGGTCAGCATCTTGAGTACATCGCATATCACTTGAATAGAACCCCATTTACCGACACGGTTCGGACCGAGGCGGCACTGGAAGAAACCACAGACTTTGCGTTCCATGTAAATCAGTACGATAGCCAGAATAGCATATAGTGCAACGATGCACACGCCGACAGCTATGCACTCTATAAAGATGGCCCATCCCTCCGGCATAACGGAGAGCAGCAGCTCATGTATCCAGTTTGTTACTATACTAAAGTCGAACATATATATTTTAATTATTAGGTTTTAAGTATTAAGTATTAATTCCATGCGGAATATAGCGTATATCATATTGCATAGTCGGTTAATACTTACTACTTTATACTTAATACTTGTTTTTTATCTCTTGTTTATCGGTCGATGTCCGGAACTACATAGTCCAGTGTTCCTCCGATGGCAATCAAGTCGGCAATTTTCGCTCCGCGGCAAATCGTGTCGATTGCAGCAACAAGTGGCAATCCCGTAGCACGATAGTGCAGGCGATAAGGCATCTTGTCACCCTGACTTTCGAGAAAGACTCCGAATTCTCCGCGGCTTCCTTCTACGGCGGCATAATAACTGCCTTCGGGAACGCGGATGATCGGTTTCATCTTTTCCTGATACGGGCCTTCGGGAATGTTGTCTATCAACTGCTCTATAATCTTCAGACTCTCCATGATTTCGTCCATACGTACCAGATAACGGGCGAAACAGTCTCCTTCCGTATAAACAATTTCCTGGAAGTCTACCTTGTCATATACACCGTACGGTATCCGCTTACGTACATCGCAAGCCCAGCCAGAAGCACGGCCTGTACCCCCGGTGCAACCGAATGAGATTGCATCTTCACGGCTTAACACTCCGACGCCCTTCATACGGCTCTGAGCGATAATGTTGCCGGTAAATATGTCGTGGTATTCGTGAATGATACCTCTCATATAAGGGATAAATTCTTTTACCCGCTTGACGAAGTTAGGATGAAGGTCGGCCTGTACACCGCCGATGGTATTGTAGTTCATGATCAGACGTCCGCCGCAAGTCTCTTCAAAAATATCGAGAATCTTTTCACGGTCACGGAATCCGTAGAAGAAAGCAGTAAGTGCTCCAAGGTCCATGGCGAGGGCGGAGTAGAACAGTAAGTGAGAGTCGATACGTTGCAGCTCATCCATAATTGTACGAATGTATTTGACACGGTCGCTCACTTCGATGCCCATCGCTTTCTCGATGCACATACACAAAGCGTGACGGTTCTGATGTGCGCCCAGATAGTCGAGGCGGTCAGTCAATGCCAATGTCTGCGGATATGTAAGACTCTCGTTCATTTTCTCGATACCCCGATGGATATAACCGCAGTTAGCATCGATCTTACGAATAATTTCACCTTCAAGAGAAACGCGGAAGCGCATTACACCGTGAGTTGCAGGGTGTTGCGGGCCAATGTTGACTACATACTCTTCTTCTCCAAAGAGTTTCATTTCTCTGTTTTTAATCGTTCCGTCCGGATTAAGTTCTATTTCCTGTGTTGTATCGAACGTCTCTTCGTTAGCCATACAAAGCGGATTATCTTTCTCCGGATCATTATCTTTACGCATGGGGTATCCTACCCAGTCATTACGTAAGTAAAGGCGGCGCATATCGGGATGCCCTACGAAAACAATGCCATAGTAGTCGAACACTTCACGTTCGTAGAAGTCGGCTATTTTCCATATATCGCTGACTGACGGAATTTCCGGTCGTTCACGGTCGGTAACGGCTGTTTTCAGTGCTATCCGTTCTCCCGTAACAGTCGATTCCAGATGGTAGACAACGCCTAAACCACGGAGTTTCTCCGGTGCGTCTTTTTCGTCTGCTACTCCCCAGTCCATACCAGTGAGGCTTTCAAGGAAGTCTATCTGTTTTTCATTTCGCAAGCGCAGCATTTCGTCGTGTAACGCTGCAGGGACTATAAATTGTATTTCTTGCATAATTCTTCGTTCCTCATTCTTCATTTCATAAATTCCGGTTTCTTCTCTTTTCTGTTCGTTCCACCAAAGAATTTCTCTATTTTCACTTTGCGTTGTAGTTGCATCATGCCGTAATAGAAAGCTTCCGGGCGGGGCGGACATCCGGGGATATATACATCGACCGGAAGAATCTTATCTACTCCATTCAGCACATGATAAGACTTCTTGAAAGGCCCTCCGCTGACAGCACATCCGCCTACGGCAACTACATATTTCGGATCGGGCATCTGATCGTACAAACGTTTCAGTACCGGTGCCATCTTGTTGGTGATTGTTCCGCAGACCATGATCATATCAGCTTGGCGCGGACTGGCACGTGCTACTTCGAACCCGAAGCGGGCCATATCATAACGCGCGGCACCCAGTGCCATGAATTCGATGCCGCAACAGCTGGTTGCGAAAGTAAGCGGCCACAGTGAATTGCTGCGTCCCCAGTTGACAAGGTCGTCCAGAACCCCAAGAAAAACGTTCGCTCCTCCGGCATTAAGTTCCTTGACCAACTTTTCCAATGACTCATTGTCGATGAACTCATCATACGGAATTGATTTTATTTTCGGTTTTTTGGTTATTTCCATTCCAAAGCTCCTTTCCTCCAGGCATAAGCAAGGCCCAGAACCAAAATAATAAAGAAGAAGAGAATACTAACGAGCCCCTGAGGTCCCATGTCATGCATTACTACTGCCCAAGGGAACAGAAAAGCTGTTTCCACGTCGAACATCAGGAACAGGATGGCAAACAGGTAGTAACCTACACGGAACTGCATCCATGATTTACCACGCGTTGGTATACCACATTCATAAGCTTCAAACTTTTGTACATTGTACGAACGTGGTGAAATAGCTCGTGAAAGGGCTATTACTACACCGACAAAAGCGAGCGCTGTCAGTAAAACAACAACTAAAAATGTAAAATTCATAATTTCAATAGCTGTTTAGATTGAATATTATATAGAAATAAACAATTAGTTTCTCCACACCCGGATGAAACCAACTGTAATGAATTGACGAATAAGATAATGGATTGTACCGTCTAAATGACGATCTTCCTTAAACCATATATATAATATGTAATAGGATCGTAAAAGTACTTGGGAATATGGAGTGAATGAGTCTGAGACGTGTTTTGCTGGCTTTTGTATTCACGGAAATAAGTAATCAGCAATTGCACGCTTTTATCTGTAGGGATGTGTGCAACATCCGCATGACTCATATCACAAGACTGGGTAGAATAGAAATAATGAAGACGTTCAAGAGCATTATGAACAGGATGATCCTGAGATACGTAGCACTTCTCCTGGCGATATGTCGGGGGGGATACTCTGCAGTTATCTTCCATTGCTTCATTGGAAACAACATGGATCAGCAAAGCAAGTACCAGAAATAGTCCGTATTTTAAGCTTTGTTTCATCTTTCTCTTTTAACGGCTGCAAATATAGGATTAATATTCATGTTTTTTGCAAAGTCGGGGTTACAAAAAAGTATTTTTTAACTTGCTTTATTTCAAGTCCGTTCTTATTTCAGTGCTACTCTGGAGAATCTTCTTCTTTTATGGTATACATCCGTTCTTGTTTGGTTAAAAGATGTAATAAAAAGAACGATTTACGTTCTTTTTGACGAATTACCCAAAGAAAATTCATTTTTTTGCAAATTGTATATAACACATTGATATGAAACACACACTTTGCTTTATAACAATCCTACTGGGTTCTTTGTTGAATCTTTATGCAAATAACGAGAATGATTCTCTATTGAAAGTTTTAGATAAAGTGATTTCTGAGCGTCTTGTGTATACAGAAAAGAAGGAAGCTACTATCAAAGAGCTGAAAGCAAAAAAGAAGGAACAAAAGACCTTGGACGATATGTATCGTCTGAATTCCGAGATTATTAGCCAGTATTCAACATTTGTCTGCGATTCGGCAGAACAGTATATCAATGAAAATATTGAAATAGCCCAAAAAATGGGTAATAACACCTACTTACTGGAAGGCAGACTGCAATTAGCTTTTGTTTATTCATTATCGGGGTTGTTTGTTCAGGCTACCGATATCTTCAAGTCTATTAAATGCGATACATTACCTGATTATCTGAAGGCTTTATATTGTTGGAATCATATCCGCTACTATGAGAACCTTATTAAATATACGGATGATGCCCGGTTCTCAAGTGAATATATGGTACAAAAAGAAGCCTATCGGGATACTGTGATGACTATTCTGTACGATCAATCAGATGAATATTTTAAAGAAAAAGCTGTCAAGCTTCAAGATGAAGGAAAATTTTCGGAGGCTCTTGAGATATTAATTAAGATATATGATAAGCAGCAACCGGAAACTCATGGCTATGCTATGATGGCTATGGGGCTTTCAAGAGCCTATAAGCTGTCTGGGAATCTTGAACTGGAAGAAAAGTATCTGATATTAGCTGCTATGACAGATACCAAACTGGCAGTCAAGGAGAATGAGGCATTACTGACTCTGGCGGTTAATCTGTATCATAAAGGTGACATTGACAGAGCTTATAATTATATAAAGGTGGCTTTGAGTGATGCTATCTTTTATAATTCCCGATTCAAGAATACGGTGATTGCGCGTATTCATCCTATTATAGAGAGTACTTATCTCTATAGACTGGAGAAGCAGAAGCAGAATCTTCGCTTTTACATTTTGCTGACCAGCTTATTGGTCGTAGCTCTTGCCCTTGCATTATATTTCACTTACAAGCAGACGAAGATTGTTTCCCGGGCCAAGAAGAATCTAAAGTGTATGAATGAGGAGTTGGTGGCATTGAATAAAAATCTGGATGAGGCCAATCTGATAAAGGAAAGGTATGTCGGCTACTTTATGAATCAGTGTGCCGTATATATAAATAAACTCGATGAATACAGAAAGAATGTCAACCGGAAAATAAAGACCGGACAAGTCGACGATCTTTATAAGTCTTCCTCCCGTCCTTTTGAGAAAGAGCTTGAAGGACTATATACTAACTTTGATAAAGCATTCCTGAAACTGTATCCTAACTTTGTCGAAGAATTTAATTCCCTGTTGAAGCCCGAAGAACACTATAGACTGGAAAAGGACCAGTTGAATACGGAGCTACGCATATTTGCCTTGATACGAATGGGGATTACAGATGTTGGACAGATTGCTGTATTTCTGCATTACTCCGTACAAACAATTTATAATTATAAGAGTAAAGTGAAGCGAATGTCTGTCCTGGATAGCAATCTATTCGAAGAAGAGGTGAAAAAGCTCGGTTCTTTGTCTCAAAAATGATTCTATTTAGTTTACCAAAACATGATAATGCTTATTTTTCAATATGTTGATTTATAAGTTGTTAATTAAAATAAAGTCTTAAAAAAGTCTACTTTACAGCCTACTTCCCATCAGAAGTAGGCTTTTTTCATCTCTATATTTGCATCACAAGATTTTTGATAACTGAATACTAATTCTAAAGAAACACAACTATGAGCTTTTCAGAAATGTATCTCACTTATTATTCAAAACTGGTTCGGTTTGCAAGAGAATTTGTAATACTGGAAGAGGATGCAGAAAACATAACGCAAGATGTGTTCACAGACCTGTGGGAAAGACGAGATTCTATGGATCACGTTGAGAATATGAATGCATATCTTTTTAGATTGGTAAAGAACAGATGTCTGGACCATTTGAAACATAAAATATTCGAGCAAAAATATGTAGAAGTTATGCAGACTTCTTTTGAAATAGAGTTAAATTTAAAGCTACAATCTTTAGACAGGTTTGATGGTTCTGATATGTCAGTGGGGAATGACACTGAAATACTTGTTCGGGCTGCAATCAACAGTTTGCCGAAACGGTGTCGTGACATATTCTTGTTGAGTCGTATGGAAGGACTGAAGTATAAAGAAATCTCCGAACGCTTGGGAATTTCCGTCAATACAGTTGAATGTCAGATGGGAATAGCGCTCAAAAAATTAAGAGTAAAGCTCAGTATGTGTCTGGCTGCATAACTTTTAATTAAATTATAGATATTCTTTTAGGGGTATTTGTTGAGTTAATCGTTCTTTTGTAAAAAGTACGTATAAATGAAAAATAATATAAATAAGTATTTTGCAGGTGAATTGACTTCCGGAGAAAAAAATGAATTTCTGTTGGAAGTAATCCATGACGGGGGACTACAAGAGGACTTTTTAGAATATCAGCATCTGGTAGCACTAATAGACTGGTTGGCTCCGAAAGAGGATAAGGAACTTGCTCAGCGTAAGTTATCTGAATTTATGAATCGGATAGAAAAACGCAAAAATAAATAGGCATTAGATACCATGAATAAAATTAGTATCCTGTTATTAGCTGTTTTTATTTGTTCGTATGTTCATTCGCAGCAGCCATCTTTCGTTGACGGATATCATGGAGGGATATACGGGCACTATCCGGTGAAGTGGAAAACCCAGTTTATCGTAGACCAGCTGACCATGCATCCCGACTGGCGAATCTGCATGGAGATAGAACCTGAGACGTGGGATACGGTTCAGGTACAAACCCCCGAAGCTTATCGTCAATTTAAAAATCTCGCAGCCGGCGAGCAAGTAGAATTTACGAATCCGACCTATGCGCAGCCATACTGCTACAATATTTCAGGTGAAAGTATTATTCGTCAGTTTCAATATGGTATATCCAAGATAAATAAACATTTTCCGGAAGTAAGTTTTCTGACTTATTCAGTGGAAGAACCTTGTTTTACAAGCTGCTTGCCGCAGATACTCAAGTCGTTAGGATTTAAGTATGCTGTTCTCAAATGCCCGAATACGTGCTGGGGAGGCTATACCAGTGCTTATGGTGGAGAACTGGTCAACTGGATAGGAACCGATGGAACTTCCATACTAACCGTACCCCGTTATGCTTGCGAGAAACTGGAACGGGGATCTACTTGGCAGACGACTGCCTGGGGAAATTCAGAGGAATATTTAAACGCTTGCCGTGATGCAGGAATCGAGCATCCGGTAGGTATGTGTTTTCAGGATGCCGGATGGAAAAACGGACCGTGGCTGGGTAGTGGAAAGAAAATCAAAAATAATTCCAAATATGTAAGATGGAAAGATTACATAGAGAATATTTCCATTGGTAAAACAGATGATGATTATCGTTTCTCGCAAGAAGATATGCGTGTCAATCTGATGTGGGGCAGCCAAGTGATGCAAAGGATTGCACAGGAGGTACGTACTTCCGAGAATAAGATAGTGATGGCAGAGAAAATGTCCGTCATAGCTCATTTGGAGAATGGCTATAGCTATGCTCAGGCGGATGTGGATGAAGCCTGGCGCACATTGATGCTGGCACAACATCATGATTCATGGATTGTACCGTATAATGGTTTACATAGGTATGGTACATGGGCAGATGCAATCAAGCGGTGGACGGATCAGACCAATACCATTGCTGATAAGATAACGGAAGCATCCGTACGGAGCTTTGATCAGGGAAATACGCCTGTGGACGGTCAGCAGGGATATATACGTGTTTATAATACTCTGGGAATTCAACGAACAGAGATGATGAATATCCTGCTTCCAGATGAGTATGCAGATGACGAATTGGAAGTTTGTAACTGGAAAGGAAAGAAGATAGGTTACTCTATAGAAAGAGAAGGTAAAAAAACAAGATTGTTTTTTGAAGCAGAAGTTCCCCCCCTCGGCTACTCCACGTATCGTATCAAACAAAAAAGGTTAGGTAAAAGAACGGTTTCAGGAGGTCAGTGTGCAGTGAACGAACGGGAATATATAGTCGAAAATGAATTGTATAAGATTGTTTTTGACTTGTCGAAGGGAGGAATTATTAAAAGCTTGGTTGCAAAGAAAGAGGGAAACAAAGACTTTGCCAAACAATCCGGTGAGTATGCTTTAGGTGAACTGCGGGGATACTTTTATGAAGAAGAAAAATTCCGTTCTTCTACGGAGACACCTGCAAAGATGACTGTTCTGAGAAATAATTGCTATGAGACAAAGGTAAAGATAGAAGGCGAAATCGCTACACATCCTTTTACGCAGATTGTGACTCTTGCCCGCGGGGATAAGCGTATTGACTTTGACCTTACCATCAATTGGAGAAAGAATGTGGGAATCGGTGAATATCGCGAAACGCACTGGCGGGACAATCGCAGAGCATATTGTGACGACCGGTTTAAACTGAGTGTCTTGTTTCCGGTAGATCTTGGTTCGTCTCGTATTTATAAAAATGCGCCGTTTGATGTTTGCGAAAGTAAACTGGATAATACTTTCTTTAATACCTGGGATCAGATTAAGCATAATATTATTCTTAACTGGGTGGATTTGGCGGAACAAAAAGGAGATTATGCGCTGGCATTATTGTCAGACCATACTACTTCTTATTCTCACGGAGAAGATTACCCGTTAGGTTTGACGGCACAATATTCCGGTCCGGGACTTTGGGGACCTGATTATAAGATTACAGGTCCGTTGAAAATGAAATATGCTATTATCCCTCATCGTGGGAAGTGGGATAAAGCTTGCATTGCTACTAGCAGTGACTGTTGGAATGAACCATTGTTAGGTTCTTATCATTCGTCGGCAGAACTGGAATCAAAATCATTTGTTGATTTGCGCAATACCGGTTATCAGATTAGTGCAGCTGGACTGCAGGACGGGAAGATCATGCTGCGTCTGTTCAATGCGGAAGGAGACAATGCACAGCGAAAAATTACTTTAAACATGCCTTTATCCCGGATAGAGGAAGTAGATCTGAATGGAAACTGCCTGGAACAAAAGAAGATAAAAACACGTGCCGGGAAAACTGAAATGATTGTTTCAATGCCCCGTTTCGGTATAAAGACTTTCGTACTGAATTGATTTATAAATATATTCTATTAATAGTAAACTGAAATATTTTTATGTATAAAGCTACTGCTAATCTTTTAATTGCTTGCTCTTTTTTATGGATGACCGCTTGTTCATCGACGGATACAGCTACAGCAGATCTGGTTCCGACTGATTATGTAAATCCGTTTATCGGCGCCAGCACCAGTGTGGGGGCTGCAGGTGTTTATCATGGATTGGGTAAGACTTTTCCGGGAGCGACCACTCCTTATGGTATGGTGCAAGTGAGTCCGAATACAATAACAGGAGGTGATAACGGCTCCGGTTATAGTGATGAACATAAGACAATTGAAGGATTTGCTTTTACTCAGATGAGTGGTGTGGGGTGGTTTGGTGAATTAGGAAACTTCCTCGTCATGCCTACCACCGGTGAATTGCTGAAAGTAGCGGGTAAAGAGAATAATGACAGTATCAAAGGATACCGTTCTGCCTATGATAAAGCTACCGAGACTGCGAAAGCGGGATATTACTCTGTAGAGCTGACTGATTATAAGATCAAAGCAGAGACTAGTGCTACACCCCATTGTGGAATATTGCGGTTTACTTTCCCTTCGAATGAACAGTCGCGTATTCAGATCGACCTGGCACGCAGAGTGGGCGGTACTTCTACAGTTCAATATGTGAAGGTGGTAAATGAAAATACGATTCAAGGCTGGATGAAGTGTACTCCTGACGGTGGCGGATGGGGTAATGGAGAAGGCAGTGCCGATTATACCGTTTATTATTATGCGCAATTCAGCAAGCCGTTGAGTAATTATGGATTCTGGAGTGCGGATATCCCTGATAATTGGGTCCGGAAGCGTGATGAAGTCGTTAGTATTCCTTATCTGACACGTGTTTCACAGACTCCGGTGATAACAGGTAAGAAAGAACTGGAAGGCAAACATCTGGGTTTCTTCACCGAATTCCCGACTACGGAAGGAGAAGAAGTAGAAATGAAAGTAGGCATCTCTTTTGTAGATATGGAGGGTGCTGCCAATAACTTTAAAAAGGAAATAGCTTCTAAAAACTTTGATCAGGTGAGACAGGAGGCGAATGATTTATGGAACAAAGAACTTAGCCGTGTACAGATATCCGGAGGTACGGATGAAGAGAAAACGGTGTTCTATACCGCTTTGTACCACACAATGATCGATCCACGAATCTATTCGGATGTAGACGGCCGCTATGTAGGCGGAGATAAAGAGACACATGCAGGTGACAGTACATTTACCAAACGTACTATATTCAGCGGTTGGGATGTATTTCGTAGTCAGTTCCCTTTGCAGACGATTATCAATCCGCGTCTGGTAAGTGACGAACTGAACTCGTTGATTACTATGGCTGAGCAAAGCGGACGCGAATATTACGAACGTTGGGAACTGCTGAATTCTTATTCAGGATGTATGCTGGGTAATCCTGCATTATCCGTATTGGCTGATGCCTATATAAAGGGAATCCGCACTTACGATGCTGAGAAAGCTTATCAATACGCAGTCAATACATCACGCAAATTCGGCAATGATTTGTTAGGTTATACTCCTGAACCATTAAGCATTTCATACACTTTGGAATATGCTTATGCAGACTGGTGTGTTTCTCAATTGGCTAAAGCACTGGGAAAAGAAGATGAAGCCCGACGTTTTTATGAAAAAGGACAGGCTTATCGCAATATATTTGACAAGGAGAAAGGATGGTTCCGCCCACGAAATGCGGATGGTTCCTGGGAACCTTGGCCGGAGAATGCACTGACAAAGGAATGGTATGGTTGCATTGAGTCCAATGCTTACCAGCAGGGATGGTTCGTGCCGCACGATGTGACGGGCATGGTCGAACTGATGGGAGGCAAAGAAAAAGTGATAGCGGATCTGACTAATCTGTTTGATAAGACTCCTTCCAACTTGTTGTGGAATGAATATTATAATCACGCCAACGAACCGGTACATTTTGTTCCTTTCCTCTTCAACCAGTTGGGTGCGCCATGGGATACGCAGAAGTGGACACGTCATATTTGTGAAAAGGCATATGCCAACAAAGTAGAAGGGATTGTAGGAAATGAGGATGTTGGACAGATGTCGGCGTGGTATATTCTGGCTGCTTCCGGCATTCATCCTTCTTGTCCGGGGAACACGCGGATGGAAATAACAAGTCCTGTTTTTGATAAGGTAGAGTTCCGACTGGATCCGAAGTATTATTCAGGAGAAATATTTACAGTGATTGCACACGATAACAACGCAAATAATCTATATATACAGAAGGCTTTGCTGAACGGCAAGGAATACAATAAGTGTTATCTGGACTTTGCAGATATTGCAGCCGGAGGAACATTGGAGCTGTTTATGGGTGATAAGCCTAACACTGAATGGGGGATCTGATTAAATAAAGATCCCCAAAACTAATTGTTACTTTAAAATCTTGATAGCATGATGAATAAACTTGGTCTTTTTATAGTATCGGCAGTATTTGCTCTTATCCAGACGGGATGTGCGGAGCAGAGTACAAAGATGTCGTTGAACAGTTCGAACCCGCAGATTCTTTGGGAAGTGAAACCCCAGGCGGATTTGGAGAATATGACCGGAGAACAGATATCTACTCCGGGATTTGAAATGTCCGGTTTTGTCAAGGGTGTAGTACCGGGAACTGTTTTTACTGCTTATGTTGAAGCAGGAATTGTTCCCGATCCTAATTACGCTGATAATATTTATAAAGTAGACGAGACGTTTTATAACCGTCCGTTCTGGTATCGTACAGAATTTGAGCTTCCGGTATCTTATTCGGAAGGAAAGCGTGTATGGCTCCATTTTGACAATACCAACCGCTTTGCTGATTTCTATTTTAACGGAGAGAAGATATCAGGAACGAAAACATCTGTGAAAGATGTAAGCGGTCATATGTTGCGTTCAAAATTTGATGTGACTGATTGGGTTAAGAAGTCCGGCAAGAATGCGATAGCCGTCTTGATCACCGATCCCGACCAGAAAAAGACGCGTAAAGCTAAAGACCCGTATGGAGTTGCTTGCAGCCCCAGTTATCTGGCAGGTGCCGGTTGGGACTGGATGCCTTATATACCAGGACGTTTGGCGGGTATCACAGGTAATGCCTACCTTGCTGTTACCGGAGATGTAATTATGGAAGACCCGTGGGTACGTTCCGAGTTGCCGACTTTACAGCAAGCTGAGATATCCATTTCGACAGATATCAGAAATGCTTCTTCTTCTCCGAAGGAAGTGGTTGTTGCTGGAGTTATTCAGCCGGGAAACATTTCCTTTTCTAAAGATATACGGGTAGAGGGAGGAACGACAGCCAAATTATTTATAGATAAAGAAGAAATAAAACAGCTGGTCATTGATAACCCGAGACTTTGGTGGCCGAATGGTTATGGTGAACCTAATCTCTATACCTGCCAACTGACTTGTTCGGTTGACGGACAGGTGTCGGATGTAAAGGAAATGACATTCGGTATCAAGAAGTATGAGTATAAGATGGTAGATAACGTAGTGGGATATCCTGTACTGACATTCTTTATCAATGGGCAGAAGATTTACCTGAAAGGTGGAAACTGGGGAATGAGTGAGTATCTGCTTCGTTGCCAGGGTGAAGAATATGAAACGAAGATCCGTCTGCATAAGGAGATGAATTACAATATGATTCGTCTGTGGACAGGTTGTGTGACCGATGATGAGTTTTATGACTATTGTGATAAATACGGAATAATGGTATGGAATGACTTCTGGCTGTATGTGGCATATAATGATGTAGCCCAACCGGAAGCGTTCAAGGCGAATGCCCTTGATAAAGTCAGACGTCTCAGAAACCATCCTTCCATCGCTATCTGGTGTGGAGCCAATGAAACGCATCCGACACCCGATTTGGATAATTACCTGCGTGAAATGATTGCCAAAGAGGATAACAATGACCGTATGTACAAGTCATGCTCCAATCAGGACGGATTGTCCGGAAGTGGCTGGTGGGGAAATCAGCCTCCAAGACATCATTTTGAAACATCAGGCAGCAATCTGGCATTTAATACACCGGCTTATCCGTATGGTATTGATCACGGTTACGGTATGCGTACAGAGATAGGTACGGCTACTTTCCCTACATTCGAAAGTGTGAAAGAGTTTATCCCGCAGAAAGACTGGTGGCCTCTGCCTACTGACGAGCAGTTGAAGAATGATGACGATAACGTATGGAACAAGCATTTCTTCGGTAAGGAAGCATCCAACGCCAATCCTATAAACTACAAGAATTCAGTGAACACCCAGTATGGAGAATCATTCGGACTGGAAGAGTTCTGCGAGAAGGCACAGTTGCTGAATATCGAAGTAATGAAAGGAATGTATGAGGCTTGGAACGACAAGATGTGGAATGACGCCGCTGGACTTCTCATCTGGATGAGCCATCCTGCCTATCCTTCGTTTGTATGGCAGACTTACGATTATTATTACGATCCTACAGGTGCTTACTGGGGGGCGAAAAAGGCTTGTGAACCTCTGCATATCCAATGGAATGCTTCCAATAACAGCATAAAAGCAGTCAACACTACGGCGAAGGACCTGAAAGGGGCAACAGCCAAAGCTACCATCTACGACCTGAATGGAAAGGAAGTTACTGTATACGGCCAGACAAAACAGGTAGACGTGGCAGCCAGCGATATAGCTGAAGCATTTACGTTGAACTTTAACCCCTTCAATCTGGCTTACGGAAAGAATGTCATTGCATCTTCCTCAACAAGTGCTTCTAAAAGTGCTTCGATGGTGGCTGACGGAGGTGCCGGAAGCCGTTGGGAAAGTGCATACAGCGATCCTCAATGGATATACATTGATCTTGGCAAAGAGGAGAAAATAGAAAAAGTAATTTTGAAATGGGAAGCGGCTTGTGCTAAGAGATATGAGCTGCAAGTTTCGAATGATGCGAAGGAGTGGAAAACCGTTTATACCAATAAGGAAGGAAAAGGCGGTACGGAACAGATTGAGCTGGAACCGGTTGCTGCCCGTTATGTAAAACTGGCAGGTATCAGTCGTGCCACATCATTCGGATATTCATTGTTTGAGTTCGAAGTCTACGGTGAGAAGCCGAAGGGAATAGAAGAACTGACTCCGCTTCATTTCATTAAACTGGAACTGACAGATGCTAAGGGTGATCTGCTCTCCGAAAACTTCTATTGGCGGAATGGCGTGAGAGACCTTGATTATACCTTGCTGAATACACTTCCGGAAGCTGATTTGTCTTGCCGGTTGGTCGATAAATCGATGGCTGACGGAAAGATGAAAATAGCTGTGAAGAACAATTCCGGTATGGTGGCTTTTGCCAATCGGATGAGACTTGTCAATAAGACTACACAAGAACGCGTGCTTCCTGTTATCATGTCCGATAATTATGTAACGTTGATGCCGGGCGAAGAAAAGGTGATCAGTATGGAGGCAGCACCCGAACTGCTGAAAGGTGGCGTGAGTGTATTGGTGAAACAGTACGGAAAAGTAGAGCAGAATAAACTGGATATATAAAAGTAGAGATGAAGATATTCTGGTTGTTATCTTTGATTTGTCTGAGTTGTGGCTGCCTGCAGGCACAGACTGCAATTCCCCGGTTCGAAAAGGGGGAGCGTGTGGTATTTGTGGGAAACAGCATTACTCATGGCGGACATTATCATTCATTTATCTGGCTATATTACATGACCCGCTTTCCCGACCAGCCGATTACTATCATGAATGCCGGAATTGGCGGAGAGAGTGCATGGGATATCAAAGACCGGCTGGATTATGACGTTTTCGACAGAAAACCGACTTATGTGACACTGACTTTCGGTATGAACGATACCGGTTATGATGTTTACATGAAAGACAATGCGAAAGAACTGTCGGAAGAACGGATTGCAAAGTCGTTGGAGAGCTATCGGGAAATAGAAGAACGATTGTTGGCTAAAAATAAAATAACCAAGGTGCTGATAGGTGGCTCTCCTTATGATGAGACCTCCAGGTTCAATCATTTTATTTTGCACGGAAAGAACGACGCTATTCTTAAAATAATAGACGCCCAACGGGCATCGGCAAAAAAGAATGACTGGGGCTTTGTTGATTTTAATCAGCCAATGAGAGAACTAAGTCTGAAGGAACAGGAGAAAGACTCTACATTTACTTTTTGTAGGATAGATCGAATCCATCCGGATAATGATGGTCAGATGGTCATGGCTTATCTGTTTTTGAAAGCGCAGGGATTGGCGGGAAATGAAGTGTCGTCAGTCTCTATTGATGCACATCGTTCATCTATAATGGCTCGTAAGAACTGTAAAGTTTCAAAATTGAAGAAGAACGGAAGCAATTTAACTTTCGACTATCTGGCTGAGGCTCTTCCTTATCCGCTGGATTCTGTATCGAGAAGTGGCTGGGGTAGTAAAAGGTCGCAACGTGATGCCATGCAGCTCGTTCCGTTTATGGAAGAGTTCAATCAGGAACGCTTTCAGGTGACGAATCTGGAGAAAGGAACTTATCGGCTGACGATTGATAATCAGTTTATTGATGATTTTTCAGCGGAACAATTGGCGGATGGGATCAATCTGGCAGATTACCCGAATACTCCCCAATATCAACAAGCTATGAAGATTATGTATCTGAATGAGGAACGGTTTGAAATGGAGAAACGTTTCAGAGAATATTTGTGGACAGAATATTCTTTCTTGAAAAAGGAGGGACTGTTATTTGCAGATAATCAACAGGCTATTGATAAACTTAAAGAATATTTGCCCAAAGATGTTTTCCTTCGGATGAGTTATGACTGGTATGTCAAAGCGATGCATCCTGAGGTACGTGAAGTCTGGGGTAATTATATGAAAACCATTGTTGAAACCATTTATAAAATCAATAAGCCTGTCACTCATACAGTGAGTCTGACAAAGATTGAATAATGGTCATGATGTGTAGATTGCAAAAAACTCTTTAATTGGACAATATGAATAGATTAATTGGAACTCTCTTGCTGTTGATCGCATTTTCTTCCTTTACCTATGGAAGAGACAATGCCCATGTCGTGAATCTGCGTTGTGACAAGATGGAGAATCCGATAGTTATTGAGAGCCGGCAACCGGTACTTCAATGGCAACTGGCGTCAGATGAAAGAGGAAAAAGGCAGACGGCCTATCGTATCATTGTATCTGGCAGTCTGAAACAGCTCAATAAAGGAAAAGGTGATTATTGGGATTCCGGTAAAGTCAGTTCATCAGAGTCTGTCATTAACTATCGGGGGAAACCTTTGTCATCCGGAGCGCAGCTTTATTGGAAAGTGATGGTTTGGGATGAAAATAACACTCCTACGAAATGGAGTGAGGCATCGAGCTGGAATATGGGATTATTGAAACCATCCGACTGGAAGGCAAAATGGATAGGGCAGACAGAAGATTTATATCCGGATTCGACGCTGACATATCCGGCACCGTATTTTCGTAAGGAGTTTACTGTTAAGAAAACCGTCAAAAAGGCTGTGGTATATGTCTGCGGATTAGGTTTCTATGAAATGTCTTTCAACGGAAATAAAATAGGCGATCAGGTATTGGCTCCTGCCGTTACGAATTATGATAAGAGATCGTTGAAAAAACTTTTGTATCATTATGATGACCAGTCGACGCAGAGAGTACTTTATAATGTATTTGATGTCACTTCCTATTTGAAGAAACAGAACAATGTGATTGGTGTCGTATTGGGTAATGGCTGGTATAATCAGCGGGACCGTATTGTGGAAGGTCATATGTGGTATGATGTTCCTAAACTGATACTGCAACTGGAGATTGAATACAAAGACGGAAGCAGGGAAACAGTGGTGTCCGATCCTTCATGGAAAACGACTACGGGGCCGATTCTGCATGATGCCATATTTACAGGTGAAGTTTATGATGCCCGTCTTGAACTTGGTTCCTGGAACCGGGAAGGTTATGATGATTCTGCCTGGAGACCGGCTTTGGCAGTTCGTCCTCCTACGGGTGCTTTGCAGGCACAAACGATTCCATTTACGAAAGTGATGGGAACGGTAGATACCCATTTTGAACAGGCAAACGACTCTTTGTATATCTTCACTCTGCCCGAAACCGTTTCGGGCTGGTGCGAACTATCTGTGAAAGGTAGGGCAGGAGACTCTGTGAAACTGCGTTTCATCAGTGATGAGGGCTTGAACTATGGGCAGGAAGATGTATATATACTGAAAGGCGGGCAGGAAGAAAGATGGGAACCCAAGTTTACCTGGCATGCGTTTAAAAAGATAGAAGTGATTGCTACAGAAGGAGTTGCAATCTCCGGCCAAAGCATACAGGTGAAATCCATCTATACGGATATCAGGAATACAGGAAGCTTTGAATGCTCTAACGAACTTTTTAATAACATCTGTGAGGCTTATAACCGTACGATGCATGCTAATTTCAAAGGCATAATAAGTAGCGACCCGCACCGCGAACGATTGGCTTATACCGGTGACGGACAAGTCATCACGGAAAGCCTGCTCTATTCGTATGACATGACTCGTCTTCTCAGAAAGTTTGTTACTGACATTAGTGATGCAAGCAATAAGAATACAGGCTATGTTCCTCATACCGCACCTTTTGGCGGTGGAGGCGGAGGACCTGCATGGGGATCGGCTTATGTAGTTATACCCTGGAATTATTTCTGTCACTATGGTGACACTACACTCTTACGGGAACATTACCAGGGAATGAAGCATTGGGTTGAATATCTTCAGACCCGTACAGATGATAAGGGGATAGTCGTGAGGGAGGAACCGAACGGATGGTGTCTGGGTGAGTGGTCTACTCCTCACAACAGAATTGAAATTCCTGCCTCATTGGTGAATACGGCATACTTCTATCATGTCACTTGCATCATGGCGGATGTTGCGGGTATTCTGAACAAGAAAAATGACGAGCATCATCTGCGTACACTTGCCGAAACGATCAGAAAGAACTTCAACGCTGCATTTTACAATGAAGCAACCCATCATTATGGGGAGGGAAAACAAGGGGCCGATGTATTTGCGCTGGCATTCGGACTTGTTCCGGATGGTAAGCGGGAGAAAGTGTTCGCAGCTTTACTCGGACATTTGGAAAAGGTCAATTATCACTTTGATACAGGTATACTTGCCACTCCACTTTTACTGCAGGTGCTGACGGAAAATGGAAGGGCAGACCTCGCTTATAAGCTGATGAACCAGCGTGACTTTCCAAGTTATGGTTATCTGGCTGACAAGAAGAATAATACACTTTGGGAAACATGGAATGGAGATGGAAACGATGAAGGTTGCGGACATTGCCATCCGATGTTCGGAAGTGTCGTGGCATGGTTCTATCATTCACTGGCAGGCATCAAGCCCGATCAGTCTGATCCGGGGATGAAGCATTTTTATATTGAGCCGATGATAGTGCCCGATTTGAAATATTGCAGAGCTACGTATGACAGTCAGTATGGCAAGATTAGTTCGGATTGGAAGATAGATGAGAACGGAAATCTGAATATTAAGATAGAAGTACCTGCAAATACATCCGCTACGGTGATAATTCCTGATTGGGGTGGCAGAACGGTGCTGGAATCCGGAAAACCGGTAAGTGAAGTCAGTAATATTGTAATAGATAAAGTGGATTCTGCCTGGATGGAGGTATCATCGGGCGTCTATCACTTTGTCATTCTTAAGTAAGTCATTAAAAAATAGAAGATGAATAGTATGAAACGATTGTTATGTTTAGGTTTGATTTTGAGTTTCTGTTGTCTGTCATTGACGGCGTATGGAAATGAGAAGACTCCGCCTTTCCATCTGGTGGAGCTAAAATGTGAGAATCTTATTGACCCGTTGGGGATTGATAATGTAACCCCTCATTTCAGTTGGAAATTGAAAGGTGACGGAGTGAAGGGCGGGCAAGCCTATTATGAAATACAGGTGGCTTCGGACAGTATTTTGTTGTTGCAGGGTAAGGCAGACTTGTGGAACACCGGGAAGTTGAAATCCGATGCTTCGGTAATGGTGCCTTATCAGGGAAAAGCGTTAACTTCCCGTTCCTTATGTTATTGGAGGGTACGTGTATGGGATTCCAAAAAACAAGCTTCGGTGTGGAGTCCGGTTGCCCGTTTTGGTGTAGGTATTTTGGATAAGTCGCAGATGCAAGGCGAATATATCGGGTCGTCTGCCGAAGGTGGTAAGATTTGTGCTCCTATTCTACGCAAGAAAATCAATATGACGAAGGGAGAGACTTCTTTTTTGCATATAAATACGTTAGGTTATCACGAAATTTACGTCAATGGAAAGAAAGTAGGCGAAGACGTCCTTACACCTGCTGTTTCACATTTGACCAAGCGTTCGCTGATTGTCACTTATGATATCACTCCTTATCTGAAAGAGGGAGAAAACGACTTGCTCATCTGGCTCGGTCAGGGATGGTACAAGACAACTACTTTCGGAGCGGCTTATGAAGGTCCGCTGGTAAAAGCAGAGCTGGATGTGTTGAGAAATGGTAAATGGGAAGTAGTGGCGAAGACAGACCGTTCATGGAACGGGCGCGAAAGCGGCTATTCGGATACAGGTACTTGGCGGGCTTTGCAGTTCGGCGGTGAGAGGGTGGATGGAAGAATTCTTCCGAGAGATCTTTCGTCACAGGCGTTGGATAAAATGAAATGGGCTCCTGTGGTGACAGTGAATGTTCCCGATCATATCGTTTCGCCTCAAATGTGTGAAGTGAACAAGATACATCAGATTTTGCAAGCTGTTTCGGTCAAAAATCTGGGCGAAGGTACATGGTTGGTAGATATGGGGAAAGTTCAGACCGGATGGTTTGAAATGCAGATGCCTGTGTTGCCGGCAGGTCACGAAGTCACGATGGAATATAGTGACAATCTGACGAAAGACGGTGAATTTGACAAACAAGGTGAAAGTGATATATATGTATCCGGTGGCAAGCAGGGAGAATGTTTCAGAAATAAATTCAATCATCATGCCTTCCGGTATGTGCGTATCTCCAATCTTCCGCAAAAGCCGGAAACGGGTGCTATGAAATCTCTGCAGATTTATGGAGATTACAAACAGGCTGCTACTTTTGAATGTTCGGATGCCGACTTGAATGCTATCCACGATATGATTCAGTATACGATGAAATGTCTGACGTTCAGCGGCTATATGGTAGACTGTCCGCATCTGGAACGTGCCGGATATGGGGGTGACGGAAACTCGTCAACGATGTCTTTGCAGACGATGTACGATGTAGCCCCGACTTTCGAGAACTGGATACAGACATGGGGAGATTCTATGCGTGAAGGAGGAAGTCTGCCGCATGTTGGTCCTAATCCGGGTGCCGGTGGCGGTGGTCCGTATTGGTGCGGATTCTTTGTACAGGCTCCGTGGAGAACATATGTCAACTATAATGATCCCCGACTGATCGAGAGATATTATTCTCAAATGAAAGAGTGGTTCAAGTATGTGGATAAATATACGGTAGATGGTTTGCTGAAGCGTTGGCCCGATACCAAATATCGCGACTGGTATTTGGGTGACTGGCTGGCACCGATGGGGGTAGATGCAGGCAATCAGGCTTCAGTGGATTTGGTTAGTAACTGTTTCATCAGCGATTGTCTGGGCACTATGTATAAGACGGCCTTGACATTAGGTAAAAAAGAAGAAGCGGAAGGTTTTGCTGCCCGTAGAGAGAAGCTCAACAAGCTGATTCATGAGACTTTCTATCGTGCGGATGAAGGAATTTATGCTACAGGTTCGCAGTTGGATATGTGCTATCCTATGTTGGTAGGTGTTGTGCCCGATTCTTTGTACGATAAAGTGAAAGAGAATGTGGTCGCCATGACCGAAGAAAAGCATAAAGGACATATCGCTGTCGGTTTGGTGGGAGTACCTATCCTGACAGAATGGGCTGTTCAGAACAAAAAAGTGGATTTCTTCTATCAGATGATGAAGAAACGAGACTATCCCGGCTATTTGTATATGATCGATCATGGTGCAACGGCAACCTGGGAGTACTGGAGCGGAGAACGTAGCCGTGTACATAACTGTTATAATGGTATTGGAATCTGGTTCTATCAGGCTTTGGGAGGAATACGTCTTGATGAGGCTGAACCGGGATACCGCCATTTCTATGTCGATCCTCAGATACCGAATGGTGTGACTTGGACAAAAGCGACGAAAGAATCGCCCTACGGCACTATTGCTGTCAATTGGGAATTGAAAGGTAACCAACTGAACCTTCAGCTGACGGTTCCGGCGGGAACAACTGCCACAGTTTGCATTCCTGACGATGCGGTTTCATGCAAGATGGGAACGAAAAAGGTGAATATCAAGAAGAAAACAGTGTTGGTAAAGGAAGGAAACCATCATTTTGTATTTGGACTGAATAAGTTGTAATGGGGGAATCTGTGGTGCTTCTTCTATAGAAATAAAAACTATTATTTGCCGTCATCTGTCACATTATGGGGCATAATGGTTTGAATATGAATGGTTAATGCTGTGACAGCAGTATGTGATGACAGTGTGATGGCAAATCTTGCCGTCACACTGTTTTGCATTAACGGCTTCTTATGTTCGGTTCTATATAGAGCTTTTTAGTTTCTGGAGCTTGAAACTAGAGTTTCGACCGTTTGAAACTAAAGTTTCATCAGCTTGGAACTAAAGTTTCCTCTATTTGAAACTAGAGTTTCAGCCGCTTGAAACCATCGGTTCCGGCGTAGGAAACCAAATAGATCTACGTATTGTCTGATTACGGGAGATGGGAAATGGGATTGTAATGTGATGGCAACATTTGCCGTCACGTTGCCGTCACCTATTGCTGTCACGGACTTATTGGTTGATAACCATTGTGTTATCGCTGTCTGGTGACAGGTGATGGCAAATAATCGTTTTAATTCTCGTAGAAGAGAAGTGAGGTCATTCGATTATTTTTCATTTCTCTTTAGTGGTATTCCTGCTCTTGGACGTTCATAGTATATAGTTCAATAGATATTAGGTAAAAGATTAGGATTGGTGTTTGAAATTCTACAATATTCCTCCGGTTTGTTTATCCCCATTCTTTGTTAATGGCCGGAGGAGTTGCTGGAAATCCTCTGTTTTGACTAAAGTGAAAAATATGATATCATGAAAAATGTATTGGTAATACTTGCGAGTGCTGTGATTTGCTTTCTGTCAGGGTGCTCGAATGTGAAAGATGTGCCTTCGATAGCAGTTATTGAAAAAGGATTTCGTGAGATTCCTGATAGTATCCGGGTGGGATGTTATTGGTATTGGATTTCGGATAATATCTCCAAGGAAGGAGTGATTAAGGATTTGCATGCCATGAAGGAGGCGGGAATTACCCGTGCCTATATTGGCAATATTGATATAGGAGGAAATTCTTATGGAGACGTGAAGATCTTCACACCCGAATGGTGGGAAGCAGTGCATGCAGCACTGAAAACTGCAACGGAACTGGACATAGAAATAGGAATATTCAATAGTCCGGGATGGAGCCAGTCGGGAGGACCGTGGGTGAAGCCGGAGCAGAGTATGCGTTATCTGGCAGCTACCGATATGCAGGTGAAAGGTCCGCAAACTCTCTCGTATACAGTGCCCGAATACTCAGATTCCATGCAGCTGGTTCGTGTCATCGCCTACCCTGCACAAAGTAACGTGTTTAGAAAAGAGTGGAAAGTGCAACAGAAAGGATACGAACCGGTTGTCTTTGATATGCACCTTGATGAACCTCAGCCGATCCGCAGTTTTACTTTAACAACGAACAATTATGTATGGACGAAAGCCGAACTACAAGCGAAAGTCGGTGATTCTTATCAAACGATCCGGAAATTTGAGATAGATCGGACCAATGGTATGCGGTCTGTTGGATTTTTTACAAATGCTCCGGTCGTTCTATCTCTTCCTGCGACGAAATCCGGTGATTTTCGTCTCTTGCTGCATAAACCGATTAATTCTTATGGAGATATAGAAGCCACAGTCGCTCTTTCTACCGCGAAAATGGTGGAACGATATCCAGAGCAGTCTTTAGCGAAGATGTATCAGCGGCCTGATCCTAAATGGGACTCATATATGTGGGCTAAGCAGGACTGGTATAACGATTCGGAAGGATTTGTAATACCACAGGATAAGGTGACGGATCTGACGGCTTCTCTTTCGTCAGACGGAACTCTGACTTGGAATGTACCCGAAGGCGACTGGATTGTTTCCTGTCTGGAAATGAAAACGACCGGTGTGACGAATACACCTGCTACTCCTGAAGCTACCGGACTTGAAGTGGATAAGATGAGCAAAAAACATCTCAGCGCACACTTTGATGCCTATATGGGAGAAATCCTTCGCCGTATTCCCGAAGCAGATCGTAAGAGTCTGAAGATTGCCGTGCAAGACAGCTACGAGACGGGTAGTCAGAACTGGACCGATGATATGTTAGAGCGTTTCAAAAAGGTTTATGGATATGATCCTCTGCCATATTTGCCGGTTTTGTATGGTAAAGTCGTTGGTAATGAAGATGTGTCTTCACGCTTTCTTTGGGATTTGCGTCGTTTGATAGCCGATGGTGTTTCGTATGATTATGTAGGCGGACTGAGAGATATCTGCCATCAGCACGGACTTACTACCTGGTTGGAAAACTATGGACATTGGGGATTCCCCGGAGAGTTCCTGCAATATGGCGGACAGTCGGATGAGATCAGTGGTGAGTTCTGGAGTTTTGGTGATTTGGGAGTGATTGAGAACCGTTGTGCCTCTTCCTGCGGGCATATTTATGGTAAGAAACGTGTCTGGGCTGAATCATGTACGAGCGGAGGGCCTAACTTTACTCATTATCCGGGCAATATGAAAGCGCGAATTGACCGCTTCTTTTCTGAAGGAATCAATGCCTCTTTGCTTCATTTGTATATTCATCAGCCCTATGAAGATCGTAATCCCGGTGTAAGCGCCTGGTTCGGAAATGATTTTCATCGTAAAAATACGTGGTTCAGTCAGATGGATTTGTTTACTGACTATTTGCGGCGATCGAATTTCCTTTTGCAACAAGGTCTTTATGTGGCGGATGTTGCTTATTTCATTGGTGAAGATGCTCCGAAGATGACAGGTTCGATAGATCCCCAACTGCCTACAGGTTACTCTTTTGACTTTATCAATGCCGAAGTTCTTTTAACGAGAGCTACAGTGAAAGATGGCCGCTTGACTTTGCCTGATGGAATGAAATACCGTTTATTGGTGCTGCCTAATCAGAAATCTATGCGTCCCGAAGTCTTGAAAAAGATCAGTGAATTGGTACAGGCTGGTTTGGCTGTTTATGGCGATGCTCCCGAATACTCTCCGAGTTTGTCAGGTTATCCTGTAGTTGATAAGGAAGTACAACGGATTGGAAAAGACTTGTTTACTACTGATAACTATGGAACAGGAAAAGTATTCCATCGGGGCGTCGGCCTGCAGGAAGTGCTGGATAAACTGAATATCCGTCCCGATTTCTTCTGTAAAACGAATGCACCAGTCTTATTTATACATCGTACTTTGCTGGATGCAGAAATTTATTTCCTATCCAATCAGCAGGATAAAAAGATCACTTTCGATGGAGAATTCCGCGTTTCACAAGAGTTGTCACCGGAACTTTGGAGTGCTGCTACAGGAGAGATCCGTCGTTTGTCGGATTTTGAAAATACGGGAGATCATACCGCTTTGCAAATGGAACTGGAAGGAAATGAAAGTGTTTTCCTTGTCTTCCGCAAGAACGATAAAGCAACGGAAAAGAAAAATAATTTCCCAGTGAAAGAGACTGTCTATAGTGTAGATACTCCTTGGAAAGTCACTTTCGAAGCAGGTAAACGTGGACCGGAAGCACCGGTTGTCTGGTCTCAACTGACAGATTGGATGAATTCGGAAAATGATAGCATCAAATACTTCTCCGGACAGGCTGTTTACGAAACTGCTTTCACATTGGGAGAACTCCCGCAGAAGAGTTTGTATCTTGATTTGGGTCATGTAATGGTCATGGCAAAAGTGACTTTAAATGGACAGTATGTAGGTGGTGTCTGGACTTTCCCATATCGCCTGAATGTGACAGAATATCTGAAGAAAGGTGAGAATAAATTAGAAATAACGGTGGTCAACAATTGGCAGAACCGTCTTATCGGTGACCAACATCTTCCGGAAGACCAGCGTCCGACGTGGACGACAATTAATCCGTGGAAAGCTGATTCGCCCTTGCAGTCTTCAGGTCTGCTCGGTCCGGTGGAGATACAGGCTTTCGATTATGAAATAATTAAGCCTTAATGAATAGTCTCTATATGAGGAGTCACGCTCTGGGGAGAAGAATAAGTGATTCGGAAAACAACTTATTAACAGATAATTTTTCATCTTCATTTAGTGGTATTTTGGTACTGAACCGTTCTTAGTCTAAACGTGGTTTTTCATAGATTAAAGGTTAGTATAGGTATTTGATTGTTTTTTAGGTTTTTTCTTCCTCCGGCTAATGGTTTCTCTTTTTTTAGATGCCGGAGGAACCTTATGGTTATGTTGGTAAATAGGTAGATACTTTTTTAAAGTAAGAAGTATTTGTTTTCAGCTAGTTAATTTAGTAGATCAAAAAGTAGAAGATAAAAATGAAAAAGAATCTGTCATTGCTATGTCTTATAGCTATGCTGTTTGAAGTGCATACCGCTTTTGCCGGTGATGTGAAGACGGAAAAAGTCACATTAGTAGGAACAAGAATTGTAGAATTTGTCCCTGAAGGCTATGATGCCTCCCGAACTCCATCATTAATGTTGGTACGTGAACCGAAGAAAATTGGAGAAGTACCGCTGAATTGGACCTTGATATCACAATTTACATCAGTTGACGGTAAAGCTAACGCTTCATTGAATGTGCCTGCAGGAACCAGTTTGTATGGAGGCGGTGAGGTGACAGGTCCACTGTTGCGTAACGGGCAGAAAATCAAATTATGGAATACGGATAATGGAATGTACAGGGTAGACGGTGGTTCACGCCTGTATCAAACTCACCCATGGGTATTAGGAGTCCGTCCCGACGGTACAGCTTTCGGAGTTTTGTTTGACAGTTTTTGGAAAGCGGAGTTAATTACCAATTCTGATAAAATAGAATTCAATACCGAAGGAGCTCCCTTCCGTACATATGTGATTGACCGCAAAACTCCACAAGAAGTATTAAAGGGGCTGGCTGAATTGACAGGTACTATTAGTATGCCTCCAAGATGGTCACTAGGGTATCATCAATCACGTTTCTCCTATGTACCGGAGGCTAGAGTAAAAGAAGTAGCCGATACATTTCGTGAGAAAAAGATTCCATGTGATGTGATTTGGTTTGACATCAATTATATGGATGAATTTCGTGTATTTACCATCAATAACAGAGACTTTCCCGATCCTAAGCGTATGAATGATTATCTGCATGGCAATGGATTTCGTTCTGTTTATATGATAGATCCTGGAGTGAAAGTAGACGAGAATTATTATGTATATAAAACAGGGAAAGAGCAGGATGTATTTGTACGTGATGCTTATCGTAATGAATTTCATGGTAAAGTATGGCCGGGTGATTGTGCTTTTCCCGACTTTACGCGTCCCGAAACACGTACATGGTGGGCAGGTCTTTATAAAGACTTTTTGGCTAATGGTATAGATGGTATCTGGAATGATATGAATGAACCCTCTGTTTTTGACGGGCCTGGCGGTACAATGCCGGTGAGCAATATTCATTTAGGCGGTGGAAACTTGCCTACAGGTACACATCTGATGTATCATAATGCATATGGAAGATTGATGGTAGAAGCGTCTTATAATGGTATTTTGGCAGCTAATCCGGATAAACGTCCTTTTGTACTTTCACGTTCCAATATTCTTGGCGGACAGCGCTACGCAGCAATGTGGACGGGAGATAATGAAGCTACTTATGAACAAATGAAACTATCTGTTCCAATGTCTATCACTCTCGGACTTTCCGGGCAACCGTTCAATGGTCCGGATATAGGTGGATTTGCTGGAAATACAATTGCTGATCTTTGGGGACATTGGTTGGGATTCGGTGCATTTTTTCCGTTCTCTAGAGGACACGCTTCCTGTGATACAAACAACAAAGAACCTTTTGGGCATTTATTAAGGATATATAGAGAGAGTCACGTATTGCATTAGAACGGTGCTATCGTTTGATGCCTTATATTTATACCGCTTTTCATACAGCTCATACAGACGGACAGCCTGTTATGGCCCCTGTCTTTTTCGCCGATCTGAAAGATCAGGCACTGCGTGCTGAAGAACAAGCCTTTATGTTGGGCACTGATATACTGGTAGTTCCTGCTTTTGCAAAGAATCCCTCTTTGCCGAAAGGTATCTGGGAAGAGCTGTCTTTAATTAAAGGTGATACAAAAGGAAAATATCAATCGACATTGAAAGTGAGAGGTGGTGCTATTATTCCTGTTGGCAAAGTGATTCAAAACGTAAATGAAAACTCATTTGATCCGTTGACATTGATTGTTTGTCTAGATAATGAGGGCAAGGCAGAAGGTTCTTTGTATTGGGATAAAGGTGAAGGCTGGGAGTTTCAGAAAGGAGATTATAAGCTATTTTCTTTTGAAGCTGGACTGCAAGACGAGCATCATTTGACTTTGAAACTGGTAGATAGTAAAGGAACTGGTCGGATAGATCTGGGCGTAATAAAAGTGGAAGTATTACATAAAGGTAAACTATATAAAGGCAGTGGAACTTTAGATAAAACTATTACAATTAAAGTCTGATTGTATGTAATAGCGTTACAGCATTTTTAAAGGATTTCAATAAAGATATATTGCAGACCACAAAAAATGCAATTTTGTTTAGTGGTATCATGTTCTTTAATCGTTCTTATTGAAAAATTAAAATAAATATGTAAATGCAATCTAATAAAAAAAACTAATAATAATGAATATTACCGTTCACAGAGTTTATAAACGATTTATTAACTGCTATTTCTATTGTATATGAAAAGCTTATTTTATTTATTTTTACCTATTGCAGGTGTATGGTTGTTTTCATCTTGCGCTAATTTAGAGCAAGTTGAAACGACGGATCTTGATCGGGAATCTGTCTTTGCAGATAGTGCATATACGGCAGGGTTCCTTTCTCAAATTTATGTAGATGTTGGTTATGATGTTAAGCCCAATCGATACGCAACTAATGCTTTCGGGGTAACCAAGGAACATGGAGGTTTACAGACCGCTTGTGACGAGGCTGCCTATAAAGTTGTCTCTGATGTGACTAATGATGTGATGTTTGCTACTGGGACTATTAATTCGCTTAATGTATTGGAAGATGATGTTTGGAAGAAGGCGTATACTAATATCCGAAGGGTGAATTTATTTATGAAGTATGTAGATGGTGCTCCGTTACTTGAATCTACTAAGGTTCAGTATAAGGCGGAAGCCCGTTTCTTACGTGCATGGTATTACGCAATGATGTTACGTCATTATGGTGGAGTACCTTTGCTTGGTGATACCATATATGAGGTAGCGGATGATATGAAAACAAAGCGTGATACGTATGCTGATTGCGTGAAATACATTGTAGATGAATGTGAGTTGGCTGCGAAAGATTTGCCTGTTGTATTCAGCGGTATGAATAATGGACGCGCTACAGCCGGAGCATGTAAGGGACTGATTTCGCGTATTCGTTTATACGAAGCTAGTAAATTATTCAATGGTAGTGATTTTGGTATATCTACTAGTTGCCCAAAAGAATTGGTTGGTTATCCTGAATACGATAAAGAACGTTGGAAAGCAGCTGTCGATGCAGCTCTTGATGTGATAAAGCTGAACCGTTATGCCATTTATATACGTCATATAGAACATGGTGGATATCATCAAGGAAGTCCTGAACCAGGTTGGGGCTTTTATGCAATCTTCCATAACAATGACTTTGGTACAGTGACGGATGGTGATGGGGTGACTTACCCGAATGGATCCTATTGTGAGGCATTGTTCGAATGTAGACCAGGTGAAAGTAATCATCGTGAAGCGTTGTTTGGACCTCCTACTTGCGGTGGTAATGGTAATGGTGGTTATATTTATCATGATTTAGTAGAACAGTTCCCAATGAAAGATGGAAAACCAATAGGAACTAGCAGTGAATATCCTTATGATCCTTTGAACCCTGCAGAAGGCCGTGACCCACGTTTTGCCAATACAGTTGTTTGGAATGGTAGTGTAATGATGAGTGGAGGTGATAAAGACCACGTCGTCTATACTCATAAAGGGGTGGGGGCGACTACCGATGCTTTTGGAAGTGGTACGCCGACTGGATATTATATTCGTAAATTTAGTCATCGTCAATTGGCGGGCAATTGGTTTGTAGGTACTTCTCAAGCGTTTGACCTGATTCGCTATGCTGAGATTTTGTTGAACTATGCAGAAGCGGTCAATGAATATTATGGTCCGGATCATGAAGATGTTTTAGGCGAATATACTATAAGTCCTTTGGCAGTGTTGAAGTTGCTTCGTGAGCGCGCCGGAATCGATGCTGGAAAGGATGGCAGGTATGGATTAGCGGAAGACATAGATAAGGATTATGTGAAAATGCGAGATGCTATTCGCTTGGAACGTCGTATTGAACTGGCTTTCGAGGGACATCGTTTTTTTGACGTGCGCCGTTGGATGATTGCTGAGGAAACTGAAAATAAGCAGATGCATGGATTCGAAATTACGAAAAGTATAACAGAAAAAGGTAAGAAGGTTCCGGTACGTAAACATACCTTCCGTAAAGCAATGTATTTCCTTCCTATTCCTTATAAAGAAACGGTGAAATCTGACGATTTAGTACAAAATCCTTATTATGAATAATTTTAAGAAATAGAATATAGGTATGAAATTAAATATGCGATTTACAATAGGGGTTTTCTTTACATTGGCAATAGCTGTCAGCTCTTGCGATACGTTTAAAGACGAAATAACCCCTGACAATTATTCAGAAGTAGCTAAAAAAATAAATGCTAACTGGCAATTGTCGGCTGTTTCTAGAAATGGAATAGACATTACGGACATGATGGATTTTACGCGTTTCCATATTGTGCTGAATGAAGATAATACATACGAGATAGAAAATTATTTACCTTTTATTGTGAAGGCTAATGGTAGCTGGAGTGTAGATGATCCCATATATCCGTTTCATCTTCTTCTTAAAGAAAATGGAACCGAGGAAGAAGTGAAAACACTTATTGGGTTTCGAACAGTGGATGGAAAACGTCAGATGACCATCACTTTAAGTCCGGGATGTCATACAAATAAGTATATCTATACTTTTAAGCAAGTAACAGAATAACGTATTAAAGTAATTTTATGAAAACGAATATCAAAAAAAATAGGATTGCTTGGGTAGGGAGTAGCATTCTGATGGCGCTTGTTGTAGTCGGATGTGTTTATCTTGATAAAGTTAATATCAACCAAGGCACGGAAGAGAATCCCATTTATTGGACAAAAGCAGGAGAATTTGCAACTTTTACTATTGATGCGCATATCGAATGTGCACAAGATCAAACGAGAAAATTTCTTATGGCAATCTTAGTTCCGAAAAGTTGGAATGCACGTGAGAATACGACAGTGACCTATACGGCTACTGGTAAGGAAGATGGAGTAACCCCGTTTCCCATGTCACCTGTTGATCCCCAGTTAGTACCTAAAAATGTGGATGTACCTTGGTCGGAAGTGTTGAGGGCTGAATATGGTGTGGGCACCAATGTATTGAATGATATGGAATGGGTAGCCTTTAGTACGAATAAGATCTATACAATGCTTGAGCATGAGAACGCTACTATCAAAATAACGTTGAAATGTAAAACCGGACCTAAAAATCTCCGTTTTAAGCCTGCTTTCTTTATTAATTTTGCGGAAGACGACTTTCCTGGAGATGAAAAATATAGAAAGTATGTATCTAGTAACGAATGTTTCGAAGTGGTAGAAGGGGTAGGAGAAGTAACAGATTTCTGTGCTTTTCACTATAATAAAACTGAACCATTGGCTGCATTGCAAGATGACTTTGTGACATTCACTTTTCTAGGTGATACATATGAGAATGAACTTAAGGATGCTGACGCTGTCTATATGGAAGCTACAGCATATACTGATAATGGAAATACGTATGAAGTAAATGAAAAGAGTGCAAAATCATTAATGCCTAAGGAGGAGAGTGCTGTCAGTAATACCTTTAATTTAACAATTTGGCCAGCTGAATATTTTGGTATTCCAGAGGGGGAAACAATAACTCGTATTGAATACATATTCACAAACAAGGACGGTACACTTAATATTACGCGTACTGATGATAAAATAGCTGCAGAAGGGGGAGAGGCAGAAGGTGAAGAAGAACCTTTTATCTGCGAACTTGCCTGTGAATAAAATCATTAGGTGCTTATTCTTTTTATTAATGCTAAAAGAAAGATAAATTATATGTATAATATAGTAACTAAAAAAAGTGGACGGTTTTATTTTGTATTGCTTACTATGGGTATGCTTTGGGGAATAATGATATCTCCGAAAGTATTTGCACAGAAAGTAAGTAATGCTAACATTACTGGTAAGGTGGTTGACCAATATGGTAATCCGGTTTCGGATGTAACGATCACCATGAAAAATAGTGATTTTAAGGTTGTAACAGGGACTGATGGAGTTTTTTCATTTCAAATGAAAAAAGGAGATGTATTGCGTTTGTCGCATCCGGAGTTCATTCACAAAGAAGTCAAGGTTAATAAGTTGAAGAATACTGAGCGTGTATTCAAGGTAACATTAAATGAACAATTTATTAAAAATAAGGAAACTGTTAGTGGTCCTTACGAGTCTAAAAATAAAAAAAACTTTTTAGGATCTGCTGCTACTGTGTATACGGATGAATTGTCATCTATGATGGGGACAACGATTCTGCCAGCCTTACAAGGTCGTATGGCAGGTTTGAATGTTAGTCAATTTGCGGGAGCTCGTGCACATCAGATTGCTGCTAATTCAAGAAATGATCTGGCTGGTAGCATCCCTTTGTTTGGTGAAGGATTTTATAGTGACAACACTGAATTCAGCGTCGGTTCGCGTGGTAATGCTCCGATAGTGGTTGTTGATGGTATCCAAAGAGAATTATATTCACTCGACCCGGAAGCAATCGAGTCGGTATCTATCCAAAAGGATGCATTGTCATCAATGTTTTTGGGTATGCGTAGTTCGCGTGGTGCTTTACTGATTACGACTAAAGAACCTATAAAAGAAGGTTTCCAATTGTCCTTTACGGGGCGTTTTGGAGTACAGAGTGCATTGAAAACTCCTAAACCTTTATCGTCTTATCAATATGCATATCTGTTGAATGAAGCATTGCAAAATGACGGAAAGGATCCGCTTTATTCATATGATGACTTTAATAAGTTTCGTATGCATTCTAGCCCATATACACATCCTGATATAAATTGGTTTGATGAAATTTTGAATAAAAATGCTACTACACAGGCATATAACCTAAATGTGACAGGAGGTAATAAAGTTACGCAATATTTTGTTAGTATAGGTTATCAAGGTGAAAAAGGATTGTTTGCAAATCCTACAGATGGCGATGCGCATGATACTAATTTATCATATTCACGTTATATGATTTCTTCAAAAATAAACATTAACATTACTGACGACTTTACAGCAAAAGTTACTTTGCTTGGTCGCGTGGAAGATGGTAATCAGCCTGGTGTATCTTATGGAAGCTTGTTAAATTCTATTTATAATACTCCTAATAATGCCTATCCTATTAAAAATCCCAATGGAACATGGGGTGGTAATAAAACATTCGATAATAACTTGGTGGCACAATCAATAAACTCAGGTTATATTAAGGATAGCGCACGAGATATGGTAGGAGGTGTTAACTTGAAATACGATTTTGGCAAATTTGTAGAAGGTCTGTCGGTTCGTATGGTGGGTAATGTTTCTATTCAGAACCGTTCGTATGTTCAAAGAAGTAAACGTGCTCCGGTATATGCTTATGGATTTGATAAAGAAGGGAAAGAAATTTATACTTTGCATGGAGTCACAAATACGCAATCTAATTTCTTTAATTCTGTGACTAGTTACCAGCAGATGTATGGTCAGATTGCCATTGACTATAACCGGCGTTTTGGAAAGCATGGAGTAAAAGCCACTTTAATGGGCGATACTCGTCAAACATTGGTTAACTATGATTTGCCACAGTTACCTTCCAATATTATAGGTGATATAGCTTATGATTATGCAGAGAAATATTTTGTACAGGCTGCTTTGAGTGAAAGCTATTTCAACCGCTATGCTCCGGGCAACCGCTGGGGAACCTTCTATGCGTTCGGTCTTGGATGGGATATAAGTAAAGAGAATTTTATGGAAGATGCTGATTGGTTAAATCAGTTAAAGATACGCGGAACATTTGGTAAGACGGGTAATGGTATGGATAACTCTGGTTATTATGGATATCAACAAACCTTCTCAAGCAATGTAGCAGCAGGTTACCCAATGGGAACGAACTTGGGTGCGGGAAATCTTACAATGGAAAATACTCCATTGGCAAATCCGTACTTGACATGGGAGAAAGCGTATAAGTTGAATGTAGGTGTTGATTTATCATTGTTTGACAATCGTTTGAAACTGGCTGCAGATTATTATAATGATAAATATTTTGATTTGTTGCAAAGCAGAGGTAAGAGTATCCAGTTAATCGGACAATACTATCCAGTAGAAAATATAGGTAAGGTGCGTCGTTTTGGTGGAGAACTCTCTGTGACTTATCAAGATCGTGTGAACAATTTCAATTATTATGTTTCCGCTAACTGGAGTTGCGATCAAAGTAAATTGCTTTATATGGACGAACAGTATGTTCCGGAAGAATATTTGCGCCAGACAGGTCGTCCTGTAGGAGTAATGTACGGATTGGTAGCCGATGGATTTTTTACCTCCAAAGAAGAAATCGAAAATAGTCCGGTAATCGAAGGATTTAAAAATATTCAGCCGGGTGATGTCAAATACAAAGATTTGAATGGTGATAAAGTGATTAATGAGTTTGACCGTACTGTAATTGGCGGTGATAAACCGTACTCTTACTTTGGAATTGATTTGGGCTTTGAGTGGAAAGGATTGGAATTTTCTATGCTTTGGCAGGGAGCTTATAACCGTGATTATTATTTAGGTGATGTGACTTTGACCGAAGGTTTCCAACAGAATGGTCAGTTTTATGGTCAGGCATATGAAAATATGTTGGGACGCTGGACTCCGGAAACTGCTGAAACAGCCACGTTACCAAGACTGACGGCCGGTGGAAATAATTATAACCGTGGTAATGGCTGGAATTCTTCTTTTTGGTTACGTTCCGGAAACTATATCCGTTTAAAAAATATCAGCTTGGGATATAATCTGCCCGATTCATTCTGTCGTAACTACTTAGGTGGTTTGCGTGTAAAACTGTTTGTTAACGGACAAAACTTGTTTACGAAGTCTGCGTGCGATTTAGTTGATCCGGAAGTTAGTTTCACAAGCTATCCGTTGCAACGTTGCATTAGTACAGGTATTAATATCAGATTTTAATGAATTATTGTATGGTACGAAATAAATATTTAACATTTTTAGGTGCAGGCTTGTTGTTCATGGCTTCGGCTTGTAACGATGGATATGAGAAAGAACCGGTGGAGCAATTTACACTTGATTATTTGTTTTCCAGAGTTGATTCGGCTGGTGTACAATCCAGACGATTTCTGAACAATATCTATTATGAACATTTATATAGTGGATACAATCGGGTAGACGGTGATTTCTTGGATGCTGCTTCGGATGATGCTGTCTCCGTCAACAATAATGACCCGGCTGTTTATAAATTGCTAATGGGACGCTATTCGGCATTGACTCGTGTGACAGATATGGAATGGAGTGAATATTATCAAGGAATTCGTAAAGCAAATATCTTGATTAACAATATTGATGTAGTTCCTTTCAATCTGAAATATACAAATGCGTTGGGAGAGGTAAAACCTTTGAACTATACAATGAAGGCGGAAGCTCGTTTTTTGAGAGCTCATTTCTACTTTGAATTAGTGAAACGCTATGGCGGTGTTACTTTGGTGGGAGATCGGGTATACGAATTAAATGATGATATGGAACTTCCTCGAAATACATTTGCTCAGTGTATTGATTATATTGTTCGTGAACTGGATGAAATAAAGAATGACCTTCGTTCATTACCGATGCCGGATGGCGGCGATTATGCACATACACCTACGAAGGAGGCTTGTATGGCAATGAAAGCTAGGGTGTTGCTGTATGCAGCTAGTCCTTTATTTAATGAGAGACCTATAGAACCAGGGAATGAATTGATAGGATATGCTTCATATGATCCGGAACGATGGAATTTGGCGGCTCAAGCGGCTAAGGAGCTAATTGATGAGTTTGGGCCTAATGGTAAAAAAACGCTAGATTTGACAGCTGATTATCGTAATATATTTACAGAATTCTATAGCTCAACGGGTAATCCGGAATTGATATTCTTTCGTCCTATAGGTAAAGGAAAAGGTCTTGAAACGGCTAATGGTCCATTGGGATTTTCCGGAAATGCTTTGGGATATGGAAACACTAATCCGACACAAAATTTAGTGGAATCATTTCTAATGAAAGATGGAAAAACTCCGGGTAATAGTACAAAATATAAATATAATGCGAATGATCAATATAGAGATCGTGATCCTCGTTTGGAATTAACAGTATTGCATCACGGTTCTTTTTGGTTGAATACAGAACTTCAAACAAACTTCGGTGGAGAGAATAATCCTACAGGGGCAGAATATAGCCGAACTAGCTATTATATATCTAAGTTTATGAAAGATTATAAAACGCGAGGTGATTATGATGGTGAAGCATTACATCTGTGGGTGATGTATCGTTATGGAGAAGTATTACTGAACTATGCTGAAGCATTGAATGAATATCAGTCGGCACCTTCACAAGAAGTATTTGATGCCATTATTGCATTGAGGAAACGTGCGGGTATCGAAGAAGATGATAATTGTGGTTTGGGAGCATTAGAGTCGATGAATAAAACAGATATGCGTAAAATTATTCAAAACGAGCGACGTATTGAGATGGCTTTTGAAGAACAGCGCTATTGGGATATCCGTCGTTGGAGAATAGCTGAAGATATTTTCAAAGCACCTCTGGAAGGTTTGAATATTCAAATTGCCGGTGCTGTAACGACTTATCATAAAATAAATGTACTGTCAGCTACATTTGATGTGAAGCGTTACTTCTATCCTATCCCGTACTCGGAAGTGATAAAGAATAAAAATATGGTTCAAAACCCGAATTGGTAATATGTTATGAAAAGAATACTTTTAATATTATTAAGTATAAACCTGTTTGCGTTTGCCTTTGGACAATCGATAACAGTAAAAGGAAAGATTTCTTCCACTGATGGTGAACTGCTTCCGGGAGTAAATGTAAAAGTGAAGGATGCGACAATTGGTACAATTACGGATTTTGACGGTAATTATCAGTTGAAGGTAAACAAGGGTGAAGTGTTGGAATTCACTTATATTGGCTTTAAGAAACTTGCGATAAAAGTCGGAAATCAACGAGATTGGAATATAGAGCTAACCCCGGACTTAACTAATCTTGATGAGGTGGTGGTGGTAGCTTATGGTAAGGCTAAACGTCTTACGATGACTGGTGCCGTAAGTGGTATACAAGCACGTGAAATTCGTAATGTACCGACTAGTAGCTTGCAGAATGCATTAACTGGGAAACTGCCGGGATTTTTTAGCCAACAACAATCTGGACAGCCGGGTAAGGATGCTTCCGATTTCTTTATTCGTGGTGTGAGTTCATTGAATGCGGATGGTAATAAGCCATTAATTATAGTGGACGATGTTCAGTATACGTATGATCAGTTGTCGCAAATCAATGTGAACGAAATCGAAAGTATATCTATCTTGAAGGATGCTTCTACGACAGCCATCTATGGTATTAAGGGTGCTAACGGTGTGTTGGTGGTGAAGACTCGAAGAGGAGAACAAGGGAAGCCTCAAATCAATGTACGTTTGGAAGGCGGTATGCAGATTCCAGTGCGTACTCCAAAATTTTTGGACTCATATAATACGGCCATTCTTGTGAATGAAGCTTATGAAAATGATGGTATGCCCAGACCATTCTCAAAGGCAGATGTGATGGCTTTCAGAGATCATACAGATCCTTATGGACATCCGGATGTAAATTGGTATGATGAGATTTTTAAGAAAAGCGCTTTTCAGGAGAATGTGAATGTGGATATTTCCGGTGGTTCTAAAAGATTGAAATATTTTGTTTCTGCTGGTTATTTTACACAAGATGGTATGGTGAAAGACTTTGGAACGAAGGATAGTGGAGTGAATTCTAACTATTTTTACCGTCGTTTTAATTATCGTACTAACATTGACTTTGCTGTGACGGATAACCTAAGTATGCGTTTGGATATATCATCGCGTTTTATGAATATCAATGAACCTTGTAATATGAATGCAACAGGTGAAATTTACGACTTCTCAAAAATGCATCCTTATTCAGCTCCGGTATTGAATCCTGATGGTTCTTATGCTTATCTCAATGATACAGAAGGGTATAAACCAACCTTGAATGCTCGTTTGGCAAATGAAGGTTATAAGCGTACCCGTCGTAATGATAATAATATTCTGTATGGTGCTACTTGGAAAATGGATTTCCTGACTGAGGGACTTTCTGCCAATTATCGTTTGGCGTATTCAAGTGTAGATGAAAATCATCGTCAGGCAAACCGATCTCAATATCCTACCTATCATTACGATTCGTCAACTAATGGATATGTAATTAATCCGAATAAGGTGTATGATTATGGAACGTTTTCGGTGACCAGTGGTACGGATAAGGCTACCAAAGATTTGAATATCCAGGCTTCGGTGAACTATGCTCGTGTATTTAATGGAGGAGATCACGACATCAGTGCTATGTTTCTGTACAATCTTCAGACTACTACAGTAGATAGAGATGGGCTTGTATCAGCGGCTGTTCCCAGCAACTTTGAGGGATATACCTTGACAATGGGGTATAAGTATAAAAGCAAATATTTGATTGATCTCAATATGGCTTATAACGGAACCGACCGTTTCGGCAGGAATAACCGTTTTGGATTCTTCCCTGCAGTGGGCGTTGGTTATGCCATTTCGGAAGAAGACTTTTTTAAGAACGTAGATTGGCTGGCAGATAAAGTGCAACTTTTGAAAGTGAGAGCCTCTTATGGTCTGGTTGGTTCGGATGTGGCAGCAGGTAACCGTTATTTGTATGATCAGGTATATCAGAAGGGTGATGGTTATTCCTTTGGTGATTATCCAAAATTCACAGATGGTTATAAAGAAGGGGATTTGGGAACTCCTAATGCTACTTGGGAAAAGGCAAAGAAGTTTGATATCGGTTTGGATATGAACTTTTTAGATAAGTTCTCGTTTACTATCGACTACTTTTTAGATAAACGTTATGACCAATTGGTGACGAGAAATGATGTTCCGTTGGTTCTTGGTATCGGCTTTTCTCCGAACAATATAGCTAAGACAACTAATCAAGGTTTTGACGGGCAGATTAGCTATCAGGATCGTTTTGGTGATTTTGATTTTAATACAAATTTAGTTTTCTCTTATGCAAAGAATAAAGTCGATTATAAGGCTGAAGCTCAGCAGAGATATCCGTGGTTGGCAGAGACCGGAAAACCATTGAACCAGCCGTTTGGTTATAAATGGATTGGGTATTATACTCCGGAAGATGTTGCAAAGATACAATCTGGTGCTTCAGATGCCCCGGCAACTCCTTATACAGATATCCCAGTACAAGCCGGTGATTTGAAATATGCCGATTTAAATAATGATGGAACGATTGATGATTATGATAAAGGAGCTATTGGTAAACCGAACTTGCCTTCTACTACTTTAGGATGGTCGTTTGGTGGATACTGGCGAGGATTTAGCTTCAATGTATTGTTCCAAGGTTCATTCGATTATAGCTTTGCTATTAATGGTACAGGTATTGAGTCGTTCAAGAGTCAGTTCCAACCTATCCATACCAGTCGTTGGACATTGGAACGCTACCAAAATGGTGAACAAATAGATTTCCCGCGTTTGACAACCAATCCTTCTACAATTAATAGTGCCAGTACCTATATGTCAGATTTCTGGCTGATTAATGCTTGGTATATTCGTTTGAAAACAGTCGATTTGGGATATCAACTTCCAAAGAAGATATTGCCGAAAGCTATAGACAATATTCGTTTCTATGTGAATGCTTACAATTTGTTGACATTTACAGGTTATGATAAATATCAGCAAGACCCTGAAATTAAAACAAATACAGCAGGTGATGCATACATGAATCAACGTGTTGTGAATTTAGGTGTGCAATTGACATTCTAATTAACTGATAAAAGATATAGTTATGAATAAATATAAAGTTGGAAAATTCTTAATACTTCCTTTGTTGTGTGGAACATTTGAAGCTTGCGACAAATTCGAAGCCTTTCCTTTGGAATACAAGAACACTCCACAGGATGATGCAGTGGAAAATGTATTAAATTCTATAGATTCGGCATGGGAATTGGAACTATTGGAGTGTAATGATTATGTGGTGGCTTTTAAAGATAAGAAATACGATAAGTTATTTACTCGTACTTTAGGATGGAATGGAGGGGATGGAGTGCTAACGACTCAGTTGCCTGATGGAAATACCTTTTGGTCATTTAATGATAGTTTTTATGGAGTTGTAGATGGAGAAACCCGGTCGCGTGATGGAAATAAAGTAAATTTCCCACGTAACACTATAATGGTACAAACACCTGGAGATAAGGAAGAGAATCTTGTTTGGTTAGCTGATTTTATTCAGACTACTGATCCTGATGGCCCGCGCTATTATCAGGCACGTACTCATATTCGTCATCCGAAAGCATCTAAAACAGATGAGCAGATTCAGGACGGAGATATTGATCAAGACTGGTTATATTGGGCTGGCGATGCTACAGTGTATAATAATCAATTGCAAGTTCTTTGGAATGGAGTGGATAATACAGATGAAGAACATCTGATGAGACATGAAGGCATTTGTCTGGCTACTTATAGTTTAGAGGGAAAGCCGGGTGATGAAAGCTATATGAAACTCATAAGTGCGAATCATCATTTTAATGATGCTGATATTTATGGATATGGTTCTACTATGTATGAAGATGAAGACGGACATATTTATTTGTATGGTTCATATAATAATTATGATGTTATAGTTGCACGTACGGCTACACATAGTTTAGATAGTCCATGGGAATATTATGTGTGCAATGAAGAAGGAGAATATTCTTGGCAAAATACTTATCCAACTCAGGAACAAGTTGCTCTTTCGAAAATTCAGGCAGAGGATTGTAGTATGCCTTGGGTCTTTAAGAAAGGAGATAGCTATTATATGGTAGCACAAGCTAAATGGTTTGGACGTGAAATGTATATTTTCCGGAGTGATAAGCCTTATGGCCCTTTTGTAGATCGTAAAACTTTATTTGGATTTCCGAATACTTTGGATAAATTAGGGGTACAGACTTATGGTAATTTGTATATGGTGAATTTACATCCTCATTTGTCGCGGGAAGGTGAATTAGTATTTTCTACTAATACGGATCCTGCTGATGGCTTTGGAGGGAATTTTAATGCAGTAGGTAGTGCGGATCTTTATCGTCCTTATTTCTATCGTGTATACAATTGGGAAAAGCTTTTTGAGGAATAAATTCAATGGGTATTAAAAAAGAGGATTGTTTCTTGACTTAAACAGTGAGAAATAATCCTCTTGCTGTTATTTGAAAATATAAAAAAATAAAGAGATTAGTGGTAAATGCTCTTTTATTCGTTCTTATACTAAAGATCTTGTTATTTGATAAAATGTATAAAGTATAATCTGAAATGAACAAGTTATTTACGTTTTCATTATTCTGGTTATTGTGTGCGACTGGTATTGCGGCACAAGTAAAACTATCTCCGATATTCTCGGATAATATGGTGTTGCAGCAGCAAATAAAAGCTCCTATATGGGGTGAAACTAAACCTTATAAAAAGGTAGAGGTTACTACTTCCTGGGATCAGAAAAAGTATAAGGTACAAGCTGACCCTCAAGGGAAATGGAAGACGGAAGTCGTAACTCCGGTAGCCGGAGGTCCTTATAGTATCACTATTTCTGATGGAAAAAAGGTGAAACTTTCTAATGTGATGATTGGGGAAGTCTGGGTTTGTTCCGGACAATCCAATATGGAGATGCAAGTAGAAGGTTGGGGGAAGGTAATGAATTATCAGCAAGAGAAGGAAGAAGCGGAGAATTATCCGAATATCCGGTTCTTGTTGGTTGAGAAAGCAACAAGTCCGCAGCCGATAAATGAAATCAAGGTTGCAGAAAACGGCTGGCAGGTTTGTTCCTCAAAGAGTGTAGCCGACTTTTCTGCGGCAGGTTATTTCTTTGGACGTGATCTGCATAAATATCAGAATGTCCCTATTGGTTTAATTGATACTTCTTGGGGAGGTACGTATATAGAGACATGGACAAGCAAGGAAGCGCTAGCAACCATGCCGGATATGCAAAAAAAACTAGACGTACTGAATGGACTTCCGATAACAAAAGAAGACCGGGAGAAGAAGTTCCATTCGGATGTGGAAAACTGGAAAAAGGATGTTGCGAAGATTGATAAAGGATTTGTAAACGGTGAAGCTGTGTGGGCAGCTACAGGTCTGGAGGATTGTGCGTGGAAAACGATGAAAGTTCCAGGTCTGATGCAGGAGCAGGGATTAGAAGGCTTTAATGGTATTGTCTGGTTTAGAAAAACAATTGATATTCCGGCTAATTGGACTGATAAAGAGTTAACTTTGAATGTAGGTGTGATTGATGATAATGATTTCACCTACTTCAATGGTGTACAAGTAGGTCATACAGAAGGATGGATGGCACCCAGAAGCTATAAAATTCCGAAAGAACTGGTGAAAGGCGGAAAAGCTGTGATTGCCGTACGTGTAATGGATACCGGTGGTACGGGTGGTATTAATGGCAGCCCTGAGAGTATTTCACTCCATCGTTCTGAAACAGATGCAGTTCAGTTGGCCGGAGACTGGAAATATCAGATTTCTTTGAATATTAAAGATATCCCGCAGATGCCGGTTAATACGGCAAATGAACCGAATGTTCCTAGTTTCCTGTTTAATGCAATGTTGAATCCTCTTATCCCATTTGCTATTAAAGGAGCTATCTGGTATCAAGGAGAAGCTAACACAGGACAGGCATATCAATACCGTGAATTGATGCCGTTAATGATAAAAGACTGGCGGGATCGCTGGGGATATGACTTCCCGTTCTATATGGTACAACTAGCTAGTTTTACTGCTCAGCAAACTGCTCCTGTAGATGCAACCTGGGCAGAATTACGGGAAGCTCAGACGCAAACCCTGCATCTTGGGAATACCGGGATGGCTGTGACAATTGATATAGGCGATGCTTTCGATATTCACCCGAAGAACAAGCAGGAAGTAGGAAGACGTTTGGCGTTAGCTGCACGAGCGCAGACTTATGGAGAGAAAATTCCATATTCCGGTCCTATGTATGATACATATCAGATTGAAGGCAATAAAATACGTATTTACTTCAAACATACGGATGGTGGCTTAAAAACTAAAAACAATGAAATTCCGAAAGGATTCACTATTGCCGGTGTCGACCATAAATTTCATTGGGCTGACGCTGTGATTGACGGTAATTCGATTGTCGTTTCTTCTCCGGAAGTTGCTTTTCCGATAGCTGTACGTTATGCCTGGGCAGATAATCCAATCTGTAATTTATATAATGGGGCTGATCTTCCGGCATCTCCGTTCCGTACGGATGACTGGCAAGGGATTACTTATGGCAATAAATGATCATCGCTTCCTGGCATTTATCAACTGAAATATATGTTACACATTAAATAAAAACCATGAATAAACTTATTTATTTAGTAATCTTCTCTTTCTTTTCAACGGGGATATATGCCCAGATGAAAGATCTGGTACAATATGTGAATACATTGCAAGGTACCGATTCTCATTTTGGGTTAAGCTATGGGAATACATATCCTACTACAGGTATGCCTTATGCTATGCATACCTGGTCGGCACAGACAGGAAAGAATGGTGAAGGCTGGAAATATCAATATTTTGTAGATAATATCAGAGGATTCTGTCAATCTCATCAATGTAGTCCGTGGATGAGTGATTATGCTGTTTATTCGTTTATGCCGATGGTAGGTGATCTGGTGGTTAATCAGGATAAACGCGCTACGAAGTTCAGCCATGATAATGAGATTGCGAAGCCGCATTATTATAAGGTGACATTGGATAATGGCATCATGACTGAAATGGCTCCTACTACTCGTGGGGTACATCTGCGCTTTTCTTATCCTTCAACCGGAGATGCTTATCTGGTTATTGACGGATATACGGATATGAGTGAGATTAAAATCGATCCGGCAAAAAGACAGATTTCCGGTTGGGTAAATAACCAACGTTTTGTGAATGATTCGAAATCTTTCCGTAGCTACTTTGTTGTGCAGTTTGATAAAGCGTTCGAAGATTATGGTGTATGGGAAAATCAGAAAGACGAGATATTCCCTCAAAAACAGGAGGGAGAAGGCAAAGGATATGGTGCTTATATAAAATTTAAGAAAGGATCAAAAGTTCAGGCGAAAGCGGCTTCTTCCTATATCAGCGCAGAACAGGCACTGGTTACTTTAAACCAGGAACTGGGGAAGGATAAGAATTTGGAAACTACGAAAGTTCGTGGACAAAAAACATGGAATGAATTACTGAACAGAGTATTGGTAGAGGGTGGAACGGATGAACAGATGAAAACTTTCTATTCCTGTCTTTTCCGTGCCAACCTGTTTTCTCGTAAATTCTACGAACGTAAGGAGAATGGAGAACCTTATTACTATAGTCCGTATGATGGTAAAGTATATGATGGATATATGTATACGGATAATGGCTTCTGGGATACTTTCCGTTCTCAGTTCCCATTAACCAATATTCTTCATCCGACTATGCAGGGACGATATATGAATGCACTCCTTGCAGCACAGGAACAATGCGGCTGGTTACCTTCCTGGTCGGCTCCGGGTGAAACCGGCGGTATGCTGGGCAATCATGCTATTTCATTATTGGCGGATGCTTGGGCAAAAGGAATTCGTTCCTTTGATCCGGAAAAAGCATTGAAAGCCTATGCGCATGAGGCTATGAATAAAGGACCTTGGGGTGGTGCTAACGGACGTGGTTTCTGGAAAGAATATTTTGAACTGGGATACGTTCCTTATCCTGAATCAATGGGATCGAGTGCTCAGACAATGGAATATGCATATGATGACTTCTGTGGTTATCAATTGGCTAAAATGGTTGGCAATAAACATTATCAGGAAGTTTTTGCCCGTCAGATGTATAATTATAAAAACGTATTTGATCCGTCTATCGGATTAATGCGCGGAAAAGGTACGGATGGTAAATGGCAGGAACCCTTTGATCCGCTAGAATGGGGCGGACCATTTTGTGAAGGTAACGCATGGCATTACACCTGGTCGGTGTTTCATGATGTGCAAGGATTAATAGACTTGTATGGAAGTGATGAGAAGTTTACCACAAAAATGGATTCCGTATTTATTCTTCCCAGCGTTATTAAGCCCGGCACATATGGAGGTGTAATTCATGAAATGAAAGAGATGGAACTGGCCAATATGGGACAATATGCTCATGGTAACCAACCTATCCAGCATATGCCTTATTTATTTAGCTATGCCGGTCAGCCATGGAAAACCCAGTATTGGGTACGTCAGATCGTTGAAAGACTTTATAATTTTACAGAAAGAGGTTATCCGGGTGATGAAGATCAGGGGGGAATGTCCTCATGGTATATATTAAGCTCTTTAGGCATCTATGCTGTGTGTCCGGGTACGGATGAATATGTAATTGGAAGCCCTTTATTTAAGAAAGCTACAATAACACTGGAGAACGGAAATAAATTTGTGATTGAAGCTCCGGATAATAGTAAAGAAAACTTGTATATACAGTCGGCAACATTGAATGGAAGATTGTTGGATAAGAACTTTATTCGTTATGATGATATATCAGATGGTGGAGTGCTGAAATTTGAAATGGGAAGCCAGCCTAACAAGGAAAGATGTACTTCCAAATATGCGGCACCTTTCTCCTTATCTAAGAAAGACAAGTAATGAAGAACGATCAAGTCTGACAGGTAATACAATAAAGAATATTTATAATGAAGCATAAATTTTTATTTAGCCTTTTATTAGCTTTCGCTGTGGGAGGAGAAATGGTTGTGGGGCAGACTTCGACGGGTGATTATGCCCGTCAGGTCAACACATTGATTGGTACAAAAGGAACGGGGCTGACATCCGGATATCTTTACCCAGGGGCTACCTATCCTTACGGAATGGTACAGTTTACACCTTCTTATTTTTCCAAAAGTTCAGGATTTGTAATCAATCAGCTGAGTGGTGGCGGTTGTGACCATATGGGTAACTTTCCTACTTTTCCTGTGAAGGGAAAACTGAGTATGTCTCCAGATAATATCCTGAACTATCGTGTCAATCTCTCTGAAGAAAAAGGGCACGCAGGCTATTATGAGACCATGGTACAGGAAGATATCAAGGCTAAACTGACAGTGACCGAGAGAACCGGTATGGCAAACTATGAATATCCTGCCGGTCAACAGTATGGAACAGTGATTATCGGCGGGGGGATTTCTGCTACTCCGATAGAACAGGCTGCTGTCGTAATCACTGCGCCGAATAAGTGTGAAGGATATGCGGAAGGTGGCTATTTTTGTGGTATCCGCACCCCGTACAAAGTGTATTTCGTTGCAGAATTTGATACGGACGCCTTAGAGACCGGAACCTGGAAAAGGAATGAACTGAAACCAAATTCCTCTTTTGCAGAAGGCGAATACTCTGGTGTTTATTTCACCTTTGACGTCAGTAAGAAGAAAAATGTCCAATATAAGATTGGGGTATCTTATGTTTCGGTAGAGAATGCACGTGAGAATCTGAAGGCGGAGAATACCGGATGGGATTTTGTGCAGATTCAGAGTCAGGCAGAAGCTAAATGGAATCATTATCTGAGTAAGATTGAGGTAGAAGGCACCAATCCTGACCGTACTACCCAATTCTACACACATCTGTACCGTTCCTTTATTCATCCGAATGTATGTAGTGACGTCAATGGAGAATATATGGGAGCGGATTTCAGAGTGCACAAATCCCGTTCAAAACATTATACTTCTTTCAGTAACTGGGATACCTATCGCACACAGATTCAGTTATTGGCAATGCTTGATCCGGAAGTTGCTTCCGATATTGTTATTTCCCATCAGTTGTTTGCAGAACAGTCAGGCGGCTCTTTCCCTCGCTGGGTGATGGCGAATATAGAAACCGGAGTAATGCAAGGAGATCCGACTCCGATTCTGATATCCAATGCGTATGCTTTTGGTGCTCGTAACTATGATCCGAGACCCATCTTCAAGATTATGAGAAAAGGAGCTGAAGAACCGGGATCCAAGTCGCAGAACGAAGAAACTCGTCCGGGCTTGAGACAATATCTGGATAAAGGGTACTATAATGCTTCCGCTCAGTTGGAGTATACATCTGCGGACTTTGCTATCGGACAGTTCGCTTTACACGCTGTTGGTGATGAATTTTCAAGCTGGCGTTATTTCCACTTTGCCCGCTCCTGGAAAAATCTGTATAATCCGGAGACAGGATGGCTGCAGTCGCGCAATCCGGATGGATCATGGAAATCATTAGGTGAAGACTTCCGTGAATCGACTTATAAGAATTATTTTTGGATGGTACCTTATAACATTGAAGGACTGGTAGAGATTATTGGCGGTAAGGCAAATGCAGAAAAGCGTCTGGATGAATTCTTTACCCGTCTGGATGCCGGTTATAATGATGCGTGGTTTGCGTCGGGTAATGAACCGAGTTTCCATATTCCATGGATATACAATTGGATTGGTCGGCCGTATAAGACTCAGGAGGTTATCAACCGCGTTTTGAATGAACAATACTCCAGCAAGATTAATGGTCTGCCGGGTAATGACGACTTAGGTACAATGGGAGCTTGGTATGTATTTGCTTGCATTGGTCTGTATCCGGAGATTCCGGGTGTCGGAGGTTTAACGGTGAATACTCCGATCTTCTCATCTGTAAAAGTGCATTTGAAAAAAGGAAATATTGTGATTAAGGGCGGTTCGGAAAAAAACATCTATATTAGATCAATGAAACTGGATGGCAAGCCATATGACAGTACATGGATAGACTGGGATCAGCTTTCCAATGGTGCTACTATCGAATATGACACATCAAACAAACCGGATGTAAAATGGGGAATCAAAGTGCTTCCTCCATCTTTCCCTTAATTAGGTTTAACTATTAACTCTTATAAAGAATGAAAAGAAGATTCTTACATACTGCCTGGTTACTGATGGCCGCTGCGATGGTAACTTCGTGTGGTGAAAAGAAACAGGTAACCGAGTTCCCGGACTGGGCATGGGCTGACTTTCAGCGTCCGGAAAATACAAATCCGATTGTTTCGCCGGATACGACAAACTTGTTTTATTGCCCGATGAGGCAGGACTCGGTAGCATGGGAAGCCGGAGATACTTTCAATCCGGCTGCTACGATTTATGATGGAAAGGTAGTTGTCCTTTATCGGGCAGAAGATAATTCGGCAGTCGGTATCGGTTCACGTACTTCCCGTCTGGGATATGCTTACTCTGATGACGGATTACATTTTAACCGGATGCCGGTTCCCGTTTTCTATCCGGCAGATGACAGTCAGAAAGAACTTGAATGGCCGGGTGGTTGTGAAGATCCTCGTGTTGCAATGACGGAAGACGGATTGTATGTAATGCTTTATACGCAATGGAATCGTAAACAGGCGCGTCTGGCGGTAGCCACTTCCCGCGATCTGCAAAAGTGGGAAAAGTATGGACCGGCTTTTGCGAAGGCTTATGACGGACGTTTCTTTGACGAATTTTCAAAATCGGCTTCTATCGTTACAAAACTGGTAGATGGAAAACAAGTGATTGCCCGGATCGACGGTAAATACTGGATGTATTGGGGTGAAAAGTTTGTGAATGTAGCCACATCAGAAGATTTGGTGAACTGGACACCGATGCTGGATGAGAATGGTGACTTCCTGAAGGTCATTGTCCCCCGTGAAGGCAAATTTGACAGTGACCTGACAGAGTGCGGTCCTCCGGCTGTGCTGACTGATAAAGGTATTCTGTTGCTTTATAACGGCAAGAATAAAGCCGGTGCGGAAGGTGATACACTGTATACTGCCAATTCTTATTGTGCAGGGCAGGCGCTGTTCGATGCAAAAGATCCTGCAAAATTGATTGACCGACTGGACAAGCCGTTCTATATTCCTGAATCTGATTTTGAAAAGAGTGGTCAATATCCTGCAGGAACTGTATTTATAGAAGGACTTGTATTCCACAATCAAAAATGGTTCTTGTATTATGGCTGTGCTGATTCGCGTGTAGCAGTTGCCGTATATGACCCGTCTAAAAAATAAAGAAATATTCCATGAAGAAGATAGGACTCTCTCTGTTTAGTATTTTTCTTGCGTTGCAGATAGTAGCGCAGGAAAAAAGCTATTTTACTAATCCTGTGATTCGGGGAGATATGCCCGATCCTTCCATGATTCGGATAGATGATACATATTATGCTACCGGAACATCCTCGGAGTGGGCTCCTTTTTATCCGGTGTTCACCTCAAAAGACCTGATCAACTGGAAACAGACAGGACATATCTTTAATGAACAGCCGTCATGGACTTCTAATTCTTTTTGGGCACCGGAATTGTTTTATCACAATAATAAAGTATTCTGTTACTATACAGCCCGTCAGAAAAGTACTGGAATCTCATATATAGGGGTAGCTGTTGCAGATTCCCCTTTGCATGAGTTCAAGGATTACGGCCCGGTTGTAGAGTATGGGACAGAGGCGATTGACGCTTTTATTTATGATGATAATGGTCAGCTGTACATTAGCTGGAAAGCTTATGGGCTGGATAAGCGTCCTATTGAATTGCTGGGATGTAAGCTCTCTGCCGATGGACTGCGCTTGGAAGGCGAACCATTTTCTTTATTGGTAGATGATGAAGAGATCGGCATGGAAGGTCAGTACCATTTTAAGCAGGGAGATTACTATTATATAGTATATTCTGCTCATGGCTGTTGCGGTCCATCCAGTGATTATGATGTATATGTGGCACGTTCCAAAAGTTTCCGCGGGCCCTATGAAAAGTATAGTGGAAATCCTGTTCTGCATGGTGGTGAAGGAGATTACAGGTCATGCGGACATGGTACGGCTGTGAAAACTCCTGACGGACGTATGTTCTATATGTGTCATGCATATCTGAAAGGGGAAGGATTTTATGCCGGTCGTCAGCCTATCTTACAGGAAATGGAAGTGACGGATGATCATTGGGTACGTTTTAAGACAGGAAGTGTGGCAGTTATGAAGCAGCCTGTCCCTTTCAAAGGTACAAGACAAAATCCGATACCGGGTTTTGAGGATAACTTTACGGGGAATAAGCTGAAGGTTGACTGGACATGGAATTATCCTTATTCAGATATAGATGCTGTGCTAAAGAGTGGAAAACTGCTCTTATCCGGCACTCCGAAAAAAGGAAATAACTATGGGACGGCATTATGTTTACGTCCCCAGTCTTCTCATTACAGTTGCGAGACAAAACTGACGAATGTCAATGAGAGTCTGAAAGGACTGACATTGTATGGGGATGATAAGAACCTGGTCGTTTGGGGAACCCAAGGAGATAAAGTTCTTTTGAAAGTAATCAAAGAAGGTGTCGAATCGGTACTTTATGAATCGGCTTTTGCCGGTAGAAATATATATTTGAAGATAGAGGTCGAACAAGGTTGTATTTTTTATTTCTATCAAAGTAGAGATGGTAAGACATGGCAATCTGTACGGAATACTCCTTTTAAGGGAGAATCTTTAATCCGATGGGACAGAGTGCAACGTCCTGGGCTGCTGCATAGCGGCGATAAGAATGTTCCGGCAGAGTTTGCCTATTTTAAAATGAAAAACTTGAAATAACAGAGATTGAATTGTAATTTCATAAAATATTAATTGAAACATGAAAAAGTTTATCGTATTGGTAGCAGCTGTCTGTATGGCATATACTGCTACATTTGCACAAACAGTAAAACCTTTCAAAGAAGGTGAAAGAGCAGTCTTTTTAGGAAATAGTATAACAGATGGCGGACATTATCATTCATACATCTGGTTGTATTATATGACGCGTTTTCCGAATATGCCTATCCGTATATTCAATGGCGGTATCGGAGGAGATACGGCATTTGACATGAACAAACGTCTGGATGCAGATATTTTTGCTATGCAGCCTTCCGTATTGATGGTTACATTCGGTATGAATGACTCCGGATACTTTGAATACAATGGTGATAAAGCGAAGGAATTTGGGGAAGAGAAATATCAAGAGAGCATTAAGAACTACCAGCAAATGGAAAAGCGTTTCAAGGAACTGCCCAAGACCCGTATTGTAATGTTGGGAACTTCTCCTTATGACGAAACTGTTCAATTGAAAGAAGGGAATCTTTTCAAGACCAAAAATGAAACTATCAAAAGAATCGTAGAATACCAGAAGGAATCTGCAGCAAAGAACGGCTGGGAATTCTCTGATTTGAATGCGCCGATGGTAGCTTTGAACCAGCAATTCCAGCAGAAAGATCCTGCTTTCACTCTCTGTGGCTCCGACCGTATCCACCCGGATAATGACGGACATATGGTGATGGCTTATCTTTTCCTGAAAGCACAAGGTTTTGTGGGTAAAGACGTAGCGAATATGGAGATTAATGCCAATAAAAAGGAAGCTGTGAAGGCTGAAAATTGTACAGTCTCCAATATTAAGAAGATTGGTAATGAATTGAGTTTTGATTATCTGGCTGAGGCTTTACCTTATCCTCTGGATACGATTGCCCGTGGATGGGGACAAAAGAAAAGTCAGGCAGAAGTTACGAAAGTTGTTCCTTTCATGGAAGATATGAACCGTGAGATGCTGAAAGTATCGGGCTTGAAGGGTAACTATAAACTGCTGATTGACGATGAAGAAATCGGTACATGGAGTGCAGGCGAACTGGCAAAAGGCATTAACCTTGCAGCCGAATCAAAAACGCCTCAATATCAGCAGGCATTAACTGTAATGCATCTGAACGAATATCGCTGGGAAATTGAAAGATCATTCCGTGAGTTTGCATGGACACAATTCGCATTCTTCCAACAGAAAGGATTGCTTAATGCGAATAACAGAAAAGCTATCGAGGTGATGGATGAAAACGTGGAAAAGAATGCATGGCTGAAGGGACACCGGGATTCATATACCCGAATGATGTCTGACGCTGTTCGTGAAGCTCGTCAACAGGAAATGGATGTTCTTATTTCTAAGATTTATGAGGTAAACAAACCTGTAGTAAGAAAGATCGTTCTTAGAAAGATCTGAGTGTGATAAGGTTTTTTAAGGTGAAAAAGGTGTCGGTTGAAAAGCAGACACCTTTTTTAAATTATAAGCAGACTGCATATTCGATAGCCAGCTCCGTCCGATTTAATTTCTTTTCCAGAAATCGGAACTGAACAGCAGCAATACCGTAAACAACTCCAGACGTCCGAGAAGCATCAAAAAGGAGAGCAACCATTTGGCTGCATCAGGCAATTCACTCCACGAGAAGGCAGGGCCACACGTGCCGAGTCCCGGTCCCATGTTTCCTATACTTGATATGACCGTTCCGATAGATTCGAGAAATCCCACTCCGAAGCCCATCATGACAAGAATGCTGATAATGGCGATGATTGCATACAAAAATGTAAATGCCAGTACGGTAGACTGGATAGAGGGGGAGATCACCTGTTTATTCACCCGTACGGGCAATACTGCATTGGGATGCAGAATATGTTTAAATTCATTTTTGGCAACTTTGAAGAGGATAACCATGCGGATACATTTGATACCACCTGTCGTACTGCCTGCGCAAGCACCCATTATCATTACGATAAGAAGACAGCCCCAGAGAATGGAAGGCCAGAGCATATAGTCGGCAGTGGCAAAACCGGTTGAAGTCTGTAAGGAGATTACTTGGAACAGAGATTTCCGGAATGCTTCTTCTGCTCCCATCGAACTGGTCTGATAAAGCCAGACTGCTATGAAAACCGTGAAAAAGGCAACAGACATAAAATAAAACTTCAGCTCGGCATCATGGATAAACTTCTTTATTTTCCCATTGAACATCAGCAATAATAGCGTGAAGTTGACTCCCGAGAGGAACATGAAAACAGATATTACATAGTCTATGTAAGGCGAGTGGTAATATTCGATACTTGTCTGCTTGGTGGAGAACCCACCTGTACTGGTCGTGGTGAAAGCGTGGCAGATACTGTCGAAAAGTCCCATGCCCCCGAATACCAGTAATATAATCAATGTCCCCGTCATACCGGCATAGATGCCCCAGATCCATTTGGCGGTAACACCAATACGGGGATGTACTTTGTCATGAGTCGGCCCGCTGGCTTCGGCGGCAAATACCTGAATACCTCCCATACCGAAAATCGGAAGAACGGCAATCGTAAAGAATACAATTCCCAGACCGCCGATCCACTGAGTCATTGCCCGCCAGAAAAGGATTCCGTGAGGCATCGATTCTATATTATTCATGATGGTGGCACCGGTACTGCTGAAGCCGGACATTGTCTCGAAGAAGGCATCGGTGACACTTGGAATATACCCGCCTATATAATAGGGCAACATTCCAAAAAAGGAGAAAGCAATCCAGGCTACACTGACAATCACATATCCATCGCGGCGGTTGAGTGACTTTTCGGCCCCTCTTCCAATAGCAAGCATAATCACACCTACAAAGGCCGTGATAGCTGATGAAAGCAGAAAACTGTTTAAATCATCTTCCTTGTAAAATAGTGAAACACCACCGCAACACATTAACATAGCCGTTTCTATCAGTAACAGAAACCCCATGATGCGATATATCATCCTCGAATTAATCATTTTTTAAGTAATAGGTATTAAGTAATAAGTAATAGGTATTAAATATTAAGTATTATGCGCCAAGTATCAGATATAATGTCAAGTACAAGCAGCTACGGTTATTACCTATTACCTAATACTTATTACTTATTACCTAATACCTATTACTTAATTAAAGAACTTCTCAATCTTCTTGATCATCATACTCAGGCAGAATACAACGACATGGTCTCCGGGACGAATCAGCGTATCTCCGGTTACGAGCACTCCTTCGCCATTGCGAATCATACCTCCGATGGTTGTTCCTTTGGGCAATCCCAGATCCTTGATTAAATTTTTAGTAATCTTTGCTCCGGCGGGTACGGTAAATTCAGCCACATCGGCGTTGGCAAACGTCAGGCATTTGACATTGGATACATCGGCATCCAGCATCATCTGATAAATGTGGCTGGCGGCAATCATTTTCTTATTGATGACCGTGCCGATATCAAGACTTTCCGCCATGCCGATATAGTCGATATTCTCTACTTCCGCCACCGTCTTTTCCACTCCCATACGTTTGGCGGCGAGACAGGCGAGGATGTTCGTTTCCGAATTGTCCGTCAAGGCGACAAATGCTTCGGTATTCTTTAAACCTTCTTCGATGAGCAGGTCCATATCACGACCATCGCCGTTGATGATCATGGTTTTGTCGTCCAATAATTCAGTCAGCCGGTTGCAACGGTTGATGTCGTTATCTACAATTTTTACCTGCATATAATCCGGCACGTACTGAGCGGTACGGACGGCGATACGGCTTCCGCCCATGATCATGACGTTGCGTACATCGGCATAATCCTCCTTGCCGGCTATTTTCCGGATATAAGGAATATATTTGCGTGTAGTGGTGAAATAAACAATATCGTGCAGTTTGATAACATCGTCTCCGCGCGGAATGATGGTTGCCGTTCCGCGTTTGATGGCTACCACGTGGTAAGGGATGTCCGGTGCACCCAGTTGATGGAGGGGAATATTCAGTATTTCCGCTTTTTCGCGCATCTTGGTACCGATCAGTATCAAGGCGCCTCCGCAGAATTCCCACCATTGACGTACCCAGCTCATACGCATGGAAGATACGATTTCTTTGGCAGCAAGCATTTCCGGATAGATCAATGAGTCTACACCCAGTTTCCGGAAGAATTCCTTGTTTTTGGGCAGAAGATATTCGTAGTTGTCGATGCGGGCGACAGTCTTTTTGGCACCCAGATTGGTGGCTAGCATACAGGCAGTCATATTCCTGCTTTCGTCGGGGGTGACTGCGATGAACAAGTCCGCTTCTTTCACGCCTACCTCTTTCAGTCCCGAGATGGAAGAAGGAGAAGCCGTGACAGTCAACAAATCGAAGTTGGCGCTGAGGGCACTTAGTTTTTCTTCGTCATCGTCCATCAGGATAATGTCCTGTTTTTCCCGGGACAATAATTTAGCCAGGTGGGTGCCTACGTTTCCGGCACCTGCGATAATTATCTTCATCTTCAGTTAGTTAATTCTTTTATTTTGCTCATGTCGGGCAGAAGTTCACATTGCTTCAGCAATTCTTTTGTCAGGCTGTCTTCATCCATTCCGCAGAGCTGATATAACTCGGCTACCGTGCCGTGTTGCACGAATTTATCCGGAATTCCGATGCGTTTGACTGTCGGGGTATATTCATGGTCGGCCATGAATTCAAGTACGGCACTTCCCATTCCTCCCTGAATCGTTCCGTCTTCTATGGTGACGATGTGGCGGAATGTGCGGCCCACTTCGTGCAGCAGTTCTTCGTCCAGCGGTTTGAGGAATCTCAGATCATAGTGGGCGATGCTTCTTCCCGATTCGGACTCGGCACGGGCGATGGCACTCCTTGCTTTATTTCCGATAGGTCCTATGCTGATGACAGCTATATCTTTTCCGTCCTTCAATTTCCGTCCTTTGCCTACAGGAATTTCTTCAAGCGGGCATTTCCAGTCCACCAATACGCCACGGCCACGCGGATAGCGGAGTACGAACGGACCTTTATCCGGCAGTTGTGCCGTGTACATCAGTCGTCGCAGCTCATGCTCATTCATAGGGGAGGCGATGGTCAGATTAGGTATCGGACGCAGATAAGCCATGTCGAACGCACCGTGATGTGTCGGACCGTCTTCGCCTACCAGTCCGGCACGGTCGAGACAGAGAACTACGGGAAGATTCTGAATAGCCACATCATGGATAATATTGTCATAAGCCCGTTGCATGAACGATGAATAGATGTTGCAGAAAGGCTGCAAGCCATCCTTTGCCATTCCTCCGGAGAAGGTGACGGCGTGGCCTTCGGCAATACCTACGTCGAAAGCCCGCTTGGGCATTTTGGACATGAGGATGTTCATCGAACAGCCGGAAGGCATGGCGGGAGTTACACCTACGATCCTTGGATTGGCTTCCGCCAGTTCCACCAGTGTATTTCCGAAAACGTCTTGGAACAGGGGAGGCATTCCTTCCGTATTGGCTACGAAACGCTCTCCGGTGACGGGATCGAACTTGCCGGGAGCGTGCCATTCGGTGGCGTGTTTCTCGGCAGGGGCGAAGCCTTTTCCTTTGATCGTGTGGAGATGCAGTATTTTGGGACCTTTGAGGTCTTTAATGTCACGCAATACCCTCGAAAGGTTCTTTATGTCATGGCCATCGATAGGACCGAAGTAGCGGATGTTCATTCCTTCGAATATATTCTGTTGCTGGGCGGCCATTGACTTCAGACTGTTGCCGAAGCGGATCAGTGCCTTGCGACGTTCATCGTTCAGGATGCCGAGCTTGAACAACAGGCGGGAAGCCTTGAAACGCAGTTGGTTGTAGCGGTTCGAGGTTGTCAGGTTGAACAGGTATTGTTTCATACCGCCGACACTGCGGTCGATAGCCATGTCGTTATCATTCAGGATAATAAGCAGGTTGTTCGGGGTGGTAGAAGAATTGTTCAATCCTTCAAAAGCCAGTCCTCCGCTCATCGAACCGTCTCCGATGATGGCTATCACATGACGTTGGTCGTCTCCCTTCTTGGCGGCGGCGACAGCCATGCCGAGGGCTGCGGAGATCGAATTGGAAGCGTGTCCGCAGGTAAATGTATCGTATTCGCTCTCTTCGGGAGAAGGGAAGGGGCGAATACCTCCCAGTTTCCGGTTGGTGGAGAATGCTTCACGCCGTCCTGTGAGGATTTTGTGGCCGTACGCCTGATGTCCCACGTCCCATACAATACGGTCATAAGGTGTATTGTAGACGTAGTGCAGGGCTACGGTCAGTTCCACTGTTCCGAGGCTGGCAGCGAAGTGCCCCGGATTGCAGGAGAGTTCTTTAATAATGTCTTGCCTTAATTCATCGCATACTTCCGGCAGTTGGTCTACTTCCAGACGGCGCAGATCATCGGGGCTGTTGATTGAGTTTAGCAAGTTATATATCGGTTCATTCTTCATGATTCGAGAAAATTTGGTGCAAAAATACGAAAAAGAAAGCGGAAGCCCTTTCTTTTTACCTAAATTCTTATTGTTAAAGCGAAGTACGAGGGTGGAATGGCATTCGGTCGTTGGTATATTGAAGTATGTGCCGTCGGGTTCCCGGAAGAACTGTAACTTTCTTTTTATTATGTGAAATGTGGATTAATATTACTAATCAAATGACATCTCTATTAGGGAAATAAAAGTTGCATGAAAAAAGAGAACATGAACTTGCAGAAACGTTCGTATCGTTATTAATAAATTTGATGATCGTTTATTATAGACGTGTCTTCCGTTTATTAGAAACTCTAAAATGAGATTTTGTAGGAAAAAGATTGAATTAATGCAACAAAAAAGGCTGCAAACTTCATAGAGCTTGCAGCCTTTGGGCTATATCAATCGTCTTATTCCTTAGTAAAATGAGAAGGAATAAGCTGTATTTGTTGTAATATGATACTGTATTTTATCCATGTTTTCTATTCTTTTATATCCGTTATTCATTGATTTTCTGTTTTCGGTCTACAAATATACAACATAAAAAGCCATTTGTCAAGTCTTGAATAGATTTGCGATTAAAATAAAGCGGAATATCGTATCTTTGTCGTACTTTTGCAAGAGAGAAACAATCGAAAGAAGGAGAATATATGGATTTTCAAACAAAGGTAGAACTACCGGCGGGCTTGCCGCCTGTCAGTCATGCGGAACGGATTCTTTTGATGGGGTCTTGTTTTGCAGAGAACATGGGCAGGTTGCTGGCAGAAAATAAATTTCGCGTTGACATGAATCCTTTCGGGATTCTCTATAATCCGCTGTCGGTCTCTACGGCTTTGGTGGAGATATTGAAGGGGAAGGTGTATCAGGAGAAAGACTTATTCCTATATAAGGAGTGCTGGCATAGTCCGATGCATCATGGCTTGTTCTCTGCGTCATCGCCGGAGGAAGTACTTGAAAAGATAAACACTCGCTTGTCGCAGGCCCACCGTTCGGTCCACGAACTTGACTGGCTGATGCTGACTTTCGGCACTGCCTATGTATATGAACAGAAAGAAACAAGGCAGGTAGTCTCCAATTGTCATAAACTGCCGGAGAGCTGCTTCAACCGCCGAATTCTTTCGGTAGATGAGATTGTGAACGAATATACTTCGTTGATAACCAGTATGGTGGCGCGCAATTCCCACTTGAAGGTCTTGTTCACGGTCAGCCCTATCCGGCATATACGTGACGGGATGCATGCCAACCAGTTGAGTAAATCGACCTTATTGCTTGCCATCGACCGCCTGCAACAGCTCTTTCCGGATCATGTGTTCTACTTTCCTTCTTATGAGATCGTTTTGGATGAACTGCGTGATTATCGCTATTATGCCGATGACATGCTTCATCCGTCTCCGTTGGCTGTCCGTTATTTGTGGGAACGCTTTTCGGAGGCCTTCTTTTCTGCCGAAACGAAGCAGGTGATCACTGCCATCGAAGATATTACTAAAGACTTGTCACACAAGCCTTTTCATCCGGAGTCGGAAGCGTATCAACGCTTTTTAGGACAAATAGTGTTAAAAATCGAACGACTTAACGGAAAATACCCGTACTTAGACTTTCAAAAAGAAACAGAACTATGTCATATACGATTGAATCCATAGCCGAATATATCGGTGCACGCCGTGTCGGAGAGCATGAAGCGACGATTGATTGGCTACTTACAGATAGCCGCTCTTTGAGCTTTCCGGAAGAAACCCTTTTCTTTGCTTTGCCCACCAAACGTAATAATGGTGCACGCTATATCTCCGAACTATATGATCGGGGAGTGCGCAACTTCGTGGTTACGGAAGAAGACTTTAAGAGAATGGAGAATGGAGAATGGAAAATGGAGAATGCTATGCAGCAGGATGGTGCGCAGCCTACTCCCAACTCTCGACTCTCCATTCTCGATTTCTCCAATTTCTTGATCGTGGCGAATCCTTTGAAAGCTTTGCAGAAGCTGGCCGAGGCTCATCGGGAGAATTTCAAGATTCCGGTAATCGGTATCACGGGCAGTAATGGAAAGACCATTGTGAAAGAGTGGTTGCATCAATTATTGAGTCCGGACCGCTGCATTGTCCGTTCGCCCCGCAGTTATAATTCTCAGATCGGCGTTCCCTTGTCCGTCTGGCAACTGAATGAAGAAGCCGAATTGGGCATTTTCGAAGCCGGTATCTCCGAAATGGGGGAGATGGGGGCCTTGAAGCGCATGATTAAACCGACTATCGGTATTCTGACTAATATAGGCGGTGCCCATCAGGAGAATTTCTTCTCATTGCAGGAGAAATGTATGGAGAAGCTGACACTCTTTAAAGATTGCGATGTGGTGATCTATAATGGAGATAACGAGCTGATCAGTAATTGTGTGGCAAAGTCGATGCTGACAGCCCGTGAGATTGCATGGAGCTGCAAGGATATCGAGCGCCCTCTTTATATCAGCAAGGTGACAAAGAAAGAAGATCATACTGTGATTGCTTACCGCTATCTGGATATGGATAATATCTTCTGTATTCCTTTTATAGACGATGCTTCCATCGAAAATGCGTTGAACTGCCTGGCAGCCTGTCTTTATCTGATGACTCCTGCCGATCAGATTACCGAACGGATGGCACGGCTCGAACCGATCGCCATGCGCCTGGAAGTAAAAGAAGGCAAGAATAGTTGTATACTCATCAACGATAGCTACAATTCGGACTTGGCTTCTCTGGATATAGCACTGGATTTCCTGGTACGCCGTTCGGAAAAGAAAGGACTGAAACGGACACTTATCTTATCGGATATTTTGGAGACAGGGCAGAGTACGGCTACGCTTTACCGTCGGGTAGCACAACTGATAAAGAGCCGGGGCATCAACAAGCTGATCGGTGTAGGAGCGGAGATTTCTTCGTGTGCCGCTCGCTTCGAAGGTACGCCGGAACGATACTTCTTCCCCGATACAGACGCCTTGCTAAGATCGGGCATTTTCAAAACCCTTCATTCGGAAGTCATTCTGATAAAAGGTTCCCGCGTATTCAACTTTGATCTGGTATCGGAAGAACTGGAACTGAAAGTGCATGAAACGATTCTGGAAGTGAACTTGGGTGCGATGGTTGCCAATCTGAATCACTATCGCTCCATGCTCCGCCATCCGGAGACGAAAATGATCTGTATGGTGAAGGCTGCTGCCTACGGAGCCGGATCATACGAGATTGCCAAAACATTGCAGGAGCATCATGTAGATTACCTTGCTGTAGCCGTTGCCGACGAAGGCTCCGAACTGCGTAAAGCAGGCATCACCTCCTCCATTATCATCATGGACCCCGAACTGACATCGTTCAAAACGATGTTCGATTATAAACTCGAACCGGAAGTGTACAACTTCCATTTGCTCGATGCACTGATTAAGGCGGCCGAGAAAGAAGGAATCACCAACTTCCCGATTCATGTCAAACTGGATACGGGTATGCACCGTCTTGGTTTTTCCGTCGATGAAATTCCGTTGTTGATCCGTCGTCTGAAAAGTCAGAATGCGGTTATTCCCCGGTCGGTATTCTCTCATTTTGTGGGAAGTGATTCGGCGCAATTCGACTTCTTCACCCGTCAGCAGATTGAACTGTTCGAGAAAGGTTCGCAGGAATTGCAGGAAGCTTTCTCACACAAGATTCTGCGTCATATCTGCAATACAGCCGGTATCGAACGTTTTCCCGGTGCGCAGTTTGATATGGTGCGTCTGGGGATAGGACTCTATGGGGTAAGCCCGATCGACAATTCGATTATCAATAATGTAAGCACGCTTAAGACTACGATTCTTCAGATTCGGGACGTGCCCGGAGAAGATACGGTAGGCTATAGCCGGATGGGACATCTGACGCGTCCTTCCCGCATTGCGGCAATTCCTATCGGGTATGCCGATGGCTTGAACCGCCATCTGGGACGTGGCAATGCTTACTGTCTGGTGAATGGCAAGAAAGCTCCCTATGTAGGAAATATCTGTATGGATGTCTGTATGATTGACGTGACGGATATCGATTGCAGGGAAGGGGACAAAGCTGTCATCTTCGGTGACGACCTGCCGATAACCACACTTTCGGATAAGTTGGGGACGATCCCTTACGAAGTGCTGACCAGCATCTCGAACCGTGTGAAGCGAGTCTACTATCAGGACTAAAGCGCAGGCGGTAAAAACAGAATTATATGTAGTAGAATAGTGAATGGAAGACTATAAAGGTTAACGATGGATAAATGGGCGGTAAATGATAACGGGTATACTTAAATTATTTCCCGTTTCCCGTTTATAGTTTCCTGTTTTTCTTTTATAGTCTGCCGTTTTTCTTTATATTTGCACCAACTAATAAACCTCTATAATTAATAAACATATGACAAACTTATTATTATTAGGCTTTTTGCCTAGTGGCTCTGAATGGATCATTATTGCTCTTGTTATTCTTCTCCTTTTCGGTGGTAAGAAGATACCCGAACTGATGCGTGGCTTAGGTAAAGGAGTAAAGAGCTTTAAAGATGGTGTGAACGAGGCAAAAGAAGAAATCAATAAGGCAAAAGACGAAATCGACGCACCGGCAGATTCAGCTAAGAAATAATAAGCAATGGCAGAAATGACCTTCTGGGATCATTTGGATGAGTTGCGTCGGGTACTTTTTCGTGTTATCGGAGTCTGGTTTGTATTGGCAATCGGCTATTTCGTAGCGATGCCTTATTTGTTCGACCATGTAATACTGGCGCCTTGCCATAATGATTTTGTATTTTACGACTTACTACGCTTTATCGGTCAGAAATTCGATTTGACTGATGAATTTTTTACGCAGGAGTTTAAGGTGAAGCTTGTCAATATCAATTTGGCAGCTCCTTTCTTTATACATATGTCGACAGCTTTCTGGATGTCGGTAGTGACGGCTATGCCCTATATTTTCTTTGAGGTCTGGCGTTTTATCAATCCGGCCCTTTATCCGAATGAGCGGAAAGGAGTCAGGAAAGCCTTGACCATAGGAACCGGTATGTTCTTTATCGGGGTGCTTATGGGATACTTTATGGTATATCCGCTGACACTCCGTTTCCTCTCTACCTATCAGCTGAGTTCGGAAGTCGAGAACATTCTGTCGCTCAATTCGTATATCGATAACTTTATGATGCTGATTCTCTGTATGGGACTGGCTTTTGAACTTCCGCTGGTGACTTGGTTGTTGTCTTTGCTGGGAGTCGTCAATAAGTCTTTCCTGCGCAAATATCGCCGTCATGCAGTTGTCATTATCGTAATAGCTGCCGCTATCATCACTCCGACGGGCGACCCGTTCACACTGAGTGTTGTGGCTATTCCGCTTTATCTGCTCTATGAAATGAGTATTCTGATGATAAAGGATAAGAAGGAAGTTCCTGAGTTGGAAGAAGAAGAGGAAGAAGAAGGCGTGGCAAAAGTCTGATAAGCCAATTATTTATCGTTCGTTTCCCCAAGTGTGTGTCAAAAGTCGATAGTAACTCAATTGAGGCTGACTTTTGACACACACATGTAATTTTTATAATATCCCTTTTGTCGTATGGAAAATGAAGGAAGAGAATCTTATGAAATTCTTTTAGCCGTTTGTAAGGCGGATCATTTGCAGCTGACTATTGGCTACAAACAGATGCGCGACTTGCTGGAAAGGCTTTGCCGCCTACATATGCACAACGGTAGTCTGCAGATGACCGATCTTTCCGCACGAATTAGTTTTGTAGCGGCCAAAGTGGGGCTTTCTGTAGCGGAGCAAAACAGACTGCATACCTTCCGACTGACCTCCAATGCCATTCTGAACCGACAACAGGAACCTACCCGCGAACACCTTCTGCGGGATGCGAAAACGCTGGCTTTCTTCATCCGTAAACTTTTTGAGGAAGATATTCCACAGGAACTGTATCGTTTGCTTCCCCGGACGGATGCAACTTATATCGTAGCTCCTCCAGCACACAAGCAGGTGCAGCGGATGCGCGTCTGTTTCCAGTATTCCGACGAGCAGTATCTGTATGTGACTCCTTTGGATGAAATAGCTGACGAACCGTTGCGTGTCCGTTACAATATTCCTCAGATCAATGAAGAATTTGCGGAAACCTGTCAGTTGCTCTGGCGCCATGCACAACTCAACTTGCTGGATGTCGCTGTTGACGAAGCAGGAATTCTGACCCCTTCGTTCATTGTCCTTGAACCGGATTATCTGCTTGATATCAGTTCATTGGCAGAATGTTACCGTGATTATGGACATCATCCGGCAAACTATTTCCTTTCCCGTCTTCAGCCGATAGAGAATGCACGCCCGTTGCTTTTAGGAAATATAGCCAACCTTTTCCTTGATGAGTGGATACATGCGGAAGGGGAGGTGGATTATCTGAGATGTATGCAGAAAGCTTTCCGGCGTTATCCGATTGAACTGGCTGCTTGTGCCGACCTGCGTGATCGGGAGAAGGAACGTCAGTTCTTTGATGACTGCAAACTCCATTTTGATCATATCCGTGAGACGGTGAATGATACTTTTCATGCCGCCGGCTACGAACTGGACAAGACGGATGCCGTGCTCGAACCTTCTTATATATGTGAAGCGCTCGGCCTGCAAGGGCGGCTCGACTATATGCAGCGCGATATGTCTTCTTTCATCGAAATGAAATCGGGAAAGGCTGACGAATATGCGATTCGCGGAAAAGTGGAACCGAAAGAGAATAATAAGGTGCAGATGCTGCTTTATCAGGCAGTTCTGCAATATTCGATGGGGATGGATCACCGGAAGGTAAAGGCTTATCTGCTCTATACACGCTATCCGTTGCTTTATCCTTCCCGCCCTTCATGGGCAATGGTCCGCCGTGTGATCGATCTGCGCAACCGGATTGTAGCGGATGAATATGGCATCCAGTTGCGGAACAGCCTGGAATATACGGCACAAAAACTGGAAGAAATAAAAGCCTCGGTACTAAACGAGCGGGGATTGTCGGGACGTTTTTGGGAGACGTATCTGCGCCCTTCTATCGATAATTTCCAGGAGAAGTTGAAATCTCTCTCCACTTTAGAGAAAAGCTACTTCTATGCACTCTATAATTTTATAACGAAGGAACTTTATACGTCCAAGTCCGGTGATGTGGATTATGAGGGACGTACAGGAGCCGCTTCTTTATGGCTTTCCACTTTGGCGGAGAAATGCGAATCGGGGGAGATCATCTATGATTTAAGAATTAAAGAGAATCACGCAGCCGACGAACATAAATCCCACCTGTTGCTGGTGCCGTCCGGAGAACTTCAGAGAACGGTGGCGGATGATGCGCAGCACACCCTCCCTAACTTCCGTCAGGGCGATGCCATCGTGCTTTACGAACGGAATGCGGATACGGATAACGTTACCAACAAGATGGTATTCAAAGGCAATATCGACTATCTGAACGAGAATGAAATCTGCATCCGTCTGCGTGCTACCCAGCAGAATTCCTCCGTACTTCCGTCTGATAGCCTCTATGCTATTGAGCACGATGCGATGGATACTACTTTCCGTAGCATGTACCAGGGACTTTATGCTTTTATGTCTGCTACAAAAGAGCGTCGTGATTTGCTGCTCTTTCAACGGGAGCCGCAATTTGATGTGGCATTGGATAAGCAGATAGCCGAAGCTGCCGATGACTTTACTCGTATTGCTTTGAAAGCGAAAGCAGCAAAGGACTATTTTCTGCTGGTAGGGCCTCCGGGAACCGGTAAAACGTCTTGTGCACTGAAGAAGATGGTCGAAACCTTTTATAAAGAGGAAGGAGCCCAGATTTTATTGCTCTCATACACTAACCGTGCCGTAGATGAAATCTGTAAAGCACTTTCTTCCATTCGTCCGGAAGTAGATTTCATTCGTGTGGGAAGCGAGCTTTCATGTGACGAGAACTATCGGGATCATTTGATAGAGAATGAACTTGCTACCTGTATGCGTCGTACAGAGGTTTGCGAACGTATTAACCGCTGTCGTATATTAGTCGGTACAGTAGCATCTATCTCCGGCAAACCGGAACTTTTCCGATTGAAGCATTTCGATGTGGCTATTGTAGATGAGGCTACTCAGATACTGGAACCTCAGTTGTTGGGTATACTTTGTGCCAAAGGGGAAAACGGGAAAGAGGGTGTTGGCAAATTTATCCTGATAGGCGATCATAAACAACTTCCGGCTGTCGTCTTGCAGAATTCGGAACAATCGGAAGTATATGATGAAGCCCTGTCTGCTGTCGGACTGAAGAACTTGAAAGATTCTCTGTTTGAAAGACTGTATCGCACAGCCCGTCAGCATACCGATGCCCATCGTACTTACGATATGCTCTGCCGTCAGGGACGTATGCACCCCGAAGTGGCTCTGTTCGCCAATCAAGCTTTCTATGAAGGTCGGCTGCTGCCTGTCGGACTGCCGCATCAACTGGAAGATTCCGGAAATATCAACCGGCTGTCTTTCTATCCTTCGCAGCCCGAACCGATGGGGTCTTCTGCTAAAACAAACCATTCGGAAGCAAAGATTGCTGCCCGTCTGGCCGCAACTGTCTATAAAGAACACTCGGAAGCATTTGATGCCTCCCGCACATTGGGGATCATTACTCCATATCGTAGTCAGATAGCTTTGGTCAAGAAGGAAATAGAAGCTCTCGGCATTCCCGAACTGAATCAGATATTAATTGACACTGTAGAACGTTTTCAGGGAAGTGAACGCGATGTGATTATTTATTCATTCTGTGTGAACTATCCGTATCAGTTGAAATTCCTTTCCAATCTGACAGAAGAAGACGGAATTCTGATTGACCGGAAACTGAACGTTGCCTTGACACGTGCAAGAAAACAGATGCTGCTGACAGGTGTGCCGACGCTGTTGGAGCGTAATCCACTCTATAAAAGTTTATTAAAATTAATAGAGAGCCTCCGGAATATTGCATAATTTTTGCAGACGTTAGTTTTTATTCTCTCTTTATGCAATTCATTAACACCTATTTGTTGAACAAACCCCTATCTTTGCAATACGTTTTTTTCATAGAGATTTAGATTTAAGGTTAGAAGAATTGTGGAAGTCGTGAGACTTCCCTTTTTTTCATCTTAACGTTTACTATCCTTCATTGTTTGAATGTGCAAGATATTTTGTAAAATAGTACAGGATGGCTATGAAGAATAAGTAAACCTAAAAAGCCTTCTTCGTGAGAAGAGGCTTTTTTGTTTTTGGAACTTTTTGAATAAATAATTGGTTAAAAAAACAGGAGGACAAACTCATGCTGAGTGCCCTCCTGTTTTTTATTCTATATAATTATATCGGATTAATCCAATACGATAGGCTTATATTTAGGAACCAGTGCTTTCATAATAACCCAACCGATCAGGTAAGCTACTGCGCATACGCAGAAGATTACAAAGTAACCGGCAGGCTTGCCTTCGAAGCCCATGAATGTCATCGCAGGATGTACAAACTGTGCTCCTTGTTCCAGTAGTTCTTTTGTCATTTCCACTTCTTTGCCGTCAACCATTGTCGTTCCGGAAGCATATACAAATAAGTTACCTGCCACTTTCTGAAGAATCATTGAACCGATACCACCGGCCATACCACCGATACCGGTGATACTTGCAATTGCTGTTCGGGGGAACATATCACCTACTGTAGAGAAGATATTGGCCGACCACGACTGGTGGGCAGCTCCGCCGATACCGATCAGGATCACGGGGAACCACGGAGAGAATGTTCCCAATGGCTGTGCCAGCAATACCACTAACGGGAAGAATGCGAAAATCAACATTGCTTTCATACGTGCCGCATAAGGGTTCATGCCGGTCTTGTTGATGAAGATAGTAGGAAGCTTGCCACCGTAGATGGATAACATCGTGATTGCGTAAAGCGTGAAGATAAGTCCCATTCCCAGAGGATCGGAAGTTTTGATACCGAATTGGGAGTTCAGGTAAGACGGGGTCCAGAACAGGAAGAACCACCATACACCGTCAGTGGTAAATTTACCGAAGACAAATGCCCAAGTTTGTTTGTAGCTGAAACATTGCCAGAATCTCATCTTTTTCTCGTCTTTCTCCTCTGTTTTCGGACCTGCACCGGCCTCATTCTGGTCTTGTTCGATATATTCAAGTTCGGCTTTGTTTACGTGCTTGCTCTTTGAAGGAGCATCATACATAAATACCCAGAAGCCCATCCAGATAAAACCAAGTCCACCAATAACGATAAACGCCATTTCCCAACCGAAAGCTTTGGCAAGGATAGGAATGGTGAGCGGAGCGATCAAGGCACCGATAGAAGCACCGGCGTTGAAGATGGAAGTAGCATAAGCACGGTCTTTCTTCGGGAAGTACTCGGCAGTTACTTTAATAGCGGCGGGGAAGTTACCGGCTTCTCCGAGAGCAAGTATACAGCGTGCAGCCAGGAAGCAGTACATACTGACAGTAGCGATGGTTACCACCACGTCTCCGGTGGCTCCGGCAAGTTCGGCAGCACTGTGCAGTCCTACCTGCGCTTCTGTTACAATACCACAGACTGCGTGCAGACAGGCACCGGCAGACCATACGCCGATAGCCCAGAGGAATCCTTTCTTCGTTCCCATCCAGTCCACAAAGCGACCGGCAAAGAGCATACATATTGCGTAAACAATAGAGAATACGGAAGTGATAGTACCGTAGTGTGATTCATCCCAGTGAAATTCCGGTTTGATAAATTCATCCCAGGTGAGCGATAGTACCTGGCGGTCGAGATAGTTAACTGTAGTAGCAAAAAATAGCATCGCACAGATCGTCCATCTGTAGTTTGTCATTTTTTCGCCTGTTTTTTGAAATGCATTCATGATAATGGATTTAAATAGATTTTGATTTGCTGACAAAGGTCGGTATTTCAGCTGGATTTTTTTTGTAATAATTGGTCAAAATCATGTATAATTCGTTGCATTATACATATTATTTGTACATAGTAATGTATTATCGTAACAATTTGGTCTCTTTGGGGGAAGAATATGACAAATCCGGAAAACTTCATTCTCTCCCCGTTTCGAGGAAAGAATGAAGTTTTTCGGATCACTTGATATGTGCTAAAGAGCTGCGCAAAGATTAGCGCATTTCTGTATATTTAATCTTATCCATGTCGCCATAGTCAAGATTTTCACCAGCCATACCCCAGATGAACATATAGTTGCTGGTTCCGGCAGCTGCGTGGATAGACCATTCCGGTGACATGATAGCTTGTTCGTTCTGCATCCATACGATGCGTTCTTCCTGAGGTTCGCCCATGAAGTGGCAGATGGAGTTGCCTTCCGGCACGTTGAAGTAGAAATATGCTTCCACACGGCGACTGTGAGTATGTGCCGGCATGGTGTTCCATACACTACCCGGTTTCAGTTCTGTCAATCCCATTTGCAGTTGGCAAGGACCTTCTTCAAGTACGTTGTTAACAATCAGCTGGTTGATAACGCGGTCGTTGCTTTCTTCCATCTTTCCTGCCGCGAAAGAATTTGCTTTCAGAGAACCTTTGCGTCCGTCGATGGTGATCAACTGAGTTTTGTACTCCTTGTGGGCAGTAGCGGAGTTGATATAGAATTTTGCAGGTTTGCTGGCATCTTTGCTCTTGAAAGTAACTTTCTGCTTGCCTCTGCCTACATACAATGCATCTTTGAAGTTCAGCGTATATTCCTTGCCGTCAACAGTTACGATACCTTCGCCGCCAATGTTGATAACACCCAGTTCGCGACGTTCGAGGAAATACTTAGCTTTCAACGGATCGATAGTTTCAAGTACCAGCTCTTTTGTTGCAGGTACGGCACCACCGAAGATGAGGCGGTCGTACATGGAATAAGTCACGTTGATTTGATCAGGAACCATTACTTTTTCCATCAGGAAGCTACTACGCAGGCGGTTTGTATTATACGTTTTCACGTCTTGCGGATTGCAAGCCACCTGCATCTTGTAATTTACCTGGGCAGAAGCAGACATAGCTGCGATACCCATCATCATTGCAATTGCTAATTTTTTCATCTTTCGAATCTTTATTTGGATTATACTTATATTTAATCGTTAGCTGCGTTTTTCGCATCATTTCTTTTCATGCGGATACGGTTGTAGACTGCCATTCCCAGTGCAAGGGCTACGAGGATGGCAGGACCGATAATCTTCAGACTGTAAGTCAGGTGGAAGATACCCCAGCAGAAGAGGCTGGATGCAAAGTCGAGCGCTCCGCCTTCGAAGCCGGCGGGGATATTTACTGTCGGGTCACCCGTAGCGGCATATACGTCTTTGGCAGCCATCGTGAAGAATCCTGCCAGTTCTGTTACGAAGTACAGACCTACGATCAATGCTACCAGTCCGATGATGAATGATTTCACCACATTACCTTTGGTGATGGGCAGAATCATCGGGAATAGGTAGAACATACCGGCCAGAGAAGCCAGCGGTAAGAAACGGTTACCCGGAAGGATCACTGCAAGGAAGATAGTAACCGGGATCAAAAGCAGGGATACAACCAGCGTTGTCGGGTGGCCGATGACAAGTGCAGGGCTCATACCGATGCTCAGGCCTGTATTACTCTTATATTTTTTAGCGATCAATTCGCGGGTTGCATCAGAGATAGGTTTCAAACCTTCAATGAAAAGGCTGGTGATACGTGGAATCAACTCCATAACCGCTCCCATTTTGATACCCAATCCAAGGATACCCGGAATGCCGTCCAGTACTTCTTTCCAGCTGGCACAGCCCAAAGCTCCGATACCGCAACCAATCACGATACCCAGGAATAACGGTTCACCCATCAGACCGAATTTCTTCTTCATTCCTTCAGAGTCGATATTCAGTTTGTCGAATCCCGGAATTTTATCTAAAAGCTTGTTGATTACAATCGCGAACGGAACGAAGCTTTGGCAGAAAGGCTGCGGGATAGAGATACCGTCCATCTTATCATAGAACTTCTGAAAAGCAGGAGCAGTCATGTCTGCCATTACCAATGTTATAATGTAGCAAATGATAGCGGCGAAAAATCCCCAGAAAATACTATCGGAGGCGAAGTATACGATAGCCCCGATAAATGCGAAGTGCCAGTAGTTCCAAAGGTCAATATTAACAGTACGGGTTGTTTTGGTCAGCAGCATTAACAGGTTTACTCCCAGACAAACAGGGATAATGAAAGCGCCGACCGAGGTATTATAGGCAACTGCTGCTGCCGAAGGCCATCCCATGTCGAAAATACCGAGTTCCAATCCGTAGATTTCTACCATTTTACTTAATGCCGGACCAAGACTACTGGTCAACAAGGCTGTGACTACAGATAAGCCGACGAAACCGACTCCCACCAACAAACCGCTTTTGAGCGCTTTGGGGAGTTTAATACCGATACATACTCCTAAAATTGTGAAAATGATCGGCATCATTACTGCCGCTCCCAGACCGATAATGTACTTGAATACTTCTTCCATTCTGTTCTATTTTTTCTCTGTTTTTAATGATAAATTACTGTGTTTCCCCAGAGGGTATTAGTTGTAAACCGTGCCAAAAGTACGACCTTTTCCGCTTTATTCCAAAACGAAACTCTTAATTTATCAGTTAATGCATCAAAAATGGACATTTTTGACGTTTACGTGCACAAAATTAGTCGTTTCCGTGCACGAAAAACAAAAAATACACCTTCTTAACTAAAAAATCCCACTCTGTTTGGAGGAAATACACTACTTTCGTAGCATGAAAAAATAGCATGTATAATCCTTAAAACAATAAACCATGAGACGAAGCTCTTTTTATAAATTTTTGATATTAGTAATAATAATGTCAAGCACCATTTCACTGTCGGCGCAGCAGGTGGATGAAAAACTGCCTTGGTCGGTGCGGATGACTGAATCGGAGATGATCCGTTGCCCGGAATCCTGGCAGCTTGATTTTCAGCCCAGACTGAAATGGGACTATTGCCACGGACTGGAATTGGGGGCGATGCTTGATGTATACGATACTTATGGCGACAAGAAAATACGAGATTATGCAATTGCTTATGCAGATACGATGGTGCATGAGGATGGAAGTATTACTGCATACAAATTGACCGATTACAGTCTGGACCGTATCAATTCCGGAAAAATCCTGTTTCGTATCTATGAGCAGACCAAAGATGAAAAGTATAAGAAGGCATTAGACTTGCTCTATAGCCAGTTTGCCGGACAACCTCGTAATGAAGACGGAGGATTCTGGCATAAAAAGATATATCCGCATCAGATGTGGCTGGACGGACTTTATATGGGAGCTCCTTTTTATGCAGAATATGCTTTCCGTAATAATCGCCCGCAGGATTATGCAGACGTCATAAATCAGTTTATTACCTGTGCCCGTCATACGTATGATCCGAAGAATGGTCTTTATCGTCATGCGTGTGATGTAAGTCGCACGGAGCGCTGGGCCGATCCGGTGACAGGACAGTCAAAACATTGTTGGGGACGTGCATTAGGCTGGTATGCGATGGCGTTGGTAGATGTGCTTGATTTTATTCCGAAGCATGAGGCCGGAAGAGATTCGTTGCTTGCAATCTTGGATAATGTAGCAGTTCAGGTAAAGAAACTGCAAGACCCGGAGACCGGTGGATGGTATCAGGTGATGGACAGAAGCGGTGACAAGGGTAATTATCTGGAATCATCCTGTTCGGCAATGTTCATATACAGCCTGTTTAAGGCAGTACGTATGGGATATATCGATCCGTCTTATCTGGATGTAGCAAAGGCTGGTTATGAAGGTTTTCTGAAAAATTTCATTGAAGTGGATAAAGATGGAGTGGTGACTATAACGAAAGCCTGTGCGGTAGCAGGGCTGGGAGGGAAGGTTTATCGTTCCGGCGATTATGACTATTATATAAATGAAACAATCCGTAATAACGACCCGAAAGCAGTAGGACCATTTATTATGGCAAGTCTGGAATACGAACGTTTGCAAAAGTAAATTCTATCGATGAAAAGGAGTATTTTGAAAGGAATGGCGTTGTTTCTTCTGCTTTGTTCAGGAGGAACTTTGGCCTGTGCACAACAGCAAAAGCAAGACACAATAGTCGTGTCACGAGACGGAACGGGAAAATATCGGGATATTCAGGAAGCCGTGGAAGCGGTACGTGCTTTTATGGATTATACGGTGACTATATTTATAAAGAATGGTATATACAAAGAAAAACTGGTGATTCCTTCATGGGTGAAGAACGTGCAGCTGGTAGGTGAAGATGCCGAAAAGACGATCATCACGTATGATGATCATGCCAATATCAATAAAATGGGCACTTTCCGCACTTATACTGTAAAGGTAGAAGGAAGTGACATTACTTTTAAGAATCTGACCATTGAGAACAATGCCGCTCCTTTGGGGCAGGCAGTTGCGCTCCATACCGAAGGAGACAGGCTGATGTTTGTCGGCTGTCGTTTTCTGGGAAATCAGGATACTATTTATACAGGATCGGAGGGTAGCCGCCTGTTATTTACTAACTGCTATATTGAAGGAACTACAGACTTCATCTTCGGCCCTTCTACAGCTTTGTTTGAATATTGCGAATTGCATAGCAAGCGCGATTCATATATTACCGCGGCTTCTACTCCGAAGGAGGTGGAGTTTGGTTATGTTTTCAAGAACTGTAAGCTGACAGCCGCTCCCGGTATCAAGAAAGTCTATCTGGGACGTCCTTGGAGACCTTATGCTGCTACGGCTTTTATTAATTGCGAGTTTGGTGGACATATCCGTTCGGAAGGCTGGCACAACTGGAAGAATCCGGAAAACGAAAAGACTGCCCGTTACGCTGAATTTAAAAACACGGGTGAAGGTGCGGATGCTTCCGGACGTGTGAAATGGGCTAAACAGCTGACTGATAAAGAAGCGGTGCAATATACTCCGCAGAATATATTTAAGGAATGCAGTAATTGGTATCCTTATAAATAACATCAGTTCGATATAAGAGTAATCCGCATGGTTTCCCCTCCTTTTGGAAGGAGGAGAATTGAGTTACTCAAATTTATATCGAATTCACGTTAAATAGAAGTCATAAGGGAACTTTAATTTTGAACCAACAAAATAAGATTATGAAAAACAGACTGCTATTGCTGTTTATAGTATTTATCCTTTTCTCCGCCTTTCGTGCGGATAAGCCCGTATTGACCATCTTTACGATAGGTGACTCTACGATGGCTAACAAAAATTTGTACGGTGGAAATCCCGAACGCGGCTGGTGTATGGTGCTTCCCGGATTTTTCTCAGAAGATATACGTGTTGATAATCATGCTGCCAATGGCCGCAGTTCCAAAAGTTTCATATCTGAAGGCCGATGGGCAAAAGTGATTTCTCAGGTAAAGAAGGGAGATTATGTCTTTATCCAGTTCGGACACAATGATGAAAAGGCTGATTCTGCACGCCATACTGATCCGGGAACGACCTTTGATGACAATCTCCGTCGTTTCGTCAATGAAACTCGTGCCAAAGGAGGGATTCCTGTGTTGTTCAACTCCATTGTTCGTCGTAATTTTGTACAGCCGGAAGATGCCTCGATTGCCACAGATGCCCGTCGTGCTCCGGGTGAACAGGAACTGCCGAAAGAAGGAAACGTCTTGTACGATACGCACGGTGCCTACCTTGATTCTCCGCGTAATGTGGCAAAAGAGATGGGAGTAGCGTTTATCGATATGAACAAAATTACCCATGATCTGGTGCAGGGACTGGGCCCCGCAGAATCGAAGAAGTTATTTATGTTTGTCGAACCTGAGAAAGTTCCGGCTTTTCCGAAAGGCCGGGAGGATAATACCCATTTGAATGTGTACGGAGCACGGACTATCGCCGGGCTGACTGTAGATGCCATCGCAAAGGAAATACCGGAACTGGCAAAATATGTCCGTCATTATGATTACGTAGTGGCACAAGACGGAACAGGTGATTTCTTCACGGTGCAGGAAGCGATAAATGCAGTACCCGATTTTCGCAAGAATGCGCGTACTACTATCTTGGTCCGTAAAGGCACTTATAAAGAGAAGATTATTATTCCGGAATCCAAAATAAATATCTCTCTGATAGGAGAGGACGGTGCGGTACTGACAAATGATGACTTTGCCAATAAGAAAAATGTGTTTGGGGAGAATATGGGAACTTCGGGATCGTCGAGTTGCTACATTTATGCTCCCGATTTCTATGCGGAGAACATCACTTTTGAAAACTCGGCAGGACCGATAGGACAGGCGGTAGCCTGTTTTGTATCTGCCGACCGTGCGTTCTTTAAGAATTGTCGTTTTCTCGGTTATCAGGATACCCTTTATACGTATGGCAAGCACAGCCGTCAATATTACGAGGATTGCTATATCGAAGGAACGGTTGACTTTATCTTCGGATGGTCTGTAGCCGTATTCAATCGTTGTCATATTCATAGCAAACGTGATGGTTATGTGACGGCACCCTCTACAGATCAAGGCAAAAAGTATGGATATATCTTTTATGATTGCCGGTTGACTGCTGATCCGGATGTTGCCAAAGTATATCTGTCTCGTCCGTGGCGTCCGTATGCACAGGCTGTATTTATCCGTTGTGAACTGGGTAAACATATCCTTCCGGAAGGCTGGCACAACTGGGGGAAGAAAGAAGCGGAGAAAACCGTATTTTATGCCGAATACGATAGTCGTGGTGAGGGAGCCAATCCGAAAGCCCGCGCAGCTTTCTCTCGTCAACTGAAGAATCTGAAAGGCTACGAGATGGAAACGGTTTTGGCAGGTGAAGACGGCTGGAATCCGCTAAAGAACGATTCTGTTAAATAAACACCGAATATAGATGTAAGTTCAGCTAAATCATTATCTTTACACCATTCAATATATGTGTGTAATAATGATAAAAAGAATCTTATATCTAATTCTTTTGTGCCTGACCGCACCTGTAGTGCAGGCACAACAACACAGTTTTTTCACCCATTATTCTACCGAGGATGGGTTGTCTCAAAACACGGTGATGAGCATGTTGCAGGATCACAAAGACAACCTTTGGTTTGCCACATGGGATGGAATCAATCGTTTTGATGGCTATAACTTTAAAACTTATAAAGCACGTCAGGGCAATTACATCAGTCTGACCAATAACCGTGCCGACCGGATGTATGAAGACCGGTACGGCTTTCTGTGGTTATTGACTTATGACAACCGTGTCCACCGTTTTGACCCGAAAACGGAGACGTTCGAACAAGTTCCGGCAGCAGGTGAAGAAGGTAGTACATATAACATTCACGCTATTCAGGTATTGCCCGATGGTACGGTCTGGCTACTGACAGAACATGATGGAGCTATCCGTGTAGTCACACTTCCTCAGAAGAATTATACGACGAAATCAGATATTTATTCAACGAAGTCCGGTCTGTTTCCTGCCGATCACTTTTATCAGGTCTATCAGGACAAAGCCGGCAATCACTGGCTGCTGACTGATAACGGTTTGGGAATGATACGCCCCGGTGAGCAGCAACCAGTGAACTACTTTGTGGAGACGAAAGGGAAACAGGACGGTATGAATCAGGCATTTTATGCAGTCCGGGAATGCGAAGACGATATCTGCTTTGCTTCAGACAGAGGGAGAATCTGGTGTTATCAGAAACAGGGCGGAGAGTTTCGCCTGCTCGAACTTCCGACGAAAGCCCGCATTACTTCTATACACACCGTGAGCAATGGCAATACTGTAGTGACAACAGATTCGGACGGGTTCTTTCTTTGCAACCTGAAGACAAACAAACATACGCATTATTCTCCCGTGACCTGTAAGGAATTGTCTGCACAACCGATTCTTTCGGCTTATGTAGACCGCACGTCAGAGGTATGGTTCGAACAGGAAGAGCCGGGAGTTGTCGTTCATTTTAATCCTGCCACCGGCGTGGTAAGGCGTGAGCAGATGCGGGTGGAATATAGTAACGCCGATCGTTCGCGTCCCGCTTTTCATATCCATGAAGATGTACACGGGCATATATGGGTACATCCTTATGGCGGAGGATTCTCCTATTTTGATCGTGACCGGAACTGTCTCGTTCCTTTTTATGATGATTTGGGCAGTAACAACTGGCGCTTTTCTAACAAGATACATGCCGCTTTTTCTGATAAACAGGGGAATTTGTGGCTTTGTACCCACTCCAAAGGACTGGAGAAAGTAACATTCCGCAACGTACCGTTTTCAATGCTGACTCCCGTTCCGCATGAATATGAATCTTTGAGCAACGAAGTGCGGTCGGTATGCGAAGATAAACAGGGGAATTTGTGGGTCGGACTGAAGGACGGAATGATCCGCCTGTACGACTCGAACCGGAAATTCATAGGGCATCTGACAGGTAATGGAACCATTTCGATGACAGGTACACCTATGGAGGGTACAGCCTATTTCATTATGCAGGATTCAAAAGGGATTATCTGGATTGCTACCAAAGGAAACGGTCTGGTGCGTGCCGAACAGACTTCTCCCACAGGTCTGTCTTATAAACTGACCCGTTATCAGCACGACGCCAATGATATGTACAGTCTGAGTGACAACAATGTATATTGTGTTTATGAAGATCATCATGGTCGTATCTGGGCGGCTACTTTTGCAGGCGGTATCAACTATATTTCTCAGGGAGAACATGGAGAGACCGTCTTTATCAATCACCGGAATAATCTGAAAGGATATCCGATTGATGTCTGTTACAAAGCACGTTTTATCACTTCGGATAATAACGGACGCCTTTGGGTAGGTACTACCACAGGCGCCGTTGCTTTTGACGAGAACTTTAAAAAACCGGAAGATATACAGTTCCACCACTTCTCGCGTGTTCCGAACGATACGAAGAGTCTAAGTAATAATGACGTGCATTGGATTATCGCTACCCAGCAGAAGGAACTCTATCTGGCTACTTTCGGAGGGGGACTGAATAAACTGATTTCCATTAGCGAAGACGGTCACGGTGAATTTAAATCCTACTCAGTGCTCGACGGACTTTCTTCGGACGTCCTGCTTTCCATCCGTGAAGACCATAAACAGAATCTCTGGATTAGTACGGAAAATGGAATCTGTAAGTTTGTTCCTTCCGGCGAACGTTTTGAGAATTACGATGAACGCAGTATCAGTTTCCGTGTCCGTTTTAGTGAGGCGGCTTCTACGCTGACATCCGGCGGAGATATGCTGTTTGGAACCAGCAACGGATTATTCATGTTCAGTCCGGATTCTATCCGGAAGAGTAGCTATGTGCCTCCTGTAGTCTTTTCCAAGTTGATGGTAGCGAATGAAGACGTAATTCCGGGAGAGAGGTCCATATTGAAAGTCGATTTGGATGATACACAGGAACTAGTGCTTTCTCATGATGAGAATATCTTTTCCGTTCAGTACGCTGCACTCGATTATACGAACCCGCAGAATATACAGTACGCATACATTCTCGATGGTTTCGAGAAGCAGTGGACTTTTGCCGACCGGCAAAGAAGCGTGACCTATACTAACCTGCCGAAGGGAGATTATATATTCCGTGTCCGTTCTACCAATAGTGACGGGGTGTGGGTGGACAATGAGCGCATTTTGAACATTACGATTCTCCCTTCTTTCTGGGAGACGCCTTTGGCGTATGTGCTGTATGTCTGCTTTGTGCTGCTGATTATTTTTGTTGCGGTTTATATCCTGTTTACCATTTATCGGCTGAAGCATGAGGTGTCTGTAGAACAACAGATTTCTGATATCAAGTTGCGTTTCTTTACGAATATATCCCACGAACTTCGTACTCCTCTGACGCTGATTGCAGGTCCGGTGGAACAAGTTCTGAAGAATGATAAACTGCCGGCTGATGCACGGGAACAGTTGGTAGTGGTCGAACGGAACACAAACCGTATGCTTCGTCTTGTCAATCAGATTCTGGACTTCCGTAAGATTCAGAACAAGAAGATGAAGATGCAGGTGCAACAGTTGAATGTCGTTGCCTTTGTCCGCAAGATTATGGATAATTTTGAGTCGGTGGCGGAAGAACACAACATTGATTTCCTTTTCCAGACAGAGAAAGAGGCTTTGAACCTTTGGGTGGATGCCGATAAGTTTGAAAAGATTGTGTTTAACCTTCTATCCAATGCGTTTAAATATACTCCTAACGGGAAAATGATCACCGTCTTTATCCGTGAAGATGAGGGCACGGTGTCTGTCGGTGTACAGGATCAGGGGATTGGTATTGCCGAAAATAAACGGAAGTCTCTCTTTGTACGCTTTGAGAATCTGGTGGACAAGAATATTTTCAATCAGGCAAGCTCCGGCATCGGTCTTTCTTTGGTGAAGGAACTGGTAGAGATGCACAAGGCTACGATTTCCGTTGACAGCCGACTCGGTGAGGGAAGTTGTTTTAAAGTGGACTTTCTGAAGGGCAAAGAGCATTATAATAGTTCAGTGGAGTTTATTCTCGAAGATTCGGCTGCTCCGCTGAGCATGGAACGTATTGTGGATATCGCTAATTCTTCGCTTCAGACAGAAGCTGCCATCGCAGATGCGCCGGACCTGGAAGTATCTGCTGCCAAAGAAGAGGCTGAGGAAAGCAGTTCGAAAGAGCTTATGTTGCTGGTAGAGGATAATCAGGAATTGCGTTCCTTCCTGCGCAGTATTTTCGCTTCAACTTATCGGGTGGTAGAGGCTTCCGATGGTATGGAGGGGTGGAGCAAGGCTCTGAAGTATCTGCCGGATATTATTATCAGCGACGTCATGATGCCGGAGAAAGACGGTATCGAAATGACGCGTGAACTTCGTGCGGATATGACGACCAGCCATATTCCTATCATCCTGCTTACTGCCAAGACGACGATAGAAAGTAAATTGGAAGGACTGGAATATGGGGCGGATGATTATATCACCAAGCCTTTTAGTGCGACTTATCTTCAGGCTCGTGTGGAGAACCTGCTGATGCAGCGTAAGAAACTGCAAAATTTCTATCGTGATAGTCTGACGCATGTGACGGTGTCTGAAACTCTGGTTGCTCAAGGGGAGACTTTAGCAGGTCATGCATCTGCTGAACCTGTAAGTAGTCCAGCGGAAGAGCCTGCGATGCCGGAAATGTCTCCTAACGATCGTAAATTTATGGATAAACTGGTTGACTTGATGGAGCAGAATATGGATAACGGGGAATTGGTAGTGGATGATTTGGTTCGTGAACTGGCTGTCAGCCGTTCGGTGTTCTTCAAGAAACTAAAAACGCTTACGGGATTGGCTCCTATCGAGTTCATAAAGGAAATGCGTATCAAGCGTGCCGCACAATTGATTGAAACGGGAGAGTTTAATATGACTCAGATTTCTTATATGGTCGGTATCAACGACCCGCGTTATTTCAGTAAATGTTTTAAGGCGCAGGTCGGTATGACTCCGACAGAGTATCGGGAGAAAGTCGGTCGGTAATTGGAGCTTCTTGCAGTTTTATCTCCTTAGAAGTTTCATTGAATAAATAGCGTTCAGCCGTTTCAGCTTTCTTCAGAAAAGCCTTGATAGAAGGTGATAGCGGCTGAAGGCACCATTTCGTACCCTTGCGTAGACGTGCTCTAAGCGGGGAGGAGTGGTTTCAGTTCTTTCAGGTTTATAGTTTGAGTTTCTGCTTTTATTGTCGATAAGCTATGTATATCTTAATTTCTGAACAAAGGCTGGTTGATATGTAGGCAAAGTCTGACTGACGTACGGGCAAAGGCGTGCTGACCCGTCGGCTCAGGCTTGCTGACGTGTAGGCTTAGGCTTGCTGACCTCCGAGCTAAAGTTTGCTGACAAATAAGGTGAGAATGATAGAAACAGCGCTGAAAATATGATGAATGAATAGAGCCTCTGTTTAAGTAAAACAGACCTTTGACTTTTAGTAAATAGAACTTCTGATTGGAACAAATGCAGGCTCTGTTTTTGAAACTGAAAGAGCTGAATGCTGAAACCTCTTTTCAGAGACTACTGCTTTCAGCTGTATCTCCTTCTGACAGGGATTTTGCAGAGATAACTGAAAGAACTGAATACCTGGATTTCAACTTTATTTAGTAGGTGGCTGATTCTTTCATTGTTAGCCTGACAGGCAGGCTTTTTTATAAATTTGTATTAGAGTAAATAGAAAGAAGTACAAGAGTTGTTATGATGATGTACTAGAGTCACTCCAAGGATGTAGAAGATTTAAGGAAAAGATGTATAAGAATTGGATGAATGATGTACAAGACGGGAGTGAATCATGCACTTCTTTGGAAGAATATAAAAAGATAGCGATATTCGAATCCGGACATCGCTATTTTTTTATATACAGTGTCTGAAACAGACACTTAGGGTTTATTAATTATCAGATTTATTCTTTAATCCATCTAGGGTCGCCAGCTTTGGAATCTTTGATATCTTCAGCTCCAACAGTGAAATCTCCACTTTCAGGATTTGTGAATTTAGGGTCTATTTCTGTAGCATTACATGCTGACGGGTCTGTATAAAGTCCATTGGTTGCATCCCATAGGTTTGCACTGTTATGGTAGTAATTCTTAGAATAGCTAGCCTGAGCTTTCATCTTTCCCTTCTTTGCCCAGTATCCTAATGTTCCGACACCGATTTGGGAGAATACACATTTCTCAACAGTTAATTTGCCTGTAGAAGTAGAAACCTTATCCATTAAGAACAATCCATTATTATTGCTGCCTCCATCATAAGAGCATACTTTGTAGAAAGTGCAATTGGTTACACTTACAGTAGCTGATGTCATATTACAACGTAGGAAGGTACGTATACCATTACTAAAGGTTGAGTTTTGGATAGTTAATGTTCCTAATGTCGTATTGGCTCGAAGGTCGAAGCCGTCACCACCGGAACCTGTAATATTATCTGCCCAGCAGTTCTCAAACAAGGCTGTTCCTAAAGTTGCCGTTACATTACAGTAAAGAATCTGATTCTTATAGTTTCTGATTTCGCAACCGCTGACTGTTAAAGTTGAAATATTAGCTCCACCTTGCAACTCTATGAAGTTTGAAACCAACTCTTCTGCTCCCGGAGTGTCACCACGGAAAATTACATTGTTGATTTCTATGGAAGAAGCGCCGGCTTCAGCTTGTAAGCGGCCATAGATGGTAGGCATGTTTGCCTTGTCATAACCGCTGATGATAACAGATTTGTTTAGTGCATAATCTCCCAAAACAAACGAACCGGATACAAGAACGATGTTTGCACCATCTGCTGCTCCTTCGAGTACGGTAGCAAGATCATCACCTTCATATACAGGAGTCTTTCCCTGAAAGTCAATGGCTGTTTTAAATGTAACGGTACCACGGAGCTTATCTACATTGTATAACTTGGCTGTATACGATGTGCTTTCTTCCAGTCCGTCTATATAAGCCTTTTTGTTGGCTATATCTGTACTTTTCAGAGTATATGTTATGTCTGCTTTTCCATCTGCACTCAGCACGATTTTGGTTGCCGTTGCATCAATAGCATCCCATGTAAGCGTTACTGCATGTGCTTCTATATTTTCGTCTTTCACAGAATTGAAGATATTCTCTGCTTCTGTCATGAAGGAAACAGCCGACCATTTTGATTCATTGATCTCTTCACTCAAGGCTCTGATTCTTGCTGTATATTGAGTTTCACCCAATAGTCCTTCTACAGTATATGTGTTGTCCGTAATCCCTTCATATGTTTTCGGAGTACCTTCGAAAGTCATATCTTGATTTTCATAAAGCTCGATCGTATATGATGTGGCATTTGTCACTGCTGTCCATTTAAACTTTACATTTGTCTTTTTTTGGATAACAGCTTCTACATTTGTCGGTGAGAATAATCGGTCAAATATTCCCGTCGTGACTTCGTCATCCGGTTCTGAACAGCTTACTGTAAAGGCAGACAGAACCAGGCTAAATAATACTGTATATATATAATTCTTTTTCATAATTCATTCATCATTAATAGTCATAATCGTTTGTTAGCACACCGTTACTTCCGTCTATAAATACTTTCCAGATAGGCCAGAATTGCTTGGTATCGGGATTGTTATCATACAATTGGTCAATAAGCAGCAAAGCAGCAGCCTGGTCTGCAGATTCTTTCGGTACAATCCATTCCTTACTTTTAGAGTAGCCTAATGTTTGTCCTATTTCATCTGTATCTCCATGGTTTAATCCATACATTTTGTAGGAAGTTGCATCTGTTCCATCCAAGCCCTCATTATAATAGATTTTCAAAGGAAGATCAGCGTATTCACCTTCACGGTTATATAATCGTGTCATTTTCTCTTTGGCTTCATTCATTTTACTTCCTAGAAGATTCCAACGGATCAGGTCGACTTTGCGTATTGCTTCTCCTGCAAATTCAAATTTACGCTCGTCTACAATTACGTTAAAGAATGCATCCTGACTGGCTTTTGCCTTCGTTAATATAGCACTTGCTTTTTCGGCCGGGTATGAACGGTCGAGAATTGCTTTCAAATATTTTCCTGCATCAGACGATCCTTTAGGACCTTCCAGTTCATTGATAGCTTCTGCTGCCATTAAATAAATATCAGCCATACGCATTACTTGCCAGTTCATGCCATCATCATTTGAAGAGTCAACTACACGGTTCATCCACTCGAAACGAACTTTACCAAAACTCCATCCACCCCAGCATTTATTGGGTGCTTTCCAGGCAATGTCTCCATCGTTGTCACTTGTCCATTTAAAAGGTACACAAGTGATATCACGACGAACATCTTCTACATCATAATCATAAAACAAAGTCGGAATAGGGCCGTTTATGCCTCCTTTGGCTAGTTTTGTCCATTGGTCTTTCTTTTCGTGTTTCACTCCCCAAGTGTAGATGACACGTCCACGGGATGCCGAAAATGGAATCTCGAAAATAGATTCTGCTCCTGCAATTGTTCCTTCAGCACATAGTGCTTTAAAGTTAGCTTCAAATGTGCCTAATGTGTTATAGCCTTTGCTGATGATGTCCAGACATTCATTTTTTGCAATTGTATATAGTTCCTGTCTTTCTGTTGCATCTTCTGTATTGTAACGGATCCCATCCGGATGTTGTGAGTAACCTGCCGCAAATAATGCAATTCTCGCACGTAATCCTTTGGTGAAGGTTTGGCTTACTCGTTCTGTTGATTTAGTAAAGCTGTTTTCGTTAGGCCAGCCTACGTAGTCTTGTGCTATAAGTAAGTCGTTCAACAGTCTTCTCATGATAACCATACGGTCGGTCTTAGGCAAGTCGATTGTTTCTGTGGTGTTGGGCTCAAAACGGGCAGGGACATCACCGAACGCTTTAATCAGATCGAAATAGATAAAAGCTCTTAAGGTCAATAGTTCACCGTAAAACTGGCGCATATTGGCGTTACTCATATCGCTGTACTCGTCCATACCGGTTATAGCGCTGTTTGCACGTTCTATGGCTTCATAAAGTTTGGCCCAAACGTTGTTGTCCGTATTCATGTATTGATTATCGGTAGTGGCATTGTATGTTACCAAGGCTCCTTCTTTATCAGTGAAAGCTCCTTTCTTCCCCGTATTATTCCAGATTTCACAGTCGCTGTTGACTCCGAAGTAGGCAATATAACGTCCACGATAAGAGTTTGTTTCACCGAATGACTGGTGCAGTCCCATCACTACATCATTGACCAAAGCCTCGTTAGAAAAAACTTCTGTCTTTTCCATAGATGACTTTTTGGAAGTATCTAATATGTCATCACAAGAAGAAAAAGCAAATAGTGATGCTGCTAATGCTGTATATAATATTTTTTTCATTACTTACTAGTTTTACTGATTAAAAATTAAGGTTCAAACCGATTACAAACTGACGGCTCTTAGGATATGCTGAATAGTCTACACCCGGAGTCAGTTGGCTGCCATTTCTGCGGCAAGTAGAAACTTCCGGATCGTAACCGCTATATCCCGTGATACAGAACAGATTGTATCCCGTTACATAGAAACGAAGGTTATTGATTCCAACTTTCTTGGTTAGATGAGCAGGCAGAGTATATCCCAATGTCAAAGTGCTCAGACGAAGGTATGAACCGTCTTCAACAGCCCAATCCGAGAATACGAATTTGCTCATATAAGGTGACCACATCGTGGTGTTCTCGTTCATTTGCGCCAATTGGTTCATGTCTGTTACCAAATTGCCGTTTCCGTCAATATTAGTCCAACGTTTTGCAGCGGACATTTCAGAAGTCATGTTTCTGTATAAGTACTTGGAAGTAGAAGTTGTTTCGATCTTATTAGCGTTATAGATGTCGTTACCATAGCTCCATGTAAAGTTGGCTGCCAGGTCGAAACCATATAGGCGGGCATTGATGTTGAATCCACCTGTATGCAGGGGATTGGCATCGCCAATGATCGTTTTATCCTTTTCACCATTCGCATCTCCACTATTATCCAAATCTTTTAGTTTCATCATACCTGGGCGCGCAGTTCCTACGGCAGAAGATTTGTTGACGTCTTTCTTCAGAGTCCAGGTATCGGTTGTTGCATCATAACTCTCAAAATCGGAAACCTCATAACGTCCGGCACTTACATAACCATACATTTTTCCAACAGAACCACCTACTTCCGGCAAGAAATCCTGACCTATTTCTGTAGAAGCCCAATAAGATTGTGCTTGTTCGTTAGTAAGCTTCTGTAAAGAACCGAGAGATTTGATCTTATTTTTATTAAAACTGATATTGGCTCCAATGCTCAGACCAAAATTCTTTTTATCAACGGCTACCCAGTTGACGCTGGCTTCAAGACCTTTGTTTTCAGTCTCGCCCATGTTACGGTATTGGTAGTTATAACCAGTTCCGGATGTCGGGAACATAATTAACAGGTCTTTTGTATTATTCCAGTAGCCTTCAATTGTTCCGCTTAATCTGCCTCCTAAAGTAGTGAAATCCAAACCGACATTTCTTGTAATGGTTGTTTCCCAGGTGAGATCGCTGTTTGCCATATATTTGCTTGGAGCAATGTAGGAATTGACACCATTGATCCATGGAGTTTTATTTAACTCATATAATTGAGAGATCTGTCCCGAAGGAATATTATTGTTTCCGGCTGTACCATAGCTAAAGCGGAGCTTCAGGTCATCCAACCAATTTTTGGTATTCTCCATGAATGATTCAGAAGATATACGCCATGCGACAGCGGCAGAAGGGAAGAATCCCCATTGGTTACCTTTGGCAAACTTCGAAGAACCATCGGCACGGAAAGTGGCGCTAAACAAGTATTTGCTGTCAAAGTCATAGTTTGCACGTCCGAAGAATGAGAACAACACATCATCCGGATAACCATAATTGGTCACTTCATATGGGTTTCCTTTTGTGGAATAGTTGATGCAGTCGTCTGCCGTATATTCAGTCGGGAAGCCATGTACAACGTTTCTTAATTCTCTCTCTCTGGTAACAATATATTCTTGACCAGCCAATAGGTTTAAATGGTTTTTGTTATTCTTAAAGAACTTCTTGAAGTCATAACTTAAGGTGTTTGTACTGCGGAAGGCAGTTCTTGTACCACGAGTAAAAGAAATAGCAGGTTTACTCTTATCTTCATCGTCTACGTTATTTCTTACATAGTAAGTAGTCACACCATAATAGCGGTCTGCATTATTTCGATAATCGTCATAACCAACTTCTGCTTTTAGTTTTAAATCTTTGATTATTTCCCAAGTGATAGAGCCGGCAAGGTTATAGTTGATACGTTCTTTGCGGGTGTCATTATCTCTTAGGGAGATTAACGGATTAATCAATAGAGAATTGGCATCTTCTTCGTCTGCATTGAGTGCATCAGAGATACCAGGTACAGGATATGGAGTATACAACAAAGAATATTTCAGGCGTTTGTCCGTGTTCAATGAACTGTTGGCATCATTGGAACCTCCACCATTGATTTTGGTTTTGGAAAAGCGTGCTGAAAAATCTAAAGAAACGTTCTTCAGAGGCTTGTGATTCAATTTTAAATTGAGGTTATCACGTGCATAGTCAGACATTTGCATGATAGCTTTATCATCAATATGAGAGTAGCTGAACGAATATTTGAACTTATCGCTACCACCATTGATGCTTAGATTGTGATTAAATGAATGTCCGGTACGTCCGAAAGTTAAATCCTGCCAGTCATTGGTAGCTACGTTGTCATACATGTCAAGGTCTTGATAATTACCAAAATACTTGATATAATCATCATTCTTATTTGTAAGTTGAGCCAGTTCATACTGCCATTTGGTATAATCGCTTGCGGAAAGTACATCTAATGTTTTTGCCACTTTTTTCCACGCATAATAAGCATTGTAGCTAACACTGACTTTGCCTTCTTTACCACTCTTGGTAGTAACAATAATTACACCATTAGCACCACGTGCACCGTAGATAGCAGTTGAAGAAGCGTCTTTCAATACATCGATTGATTCAATATCTGTAGGTGGAATATCTGAGATACTTTCCACTGGAAATCCGTCTACAATAAAGAGAGGTTCGTTACTTTGTGTGATTGAACCACCTCCACGTACGCGAATACTCATTTGTGCGTCAGGAGAGCCCTCTGTAGTTGTAATTTGTACACCTGCCATTTTTCCTTGCAATGCTTCAGTCGCAGACGCTACAGGAATGGCTGCTAAAGTTTCTGAATTAACGGATGCTACTGATCCTGTTATGTCTTTACGCTTGGCAGTACCATAACCGATAACTACAACTTCATCCAACGATTTTGCATCATCTGATAGTGTAACATCAATCTTGCTTTTTCCTTTGATTGCGATTTCCTGCGTTTTCATACCAATATATGAAATAACTACAGTGGCGTTGGCAGGAACTTTTAGAGAGAAATTTCCATCCAGGTCAGTAATTGTACCATTGGTAGTATTCCCTTTTTCTACAATGGAAGCACCGATAATCGGTTCTCCGGTTGTGTCTTTCACATTACCATTTAAGGTAATAGTCTGCGCTGATACGCTGAGCGATAATGCTGCGAAAATCATTAGCAGCAATGTGCGCATGTTTTTCATTCCTTTAGGCATCTTTTGTTCTTTTATATTAGATTATTAATATTCGAGTGTGTCCACTCTTAGAGTTCTCACTGGTGCAAAATTATGTTTTTGGGGCTTGTGGGATGTGTAATATTTGTTTTTACGATAGTATTTTTTGTTTTTCCGGCATAAAATGGATAAAGACGAGGATTTATGGGGAAATGTACTCTCGTCTTAATCTTTTATAACTGTTTATTCGGGCTTTTAGTTTTATTTTTTAGAATCCGCAGGATACAGATGATTCACTAGCTCGTTCAGATATACCTCCAGATTGGTGTATTCTTTACTCAAACCATATTGTGCGCCGTCGCTTGGATCATTCGGATTCAGATTGTACTTTTTCTCCCATTCGTCCGGTATGCCATCTCCGTCGGAGTCGGTTGGGGTCGGTTCGGATTTATATTCGGGCCAGCCTCCTACATCTATCGGTTGGTCAACCATTCCGTTGGTGCTTCCATGAGACCCTTCATAAGTGTAATTCCCTTTGCGGGTTTCTTCTACGATTCGTTGGTCTACGGCATCGCGGCGGTGAGAAGCTCCGGCAAATTGCAGTACATCTTTATAGGCTTTCTTTGCCGATTGCAATGAAGTATGCTCTGCTATATCAAATGCTTTTTTGGATAATAAATTCTTTTCCGGTGCGAAGTCGTTCTTGACGATCAGACCAAATGTATTATCCATATTGACTTTATAAAGAGCTTCTTTCTGCTTGTCAGTCAGGCTGGGACAGGTGGCGTCCATAAAGTTTCCTTTGAAGTGGAAGATTCCATGTACCCCTGCCTCATTTTGATTTTTGCCGTCGTCTGCATAAGCGGTGAACAGGCGTCGGTATGAACCTTTGGTAGCACTATAGGGCCCCGGCTTATAGTAATTATTGAGAAAGTTGTACGAACCGCCTTCACCGGCATAAGCCCCGTCACTACCATAATTGTAGATTACATTATTGAATAATTCCACCTTTTCTTCTTCCGGTTTGCCGGTATAACGGCTGCCGCAGAGTCGTGGAGTACGATTGGTGTGATGTGCCAGCAGATTATGATGGAAGGATGCTTTTTGTCCACCCCAGATGCCACCATAGCCATGTGCTCCTTTCTCATGAATAGAGTTGGCGAGGCTTTCGCTGATGATACACCACTGAAGGGTGAATTGACTGTTATCATAGAAAGTGGCACATTCATCCGTACACCAGCTCAGAGAGCAATGGTCTATGATTATGTTACTGTTTCCTTTGGTACCGTTCATTGCATCGTCACCTTTTTGCTTGATGTCCGCTCCCATACGTGAACGGATAAAGCGGACAATCACATTGTCTGCTTGAATGGAAAAGGTGTAGTTCTTCAGACAGATGCCATCTCCGGGAGCTGTTTGACCTGCGATTGTCACATCTCCATTGCTGAGTTTTAAAGGCTTCTGCAATTCAATGATGCCGCTGACTGCGAAAACGATTGTACGGGGGCCTTTTTTGTTGATAGCCCAGCGGAAAGTTCCTTCCGAACCGTCATCTGCCAGTGAAGTTACAGTGTATACTGTTCCACCGGCACCTCCTGTTGTATATTTCCCTGCACCGTCGGCACCCGGGAAGGCTGGAACTTTTGAACGGTCGGGAGTAATATTCTCTTTGTACGAATTGTTAGTATTTGTATTCCCTTGAATAGAAGGGAGCATAAATAAGGCACATAGCCCTATCAGGATTTTTTTGTTCATAGCTACTTAGTTATTGGTTGGGTATAAGGAATTTACCAAACTATTCAGATAGACTTCAAGGTTGGTATATTCCTTGCTTAAGTTATATTTGTTTCCGTCACTACTGTCGTTGGGATTCAGTCCGTTGGCTGTTTCCCATTCGTCCGGTATCCCGTCTTTGTCACTATCCTGCTGTGTAGTGGTAGTGGATGCGTATTCACTCCATCCTTCCACATCAGCTTGTGTATCGATCAGTCCGTTCGTTCCTCCGTTTGAGCCTGTGTATGTGAAAGTGCCTTCCTGGGTTTCTTTTACAATACGTTTATCAATCTTGTCACGCAGATTGGAAGCACCAGCGTATAGTAATACAGACTGATAGGCATCTTGTGCAGACTGAACGAACGAATAATCATCTAAGATAGGAAAACGTAAAGATACAAGCAAATCTTTTGTTGAAACTTCGTTGTTTTTTACGCAAAAAGCGGTTGAGGAGGTATTATCTGCATTTGCATTGGCCAATTCTGTCTTTTGTGAATTAGATAACTTCTCATGTGTTTCGAAATAATTCCCGTTTACATAGAATTTTCCATATACTCCTTTTGCCTGTTGATTCTTGCCATCATCCAGATAAGCGGTGAAAATACGGCAATGTACTTTCGCTACGGCATTAACAGGTCCCGGTTTATAATAGTTATTCATGATATTATAAGAACCTCCCTCTCCCGCATAGGCCCCTTCGCCAGTCCAATTATAGATTACATTATTGCATAAATCGACTTTTTCCATATCCTCTCTGTTGGAGTAGCGACTTCCGCAGAGGCGGGGCGTGCGGTTACTATGGTGAGCCAGCAGATTATGGTGGAAGGTTGCAGGGCTGCCTCCCCATATTCCGCCATATCCATGTCCTCCTTTGTTATGAAGAGAATTTGTCAGACTCTCGCTGATGATACACCATTGCATGGTAAAGTCGGTATTTCCATAAAATGAAGCACATTCGTCCGTACTCCAGCTCATTGAGCAATGGTCGATAATAATATTCCTTTTGCCGGGATAAGAATCTTGATACCCATTCATCGAATCATCTTCCGTCTTACATTCATCCCCCATGCGTGAACGGATAAATCGGATAATGACATTGTTTGCGTTGACACGTAAAGTGTAATTTTTCAGGCAAATACCGGGGTGGGGAGCTGTTTGACCTGCGATGGTTATATCATCATTCTTTATTTGCAGCTGTTTGCTTAAAGGGATGACTCCACCAACAGCGAATACAATCGTCCTTTTGCCCGACTTCTCTATCGCCCAACGGAGAGTACCTTCTGAACCGTCATCTTTGAGAGAAGTTACTGTATATACTATTCCTCCGGCTCCACCACTAGTTCGTTTTCCGGCTCCTTCGGCACCGGGAAAAGCTGCGACTGTCGAACGGTCGGGAGTCGGATACTCCGGCAGCTGATCCTCTCCCGAATCATCCGGATCAGTAGAATCTCCCGGCTGTTCTGTTGGAGGATTTGTGTCCTGTTCGAGATTTTCTTCCGAACAGGCTGTGAATGATATGAAGACAGATGCAAGAAAAGCTCCTAAAAAAGTTTTATTCATGGCATTAGTTCTTTAAAATATTAGTTGTACTCACGTATTGTGTTAATTATATGATTGCAAATGTATAGGGAAGAAAAGACGTCGGTGTGCAATATTTGTTTTTCACATTGTATTTTTTGTTATTAGATTCAATTAGAGCATAATTTATTGCGCTTTACTCTGTTCCATTCACCGATTTTTATCCGGTATTCATCGGTTTACTGACCGGAAATCATCTGAAAAGCCTGTAAGAGCACAAAGAAATGATGTATCTTTGAACCATCAATCATTAATCATAGAAACGATGGAACAGAAATCTAAATTCTCATCTCCTACAGGTTTTTCAGGAAAACTTTTGGTAGCTTCATTATTTATCCTTTCAGGGATTTTGTTGTTCGCCCGCAATATGGGTTGGATTACTGCTGAATTATTTAGTATAATAGTATCATGGTATTCTCTTTTTATTATAATGGGAATTTATTCGATGATACGCCGTCATTTTGTTGGTGGAATTATCCTTGTATTGGTAGGTGTTTATTTTTTGCTAGGAGGTCTTTCATGGCTGCCTGAGAATTCTCAGGCAATGGTCTGGCCCTTAGCTTTGATCATAGCCGGAGTTTTATTTCTTTTTAAATCCGGACACAGAGGACCATGGAATGATAAACAGCGTATGTTTCGTGACCATAGAGAATGGATGAAACATGGACATTATGGTCATGCGGGCATGAACTTTGCCAACAATCAGCAGCAAAGTGAATCGGAAGATGGCTTTCTGCGTTCTGATAACACTTTTGGAGCTGCACGTCATGTTGTGCTTGATGAACTTTTTAAAGGAGCAGTCGTCCGTACCTCTTGTGGAGGAACAACGATTGACCTGCGCCATACTCATATCGCACCGGGAGAAACATACATCGATTTGGATTGCAGTTGGGGAGGCATCGAAATATATGTCCCTTCTGACTGGAAAGTAGTATTTAAGTGCAATGCTTTCTTTGGCGGTTGTGATGACAAACGCTGGCAAAACGGGAATATTAACAAGGAAAGTGTATTAGTCATTCGGGGAAGGCTTTCTTTTGGCGGACTGGAAGTTAAAGACTAACGTATGAAAACACATCCGATTATAGATTATCCTTATCGTTGGGTGCCGGTACTGGTGGTAGCGTTGGTTCTGGTGGTAGCTCAGGTAATGATAATGAGTGTATACCCAGGTGCGGACTATGTGCCTGCTGTCATAGACGGAATAGCGACAATCGGTTGGTTGATGGCATTAGGTTATTTGGTCTGGTTTGTTGTCGGAGTAGTCTCTATCTTTCAGACGGAAGTCATTACTCTGGTGGCAGGAATACTGATCTGGATAGCCGGCAGCTTTATGGTTTACGATATTGTAACAAGGATAGCCGGTATACCCTATATCACTTTTGCATCTACCATCCCTTTTCGTCTGTTGTTTGGCATTCCGACCTGGGTTGCCATTCTTCTTTGGTATCGTTTGATTGTCGCTAAAGAAGATGCACTGAATCAGGAACTGGAAAAAGAATTGATAATGCATCAACCGGTTAGCCTGCCGGAAGAACCGCAGATAGAGCAGATCGACCGTATCACAGTGAAAGACGGTTCGAAAATTCATTTGATTAAAACGGATGAATTAATCTACATACAAGCATGCGGAGACTACGTTATGCTGATTACTCCTTCGGGGGAATATCTGAAGGAACAGACGATGAAGTATTTTGAGACTCATTTGCCTTCCGATACCTTTGTTCGTGTCCATCGCTCAACGATTGTCAATGTCACTCAAATCTCCCGTGTAGAATTGTTTGGGAAGGAAACGTACCAGCTATTATTGAAAAATGGGGTTAAACTTCGGGTAAGCCTTTCGGGTTACAGGTTATTAAAAGAACGTTTAGGACTATAAGAAATAGCTATTTGATCAACGGATGATTCATTTTCGTTCGTTATCAGCTAAAATTTGAGTGTCCATCAGGCGGCTAGCATTTAGAGTAATGAATGCTAGTCGCCTGATGGACACTTTTATTCTAATCCAAGCAAATACTGAAAATGACTAGTCGAAATTACTATGTAAAGTAAAATATGGAATTTTTGGTATTTTAATCCCAAAATCTCGTATCTGATATTTTAGTGATAAAATAGTGCACCTAAACGCTCAAAAAGTCCCCTCGCTTTATGTTTTATATAACTTCTTTTGCACATATGAAACAAAAAATAAGAACTATAAATCAGGAATATTAATGAATAAACACAAGATAATTCCTGTTTCAATTTTCCCCATGTTTTCAACGATTGATTTGCATGTAATATAAGTATTGATTAGATAGTAATATGTATTAACTTTAAATTGAAATGAATGAAAAATTGTGCATTTATTAAGAAATGGAAATCCTGGTATCAACGCTTTCCTGTGCTTATTAGAATGACGTTTGTGGTAACTCCAGTCTTTTTCAGACGTTACCTGGTACAATATCCTTTTTGTGCTTGTCTTTTATTTTTAGGGGCGTGTACCGATGTCAAAGGGTTTACTAATATGGAGTTAGGTCCCTATGCGAAAGGACCGGAGGTATTAAAGGCTTTCCCTACAGCTGAAGGCTTCGGTAAAAATGCTACGGGAGGTCGTGGAGGAAAAGTCGTTATAGTGACCAATACCAACGATGACGGAGAGGGCTCTTTTAGATGGGCATTGCAGCAATGCTCACAAAACGAAGCAACTACTGTTGTTTTTGCAGTTTCGGGCAAAATAGAATTAAAGTCGGAAATCCGTTGCAAAGCTAAGAACTTCACGCTGGCTGGACAAACAGCTCCCGGTGATGGTGTTTGTATCATAAAGAATGAAATAAATTTTGGTGGTTCGGAGAACTTTATTATTCGGCATATGCGTTTTCGTGTCGGTGAAAAAGATGCGAGTGGAAAGGAACATAATGCTGCTTGTCTGCGGGTGGAAAATGCGAATAACTTTATAATTGACCACTGTTCCTTCAGCTGGGCTAGTGAAGAGAATACCGATTTTATTGATACTCATTTTTCTACAGTGCAATGGTGCATTTCCAGCGAGGGGCTTTATTATTCGGTCAATAAAAAAGGTGCACGTGCTTATGGTGGTGCGTGGGGAGGAACTTCATCTACTTATCACCATAATCTGTTTGCTCATTGTAATAGCCGGACACCATTGATGAATGGCGCACGGGGGAAGGATCCTGGACAGGATATCGTTGTTTATATGGAATATATTAATAATGTGAATTATAATTGGGGTAGCCAAATGGCTACTTATGGAGGTATGGACGAGTCTCAGGATCCGGAACATCATGGATGGTCATGTAACTTTGTGAATAATTATTATAAACCGGGGCCCGCTACGACAGCCCGGGTAAAAGAACTGAAATTCTTCCGGCAATCAAGCGCCCGTGAACCCAATAAGGCACCTTTGCGTGCCGTTTCAAAGTGGTACTTTCATGGTAATGTAATGGAGGGTAATTCTCAACTGACTTCCGACAATTGGGAAGGTGTATATACGGATGGTAATTATCCTTATTCTATCGATGAGATGAAAGCTTCTTCTTTCATTATTCCTTCAGGGAAAGAGAATTATGAACAATATTGGTTCGACTGGGAATCATACACTTTATCTGACCAATATGAATCTGCGGAGAAAGCTTATCAATCTGTGTTGGCTGATAAAAGTGGTGCCGGCGCATTTCCCCGTGATAAAGTAGATGCGCGTATTGTAAAAGAAGTGAAGAGCGGACTTTGTACTTATACAGGAGCCGGAGACGCCAATAGTGGTGCTATCCCGGGCATAATAAATAGCCCGGATGAGGCTGAAGGTCTGGATGGACTGACGTATAAAACCAGCGGAACCATTACGGATGCGGATCAGGATGGCATGGATGATGCCTGGGAGAAAAAGGTTGGTTTGGACCCTGCTAATCCGGAAGACCGTAACAGGACAACAGAGGTTGGTTATACAGCTTTGGAAGTATATCTTAATAGTCTGGTAGGTGAAAGTATTTCCTACAACTTTAAGAAGTGAAATCAGTGTTAATATTAAAATAGAATGCTATGAATTTATTGAAATTAATGACAGTAGGGTGCCTGTTAAGTTGTTTTTCAGGACTGATGACAAGCTGTTCGGACGATGATGATGCCGGCTCAAAAGTATTGTTACGACCGGTTACTGCTATGGAGATAGTGCAAAACAAGGCATATCTTAGTTGGAAAAGCGTAGAAGGAGCGACCGAATATATCGTTGAGGTGTATAAGGTGGTGGATAAAGGGGAAGAACTTTATAAGACGGAGACCGTGCCGGGTGACCGTTCTTCCTGTGTGATAGATTTAGACTGGGAAGAAAACTACAAGTTTAAGGTGAAATGTGAAGGTAACGGAAGGCTGTCCGGTTATTGGGAAACAGAGGTGACAGGTGTTCTTTACCGCCCTTTGTCGATAGAGTTAGGAGAAGCTCGTACTATAGATACACAGGCTCTTATTTCGTGGACGCCTAATGATACTGTTGTGATTACAGCTCTGACTGCTGTTCCGATGGGGCTGGAGACTGTTAATTCTCAAGATATAAAGGTTTATAACGTTTCTTCCGAAGAATATCTGGCCGGCTCCAAAATTATAGATGATTTAACTCCGGAGACTTCTTATCGTGTTAGTTTTTATTCGGGTGATGAACAGAGTTCGGATACTTATCAGGCACGCATAGAAGTAAAGACAGCTGTAACCGAAAATCTGGATGAAGATTATGGGACGGCAAACCGGATAGATTTGCGTAACGAAGCATTTGATCCTGATTATTTTAATAAACTTGACTGGAACTCTCTGGCAGAAGGTACAACCTTTGTGCTTCCGGCAGGTAAGACGTACGTGTTGAATAGTGGAGAAACTGTTATTGAGTTTGCACATTCAGTTCATTTTGTTACTCCGCAAACGTTGGAAGATTATCCGACATTTAGTTTTGATAACGCTTTCCGTATAGTAGAAGGCGGAGTTGTAGACAAGGTTACTTTTAAACGCATCAATCTTAGGGCTTCCAAATCATTAAGTGAGGTTGCTGATAACAGTTTGAGTGGTAAACAAGTGATTTGTCCGGAGTCCGATGTTTTTCTGATTAACACGATTGATTTCACTAATTGCTATATTGAGAATTTCCGTTCTATTGTCCGTTCAAAAAAGGCTACCGGAAATGTAGGAGCTATTGCTTTCAAAGAATGTACCATTAACGCAATCGGTAATCAGGGTATAGTTTCGACTGATGGCAAAAATGGAAATTACATCAATGATGTCTCTTTTGATGAGTGTACTATCACTAATATTTGCGGTATTGCAGATTTGCGGAATAGTAGCAGCGGAAAGAGTATTTCGATTACAAATACTACATTCTGTTATGCGCCGATGGAAAACTCCTTCTTATTCCGGGTAGATCCGAGTATTGCTGTCAAGATTGAAAATTGTGTATTTGGCGGTTCCATGAAAATAGACGGAAAACTTCCGAAATTTAATGAACTGGGGTCCGGAGGACAGGATGATTATACCGGCGTATATCCTTTCAGTTCGGTTAATAGTTTTCAGGCTAATGATCGTACCTCAAGCAAAGGAAACCTCGGACTGAGTGATTCTAAAATGTCAACTGCCACTCTGTTCACTGCTCCGGGGACTAACAATTTTAAATTGAACGAGTTATTCACAGGTTGTTCCAGCGTAGGTGCTTCAAAATGGAGACGATGAACCGCGCATTAAATAATATATATAATATGAATAAACACATTGTATTTATGAAGTTCAAGAGATCTTCATTCATTAAAAAGGTAGGCGTGCTATTGTGTTTCGTAGCATTTGCGCTGTCAGCCAATGCACAGACCCGAAAGGTTACAGGACAGATAGTGGACGAAAGTGGCCAGCCGATTATCGGAGCTACTATACGGTTACAGGATGCTACGACAGGTACTATTACTGATATTGACGGTCACTTTTCGCTGAATGTGCCGGATGGGAAAAAGGTGGTAATATCTTATATCGGATATCTGAAACAAGTAATCCTGCCGAAAGGCGATACTTTGAAAGTCATTCTTCAGGAAGATAACCAGAAACTTGATGAAGTAGTCGTAGTAGGTTACGGTAGTATGAAACAGAAAAACATTACCGGTTCCGTATCGACTATTTCTGCTGAAGAACTGGAAGATCTTCCGGTATCCAATCTTTCGGAAGCCTTGCAGGGAATGGTGAATGGCTTGAATGTACAGTTAGGCTCCAGCCGTCCGGGTACGAATGCCAATGAGGTTTATATCCGTCAGAACCGGACTTTCACCGGAATATCCAAGGATGGCGGTAATTCCACCCCTTTGATTATTATTGATGATGTCATTCAGTTAGGAACGAATGGACAGCCGAGTATGGAGCAGTTTAATATGCTGGACCCTTCGGAAGTAGAAAGTATAACTGTGTTACGTGATGCCAGCGCAGCGATTTACGGTTCTCGTGCTGCCAATGGTGCAATTCTTGTAAAGACCAAAAGAGGGAAAAAAGGAGTACCTGTTATTTCCTATTCAGGTAAATTTGCCGTGAATGATGCCGTTAGTCATTCCAAGGTGCTGAAAGGTTCTGCTTATGGACGTTTCTATAATGCTTTGGCGATAGGTTCCAATAAAGCGAGTGGTTATGATGACCTCGACGTGCTGTATAGTGATATGGAATTGGCTGAGATGGATAACCTGAATTATGATTGGCTGGATAAAGCAGGCTGGAAATCGGCTTTCCAACAGACACATACACTGAATGTTACCGGTGGAAGTGAACGTGCTACATATTATGCCGGAGCTACTTATTTTGACCAGGGAGCTAATTTGGGTGATCAAAGCTATAAGCGTTATACTTACCGTGCCGGTGTTGATGTGCGTTTGACGAATGATATTAAATTATCAGCCACGGTTGCCGGTAATGAGGGTAAATCCGATCAGATCTATACAAAAGGGGCTCGCTTTAAACTGTACGGGATGAGTGGAAGTACGGAAAAATCAGACTATAGTGCTTTGCATCATATGCCCAACCATATGCCTTGGAGTGTGACTTTACCGGATGAGAACGGGCAAGATCAGGAATATTGGTTGGGACCTATAGAGAATACATATAGTAGTCCGAGTTTTAATAGAGATTATGTCACTTCCTGGAATTATTTTGCGTTGAATAATAGTGGTTCGTTCAGTAAGAACAGAAGCAACAGCTGGAATGCTGATATCTCATTGACCTACGAAGTTCCTTTTGTGAAAGGTTTGTCACTCCGTGCCACTTATTCGTCTTCGCACTCAAGTGAAGCAACCGAGCAGGCTAGTTTCCCTTATGAACTGGCGTATGTAGGCGGCAGAATGCCTGCCGATCAGCATTTGGTTTATACCATCCCGAGCAGTTCCTTTAAAACGGCTATCTTTGATAAAAACAGTACATTATCATTTAAAGATAAACAGGCGGAAAGACGTCAGATGAACTTTTACGTAAACTATGACCGTACGTTTGGCCAACATAGCATTTCGGCTATGGCTTCCATCGAGCGTTATGAATCATTCTATGATTCTCGTGATATTGAATATGCCGATCTGGCTCATGACATTTCTGATACTTATCTGGGAGTCGGTGGTCCCTCCATCGTCGGGCCGGACGGCAAGTCAGCTCTGGCTTCCGACAATACAGTGACGCTTAAAGGTGAATCGGGCTCGCTTTCTTACTTGGGACGTGTGGCATATTCTTATGCTGACCGCTATATGCTGCAGTTTATTTTCCGTTCGGACGCTTCGACTAAGTTTGCTCCGGAGAATTACTGGGGATTCTTTCCCGGTATCTCTGCAGGATGGATCATGTCTGAAGAATCATGGTTCAAACGCTCGCTTCCTTGGTTTGAATTTTTGAAGGTACGTGCATCCTGGGGACGTACGGGACGTGACAACATCAAAATGTGGAAATGGAAAGAACAGTACAAGATGGACTTGAAAGGAATGCAGTTCGGTGCCGAAAGCGGAAAACCAGGTACCAGTCTGATCCCGCAGTCATCTCCGAACCGTAATGTGAAATGGGATGTTTCCGACAAGTTTAATCTTGGTTTTGATACTCGTTTTTTTGATGGTCGTTTAAGTGCGGTATTCGATTTCTACTATGATATCAATGATAACATCTTGAATCAGTTTATGGCTAGCCAACCGGGAATTCCCGTGTATGCCGGTGGTTCGTATGCTGAAGAAAATTTTGGCCGTGTTGATACATATGGCGGCGAGTTGTCTTTGACATGGCGTGACAAGGTAGGACAGGTGAACTATAATATCGGTATGGATTTCGGTCTGAACGGTAGTAGAGTGAAAGAGTGGGTGCCGGGTTTGCGCTATAACAAATATCCGTCCAGCTCAAGCTGGGAGGAAGGAATGTCTACTTATCTGCCGGTATGGGGATTCAAGGTATGGAAAGGAACCTCGAATGGTGACGGAATTTTGCGTACGCAGGATGATATTAACAGGTATTGGTCTTATCTGGAATCATATACTCCCGAAGGCGGACAAACTAAATATCTGGATAAGACAAGTAAAGACGATTTGCGTCCGGGTATGCTGGCTTACCAGGATTTAGGGGGCGAAATGGTCAATGGAGTTCAACAAGGTCCCAACGGACAGATTGTATTGGAACAGGATTATGGAAAGTTATGTGAAAAGAATAAGACTTATAATGTCTCGACAAGGCTGGGTGCTAGCTGGAAAGGACTTGCTATCAGTGCCAATATCGCTACTTCATGGGGTGGAGTACGCTTTATAGACCGTGCTTCTATGGGTGGTAATAAGAGTACAATGATATGGGCGCCGGATTCTTTCTGGGGAGATATGTTTGACGAAATGTACAATCCGAATGGTAAATACCCTAACTTGGGAACAGAATCTCTGATTTCCAGTTCGGCTATCGCCAACTCTGATTTCTGGATGATTAGTACCTTCCGTTGTTACATACGTAATCTGTCTGTCAGCTATACACTTCCTAAAAAGTGGATTGCTCCGTTGAAAATGTCGGCTGTCCGTCTGAATCTGACCGGTAATAATTTGTGGGATTTGTACAATCCGTACCCTAACCATTACCGTAATATGTATGATGCTTCTTCTACAGATTATCCTACTTTAAGAACTTGGTCATTAGGTGTTAATGTTACATTTTAATAATTGTGTCAACGATGAAAAAGAAAAACTTTTTATATACAGGAACTTTAGCCCTCGGTATGTTTATGTCCGGTTGCAGTGATTCATTTTTGGATATGAATAATTACGGAGCTTATGATGATTTTAATTCTGAAACGAAAATCACCTGGTATCTGGCCGGATTATATCAGACTAGTTTTGAAAACTATACATCTCCGACGTCTCAGTATTTGGGATTGTATACTTCTTATGCGCAGGATTTTAACGAATTCACGGATGAGATGTGGGGAATCACGTCTACCAGCCGGATTGACCCGAGTACGCAATATTCGACCATTGATGATATAAAAACACAGACAGATGCATCCAGCGGTAAAAGTTACGACCCGTTGTTTGCCGGTTATTTCGGCAAGGCACTAGGTTCTAGTGTTACAAACAATGCTTATACGCGTATACGTAACTGCAATATCCTGCTTCGTGACATTGATGCTTCCTCGGTTTCGCAGGATACCAAAGATAAGGCAAAAGGGCAGGCCCTCTTTCTACGTGCCATGCAGTTGTTTGATTTGGTTCGTATGTATGGTTGCGTACCTATTGTGACAACAGTGCTGAATGCTGAGGTGACCGATGCAGGACTGCCAAGAGCCTCTGTGACCCAATGTGTGGAACAGATTGTGAAAGACTTGACCGATGCGGCCGCTTTGCTGCCGGATGAATGGGGAACAAACGATTACGGACGTCTCACACGTGGCGGAGCATTGGCATACAAGAGCCGTGTGTTATTATTCTATGCCAGCCCCATCTTTAATAAGAATTGGAATGATCCGGGCAACCTTCGTTGGCAAAAAGCCCTGGAAGCTACTCAGAACGCTATTTCCGGTATTACTGCCAGTGGATTGGACGGTGTGACGGATGCTGCAAGCTGGAGTAAAATATTGGCGGATGACGATAATGAACATTCTAACAGAGAAACATTAGTTGTCCGACTATTGGCTAAGGAAAGCAACTCGTCATTAGGTTACAAGAATAATCGCTGGGAGAAGAATATCCGTTTGAGTTCTCAAGGAGGAAGCGGTGGAAAAGGTGCTCCTATTGAGTTGATCGATGTATTCCCTATGGCTGACGGTACACTTCCTGATGCCGCTCATCAGGTTACCGAAGGTAGTTTGCGCTTTATGGAAAACCGTGATCCGCGTTTCTACCAGACATTTGCCTTTAATGGTTTGAAGTGGGGACATAAAGATGTCACCAATGATACGGTCTGGGCTTATCGTTGGCGAACTTCGGAGTCAACTACCAGCGGCTTTGCCTATAGTGAAGGAGTAAATATAACCAGTCCGGTATTCGTACGTAAGATGAGTGGACTCAATACTGCTTCTGCCAACAACTACGAAGCTTCGGGAGTGCATATCTATGATTTCCGTTATGCGGAATTGCAATTGAATCTTGCCGAGTGTTATGCGGCAACCAATCAGATTGATTTATGTAAACAGGCAATCGGGAAATTGCGTGCGCGGGTTGGGATTCCTTCCACTAATAATTACGGTTTGGATACTTATGTGTTTGACCGGGCATCGGCGTTGGCTGCCTGTTTGCGTGAACGTCAGGTCGAACTGGCATATGAAGGCAAAAGATATTGGGATATTTGGCGTTGGATGCTTTATGATGGAGGACGGGGAGAAGCTATGCAGTTGAGTACCACTAATACCTGTTCATTCCTGGGAGTAACTCCGTTGACCGAAAGATATCGTACAGCTAAATATGTGGATGTAAAAGATGGATATACTCCAGGCAGTAAAGATGTGTTGTCGGAACTGCGTAAGAATATATTTGCAGACCCTGAATCTGCCGATTTCCAGAAGCAACTTAAAGAAGTGGCTGATTTTTGGGAGTCTAATTTCCAGTACGGGGAGCCCAATGTGCAACCTGATAAGAACAACAGCAATGAATGGATTAAGATCGGATGGCGATCTAATTATTATATAATGGGTCTGTCAAAAGATATTTTGGACAATAACTCCTGGCTCGGACAGACCAAAGGCTGGACAGACCAAAATGGTGCTGCCGGAACTATAGATTGGCAAGATGATGAAACTCTGACCATAGATTAAAACTGTTTTCAGGATTAGATTAAGGGCCATAGTAAGGAAGAATTTTATAATACTTTTCTACTATGGCTTTTTTATGAATTATTTTCCAGAGATATACTTTGTTTGAGTACAATTTTAATAGACGAACAGGTAAATGACTATTTTTTACTCCTAATCTGTCAATAATTGAACTTAGGGGGAGTAGACTTCCATTACTTTTGCTTGTGAAATGGGAAAAACATATCAATGAAGATATGGATATTTCTGTAAGTAGTTATCAATAGGAACCCGATAAAATAAATTAAAAAGAGATGAATGGAATTTTGAAAAAGGATTTGAGAGTTGTGCTGACAGGTGTTATGATATTTATATCATATCAGGTTTATTCAAATCCGGAAAGTGGAACAAAAGAACAGGGAGACGTATACAGGAATCTTCCGTTTTCAATGCCTGAAGTGAGCCAACCTTCCTTTCCCGATTATGAGGTTAATATCCGTGATTTCGGCGCACTCAGCGATGGTGTGACCTTGAACACAGAGGCGATAAACAATGCAATCAAGGCGGTAAGTTCCAAAGGAGGGGGGAAAGTTATCATACCCGAAGGATTATGGTTGACGGGGCCCGTCGTACTTTTGAGTAACGTTAATCTATATGCCGAGAAGAATGCTCTCATTGTATTTAGCAGCGATACATCTCTATATCCCATTATCGACACTTCTTTCGAAGGGCTGGACACTAAGCGCTGCCAATCGCCGATTTCGGCAATGAATGCTGAAAATATAGCCATCACCGGCAATGGTGTTTTCGATGGGGCAGGAGATAGATGGCGTCCGGTCAAGAAAGACAAGATGACGGAACGGCAATGGAAAAATCTGGTGAGTTCGGGTGGTAAAGTGGATGAGAACGGAAAAGTATGGTATCCTGATGCGGGTGCTTTGAAAGCCTCTGTACTTATGACCGGACAAAATAACGGGCAGAAAGAAATAACCGATGAAGAGTGGACTTACATGAAAAGCTGGTTGCGCCCTGTCATGCTGAGTATAGTAAAGAGCAAACGGATTCTGCTGGAAGGGGTGACTTTCAAGAACTCACCGGGCTGGTGTATCCATCCTTTGTCTTGCGAATCTTTGACTTTGAACGATGTGAAGGTGTTCAATCCCTGGTATTCGCAAAATGGCGATGCGCTGGATGTGGAGTCGTGTAAAAACGTACTGGTCACTAATTGTTTTTTTGATGCGGGGGATGATGCTATCTGTCTGAAATCGGGTAAAGATGAGGATGGACGCAGGCGGGGAGAACCTTGTGAGAATGTGATTATTAAGAATAATACGGTTTTGCATGGGCATGGCGGATTTGTAATCGGCAGTGAAATGTCCGGTGGTGTCCGGAATGTATACGTATCGGGCTGTTCTTTCGTGGGCACAGATGTCGGTTTGCGGTTTAAGAGTACCCGCGGACGTGGTGGCGTAGTGGAGAACATTTTCATAGATAATATTAACATGATTGATATTTCCAATGATGCTCTGACGATGGATTTGTATTATGCTGTCAATGACTTTCCGGAAACTCCGATACCGGATGTGAATGAGGAAACTCCTGTTTTCAGGAACATTTATATTTCAAATGTTCTTTGCAGAGGTGCGGAACGGGCAGTATATTTCAACGGGCTGCCGGAAATGCCTCTTAAGAATATCTTTATCAAAAACATGACTGTAACTAATGCCAAGAAAGGTATTGTAATCAATCAGGCTTCTCAGGTGAATATGGAGAATATCAAAGTGGAGGATCCTGAGGCTCCGGGCATACAGATAAAAAATGCTACAGGCATTATTATTAACGGGAAAGAATATAAAAAGGATTCCGGAAAAATGCTGCTTTCCGGAAATCAGCGGAATTAACAGATACGGAACTGTTGCTAACTTATTGGAACATAGGGATAAATAAGTATCCTGCTAGCCAAAATCTTTTATGTCTTTAGTCGTTTTTCTTTCGTAGCACCTAGGTGAGACGAATGTATTACCTAGGTGCTTCAGTTATCTGACCTGGGTGCTACAATTGTCTGACCTAGGTGCTACGAAAGAAAATAGCCGGTTATGGTGATTAATGAATGCGTACGGTCGGCTTCTTTTTTTATTTATTCTTCTCTTTATATTCGGAAGGCGTGATACCTACTACCTTCTTGAAGCATTTACTGAAATACTTCGGGTCATTGAAACCGGTCATATAGGCTACCTGTGAGAAATTATATTCCCCGCTGTCTATTAGCTGTGCTGCACGTTTGATGCGTACTTCACGTATGAAGTCTACAGGAGTCAGTCCGATGATGGACTTCAGTTTCCGATAGAAGATGGTGCGGCTGAGCATCAGATGCTCTGCAAATTCGTCGATGGTCAGTTCGGCATTATCCATCTGTTCTTCTATGAACTCCATTACCTTTTGCATGAATTGCTCGTCGTAGGGAGTAATCTGCGGTTGCGATGGGGTAAGAGCTTCTGCGACAGCTATTTCTTTTCCTTCCGTCAGTTTGGCCATATAGATTTCCTGCAAGGATTTGCGTTGGCGGAGCAGTGAAGCGATACGTGTTTTCAGATATGTGGCGCTGAAAGGTTTTGTGATATAGTCATCTATACCTTGCTCCAGTCCGGCAATCCGGTCATCCAAAGAGGCTTTTGCCGATAATACAATAATGGGAATGTGGCAGATGTTATTGTTTTCTTTGATTTGCCGAATCATCTCCAGACCGTCCATAACCGGCATCATTACGTCACTGATGATAAGATCGGGGATATTATCAACTGCGTGTTGCAATCCTTCTTTTCCGTTCGAAGCGGTGATAACAGTATAATTCTCAGATAAGATGTTTTTTAAGAAAGCTTTCAGTTCCTCATTGTCCTCAACCACCAATATAGTAAGCGTATCCGGAGCCGTATTATTCTCCATATCTTCTTTGTCTTCCGCTTCTGCTCTTTTTTCAGTCTGGAGGCTGCTGTCCGGATGAGTAGTCGGACTTTGACTGTCATTCAGAATAAATTCCACCTGACTGTCTTGTTCGAAGACTTCTTTTTGAAGAGGCAGAGTTACTATGAAACGGCTTCCTGCTTCCGGCTCGCTCGTTACTTTGATTGTACCGTGATGCATATCGACCATTTCCTTTACCAATGACAGACCGATGCCGGAAGACGGTTGGAGCATATTCTGCTGTGCCAGCGTTTCGAAGCGCTGGAACAAAGTACGCAGTTTAGTCGGTTCAATTCCGATGCCTTCATCCACCACAGAGATTGTCACTTTATCTGTTTGTTTTGTCACTTCTATTGTAATCGCCTTCTCAGCCGGTGTATATTTGAATGCGTTGGATATCAGATTAAAGAATATCTTTTCAAACTTATCGCGGTCTATCCATGCATATATTGATTTAAGTTCGCTTGCCAACCGGAAATTAATCTTCTTTTCTTCTGCAATCAAGCGGAAGTTGATCATTACTTTTTCAAGAAGTGGAATCAGGTCTGTCTTCTCCACCAGCACTTTCATCTTCTGATTCTGTATCTTACGGAAGTCCAGAATCTGATTCATGAGACGTAGCATACGTTCGGCATTCTTTTGTACCACAGTCAAGTGCTCACGGGCTGTGGCGGATAAGTCTTCATTTTCCAGAACTTCATTGACCGGACTGCTGATCAGAGTCAGCGGTGTCCGGAGTTCATGAGATATGTCAGTAAAGAAACGGAGCTTGATATTGGATAGTTGTTGCTCGATATCCACTTGGTGGCGCAACCGATAAATATAAAAAAGTACATATACGATACTGCCCGTAAAGAGAACGAAGAGAATAACGTAGAGCAGCCATGCCCAGCCCGTCTCCCAGAAAGTGGGCAGTACGTTGATGGATAAAGTGCGGATATTGTCCATCCATACTCCGTCGCTGTTGGTGGATTTGATTTGCAGTTTATATTTGCCATTCGGCAAGTTGATGTAGCTGGCAGAACGGTTCTTGTCCCCGTCGTGCCACTCTTCTTCCAGTCCTTTCAGTCGGTATGCGTAACGGATTTCTTTGGAATCGACATAATCGAGTGCCGCAAACTGGAAAGTAACATTACGCTGAGAGGGGGTGAGGCGTAATTCTTCCAGATCGTCAATGGCGATGACAGAAGATTGTCCCTGCACTTTCAAACCGGTAAAGACAATGGGAGGGACATAGGAACTTTTCTGCATCTCTTTGGAAGAAATCTCAATGAATCCCTTGTCTGTACCGAATACGATTTGATTTCGAGCGTTGATCACCGGTGCCGCTTCTGAGAAGCTAAATTCCTGGTGCAGAGAGTTAAGCCCGTAATTCTCGAAAGTCTTTCTTTGAGCGTCGAATTTAGAAATGGCATTTTCCGAAAGAATCCATAAGTTGCCTTGTTGATCTTCCTGCATGGCTTGTACCAAGTCCGAAGCCAGTCCGTCATCCGTTGTATATGTCTTGAACTCAATCTTGTTGCTGAGCAGGTTCTTGGATACGATTTGGCTGATGCCTCCCGTAAAGCTGGCTATATAGGTTCGTTTTTGCTTGTCGGTGTATGTATGCATCACATCATTTCCGCTCAGGCTGGTACTTATTCCTGACTCGCAACAATTACGATAAAACTTGATTTCTTCCGGTCTCTCAAATTGATTGGAGAAAGTCAGTAATCCGTTGGTGGTTCCTATTAACAGCACACCGCCCGGCGCTTCGGATATGTGGCGGACTTTCGAAGCGTAGCCGGTCGGGTAATTCTTCAACTCATTATCGCTGTGTATAAATTCTGTCTTACCGTCCTTATTGTAGGTTAGCAAATTGATTCCTCCGCCATAGCAGCCTATCCAGATACGTTTATGGCTATCTTGAAAAATGGAATATACACTGTTGCCACTCAAGCTGTATGGCATATTCGGTTGATGAGTGAATTGTTGTACGGAATAGGAATCCGGCGACTTTTTCTTTAACAGATAAATGCCGTTTTCCTTTGTTCCTATCCAGATATTGCCTTCATGGTCTTCAAGAAAGCAATATACGCTTGTAAAACTCTGTTTATCTTTGCTTATTTTTCCTTGTGGCGTCAGATAGCCTTCCAACTGTCCGTCCGGTTGGTACACTCTGATCATCTGTGCCTTCGAAGAAACCCACAGCCTCTTTTCATTGTCGCATAAAAAAGCGCGGGTCTCGAATCCATTGTCAATATGCACCAGATTATAGGTATGTGGAAAGAAGGACAATTTGTAAATGCCACGTGTACTGGTCAGCCAGCAGTTACCCTGATTGTCCAGTGTGTAAAAGCGGACGAGCGGACTGAAAACAGACTTCGGATTGTTGCTGTCCTTCAGCATGGGTTTCAGTTCTTTGTTTTCACGGTCATAATAAGACAGATTCCCTTCCGGGGGGAGAACCCATAACGTGTGTTGCCGGTCTTCAAAGATCACATTCTTATTTTTCCGTTCATATCTGATCACTTCGTCGGCCGGTGTGAACAAATGCTGCATTTCCTTGGTGGATGGATTATAACGGATCACTCCTGTCGTTTGGGGGAATATCCATAGTTCCTTGTAATGGTCTTGATAAACTGACTGTACGACGTTGGAAGGTTGCGTTGATGTGCGTATATCAATCAACTGGAATTCTTTTTCTTTTATCTTATAAATAATCAGTCCGTTATCTGTAGCCAGCAAAAGTGTATTGGAGTCAAACTTCTTGACTTCGTTAATCATCGAAACATGATAAGGAATCTCTATGAATTTGAATTGTCTGGTCTTAAAGTTGTAAGAGGCCAATTTGTCCGATTGGGAAACCAGATAAATAATTCCATCCGCTTCTTTAATATATTGGAACGGGAAATCGCTGTCTACCTGCTTCTTTCCTATGATAGAAATTCCTTTGTTGGTCAGTATCCATTCATCTCCTTCGGAATCTTCGAAAACGGTATATATCTTGTCTCCCTTCAAGTTTTGTTTGAAGGAACTGTACAGAGTGATTCCTTTCCCCTGTTTGCAAAGTTGGTCATATATGCGGATGGCGGCACATTCGTTTTGAAAGGTGATCCATGAGATTCCTTTGGAAAGGGTATAAATATGGTCGGCATAATTATTCGTTATCATCGTTTCTGCTACTGAACCTAAAATGTCGATGAACTTCTCTGTCTGATTGTCGAACATATACACCCGTCCGTCATAGGCTTGGCACCAGATATCCCCATATTTCGTTTCCGCTATCTGACTGATCCGGTTGGTATTCAGAATATAGCCGTCTTTGTAAGATGTCTTATAGTTTTTGAATGTATATCCGTCGAATTTATTCAGCCCGTTCCATGTGCCGAACCATAGAAATCCTTTTTTGTCTTGTATGATCGTCTGTACTATTCCTTGAGACATTCCGTCATTGACGGAATAATGCTTGATCTGATAGGTAGGCTGGGCCACTAATATGCAATAGTTAAAAAGAGAAATAAGAAGGAGCCGGGCGCGTTTCATAATATCGGTGTTTTTTGTTAGAACAAAAATAAATAAAAGGATGGAAAACAAGAAGCCCGGACGCTACATTGAACGGATAATACGAAAGTTTGCCTATTTTTTCCTCCCTTTCGCTGTCTTGTCTGCCTGCTTATGCTAAAAATCCTCTTTATATTCTGTTTTTAGAACATAAAGAGGATAGTTTATTGACGAGAGTCGCATGGGGTATGGTGAGATGAAATCATAATTGGGGAATAATTGCACAAGACTTTCACAAGTATCCTCCCGTCAATGCTTAAAATCACACAAAACTAACTAAATAGTTTCTGCTTTCGCAATAAATATTAATTTATCTTATGCACTTTATGTTTTTTTTAATATATTGAAGATATTTTGGGGCATCTTTCCGTAACTCGCTGTTTTTTCTTATGTTTGCCACACAAATAACAAATGAATTAAATAGATATGTCTTATCAAATACAATATAATGATTTCCCAACCTTTCTGCGAAAACATTTTCCTTACAAAGTGCAGAAAATATCATTAAATGCCGGTTTTACTTGTCCTAATCGGGATGGGACGAAGGGATGGGGCGGTTGTACGTATTGCAATAACCAGACTTTCAATCCGGACTATTGCCGGACGGAAAAGTCGATTGCTACCCAACTGGAGGAGGGGAAATGTTTCTTTGCCCATAAATATCCGGAGATGAAATATCTGGCGTATTTCCAGGCATATACCAATACTTATGCAGAACTGGAAGGACTGAAACGTAAATATGAAGAGGCGTTGCAGGTAGACGGGGTAGTAGGATTGGTGATCGGTACGCGTCCGGATTGTATGCCGGAAGAACTGCTCCGGTATTTGGAAGAACTGAACCGTCATACATTTCTGATGGTGGAATATGGTATTGAGAGTGCCAGTGATGAAACTTTGCGGCGTATCAATCGCGGACATACGTACGCGGATACAGTAGAGGCTGTTCAGCGTACCGCCGCCTGTGGCATACTGACGGGCGGGCACGTCATCCTCGGCCTTCCGGGAGAGACACATGATACAATGGTGGAGCAGGCAGGAATCCTTTCCGCGCTTCCTCTGTCCACACTCAAAATTCATCAGTTACAGTTGATTCGCGGTACTCGCATGGCGCATGAATACGAAGAAAATCCGGAAGGCTTTCATCTGTTTACGGAAGTGGACGAATATATTGACCTGGTGATTGATTATGTAGAGCATCTTCGTCCGGATTTGGTATTGGAACGTTTTGTTTCGCAGTCTCCCAAGGAACTGCTGATTGCTCCGGACTGGGGACTGAAGAATTATGAATTTGTAACTCGTTTGCAAAAAAGAATGAAAGAAAGGGGAGCTTATCAAGGTAAGAAGTACAGGGATTCAGAAAAAAGAGTTATTTTTGCGGAAGATAACTTCACCACAGAATAAATCTCTGTCCTCAGAGGATCATAGCTGGTGAGCAGAAATTAATTAAAGTTGAAGAATGGAACAGAAAACAAGAATTAAAGGAAATGTCCACTATGTGGGAGTAAATGACCGTAATAAACACCGTTTTGAGGCGTTATGGCCGTTGCCCTATGGAGTTTCGTATAACTCTTATTTGATTGATGATGAAATGGTGGCGTTGGTGGATACTGTAGATATCTGTTATTTTGAAGTCTACTTGCGCAAGATCAAGCAAGTAATCGGCGAACGTCCTATTAACTATTTGATTATAAATCACATGGAGCCGGATCATTCGGGCTCCATCCGATTGATTAAACAACACTATCCGGATATTATTATTGTCGGCAATAAGCAAACCTTCGGCATGATTGAAGGATTCTACGGTGTTACCGGCGAGCAATATCTGGTGAAAGACGGAGACTTCCTTGCATTAGGCAAGCATATGCTTCGTTTCTATATGACTCCGATGGTGCACTGGCCCGAAACGATGATGACATTTGATGAAACGGACGGAATCCTTTTTTCTGGTGACGGATTCGGATGCTTTGGCACTGTAGACGGCGGATTTCTGGATACTCGTATCAATGTAGATAAGTACTGGGGTGAAATGGTGCGTTACTACTCCAATATCGTTGGCAAATACGGTAGTCCGGTACAGAAAGCCCTGCAAAAATTGGGAGGACTGCCTATCACTACCATTTGCTCTACACACGGACCGGTATGGACAGAGAATATTTCCAGGGTGATCGGTATCTACGACCGTCTGAGCCGTTATGATGCGGACGAAGGTGTGGTTATCGTATATGGCAGTATGTATGGAAATACGGAACAGATGGCGGAAGCTATTGCTGCGGAACTCTCAGCACAGGGAATCAGGAATATTGTGATGCACAATGTGACGAAGAGTCATCCTTCTTATATCCTTGCAGATATTTTCCGTTATAAAGGATTGATTGTCGGTTCTCCGACATACAGTAATCAGATATTCCCGGAAGTGGAATCGTTATTGTCCAAGATTCTGGTTCGCGAACTCAAAGGACGTTACTTGGGATACTTCGGTTCCTTCACCTGGGCAGGAGCTGCTGTGAAGCGTATGGCTGAATTTGCGGAAAAGAGTAAGTTCGAGCTGGTAGGCGATCCGGTAGAGATGAAACAGGCGATGCAGGATATTACCTATACCCAGTGTGAGAACCTGGCACGTGCGATGGCGGACCGCTTGAAAAAAGACCGCTAAATAAAGAATGAACAATTATTTACTAACCTATAAAACAATCGACTTATGAGACTTATTATTCAGCCGGACTATCAGTCCGTATCTCAGTGGGCTGCACATTACGTTGCCGCAAAAATAAAAGCTGCCAACCCAACTCCGGAAAAACCTTTTGTATTGGGCTGTCCTACGGGATCTTCACCTCTGGGTATGTATAAAGCTTTGATCGATTTAAATAAGAAAGGAATCGTTTCTTTCCAGAACGTCGTAACATTCAATATGGATGAATATGTAGGCTTGCCGAAAGAACATCCGGAAAGCTATTACTCTTTTATGTGGAATAACTTCTTCAGCCATATCGATATCAAAAAGGAAAATACGAATATCCTAAACGGTAATGCTCCCGACCTGGATGCAGAATGTGCACGCTATGAGGAAAAGATTAAGTCTTATGGTGGCATCGATCTTTTCATGGGTGGCATTGGTCCCGACGGACACATTGCATTCAACGAACCGGGCTCTTCACTGACTTCCCGTACCCGTCAGAAAACGCTGACTACGGATACAATCATTGCGAACTCCCGTTTCTTTGACAACGATATTAACAAAGTTCCGAAGACAGCTCTGACTGTTGGTGTAGGCACTGTGCTTTCTGCTAAAGAAGTGATGATTATCGTAAATGGTCACAATAAGGCCCGCGCATTATATCATGCAGTAGAAGGTTCTATCACTCAGATGTGGACTATCAGTGCTTTGCAGATGCACGAAAAGGGTATTATCGTTTGTGACGATGCTGCTACGGAAGAGTTGAAAGTAGGTACTTACCGTTACTTCAAGGATATCGAAGCAGGTCATCTGGATCCGGAATCATTGATTAAGTAAGAAATATTCAGGCACGGATTTCACGGATTAACACGTTTTTTAGATATGTAATCTTTTAAAACCGTGAAATCCGTGTAGTCCGTGCCTGATTTATATATTCTCTAAGTTAATAGTCTTCGAGATTAAATCCCTTCCAGCCAGCCTTTTCCCTGACGGACAATTTCCGGTTCATCTTCTGTGCACTTCACTACTGTAGAAGGTTCTATGCCTCCTATTCCTCCGTCGATTACCAGATCCACGATATCACCGAACTTTTCGTCAATCAGTTCGGGATCGGTCATATATTCCAGATCTTCATGCTCATCGTATGGCAGTGTGGTGGTCATAATAGGAGCATCCAGTAAGCGGGCGATTTCACGGATGATATTGTTGTCCGGCATACGGATACCCACCTCTTTTCGGTTACGGAAGATTTTGGGCAGCCGGTTGGTGCCATTCAGGATAAACGTGAACGGGCCGGGGAGATTATGCTTCATGAGCTTGAACTCATTATTACCCACTTTGGCATACTCGCTGATACTGCTTAGATCGTAGCAGATGATAGACAGGTTGTTTTTGCGCGGATCAATATCTTTGATCCGGCAAATCCGTTCAATAGCACGTTCTTTCAGCCCGTGGCATCCGATGGCGTACATCGTATCCGTAGGATAGATGATCAGTCCGCCGTCGTTCAGGATGTCGGTTACCCGTTGCAAGTCCTGCGGGTTATTGTTTTTATCGTACAGTTTCAGAAGCATACTCTCTTCTCCTTTTCTTATTTAAGTTTCTTCTTTAAGAAATCAAGTGCTTTCTCTGTAGCTTTTTCCGTCACTTTCTGTTTGATGGAATCTTTGTTGGCAGTCGTGGCAGAATCCAGTCCGAGCTTTTCTCCCAGTTTGCTGATTGCTTCGTCGGCTACGGATTCAAGTGCCTGATTGGCCATACTCTTTGTATCGACACTGACTTTCGGGGAAGTGAATGAACCTCCGATCTTCAGATCGAGCGTCATTAGCTTGGAAATGCCGGTGGATGCCGGAAGCTTGATCTTGCCGGAGTAGTCGATGGTCTGGTCAAGTCCTGTGCTACCGGAGAGATTCAGATTATAGTCACCCATTTTGATATCAAACGGTTTGGTTTCCACCCGTCCGTCTTTGATGGTGAAATCCAGTGTCATATCTTTCACTTTCATTTCTTTCAGACTCGGCTGGCTGATGGCGTCGGCTATCTGGTCGATTGCTTTCACACCACTCAGACTGAGGTCGCGGGTAGACAAGCTGCCGTCTCCTTGCATCGTTTCCAGTACCGGGCTCATGGCTGCGTCCAGGTCGGTCAGCACATTGATGCTGCCGGAGAAGTTTCCTTTCAGATTCTCAAAGATAGGAGCCAGTTGCTGAACCATATCCAGTTCTTTGTATGCCTGTGAGAAGCTGATATCCGACAGTTTGAATCCGGCTTTCATTTCCGGTTTCTTCGCATTGGCGGTAGAGTAATATCCATTCATCACCACGTTGCCGCCCATAGTACCCATAGAAAGATTCTTCATATCTACCTTTCCGTCTTTGACAACAAGTTTACCGTTCATGTTGTTGAATGTCATCTTGTCAAACAGCACCTGTTTCAGATTGGCGTCCATCTGGAAGTCGATATTGCGCGGAACTTCTATCACGCCGGCAATTGCCGTGGAGTCTGTGGCAGCTGCTTCGGTAGTTGCCACGCTGTCTGCGGATGCTGTCATGAAATCATTCAGATTGAAATAATTGGAATGAATGTTCAGCGTTCCTTTCAGTGTAGTACCTTTCAGAGCGTAGCCGATATAGTTCTCGAAACGGCTGTCGGCAGTAATATCGTTCTTACCGATATTGACCGTCGTTTCGCTCAGTTGCAGATATTTCGGGGTGAAGGTGAAGAGTGATTTCTTGATGTCTACATCCGGCATATCCTGCATTTTCAGTTTCATATTGGTCAGACCGATGGTTCCGGAGGCTTTCATGTTGTCGTACTGTTCTTTCTCTATATAAGAAAGGCGTCCTGACATTTGCATATCGGCGTTGATGGTTCCGTTCAGTTCCATATCTCCCAAAGGATATACCTGTTTGATCATACCCAGGTCGAGCGTACCTTTTGCCTCAGCTTTGAAATCGGGGTCGCTGACCGGTGTTTTCACGTCCGCAGTCAGACTGAAAGGATTTCCTGCCAGACGGAAGCTAAACGGGTTGATTTGGATGGTGGTCAGGTCTATATTTCCTCCCGGATTCCGGACGTTGGCATTAATGTTGATTTGATCGACTCCTGCGGGCAATGCCGGATAGCGGAACATAGCGTTCTTGACTTGCATATCGATGTTGAATGCGGGGACAGTATCTCCTTGCAGCGTACCTTTGGCTGATGCGGCAAGAGTAGCGGTTCCGTCTGTTTTCAGACTGGAGAATTCCGTTGCGTAAATGGCAGGAATCAAAGAAAGTATTTCCTTGAAGCCTACATCATTGGTGTTGAGTTTGAGATCCATGTCGATAGCGGGATCTTTCAGTTCCACCCAACCGTCGATACCTGCCTGAATGGCGTTGAGGCGAATGGTATTGTCTTTCAGTGTATACTTGTTGTTGGCAAGATCGGCGTCTACGTCCATATTGGCGGAGATGTTGGCGTTTGCAAGGAAAGGAATGCCATTCATCTTGTAAGTCAGTGATTTGGTTTCCGCTTCCAGTTTCAGCGTAGTGCGGTCACTGCCCAGGTCACCGGCACAAAGGGCGTTGAAATCACGGATGTCGGCATACATTTTACCTTGCTGGTCGTCATAAATCAAATTCATGTTCTTGATGACGAAACGTTGCAGCTTGACTTTGAAAGGAGATGACTCTTCTTCCGTGGCAGGCGTTTCCTGCGTGTCTGTCGTGTCGGGCTTCATGATATCCCAGTTGACATGACCGTCCGGCAGGACGATGGCGTGCAGGCGGGTATCTTCTATGAATACTTTGGAAATGTCATAACCGCTGTCTCCGAAAAGGGAGAACAGATTGATGGTGGCAGTCACCTCTCCGGCTTGTACAAGGGTATCGTTTGCGAATTCTCCCGCGCCTTTCAGCCAGAAATCTTCGAGAGTAACAGAAGCCTGCGGAAAGTTGCGGAACAGGCTAATGTTGAGTTTCTTGAAATCAAATTGTGCATTGAGCATCTTGTTGCCTTCTGTTTTTACAATACCTGCTATCTTACCTTGGAAGGCGAAAGGAAGGAGGAGCATCAGAATGATTATTACCCCTACAACGATAGCTGCGATTTTCAAACCTTTTTTCATTTGCTTTTCTTTTAAGAGTTTGACGTACATACGAAGGCAAAGTTAATAAAAAGTTTTTGATGTAAGATGATATTCAATAACTTTCACAATCAGAAGACTTCTGATACACTACCAACTTATTTATGATTTTTTCTTTCTGAGTTCTTCGGCAATTCTCCATTGTATGGCGGCTTCCACTTCTTTCCCCACTCTTAACAGGGCATCTCCGAAGAGCTCGTGTGCGCCGGCATGCTCGGGTTTCAGACTTGTAGCCTTGTCCAGGTCTGCAATTGCCCCTTCTGTATTATCGATTTTCAGACGCAGTTTTCCACGGTTGTACACAGCTTTAAAGTTTGCAGGATGAAGGCTGACAGCGGTATTGAAACAGTTTTCCGCATCAAAATACTCTTTGCTGTTGAACAAGGTGATTCCTTTTCGTATCCAGGCGTCTATATAATTAGGGTCGAGGCTGAGCGCTTTGTCATAATTGGCAATGGCGGCACGGGCGTCGTGGGCTTGGGTGATACATTCATTTCCCATTAACAGATATTCATGGGCATATTGCCGCAGACGTTCCTGCTGTTCCCGCATTTGCTCTTTGAGCTTTTTGTTCTGCTCCTGCAAGGTATTGATAATCCCCAGTTTCCGGCGGATTAATCGGCGAGGAACAGGTTTCTCTATATCATAACGGGAGTGAATGGCACGGAAAAATTGTTCCAGACATTCCTCCATATCCCCTTTGTCGAAAGCACGTGCGGCAGCGGCATACTGAACATCGGCCTGCGCCTGTTTCAGAGCCTTGTCGATGGCTTGCCGGTCGTTGAACCGTCCGGCAAAGTTTACGATTTCGGGACGCACAAAGATATCCGCCCGGTTGATCGGTTTTTTGAGCTGGATGCCATCCAGTGAGGTACAACGGCTGAGTGCTACATACGCCTGTCCGCCGGCAAATACACCTCCCGTGAAGTCAATCACTACTCTGCTGAAAGTCAGCCCCTGACTCTTGTGGACGGTAATGGCCCAGGCCAGCCGGATGGGATATTGGGTGAAGCTGCCTAGTACTTCCTCTTCAATCTCTTTCGTCTTTTCGTTGTAGCGATAGCGGATGTTACGCCATGATTCCCGTTTTACATCGCATTCCTTGCCGTCATCGGTGATGACGTATATCGTTTCTTCTTCCTCGTCGATACCGGCAATCACTCCGATGGTACCGTTTACCCACCGGCGGTCGAAATCATTCTTGATAAAGATGATTTGAGCACCCGGTTTCAGAACGAGTTCCTGTGAGGTCGGCAGACTGCTTTCGGGGAAATCCCCTTCAATGCTTCCTTCAAAGGTGATCGGTTCTCCTGCCAGCTCGGCCAGTTTCTTCTCATTGATCGAGTCAACCGTATCCCTTCGGGTGGCAAGCGTGATGTACATATCGGCTTCCGATTCTTCGATATGGCTTCCGTATCGGGTGTTCAGCAGTTGCAGGTCGGCTGCTCCGGCGGTGTTGGTACGGATATGGTCGAGAACGCTGACAAAGACGGAATCAGTCTGCCGGTATACTTTTTGGAGTTCGATGGATACCAGATCGATCTGGCTGAATACTCTTGCCGAAAAGAAGTATGGAGTAGGATAGGCACGGTTCAGAATCTCCCTCTCGTCATTCTTCACGACAGGTTCCAGCTGGAAAACATCGCCTACCAATAACAACTGTTTGCCGCCGAAAGGTTCCCGTAAGTTATGCGAATATACACGTAAGATGCGGTCGATGGCATCAATGAGGTCCGCCCGTACCATAGAGATTTCGTCTATGATGACCAGTTCAATCTGTTCCAGTAACTTCCGGTGCGGTTTGGTGTACTTGAAGAACTCGTGAATGCGTCCTCTCTGGAGACTTAAATTCGGATCGTCCGGCAGTAACGGATAGAAGGGGAGTTTGAAGAAACTGTGCATCGTACTTCCTCCGGCGTTGATGGCTGCGATGCCGGTAGGTGCGAGAACGACATGTTTCTTCTTGGTATGTTCGCAGACATAACGTAGGAATGTAGATTTACCTGTACCCGCTTTTCCGGTCAGAAAAACCGACTGGCGGGTATACTGAATAAGATTCAGGGCGTCCTGAAAAGCTGCGTTATTAGTGTCTACGCTCATAAAGTTAGTGACGGATAAGCAGATGTGCTGACCGGATAAATGAATTAGATAATCCCGAAATGTTTCATAGCCTTGCTGATGCCGTCCTCATCAATGGGGGCTGTCACATAGTCGGCTGCGGCTTTTACATCCTCTTTGGCCTGCCCCATAGCGACTCCGATAGCTGCGTGGCGGAGCATGCTGATATCGTTTCCTCCGTCGCCGAAGGACATCGTTTCTTCCAGCTTGATGCCAAAGTGCCGGATGATTTCATCGATGCCTTTCTGTTTGGTATCGCCTTTGGCTGTGACATCCGCAAAAGCCGGATACCAGCGGCCTATTTCGCAAGTCGGGATGGATGGAAGCACTTCTTTTTCTTCTTCCTCCGTGATGAAGGGAGTCATCTGGATCACTTCCTTATTGCTTGCTTCTTCAAAGGAAACTGTCGGGATGACATTTACATGCAGGAAGTCATAAAAGATCTTCTTCACCATCTCATTCGGTTGGCAAACAGAGATATTATGCTCCTCCACGAAGATGCAGGGGACTCCTTTCTTTTCGCAGAAAGCAGCCATTGCTTTTACTTCTTCCTGCGGGATGGCACTTTTGTAAATTACTTCTTCTCCGACAAAACAATAGGCTCCGTTCATGGTTATATATCCATCGATCAGGTTCCGGTCCTGCAATTCGGAAAGATTGTTGATAATGGCTTTCGGGCGTCCGGTAGCGATAAATATTTTAAGCCCTTTTGCGTGGGCGGCTTCCAATGTCTCAATGGTAGAAGACGGGATACGGTGTGTTTCGAAACTAACCAGCGTTCCGTCTATATCAAAAAATAAAGCTTTCGTCATAAATTCCTTTTTGAATTGAGTACAAATGTACTACTTTTGTCTCACATAACATAAAAACCTCATGCAGTATGAACTATAATTTTGATGAAATAATAAACCGTAACGGTACGGACTCCGTAAAATGGGATGCCGTAGAGCGTCGTTGGGGGCGTAATGACTTGATTCCGATGTGGGTGGCTGATATGGATTTCCGCACAGCCCCTTTTGTAATCGACGCCTTGAAGAAACGTCTGGACCATGAAGTGCTTGGCTATACATTTGCCTGCAAAGAATGGGCCGAATCCATTATCAACTGGCTGAAAGAACGGCATGGCTGGGAGATTCGTGAGGATATGCTGACGTTTACTCCCGGCATTGTCCGTGGACTGGCATTTGCCATCCATTGTTTCACGGAGAAAGGAGACAAGGTGATGGTCATGCCTCCTGTCTACCATCCTTTCTTTCTTGTGACACAGAAGAACGAACGTGAAGTGGTTTACAGTCCGTTGGTATTGAAAGACGGGCAATATCATATTGATTTCGACCGTTTTCGCAAAGATGTGCAGGGATGTAAACTGCTTATCCTGAGTAATCCCCATAATCCGGGCGGACGTGTATGGACCAAAGAAGAACTGTCGCAGATTGCCGACATCTGCTATGAGAACGGTACATTAGTAATCTCTGACGAGATTCATGCCGACTTGACCCTGCCTCCTTACAAACATCCCACCTTTGCTTTGATTTCGGAGAAAGCACGGATGAACTCCCTTGTCTTTATGTCTCCGAGCAAAGCGTTTAATATGCCCGGACTGGCAAGTTCGTATGCAATTATTGAGAATGACGAACTTCGTCATCAGTTTCAGGTATATATGGAAGCGAGCGAGTTCTCCGAAGGACACTTATTCGCTTATCTCAGCGTAGCGGCAGCCTACAGTCATGGTACTGAATGGCTGGATCAGGTCATTGCCTATATCAAAGGAAATATTGACTTCACGGAAAGTTATCTGAAAGAGCGGATTCCTGCCATCAGAATGATTCGTCCGCAAGCATCCTACCTTATCTTTTTGGATTGTCGTGAGCTGGGATTAAGTCAGGAGGAACTGAATCGCCTGTTTGTAGAAGATGCCCACTTGGCTTTGAATGAAGGAACGACGTTCGGCAAAGAAGGTGAAGGGTTTATGCGGTTGAATGTAGCCTGTCCGCGTGCTACGCTGGAGAAGGCTTTGAGGCAATTGGAACAAGCTGTCAACAATAGGTAGAAGTTTTGTCGAATGCTTTACACAAATCCGGTAACATAATACCTGTTTTTTATTCCTCACAAAGATATACAGACACTCACTACCAGACAACGGAAAAGGGCGATAATATATTTGATAACCATTTTAATTTATAACGATTATGCGAATATTTTTCCTGATATTCCTGCTTGCTTATGTAGGTGGTAATGTTTATATCTTTATCCGTACATTACAGATGCTTTCCGGCTTCTCGCTGGCTATGAAGATTCTGTTGTCTGTCGTCTATTGGCTGGTAGCTTTCTCGTTGGTGATAGCTATGCTGACCCGTCATATAGATATGCCTGTCATCCTGTCGAAATCCATGTTTCACATCGGTTCGGTATGGCTGGTGTTTACACTGTACATGATTTTTGCTTTGTTGATAGCGGATGTGACGAAGATATTTGTGCCGTCACTGAATCACGGTTTCTATTATGCGCTGGGAGCGACTTGCTGTCTGCTTCTGTACGGTTATTATAATTACCGTCATCCGCAGGTCAATAAGATTGATGTCTCCCTTGATAAGCCGATAGAAGGTAACGGAATCAATATCGTAGCCGTGAGTGACGTCCATTTAGGGTATGGTACGGGAAAAGCCATGCTGAAAGAATATGTAGATATGATAAATGCGCAGCATCCCGACCTTATACTTATCGGTGGAGATTTGATAGATAATAGTCTTACCCCATTATATAAGGAGAATATGGCGGAAGAACTGGCACAGCTGAAAGCTCCCTTGGGCATTTATATGGTTCCGGGAAATCATGAATATATCAGCGGTATTGATGAAAGCGTCCGCTTCTTGAAAGATACTCCCATACAACTATTGCGTGATTCCGTAGTAACATTGCCTAACGGTGTGCAGATCATCGGACGTGACGACCGCTCCAACCGTTCCCGTCATTCCCTGCCTACCTTATTAAAGCAAGCGGATCGTAGTAAACCTATCATTCTTTTAGATCATCAACCCTACAACCTGGCCAAAACCGATTCTTTGGGAATAGACCTGCAATTCAGCGGACATACGCATCATGGACAGATATGGCCTATGAGTCTGATTACAGACAGAATATATGAACAGAGTCACGGCTATCGCAAATGGAGTCAATCACATATCTATGTTTCCAGCGGATTATCTCTTTGGGGGCCTCCTTTCAGAATAGGAACAAACAGCGATATGGCGGTATTTCATCTGAATCAGATGGCGAAATAGTACTCACTAAAGTTTCAATATCAGAAAATATAACTATATTTGTAGCGTATCTCCGCAATGGAGCTACGCTTTTTTATTTTGGAGATAGCGTTTTTATTATCTGCTCTCATAAATCTGGTAAATTTAGTATTCGCAGATAATAAGTAACCGGTCTCCACGTCTTTGTTGTATATAAGTTTGTTATATACCTCATGGGCGTGGGACTATTGCTTATTATTCGAATACGGGCTTACCAGAGCCTTTGAGAGGGTAATGTAGTAATAGTTTCCGCGCCCTTCTTTTTTGTGGCATGCGGGAACACACACAAATAAAAGAACAGAAAATTATGGATGATTCTACTTGTTGCGGTACCTGCCTGATGAAGTCTGATTTACAGAACTCCACCGACAAATTTGCCTTTCTTAAAGACAACTGGCCTAGCTTTGGACAAATTGAAAGTATTGATAAACTGTCAAAACAGGAACTTAACTGTACACTCTGTTTCCTTAATGTTCTCATTGATGAGTTCGTGAATGAAAAGTCTGCTTGTCCAAATCGTGTTATCACCCGTTTGGTGTTGATACGAATATATGTTCAGAATAGTATGGAACTCATGGAATTAAAAGAATTACAATCAGAACAAGAGAAATCGGATGGGGGGAAATAGGTTAATTCAGCTAGTTTTTTCTCCCAATGAAAAAGTCATCTGTTTTGCTCTCATGCTCTAACTATTCATCTGTATCCCTTTATTCATGGCAGTTTCGGCTATGGTAGCAAGAGTGGTGGCAAGTATGAGAGCAAACGGTTGCTCTCATACCGTTACATTGTATTTTGAATCATTTTTTTAATGTTATCTTCTGATTTTTAGGATATTAATGGCTGATAACTCATACTTTGTTGACTGAAAAAGCTTTATCACTACCTGAAAGAACAGGTGAACGGAGACAACCGATACGGTTGAGTTAATCCAATCATATGGTCGATCTAATTTGATTAACAGGTGTTTCAGAAAGTTTCCTATGCTTGAAACTAGAGTTTCAAACTGATGAAACTTTAGTTCCAAACTGATGAAACTTTAGTTCCAAGCCTCAGAAACTTTGGTTCCAAGCCTTAGAAGGATTATCATCTGTTTTGTACACTCTTTTATCATAACACCTATATGTTTATTACTTTGTAATTTTGACGATGCGGAATGGAAATGACTGCAATGATTGTACTTAAATTAATTTAATATCTGCCATTTAGAAAAAGTTTGCTAACTTTGAGCTTCAAACATATCATAAATACAATGAATAAAATAGCATTCATTCTCATCATGACCGGTATGTTCTTTATAAAAGGATATGCCCAGCGGACAGAAGTACTGACACTAGGCGTCTTTCACTTTGACTTTCCGAATCTCGATATGCAACAAATATCCGAAGAAGATCAGATTAATGTCTTGTCGCCTGTTTATCAGAAGGAAATAGAGTTAATAGCGAGTAAACTGGCGAACTTTAAGCCGGATGCAATCGTCATTGAACACCCGCTGGGCGGACAGCAAAAGGTTGATTCTCTATTTAAAGCATACCTTGCCGGAAATCATAAACTGTCAAAGAGTGAAGTGCAGCAACTTGGTTTCAGGATTGCAAAGATGTGCAAAGCAAAGATTTACTGTGCAGATGCACGGGGGACACAAACAGCCCGCATCGAAGAACTGCTGGAAGACGATAGCACGAAACAATATCAGGATTTTGAAGAGAGTTTTGTAAATTCTCCCGACTCATCTTTATATTCCAAAGACCAGTTAATATTCAAGCAAAAAGGAATACTTCCCCAGCTGATACATCTGAATGATCCCCGACAAATCAAGAAAGACCTGGGCAATTATCTTATCGGACACTTCAAATACGAATCCGATAAGGGAGATTATACAGGAGCCGATTTCGAATCAGGAAGATGGTTCAACCGTAATCTGAGGATATTCAGGAATATCCAGCGCACTCCAAAATCCGCCAAACGGATACTTGTGATCTTTGGTGCGGCACACATGAATCTGCTGAACTATCTGTTTGAATGTTCACCCGAATATAAATTGCTGAATGTGAATGACTATCTGAAAACAAATTCGTAATAACGGAGGTTTACCGTATAGGTATATGCATCCGGGGTGGTCCGATTGTCGGACCGGATGGACCGCCTATGCCTCTGTTTTTATCAAAAACGGCATTGCGGAGAATCTCATATATAATACCGCCCACATCCAAACCCAGTGTGAACTTATCGAAATGGTAGTAAGGAATCATAACGGGAACCGTTTCCCAACGCCCGCTCATCGCGTCATAGTATCGCTGTACTCCCATTTCCATCCCGAAGCGGTCGGACATATCGACGGACATCGTAGCTCCGTAGCTATGGGTGCTCATTCCGTAAGAGTTTCCGATATCGTATGACCCGAAGACTTTCAAGGTGACACGGTCGGAAGGATGGTAAAGGAAGGCGCCCGAAGTGCTGAAAGCCTGTCCGGTGATGTGGGACATGTTGAGCTTCAGCGCATTGGCACGGACTTGTAACTCGAATTGCTCATTGAAAATATGCTGATAACCTAGTGAAGCACTGTTGAAACGCCCGATGCCTGCCATACTTGTCTGACTTCCGGAACCGAACAGTGCTCCACGATCGAATTGATGCAATACCCCGCCCGTACTGTAATCACCTCGGAAGAGTAGGGAAGGATTGGTCTGATAAGGTAGGGAAATATCCCTTTTGAGTGAAAAGCGGGGTATATGCTCCAACTGTCCGGGTGAATATAAAGAATATGTAGTGCTCTTTTCTGGAAACAAGTTAATGTTGGCCTGTTTTAGTACGTCGTCCGGCGTTATGGATGCACCGTTACGAAGTATGTGCGTACTGTCGTTGTTTTCTTGCGCAGAGAGTGATTGCGGAACAAAATACAGCAAAAGAAAGATTCCCAAACGAATTGGAAGCTGTGATATGCTAACTTTTTGTCTCATACGCATTTGCCCTCCTTAGTTTTTATGATAGGTTATGTACAAAAATAATGAAATCCCATTTGAAAAGCAAATAATGTGTAATGTTTCCTTCCATCCGCAGGCTTTTTTAACTCAAATAAGAGCGGATAAGATTTTTTCTGAATAAATTCCCTTTTTTCCCTTAAATTTTTCTCTCTCTCAAGCAATATACGTTGTATATTTGTTATTATAGATATAAGAGTATCAACTATTTAATTTGGAAGTAATATGAAGAAAAAACTTACGGGTGTTGCATTGGTGTTAGCTGCCGTCTCTTTGATGGGCATACAGCCGGCGGGAGCATGTACGCGTGCCGTATATCTGGGGCCGGACCGAATGGTGGTCACTGGTCGCACGATGGACTGGAAAGAAGACATTATGTCAAATATCTATGTGTTTCCACGTGGAATGCAGCGTGCGGGACACAATAAAGAAAAAACAGTAAACTGGACTTCCAAATATGGAAGCGTAATTGCAACAGGCTATGATATAGGTACTTGTGACGGAATGAATGAAAAAGGACTGGTGGCAAGCTTGCTCTTCTTGCCGGAATCTGTTTATTCACTTCCCGGAGATACCCGTCCGGCAATGGGAATCAGTATCTGGACTCAATATGTGCTTGACAATTTTGCAACGGTGCGTGAGGCGGTAGATGAAATGAAAAAAGAGACTTTCCGTATTGACGCTCCCCGTATGCCGAACGGGGGACCGGAATCTACTTTACACATGGCTATTACCGATGAAACAGGCAACACGGCAGTGATCGAATATCTGGATGGCAAACTGAGTATCCATGAGGGGAAAGAATATCAGGTGATGACCAATTCTCCGCGTTATGAATTGCAGTTGGCTGTCAATGATTACTGGAAAGAAGTGGGTGGATTGCAGATGTTGCCGGGAACGAACCGTTCGAGCGACCGTTTTGTGCGTGCCTCTTTCTACATTCACGCCATTCCGCAGACTGCCGATGCAAAGATAGCTGTCCCCAGTGTGCTGAGTGTGATGCGCAATGTCTCCGTTCCGTTTGGTATCAATACACCGGAGAAGCCTCACATTTCTTCTACTCGCTGGCGTTCCGTTTCCGATCAGAAGAATAAAGTGTATTACTTTGAGTCTACTTTAACTCCGAACCTGTTTTGGCTGGATTTGAAGAAGATTGATTTTAGTCCGAAGGCTGGGGTGAAGAAACTGTCCTTGACCAAAGGAGAAATTTACGCAGGAGATGCCGTGAAGGATTTGAAGGATAGTCAATCATTTACTTTCCTTTTCGAAACTCCGGTGATGTAGTCGATAGTTAGTTATGTGGTAAGAGGTCTTTTTTTGAATAAAAAGGAACGGTAGGCAAAGGATTTATCCGCTTGTCTACCGTTCTTCTTTTATCTTCGTGTCCTGCGTGCGGCTATAGGCAGCCTTTATCTTTTCGCATATTCCTGATGGAACTCAATCACTGCCTCTATTCCTTTCCGGAATATGTCCAGCGAGAAGTTTTCGTTGGGTGAATGGATCGCATCCGATTCAAGTCCGAAGCCCATCAATACGGTTTTGGTTCCTAATACCTGTTCGAATGTCGAAATGATAGGAATACTTCCGCCACGACGTACTGCCAGCGGTTTTTTGCCGAAAGCTATCTCAAAACCTTTTTCCGCAGCCTGATAGGCAGGAAGGGAAATCGGGCAGACATATCCCTGTCCTCCGTGCATTGGGGTTACTTTTACCTGTACGGTGTCGGGAGCCATTTGTAAGATATAATCTGCAAACATCTGCGAAATCTTGTGATGATCCTGATGCGCAACCAGTCGGCAGGAAACTTTCGCATAGGCTTTCGAGGGAAGGACTGTCTTGGAGCCTTCACCTGTATATCCTCCCCAAATGCCGCATACATCGAAAGACGGGCGGCAACTGTTGCGTTCCAGTGTGCTGTATCCCTTTTCTCCGAAGAGTTCTTTCACTCCGATGGCTTCTTTGTATTTCTTCTCATCGAACGGAATATGGGCGATCATTTCCCGTTCTGCTTGTGGCACTTCTTCTACGTCATCGTAGAATCCGGGGACGGTGATTCTTCCGTCTTTATCTGTTACTTTGCTGATTATTTCGCAAAGTACATTGATCGGATTAGCTACCGCACCTCCGAAGTGTCCCGAATGCAGGTCACGGTTCGGTCCGGTCACTTCTATTTCCCAGTAAGCCAGTCCGCGCAGACCGGTGGTGAGGGATGGAAGTTCGGCACCCAGCATGCTGGTATCCGAAACCAGGATAACGTCTGCTTTCAACAGCTCTTTATGCTCTTCGCAGAAGGCTTCCAGGCTGGGAGAGCCGATTTCCTCTTCTCCTTCGAAGATAAACTTGACGTTATTTTTCAGCAGTTCGTTCTTGACGAGATATTCGAAGGCTTTGACCTGGATAAAGGATTGTCCTTTGTCATCATCCGCTCCGCGTGCCCAGATGTATCCGTCCCGTACTTCGGGTTCGAAGGGCTGGCTTTTCCACAGTTCCAGCGGTTCGGCAGGCATTACGTCGTAGTGGGCGTAGACCAATACTGTTTTGGCATTCGGGTCAACGATCTTTTGTGCGAAAACAATCGGGTTACCCTTGGAAGGCATCACCAATGCTTCCTCCACTCCGGCTTCGAGCAGTAGTTGTGCCCAGCGTTGGGCGCAAGCCAGCATATCGTCGTGATGTTCCGGCAGGGCGCTGATACTGGGAATACGGATGAGGCTGAACAGGTCCTCCATAATCTTCGGTTCGTTCGCTGCGATATATTTTTGAATTTCGTTCATAATGAATAGTTTACTGGCGGTTATTTAGCCTATGTGCCAATAGCCTGACAGATTTTTAGTGCAGGTATTGGCACATGGGTAGATTGACATATTGATACTTATTAAAGCTGCGTTGTCTTATCCAACAGATAATAATCAAGGATGGTCATGGCAGCCATTGCTTCTACGATAGGTACGGCACGTGGCAGTACACAGGCGTCATGACGTCCGCGGGCTTTCAGTGTCGTATCTACGCCGTCGATGTTCACCGTTTCCTGCTCCATCAGCAGGGTAGCAATCGGTTTGAATACTACACGGAAGTAAATATCCTGTCCGTTACTGATTCCTCCCTGAATACCTCCGGAGTGGTTGGTATGCGTTTCAATCCGTCCGTTGTTGTTGAAGAATACGTCGTTCTGCTCGGAGCCTTTCATCTTCAGTCCCTTGAATCCTTCTCCATATTCGAAGGCTTTGGCGGCATTGATACTGAGCATGGCGTTGCCCAAGGCGGCGTGCAGTTTGCCGAACACGGGTTGCCCCAATCCGATAGGACATCCTTTGATGACACAGGTCAGCGTACCTCCGATGGTATCGCCTTCGCCTTTTACCTTATATATAAGGTCTGCCATTTCCTTCGCCTTTTCAGGGTCCGGACAACGTACATCGTTTGTTTCGATCAGGTCGAGATCATAGTCGGAATAAGTGCCTTCCAATTTGATGGCACCGACTTGCGATGTATAAGCTGTGATGCTGATTCCTAACTGGCGAAGGGCTAATTTAGCCAATGCGCCGGCTACTACGCGTGAAATAGTCTCGCGGGCAGAAGAACGTCCGCCGCCGCGATGATCACGGATGCCGTACTTCACTTTGTAGGTGTAATCCGCGTGTGAAGGGCGGTATACCTCTTTCAGGTTATTGTAGTCATTGGAATGTTGATTCTCGTTCCAAACGATAAATCCGATAGGACATCCGGTTGATTTGCCTTCGAAGATGCCTGAAAGAAACTCCACTTTATCCGCTTCCTTGCGTGGTGTGGTGAGGATGGATTGTCCCGGACGGCGTCGATTTAGTTCTTGTTGTACAAATTCTTCGTCGATTGTGATTCCGGCAGGAAATCCGTCAATTACTCCCCCAACTCCTTTTCCATGAGACTCGCCGAAACTGGTGAGCCGAAAGATGTTGCCAAATGAATTAAACATAGTTGTGGCTTTTTTAAAATTACTCTATGCAAATATAACAAAGTTTTCGATAAGAAGGTTGTGAATTCAAAATATCTTCGGAAAAGGAAGCAAATTGAACCTTTTTTCCTCTTTTTAGTTTATAAATGACGATTATTTAATAACTAAACCTGAAAATTATGAAAAAGAATCTATTGTATTTGTGGGCATTGATATGCTCTGTCTCTCTTTTGACGGCTTGTAGCAGTGATGACGATAATACGGTCAATGATGAAACGACTCCTCCGGAAGAAGAGGCTGTGGTGACTGCTCCCGATGTGGTGGGAACGTATTGGGGAAATCTCGATATTTCAATGCTGCCCGATGGCTCCGACCAGGAAGTTGTGATTGCCGACGGACTTCCGAAGTTTATTACTTTCTCTCAGGTCAGTGATACGGAAGTAAAGATGGAACTGAAGGAATTTGAACTGTTTATAAACGGAAACATATTAAAGTTCGGCGATATCGTAATAGACAAGTGTGCAGTGAAAAAGGAAACGGACGCTTCGACTTTCACCGGACAGCAAGACCTTACTTTTCAGGGGGATGCCGCTGCTTTGGGTACCTGTGCCACCAGTATAGAAGGAACGGTGCAAAGTGGAAATGCTACAATGAATATTCAGGTAAAAGTACCTGCATTGAAGCAGACCGTGAAAGTTGCTTTCTCCGGTGTGAAGCAGGTGGAGGAATCCGGTAAGGATTAATCCGTCTTTGGTCAGCTAGAAAGCATATCCGAATCCGATATTCAAGTAGATCGGATACATAGCAAAAGTAATGGTCTGAAAGTCATTTCTGAAGATATCATTCAATCCCCAGGTGAGGTCTGCATATATATTGAGATGTTTGAATGCTCTCCATCCGGCTCCTATTTGCAGGCCCCACTGAAAATGTCTCAGGTCGTCCGAGAAGTCATAAGTAGCGATTTTACCATCCGTAAATTCGACTTTGGGGCCTACGGGGTCGCCTTCACGCAGGTATCCTTCATATACGTGCCCCGAAAATTCTCTTGAAAGCAGATACGAAAAATAAGGTCCGGCTTTAATATTCCAACGGTTGCTCAACTTGTAAGTAGCCATTAGAGGAATTGTCAGTCCGGAAGTGTGGACTTTGGTTTTGACTCCTCCTGTCCAGAGACCGCTGATTCTTTCTCCTCCCTGTCCGAGGATTTCCATATTATAGTTTTTGACGGTGGCTTCCGTTGTCATGGCTTTATTCTCCAGCCGCAGCCCTACAATGACTCCGAGCTTGTTTTGAACGGCAAACCATTTGGTTACTTCTCCTCCGATGCTGATAGCCAGCGTTGGGTTGTAGCCGTCAATCGAACGGATTTCGACAGGCAGCGGGAGCGGGGCTGTACCGCCGATGCTGAACCCTGCTTTGATTTCATATTCCAGTCCGTGAAGAGCGGAACGGATAAGCGTTTCGTTTCTGTCAACCTGTGAATAGCCGGGGAGGGCTATTACCAGACAGGCGAGTAAACTGAATATATAGGAATGGATTTTCATCTTTTCATTATTATTAAATCATTAGTTATTTCATTATAGTTGCTCTGTTCTGCCTTCCATAGCTGCTATCAGATCGTTGGTCGAATGGAATCAGTCTTCCGAGCGATAGATTAGTTCGACTTCATCAATCAACAATGTACTTCCGATAGCTCCGTTAAAATGATCTCCTTCCAGGCTGGAAGTGAATACGATAGCTACATTATACTTTCCTGCTGTTAGCTTCTCTTTATCTATGTATTTTCCGGATAACATATGGAAGGGAAGTTTAAAGTATGTCCACTCGTCCGTCTCTTTGGCGTCGTCAATGCGTGCTATTGAAACCAGGTTGGGACTGGTGAAAGCATTCGTTCCGTCAAGAGTCGGCACAGATTCACTGGTCTCATACATGATGGCATAAATATCGCATATATCCCGTTTGCCACTGACGGGTTTGCCGCCTTCTGTAAACTGATCTCCGGCTTTATACTTGTAATAGCCTGCCAGATAAGTTGGTATATGCCGGAAAGGCAGACCGAATTTGGTCGCTTTCAGTGGATTGCTCATTGCATTTCCTACATCAAAAGAGCCGATAAACAGGTTCCCGGCTGCGATAGGCATTCCCATAATGCTACCGAAGAATCCGGTACTGCGGGTTACTAAGGACAGGCATTTTCCGGTTTTTCCGTTTGCAAACTGAAAAGTCGGATAGTCGTCGGCTGTCTTGGGAACTCCGGTCATTGCATAACCTGCGTTTCCGCTGGCCCATTCCATCACCACTTTTTCTCCTTCCCGTTCTACGAAGATGTAGTATTTCTGTCCGCCGAGCGTATCCTCAAAATTGTAAATAGTAGCAAGTTCCGTATCAATAACGGATACGGTGTACTTCTTCTTCCAAAAGCCATCGGCAGCCGTAACGGTATATTGCTGAGGCGAATGGAAATCTCTAGCCGTCCCACTGGGAGGATCGATAGTGGCTCCCGGAGTCAATGTAAATTCGGGTGCAAGGGATGAAATGTCCGTTCCCGGTCCTACAAATATATTGATGGAATTATTAGTGATAATCGGACTCGTTGTCATGACTACTCCCGGCAATCTGCAACTGAGTATGTCTGCCTCTGCATTGGGAGCTTCTTCGCGAATGCAAGAAGAAGAGAAAATGGCTAGCAGCAAATAAAGAATACCGTGTTTTGCTTTCATTTTTCTACTATTCTAACTGTTAAAGTTCGGTTCTTGGAAGATTTTATAACAATTTGCAATTTTATTTGTTCACTAATGGATGTTTGATAAAAAAGAATTTTCTACTTTTGTGGAAACTAAAGCCTTATAGGGTATGATTGAATCGGAAAGAAAACAGATAATAGACTTGATCAAAAAAGAGGTGATTCCGGCGATAGGGTGTACGGAACCCATTGCGGTAGCGCTTTGTGTAGCTAAAGCTGCTGAAACATTAGGAATGAAACCGGAAAAGATTGAGGTGTTATTGAGTGCCAATATATTAAAGAATGCAATGGGAGTCGGTATCCCCGGCACAGATATGGTCGGACTTCCTATAGCTGTAGCCTTGGGAGCGTTGATCGGCCGATCGGAATATCAATTGGAAGTGTTGAGAGACTGCACACCGGAGGCAGTAGAACAAGGCAAACTGTTTATCGCAGAGAAGCGAATCTGTATTTCTCTCAAAGAAGATATTACGGAAAAACTGTACATCGAAGTAATCTGCACAGCCGGCAGCCAAAAAGCGACGGCTGTGATTGCCGGCGGACATACTACCTTTGTCTATATAGCTACGGATGAAAAAGTACTGCTTGACAAGCAACAGACTGCCAATGAAGAGGAAGAAGACGCTTCACTGGAACTGAATCTGCGCAAAGTCTATGATTTTGCCCTGACATCCCCTCTGGATGAAATCCGTTTTATTCTCGATACGGCACGTCTGAACAAAGCAGCCGCCGAGCAAGCCTTTAAAGGTAATTATGGGCATTCTTTAGGTAAGATGCTCCGTGGAACGTATGAACATAAAGTGATGGGTGACAGCGTATTCTCTCATATACTATCTTATACTTCCGCCGCTTGCGACGCCAGAATGGCCGGTGCAATGATTCCCGTCATGAGTAACTCCGGCAGTGGCAATCAGGGCATATCCGCCACACTTCCCGTTGTCGTATTTGCCGAAGAAAATGGTAAAACCGAAGAGGAACTGATCCGCGCCTTGATGCTGAGTCATCTCACTGTAATCTATATTAAACAAAGTCTGGGACGTCTCTCTGCCTTGTGTGGCTGTGTAGTAGCTGCCACGGGTTCCAGTTGCGGAATCACCTGGCTGATGGGTGGAAACTATAATCAGGTAGCCTTTGCCGTTCAAAACATGATTGCCAACCTGACGGGAATGATTTGCGACGGTGCAAAACCGAGCTGCGCACTCAAAGTAACAACCGGAGTCTCAACAGCCGTATTATCTGCTATGATGGCAATGGAGGACCGTTGTGTGACTTCTGTAGAAGGCATTATTGACGAAGATGTCGATCAAAGCATTCGTAACTTGACAAGAATCGGCTCGCAGGCCATGAACGAAACGGATAAGATGGTGCTTGATATCATGACGCACAAAGGAGGATGTTAACAGGTAATAAGTAACAGGTAATAAGTAACAAGTAATAAGTAATAGCCGGAATAACGGCATAAAAAAAGTATTAAGTATTAACTTCCGCCTATATCCGCATGGAATTAATACTTAATACTTATTACCTATTACTTAAAATTAGTGGCAGTGTCCGCCTTCGCAACCGCAGTCATCGCCACAGTCGCTGCCGCAGCTGTCGCATCCGCAACCGCAACCTTCACCGCTCATCATCTTCACCAGTTCCTGAATTTCTTCGTTGGTAGCAGGACGGCTTTCGATTACTTCACCTTCAAAGATCAGGTCAGCGCCTGCCAATGGGTGGTTAAGGTCAACTACTACTACATCCGGTTTGATTTCTACGACGCTGGCGTTTACGCGTTGACCGTCTCCGGTCATCAAAGGTACAATGCTGCCTTCTGTTACGCGTTCGCTGTCGAACTTGCCATCTATTTCAAAGATATTTTTAGGAAGATCAAATACATGTTGCTCATCGTAGGCTCCGTAAGCTTCATCTGCCGGAATGGTAAAATCGAATTTATCACCCTTAGAAAGAGCTGTTATCTGGTTCTCGAAGCTTTCGAGCGTTGTGCCTAATCCTGAAATGAACTGAAAAGGATGTTCTGCATTTGTTTCTTCGAACAATTCTTTTTCACCATCTTCCACTGTATATAGCTTATATGCAACGGTGATGTACTTGTTTTCTACTGTTTCCATCTGATATTTATAGTTTCTAATTAATAAATCCCTTATTTAGGGTGGACAAAGATACGAATAATTTGCTTGCTACCGGGTGCATACGGAGTAAATTTCAGATTATTAAGCGCTTTTGTCAGAAATGGACAGTCATTCTCTACTAACTGATAGTTGCAAATTCAACCTTTAAGTGATAAAATTTAGGTTTATTACCGTTCTTTTCTTACGATTATTCGCTTTTTAGTGATTTTTTTCTTCGATTTGTTTGGAGATAATAAAAAAGCCCTTACCTTTGCAGCACGAAAATAAAGAAAAGAAGATATGAATATATTACATACATCTATTAACCTAGCAGTTCTGCATATTATTCGCGTCGTGGTGGTGCCATCAAGAGCGTGAGAAAGGTTTTGTGTATGTATTCGTACCATAAAAGATAGAATTTGGAGCCTTTCTCACTGATGTGAGGGAGGCTCTTTAATTAAAAGATAGATTGAAATGAAAAAGCAATTACGCAGTTCGTTTAGTACACAAGGCCGTCGCATGGCGGGAGCCCGCGCATTATGGGCAGCCAACGGCATGAAGAAAAATCAGATGGGAAAACCCATTATCGCTATCGTCAATTCGTTTACACAATTTGTTCCGGGACACGTGCACCTGCATGAAATCGGGCAGTTGGTGAAGGCGGAAATTGAGAAGCTGGGATGCTTCGCTGCGGAATTTAATACGATTGCTATTGATGACGGTATCGCTATGGGACATGACGGAATGCTTTACTCGCTTCCTTCCCGTGATATCATAGCGGACAGCGTAGAATATATGGTCAATGCGCACAAGGCGGATGCAATGGTATGTATCAGCAACTGCGATAAGATTACCCCAGGGATGCTGATGGCTGCCATGCGCCTGAATATCCCTACCGTATTTGTATCCGGCGGACCGATGGAAGCCGGAGAGTGGAACGGTCAGCATCTGGACTTGATCGATGCCATGATTAAATCGGCGGACGACAGTGTAAGCGATCAGGAAGTAGCGAATATCGAACAGAATGCCTGTCCTACCTGCGGATGTTGTTCCGGAATGTTTACGGCAAACTCGATGAACTGTCTGAATGAAGCTATCGGCTTGGCTCTTCCGGGAAACGGCACAATCGTGGCTACGCACGAAAATCGTACGAAACTGTTTGAAGATGCTGCCAAACTGATTGTGGAAAATGCAATGAAATATTATGAAGAAGGTGACGAAAGTGTACTTCCCCGCAGTATAGCTACCCGTCAGGCATTCCTCAATGCCATGACGCTGGATATTGCGATGGGCGGTTCTACCAATACGGTGCTTCACCTGTTGGCCGTGGCACATGAGGCAGGAGTCGATTTCAAGATGGACGACATCGATATGCTGTCACGCAAGACACCCTGCCTGTGTAAAGTCGCTCCGAATACTCAAAAATATCATATTCAGGACGTTAACCGTGCGGGTGGCATCATTGCTATCCTGGCAGAGTTGGCAAAAGGCGGTCTGATTGATACTTCCGTTCTCCGTGTGGATGGCATGTCGCTGGCGGAAGCGATCGATCAATATTCAATTACCAGCCCGAACGTTACGGAAAAAGCAATGAGCAAATATTCAAGTGCGGCAGGAAACAGATTCAATCTCGTACTTGGTTCTCAGGGAGCTTATTATCAGGAATTAGATAAAGATCGCGCGAACGGATGTATCCGTGATCTGGAGCACGCCTATAGCAAGGACGGAGGTTTGGCGGTACTGAAAGGAAATATCGCTCAGGACGGTTGCGTAGTAAAAACGGCGGGTGTAGACGAAAGCATCTGGAAGTTTACCGGACCTGCCAAAGTATTCGACTCACAAGAAGCAGCCTGTGAAGGCATCCTCGGAGGCCGAGTCGTCAGCGGCGACGTTGTCGTCATCACGCACGAAGGTCCGAAGGGCGGTCCCGGTATGCAGGAAATGCTTTACCCGACTTCTTATATCAAATCCCGTCACCTCGGCAAAGAATGTGCCTTGATTACCGACGGACGTTTCAGTGGTGGAACTTCCGGATTGAGTATCGGACACGTTTCTCCCGAAGCCGCTGCCGGAGGTAATATAGGAAAAATAGTAGATGGAGATATCATCGAAATCGACATTCCTGCCCGAACGATTAACGTGCGACTAACAGATGAAGAACTGGCTGCCCGCCCGATGACTCCCGTCACCCGTGACCGTTACGTGCCGAAGAGCCTGAAAGCATACGCCAGCATGGTAAGCTCTGCCGATAAGGGAGCAGTGAGATTAATAGACTGATCCACTTCATTATCCATTATGAATCATCCATTATCCATTAAAGAACTATGAGTAAGGACTTAATAACAGGCGCAGAGGCAATGATGCGCTCTCTGGAACATCAGGGAGTGACTACCATTTTCGGTTATCCCGGCGGTTCCATCATGCCTACGTTCGATGCCCTGTACGACCATCAAAATACATTGAACCATATCTTGGTTCGCCATGAACAGGGAGCTGCCCATGCGGCACAAGGCTACGCCCGTGTATCGGGTAAAGTCGGTGTTTGCTTGGTGACAAGCGGCCCCGGAGCAACCAATACGATCACAGGTATTGCAGATGCGATGATAGACAGTACGCCTATCGTTGTCATTGCAGGACAGGTGGGAACAGGCTTTCTTGGAACAGACGCTTTTCAGGAAGTCGATCTCGTAGGTATCACTCAGCCAATCGCTAAATGGAGCTATCAGATTCGCCGTGCCGAAGACGTAGCCTGGGCGATAGCACGTGCTTTCTACATTGCCAGTAGTGGTCGTCCCGGTCCGGTGGTACTCGACTTTGCCAAGAATGCGCAGGTTGAAAAAACAAAATACGAGCCGACGCAGCAGGAGTTTATCCGCAGCTATGTTCCGGTTCCCGATACAGACGAAGAATCGGTAAAGGCTGCCGCCAAACTGATCAATAACGCCGAACGCCCGCTTGTCTTGGTAGGACAGGGAGTGGAACTGGGAAGCGCTCAGGAAGAACTGCGTATCTTTATCGAAAAGGCGGATATGCCCGCAGGTTGTACCTTGCTCGGACTTTCCGCATTGCCTACCGACCATCCGTTGAATAAAGGAATGCTGGGTATGCACGGAAATCTGGGACCGAATATCAATACTAACAAATGTGATGTACTGATTGCTGTCGGTATGCGTTTCGACGACCGTGTGACCGGTAATCTAGCTACTTACGCGAAACAAGCGAAAGTGATCCATTTTGACATTGATCCGGCGGAAGTAAATAAGAATGTAAAGGTAGATATTGCCGTTTTGGGCGACTGCAAAAAGACGCTGGCTGCTGTGACCGGACTATTGAAAAAGAACCGGCACACCGAGTGGGTCGATAGTTTCAAGGAATATGAAGCGGTAGAGGAAGAAAAAGTCATTCGTCCCGAACTTCATCCTGCAACGGATTCACTGAGTATGGGCGAAGTGGTGCGTGCGGTAAGCGAAGCGACCCGTCACGAAGCCATATTGGTGACAGATGTAGGTCAGAATCAGATGATCTCTGCCCGCTACTTTAAATATACCAGGGAACGTAGTATCGTTACTTCGGGTGGACTTGGCACGATGGGTTTTGGCCTTCCGGCAGCTATCGGAGCTACTTTCGGCCGTCCCGACCGCACTGTATGTGTATTTATGGGTGACGGCGGACTGCAAATGAACATTCAGGAACTGGGTACGATCATGGAACAGAAAGCTCCGGTGAAGATTATCTGCCTGAACAACAATTATCTCGGCAACGTGCGCCAATGGCAGGCTATGTTCTTTAATCGCCGTTATTCATTTACTCCGATGCTGAATCCGGATTACATGAAAATCGCTTCCGCCTACGATATTCCTTCCAAACGTGTCTTTTCACGGGAAGAATTGAAAGCGGCCATCGACGAAATGCTCTCGACAGACGGGGCGTTCCTGCTCGAAGCCTGTGTGGTAGAAGAAGGCAATGTCCTCCCGATGACCCCTCCGGGCGGTTCAGTCAATCAGATGTTGCTGGAATGTTAATCCTTAATTTAGAAAGTTATGAGTGATAAGACATTATATACGATTATAGTTCATTCTGAAAATATAGCCGGATTGCTGAATCAGGTGACCGCTGTATTTACCCGTCGGCAAATAAACATCGAGAGTTTGAACGTTTCTGCTTCTTCCATTAAAGGAGTACATAAATATACGATTACAGCGTGGACTGATAAGGACACTATCGAAAAGGTGGTGAAGCAGATCGAAAAGAAGATTGATGTGATTCAGGCGCACTATTTTACGGAAGACGAGATTTATTTCCATGAGATAGCCTTATATAAGGTATCTACTCCTGCTTTTCAGGAGACTCCGGAAGCATCTAAAGTGATCCGCAGATATAATGCCCGCATTGTAGAGGTGAATCCGGTATTCTCTATCGTCGAGAAGAACGGCATGAGTGAAGAGATTACTTCCCTTTACGAAGAACTTCGGGCTTTGAAATGTGTGCTGCAGTTTGTCCGTTCGGGCCGTGTGGCTATTACTACCAGCTGTTTCGAACGTGTGAATGAGTTCCTGGACGGACAGGAAGCGAAGTATAAGCAAAGTAAAAAGGAACAGGAGTAATGAGTGAAGAAAATAAAATAGGGACTTATCAGTTTGTGGCAGAGCCGTTTCACGTAGATTTTAACGGCCGTCTGACCATGGGCGTGCTGGGAAATCATCTGCTGAATTGCGCAGGTTTTCATGCCAGCGACCGTGGATTTGGTATTGCTACGCTGAACGAGGACAATTACACATGGGTGCTTTCCCGCCTGGCTATCGAGCTGGATGAGATGCCTTACCAGTACGAGAAGTTCTCGGTTCAGACATGGGTGGAGAATGTCTATCGTCTCTTTACCGACCGTAACTTTGCCGTCATTGACAAGGATGGAAAGAAGATCGGCTATGCCCGTTCCGTATGGGCGATGATCAATCTGAATACCCGTAAGCCTGCCGATCTGTTGGCATTGCATGGAGGAAGCATCGTCGATTATATATGCGATGAACCTTGCCCGATAGAAAAGCCTTCGCGTATCAAGGTGACAAGCAATCAGCCTGTTGCGACGCTGACGGCAAAATACAGTGATATCGATATTAACGGACACGTAAACAGTATTCGTTATATCGAGCACATACTTGACTTGTTTCCGATAGAACTGTATCAGACGAAACGTATCCGCCGGTTTGAAATGGCGTATGTGGCTGAAAGTTATTTCGGAGATGAACTCTCTTTCTTCTGTGATGAGGCGAATGAAAACGAGTTTCATGTAGAGGTGAAGAAAAACGGCAGCGAGGTAGTATGCCGTTCCAAAGTGATATTTGAATAATATAGAGTATAACATCAATTAATAACAGATGGCGCAAGTCATCAAAACAAAAAAACAAAAAAAATGGCACAGTTGAATTTTGGCGGAACTGTAGAAAATGTAGTTATCCGTGATGAATTTCCATTGGAAAAAGCTCGTGAAGTATTGAAAAATGAAACAATCGCTGTAATCGGTTATGGCGTACAAGGTCCCGGACAGGCTCTGAACCTTCGTGATAACGGTTTCAATGTAATCGTTGGTCAACGCCAGGGAAAGACATATGACAAAGCGGTTGCTGACGGATGGGTTCCGGGTGAAACTTTGTTCGGTATTGAAGAAGCTTGCGAAAAAGGTACGATCATTATGTGCCTGTTGTCTGATGCAGCAGTAATGTCTGTATGGCCTACTATCAAGCCTTACCTGACTGCAGGAAAAGCTCTTTATTTCTCTCATGGTTTTGCTATTACATGGAGTGACCGCACAGGTGTAGTTCCTCCTGCAGATATCGACGTAATCATGGTTGCTCCTAAAGGTTCGGGTACATCCTTGCGTACTATGTTCCTTGAAGGTCGCGGGTTGAACTCTTCATACGCTATCTATCAGGATGCAACAGGCAACGCTATGGACAGAACAATCGCATTGGGTATCGGTATCGGTTCAGGTTATTTGTTCGAAACAACTTTCATCCGCGAAGCTACTTCCGACCTGACAGGCGAACGTGGTTCATTGATGGGAGCTATCCAGGGTCTGTTGCTGGCACAATACGAAGTGTTACGTGAAAACGGTCACACTCCTTCCGAAGCATTCAACGAAACTGTAGAAGAGCTGACTCAGTCATTGATGCCGTTGTTTGCAAAGAACGGTATGGACTGGATGTATGCTAACTGCTCTACTACAGCTCAACGTGGTGCTCTCGACTGGATGGGCCCCTTCCACGATGCTATCAAACCGGTAGTTGAAAAGTTGTATCACAGCGTGAAGACTGGTAACGAAGCACAGATTTCAATCGACTCTAACTCCAAACCGGATTATCGTGAGAAACTGGAAGAAGAACTGAAAGCATTGCGCGAAAGCGAAATGTGGCAGACTGCCGTGACAGTTCGTAAACTTCGTCCGGAAAATAATTAATCAGACTTATACTATATAAGTTTTTCAAAAGGCGGGAAAAGCGTATTTTCCCGCCTTTTCTATGTAGATACCGGTCTTTTGAGTAATAGAAAAAGGATGAAAGTAGAAAAAAAGATTAAAAGATACTGATAATATAGGTGAAAAAGAGCATTTATGATTACCTTTACGGCAACAAATAAAACAGAATAGGCAATGAAGAAACTTTTTACTTACAGAAGATCGATACGTATGAAGATGATTTCTTCTTTAATAAATAGTATATCAGAATGTTACATTAAAAGATATTTAAGTTATTCTCTACCGAATGGTAGCTGTAATACCATTTCAAGTCCTTTTTATATTTCGTGTTCCATTAGTGATTCGTTGATATGATGCAGAATTTTATTCTGTAGCAGGAAAAAGTATGTGTTAAATTGAATTTAAGACAGAGCTTTTGGAACAGAATTTAGTGGGAAAATAACATTGTTTGTTTTGTTTGTAAATGGGAGTCCTCTTTCGTGAGAAAGGGGGCTTCTTTTTTTATCCCGATGATTCAGGAGGATACCGCTTCCTGCCGGATATACTGTATCAGTTTCCGGTAGAACGCATGCTTGGTAAGAGTGGTTGCATCTCCCAAAATCACAAGTTTCATCCGGGCGCGGGTAATGGCTACGTTCATTCGTCTTAAATCATTCAGAAAACCGATCTGTCCGTCCTCGTTCGCCCGGACGAGGCTGATAAAGACGACATCCCGTTCCTGTCCCTGAAAGCCGTCTACCGTGTTGACCGTGATGAGGCTGCGGAAAGGGCGGAGAAAACTGCTTCCTCTGATTTTACTTCTCAGGTATTGCACTTGCGCCTTGTAGGGCGAAATCAGACCAAAGTCGATGCTCTCGTCCAGGATGCGTGCTTTGCCGATCCGGCTGATATAGGCTTCCAGTTCTTGCAGTAACAAGTTGGCTTCCTGCTTGTTGATGCGCCCGAAGCTCTCGCCTACAAACTCTTCGTGGAAGTCCATTTCCGAGGTATCTATCCAGTTCATGGGAGTGTCGAAGTCAAGGATACCCCGGTTGCGCACTTCCGGTGCGGCTTCCAGTTCTCCGTTGTAGAACCATTCGGAGGGAAAGCGCATGATTGCTTCGTGCATCCGGTATTGCACTTTGAGCAGCGAGACGGCAGAAGGTTTTTGCTGCACGACCTTTTCCATTAGAGTGTGGTCCAGTCCGCCACGGGCGGCTTCGATACATTTGATTGTAGGAGGGAGCTGGCAATGGTCGCCGGCAAGAATCACACGGTCGGCCTTTCGGATGGCGATCCAACAGGCGGCTTCGAGTGCCTGGGCGGCTTCATCGATAAATAAGGTGGGGAAACGCCGTCCGTTGAGCAAACGGTGATTGCTGCTGACCAGCGTGGAAGCAATCACACGGGCACTGTCGAAAAGATCGGCGTTGATCAGGATTTCCAGTTCGGTGGCACGGTCGCGGAGGCGGCTCATCCGGCTGCGCATTCCTTCCCTTTCGGAGTAACTTCCCCGACGCATCCGGCTGCCCATTTCACGGATCGATTTTCGGATTCCCCAAAGTTCGGGGTAGGCCGAATGATTCTCAAAGCGGCGTTCGTAAGTGAAAGAAAGCATTTTGTCATTAACACGTGTAGGGTTACCAATGCGGAGGACAGGCACACCCCGGTCTACCAGTTTCTCGCAAATCCAGTCCACAGCCGTATTACTTTGGGCGCAGACCAGCACCTGCGGTTCGCGGTGAAGCGTTTCGTAAATGGCTTCCACGAGCGTGGTAGTCTTTCCGGTTCCCGGAGGGCCGTGAACGATGGCGACATCGCGTGTGCATAACACTTTGTTTACGGCTGTTTCCTGCGTGCTGTTCAGCCACGGGAAACGGACGGGATATAATTCGCGGAATCCCGGCTTTTGTGTTCCCAGCAAGGTGTCCCGGAGTTCGGCAAGGCGGTTGCCCTTAGCGCGGATTGTGTCTTCCAGCGCTTCGAACATGGCACGATAGGACGTTTCATCGAAATAAAGTTGTACACCCAGCACCTCTTCCGTTTGCAGTTCCAGTAAGGCGCCCGCACTGGGAAGCACGACCACCATCCGTTCGTCGTCCGCATAACTCACCGTTGCAATGAAATTCATGTAATTCACTTTTCCGTCAAATGACTGCCGGAAAAAGCAGACGGGACGACCGAATTCGAAGGAATGCTCGATTTCTTTATTTTCGGTGCGTGTAATATCTATTACAAGTTGATTTAGAGAATTATAGTAACTTCGACCGGGAGAGGCGGGATACCAGCACAGACCACGTTTCACTTTGCGGGCGACACCCATTGTTTCAGTCTGCCGCTTGAATTCCTCCTTTTCGTGTTCATACTCCATGCGTAGCAGGAGTTGCTGTTGCTGAAGGTCGATGATTGGACTTTTCGGATGATTATTCATAATAGATGCAAAGGTAGTAAATCTTCCTCCTGAGACGAAAATATATTTCATTTTGTTAAACATTCCTCGAACGCCGTTCGTTATTTTTATAGATAGACTAAAAAAAATAAAAGCAATATGGTGTATGATTTGACTATGTTAGAGGCTTTTTATTCTGCTTATAAAGGAAAAGTGGAACACGTGCGGGCTGTTTTGAAACGCCCTTTGACGTTAGCCGAGAAGATTCTGTATGCCCACCTGTTCAATGAGGGCGATGTGAAAAACTACAAACGGGGTGAAGACTACGTAAATTTCCGTCCCGACCGCGTCGCTATGCAGGACGCGACTGCCCAGATGGCATTGCTTCAATTCATGAATGCAGGAAAAGAAAAAGTGGCTGTTCCCTCCACCGTGCACTGTGACCACTTGATACAAGCGTACAAAGGAGCAAAGGAGGACATTGCTACGGCAACCAAAACAAACGAAGAAGTTTACGACTTTTTGCGCGATGTATCCTCTCGTTACGGCATCGGCTTCTGGAAGCCGGGCGCCGGAATCATTCACCAGGTAGTGCTCGAAAATTACGCTTTCCCCGGTGGAATGATGGTAGGCACCGACTCTCACACTCCGAATGCCGGAGGATTGGGCATGGTGGCCATCGGTGTCGGCGGTGCGGATGCCGTAGACGTGATGACAGGTATGGAATGGGAACTGAAAATGCCAAGGATTATCGGTGTCCGCCTGACCGGAAAATTGAGCGGCTGGACTTCCCCGAAAGATGTCATCCTGAAACTTGCAGGGATTCTGACCGTAAAAGGAGGAACGAACTCCATCATCGAATATTTCGGACCGGGAACGGCTTCCCTGTCGGCTACCGGCAAAGCGACCATTTGCAATATGGGTGCGGAAGTAGGAGCTACCACTTCGCTTTTCCCGTTCGACGGGCGCATGGCTACTTATCTGAGAGCCACTGGCAGAGATCGTATCGTGGAACTGGCGGAAGCCGTGGACTGTGAACTCCGTGCGGACCAACAGGTGACGGACGAACCGGAAAAGTACTACGACCGTGTCATTGACATTGACTTGTCTACGCTCGAACCTTACATCAACGGCCCTTTCACACCGGATGCCGCTACCCCTATCTCTGAATTTGCAGAAAAAGTATTACTGAACGGCTATCCGCGTAAGATGGAAGTCGGGCTGATCGGTTCGTGTACCAACTCTTCTTACCAAGATCTCAGCCGTGCCGCATCCCTTGCAAGGCAGGTGAAGGAAAAGAATCTGAGTGTGGCTTCCCCGCTGATCATCAATCCGGGTTCCGAACAAATTCGCGCCACTGCCGAAAGAGACGGAATGATGGATGACTTCGTGCAGATCGGCGCCGTGATCATGGCAAATGCCTGCGGTCCTTGCATCGGTCAGTGGAAACGTCATACGGACGACTCGATGCGGAAGAACTCGATCGTCACCTCCTTCAACCGCAACTTTGCCAAACGTGCGGACGGCAATCCGAACACATACGCCTTTGTTGCTTCTCCCGAACTGACGATGGCACTGACCATTGCCGGTGATCTTTGCTTCAATCCGCTGAAAGACAGACTGATGAATCATGATGGCGAAAAAGTGAAACTGGCCGAACCGGAAGGCGAAGAACTCCCCTTGAGAGGATTTACCTCCGGTAATGAAGGCTATATCGCCCCCGGCGGGACGAAAACAGCGATCAACGTCAACCCGGCTTCCCAACGCCTGCAACTGCTGACTCCTTTCCCCGCTTGGGACGGACAAGATATACTCAATATGCCCCTGCTGATTAAGGCGCAGGGCAAATGTACTACCGACCATATTTCGATGGCGGGACCGTGGCTGCGTTTTCGCGGACATTTGGAGAATATTTCGGATAATATGCTGATGGGAGCCGTGAATGCTTTCAATGGCGAAACGAACAACGTGTGGAACCGTTCGACAAACACCTACGGAACCGTTTCGGGCACAGCCAAAATGTATAAATCCGAAGGAATCCCCTCCATTGTCGTGGCTGAAGAAAATTACGGAGAAGGCTCCAGTCGCGAGCACGCGGCAATGGAACCCCGTTTCCTGAATGTGCGTGTGATTCTCTCCAAGAGCTTCGCCCGTATCCACGAAACGAATCTGAAAAAGCAAGGCATGCTTGCCCTTACTTTTGCGGACAAAGCGGATTATGACAAGATACAGGAGCACGACCTCCTTTCAGTCATCGGCTTGCCCGATTTTGCTCCGGGACGGAATCTGACCGTCGTTCTCCATCACGAAGACGGAACGAAAGAGAGTTTTGAAGCGCAACATACATACAACGAACAGCAGATTGCCTGGTTTCGTGCCGGTTCTGCCTTGAATGCCAGATAATTAAAATGATAGAAATGAACAAAATAACCATGCAAAAAGATGGTACGCTATCGGTGCCTGATGTGCCTGTCGTACCTTATATTACCGGAGACGGAGTAGGAGCGGAAGTGACCCCGTCGATGCAAGCCGTTGTGAATGCGGCTGTTCAGAAAGCATACGGCGGCAAACGTCGGATTGAATGGAAAGAAGTGCTGGCGGGCGAACGCGCTTTCAACGAGACAGGCTTTTGGCTGCCGGATGAAACGATGAAGGCTTTCCAAGAATATCTGATCGGCATCAAGGGTCCGCTGACGACCCCTGTCGGCGGTGGAATCCGTTCTTTGAACGTAGCTTTGCGCCAAACCTTGGATTTATATGTTTGTTTGCGTCCGGTTCGTTGGTATCAAGGCGTTCATTCTCCGGTGAAAGCACCGGAAAAAGTGAACATGTGCGTGTTCCGTGAAAATACGGAGGATATATATGCAGGAATCGAGTGGGAGGCAGGTACTCCCGAAGCTGAAAAGTTCTATCAATTCCTGAAAAACGAGATGGGAGTGACGAAAGTCCGCTTCCCCGAGACCTCTTCTTTTGGGGTGAAACCTGTTTCCCGTGAGGGCACGGAACGTCTTGTGCGGGCTGCCTGCCAGTATGCGCTCGACCATCATCTGCCTTCTGTGACACTGGTGCACAAAGGAAACATTATGAAGTTCACCGAAGGAGGTTTCAAGAAATGGGGCTATGAGCTGGCGCAACGTGAGTTTGGCGACGCGCTGGCAGACGGCCGGCTGGTGATAAAGGACTGCATTGCCGATGCTTTTCTGCAAAATACATTACTGATTCCCGAAGAGTATTCCGTGATTGCCACGCTGAACCTGAACGGAGACTATGTTTCCGACCAGTTGGCGGCAATGGTAGGCGGCATCGGCATTGCTCCGGGAGCAAATATTAACTACAAGACGGGGCACGCCATTTTTGAAGCGACTCATGGAACCGCCCCCAACATTGCCGGAAAGGATGTCGTGAATCCTTGTTCTATCATTCTTTCGGCGGTGATGATGCTTGAATATCTGGGATGGAAAGAAGCGGCCGCGCTTATCGAAAAGGCGCTGGAACAGAGTTTCCTCGATGCCCGTGCCACGCACGATCTGGCTCGCTTTATGCCGGGAGGTACATCCCTGTCTACCACCGCTTTCACACGCGAAATTGTGGAAAGAATCGAAAAGTAAATGTAACGATTAAAAACGAAGTATTATGAAGAAAGAGTATTTGATTTACAAGCTCTCCGAGGAGATGAAAGAGGCAACCCGGATTGACAATGAATTGTTCCCCAAGTTTGACGTGAAGCGTGGACTACGTAATGAAGACGGCACCGGTGTATTGGTAGGTCTGACAAAGATTGGTAATGTGGTGGGTTACGAACGTATCCCCGGCGGCGGTCTGAAGCCTATTCCGGGAAAATTGTTCTATCGGGGCTATGATGTGGAAGACATTTCTCACGCCATCATCAAGGAAAAACGTTTCGGCTTCGAAGAAGTGGCTTATCTGCTACTCTCCGGTCGTCTGCCGGACAAGGAAGAACTGGCTTCGTTCTGCGAACTGATCAATGACAATATGGCGCTCGAGCAGAAGACGAAAATGAATATTATCGAGCTGGAGGGAAATAATATCATGAATATCCTTTCGCGCAGCGTACTCGAAATGTATCGTTTCGATCCCGATGCCGACGATACTTCCCGCGACAATCTGATGCGCCAGAGTATCGATCTTATCTCCAAGTTCCCGACCATCATTGCGTATGCTTATAATATGCTCCGCCATGCTACATTCGGCCGTTCCCTGCATATCCGTCATCCGCAGGAAAAACTCTCTATTGCCGAGAATTTCCTCTATATGCTCAAAAAAGATTATACGGAACTGGATGCCCGTACGCTCGACTTGCTATTGATTTTGCAGGCAGAACATGGCGGTGGTAACAACTCGACTTTCACGGTTCGTGTGACTTCTTCCACCGGAACAGATACATATTCGGCCATCGCCGCAGGTATCGGTTCGTTGAAAGGCCCGCTTCACGGAGGCGCGAATATCCAGGTGGCCGATATGTTCCATCACTTGCAGGAGAACATCAAGGACTGGAAGAGCGTGGACGAGATAGATACCTATTTCACACGGATGCTGAATAAGGAAGTGTATAATAAGACCGGATTGATTTACGGTATCGGTCATGCTGTTTATACGATTTCCGATCCTCGTGCGCTGTTGCTGAAAGAACTGGCTCGCGACCTTGCCCGTGAGAAAGGAAAAGAAGAGGAGTTCGCTTTCCTCGAACTGCTTGAAGAGCGTGCCATCGCTACTTTCGGACGTGTGAAGAACAACGGAAAGACGGTTTCCAGCAATATCGACTTCTATTCGGGCTTCGTATATGAGATGATTGGTTTGCCGCAGGAGATTTTCACTCCGCTGTTTGCCATGGCTCGTATTGTCGGCTGGTGTGCGCACCGCAATGAAGAACTGAACTTCGAGGGCAAACGCATTATCCGTCCGGCTTATAAAAATGTTCTTGATGATCTGGCTTATATCCCCATCAAGAAACGCTGATAAGAACAAATCCTTTTATGCAATAATAACTAACCTCAGACGTACATCTCGGCAATCCCTGCATGTACGTCTCGGTAATCCCCAGTTGTACATCTTGGTAGTACCCGGTTGTACGTCTGGGGTGACTTGTTTCAGGAAGAACGTCCGATGTTCATTTAACATTTAACACTTTGCGGCTGCTATATTTTTCATCCGATGGAGGCTAAGGCATTTATCGTTGGTAGAAAGGGCACAGCCTGGCAGGTAGAAACGCCCTTTTAACGTAGCGTTAAAAGGGCGTTTCTACAACCGATGAATTATACATTCTATTCCTTTGGATATCAGTGAACTATGTGCTAAAAGCCCATGGTGTCATATGAAAGAGAACACGGGATGGAAAAAAGATAATTGTGATATTCATAAGTTTCCTGTCCGGTCAATACGAATAGTTCTTTCAGTTTTTTGTGGCCATTCTTTTCTTTTTTTGTTATTTTTGTGAATCTCAAAAGAAAATCAAGATGAGTATAACTGCCTTTAATCTATTTTTGGGCGTCATGAGTCTGATCGCTCTGATTGTTTTCATCGCCCTCTACTTTGTGAAAGCCGGTTACGGGATATTTCGCACTGCCTCCTGGGGAGTCGCCATTTCCAACAAGCTGGCGTGGATACTGATGGAAGCCCCCGTATTTCTGGTTATGTGCTGGATGTGGATGCACTCGGAACGTCGTTTTGATCCGGTCATACTGACATTCTTTATCTTCTTTCAGATTCATTATTTTCAGCGCGCCTTCGTCTTTCCCCTGCTACTGACCGGAAAGAGCAAAATGCCGCTGGCAATTATGTCGATGGGAATCCTGTTCAATCTATTGAACGGCTATATGCAGGGCGAATGGATATTTTATCTCTCACCCGAGGGAATGTATCATTCCGGCTGGTTCACTTCCGCATGGTTTATTGCGGGCAGTCTGCTTTTCTTTGCAGGTATGTTGATGAACTGGCATTCGGACTATATCATCCGTCATTTGCGCAAACCGGGGGATACCCGTCATTATCTGCCCCAAAAAGGGATGTACCGCTATGTTACTTCCGCCAATTATCTGGGCGAAATCATCGAATGGGCAGGCTGGGCAATACTGACCTGTTCACTGTCCGGACTTGTATTCTTCTGGTGGACAGTGGCCAATCTCGTCCCCCGTGCCAATGCAATCTGGCATCGCTACCGTGAAGAATTTGGCTCGGAAGTAGGCGGACGCAAACGTGTATTTCCTTTTATCTATTGATTTGAAATAAATTATCTATTGACATAAAATAGCGTACTATGGAATCTAAACTTTTCACCCCTGTCACTTTCGGTCCATTGACGCTGCGGAATCGTACGATCCGCTCTGCCGCTTTTGAAAGCATGTGTCCCGGTAACGCCCCTTCACAAATGCTGCTCGATTACCACCGCTCGGTGGCTGCGGGCGGAGTCGGGATGACGACTGTAGCCTATGCAGCCGTGACGCAAAGCGGACTTTCTTTCGACCGTCAGTTGTGGCTGCGTCCGGAAATCATTTCCGGTTTACGTGAAGTGACCGGAGCTATACACACGGAAGGTGCGGCAGCAGGCATCCAGATAGGGCACTGCGGAAATATGTCTCATAAAAAGATTTGCGGAACCACTCCCATTTCGGCCTCTACCGGTTTCAATCTCTATTCTCCTACATTCGTGCGTGGCATGAAGAAAGAAGAGTTGCCGGAGATGGCCAGAGCCTACGGACGGGCTGTCCACTTGGCACGGGAAGCCGGCTTCGACGCCGTGGAGGTGCATGCCGGACACGGATATCTGATCAGCCAGTTCCTGTCTCCCTACACCAATCACCGGAAAGACGAATACGGCGGCTCGCTCGAAAATCGGATGCGCTTTATGGAAATGGTGATGAACGAGGTGATGACAGCAGCGGGAAGCGATATGGCGGTCTTTGTGAAAATGAATATGCGCGATGGCTTCAAAGGTGGCATGGAAACCGATGAAACCCTGCAAGTGGCCAAACGCCTGCTGGCATTGGGCGCGCACGCATTGGTACTGAGCGGAGGCTTCGTCAGCAAGGCCCCGATGTACGTCATGCGGGGAGCGATGCCGATTCGTTCGATGGCTTACTACATGGATTGCTGGTGGCTGAAATACGGGGTTCGGATGTTTGGAAAGTGGATGATTCCGACCGTTCCTTTCCGGGAAGCCTATTTCCTGGAGGATGCACTGAAATTTCGGACGGCACTTCCGGAAGCTCCGTTGATTTATGTGGGCGGACTGGTGTCCCGCGAAAAGATAGATGAAGTATTGGATGCCGGCTTCGATACCGTCCAGATGGCACGTGCGTTGCTCAACGAACCGGAGTTTGTCAACCGGATGAGGCGGGAAGAGCAGGCACGCTGTAACTGCGGGCACAGCAACTACTGCATCGGGCGCATGTACACTATTGAAATGGCCTGCCACCAACATTTGAAAGAAAAACTACCCCCCTGCCTGCAACGGGAGATTGAAAAACTGGAAAAGCAATGAGTGAAGAGAAATGGGCAATCATCACCGGTGCTGACGGTGGCATGGGAACGGAAATAACCCGTGCCGTAGCCGAAGCCGGTTACCATATTATTATGGCTTGCTATCGTCCGTCCAAAGCGGAACCGATACGGCAGCGTCTAGTGAACGAGACAGGAAACGCAAACCTGGAAGTCATGGCAGTCGATCTGTCTTCTATGGCATCGACAGCTTCTTTTGCCGATCGGATTGTGGAGCGTCATCTCCCCGTTTCCCTGCTGATGAATAACGCTGGAACGATGGAAACCGGACTTCACATCACCGACGACGGCTTTGAACGAACGGTCAGTGTGAACTATTTGGGGCCGTACCTGCTTACCCGGAAACTCCTTCCGGCATTGACACGCGGAGCCCGTATTGTAAACATGGTTTCTTGCACGTATGCGATCGGACACCTCGATTTTCCCGATTTCTTCCGGCAGGGAAGAAAGGGACGTTTTTGGCGAATCCCTGTTTACAGCAATACAAAACTGGCTTTGATGCTGTTTACGATCGAACTTTCGGAACGCCTCCGTGAAAAAGGAATCACTGTCAATGCCGCCGATCCCGGCATTGTTTCTACCGACATCATCACTATGCACCAGTGGTTTGACCCTCTGACGGATATCTTTTTCCGCCCCTTTATCCGCACGCCGAAGAAAGGGGCTTCCACTGCCGTCGGCCTCTTGCTGGATGAGGCAGTGGCCGGAGTCAGCGGACAGCTTTATGCAGGCAATCGTAGGAAAGAGTTGTCGGACAACTACATTTATCATGTGCAGAAAGAACAGTTGTGGGAAATAACGGAGCAATTGCTGGCGCAGTGGTTCACATGATTTAATCATTTGGGTAATCGTACGTGCATCTGATCGTTATTCATTTGATGTAGTGCAAATGATGAATAAGAAAAAACGTGAAAAAACGACCATTCTTTCTTCTGCCGGAGAAGGAGAAAAAGAAATCACTTGGAATTCTGGGATCAATCCGGAAAAAAGGTTGTTGCCGTTTGTTCCTTTTATACGGATTTGAGCCAAATGTTAGTCAATAGTATCTTAAATGGGGTGACTAAAAAGTCGGTAGTATCTCCATTGGAGATACTACTGTTTGATTCATTCGTTTCATTCATTTTTCATTCGGATAGAGCAAAACAAGGCGGGCAGACTGCCCGGAATCTGTGGCATGGATCATGGAATGGATGAATTGAAATAAGAACGGTGAACAATTGAAAAGCTCAATTCGTCCACCGTTCTTTATATTGCCTTTATAAAAATAAGCTTCTGTTCTGTTGGCAGTCTCTATTAAATAGAAAGCTCTTTCAATACATTGACCAGATCTCTCTTGACCGGCTTATCATTCTTGATAGCTTTGCTGAATGGTACATAAACGATTTCATCGTGCTCGATACCTATCATTACGTTGCGCTGGTCTTCCATGATAGCGTCGATGGCAGCGGCACCCAAACGGCTTGCCAGAATGCGGTCGTGAGCTGTAGGGCTTCCACCGCGCTGCAAGTGTCCTAAGATTGTCACACGCACATCGTATTGCGGGTATTCGTTTTTCACACGTTCCGCATAGTGCATGGCACCGCCTGTCAGTTCGCTTTCCGCTACCAGTACAATACTGCTATTCTTGGATTTACGGAATCCGTTCTTGATAAATTCTTCCAGTTGGTCGACTTCCGTGCTGAACTCCGGAATAATGGCTGCTTCGGCTCCCGAAGCAATGGCGCCGTTCAGAGCAAGGAATCCGGCATCACGCCCCATCACCTCTACAAAGAACAGACGTTCGTGTGAAGTGGCGGTGTCACGGATTTTATCTACTGCATCCAGAATGGTGTTCAATGCCGTATCGTATCCGATAGTGGTGTCTGTGCCGTAAAGGTCGTTGTCAATCGTTCCCGGAAGTCCGATACATGGAACATCGAATTCCTGTGCGAAGATTCGGGCGCCAGTCAGCGAACCGTCACCACCGATGATCACCAAAGCATCAATGCCTTCTCTTTTCATATTATCATAAGCCAGCTGGCGGCCTTCCGGTGTGGTGAACTCCTTACAGCGGGCTGTTTTCAGGATGGTTCCACCCAGTTGGATGATATTACTTACGTTCTGGCTCTTGAACTCTTTGATTTCGCCTGTCACCAGACCTTTGTATCCTCTATATATACCTTTTACTTGTAGTCCGTTGTAGATAGCTGCACGTGTTACTGCGCGGATGGCCGCATTCATTCCCGGAGCATCACCTCCCGAAGTCAAAATACCGATACATTTAACTGTTCCCATAACAATCTTTCATTAATTAGTTTGACGTGGCAAATGTACAACAAAAAGTTGAAAGCAGTGTTTCATAAGTTTTTTTTCGTGTGTCGAAACCATTAAAAATATTCAAATTGTCTTTTCTATCTTTCTTTTTAATCTTTTATCAATAGCTGGATATGGTCATGTATTTTTTCCATCAGCCATTTGGGGGTGGAAGTCGCTCCACATACGCCGATGGATTCCACATTCCGGAGTAAAGTGGGATCGATTTCTTTCTCATTATCAATCAGATGTGAGTTGGCGTTTACTTTCAGGCATTCTTCAAAAAGCATTTTTCCGTTCGAACTCTTCTTTCCGCTGACGAAGAAAATCAGATCGTGCGTTGCCGCAAATTCCCTGAGATTGGGCATACGGTTAGCTACCTGCCGGCAGATTGTATCGTAATATTCGAAAGTGGCGTCCGGTGAAATGTGGAGTTTGATGTATTCTACAATCTCCTGAAACTCGTCCAGAGACTTTGTGGTCTGTGAGAAAAGGCGGATGCTTTTAGTGAAATCCAGCTTTTTGGCTTCTTCTGCACTTTCGATGACAATGGCTTGACCACCGGTCTGCCCTACCAGTCCCAGCACTTCTGCATGGCCGTTCTTGCCGTAGATCACAATTTGCTTTTCTTCAAAATCTTCCTTCCGGAACTCTTGTTTGATGCGCTTTTGAAGCCGCAGTACGACCGGACAGGTTGCGTCGATGATTTCGATATTATTCTTGTGGGCGATCTGGTAAGTCTCCGGTGGCTCTCCATGTGCGCGAAGCAACACTTTGGCATTGCGCAATTGTCTGAACTCATCACGGTTGATCGTAATTAGTCCCATTGCCTTCAGCCTTTCTACCTCCCGGCTGTTGTGTACAATATCTCCCAGGCAATAGAGCGTTTCTCCTTTTGCCAGTTCTTCTTCCGCCTTGTGGATGGCTGTGACCACGCCGAAGCAGAAGCCGGAACCTTCGTCTATCTCTACTTTAATCATACACTCGATTTCTATCCTCTATTCCTTTACTACTTTCCCGAATTGTTCCGACAGCCATTCCTTCTGCTGTTCGATGCTCAGATTGGAATTGTCGAGCAGCAGAGCGTCGTCCGCTTTGCGCAATGGGCTCACTTCACGATGCTGATCGATGTAATCCCGTTGCTTTACGTTCTCAAGAATTTCCTCGAAACTGCCTTCCTGGCCTTTTGCTTTCAGTTCGTCAAAACGGCGTTGGGCACGAATCTCCGGTGTGGCCGTAACAAATATTTTCAGTTCCGCATCCGGGAAAACCGTGGTTCCGATGTCCCGTCCGTCCATCACAATCCCTTTTTCTTTACCCATGGCCTGTTGCTGTGCTACCATCGCTTCGCGTACAAAATCGAGTGCGCTGATAGGGCTGACTTTGGACGAAACCCCCATTGTACGGATTTTATTCTCTACGTTCACCCCGTTGAGGTAGGTGTCCGGACGTCCCGTCTCCGGATTGGGGCGGAAAGTAATCCGGATATCCCGGATTGCTTCTTTCAGCTTCTCCGTATCAATAACGTCTCCGTTAAATATCCCATTTTCAATACTATATAAGGTGACTGCGCGATACATTGCCCCACTATCTATATAAATGTATCCTACTTCGCGGGCGAGATCTTTGGCCATTGTACTTTTTCCGCAGGAGGAAAAGCCGTCGATTGCGATTGTTATCTTTTTCATATTATCTGCTTCTTATATTTGTCCGCCAAAGATACGCTTATTTTGAAAATCAGCCATAGATTTGACTGTAAAAGCAACTGAATGAGTATGAAAGAATTAAAAAAGTTAAAAAGCCGGATAAAAAGATACGAAGAAACGGACGGTTATCTGAAAATGTAGTATATTTGCCCAGAGACACATAGGAAGACACTTTTTTTATTAATCATTATATTAACAAAATTATGGAAGTTAAAAAATCACCCAAGGCAGACCTGGAAGGAAAGAAATCCACATGGCTGCTGATCGGTTACGTGGTGGTATTGGCTTTTATGTTCGTGGCGTTCGAATGGACCCAGCGTGACGTGAAAATCGATACAAGCCAGGCTGTAGCTGATGTTGTTTTTGAAGAGGAAATCATTCCTATTACCGAAACCCCTGAACAAGCGACTCCACCACCACCCGAGGCTCCGAAGGTGGCCGAATTGCTGGAAATTGTCGATGACCAGGCAGATATTGAAGAATCAACTACCATCCTTAATGAGGATAACACACCTAAAGTGGAAGTAAAATACGTACCGGTACAAGTAGTTGAGGAAGAGCCGGAAGAACAGACTATCTTCGAAGTTGTAGAAAATATGCCGGACTTCCCGGGTGGACAGGCAGCATTGATGCAGTATCTGGCTAAAAATATCAAATATCCGACTATCGCACAGGAAAATGGTACTCAAGGTCGTGTTATCGTACAGTTCGTTGTTAACAAAGACGGTAGTATCGTAGATGCAAAAGTTGTACGCAGTGTAGACCCGTATCTGGATAAAGAAGCTCTCCGTGTGATCAACACGATGCCGAAATGGAAACCAGGTATGCAGCGTGGTAAACCGGTTCGCGTTAAATTTACAGTTCCTGTAATGTTCAGATTGCAGTAATTTGTAACACTCATACATTTAAGAGGCTGCGAATGCAGCCTCTTTTTATTCATTAATCTTTGTTTTCATCATGTTTACAGCTTCTCAATTACTTGATAAAATAAACAACCACCTATCTGAAAATCAGATAACCCGGACTCCGGAAGGACTCTACGAACCAATCGAATACATCCTTTCTTTGGGGGGGAAGCGGATTCGTCCTGTATTGATGCTGATGGCATATAACTTGTATAAGGAAGATGTTTCGTCAATTTACGATCCTGCTACCGGTATCGAAGTTTATCATAATCATACATTGCTGCATGATGATTTGATGGATCGTTCGGATATGCGCAGAGGAAAGCCGACTGTGCATAAGGTTTGGAACGATAACACAGCTATTTTGTCGGGTGATACCATGCTGATACTGGCTTTCCGGTATGTAGCCGGTTGTGCGCCCGAGCATTTGAAAGAAGTCATTGATTTGTTTAGTCTGACTGCGTTGGAAATTTGTGAAGGGCAGCAGTTGGATATGGAATTTGAGTCGCGCAACGATGTGGCGGAAGACGAATATATTGAAATGATTCGTCTGAAAACGGCTGTATTGCTTGCCGCAAGTCTGAAGATCGGCGCGATTCTGGCAGGAGCGTCTGCTGTTGATGCGGAGAATCTTTATAATTTTGGTATGCAGATAGGGGTTGCATTCCAGTTACAGGATGATTTGCTGGATGTTTATGGCGATCCGGAAGTGTTCGGAAAGAAAATCGGTGGAGACATCCTTTGCAATAAGAAGACATATATGCTGATCAAAGCACTGGAACGTGCAAACGGAGAACAGCTGGAAGAACTGAACCGCTGGCTGAATGCAGAGAACTGTCAGCCGGCAGAAAAGATAGCGGCAGTGACGGAGATCTATAATCAGTTGACTATCCGTAGCGTTTGTGAAAACAAAATGCGCGAATATTATACGCTGGCTATGGAGAGCCTTGAAGCAGTTGCGGTTGCCGAAGAGAAGAAGAAAGAACTTAAGAATTTAGTGAAATTACTGATGTATCGGGAAATGTAGTAAAGTTGGTGGGAAATGCCTTACAGACGATTGCCAAATACGGATCAAGCCAGAGTACGGGCGCTGAAAGCAGCGGTCGAGAAGGGTGACGTGTATAATGTGCGGGACTTGGCTATCTCACTGAAAACATTATTCGAAGCCCGTAATTTTCTGCTGAAGTTTGAAGCTGCGCAGATTTACTATACCCAATGTTATGACAACCAGTCGAGAGCCAGTCGCAAGCATCAGGCGAATGTGCGGATGGCACGGCTGTATATATCCCATTTTATTCAAGTGCTCAACCTCGCGGTGCTTCGCGATGAAATCAAACCGGTGCATAAAGAACTTTATGATCTTCCGGAAGCGAATGTGGTACCGGATTTATTAAGCGAAGCAGCTTTGGTAGAGTGGGGGAGAAAAATCATTGAAGGAGAGCAGCGGAGAACCTCTCAAGGGGGAATCCCCATTTATAACCCGACTATTGCGCGCGTAAAAGTGCATTATGATATTTTTCTGGATAGCTACGAACGTCAGAAAAATTACCAGTCTGCCACCAACCGGAGTCTGGATGAACTGGCTTCGATGCGTGACCGGGCGGATGAATTGATTCTGGATATCTGGAATCAGGTGGAAGCGAAGTTTCAGGAAGTGAATCCTAATGAAGCCCGGTTGGCAAAATGTCGTGACTATGGACTGGTATATTACTACCGTTCCAACGAAAAAGTAAAAGAAGAAAGCAAATTGTCATGTTAATAGATACTCATTCCCATCTTTTTTTGGAAGAATTTTCCGATGACCTGCCACAGGTGATGGAACGTGCACGTCAGGCAGGTGTTTCGCGTATTTACATGCCCAATATTGACAGTACGACGATTGAATCCATGCTGTCGGTTTGTGCGGATTATCCTGATTTCTGTTATCCGATGATCGGATTGCATCCTACCTCGGTGAACGAGTCATACCGGCAGGAACTGTCAATTGTCCGGGAACGTCTGGAAGCACCCAATAATTTTGTAGCCATTGGCGAAATTGGGCTTGATTTGTATTGGGATAAAACCTTTCTGAACGAACAACTGTACGTTTTTGAGAAACAGATAGAATGGGCGCTCGAATATAAATTGCCCATCGTGGTTCATTCGCGGGAGGCATTCGACTATATATATAAGGTAATGGAGCCCTATAAAAACACTGCTTTGACCGGTATTTTTCATAGTTTCACCGGAAATGCCGAAGAAGCGGCCCGGTTGCTTGAATTTGGCGGTTTCATGTTGGGAATCAACGGAGTGGTCACATTTAAAAAGTCCTCACTGCCGGATACCTTGCTGACAGTGCCTTTGGAGCGGATTGTGCTCGAAACGGACTCACCGTATCTGACCCCGGCCCCCAATCGGGGGAAGAGGAATGAAAGTGCGAATGTGCATGATACGTTCCTGAAACTGGTAGAAATTTATCGGACCACCCCGGAGCACCTTTCACAAGCCACTTCCGAAAATGCGCTAAAAGTGTTCGGAATGGTCAAATAAGGTTCCAAAGGTTTTAAATTATATTAATTTGCAGTATTTATTTAAGATAAAAAAGGGATAATGCTTTAGGAAAAGAAAAAAAAGGATACATTTGTAGCTGAAAATGCGGAAAACTCATAAGGAGAGGTGCTCGAGTGGTTGAAGAGGCACGCCTGGAAAGCGTGTATACGCCAAAAGTGTATCGCGGGTTCGAATCCCGCTCTCTCCGCAGGAAGTATAAACAAGAGACGATAAGTAAATACAATAATAATAATTTAATTAATTAATCTTAAAAATTAGACACACAATGAAAAAGTTATTTGCAATTGTTGCTGTGATTGGGGCCTTTACATTTGGCTCAATTCAACTTGCTCAGGCTCAAGACGCTCCTGCAGCAGAACAAACTGAACAACAAGCTGCTCCTGCTGCTGCTCAAGCTGCTCCGGCCGCTGCTCCTGCTGCAGAAGAAGGTGGTATTCACAAAGAAATCAAAGTTAAATTCATTGAAGGTACTGCATCTTTCATGAGTTTGGTTGCTATTGCTTTGGTAATCGGTTTGGCTTTCTGTATCGAACGTATCATCTATTTGAGCTTGGCTGAAATCAACACAAAAAAATTCATGGCATCTATCGAAGCTGCTTTGGAAAAAGGTGATGTTGAAGCTGCTAAAGACATCGCACGTAACACCAGAGGTCCTGTTGCTTCTATCTACTACCAGGGTTTGATGAGAATCGACCAGGGTATCGATGTAGTTGAGAAGTCAGTAGTATCTTACGGTGGTGTACAGGCTGGTTACCTTGAAAAAGGATGTTCTTGGATCACACTGTTTATCGCTATGGCTCCGTCACTCGGATTCTTGGGTACTGTAATCGGTATGGTGCAGGCATTTGATAAGATCCAGCAGGTAGGTGATATCTCTCCGACGGTTGTTGCAGGTGGTATGAAAGTTGCCTTGATTACAACTATTTTCGGTTTGATCGTTGCTTTGATTCTTCAGGTATTCTACAACTACGTACTTGCTAAGATTGAAGCTCTTACAAGCGAAATGGAAGACTCTTCTATCTCTTTGCTTGACATGGTAATCAAATATGATCTGAAATACAAAAAATAATTCGAAATGAGTAAGTTATCATATAAAGTATCGTATTACGCACTGTATGCGATGTTTGCCATCATCCTCATTGTCCTGGGGCTTTTCTACCTGGGTGGTGATGCTCAAGGAGCAGATGTCATTGCGGGAGTAGATCCTGAAATGTGGCAACCGGCAAACACAAATGCCTTACTGATGCTCATTTATGGGTTATTTGGTTTGGCTGTTGCTGCTACAGTAGTTGCTGCTGTATTCCAATTTGGAGCAGCTTTGAAAGATAGCCCTGCAAATGCAATTAAGTCATTGCTTGGTTTGGTTCTTTTGGTTGTTGTTTTAGTGATTGCTTGGGCTGCTGGTGATGGAACACCGATGAATATCCCAGGTTATGACGGTACTGACAACGTTCCTTTCTGGCTGAAATTAACTGATATGTTCCTTTATTCCATCTACATCCTGTTGTTTGTAACAATCGTTGCAATCATCGCAAGTGGCATAAAGAAAAAAATATCATAATCAATTGAGGATACTCAATTTAATAAGTAATTACAATGGCAAGAGGAAAAAGAAAAGTTCCTGATATTAACTCAAGTTCTACGGCGGATATCGCTTTCTTGTTGCTGATCTTCTTTTTGATTACAACATCAATGGATACGGACCGTGGTTTGGCAAGACTTTTGCCTCCACCACCCGAAGATCAAGATCAACAGAATACGGATAAGATCAAAGAACGTAACATTTTGCAGGTATACCTGAATAAGGATGATGCTTTGATGTGCGGTAATGATTATATCGGTGTTGAGCAACTAAGGGAAAAAGCTAAAGAATTTATTGCTAATGCCGGCAATGCAGAGCACATGCCTGAAAAGACACAGAAGAATGTGGAGTTTTTCGGTACGACTCTCGTTAACGACAAGCATGTAATTTCTTTGCAGAATGACCGTGGATCTTCTTATCAGGCATACATCAGCGTGCAGAACGAACTTGTTGCTGCATACAATGAATTGAGAGATGAACTGGCCCTTCAGAAATGGCAAAGACCTTATGCGGAATTGAACGACGAACAGCAAAAAGCAATTCGTGAAATCTATCCGCAGAGAATTTCTGAGGCAGAACCTAAAAAATACGGAGAAAAAAGGAAGTAAGTAATGGGAAAATTTAATAAAACTGGTAAACGTGAAATGCCGGCATTGAATACTTCTTCGTTGCCTGACCTTATCTTTACTTTGTTGTTCTTCTTTATGATTGTAACAACAATGCGCGAGGTAACATTAAAGGTACAGTTTACACTTCCGGTAGGTACTGAACTCGAAAAACTGGAGAAGAAATCGCTGGTAACATTCATTTATGTGGGTGAACCGACTCAGGAATATCGTGCGAAAATGGGTACTGAAAGTCGTATTCAGCTCAACGACAGCTATGCTGAAGTTGGCGAAGTACAAGACTTCATTTTCCAGGAACGTGCAAGTATGAATGAGGGTGACCAAGCTAAGATGACTGTGTCTCTGAAAGTAGACCAAAAGACTAAAATGGGTATTATCACAGACGTGAAGAATGCCCTTAGAAAATCTTACGCTTTGAAGATTAACTATTCTTCTACTAAACGTGGTGAGAAATAATTAGTTAATTTGATATATAGAGAAGGGCGTCCAAGCAATTGGACGCCCTTTCTTTTTAGCTTCTTTTTTAGCCTCTCTGTTTATTATTCTCCGGCAGAGGCAGACTTTATGTCTGAACTTCGCCTGCCGTATATGATCTAAAATCTATCTGAAATATGTTTTTTACGATTCTTTTGTTTCTTTATTCCTTGACTCCGTAAACGATTGTATGGAGTTTATGTCTTATGCCTTCATAATCCTTTTCTGCATCCAGGTTGCCGTGTACCATGAGATACATAGGCAGGAAATCGTCTCCTTCTTTATACGGCGGCTGGTAATAGTCTTTTTCCCACAGTGTAAATCCGTGCCGTTGGTAAAAGTTGATACGGCGTTTGGCCATCTCCTCTACCGGGCGTTCTACTTCCAGTACAATGGGGCGTTTCAGGAACTCACATAAATGCTCTAATGTGCGTTTTCCGTAGCCTCCGTTGCGCAATGCCGGATTGGTAGCGAAGTGTTCTACGTAATAGAATCCGTCGAAATCCCAATATGTAATAAAGCCAATGGGCAGGTCATCGTCAAAAATGATATTATTATGGAAGTTGCCTATCCGGTCTGTATATTCACGAAGATGTTCCAGTTCGCGATATTCTTCAGGTGGAAACGATTCGACGAGAAGCTCTTCCATAAATTTGTAATGTTGTACTTCCGATGTGGTGATCGGTTGAAATCTGATCATACGGTTTGGGTTTTAAGTTTGACAATATTGTTTTTTGTTGCTATACCCGGTATTGCTATACCAAATGTTATACTCTATCGGGTGTTATATTATATCAGTTATATGATACTATGAGATGTTACTATGTCAGGAGTCAGACAGGAATTCTAAAAGAAAAAGAATTCCTGCATCTGCCTTTAATTAAGGTACATAGAACTCAATAATCCGCTGGATAGCACGCTGGCATACCGGGCAGAACTCAGGATATTCGTTCGTTTTCATGCGACAATTGAATGCCGGACGGTAAATACCTTTGGCTGAGTAACCGCCGCCTTCATATACACCTACCGGATAGTTTTGATGTTGTGCTACAGGTGTGGGGACAGGCGTATTCGGTGCAAGCATATCTTCCCATTTCGAGGCAAAATTTACTCGTGTACTGATGTTCTGTTCCCACGGCTCTACATCCAGCGGATACGTGTCCGTCATTACATCGTCATCATAAAAATATTCATCCGCCAAGCCTCCGAAGCTATGTCCGAATTCATGGACCACTACAGGCTTGAACATCGGATGATGAGCGGTAGTCAGCGTATATGAGTTGTAAATTCCTCCGCCTCCGTACACATCCGTATTGGCAAGGATAATAATATGCTCATAAGGAATGCCGGCCAAAGCGTTGTGGATGGCCTTCACCCGACTTGTAGTCAGATAACGGTCCGAGTAAAAAGTATCGAAATGAGAATGAACGGCCGTGTGTTTCCATTGATTTTCGCGGGGAACGCTGACTCCGCTGTCAATCGACGGACTGGCTACAGCCACTACGTTGAACTTATTTTTCATCGACCGGAACGGTTCGTGTGAAAACAGGCTTTCGCAGGCTTTCTGTGCATCTTGATAGAATAAGTCCATTTCCTTTTCCGTGTAGCCTTCTGCCAGGATAGCGACATCTATGCACTCTTTTTCGTTACCGCTTTGAAGCATATACCGGTGTGGAGTGACGTGTGATGTTCCCCGTTTATGAATCAAGATATCGTCCGGACGGACAATGTGCTTGAAGCTGGTCATCACTTCCTTGCGGGGAGAGAACAGCACGATTTCTATCTCTGCCGGCTGTTTGGGGTAGGGAAGCAAGAATGTATTTTCGAAGCCTTTGGCTGTTTCCTTGGCTTCATCGGTGGACAGCCACTCCTGAAACAGAGAAGAAAAGGAAGTCTTGTAGATACACTGTCGGGTGGCGAGATCTCTGACGATAATCTGCCCATTGCCTTCGAGCGGAAGTTCGGACAAATGATGTTCACGACCTGCCCAGGAGGGAAGCTGAGATAGCTCGTCCAGATAGATCGCTTGCTGCTTATTGTTTCCGGTGAAGATATAATCCACCCGTAACGTCTTATTCTGAAAATAATCTGCAAAGTTTTGCGCATAACTTCCTGCCGAAATCAGGAAAAAAAGAAGAATACTGCAAATTTGTTTCATATAAATAGTATATTTATGTTTTTTACAAAGGTACAAACTATTGTTGACTTATTCGATATTTGCAAATAAAAGTAATAAATCATAGTATTTGTTGCCGAAAAATAGCTAACTTTGCATGAAAGATTCATTGATTAAAACAATTTGATTCAAAAATGGGACATCATCAATTAGATGCTTTAGATGAGCAAATTCTGAAATTAATAGCAGGGAACGCGCGTATTCCTTTTTTGGAAGTAGCAAGAGCGTGTAACGTTTCCGGGGCGGCTATCCACCAGCGCATTCAGAAGTTGACTAATCTGGGAATATTGAAAGGATCGGAATATGTGATCGATCCTGAGAAGATAGGATATGAAACTTGTGCTTATATTGGTATATATCTGAAAGATCCGGAATCCTTTGATTCGGTAACAAGAGCTTTGGAAGCTATTCCGGAAGTAGTAGAATGTCATTTCACTACTGGTAAATATGATATGTTTATCAAGATTTACGCTAAGAACAATCACCATTTGCTGAGTATCATACATGATAAATTGCAACCTCTGGGGTTGGCGCGTACGGAGACATTGATCTCTTTCCATGAAGCCATAAAGCGGCAGATGCCGATTATGGTCGACATTGAAGACGAAGATTAATCGTACAGAATAAAATAGCTTACTGTTTCACGTAATCTACAAAAGCATACGGGCAGAGATGTTTCTCATCCACAGGATGAGTTTCTCTGCTTTTTTCGTGCCATTGAGCCGGAGATACTTCCGGAAAGAAGGCGTCGGCTTCAGGAGCAACGTCGTTTATTTCCGTCAGACAAAGTTCGTCGGCAAGAGGAAGTGCCTGTCGGTAGACGCTTGCGCCACCTATTATATAGACGTGCTCATCTTCCTTGCAGCTTTGCAGGGCGACTTCCAGTGACGGGAAGACTTCCGCACCGGGGCATACTGTATCCGGACGGGTGGATAATACAACGTTTCTGCGATTGGGCAGCGCACCTTTCGGCAGCGATTCGAAGGTTTTTCTTCCCATTATGATGGTGTTTCCGGTAGTCAATGCCTTGAAGCGTTTCAAGTCGTTGGGCAACCAGAAAAGCAGTTTATTCTGAAAGCCGATCGCCATTCGGCGGTCTACGGCGGCAATAATTGATATTTTACTCATGGTTTTATACCGCTACTATTCCGGCAATATGTGGATGCGGGTCGTAGTTCACCAGTTCGAAGTCTTCGAACTGGAAGTCATAGATACTCTTCACATCCGGATTAATTTTCATTTGAGGCAATGCGCGTGGTTCGCGGCTAAGCTGCAATTTGACTTGATCCAAGTGGTTCAGATAGATATGGGCATCGCCAAGTGTATGGATAAATTCACCCGCTTTCAGTCCTGTCACCTGCGCCATCATTTGTAGCAGCAGTGCATACGATGCGATATTGAACGGGACTCCGAGAAATATATCCGCGCTGCGCTGGTAAAGTTGCAGGCTCAGCCGGCCGTCTGCCACGTAAAACTGGAAGAAGGCATGGCAGGGAGGCAGATTCATATTCTTTAAATCAGCTACATTCCAGGCGCTGACAATGATACGTCGGGAGTCGGGATTGTGCTTGATCGTCTCTACCGCTTCGCTGATCTGGTCGATGAATCCGCCGTCGTAGTCGGGCCACGAACGCCACTGATAGCCATAGATATGACCTAAATCACCATTTTCGTCCGCCCATTCGTTCCAGATGCGTACACCGTGTTCTTGCAGATATTTCGCGTTCGTATCACCTTGCAGAAACCAGAGTAACTCGTAGATGATTGATTTCAGATGCAGTTTTTTGGTGGTCAGACACGGGAAACCCTCGTCGAGGTTGAAACGCATCTGATGCCCGAACACACTGATCGTTCCGGTTCCTGTACGGTCACTTTTCTCAGTTCCTTCAGTTAATACGCGATTGAGTAAATCTAAATATTGTTTCATAGCGAATAATTTTCCAATAAGTTGGTGCGATGCAAAATTACAAAAATGGCGTGAATAAATTGGCAAACCATCCGACGAACTTCTTCCACGGTGAGCGCTTTTTCCAGAATTCCGGTGTCAGCTGCGTACAGTGCTCTATATCGTTCTGAAACATTTTGTTCAGTTCGCCTGTAATTTCCTTGTTGAAGATGAAAGCGTTCGTCTCGTAGTCGTACCGGAGGCTGCGGCTGTTCAGGTTTGCGGTGCCTACCGTGCAGAAAATATCGTCGACCATCATGATTTTGGAATGATGGAAACCGCCATTGTACATATAGACGGTGGCTCCCCTTTTCATCAGTTTGTGAAGTTTGTAGAGGGCGGCGTCCGGAGTAAACGGAATATCGGAGGCGGAAGAAACCATAATCGTGACATCCACACCCCGTTCGATGGTGCGTTGAAGCGCTTTGTTGATGGAGGATGTGGGCACAAAATACGGGTTGACAATGTGCACATTTTTCTGTGCCGAATAGATCGACATGGCATAAGCATGACTGAGCATACGGCTGTTTTTCTTCGGTGTGCGGTCTACGATGGCGACGACTATATTGGTGGTGTCCGACTGCTCCTTGTGCTTGGGGAAGTATGCTTCGCCGCCAATGTTTTGTTTAGTCTCCTTGTTCCATATGGTAAGAAATATTTCTTGCAGGTCATTGACGGCATCGCCTTCTATTCTCATGTGCATATCACGCCATGTGCCGATTTTAGGGAGTCCGTTGATGTAGTAGTCGGCGATGTTCATTCCTCCCGTATAGGCGACTTCACCGTCGATGACGGCTATTTTGCGGTGATCACGGTGTGCCGCATGATTGATGTAGGGAAAGGTGAACGGGTCGAACTTGACAATCTCGATTCCCTGCTCCCGTATTTTTTTGAGATGTCTCTTCTTGAGCGGTTTATTGTTCGACCAGTTGCCGAACGCATCAAACATGGCCCGTACTTCCACGCCTTCTTTCACCTTTTCGGCCAGCAGATCGAAAAGCGCATTGGCTATAGAGTCATTGCGGAAATTGAAGTATTCCAGATGAATGTGGTGTTTGGCGTCGCGGATGGCGCTGAATAAATCAATGAATTTTTCTCGTCCGCTTTTCAGTAACCTGACCTTGTTATTGTCGGATATAGGAATCCCTGACTCCGATAAGAAACGTAATACAAGGGAGTCACTTGTCAGAGCTATGGAGTCTCTGGAATGCGTCATCAAACTGTCGATGACATCTGCCTGAGCACGGAATAAAGACAGAAACAGAAATAAAAGAAATATACGTAGTTTCAAAACTCTTCTCGCTATTTTAGTTTACAAAGTAACAAAGATACAACATCTATGTTTGGAGCTATCGGGAGAGGAGGGCAAATTTATTATACTTTAACTGAAGTTTCGCAAGTTCTTTATATTATTGACAAACAATAGTATCTCAATTCTCCTCCTCCCGGGAGCTACCCTTTATACACATCTATTTTTTTTAAGAAATAGATGTATAAAGAGTTAAATTAATTAAGGCTATTCATGATAAGCATAGTCATTATTTAATCTTTTTTTTCCTAATAACACCTTTAAATATTCCAATTTGTAAGGATTTAAAGATGTGTATAAAGGGTAGCTCCCGGGAGGAGGGGAATTAAGATAGTTTGGATAACGCAAAGGTAACCTGCGAAACTTGAATACTTTAACAGAAGAAATGAACAAGAATCTCTTGATCTGGGGAATTATATTCGTTCGATACATCTGATCTGCTGTGTTCCCTGCCGTTGTCACACTTGTGCCAACGGCTTGTCACTGCTGTGCCAGTGCGGTGTCACAACTGTGCCAAGCCCTTGGCACAGAGTGTGACAAGCATTGTTATGCCATTGATACTACTTTCCGTCCGGCCATGAACAGTAGGACGACCGTTGCAATGATGATTGATTTCGGATCGAGGCTGGTTGCGCCGTGGTTGATCATGCCGATGAGTACATCTTTCAGTGTTTCCCATACGGCTTCCAGTCCGCCCAGGGTGACGAAGAGCGTGGCTCCTACTGCCATTACGAATACAGTCCAGAGGCGTGCCAACCGGTTACTGCGGTCGGGCAAGTGGTGCATGACGCGGCGGCTGAATCCGTTGTCGGCTATTTCCCGCTTGTTTTCTGCGAAGAAATCTTTCAGAAGTTTATCATTATCTATTTCCGTCATAACCGTTTCTTTTTAAATACGTTGCTAATTTTTCTTTTCCACGCGACAGGTGGCTTTTCACCGTTCCTGCCGGTATTCCCGTTATTCCTGCAATCTTGTCGATGCTTACATCTTCCATGTAAAACAACGTGATGCAGGTTCGTTCCACTTCCTTCAGCGATTTGAGTGACTGATAAACATCCATTGTCTGCCCTATGTTCGCTTGTTCGGTGCAGTTGACGGCGTCTACTTCCCTGGTATCCAGGTCTGCCATCTCCTTCCGGCTGCGAATATAATCATAAAAAATATTATAAGCAATACGGTATAGCCATGTGGAGAAACTCGACAAGTTACGGAACGAGGCCAGATTGGTATATGCCTTGATGAATGTATCCTGTGCCAAGTCGTCACTCAATTCGCTGTCACCGCAAGTCAGATGCAGGAAGAAGCGTCTGACAGGCGACTGGTATTTTTGTACCAACTGGTCGAAGGCCCTGGTGTTCTTGAACACCACGACCTGTGCGACTAGCGATATATCGTTGAGTTGGCTCATCTATTTTCTTCGTTCTTCTCTTCGTCGTTCTTCTCCGAGATGATGATGTCGTTGCTTCTGATGGCGGTTTCTCTGTTCTTGGTATTCTCGTTGGCGTGTTGCTTGTAGCCGATCAGCCATTGTCCCAGTCCCATAAACATGACGAGCAGTCCGATAGCGCCAATTCCGAATTCGCCGGTGATGGCCCAGAGGAATATGAAGAGCCCGATGCCTGTAAAGGTATTTTTGATTCCTTGTGTACGTTGGTCTGTCGATTTGTTCTCCCGTATGAATTCTTCCGGAAGAGGCTGACCGGCTGCGAGAGCCTGTTCGGCAAGACGGTAGCGTGCTTTCCGGTTCTTGTAGCGGAAGAAGAAGACTACAAATATGATGAATACCGGCATTCCGAATATGGCAATGATGCTGATGATGGCTACCAGAATACCTCCTCCGACTGCATCTCCGAAATTATTGAACGGGAAGTCATCGTCGTCAGAGCTGATGGTGAAGCTCGCTTTTCCGTGAGAGCCGCGCGAGGAGCTACTCACTTTGCCCGTATCTACACTTGTCGTGTCGGCGTCTTCGTCATCGATGCCGATCACAGTGACGGCCGTGTTGCCGACATTAACCTTGGCATCCTTGCCTTTCCCTTTCGTTACGGTCACTTTTACGTTTCCGGTAGAGTCGTTCACGATAGTCGTTTGTTTCTGGGCGTTTGCCAGAGAGAAAATGGTCATCATGACCAGTAAAGCAATTAAAATCCGTTTCATATATTAATTCTTTTATTTGTTTCTTTGTCTGTTAGACGTAGTTCGTATGTCAGAAAGTTGCAAAGAGACGAAATATTTTTGATATTTGCAGGAATTAATAAATGAAAAATGAATTTACCCGCTTCTTTTATCGACTATACCCGTGCCTTACTGGGCAATGAAGAATATGAAAAACTGGCTGCCGCCTTGCAGCAGGAGCCTCCCGTCAGCATTCGGATCAATAAATTGAGAATGAAGGAGGAAGGATTAAGTTCGCTGACAGACAGTTCTGCTCATTTTTCCTTCAACAAAGTTCCCTGGGCATCCGACGGCTACTATCTTGACGAGCGTCTGACTTTTACGTTCGACCCGTTGTTTCATGCCGGTTGCTACTATGTTCAGGAGGCTTCGTCCATGTTTGTGGAGCAGGTGCTGCGGCAGTATGTCGAGTCTCCGGTGGTGATGCTCGATCTTTGTGCGGCGCCCGGAGGAAAATCAACCCATGCGCGCAGCGTGCTTCCGGAAGGGAGTCTGCTGGTGGCGAATGAAGTGATCCGGAACCGTTCACAGGTGCTGGCGGAGAATCTGACGAAGTGGGGGCATCCGGATGTGGTGGTTACCAACAATGATCCGGCTGATTTCTCGGCACTTCCGTCTTTCTTCGATGTCATTCTGACCGATGTGCCTTGTTCGGGCGAGGGAATGTTTCGTAAAGACCCCGTGGCTGTGGAGGAATGGAGCCCGGAGAATGTAGAGATCTGCTGGCAGCGTCAGCGGCGGATTATTGCGGATATTTGGCCCTGTCTGAAACCGGGCGGCATATTAATATATAGTACGTGTACCTATAATAGCAAAGAAGATGAAGAGAACGTCTGCTGGATTCAGCAGGAATTCGGTGCGGAGCTCTTGCCTCTGGAGGTGCGGAACGAGTGGAATATAACAGGGAATTTACTCGATGGAGAGGATGAATCTCAGGGAAGTTTGTCTGTCTGTCATTTTCTTCCTCATAAGACAAAAGGCGAAGGATTCTTTCTGGCGGCACTTCGTAAACCGGATGCGGAAGATGAACCGGCAGCCTATTCATTCTCAAAAGCAAAGGCGTCCAAGAAAAAAGATAAGAAAGGCGGAGCGGCTGCTTCTCCCGTTTCCAAAGAACACATGGGGATGGCACTGAACTGGCTGAAGCAGGAAAATGTCGAAAAATGCACCCTGTCTGCGGAAGGCGCGGGCATCATCGCATTTCCGCAACGATATACCGATGAACTGGCTGCCATGAAACAGCATCTGAAAGTGATACAGGCAGGCGTTCTGACTGGTGAAGTGAAAGGGAGAGATTTGATTCCCGCTCATGCGCTGGCAATGAGCGCTACGCTCTTGCGGCAGGATGCTTTTGATACGGAAGAGGTGAGTTATGAACAGGCTATCGCTTATTTACGAAAAGAGGCTATTACCTTGTCGGAAACAGCCCCTCGTGGTTATATCTTGCTTACTTACCGGAATATTCCTCTCGGATTTGTGAAGAATATCGGAAATCGTGCCAATAATCTTTATCCGCAGGAGTGGCGTATCCGCAGCGGGTATTTGCCGGAGGAGATACGTACGCTGTAAAGATTATTTTCGAAAGAAACGGACAACGGATAGAATGCTTATCTTGATAGCTCGGCTAATTTATCATCCATAATTTAGGGAAGTATTCCAGTGGGTATTTCCTTATAATTCAGAATGAAACCGACCTGTCTGCCTGTTCCCGGTTCTGCTCCTTCCGTTATTTCTTCCAGTGTGTAGGCCGGAGGCGGGGCAGGTGATGTCCGTGTTTCTCCAATGGGCGGCGTGCCCCAGTTCAGATATAAGTTCTTGTCCAGCCGGTGAAGCAGGTACGTGTTTCCCCATACGGTGAAATGGTGTTCCGTAGCCGGTGAGGCATCCAATGAGAAAGTAAGGGTCAGTGTGGCTTTGTTCTCGTCCTCTTGCTTCAGTGCATAAGTTCCTTTGGTGATCAGTTCGAGTCCCGATGAAAAAGCGGTTCGTTGTCCTTGTTTGAAGAAATAAGCGTCACGGGCAGCGTTGCTGACAAGGAAAATGTCGTCAACACCCGGCAGTAGGTTCTCGTCCCCATTGGGACGCAGGGAGGACGAGCCGTGTATCAGATTGAGATCTTCGTAGTAGTCCACCACTTTAATGGGCAGAGTGAGCGTTTCCTGTGTGGCGTTGTCTGTCACTTTCAGATACGTGCTTCCGGTGAGAATGCCGGATATGTAAATCATTCGTCCGGCGGGAACTCCGCTCCAGCCGCTTTCGATTCCGGCACTTGCGATGCGGGGATTTCCGATTTCCAAAGAGTAGTCTCCGTTTCCGCTTTCGATTCCGAGGTAGCGTCTTCCTCCCATGGGCACTTCGTATTTGCTGTCGTAAAACCGCAGGGGGGCATCGGCATCGTCTTTACAGGCACTCCATAAAATAAGAATGCAAAACAAGATGGGGGTGTAAGAGAGGGTTTTAGTTTTCATAATAGTTTAGTGTTTTTTTACAGTCCCCAAATGTAATGCATTCTTTTTATTTATTCAATAATCGGGCGAAATAAAGCGGGAATTTATAGCTTGCTCTTATAAATTCGTGCCATTACCTTCTGATATTGATTCTCCAGTTGGAGGTAATTCTGATGACTTTGATAAATGACGGATACCTCGACAAAATACTCGATCATGCTGATCTGTCCGCCTGTCAGAGCCTGTTTCAGCAGTGCGAGGTCTTGTTGCGCCTGAAAAGTTTTCCTGTATTCCTCCATAGAGGTGTGCAGCGTTTTGGCCTCCCGGTAGAGCTGTGCCAGTTCGGATTCCACTTGCAGGGTGGCGTTGTCTTTCTGCAAGTCGATGTTCAGCGCTTGCGCTTTGGCTATTTTCACCTTGTTGCGGTTCTCGAAAAGCGGGAAGGAGAATCCCACTACTACTCCGTTGAAAGGCGTTCCCGTTTCGGTGTTCCGGCGGTAGCCGAGTTCCAGTTTCGGCAGCCATTGCGACTTGTTGACGGCGATCTGCTTGCGGGCAACGAGGCTTTCGTTGTTGAATGCCATTAATGTGCGGTCGGTGGAGAGCACTTCCGATTTCAGTATCTGATAGTCGGCAGGGAAAGGCGTTGCGGGATACGTGCTTTCTTCGAACACTACGGGGATATTGCCGTTTAACGTGTTCAGTTCCTGCAACTTATTACGCAGTGCCGTCTCGTTCAGCGAAGTTTCCGTCTTGACATTCAGCAGTTCCAGATTGATTTTATTCGTTTCGAGGGCGTTCGCGTCTCCGGTTTGGAGGCGCTTGGCGTACATTTTGGCAAGTTCTTCCGCGTTGCGCAGCCGTTCCTCCAAGATGTGTTTTTGCTGGCGCAGCATGATAATGTCCAGACACACTTCTTTGGCGAGCAACAATTTCTCTTGGCGGAAGACATCCGCCTGACTGTCAAAAGCACCTGCTTTCAGACGATTCAGCTTGTTGCGGGTGGCATACAGGCTCGGAAAGTCGAAACTTTGTGACACCACAAGTTCGCCGATCGTTTCGTTTTTATCTTTCGCTCCCCAGAGGTGGGCGTATGATAAAGTCGGGTCCGGCAGGTTATTGTCCGTTTTGGCTTCCAGCTTTTGCGAGGTGATGAGTTGGGCGTTTGCTTGCAACTCCTTATTGTTGGCTTCGATATTCTTCAAAACCTGTTCGATGCCGCTTTGGGCCTGCACTTCGCCCGTGAGGGTGAGAAGTGCGCAGCTTACCAAAGAGCCTATGATGATGATTCGTTTCATACTTTTTTTATTTGTTTCTATATACATAGTAGCTACATTTAACTGATAATTATGCCTGTTCCGCCGGTACGCCGCACGGAGAATTTGCTCCGGCGCTACGTTGGCGGTGCATCATCAGATAAACAATCGGAACGATGAAACCGTTCAGGAAAGTAGATGTTAAAAGTCCGCCTAAAATCACTTTGGCCATCGGGCTTTGAATCTCGTTGCCCGGCAGATCACCGCCCAGAGCCAGCGGTATCAGTGCCAGCGCAGAGGAGAGAGCTGTCATCAGGATCGGATTCAGACGGTCGAGAGAGCCTTGTACCACGCTGTCGTATACGTTCAGTCCCTCCACTTGCTGCAAGTGGTTGTAGTGGCTGATGAGCAGCATACCGTTGCGGGTCGCGATACCGAACAGCGAGATGAAACCAATAATTGCCGGAATGCTTACTTCGCCGGTCGTGATGACAAGCGCAAAAACGCCGCCGATCAATGCCAGGGGCAGGTTCAGCAAGATCACGCCGGACTCCTTGACGCTGCGGAACTCGTGGTAAAGCAACAGGAAAATAATGACAATACTCATGAAAGATGTCAGCGCCAATACACGGCTGGCAGCCTGTTCGCTTTCGAATTGTCCGCCATACTCGATGTGGTAGCCTTCGGGCAACTGGATAGTGGCGTCTACCTGCTTCTGAATATCATTTACAACACTGCGCAGGTCACGGTCGGCAACGTTGGCGGAGATAACGATTTTCCGTTTTACATTTTCGCGGTTGATCGTGTTCGGTCCCATGGAGGAAACCACTTCCGCCACGTAGTTCAGAGGAACTTTGCGTCCGTCGTTGGTGTCGACCATGAGGTTGCGGATTTTCTCCATTTCGTCGCGTGCGTCGTCCTTCACTTTGACGATGAGGTCGAAGCTCTTGCCCTGCTCGTACACTTGCGAAATCACTTTTCCTGCCAGCGCCACATTCACGTATTCAGAAAATTCCGGCAGGGTGATGCCGAATTTCGCCAGCATTTCCCGTTTGGGCTGTATCTTCAGCTGCGGGCGTTCGATTTGTTGTTCCACGTTGAGGTCGGCAATTCCCGGAATGTCGCTGATAGCTCCCTTGATCTGGTTGCCCAGCGAGAACATCTTGTTCAGGTCGTCTCCGAAGAGTTTGATGGCGATATTTGCCTTCGTACCGGACAACATCGCGTCGATACGGTGGCTGATGGGCTGACCGATTTCGATGTTTGCTCCGGTGATCGTTCCGAGTTTCTCGCGCACTTCGGCGACGAGTTCGCTGCGCGGGCGGTCTTTCAGTTCAAACGGTGCCTCGATTTCCGAAACGTTTACGCCGAGCGCGTGTTCATCCAGTTCGGCACGTCCTGTTTTGCGGGCTACGGTTTGTATTTCGGGGATTGTCAGCAGCAATTCTTCGGCACGGTGACCCATCTTGTTGCTTTCTTCCAGAGATATGCCCGGCAGCGAACTGATATTGATGGTAAACGAGCCTTCATTGAACGAAGGAAGGAAGCTGCGCCCGAGCGTAAAGAATACCCCTAAGGCGATCAGGAAAAGGACGATGGTGCTGCCGAGTGTCACCCGTTTGTGAGCCAGCACCCATGTCAGCGCCTTTTCGTAAATGCCTTTCATCCAGCGGGCTACGAAAGATTCTTTCAGTTCCTTGTTCGTCTTGTTGCTGCCCAGCAGGTAAGAGCAGAGCACCGGAGTCAGCGTGAGGGCAACGACCGTGGAAGCGAACAGCGCCACGATGAAAGCGATACCCAGCGGTACCAGCATACGTCCTTCCATTCCACTCAGGAAGAACAGCGGCACAAAGCTGACGACAATGATCAGCGTTGAATTAAGAATCGGCATTCGCACTTCCTTCGAAGCGTTGAATACCACTTCGAGCGTGCTGAGGCGTTCGGCTTCCGCTTTCAGACGGTTCTCCCGCAGTCGCTTGTATACATTTTCCACGTCGACGATGGCATCGTCGACCAGCGAACCGATGGCAATCGCCATACCTCCCAGACTCATCGTGTTGATAGTCAGCCCCATGTAGTGAAGCGTGAGGATGGAGACGAGTAGTGAAAGCGGCAGCGTGACAAGGGAAATCAGCGTAGTGCGTACATTGGCCAAAAACAGGAAAAGTACGATGACGACAAAGATTCCTCCTTCAAAAAGAGACTTTTTCACGTTGCCGATAGAGCTTTCGATAAAGCGGCTCTGGCGGAAAATATCCGTGGAGACTTTGACGTCCGCAGGCAAATTCTTCTGTAAGTCTTGCAGAGAGGCCTCCAATTTGTCCGTCAGTTCCAGCGTGCTGGTGGCGGGCTGTTTGGTGACGGTCATGAGTACGGCTGGTTTGCCACGCTCCGAGGCTGTGCCCAGTTTCGGGGCTTTGGGACCTATTTTCACGTCGGCGATGTCTTCCAGCGTCACCGGAAAGTTGTTCACCGTTTTCACTACCGCTTTGCCGAGTTCTTCCACTTTGGGGGTAGAGAGTACTCCGCGCACGATATATTCATTGCCAAATTCGTAAAGTACGCCGCCATTGGCGTTCAGGTTCATGTCTTGGGTGACGGCCATCACTTCTCCCATCGATACGCCGTAGTGGCGCATCCGTTCGGGGTCCAACTGAATCTGATATTCCTTGATGTCTCCTCCGAGCACTGCCACCTGTGCCACGCCTCCGGTGGAGAGCAGGCGCGGGCGGATCGTCCAGTCGGCAATCGTCCGCAGATCGAGCATGGAGGTGGAGTCGGCGGTCAGACCGACGATGAGCATTTCGCCCAAGATGGACGATTGGGGGCCGAGAGTCGGCTTGCCCACGTTGACGGGAAGTGACTCGCTGACTACGGCGAGCTTTTCGCTGACGATCTGACGGGCGAGGTATATATCTGTGCCCCAGTCGAATTCTACCCAGACAACGGAGAAACCGTTGGTCGAAGAAGAACGGACACGGCGCACGCCGGTAGCCCCGTTTACAGCTGTTTCGACGGGGAAGGTGACGAGCTGTTCCACTTCCTCGGCTGCCATACCGTTGGCTTCGGTCATGATGACCACTGTCGGGGCGTTCAGGTCGGGAAACACGTCTACTTCCGTGTGCATGGCGGTGTAAGTCCCCGCAATAAGCAGGAGGATGGCCGCGCAGAGCACAACCAGTCGGTTGTGCAGGGAGTAATGTATGATTTTATTTAGCATGATATTTCATTGATTAAGTTTGGTTCCTCCCGGTTTACTTTTGAGCAGTGCCGGGCAGGGGATAAACTTGCGTGACTATAAATGAGTTCTGTGTGTGCCGCAAGAGAACTTGGATGCGGCACCTTGCCGCTAGTGCTCATGACTGTGGGCAGGGATGGCGTTGCTTGCGCTTGCCAGGCGAACTTGGTATGCGCCTTCGGTCACTACACGGTCTCCGGGTTTGATTCCGGTCAGGATTTGTACACTTTTGCCATTGTCGGCGCCGAGGGTCACTTCCTGTTTCTTGTAGCCTTCTTCATCGAGTTGCAGGTAGACGAAGAAGATGCCTTGCTCTTCCGTCAGGGCGGTGCGGGGCACGGATATCACGTTTTCCAGTTGGGAGGAAAGCAGATAAACTTCGACGAATGATCCCGGAATCACTTCTCCTTTATTGTCAAATTCGAAGGTGACGGGCACGTAGAAAGAGTTGTCTCCGGAAGTTTTCCCGAAGGAAAGCAGTCTGCCGCTCAGTTCATTCAGTTCGTAGACCTCATTATTATAAGGTGTCCGGAAATTGGCGGAACTGATTGTGCGGAGATACGGGTAGTATTTTTCCGATACTTCGGCACGGAGGAAAAGCCGGCGGTTCTGTGTCACGCTGACCAGTGGCTGACCGATGGTTACGTAGTCTCCCTCATTGACCAGAATACTTTTCACGTATCCGGCAATGGGCGCGGTGATATTCTGACCGATGGCCGAGTGGTTTTTGGCGAGCGCTTCGTAGCTGATACGGGCGTTTTCGTAGTTCTGCTCCGCCTGTGCGAAATCCTTGTCGGACACAATCTTGTTTTTGACGAGCGACTTCATTCGTTCGTATTCCTTTTTGGATACTTCGTAAGCGATTCGGGCACGTTGTACGGGGTCACCGTCGGCGATGTTGTGCGAAGAAATAGTCACCAGCGGAGTGCCGCGACCGACGCTCATTCCTTCCGTCACCTTGCCGCGGAAAGAAACGACTCCGGCCACCGTGGCTACAGCCACCGATTCGTCGCCTTGGGCAGCGAGTACCTGTCCGCTTGTCTTGATGACTTGCTGGAAGGGGGCCGGTGTGATAGCATTTACCTTTACACCGGCAGCGTTAGCTTTCGCTTTCGGGAGGATGATTTCATCGCTGTGCTCGCCGGCGGGTTCGCTGGTGGCAGCTTTGCCGTGATCGTGTCCTCCGCTGCATTCACCTTCGTGTGAATGGTCGGCTCCTTCGGCTTCGTGGTCATGACCTTCCGCTTCGTGGTCATGTCCTTCGTGTTCATCATGATTGTGTGTGACGGTCTCGTGGTCATGCCCTTCATGACCAGTATTTTTACTATTGCAAGAGCCCAGGACGAATAATCCTATGACTCCTATAAAGATAAGTTTCTTCATAAATGTTGTTTTCCTACTAAGTTTTACTGTTTTTGTACGCTACAAAGATAGAGTAACGCAGATGCAACTTGCTTGCATTTACGTTATTACGCAAAAACAGAGTAGGGAGGGGCCCGAAGTGAGGAGGTACGAGGTATTTTCGTACCGTGCAGGGATTCACGATAGATGTAGTAATTTTTGACTCGTCTTTCCTGCGGTCGTAATAAATGTTCGATGATCGTATCCGTAAACAGGGTGGCGACGAATACGTAATTCGGTCCGCTGTCCGTGTGCACGGAGGGGATGGGGGAGTGGAAGCGGGTCATGCATTCGCTGCTGCAACATGAATCGCTTGCGGGGTGATGATGGTGGTTGGGGCATTGCTGCTCTACCGGTTGGTCCTGCTTCATGCAGATCATCCCGTTGGGGTGGTGGTGATGGGGAATAACGGCGGCTACCAACATAATGATGTTGATAAAGAATAGCATCGTTACTATGAATCGTTTCTTCCCTTTCATCCTTTATTGCAGAACCTAAGTCTATTATTAAATTTGCACAAATATACAAATACTTTTTCTTTCACCTAAAGCAGATAATGTCTTTTTATTGTTTATTATTTCTTTTCCAGTTCCTGCAACGAATCCATCTTCTTCTTTTCGAGGAATTCGTAGATGCCGCAAAGATGCTCCGTCACCTTCTTATTGCCGAATTCGTAGACCTTTGTCACCAGTCCGTCAAGGAAGTCACGGTCGTGCGAAACGACGATCAGGGTGCCGTCGAAATCCATCAGCGCTTGCTTGAGGATATCTTTGGTTTTCATGTCGAGGTGGTTGGTCGGCTCGTCCAGAATCAGGAGGTTGACCGGTTCCAGCAGGAGCTTGATCATTGCCAGGCGGGTACGTTCGCCACCCGAAAGCACTTTCACTTTCTTCATAGATTCTTCCGGCCCGCCGAACATGAAGGCGCCCAGCAAGTCACGTATCTTGTTGCGGATTTCTCCTTTTGCCACGTCGTCAATCGTCTGGAAAACCGTGAGGTTTTCGTCCATCAGCGAGGCTTGATTCTGCGCGAAATATCCGATTTGTACGTTATGTCCCAGCGTCAGCGTGCCGTCGTGGTCGATTTCGTTCATGATACATTTCACCAGTGTCGATTTACCTTCACCGTTCTTGCCTACGAAAGCCACCTTGTCGCCACGTTCAATCGTCAGGTTGGCGTTGCGGAACACGACATGATCGCCGTACGTCTTCCCGACGCCTTCCATCGTGACGGGGTAACTGCCCGAACGGGGCGAAGGCGGGAATTTCAGCCGCAGTGCCGAAGTATCTTCCTCGTCTACTTCCAGCAATTCCAGTTTTTCCAGCATCTTGACACGGCTCTGCACTTGCAAAGTCTTCGAATACGTCCCCTTGAAACGTTCGATGAAGGCTTCCGTTTCGGCGATGAACTTCTGTTGCTCGTCATAAGCCTTCTGTTGCTGTTCGCGGCGTTCCTTGCGCAGTTGCAGGTATTGGGAGTAGTTTACTTTATAGTCGTAGATGCGGCCCATCGTTACTTCAATGGTGCGGGTGGTGATGTTGTCCACGAATTTGCGGTCGTGGCTGATCACGATGACCGCTTTGCCGTTATTGATCAGAAAATCTTCCAGCCATTGGATCGATTCGATGTCGAGGTGGTTGGTCGGCTCGTCAAGCAGGAGTACGTCCGGTTTTTGCAGCAGCAGTTTGGCGAGCTCGATGCGCATGCGCCAGCCTCCGCTGAAGTCGCTCGTCTGACGTTGAAAATCTTCGCGTGTGAATCCGAGTCCGAGTAATGATTTCTCTACGTCCTCTTCGTAATTGGTTGCGTCGATGGAGTAAAATTTTTCGCTGAGGGCGGACACTTCCTCGATCAGTGCCATGTAGCTGTCACTTTCGTAATCCGTCCGTGTTTCCAGCTCCTTGTTCAGTGCGTCTATCCGTGCTTCCATCTCATGTAGATGCGCGAAAGCCTGTGCCGTTTCGGCAAACACGGTTCTGCCGTCTTCCGTCATCAAATGCTGCGGGAGATAGGCTACTACGCAATCCTTGGGGGCCGAAACCTTGCCACGGGTAGGCTGTCGGACTCCTGCCAGAATCTTGAGTAAGGTACTTTTTCCCGCTCCGTTTTTTCCCATCAGGGCGATGCGGTCTTTTTCATTAATAACGAAAGAAATATCACTAAATAGGGTAGTGCCGCTAAACTCTACGGCTAGTCCGTCTATCGAAATCATACAATTCTTTATAATTTGAGGCGCAAAGATAGCGAAATATATCAATCTTTTTTATAACTTGCGGGCTGAAAAACATTATTAACTGAAATATGTTGACTAAAAAGTAATTTTAGAGAATAATTTTAAAAATAATATAGAAACGATATGGAAGGCGGACAAACAAATGAATTCAGACCTCTTATCTTAGTGGCCGAGGACGACGACAGCAACTTCAAATTGATCAAAGCAATCATCGGAAAGAAATGTGATATACAGTGGGCCAAGAATGGCGAAGAAATCGTGGCACTGTTCAAGGAATACGGCAACGAGGCCAAAGCGATCCTGATGGACATCAAAATGCCTGTGATGAACGGACTGGATGCTACGAAGATCATCCGCGGAGAAAACAAGGAAATCCCTATCATCATGCAGACCGCCTACGCTTTCAGCTCTGACAAGGAGAATGCGATGAACGCAGGAGCGAGCGAAGTGCTGGTGAAACCGATCACACTGTCGATTCTGCGCAATACGCTGACGAAGTATTTCCCCGAATTGGTCTGGTAGACTGATCTCTTTTTTTGTCCGGTAGACTGATCTTTTTTGTTTGTTAAACCGGTCTTTGCTCCGGCAAGCATGATCTTTATCCGGTAAAACGGTATCGCTGAGTAGAAAAACGGTATAACAATTCGGGTGTTTTTCCTGTTTTGTATTTGTGATATTAACAAATAGCTGACGGCTGTAAAAGTAAAATAGGCGGACCTCACGGTCGGCCTATTTCTGTTCGTTTCCGTTAATTTGTTAGAGTTCAGAAACGACTCTATGTAAAGTCTCTCCTTTGAGAGATTTTAAGAGCGATTTTTATCGGCTTCCACCTGCCCACCAAACGGGTTCGGAGTATACGTATTGTCCGTCACCAAAGGCTTCTTTGATGGCTACATTTGCCAATACATCGTCTGCTCCGTAACCGAAACGCAGCGGGAATTTGTTAGAGTTCAGCGGGTTTTTCAGTTCCACTAAGTTTTCGTTCGCACCTTTCATACGGCGGTAGTCGTTGTAAGCTTCTAAAGATTCGCCGGATGCACCAAAGAATGCGAGATATTTCTGTACCATTGTTTCTTTTAATGGGTTAGCGGCAAAAAGAGGAGCTACTTCATTATCAAAATAGGCTTCGGCGACGGCGTCACCCAAGAAATCGGCTTTCCCGCCCAGCCAGTTTCTGGCGGCATCGGCAACTGTATTCTCCAAATTGGCAAATGCAGCGATAACGGCATCTTTCAAAGCGGCTTTTGCTTCATCTACTCTGCCACCCAGACGACACAGGGCTTCTGCTTCGAGGAATTTTACTTCATGGTAACTGATCAGTTGTGTGGGAGCGGTCATAGCCCATGAGGCCATAGACATGCCATAATTATTCTGTAATTCCTGAGGGGTGCCGTTAGGAGCTACGTTGATGGCATCGATTGTTGTGGCTTGATTTGCACCGCCTCCATATACAACATTTCCGCTAGGATCAGGTTGGATAAATGAGCGTGGAGCTCGCGGGTCATTTCTTGTTGCAAATTTCTCGATGAGACTTTCGCTGGCTGCAAGGCTGTTGCGGCTATAGCTGAAAGCCCAAAGGGGATTTAGTTGGGAATCACCGTCATAAATGTCCAGTTTACATTCTTCATTTGCATTGGTAAATGATTTACTTACATAGGTCAGAATGTTTTGGAGATCGGTGGTCTGATTGGCGCTTTTGTTAAGAAGACGCATTGTATAGCGTGCTTTCAGTGCATAAGCTGTTTTAAGCCACAGACCGGCTTGTGCATCTTGGTCTGATCCGTAGATGAGGTCTTTTGATCCCACTGCACCTGATAATCCTTCGTCTTCGGCTGTTCCATCCTTCAAAAGTGTGATAGCAGCATCCAGGTTCTGCATTACTTCTTTGTAGATAGACTCTTGTGAATCAATTTTAGGTTGCATATACTTCGGTGTGCCGTCCGGATTTAAAACTCCGGTTTCGCTGAACGGTGTGTCTCCGAACACATCGGCTACTACCGCACCATTGTAGGCAAGAAGGATTCTGGCTATTGCTTCAGTTACTACATTGCCTTTTTCCGATGGGTCTTCCTGACACTTGTTGATTACAATCTTTGCATTCTTTATATTGGCGTAAACGCTGATCCACGCATTGTTGTAGGTCGTGGCAGTGGTCGGTTCTCCGCTGCGGACTTCTGCCCGGTAGAGTTGGTTGCCGATACCTGTTTCGTGCTCCATGTAAACGGACGAATAGAGTGAAAAATCTCCTCCTACTGTGCTGAATGCAGTGCTGACTCCCAAGTCTGTTATCAAAAACTTCGCCGGAGCATCCTGCGGGTTATTGGGATTCTTGTTGACTTTGTCCATTGCATCTTCCGTACAAGCAGAAGCAATGACAGCAGTAAAGAAAGAAACTGCCAGCAATTTTCCTATTGATTTATATTTTTTCATTGTCTTGCAGATTAAAATTTAATATTAAAGCCGAAACCAAAGCTAGCTGTTTGCGGCATTGAATAGTCTTCGAAAGCTCCGGACATATTGTTGTTTCCTTGGCTGGCTTCCGGATCAAGGTCAGGCATCTGTGCCCAGACGAGGATATTTCTTGCGAAAGCATTCACCGAAAGTTCCATCCACTTTTTCTGGAGTACTTTGTAGCTTACTGCCACTTCGCGGAGTTTGATGAACGAGTTGTCGTATACAGAAGATTCGTCAATATCGTTCAGGCGGCTGTAGTACACTTGTTGCGCATTGGCTCCGGTGATGGCGATATCGTTTTTGGTTCCGTCCTGTTTGTAACCGTCAAAGATGATCGTGCCTTCCCGATTCTCTGTTCTTTTGCTGACGCCGTAGTAGTCGGACAAACCGGTAGTTCTGCTGTACATCTGGCCACCTTGTTTCCAGTCAAGTACAGCACTGATGGTACATTTCCACAGACGCAATGACGTATTGAAACCCATTACGAAATCCGGAGAAACTTTTCCGATCACCTGTGCCTCACCGGCGACAGGCAAACCGTTTTCGTCTACCAGACGATTGCCGTTAGCGTCTCTCTTGTATCCTACGCCATAGATTACAGGGAATTTTTCGCCTGCTGATGCACGAACCTGTGGAGTGACGTAACCACCCAGTGAAATGTTTTCCACACCCGGAGCCAGTTCGTCTACATAGTTGTCGATTTTGGTCCAGTTGAAACCGAAGTCCCAGTTGATATTCTTCGTGCGGATCGGGTTGAATCCCAATGTGATTTCGTGCGTGTCGGTATGAATCTTACCACCGTTTGTCAACAGTTTGCTGGCACCGGTAGAAGACGCCAAAGGCACTGAAAATATCTGGTCTTTGACGTTCTGACGCGAATAAGTATAATTCAACGTAATCAGGTTGTCGAAGAAGTTCACGTCGGCACCGATTTCGTACGAACGTGTATTCTGCGGTTTCAGATTCGGGTCGAATATTGTGTAGTACGGGGTATAGGCAGTAGTACCTTTGATGGGGTACATGATGGGAGTCAGCGAATAGAATCCTCCTCCGTACGTGGGAGTCGAGTAATAATTCTCAAGGAAATCACCAGCCTGTCCTACTTCCGCATAAGAAACTCTCAGTTTGGCGTAGTTGACTACATCATTTTTCAGTTCATCAAGTTCTGTCAGGATGAAACCTGCTGACACAGAGGGATAGAAGAACGAACGGTTGTTGCGCGGCATGTTGGACACATAGTCCTGACGTCCGGTCACAGTCAGATAAAGCATGTTTCTGTACGAAGCCGATACGTTGCCGAAGAAACCGACAGTACGGTTTTTCCATCTTTCTTCTTCTGTAAGCTGAGTGGTTGCATTGTTGATATGATTCCACCCTGCGAAGTTATAGTTTGTTCCGTATTCGTAGTATTTCTTTCTGTTGCTCTGGATAAATTCGTTACCTGCTACAGCGTTCAATCCCCAGTCGTCATTGATGCGCCAGTCGTAGTTGATGGTCAGCAATGAGTTGTAGGTAGCGTTTGTCCAACCGTAGTTTTCTATCTGGCCGCGACCGCCGCCGGTGTTACTTCCGTATCCGTAGCTGTCAGAGTAGTGAGTGGTATAAGCGTCTACACCTAACATATATTTCGCGTTCAGTTTATGGTTGGCCGTTCCGAAATCTGTTTGATAAGTGGCATATACATTTCCGAAGAAACGGTTGGTGTCTTCTGTGTATTTGTTGTTGTCAATAGCCCAATAGGCATTGTCAAAATTTCCACGGAAAGAGTTTTGCTTATAAATGTCGCCGTCTACATGGCTGGGGATACCTGCCAGATCGTAGCTTGCGGGCGAAGCGTAAACAGTTCTCAGCAGTCCGTTTCCGGACGTTACCGCCTTGTCAATCGAAGTCGTGATGTAGTTTCCTGCAAAACCGGTTGTGAAGTTATTCGTCAGTTTCGTTTCGGCGCTTACTTTCACGTTGTATCTGTCCATGCCAGTTTTGGGGATAATACCGTCTTGGTGCGTATTTCCAAGAGAAACGGAGTATGAACTTTTTTCCAGCGTTTGTGCCACGTTCAGCGAGTTGCTCCAAGTGATACCTGTTTCGAAGAATTCTTTTGTATTGTCGTAAGCCTGTGGAGTAGCCCAAGGGTCAAGACCTGCTGAAGCACGCTGCGGCACGTAATATTTGCCGGATTGCATGCCATACTTTTGAGTAAATTCGTTGTCGGTGTTGCCGCCATAATTGGGATCGTTGGACAGTTCAGAAATCTTAGGTCCCCAGGATAATCCTGAAGTTGGGCTGTATCTTCCGCCGGACCCCTGTGCATACGTCTTTTGGAATTCGGGCAGGCGACCGACTACGTCAAAACTGACATTGGATGAGAAACTGACTTGGGGTTTGCCTTTTTCCAGTCCCTTACCGCTTTTGGTGGTGATGATGATCACACCATTGGATGCGCGGATTCCGTAAAGTGCCGAAGCCGCCTGTCCTTTCAGAATGTTGATACTTTCAATGTCGTTCGGGTCGATATCTACCGCGCGGTTGGCAAAGTCCACACCGCTAACACTACCGTTGTTCTGTATGTCCGTATCTACGTCAGGAGTACTGGTCACTGCCATTCCGTCGATTACGTAAAGCGGCGTGTTATCTCCGGAGAAAGAACGTGCGCCACGGATCGTGATCTGTGAAGATGCTCCGGGCATACCGCTCGAAGGTTTGATATCCAGACCGGAAACTTTTCCTTGCAACGCTCCTGCCAGGCTGGAGTTGGAAGCTTGGGTCAGTTGTTCGGACTTCACGTCCTGAACGGCGTAGCCCAGCGCTTTCTTTTCGCGGGAGATACCCATGGCCGTTACTACGACTTCGTCCAGGGCTTTGGCGTCACTTTTTAATACTACGTTGATAACGCCCTGTTTGATCGTTACTGTCTGCGGAACCATTCCTACATAGGAAACGCGCAAAGTTTTAGAAGAACTTGGTACGGTGGGGAGTTGTCCTTTCGGGAAGCGTTAAGTGTTTTTGGGGCTATTTAAGGCATAAAATGATAAAAAGATAGCATTTTGAATGATTCGCTGATGTTATTTTATGAAAATAACGATTTTAACACTATCTTTATGTCGTGTAATGTAATTTGAATATTATTAAAATCGTGCTCAAATCTTCTCATTTCATCAATATACTGATTAAATTCTTTCAATATGATACTTTATAGTTAAAAACGTAACACTTTTTTAATTTTGATATAAATAGTGTTATCTTTGCAGCCTGTTAGAGACTAGAAGTCTATTTATAGGTTAAATTTAAGAGAGAATTTATGAAAAGAAAATTGATGTTCTTTATGACCTTCCTTTTTTTGGGTATAGGTCTGGTGACAGCGCAGACGTCCCGAGTTACCGGTGTGGTAACCGCCGAGGAAGATGGCCTGCCTGTTGTAGGTGCTTCGGTATTAGTGAATGGCACTACTCTTGGTACTATCACGGATATTGATGGTAAGTTTACAATCACGAATGTACCAAGTTCTTCTAAGACTTATTGATATTTTAAAGCCTCTCTTTTTCCTCCTTTTTTATTCTATCTTATTGTAAATCAGAATATAAGTGCTTCTTTCCGCAACTTGGCTTCCCGGCTCACTTACTATAATCGCAACCTTTTCCCTTTCTTTTTCGATCTCAGTCATCTTTTTCGGGCAGGTACTTGGCTTGTTTTCAGGGGGCGGATGCTTAGGTTCTACCTTTATTTGAGGCTTTCTATGAGCGATAGGGGCAGACCGGTCTTTTCGGCAATGAGTTGATTGTCAATTCCTTGCTTTTTCATGTCGATGGCTGTCTGAAAGATGTTCAAGGCTTCTTCGCGACCTTTCTTCAGGCCTTTCTTCAGGCCTTCCTCAAGTCCTTCTTCAAGTCCTTTCTTTAGCCCTTCTTTCATTCCTTCTTTCAGCCCTTCTTCCATCCCTTTCTTTATTCCTTCCTTTTCCGCTGCATCCATTGTCACCAAATAATCCCGGTACACTTTGACGCTATTGTCGTATAGCTCTCTCTCCTTTGGAGACATAGAAGCCACATCAGCGATCTCTTCGAGTTTTTCGAAGACGGCTTTTCGTGCCTTGAATGGCAGGCGTTTTAAAGTTTCCATATTATTTAATATATAAATCCAACGTTCAAAATTCGTTTCACATTCCTCTTCGCTTTTTTTGAAGAGGGGGAGGGCGATGAATATTTGCCGGAACTTCTCCGAGAAGAGTTCACCTGTCTCCTTGTCTGCAAGAATAACGTCTGTCCGGAGTTTTATGTTCTTGTCCATGATGAAATTCATCAGAAAGACTCCGTAAACAGCTTTTATTTCAAATTTCCAGTCGTGCCCCGTCCGGCCCTGGTTGACGATGGCACGGGAGAGATAGAAGATGGAGCGTTCTTTAAAATTGCTCTGCATGCGGTTTTGCATTTCGACAATTATCTTTTCGCCCGTGTCCGTGGTGCAGTAGACATCGTAGATGATGCCTCGTCCTTCCGGGTAGTCCGGCAGCTGTTCGTTGTTCAAAAACGTTAAGTCGGTTATCACTCGTTCACCTTCGAGAAGGTCGTTCAGAAATTCGATTAGTAAATTCTTGGAGACTTCTCTGCCGAATATTAGTTTGAATCCGTAGTCGGTGAACGGATTGATAAATTTGCTCATTGTTTTGGTTGTTTCTCTTTTATGTTGTAAAGAGATGTTTCTCTTCGCATGTATAGTGAAGAGGCTTTTCTTTATTCTACAAAGATAGGATAAATTATTGTTTTATGATGCGTTTGGCGGGAGAAATAAATGACGTGGGTGCTCAAAAATGTTCATCTCCCTCTTAAAAATGTTCATCTTCCCCTAACTCGCTTTTTGAGGATGCCGTTGTAGGTGTCTTCAAATTCTGCCGAGTGGTTGAGTGCCCAGAGGATGTAGTCGCCCGGCTCGTTCTTTTTGAGCAGGGTGGAGCGGTATTCGGAGCTGAGGACTTTCCATAAGGTGCCGCAGGGACCACCCAGCTTTCTGCGTCGGGCGAGGGCGAGGATGGCTTTCACGGTTGGTTCGTTCCGGATGCCGATGGCGTCCATGTTGAGGCGTAGCAGGGATTCGGAGAATCCTCCGGAAGCAGTGCTTTCGTTCGGGGCTTCTTCCTGCTGACTTCTTTCGTATTGAGTTCCGTTGTGCTTGGCTTCTTCCTGCTGGTTTCTTTCGTATTGAGTTCCGTTGTGCTTGGCTTCTTCCTGCTGACTTCTTTCGTATTGGGTTCCGTTGTGCTTGGCTTCTTCCTGCTGACTTCTTTCGTATTGGGTTCCGTTGTGCTTGGCTTCTTCCTGCTGGTTTCTTTCGTATTGGGTTCCGTTGTGCTTGGCTTCTTCTAGCTGGTTTCTTTCGTACTGAATTCCGTTATATCTAGTTTCTCCCTTCTGATCTATTCCTTCATTTCTTCTTTCTTCCTTATTTTCCTCCCCTCTTTTTCCGGACGAGATTTCTAAAGACAAACCTTTGACAGCAACAGGCGCAGCCTGAAAAACGCCGTTTGACGGAACGGGCGGCTGCTCTCTATCCTTCTCCCATTCATTTTCGGTTTTGCTTTGTCTTTCCCTTTCTTTGTCTCTTTCTCTTTCTCTTTCTCTTTCCGGTTTGCTTTTAATCTCAGTATCCGTTTCCGATTTACTTTCGATTTCTGTATCCGTTTCCTGTTTTGTTTGTGGGATTGTTGCTGCAATTTCTCGGTTTTTTGCAGCATTAATTTTCATAGCTGCTTCGTCGGTCACTGTTTTTGTAACATTGATTCCTGTGCCTGCTGCATGGATATTTGTGCCTGTCGTGCCGATTCCTGTCTTTGTTTTAGTAACTTCTGTAGCTGTGATATTGATTCCTGTTTTTATTGCGTTGACTTCTGCGCCTACTATATGGCTTTCCGCTTCATACACTTCTGTACCTTTTGAATTTATATTATTTCTTATTTCTGCGGAATTATTTTCCGTTCCATCCTCTCCTTCCTTGATGAGCCAAAACTGTTCCAGCGGAAGTTTGTATTTCCTTCGGCTGTCGGTAATGATTTTGTGGTATTGCTCTTGGATGGCTTGCGAAGTCAGAATCCCGTACTCCTTATATATATAGGTGTCGAACAGTCCGACGGACAGGCAGTCGTCGATGATGGCCTGCATCTCCTCCTCCTCGCAACACACTTCCTGCGAAATGTCGAACAAGGTATCTTGATTCCATGCGACATAAAATCCCTTTTCTTTGTAGATGAGGCAGAGCAGGGAAGTGAGTGCGGCAATTCCTGCTGCATGATGACGGTTGGAAATGCGGCGTACCTTCCTGTCTTGGAAGAAGTTGACATCGAGCGGGAAATAATCTAATCCGGGTTTGGAAATACGGGCCATCTTTTTGAATATTTAGAGTGATATTGAATGATAAATAATGAATGATAAATAATGAATAAGGCGAATCGGTAATTTTAATTTAGCTCATTTCAGTATGGTGATAAGCTACTTGATAGTCAGTTCTGTATCTCAACTGAGGGTGACTAGAAAGTCGATTCTATCTCTATTCTCCTCCTTCGGGAAGGAGGAGTACCCGTAGGGGGAGGTGGTAGGTGAATGCATAATCCTATCATTTACAAAAAAATAGGTATAAACATTATTTCTCCTACCACCTCGGTCTGCGACCACTCCTCCTTCCCGAAGGAGGAGAATAGAGTTACTATTGCGTACAACTACTCCCTAGAACTCCTTTTTCACATCGAAGCAGGGACAGGCTTTCATGTATTCATTGGGTGAGATGATGCCGTCTCCGTTGAGGTCGGGGCTTGTGTCCCGGTGTCCGATGACCTGTTTCACGTTGGGGAAGGCCAGTTGCAGAGATTTCACCAGTCGGATGAGGGCAGTGCGTTGTGCATCTGTCCGTGTGTCGGCGGGGCGGCCTTCCTTGTCCAGCCCGCCGACGTAGCAGATGCCGATGGAACGCTGGTTCCAGCCCATACAATGCGCCCCGTCGAGGGTGACGTCTCGTCCCGGTTCGATGGTGCCGTCGAGGCGGATGACGTAATGATAGCCGATGGACCAGAAGCCACGGGCACGGTGCCAGCAGTCGATATCGGCAGCGGTGATGTTCTGTCCCGCACGGGTGGCGGAACAGTGGATGATGATGGTGTCTTTCATTGCAGAAACTCCTTTCTTTGTTCTCTTTCTCTAGGCAATATATAAGTGTTGAAACCAAAAATGGCGGATTCTTCGGGAGACAGGCGGCGGTAATAGTGTTGCGTCACTGAATGGTGTACGGGAACAAAGAGAGAAATAAGAGGAAGAGGCGATGAAACAAGGGGAGAAGAAACTGACTGCACACATACATTGCCTGCTTCGGACTCTCCGACTGAATTGCTCGATCTGCCTGTTCCGAGCAGATTGCCTGCTTCGGACTTCCCGATTGAATTGCTCGATTTGCCTGTTCCGAGCAGATTGCCTGCTTCGAACTCCCCGATTGAATCAGCTTTGACGGTCAGCACAGGTATTTCGGGTGCTATCAGAAAGCATTCTTCCGAACCGCTTCTTTCGGCTCTTGGCTTTTTCTTCATGGCCGATTGCTTCAGTCTTTCGGGGTGTAATAAATGCAGCACCAGCCAATTACGTTGTTTAGGGTTCATTTGTTCCCCTTTTACCAGTGCGTTCATGGATGGATAGGCTTGCAGGATATTTCCTGCCTCGTCCGTTGTGGCACAGGGGACGGGGGAGAGGGCGGGTGACGACGGACGCAGACCGGTCCGGATGGCGTGCATGACATTGTCGTAGGCATCGCACCATTCGAGGTTGGCGACGTGGTTGTTGAGCTTGTTTCCGTCGAGGTGGTTCACTTGGGGGAGACGCTTCGGGTTGGGGATAAAAGCTGTTGCCACTAAGCGGTGTACAGAGTAGCCGACGTATATCCCCTTTTGGCGGATGGCCACGTACTCATAACCTTTTGCGGTAATGCTGCTGCTGATTATCAACTTCGATTTGCCTTTGAAACTCAATATCCGCCCGTGGTCTGAAACCATATAATCGGAATTTGCTTCGATAAATCTCCAATTTTCCATACTTTATTCTTTATATTGTTAATAAAATTATACTTCGTTAAAAAGAAATCCCTTTTCCGAAACCACCGGGGATAAACGGCGCAGCCTGCATGGTAGAAACGGCGTAGCCTGCAAGGTAAAAACGGCATAAACAAGGACTGTTAAACGGTGTAGCCTCCTCGCTGACATGAGGCGGTTCCGCCCGCTTACTCCGGTCTTTGACCTTTCTCATTCCTCCTCTGCACGGGGTTCGAGCCGTTCGGCACAGCGAACGAGAAACTCCAGTTCCTCCCGACACCCTTGAATGGCTTCGTACAAAGAGTCCACATGATACATTCTGCAAAGCGTTTCCCATTCTTTTCGTTCTTCTGAAGTCATTTGTTCTCCGAAATTCATTTGCTGTCCAAAACTTATCTGCTGTCCGAAACTCATTTCAAAATTTATCTGCTGCCCGAAACTCATTTGCTCTCCGAATCTCATCTGCTCTTCGAAACTCATTCGACGCAAAGGAAATTTTCGGCATGAAACGTGCGCCACCCTTTGGCTTCGAGGTCGTAGTAGACTACAAACGTATTTTCCGGTCGTGGCATATAGGGGCGGTGAAAACTGTGTTGATATCCGGTGAGCGTGCCGACAGCGTGGCGCACGGTTCCGTCCTGCTTGGTGTAGCAGAATTTCACGTTCTCCCTGTGCATCTTCCTTATCAGTCCACCGATTCGGTGGGCGATGATGAGCGCATCACGCCGGTTCATGTCATTGTTGCGACGGATGACGGCGGCCCGCCTCATGAGCCGTACCCGTGGGAGGGAATGTTGTTTTTTCATTTCAGTCATATGATTCAATTGTTTTTTATTGATTTCGGGGCAAAAGTAGACTGTGGGTAGAATAAAAACCGTTCACGCTTGACTAAAATGAAAAAATATGTAGAAAGAGTCACGCGTGACCCAAAATGTTAAAGGTAAATCCCGAATTTTGTCGGATTAATTTAAATATAATTAGTAATGAACAAAAAAGAAAACTGCCAGAACAGTAGTGAAAGAGAACAACACATTGAAGTAAAAAGGACTGTAAATCAGAAAAGTACAAGTCAGAAAAAAGTAAATCAGAAAAGTACAAGTCAGAAAAAAGTAAATCAGAAAAGTACAAGTCAGAAAAAAGTAAATCAGAAAAGCATGAGTCAGGAAAAAGCAAATCAGAAAAGCATGAGTCAGAAAAAAGCAAATCAGAGTGGCGAAAAGTCCGTGTATGACGAGAACAGGGATGCCCTTCAGGAAAGAGTCGAAGAGAAGCAATGGAAGAAAAAGCAATGTAATGGCTTGCAGCACAGTGATGACGAAGAAAAACAGAAAGTCATCGATTCGATTATGAAAGTCAGCCGGGATAACGGCTTTGACGACGCTTATCTTCAGCAGCATTCGGACTGTTCGGCATCGTCGATCAAGCGCTTCCACTCGGCCTGGATGGGAAAGAGAATGTCCAATTGGACGACGATTTTTAATTTAGCGCACTGCGTGTCCGTCAATTGTGTCTTTGCCGAAAATCTGGTCGGGATGCTGGTTGTCATTATTATGTTCTTGATTAGAGATGCCGGAATTGTGAGTTACCATATCGACTCGCCCAAGAAAGTGGTGATAGAAATAAATTTCGGTAAAGATAAATTATTGCGCATGAAAGACGAGGAAAAGAACGAAAAAGGAAAAGAAGGTAAAGACGACGAACACCTTTGAGCGACGACAATGATCGGGACAAAGGAAAGAACAACTGACGGAATGAGGTAAGTCCTGTAAGAACTTGGTAGTCTGTATTCGTAAAAAAACGATTCGATATCAGCGATGGATTTCCATTTTATTCCCTTGTTATAATGTCACCACAAATGTAATCATATTATTGAGAAAACCATGCAGAAACGCTTTTATTCTGAAAAATAAGTTTTATTGTTCACTCAGATTTCATATTCGATGTTGACATCCTACGTTTTCTCTTTTAGATATTTATTTGTTTTCCTTTGTCGGTTTCTACCGTATTGCACGTTCGTCATTATTTACAAATTTTAATTATTGCATTCTCAGTTCGGGTAAAACGAATCCGTTTTCCGAGCTGAGAATGCAGATGACGGCTTTTAATAAGTCTGTTTGTTTTTATTTCTTTAGTAATATATTATAAACTGGCAGATAAGTCGCTCTACCAAGTTCTTACAGAACTTACCTTTTTGTATAGTAATATTTAAAGATTTAATAGCAATATTTTAAGATATTCAGTGATCGGTTCCGCAAACAATCAAAACAATCACTATTTATGGAAGCGCGGATAACTCGAAAAACAGCGGCACTTGCAATCTTTCTGATCAGTGCATTTCAGACTTACATTTATGCCGGCCGCCCCTCTTCTTGTCAACTATTAATCATCAATTCCTATACCGAAAACTGTCTGTGGAGCGATGACTTTATGGCCCCTGTCTATAAAGAGTTTCGCGTCCAGAACAGCCCGGTTGACATATGTGCCGAGCACATGGAACTGATGGCGACCGTTGTCCCGGATATGCGCAAACAGGTCTTCATGTCCGACAGGCGCTGGATCAGCGCGCAATGCAGGAAAGAAGCGGAGGAAGTGATGCCTTTCCTGTTGATCGGCGGCTATTTCTGGACAGACAGTGAAATAAAGAAACATCTGCTCCCGGTGATCAAAAGCCGCCTGGACGGAGCGTCGCATCCGCACAGAGTGGAAACGACAGCGATGGGGACGCCCCCATCCGTCATCAATTATGCCGACTACGTAGAGAGCGGACTGTTGCTCGGCCTGTGTCCCGACGACACTGTTTTTGGTATGAAGCCCCCCACTTTTTTCGAGCGGAACAAATATTATCTGGCCCTGTTTTTCTCTTTGATGGCACTGGCCGTCATCTATGTGATATGGCTCCGGAGGGCGCTGCATGAGAGGAGCAGGCGGCTGGAGATCATGAGGAGCTATAGCAGTCTGGTCGAAAACATGCCCGTTCTCTATGCCCGTGTCGAGCTCATATTCGACCCCGGTGCCCGGATTATCGACTATGTCTACCGGGAAGTGAATCCCACTTTCGAGAAATACATCCTGCCCAAAGAAAAAATACTGGGAAAGAAATACAGCGAACTCAATCCGGATTATTCGCCGGAACTGCCCGACAGGTACAGCGAACTGAATGACAACAGGCAAATAACCTTTCAGTATTATCTGGAGAAGACGAAAACTCATCTGACCGTCATCTCCATACATTCCAAAACGAAAGGCTGCGTCGATGTCTTTGGTGTGGACAATACCGAACTGGTGCTGACGCAGCAAATGCTGAAATCCACCAACCATAAGTTGTCCGCCGCCCTCGACGCTGCCGACATGACCCCTTGGAAATGGGATTTGCAGACCGGCCTCCTCTCGTGCAACGTCAGCCACGACTTGTACGTCACCGAAGAGGAGGTGACGCATGACGGCAACCTGATTATCGTGCCCACCTCCGCCTGTTTCGCGAAAATCTGCGATGAAGACCGCGAACGCGTGCGGGACGCCTTCGAGCGCCTCGCCAATGGCGAAACGCAGAAAATGCGCGAGGAATATCGGGTAGGCAGACAGTGGCTTCCCTCCCCGCAACAGAATGAATGGGTAGAAGTGCGCGCAGCCGTGGACGAGCGCGACGCGAACGGAAAACCGCTGAGCCTTATCGGCACTTCGATGACTGTCACCCAACGAAAGGAAATGGAGGAAGCGCTCGTACAGGCAAAGGTGAAAGCCGAGGAGGCGAACACGCTCAAATCTTCTTTCCTCGCCAACATCAGCCACGAAATACGCACTCCCCTCAACGCCATTGTCGGCTTTTCCTCGCTGCTGGTGTCGGCGGAAAGGGGGATTTCGGAAGAGAAACAGGAATATATCAACATCATTGAAAACAACAACACACTCCTGTTGCAGCTTATCAGCGATGTGCTCGACCTTTCGAAGATCGAAGCCGGAACGATGGAGTTCGACTACGCCCCGGTAGATGTGCACGGCCTGTTTATCGAACTCGAAGATACGTTCCGGTTGAGGAATAAAAAGTCCGGCATCTGTATCTGCTATCACCGCCGGACGACCGAATGTGTCGTAAAGGCGGACCGTAACCGTCTGGTACAGGTGATGATGAATCTGATGAATAATGCCGTGAAGTTTACCGGGGAAGGCAGCATTGAGTTCGGGTTTGATGTGCGCGAAGACGGTTTCCTGCATTTCTATGTCACCGACACCGGTTGCGGGATACCGGAGGAACGGTTGGAAGAAATCTTCGGGAATTTTGTCAAACTCAACAGCTTTGTGCAGGGCACGGGACTCGGACTCACCATTTGCCGGGCAATCGTCGAAAGGATGGGAGGAAAGATCGGTGCTGTCTCACGGCTGGGGCATGGGAGTACTTTTTGGTTCACGCTGCCTTATACGGCCAACAAAGAGAAGGTTTGAAAGGGACGTGGCGTGACGGAAATATACTTGCTTCCCGAAGAATGGGACTTTTTAGTCAGCCCCTTCCCGAAGGGAGGGGAAGCCATGCGGATAGTCAGCTCGAATCAAGGCTCCCCCAAGAAACGGAAGATGAGCCCTACTTGTGCCGGAGTGAGCAGGATGGCTTTGTCGGAATATCCCGTGCGGGCGAGTTCGTTTTGTAGTGCCGTGTTCTTGGCGATCCAGCTGCGGAGAGTGCGGCGTGCGGAGGCGGGCTGTATGTGGGGCAGGTAGAGAGTGGCCAGTTGGCTTTTGCTGTATGCCTGTATGCGGGGCAGGGTTGCATTTTCTTCGGAAGTTGGTTTCATGATTTTTGCTTTCATTGTCTTTTGATACTGCTTTTACTATCTTTTCTATATTTCTTTTTTTCGTTTTCGTTGCCAATGTAAAGGTACGCCTTTTTTAGTCGTTTGGTGTTGCTTTGTACAGAAGTCCTTGGAGGCAGTATTTGTGCGAAGCCGTGCCGACTGGTGCTCTTCAGTTACAAGTCGTTACATCGTGTATCCGGACTTTTTTGCCATCGCCTACTTTTGTCACCGTAATCGATTGCACATAGAAAACTTACATCAACCATTAAAAAAAGAAAGGAAAACAACCTTATGCCATTAATTTACAAACCTTACCAGGCGAATATCGCCAACAAAGCGGGACAGAAACTGTATTACCCCCGCCTCGTGAAATTCTCGAAAATGGTCAACACGCAGAAGATGGCGGAGCTGATCGCCGAGAAGGCTTCTCTGACACCGGGTGATGTCCACAACGTGATTCGAAACTTGATGTCCGTGATGCGTGAACAGTTGCTCAACAGCCGCACAGTACGTCTCGAAGGCTTGGGCACATTTACGATGATCGCCAAAGCCGGAGGAAAGGGAGTCGTGTTGGAAAGTAAAGTCAGCAGTTCGCAGATCGTTTCGCTGCGCTGTCAGTTTACTCCCGAATATACCCGTTCTGCCGATGGCGTCACTACCCGTGCACTGACTTCCGGAGTAGAATTTGTCCACGTCAAGGACGTAGCGGGCGGCTTTGTGGACGACGATGATAAAAATCATTCGGGAGGCGGAGACAACCCCGGCGGAGGAAGCACTCCCGGAGGCGACGACGATGAGGCTCCGGACCCAACCGTTTAATGAGGCTGAATCGCTGACTCACTAATGCATGATCGGTTCCCTTATTAAATTGCTCCATTCACTCTGTTTTTTAACTCTAAAGAAGGAAGCTATGAAATTATTTTTAGAAAAGTTATTGGATATTTTGGAAGCACTCTTGCGCTTCCGTCGTCGGAAAGCTAAAAAGACGGGAGATTCATAAACCGACCTCCTCTCTTAAAAACTAGAGAATCCCCTTTTATTTAAAACCGTATCTGTCTATGATATGGGGTTGAATAAAGGGGATTTTTGTATGGGAAAGTAATAGGTAATTGTATAGTAATAGGTAGTGGAATTTAATTCATTTCATTTCTTGTGCGAAATGATTCATACCTGCTCTGAGATGTAGGATTTATGGAAAAGTGTATTATCAAAAAATGGGGTCACCTATACCCCTGTTTGCTACATTATGTTTTTTGAGCCCGATAATGCGGTAGTTGGAGAATTTTGACATCTATAAAAGAATATCCCGGCAGATTGGATAACAGTCAACCGCCCAACCATAAAAAGGGCTGCCCCAATTCTACTTGGGAGCAGCCCTTCTTGCTTTTTCCGGTTTATCTCTAATGCATTTTATTTAATCAGATAGACTTTTTGAAGATAAACCCTTTTGTTGTGTGCTTTTGGGGGATGAGCCACCTTACGGCATTTCTGTTTCCATTTGGAATTTCCGGCTTACCTTCATCAGGTTAATGATGTAAGTCACTACATTTTGAGCTTCCTGCACCATGGTCAGATAAACCATACTTACTCGGATACTGCCCGACTGGCTTTGGATGCGCTGCAACTCTTTGCGTTTCAGTTGCGATAGCTGTCCGTTGAGGTCGTTGGCACGGCGGATTTCCTCTTCCATATTCTGATAATCGTTGTTTTCCAACTTCTTGCGGCATTGCTGAATCAGATAAGTGATGTCCTCGGCCACGTCGCTGAATTCACCTTTCTGAATGGCGTCGAGCGGGTTGAAGTTATTGTCGATGTGTTCAAGACACGGTTCGCAGAGGCGCGAGATGCTGTACACCAGTTCGCTGGCGAAGTCGTTGCCTTGATAGTAGTAGAGTCCTTTTTCGAGCACGGTGTTGTTGTCGAGGCGGCACATGGCAACGGTTCCGGTGCGTTTCATCTGCTTGATGAGCTGCTTTTCGAACTTCGTGGAACCCATGGCACGACGCAGTCCGCGCAGGTTTTCGTGTATAAAGGAGGTGACGGTCAGTTCGAAATTCGTTTCGGCGTACTCCAGTACTTTGGCGAGTTCTTCGCGGGTATGTTTACGCATCAGTTGCAGCGCTTCTTCGCTGTCGGCGGTCTGCATGAGTTGTTTCAGCGTTTCGTTGCCTTTCTCTTTCGCCTTGCGTTTCTTGTACATCACCTGGCTGCGGATGAGGATGAAAATCGCTATTCCGATCAGTGCGATGATGGAGATGTTGCCGCCGTAGTGCAGCACGAGGGCTACGAAGAAACAGATGGTGAAGGCGGCTCCGGCAGTGATGAACCAGCCACCGATGACGCTCAGAACGCCTGTGATGCGGTAAACGGCGGAGTCACGTCCCCATGCACGGTCGGCGAGCGACGTACCCATTGCTACCATGAAGGTGACGTAGGTGGTAGAGAGCGGCAGTTTCAGCGACGTTCCCAAGGCGATGAGCAGACCGGCGAGGACGAGGTTGACAGAGGCGCGGACGAGGTCGAAAGCGGCTCCGTCGGCTATGATGGCTTCGTTTTTGCGGAAACGGGAGTTGATCCACTGCTTCGCGCTTTCGGGCATGATGCGGGAAGTGCCGTTGGCAAGTGTCATGCTGAAACGTACCAGTGTGCGTGCCATCGGGGTGCTTCCGAAGTTTTCTTCTCCTTCATCCTGACGGGAGAGGTCTACCGAGGTTTTGATGACGGCGTGCGCCTTTTTGGAGGTGCAGAGGGCGTAGACCATGATGGCGCCGGCACCGATAAGGAAGTACCACGGTGTCTTGGCGGGGCCCAGCAGCGAGGTCATCAGGAAGCTGTCCGGACTTGCTCCGGCTCCGTTGGTGGTGTAGTCTATGAAGGAGGAGTAGCCTGCAAGGGGGACTCCGATGAAGTTGACGAGGTCGTTGCCGGCGAAGGCGAGGGCGAGGGCAAAGGTGCCCATCAGCACCACTACTTTGAAAACGTTGACTTTGAGCCAGTGAAGCACTTGCATCAGTGCCGTGAAGAAGACGAAGAAGCTGGCGATGAGCAGCAGCGTGTTGTCCTGTATCCACTGTTTGTTTTCGGGGGTCATGAAGGAGCTGTCTTTCAGCCCTTTGATCAGCATGAAGTAGATGATGGAGGTGGCGGCGATCCCACCGAAAAGGCCGATGCTGTATTTGATGTTTTTCGTGTAATTGAACGTGAAAACGATGCGGGCGAGCCACTGTACTAACATACCGAAGAAGAAGGCGATGGCTACGGACACGAAAATGGCCATGATCACGGAAAGTGCTTTGTCGGTGTTGATCAGATCGCCCAAAGCAAGGGTGGCGTCATTGTTTACTTTGATCAGGGAGAGGGCGAAAGTTCCTCCGAGCAGCTCGAAGACCAGCGAAACGGTTGTGGAGGTGGGCATGCCCATGGAGTTGAAGACGTCCAGAAGGACTACGTCGGTCAGCATGACGGCGAGCAGTATACACATGATTTCGGCAAAGTAGAAGTGCTCGGGCTGATAGATTCCGTGACGGGCTATATCCATCATGCCATTGGACAGGGATGCGCCAATGAAAATACCGATCCCGGCTATGAAAAGAATGGTTTTGAACGAAGCGGCCTTGGCGCCTACCGCCGAATTCAGAAAGTTGACTGCATCATTACTGACTCCGACGATGAGATCGAACACGGCCAGCACGAACAGGAAAATGATAATGCATAAGTAAATTGTCTCCATAAAGAAAGTTGTGTATGTTATTTCTGGGTGCAAAGGACGGGGTTTGAGGTTGCAGGGGGATGTCATACATGTTACATTTGTGTTACAACGTTCTTTCTTTTGTCTTGAAACAAAAGAAAGAACCAAAGAAAAATTCAAGGCTTACTTTTTTCTCCTACTCGCTTCCTTCACTACGCTAAAGGGCAGAAACTCGCTCCGCTCAAACAGTCTGCCCTTCTTAACGCTCCGTTGCGGGCGCTCGCTTGACGGAGAAAAAAGTAGGCCGGGGGACCGTGCGGGTGGGGTGGAGCGGGGGGAGGCGGTGCGGGGGGAGGTGATGTGTGAGGTGGCATGTGAGGGATGTGGGAGGTGATGTGTGAGGGGGGTGGGAGTTTTGGGATCAATCCGAGAAAAAAGGTTGTTTCCAGTTTGTTTCTTTCGAATGAAAAATGAATCCGAATGAAAAATGAATCCGAATGAAAAATGAATCAAACAGTAGTATCTCTATTGGGGGGTGACTAAAAAGTCGATTCTATCTCTATTCTCCTCCTTCGGGAAGGAGGAGTGGTCGAAGACCGAGGTGGTAGGAGAAATAATGTTTGTTCCTATTTCTTTGTAAATAACAGGATTATGTATTCACCTACCACCTCCCCCTACGGGTACTCCTCCTTCCCGAAGGAGGAGATTTTAAGATACTATTGACTATCATTTAATTCAAAACTGTAAAGTATGGAGCCAAAACTGGGTTTTCGGACTGCCCGAGTTTTGTCATGGAAATGATAAAAGTGTGACGGTTGTGTTGTAATATATTGAATTGCTTGTAAATATTTAATTTTATATTATTTGTCGAAGATTTTATTTGTATGGGTGTTTTTTCGTCCGAAAAAACTTCTTGCCTACGAAGGCTTTGCCCCTCGTCCCGTGATGTTAGTCAGATAACTGCTGACAAAGAATATTGTCGAAGGGGAATCGGCTAATTGCTTTTTCAGAAGATGAACGAAAGCAATAAGCACGATTCTGTTAAGATTATCAAGACTGACATTGGGTGTAGCTCAATGACTGCTTTCCTCCGGTCGAAAAACATCGGACCGGAGGGCAAGCAGTTGGAGATGATCAAAAAGTTATGAGTGCTGCGCTTCCTGCGCTTTTTTACTCAGCCATTCATAAAAATCGTATTGGGCACGGACAGCAGGGGTGCCGGACGCTCTTTTTTTGAATACGTTTTGCAGTTTGTCGTCTACCCAACAGGCTTTTTGGTTGTCAGCGAGCTGGATATGGAGCATTTCGATCAGACTGGCGCGCAGGTCAGGGTCGAGGATGGGGGTGACGGCTTCGATACGGCGGTAGAGGTTGCGGCGCATCCAGTCGGGCGAGCCCATGTATATTTTGGGGTGCCCTTCGTTGCCGAAATACCAGATGCGGGCGTGCTCCAGAAAACTGTCGACAATGCGGGTGACACGGATGTTACGGCTGTATGACTGCTCCGGTATGAGGCAGCAGATGCCGCGGACGATGAGGTCGATCTGCACGCCGTGTTCGGAGGCCTCGTAGAGTCGGTCGATCATTGCGGGGTCTTGGAGGGCGTTCATTTTGAGGATGATACGTCCGCCTTTGCCTTGGTCGGTAAGGGATATTTCACGGTCGATGAGGCGGTTCAGTTCCGGTATGAGGTTGAAGCGGGCGACGAGGAGAGTGGTGAATTTCGGGTCTTCCTTGCCTTGCAGGGTGCGGAATAGGTTGTAAAGGTCGTTCACTATTTCCTTGCGGCAGGTGAAAAGTCCACAGTCGGCGTATAGGGTGGCGGTCTTTTCGTTGAAGTTGCCCGTGCTGATGTAGGCGTAGCTGGGGATTTTCTCTCCATTCAGTCCGCGGCGACGGACGAGGGCCACTTTGGCGTGTACTTTTAGTCCGGGGATGCTGTAAATGATTTTGATGCCGGCGGCTTGCATCATTTCGGCGGTGGCGAGGTTGTTCTCTTCGTCGAAACGGGCTTTGAGCTCGACAAATACGGTGACTTTCTTGCCGTTCTGCGCGGCGGCTATCAAGGTGTTGATGACGGCCGAGTTTTCGGCTACACGGTATTGGGTGACCATGATTTCGCGCGTCTCCGGATTGTGCACTGCTTCGTAGAGGAAGTGGGTGAAATGCTCGAAGGAGTGGTACGGGTAATACAGCAGCAGATCCTTTTGGGCGACGTAGTTGAAGATCGATTCTTTTTCGTCGAGGATGTTCAGCTTCATCGGTTGCGGCTTTTCGATGCGGCGGAGAGACTTGTTCGGGTTGGGCAGGTGGCGCAGGTCTTCGAGGTTCAGGTGCTTGTCGCCGGGGACGAGTTCGTCACGGTGGATGCGGAAGGCGTCGACCAGAAAGTCGAGGAAGTCTTGCGGCATGGCACGGTCGTAGACAAAGCGGCAGACGTCGCCTATCTTGCGTTTTTTTACCTTCTTTTTCAGTTGGGCTACGAGGTCGGCGCTGCTGGCGGTGTCATCTATCAGAATGTCGGCGTCACGGGATATTTTGATGCAGTAGCTCGAATCGACGTCGTAGCCGGGGAAAATAAGGTTGAGGTTCGCTTTGATGATGTCCTCGGTGAACATGATGTAATAGTTGTCTCCACGGGGCGGAAGTTCGATGAAACGGGGCACTTTGGCGTACGGCTGCTTCATGACGAAATAGAAAGGCTGCCGGTTGGCGGGGTTCCTGTTTTCCTTCGGATAGAGGCGGATGGCGAGGTAGAGCCGGTTGTCTCGCAGAAAAGAGACGATTTTGTCTTTCGATACGGGCACGGGTTGCAGGTAGGGGAAGATTTCTTCCCGGAAAAAGTCCTTGATAAACTGCTGGTGAAACGGTTCCACATGTCTGTCCTGGTAGAAGATGATGTGGTTTTTGCGCAGGGCGGGCAGTATCTTTTCTTCGTAAATGCGTACACGGTCGTCCAGCTGGCGGTTTACTTCGTGGTTGATTTCTTCCACGAGTTCGCGGGCGGATTGTACGGTTTCTTCATCGCTCTCCGTTGCGCCGGATGCCACGGCCTTGTGGTCCGCCACCCGGATTTTGTAAAATTCTTCCAGATTGGAGGAGTAGATGGAGATGAAATTGATGCGCTCGTATAGCGGCAGGTGCTCATCCAGCGCTTCGAGCAACACCCGATAGTTGAATGAGAGCCAGCTGATATCACGTTTGAAATAATTATATTTGCTTTCCATGTGCTTTAAGATTTTCCCAAATATAGTATCTTTGCAGGACTAAACAAAGAAAATTATGACAAGAATTGGATTATTGTCCGATACCCACGCTTATTGGGACGAAAAATATCTCGAATATTTTGAATCGTGCGACGAAATCTGGCATGCCGGAGATATCGGTTCGGTAGAAGTAGCCGAGAAGTTGGCGGCTTTCCGGCCCCTGCGGGCAGTTTACGGCAACATAGACGGGCAAGAAATACGGAAGATGTTCCCGCAGGTGAACCGCTTCACGGTGGACGGAGCGGAAGTGCTGATCAAGCATATCGGCGGGTATCCGGGCAAGTACGACCCTTCGGTTATCGGCAGTTTGATGGCACGTCCGCCGAAACTTTTCATCAGCGGACACTCCCATATATTAAAGGTGAAATACGACAAAACGTTGGACATGCTGCACATCAATCCCGGAGCCGCAGGGATGTCCGGTTTCCATAAAGTGCGGACAATGGTGCGCTTTGTCATCGACAACGGAACGTTCAAAGACCTCGAAGTTATTGAACTGGCAGGATAGATTTCTTACAATTCATTTTGTCACGTCAGATTTCTTTCCGACCTTTGCACACAGTAAAATGAATAACTCAGACGACAATGAAAGGAATTATTCTGGCCGGTGGAAGCGCCACTCGTCTTTATCCGCTTTCCAAAGCGATTTCCAAACAAATCATGCCTGTATACGACAAGCCGATGATCTATTATCCGCTGTCTACGCTTATGCTGGCAGGGATACGGGAGGTCTTGGTCATCTCTACTCCGCGTGATTTGCCGATGTTTCGGGACTTGTTGGGCTCAGGTGAGGAGCTCGGGATGTCTTTCTCTTACAAAATACAGGAGCAGCCTAACGGACTGGCACAAGCCTTTGTGTTGGGAGCTGATTTCTTGAACGGTGAGGCAGGTTGTCTGATTCTTGGGGACAATATGTTTTATGGACAAGGGTTTTCCGCTATGCTCCGGCGTGCTGCCGGTGTGGAGAAGGGAGCCTGCATCTTCGGCTATTACGTGAAAGATCCTCGGGCTTACGGGGTAGTGGAGTTCGACGAACAAGGCAAAGTGATTTCTCTGGAAGAAAAGCCACTGGTGCCGAAAAGTAATTATGCCGTTCCCGGACTTTATTTCTACGACGCTACCGTGACGGAAAAAGCGGCTTCTCTCCGCCCTTCGGCACGTGGAGAATATGAGATAACGGACTTGAACCGCCTGTACCTCGAAGAAGGAACACTGAACGTGGAACTGTTCGGACGCGGATTCGCATGGCTGGATACCGGAAACTGCGACAGCCTGCTCGAAGCCTCCAACTTCGTGGCTACCATTCAGAACCGGCAAGGCTTCTACGTCAGCTGTATCGAAGAGATAGCCTGGCGGCAAGGATGGATTTCGTCCGGACAATTGCTGCTGCTTGGACAGAAACTCGAAAAGACCGAATACGGTAAATACCTGATAGAACTGTCTAAACAACCCTTGAAATAAACATAAATAATCATATATGAAAACTTATCTGGTGACCGGTGCCGCAGGATTTATTGGCGCCAATTATATTAAGTATATCTTGGCCAAGCACAGCGATATAAAAGTGGTGGTTCTTGACGCCCTGACGTATGCGGGTAATCTGGGAACTATTGCCAAAGATATCGACAACGAACGTTGTTTCTTTATCAAAGGAGACATTTGCAGCCGCGAAGTGGTGGACAGCCTTTTTGCCGAATACCGTTTCGACTATGTCGTGAACTTCGCCGCCGAAAGCCATGTAGACCGCAGTATCGAAAACCCGCAACTGTTTCTGATCACCAACATCCTCGGTACGCAGAATCTGCTGGATTGTGCCCGCCGTGCCTGGGTGATGGGTAAGGACGAACAGGGATATCCTACCTGGAGAAAAGGAGTGCGCTACCATCAGGTATCTACCGACGAGGTGTACGGCTCACTCGGTGCGGAAGGCTACTTCACGGAAGAAACCCCGCTTTGTCCGCACAGCCCGTACAGTGCTTCGAAAACCAGTGCCGACATGGTAGTCATGGCTTATCACGACACTTATAAAATGCCGGTAACGATCACCCGCTGTTCCAACAACTACGGCCCCTATCATTTTCCCGAAAAACTGATTCCATTGATTATCAAGAATATACTCGAAGGCAAACATCTGCCTGTCTACGGTGACGGAAGCAACGTGCGCGACTGGCTTTACGTAGAAGACCACTGCAAAGCGATCGACTTGGTAGTGCGCGAAGGCAAAGAGGGCGAAGTGTACAACGTAGGTGGTCACAACGAAGAAACCAATCTTGAAATTGTGAAGCTGACCATTGCCACTATCCGTAAACTAATGACCGAGAAACCGGAATATCGTCAGGTCCTTAAAAAGAAAGTGAAAGGTGAAGACGGAGAAATCTCCGTTGACTGGATCAACAACGATCTGATCACTTTTGTCAAAGACCGTCTGGGGCACGACCAGCGTTATGCCATTGATCCCACGAAGATCACGAACGCCTTGGGCTGGTATCCCGAAACGAAATTTGAAGATGGCATCGTGAAGACAATCGTATGGTATCTTGAAAATCAAGACTGGGTGGAAGAGGTGACCAGCGGAGACTATCAAGGCTATTACGAAAAGATGTACGGAAAATAAATCAATGTCGGATCAAGAATCCTATTGATAGCAAAATACCCATTAACAGCATATTACGTGAAGTCTCACCTAGTATGCTGTTTAATTTTTTACCACTGTGAATCTGCACCATCCGTCTCCATGTGAGGACATGAGGAATCAGGTAGAGTAACGGAAGAAGTGCGGCAAACAAGTGTCCTTCGAAGAAGAACCAGAAACACAGAAGACTTGCTGCCACCCCCAGCATCAAATAAAGATAGCGTCCGAACTTCTCGCCAAAACGAACGATGACCGTCCGCTTTCCGCTCCGTGCATCCGCTTCACGGTCTCGGTAATTGTTGACTACCAGCAAGGTATCAATCAGCAGTCCGCAGATCAGAGAAGCTACCGTTGTGTCCGAAGTCCATGTCAGCGCCTGTACGTAGTACGTTCCACCCACAGGGACGAATCCGAAAAATACGATGACCAGAACATCGCCCCAGCCGTTGTAGGATAATGGATAAGGACCTGTGGTATAGAGGAAAGCGAAGAGTACGCAGAGAAGTCCTACTATGATCAGCTCCCATCCGGCATAAAACAGCAGCGCAGATCCGATCAGACAGGCGAACAGGACGGTGACGATGATTCCGTTTCGCATGGCTCTCGGTGAAATCCAGCCTTGTGCGCAGGCTCGTTCCGGTCCCAGCCGGTCTTCGCGGTCGGTTCCTTTGAGGTAGTCGAAGAGGTCGTTGATAAAATTGGCGGCAATTTGCATCAGACCGGCGAACAGGCAGCAGATAAGGGCCGGCAACCATTGAAAATGTCCATCCATATAAGCAAGTGCGCTACCGATCATGACCGGCGTAATGGCTCCTGTCAGAGTTTTGGGACGTGCTGCTAATATCCACGCACGCAGCGAGTTACGCTTTACTTCTTCCATGCTTTAATATATAATAATAAGTTTTGACGGACAAAGATACATGATTTTTCCTATCTTTGCGCCTCAAATAGTGGGGGAATGTGTTATATGTAGAAGAAAATAAACCAAAGAAGATGAAAAAAATAAATTACCTGTTCATAATATTCGTATTATTCCTGTTCGTATCTTGTAAGTCAAAGAAGAATGTTGTATCGATCCTGCCTCGTCCTGTGCTCAATGTCGATTCCGTCCGTCCGGACAGTTCCGCCGCTATCGACGGCCTGTTTGCTCCGGATCATTCTCAGCTTGCCGACTTGAAAGTTTCGACGAAAAAGCAGAAGAAAACAGCGAAGAAAGAAGCTGCGACCGAGCAGGAAGAACGTAATTTGGTACTTCGCGGAACGAAGATCACGTCTTCTACCGTGAACGTCCCTGCCACTTATAGCGGCATAGACCGTGTCGTGGAATATGACTTCACCCACCGTGATGTCCCCGAAGCCTTCGAAGGCTTCCGCATCGCCTTCATTTCCGACTTGCATTACAAGAGTCTGCTGAAAGAGAAAGGCTTGAACAACCTTGTCGATCTTTTGATCGCCCAGAAACCGGACGTCTTGCTGATGGGAGGAGACTATCAGGAAGGCTGTGAATACGTAGAACCGTTATTTGCCGCATTGGCCCGTGTGAAAACACCGATGGGAACTTTCGGAGTAATGGGAAATAATGACTATGAACGCTGCCATGACGAAATAATCCGCACGATGAAGCATTACGGGATGCGTCCGCTGGAACACGAAGTCGATACATTACGCAAAGACGGTCAGCAGATTATCCTTGCCGGAGTACGCAATCCTTTCGACTTGAAACAAAATGGGGTGTCGCCCACACTGGCGCTTTCTCCCAACGACTTCGTTATCTTGTTGGTGCATACTCCCGACTACGTGGAGGATGTTTCGGTGGCCAACACGGACATCGCTTTGGCGGGACATACTCATGGTGGACAGGTACGCGTATTCGGTTACGCCCCGATACAGAACTCCCACTACGGCACCCGCTTTCTGACCGGACTGGCGTACAATTCAACTAAAATGCCATTGATTGTTACTAATGGGATCGGTACTTCTCAGATGCCTGTACGAATCGGTGCTCCGGCAGAAATCATAATGATTACGCTTCATCGTCTCAAAGAGTAGATACACTTTTAGGTACGACTTTCTGATGAACTCCACACTTTTAGGTACGACTTTTTGTGTTATTAGCACATTTTTATGCATGACTTTTTGTTCTTTTCTATTCAGTTGCTTATATTTGCAGTTCATAAATCGTTGATTATAAAAGAATAAATATGAGAAGAGATGCAATGCAACAGTTATATGACTGGAAGGAGAAGACAACACGGAAACCTTTGATTGTTCGTGGTGCCCGGCAGGTGGGGAAGACATGGTTGATGAAAGAATTTGCATCATCAGCTTACAGACAGTTTGCTTACATCAATTTTGAGGATAACGAAGTGATGAAAGATGTTTTTCAGAAAGACTTTGATGTCGAGCGCATTCTGATGGCTATTCAATTAGTGACCGGCATCGTAGTAGATACTGAGACATTAATTATTTTTGATGAAATTCAGGAAGCGCCTCGCGGATTGACGGCATTGAAGTATTTTCAAGAAAAAGCTCCTCAGTATCATGTGGTTGCAGCAGGTTCCCTCCTTGGCATTGCCATGCATAGCAATGATTCTTTTCCCGTCGGGAAGGTCGATTTTATGGATTTATATCCTCTTTCTTTTTCGGAGTTTTTGGAGGCTGTCGGGCAAGAGGCTTTTGCCCGTTTACTTGCAAAAAAAGACTGGGGGCTGATCGCTGCTTTTCGTTCTAAATTGATAGATTTGCTCAAACAGTATTATTATGTCGGAGGAATGCCTGAAGTTGTGAATGCCTTTATTAATCATAAAGACTATGCCGAAGTGCGACAGCTACAGCAGACAATTCTGGATTCTTATGATCGTGATTTCTCCAAACATGCTCCTATTGCCGAAGTGCCTCGGATTCGTATGATTTGGCGTTCTGTTCCGGCTCAATTGGCTAAGGAAAATAAGAAGTTTATTTATGGTGTCGTGAAGGAAGGAGCCAGAGCGAAAGATTTTGAGTTGGCTATTGAGTGGCTGATTGATGCAGGACTTATTTACAAGGTTAGCCGAGTGAAAAAAGCCGGAATCCCATTGTCGGCTTATGAGGACTTTTCGGCATTTAAATTATTTTTGTTAGATACCGGATTAATGGGAGCTATGAGCGGGCTTCCACCGCAAGCGTTATTGGAGGGGAATGTGTTGTTTAGTGATTATAAAGGAGCTATTACAGAGCAGTATGTATTACAACAATTGAAGTCAGTGAAAGGACTGAGTATTTACTACTGGTCTTCGGATACATCCAGAGGAGAACTGGATTTCCTTTTACAAAAAGATGTTAGCGTCATCCCTGTTGAAGTAAAAGCTGAGGAAAATCTGCAATCGAAGAGTTTGCGTTTCTTCGTAGAGAAAAATGCGGGATTACACGGAGTACGATTTTCTATGTCAGATTATCGGAAGCAAGAGTGGATGATTAATTATCCGTTATACTCTGTCGGATATATTCTCTAATATACTCCCAAACCTTTGGATGCAAGAAGTATCTTACATCTTTCTTCTCATCAAGTGCCTGACGGATAAACGTCGAACTTATTTCAAAGGTAGGCGAATGGACCAGACGGACTGTTTCGGGCAGCCCGTTTTCATTTACCGGAAATCCGGGGCGGGGATAGATAAGAATACGGTTTTCTTTGATGATGCGCTCCGATTGATACCAGCGGTCGAAGCGGGCCCAGTTATCCGAGCCGATAATTAAGTAGAAGTCCCGTTCCGGATAGGTTTCATGTAGCTTTTCCAACGTATGTACGCTGTATGAAGGGCGGGGCAGATGAAACTCGAAGTCTGAAGAGCGGAAGCGGGGATATTCTTCTGTGGCAAGTTCTACTAACCGGAGACGCAGGTCGTCAGGCCATAGCTCCGTCCCTGCTTTCAGCGGGTTTTGCGGGCTGACCATAAACCAAACTTCATCCAGTTCTTCATATTCGCAAAGATAGTTGGCCAAGGCCAGATGTCCGATGTGTACCGGATTGAATGACCCGCTGAAGATTCCGGTTTTTAGTTTATTGCTCTCTGCCATTCTCATCTTCTCGTTTTTACTTTTTTCTTCTTGATGCCTTCTTATCTTTCTATTCTTTGTTCTTTTTTTGCTCTTTTGGGTTCTCTTTTAGACTTTCTTTTTCAGCCTTGACTTTCTGTCATCTTCTTGGCTTCCCTTTCCATTCTCAGCTTTTTTCTCCATTTTGGAAAAACGATAGCCTGCCTCACAGCAATTAAGAAAAAGATGCCGGCGGCAATCCAAAAATGCAGATAAAGTGAAAGGATGCCGAACACTATATCTACAATGCCGATAATGCCGCACAGATACATGAATTTTTCGGTCGATCCCTCCTTCTTTTCTATGCTCTCTATTCGTTTTTTCAGAGATTCTTTCATTCCTTATTCAGAAATTCTTTGATAACCTCCAGCGTCTCAGCCTTTGCCGCTTCCAGATCATCATTCACGATGACACGATCAAACTGGGGAGCAAAAGTCATTTCGTATTCCGCCTTTGCGATGCGGCATTCGATTACTTCGGGCTCATCCGTGCCCCGACCCGTCAGCCGGCAACGGAGTTCTTCGATGGAGGGCGGCTGTACAAAGATGGACAATGCACGCTCACCGTAATACTTTTTGATGTTGCATCCGCCTACTACATCCAAGTCGAATACTACGTTCTGCCCCTTCTCCAACTGCTTTTCCACTTGTTCTTTCAGCGTTCCGTAATACCGATCCTTGTATACTTCTTCGTATTCCAAAAACTCGTTGTTCTCAATGCGACAACGGAACTCTTCGGGAGTAAGGAAGAAATATTCGACCCCGTGTTTCTCCGTCCCGCGCGGTGGGCGGCTGGTTGCAGAAATGGAGAACGCGAGATTTAAGTTCTGCGTCAGCAGATAGTTGATAATAGTCGATTTGCCCGAACCGGACGGGGCAGAAAAAATAATTAACTTGCCAGTCATTTGTTTAATTGAGAATTGAAAGTTGAAAACTGAAAATGTCGACATTTTCAATTTTCAACTTACTATTAAATAATTACATTACGTTCAGCACCTGTTCCTTGATCTGTTCCAGTTCATCTTTCATTTGCACAACGATTTTCTGCATTTCGGCATGGTTGGACTTGCTGCCAAGCGTATTGATTTCCCGTCCCATTTCCTGAGCGATGAAACCGAGCTTTTTGCCTTGTCCGTTGCCGCTTTCCAGCGTGCTGATGAAATATTTCAGGTGGTTGGTGAGGCGTTGTTTTTCCTCGTTGACATCCAGCTTTTCGATGTAGTAGATCAGCTCTTGTTCCAGTCGGTTCTTGTCGTAGTCCGTGTTCAGCGTCTTTTCGAGCGCGTCGGTGATACGTTCCTTGACTTTCTCCACCCGTTCTTTTTCGTAAGGAGTTATCTTTTCGAGCAGCAGTGCGATGTTAGCTATCTTTTCGCGGAACTTCTTTTCCAGTGCGGCGCCTTCCTGTTTGCGGAAGTCTACCAGATGACCGATTGCTTCGAGAACGGTGGCACGTACCATTTCCCATTCTTCTTCCGTCAACTCTTGGATTTCAGTCTTAGACATAACGTCCGGCATACGGAGCAACGTCTGAAACCAGTCGGTGGGGACGGGGATGCCGAGATTTTCCGAGATCGCCTGAATCTGTTTGTAGTAGCCTTCCACCAACACTTGGTTGATAGGAGTCGCGCTTTCCGCACTCTCTTTTTTCTCTATCCAGAGGCTGAAGTCCACCTTTCCACGCTCCAGCACTTTGGAGATTTCGTTGCGGATCTCGATCTCTTTTTCACGATAAGCCGGAGCGATGCGAGTGGAAAGATCCATTGCTTTGCTGTTGAGCGACTTGATTTCTACGTTTATCTTTTTATCTGGAAGTTCGGCCGTAGCTTTGCCGTATCCTGTCATCGACTGTATCATATACTTAAAGTTTTGTGCAAAAGTACACGAATATTTTAAGAATTGGAAATAATCATGTAAATTTGCGACAATTTAATAAGCTGATTTTTATGTCGTGTATACTGAATATTGAAACCTCTACCACTGTTTGCTCGGTAGCGGCAAGTCAAGACGGACAGACGATTTTTGTGAAAGAAGACTTGAAGGGCCCTTCACACGCCGTGTCTTTGGGAGTATTTGTTGATGAAGCGTTGTCGTTCATTGATAGTCATGCCATACCTTTAGATGCAGTTGCAGTGAGTTGCGGTCCGGGATCATACACAGGATTGCGGATTGGAGTTTCGATGGCAAAAGGCATTTGTTACGGACGGAATGTACCCTTGATCGGTCTTCCTACGCTCGAAGTGCTGAGTGTGCCCGTGTTGCTGTATCACGATTTGCCGGAAGATGCGTTGCTCTGCCCGATGCTCGATGCCCGCCGTATGGAAGTGTACGCTGCCGTTTACGACCGTGCCTTGAACGTGAAGCGTGCTATCGCCGCCGATATTGTCGATGAGAATTCCTATCTGGAGTTTCTGAACGAAGCGCCCGTTTATTTCTACGGAAATGGAGCCGCCAAATGTCGTGAGAAGATTACGCATCCGAATGCGCATTTTATCGATGACATCCATCCGTTGGCGAAGATGATGTATCCGCTGGCAGAAAAAGCAGTTGCCAGAGAAGACTATAAAGATGTGGCCTACTTCGAACCTTTCTATCTGAAAGAATTTGTAGCCTCGTTGCCGAAGAAGTCGCTTCTTGAATAACGCACTTCAGTAGAAAAAAGTGCCTCAGTAAGTGAACCGCCTTTGGCGGGAAACAGTGATTAGTGAGTGACCGTCGTCCTCCGACTTTTAATTTTTAATTTCAAAACTTTTAATTTAAAAGATGCAATACAATACCCAGCAGAAAAGAATGCCGCTTCCCGAGTACGGCCGCAGCATACAGAACATGGTAGATTATGCGTTGACCATTCAGGACCGTGCCGAGCGTCAGCGTTGTGCTAACACAATTATCAACATTATGGGAAATATGTTCCCCCATTTGCGTGATGTGCCCGATTTCAAGCATAAACTTTGGGATCACCTGGCCATCATGTCCGGTTTTGAGCTGGATATTGACTATCCCTACGAAATCATCCGCGAAGACAACCTGGTGACCAAGCCGGAACCGATCCCATATTCTACTACCCGCATGCGCTACCGCCACTACGGACACACGCTGGAAGTGCTGATCAAGAAAGCCTGCGAACTTCCCGAAGGAAACGACAAGAGAAATCTGACAGCCATGATCTGCAACCACATGAAGAAAGACTACATGGCATGGAACAAAGATACCGTAGACGATCGCAAAATTGCGGAAGACCTCTACGAACTTTCCGGCGGCAAACTACAACTGACAGACGACATCATCCGACTGATGGCAGAACGCCTGAACCAGAACTACCGCCCAAAGGTGAACTACAATAATAATCGGAATAATAATCCGCGGAGAAGATATTAAAAGGTAATAAGTAATAGGTAATAAGTAATAGCATAGCTGCGTTCGGCGTGTTGCGTGTCGTGTATTGAGAATCTTACTTATTATTACTTATTACCTATTACTTATTACTTGTTATTTATTACCTATTACTTAAAATAAATGGCTTCATTTGTAATTGAAGGAGGACATCGGCTTAGCGGGGAGATTCATCCGCAAGGGGCCAAAAACGAAGTTTTGCAGATTATCTGTGCTACGTTGCTGACTGCTGAGGAAGTGACGGTGAACAATATACCTGACATTCTGGATGTCAACAATCTGATTCAGCTTATGCGGGAGATGGGAGTGACGGTTGCAAAGGAAGGCATTGATACTTACAGTTTTAAGGCGGAGAACGTCGATCTGGCTTATTTGGAGAGTGATAAGTTCTTGAAGAAGTGTTCGAGCCTTCGGGGGTCGGTGATGCTGATCGGTCCGATGGTGGCACGTTTCGGGAAGGCGTTGATCTCGAAGCCGGGCGGAGACAAGATTGGTCGCCGTCGTCTGGACACCCACTTTGTGGGGATTCAGAATTTGGGAGCCGATTTCCGTTATGACGAGTCGCGGGGTATCTATGAGATAACGGCCGACAGGCTTCAGGGCAGCTATATGCTGCTCGACGAAGCATCCGTGACCGGTACAGCCAACATTCTGATGGCTGCCGTACTGGCAAAAGGCACTACCACCATTTACAATGCCGCCTGCGAACCCTACTTGCAGCAGCTCTGCCGTATGCTCAACCGGATGGGAGCAAAGATCAGCGGCATCGCTTCCAATCTGCTCACCATCGAGGGCGTGGAAGAACTGCACGGCACACAGCACACCGTATTGCCCGACATGATTGAAGTCGGGAGTTTCATCGGCATGGCTGCCATGACCAAAAGCGAAATTACCATTAAAAACGTTTCCTACGAGAACCTCGGCATCATCCCCGAAAGTTTCCGCCGGCTGGGCATCAAACTGGAACAGAGGGGAGACGATATCTACGTCCCCGCACAGGAAACATACGAAATAGAATCATTTATCGACGGCTCCATCATGACCATTGCCGACGCCCCCTGGCCGGGACTGACACCCGACTTGCTGAGCGTGATGCTCGTAGTGGCCACCCAAGCCAAAGGAAGCGTACTGATCCACCAGAAGATGTTCGAAAGCCGCCTGTTCTTTGTAGACAAGCTCATCGACATGGGTGCTCAGATCATCCTTTGCGACCCTCACCGTGCCGTAGTAATCGGACACAACCACGGCTTCAAGCTGCGCGGCGCCCGACTGACTTCGCCCGATATCCGTGCAGGTATCGCCCTTCTCATCGCCGCCATGAGCGCCGAAGGAACCAGCACGATCAGCAATATCGAACAGATAGACCGTGGCTACCAGAACATTGAAGGACGACTTAACGCCATCGGCGCCAGAATCACTCGAATATGATAAAGAAAGAAGAAGTATATAAAATCGGACTATTCAACAAGCCGCACGGCATTCACGGCGAGTTGCAGTTTACCTTCACGGACGACATCTTCGACCGTGTGGACTGCGATTATCTGATCTGTCTGCTCGACGGTATTTTCGTACCGTTTTTCATCGAGGAATACCGTTTCCGTTCGGACTCCACCGCACTGGTGAAGCTCGAAGGCATAGATACGGCGGAACGCGCGCGTATGTTCACCAATGTCGAAGTCTACTTCCCGGTGAAGCACGCGGAAGAGGCGGAAGACGGCGAACTGTCGTGGAACTTCTTCGTCGGTTTCCGCATGGAAGACGTTCGTCACGGCGAGCTGGGCGAAGTGGTCGAAGTAGATACCACGACGGTGAACACCCTTTTTGTGGTCGAACAGGAGGACGGAGAAGAACTCCTCATTCCTGCACAGGAAGAATTTATAGTGGAAATCAATCAGGAAAAGAAGCTCATCACAGTCGAGCTTCCCGAAGGATTGTTGAATTTGGAAGATTTGGAGGAAGATTAATAATTAATAAAGATGCCAAGAAAACGGAGTAAAGCATTTTGGAACAATTTCAAGTTCAAGTATAAACTCACCATTATCAATGAGAATACCCTTGAAGAAATCGTGGGGCTTCGGGTATCCAAGCTGAACGGGCTTTCGGTGCTGTTGTCCGTGCTGGCGGTGCTTTTTCTGATTGCCGCCTGTATCATTGCCTTCACCCCTTTGCGCAACTATCTCCCCGGATATATGAACAGTGAAGTCCGCAGTCAGATCGTGGACAACGCGCTCCGCGTGGATTCCTTGCAGGAATTGCTCAACAGGCAGAACCTCTACATCATGAACATACAGGATATTTTCAGCGGAAAAGTGCCCATAGACAGCGTGCAGACGCTCGATTCGCTGACCGCCGCCCGCGAAGACACCCTGATGGAACGTACCAGACGTGAAGAGGAATTTCGCCGCCAATACGAAGAAAATGAAAAATATAATCTGACTACGATCGTTTCGCAGCCGGATGTCAACGGACTGATCCTGTATCGTCCGACCCGTGGAATGGTTTCCGACCATTTCAACACCGATAAGAAACACTTTGGAACGGATATTGCCGCCAACCCCAACGAAAGTGTGCTGGCAACTATGGACGGCACCGTCTTTCTGAGCACCTACACCGCTGAAACCGGTTACGTGATAGGCGTACAGCACAGTCAGGATTTCGTCTCGATCTACAAGCACTGCGGCTCGCTGCTGAAAAAAGAAGGCGACCGCGTGAAAGGAGGCGAAGCCATCGCACTGGTGGGAAACAGCGGAACGCTCAGCACAGGGCCGCATCTCCACTTCGAACTGTGGTACAAGGGACATCCTGTCAATCCGGAGAAGTACATCGTGTTTTAAAGCCAATGACGAGAAGTGGGATATACGATTATAAGTGACAAGTGACAGAGGAATTAGATAATAATGGATTCAGAAAAGAAGAATAAGAAGAAACAAATAGCTATTTTAGGCTCTACGGGGTCTATCGGGACGCAGGCGTTGCAGGTGATCGAAGAACACCCCGACCTCTACGAAGCCTATGCCCTGACGGCCAACAACCGGGTAGAACTGCTGATTGCACAGGCACGCAAGTTCCAGCCGGAAGTGGTGGTGATAGCCAACGAAGAAAAGTACGCCCAACTGAAGGAAGCGCTGAGCGACCTTCCGATTAAAGTATATGCCGGAATCGACGCGGTCTGTCAGATCGTGGAGGCCGGACCGGTGGATATGGTGCTGACGGCAATGGTGGGCTATGCCGGACTGAAGCCGACGATCAACGCCATTCGTGCCAAGAAAGCCATTGCGCTTGCCAATAAGGAGACGCTTGTGGTGGCGGGAGAACTGATCAACCAACTGGCACAGCAATACCGCACTCCCATTTTGCCGGTGGACTCTGAACACTCGGCAGTCTTCCAGTGTTTAGCTGGAGAAGTCGGGAACCCGATTGAGAAGGTGATACTGACCGCTTCCGGCGGTCCGTTTCGGACCTGCACGCTGGAGCAGTTGAAGTCCGTCACCAAGACACAGGCATTGAAACATCCCAACTGGGAGATGGGAGCCAAGATCACCATTGACTCCGCATCCATGATGAACAAAGGCTTTGAGGTCATCGAGGCGAAATGGTTGTTCGGCGTGCAGCCCAGCCAGATCGAGGTGGTGGTGCATCCGCAGTCGGTCATTCATTCCATGGTGCAGTTTGAGGACGGTGCCGTCAAGGCACAGCTAGGCATGCCGGATATGCGTCTGCCCATCCAGTATGCGTTCTCGTATCCCGACCGTATCTGCTCTTCTTTCGACAGGCTCGACTTCACCCAGTGCACGAACCTGACGTTCGAGCAACCGGATACGAAACGTTTCCGCAACCTTGCCCTGGCTTATGAGGCGATGTATCGGGGCGGAAATATGCCTTGCATCGTCAATGCCGCCAACGAAGTAGTGGTAGCCGCTTTCCTCCGGGACGGCATCAGCTTCCTCGGTATGAGCGATGTGATCGAAAAGACAATGGAACGTGCCGCGTTTGTAGCCGCTCCTGCTTACGACGACTATGTGGCTACCGACGCCGAAGCGCGGAGAATAGCTGCGGAGCTGATTCCGTGATAGCTGCGGAGCTGATTTCGTGAACAATGAAAAATATAAATAAGTAATATAAATTAGAAAGCGCCTCGGTTTTCCTCTTATGAGCAGAGGGTTTGGATGAGGCTTTAAATTGTAAATAGACTATATGGAAACATTTTTAATTCGTGCCCTGCAACTGATAATGAGCTTATCCTTGCTCGTTATTATTCATGAAGGCGGGCATTTCCTTTTTGCCCGGTTGTTCAAGGTGCGTGTAGAAAAATTCTGCTTGTTCTTTGACCCGTGGTTTACCTTGTTCAAGTTCAAACCCAAGAGAAGTGATACGGAGTATGCGGTAGGATGGCTGCCGCTGGGCGGTTACGTCAAGATAGCCGGAATGATAGACGAGTCGATGGACACCGAACAGATGAAGCAGCCTGAGCAACCTTGGGAGTTCCGTTCCAAGCCGGCTTGGCAGCGCCTTCTGATCATGGTGGGCGGTGTGCTGTTCAACTTCCTGTTGGCGCTTTTTATTTATTCAATGATTCTTTTCGCTTGGGGCGACCAGTATATAAAGGTCCAAGAAGCTCCCCTCGGTATGGACTTCAACGAAACGGCGAAAGCGGTCGGTTTTCAGGATGGAGACATCCTTTTGTCTGCCGACAATGTGCCTTTTGTGCGTTATGACGGCGATATGCTGAGTCAGATAGCCGATGCCCGTGAGGTATCAGTGCTTCGTGACGGCAAGAAGGCCTCCGTCTACATTCCCGAAGACATGATGCAGCGCCTGATGGCAGACAGCGTTCGTTTTGCTTCTTTCCGTTTCCCGTATGTGATTGACAGCGTGGTGGTTAATTCTCCCGCTGCGCAGGCAGGCATCCTGCCGGGCGACAGTATCATCGCATTGGACGGAAAATCCATCTCCTTCTCTGATTTCAAGCAGACGATGGCGGAACGCAAGAAAAACGCCGAAACGCTTCTGAAAGACAGCATCGACCCTCGTCTGATCACGCTGACGTATGTGCGTGGCGGTGTGACCGATACGACTTCCCTGCGCGTGGATTCCGCTTATCTGATGGGCGTAGTTGCCAGTCTGACAACGGATCGTCTGCTGCCTATGGTGAAAAAGGAATACACATTCTTTGAATCTTTCCCCGCAGGCGTCTCTCTGGGTGTGAAGACATTGAAAGGATACGTCGGCAACATGAAATATCTCTTCTCGAAAGAAGGAGCCAAACAGTTGGGCGGCTTCGGTACTATCGGAAGCATTTTCCCTGCTACGTGGGACTGGCATCAGTTCTGGTACATGACCGCCTTCCTTTCCATCATCCTTGCCTTCATGAACATTCTTCCGATTCCCGCATTGGACGGCGGACACGTGCTCTTCCTCTTCTACGAGATGATAGCCCGTCGTAAACCGAGTGACAAGTTTATGGAGTACGCTCAGATGACCGGTATGGTGCTTCTGTTCGGCTTGCTGATCTGGGCAAACTTCAATGACATATTGAGGTTCTTCTTCTAAGCAGGGATTGGCAAGACACACACACCCGTCCTCCCCTCGTGCAGACCGGAAGTTGTCAGAACAGCAATCCCGGCGACAGCGGACTGCTGGCGGATAAAAGGAGGATGTCGGCGATGAAGCAATGTATGTTGTTGAAATACAGTAAAATATAGTGTACTATTTATCGTATATAGAAACGGCGCTTTAACACTACGTTAAAGCGCCGTTTCTATATACGATAAATGCCTTAGTCTGCCAACGATGATACGCCCTTTCTCCTTTTGGCTCTTTGGATGCCCGGAGACGAATGTTAAATCATTAACATTCTTTGGGGTAGTCCGAAAAGCTGGTTTTAGCTCGATAGTGCAAAGGAATGAACTAAACAGTAGTACACAATAGTAACTTAACTCTCCTCCTTCCCGAAGCTACCCTTTATACACAAGTCTTATCTGATAAACTCATACAGTTCAAACTGTGTAT